>VFQP010000007.1_pt1 | contig 549320 bp, 489 predicted proteins | sample 3512351 | NCBI WGS metagenome assembly VFQP01 (sample SAMN10412372, study PRJNA504923) | tailings metagenome | isolation source: Relicate 1 Philex TSF1 revegetated site | place: Philippines: Tuba, Benguet | collected 2017-08-29
TTCGCTGGAGAACAGACTAACCTCATAGTGCAGACGTTTCAGGGGAGCAGGTCACTTCATATCGCTGCGTAAATCAGTCGCGCGAGAACCGGCTTGGTTTCGAACGTTTAACGTCCGGTCACGAGTGGTGCGCCGCCGAACTGGAAAACGCCTCGCGATAGCGGCGAGGCGAGGTTCCCACGCCTTTCGCAAAGGCACGGGTGAAGTGGGCCTGATCGGAATATCCGGCGAGGAATCCGATCTCTGCGAGGCTTGGGCCGGTTGCCTCGACCAAGAAATCAGCCGCGACCTGCATGCGCGCCTCGGCGACCAGCCGGGATAGGCTCAGCCCCTGCTCCGTCAGTCGACGTTGCAGCGTGCGGGCGGACAGTCCGGCACCATCCGAGATCTCGTGCAGAGTCCAGCGCCTCAGCGGGTCGGCCGTAAGGCGATGCCGCAGGTCCGGGACCAGCGCGTCGGCCGGTTCGGTCGCGATGGGCGGTTCGGCGACCGGACCTCCGGAGTGGTGAAGGATCACTGCGCCACCAGGTTCGACCCGACCGGGTTCGAACCATTTGCCATTCGTGCGCCACGGCCTGGAATCTTGATCGCAAAGCGTCACGGGAACCGCCAGGACGATCTCCGCAAGGCGGGCCAGAACCGACAAAACCAGCAACGTCTCGGGCTCCGAGGGCGCAGGGCCCCCGTTGCGGGCCTCGTGCGCCATGCGGATCTGGTGCGATCCTTCGAGGCCCACCCGCACTTGGTGGCGACCGTGGCTGAAGGTTTCCAGCCGATGCCACCGCGCCAGGAGATCCGGCACATCGCGCGCGCGGGTGAGTGCCAACAGCACCGGCTCGGGCGGCATGGTCGGCAGCGCATCGGCGATCCGCATGACCGCCAGTCGGCCATTCGCGCCCATGATCCCAGCCAGCGCCGCCTGCTTGTCGGGACGCGGCACATGAGCGCCGCCCGGAGCGCGCAGGCCCGCGGCGATGCCCTGTTGCGCGAGCCCCGCCGCGACCAGTCGCATCATCGCGGCCGAGGCGAAGTCGTCAGTTTCTCTTGCGCTCATGTCTCCTCCGGCGCTGCCGTCAGGGTAACCGATCCGGAGTGCTGTGGCACGATCGGAACCGCAGCAACCGACCGCATCATATGGTAAGCACCTCGGGTCCCACAGGAAAGCCGACGGGGCGCACCCCGGTCGCGGCCCGGATCGCGTTGGCGATGGCCCCAGGTCCGGCAACGATCATGGTTTCGCCCGCACCCGCCGGAGGCGCGACTGTGTCGAGAAGATCGATCATGATCGGCGGGACGTCGAACGCGGCGGGGATCGGCGCCTCGCCGAAGTTCTCGGCCACGACGCGCCCGTCCTCGATCGGAAGTCCGTCCGACAGGACCATGCCGATGCTCCAAACGAGGTTGCCCTCGCATTGCGCGCGGACCTCGTCGGGGTTGATCACGAGACCGCAGTCATGCACGCCCCAGAGCCCGGTCACCCGCACCCGGCCACGAGGATCGACCGCGACCTCGGCCACGGCGGCGGCGTAGCTTTTCTCCTTGTAGATGCCGCAGGCCACACCCCGGCCGATCCGTGCGTCGGCAACGGAGCTGGAACCGTCCCGATCCCAGCCCGAAATCTCCCGCACACGTTCAAGCACCGCTGCCAGCCTCGGGTCGGCAGCATGCGCGATGCGGAAGTCCAGCGGATCGGCACCCGCGACCCGCGCCGCCTCGTCCATCGCGCTTTCGATGGCCAACCCGTTCGGGCCTGCTCCCAGCCCGCGCCACGGCCCGGTGTGCACGGGGAGGCGCACTGCGGCGTAGGCCGCACGCGCCCGGCCGAGGAAATAGGGCGCTGCCATGCCCCGCGCAACGCCGCCGTCGCCGATCAGCATGTCGGTGCCGCGCTGCATCCATGCCGGCACAACGGCGGCAGTGAAGAGGATGTGCGATGACACCTGCGCGTGGTCCCAGTCCGTGATCCGTCCGTCGCGGACGCGCGCCCCGATCCGGTGCGACGAGGGCGGCCGGTGGAACGCGAAGGCCAGTTCCTGCGCGCGGGTCCACTGGACCTTGACCGGCGCGCCCGCGGCGGCCGCCAGCGCGGCGGCTTCCGCCTCGACCGTGCAGATTGTCTTGCCCCCGAAGGCGCCGCCGATCCGGCAGGATTGGACCGTTATGGCGTCCTCCGACAGACCGAACGCATCGGCGAGATAGTCACGAATGTAGAATGCATCCTGCGTGCCGGCCCACACGTTCAGCGCGCCGTCCTGCCATTCGGCGACGGCCGCGCGAGGTTCGATGGGCGCATGGGCCGCGAGCGGGATGTCTATCCGGAGATCGACATCCCAGCGCCCGGCCTCGGGCGCTCCGTCCAGTACCCTGTGCCGCAGCGGCCCCTCGGCCAGACGACGGTCCACATCGATTGCGGTTGCGACGTCGGCACGCGGATGAAGGTCGTCGATGTCCCATGTGACCACGAGCGCCTCGGCGATGGCGTCGAGCGCACCGGGCCGCTGGGCAAGGATCCCCAAACCGCGCGCCTTGCCGATCGGCGGGCCGCACTCCTCGACGATCGCGACGAAACCGGGCACTGACTGGGCCGCCTCGACGTTCCAGCGCAGGGGGCGCGAGGCGACGTCCGGGGGTGCCGGGGCGCGCAGCACCCGGCCGAAGACGATCCCGGGCCGCGCCACGTCGGCAGCAAAGAGCGGCCCGCCGGTCACGATCTCGCGGCCCTGTACCAGCTCGGGCGCGGCACCGATCAGCCCGCGGCGGTGCAGGCTGCGCAGATCCGACACCGGCCGCGGTGCGATGCTGACTGGACCCTCGGTCCGCCCCGCCGCGATGGCGTCGCGCAGGGACGCGCAGGCCTGGGCGAGCGGCTCGGCGAACAGCTGGACGGACTCGCTACCGACCGTCGCCTTGACCCTTGGCACCAAAGTGTCGTGCAGGCGCAGATCGACCACGTCCCACGAAACATCCAGTTCGGCGCAGGCCACCTGCTTCAGCGCGGTGGCGATGTTCTGCCCCATCTCTGCGCGCGGCAAAGTCAGAGTGTAGCGCCCATCGTGCCAGGCGATCCACCCCAGCGCTGCTTCCGGATCGGGATCGGGGCGTTTCGGGATCACCGGAACCTGGCTCCAGACACCGACACCGACACCGATCAGCGCCACCAATCCGCCGCCGGCGGCCCGCAGAAAGGTGCGCCGCTTCATGCCCCGGCCTCCGCCGCGCGTGCGATCGCCGCGCGGATGCGCCCGTAGGTGCCGCAGCGGCAGAGATTGCCGACCATCGCGGCGTCGATATCCTCCGCAGTGGGCTGCGGTGTCGTTTCGAGAAGGGCGACCGCCGACATGATCTGCCCGGACTGGCAATAGCCGCATTGCGGCACGCCAAGCTCGAGCCAGGCTGCCTGAACTGGGTGCAGCCGATCTCCGTCCGCCAGCCCTTCGATGGTGCGCACCTCCGCCCCGTCGGCGTCGGCCGCCGGGATGATGCAGGACCGCGTTGGCACGCCGTCAAGGATCACCGTGCAGGCGCCGCAAAACCCCGCCCCGCAGCCGTACTTCGCACCGGTCAATCCGAAATGCTCACGCAACACGAAGAGTAGGGGCTCCTCAGTCCAGGACTCGGGAACGTTCGAGCGTTCCCCGTTGAGAATGATCTGCATGAAAGTCTCCTCATGCTGTCAGTTGTGACCGCGATGATGGAGGCATGTCGCGCCGCTTTCTTGAACGATCGCGCCAATGGTGCCCGAAAAGTTCTTTCTTTGCAGAACTTGCAGGCCGAAAGTGCGCAGTCCGCGATACTGCGACGAACGTGCACCACGGAACTCTTTCAGGTTTTGCCCCTGAAGGTCTGAAGGAAGAAAGCTGCATAAAAACAATATCTTGCCGCGGGCGCAGCTTTCGCGCAACTTCGCAGAAATGCGACGCTTCTCATAACCGGAAGGCCGCAGGTTCGTCTCATACAAAGCAGGACGGACTAGGCAAACGACGGCGGTTGCGTGCCACCGTAACCAAAAAATATTGCGTTATCAAATACTTAAACGCGGCCCTTCGGGGCGGCATTTGCGTTTCCAACACCCGTGGAAGCACTGTGGAAGCAAGAGGTGCCGAAGTCATTCATATCGCTTCGTAAATCGGTGTCATCGGTGTCCGTTGCTTCCAGTTCCGCTCGATAGGGATCATCGCATCGATTCCGGTCGGGATCCCGCTGCCAAAGGCGAGCTCTCGAACATCGATGACCTGCCACTGAACTTTCATCCAGCCGCGACCGGAGCCGGTAGCTGATTTACGCCTTTTGGCGCGGATTGAGCGATCGCCCGGCGCGCGGAACCCTCATCGCGTGCAGCGGGTCGGGCGATTGCGGTGGTCAGGTGCAGGGCGAAGCCTGCGGGGGTCTGGTAGCCGAGGGCCGAGTGGGGCCTTTCGGTGTTGTAGTCTTTGACCCAGGCCGCAATCAGGTCGCGGGCATGGGCCAGGTTGCGAAACAGCGTCTCGTTCAAGAACTCGTCCCGCATCCTGCCGTTGAAGCTTTCGACAAAGCCGTTCTGCATCGGCTTTCCCGGTGCGATGTAGTGCCATTCGACCTTGTGCTCGGCGCACCACTTCAGGATCGCGTTCGAGGTTAGCTCGGTGCCATTATCAGAAACGATCATCCCCGGCTTGCCGCGGCGTTCGATCAGCGCGATCAGCTCCCGCGCCACGCGGCGGCCCGAGATGGATGTGTCGGGGATCGCCGCAAGGCACTCGCGCGTGACGTCATCGACCACGTTCAGCACCCGGAAGCGCCGCCCGCAGGCGAACTGGTCATGCACGAAATCAAGCGACCAACGGGCATTGGCACGGGCCTCGATCAGGATCGGGGCCCGTGTGCCGATGGCCTTGCGGCGCGCTTTGCGTTTACGCACCGTTAACCCTTCCTCGCGGTAAAGCCGGTAGATGCGATTGATCCCCGACGCCTCGCCTTCCCGCCGTAGCAGGACGACGAGCCGCCGGTAGCCGAACCTGCGCCTCTCATTGGCCAGATCCCGCAACCGACCGCGCAGCGCCGTGTCGGGCGCACGCTGCGACTGGTAGCGCACCATCTTGCGATCCGCCCCGGCAATCTCGCACGCCCGCCGTTCCGACAACCCGAAATGGGCCTTCAGATGCGCGACAGCCTCGCGCTTCACGGTATCGCCATGGCCTTGAACCAGTGGCGGCTCATGGCTCTACGTCACCATTTTTCTGACAGCAGTTCCTTCATCGCCGCCATGTCGAGCATCTGCTCCGCCAGCAACTTCTTCAGCTTCGCGTTCTCGTCCTCCAGCGCCTTCAGCCGCTTGGCCTCCGACACCGTCATCCCGGAATACTTCGCCTTCCAGGCTTAGAACGTACCCTCGGACATCCCGTGCTTGCGGCAGAGATCGGCACACTTCGCCCCCGCCTCATGCTCCTGCAAGATGCCAATGATCTGCTCTTCCGTCAGTCGTGCCTTCTTCATCGTCCGTCCTCTCCATGGGCCGGACTCTAATCGCAGATGGAGGAAAAATCCCGTGGCAGGTCACTTCAAACCGGCGAGCTGGTCGGGGCCGCCTGGCCGCAGGCAAGCATGGTTCCCATGACAACAGCGACACGGCAGCCGCAGCCAGGGTGACAGAGGGTTTTGCCGGCGGCCTTTCGCGCAGAAGGTGCCGGGCCCGCTACTGCACCGTGATCGCGAAACGCGCCCGCACGGGCTCTGGCTGGTCGCCGAAGGAGAGGCGGATTTCGTACGCACCGGGCGTGTCGGGGGCCTTGAGCCGTGCCTCGCCGTCGATCACCGCGTTCAGATAGACATATGGCCCGTACTCAGACTCCGGCGCCCCGGCCTTGACCACGGTGAGGTAGTCGCGGCTGTTTCCGCCCGCACCGGCAAAGCGGATGACCATCTCCTCGCCCGGTGCATAGACGCTCTTTCCGGGCGTGATCACCGGCACAGGTTCCTGACTGGTAAGGCTGGTCTCGGAGCCCGTCACTTCGATCGCGAAACGCGCCCGCACGGGCTCTGGCTGGTCGCCGAAGGAGAGGCGGATTTCGTACGCACCGGGCGTGTCGGGGGCCTTGAGCCGTGCCTCGCCGTCGATCACCGCGTTCAGATAGACATATGGCCCGTACTCAGACTCCGGCGCCCCGGCCTTGACCACGGTGAGGTAGTCGCGGCTGTTTCCGCCCGCACCGGCAAAGCGGATGACCATCTCCTCGCCCGGTGCATAGACGCTCTTTCCGGGCGTGATCACCGGCACAGGTTCCTCGATGGTAAAGCCGGTCCTGGCAAGCGGCATTTCGAAGGCCGCTTCTGTATCGGCAAAGACGCCAAGGCCATAGACCCCGGGGGCAAGAGGCGCATCGTAGGGGACCAGCGTCACCGTGCCGTTGCCAGGCTGCGGCAGGGTAAAGACGTTACGCCAGGGCTCCGCTCTGCCATCCTCGGCCAGAAACACGATCACCGCGCCATCGGGCAGATTGCTGTAGTCGACGACAATCTCGGTGCGGCTGATGTTCTCCCAAGTCGACGGGGTGATCTGAGGGGCTGTGAGGAATGCCTCGGCCCGCGCCTTGTAGCGACCGTCCGGATAGACCGAAAGATACTCATCCGCACCCTGGCCGCCTGTCTCTGCGACCGTGCGCCAGAACCGATCCTCGTCGTCGCCCTCCTCGATCGGATTGGACGGATCAAGCTGGGTCGCAAGGCTGAGAGGCCCCGTCACGGCTGCGGCCGCCGTTTGCACGTCCTCGGGCAGGTCGGGCAGACCCAGGGCCCTCGGCAGCAAGAGCGCAAAGCCCGGTTGTCCGGCCTGCACATCGTCGAAAACCGCGACAAAACGGAAATCAGAGGCATCCGGCGGATCATAGGCGACCACCCGCACCGCCTGGAAATACTCGGCATTGGCGAAGCGGGCGTAAAGGGTTGTGGCCTTCTCTGATCTGGCGGCCTGGCTCAGGTCGGCAAGCGTGGTTTCGCGCGCGCCGGGCAGGGCCAGAAAATGCGCGGCAAGGTCCTCTGTCGTGGATGTGGCAAGGTAGAAATGGCCACCGGCCGCCACGGCGTCGCGGTCGTAAAGGTTGAAGATCGCCCCCTCGGGCAGGGTCAGCCCGGTCGGCGTCAGATCAAAGTCGGTGGCGGTGGGGGCAAGGGTCCGCCCGGTCGATGGGGCCGCGACGCGTTTGACAAAGGGCCGCGCGGCGGGATCGGTCGACCGGTTCAGTGCCCCCCAGGCCGCCCGGCGCACCGCCGGAACCGGATCGGACAAGAGCGGCACGATAAGGGGCGTGTCCGTTTCATCAAGAAGCACCCGGGCCAGCCCGTAAAGCGCCTGCATCCGGACCTCGGGCGCGGGATGGCCCAGAAGCGATACCAGCGCATCGCGCGCCTGTGCCCGGTCGCCGGTCGCGCCAAGGATCTTGGCCATGTCGCTCAGATTCTGGATCGCCCTGCGCTTGGCGATGGCGCAGCCATCGACCTCAAGGATCGGCGGCCCGCACAGGCGGCGCAGGTTGATCTGGTCCTGATCCCAGCCGGCAAGGACCTGCGCGATCTCGCTGTCGCTGGCTTCGCGGTCGGGCTGCGTCTGGGCGCTGGCAAGGGGCACTGCGCCAACCGCCAGGGCAAGGGACAGCAAGAAACGGGCGCGCGGGATCATTGGCCACCTCCGGCCGCGCCGAAATAGTAGGCGTCCTTATTGTTGCTTGCGATGCGCCGCCTGATCTCGTCGGGCACCTTGCTGCCGAACTTGCACACCCTGAGGTTGGACTTGGGCAGTTTCAAGCAGGCATAAAGGCTGTCGGTGCAAAGCTGTACCTCGTCGATCCTGGCCTGATACCAGTCCAGGTATGCCTGGCTTTGGAGCGCCTCGCCGGAGTCCCTCGGGAAAGACGGCTCACGCCCGCTCAGAACGGCGATGTTGTAGTCCGCGGCGTTCATTGCACTCAGATAGCGACGCACCTCATTCGGAACGTCGCCGTCCAGCGTTTGGCATTGGGACGTAAAATCATTCCAGCACTTGCCAAGCGAATTGCGGATTTGAGTAAAAATCTCAAGCAAGGTCGCCTCCGATATCACGCCCCGCTCATGGGCCCGGGAGGCCTCTGCCCATACCTGATCAAGGTTCTTGTCCTTGCAGTCTTGCCGGAAGCGCGCCAGCCGGGGCTTCCACATTTCCTGGGTCTCGCAGTCCTGCAGCTTGCCTTCGGCCGCTTTCAGATCGGCTTCCCGCTCGGGCGTGATGCTTTTGTTGGTGATCAGTTCGGTGCGAATGGCACGGGTCGCGGCGGCATAGTCAGAGGCGGAGTAAGAGGGTTTGCCGGGCGTGCTGCCACATTTCCCGGCCATCGATACCGCCTGGCCGACACCCATCGGTTTTGCCTCGGCCCCGCTGCCTTGAAGCAGCAGTCCGGCCAGCAGGATCAGCGCGAGGGTCAGTCTGTTCATGTCAAGCACCTCCGGTTCCTGAAGCCTGATCGACGAGATCGAGCAGCGCCTGGCCACGCGGGTCGGCGGGGTCAAGGTCGGCCGCGCGCTGGGCGTGTTGGCGTGCCTCGTCCAGCCGCCCGGCATTGAACAGCGCCACCGCATAGCCGATCTGGGCGCGGGCAAAGTCTGGCGACTTTGCAGCGGCATCACCCCAAAGCGCGACCGCGTCGGTAAACAGCCTGGCACGCTCTTGTGCCTTCAGGGTGAAGCTCACCATCAGCGCAAGCACCATCGGCGCGAAGGCAAGGCGCAACGGGCGCACGCCCGCTACGGCCACCGCCGCCCCCGCCGCCGCCATGGTGATCCCAAGGCCCGCAAGGTACAGCGGCTTCAGCGCCACAGGATCAAGTCGCCAGAGGATCGAGTTCGACGGCACCAGCGCCAGAACGGCAAGACCAAGGCCAAAGGCGAAAAGCGGGGCCGCGCGGCGCAAGGTCAGGGCCAAGATGCCGATGCCGCAGAAAAAGCCGATCCGGGCCAGCGTTCCCGGTGCGTCCCACGCCTGCGGCGGGGGCGGCGCCGGGGCAAGGCTGATCGCCCCGGGCAAGACCCAGAAGCCGAGAATCTCGGTGGCCGCGTGAAGATTGTCGCGCAAGGCAAGCAGCGGGCCACGCATCTCGAGGCTGAAGACGATCAGATCGCGGTGGCGGGGCATCGCCAGGATCAAGGCCGCGCCAAGCAGGGTGCCTGCCAGCACCGGCAGAAAGCGGCGTGCCGCGGCCCGCGGGGGCTCAACCGGCTGCAGCGTCATCTGCCACCAAAGCAGGACCAGCGGCAGGACCAGCGCCGTTTCCCGCGCCACCACTGCCAACGCCGCGCAAAGGCAGGCCAGCCAGCCGCGCGGCCGGTGCGCCGTCGTCAGAACCAGTGCGGCCAGCATCAGCGCAGCCGAAAGGCCCATCGACCGGCCCGAAAGGTAGCTGACCGTCTCGCTCAGCGCCGGATGAACCGCCCAAAGCGCCGTCGCTGCAAAGGCCCAGGGCAGGACCTGGTCTCGCGGCAGGCCCGACAGCGGAAACGCCCGCCAGAATAGCGTGAAGACAAGCCCGGTTGCGATCAGGTGGAGGGCAAGGTTGCCGATCCAGTACCCTGCGGCCCAGTCGCCGTGCAGACTATCGTGCAGCGCATAGCTTGCCTTCGTCAGTGGCCGATTGGTGGTGGCAAGATGCGCGGCGAATGTCTCGGCCTTGGCAGCGGGATTGGTCTGGATGTCCCGGGCATCATCGTGGTGAAATCCCGAAGCACCGTTGAAACCGAAGGCGGCGATGGTAAGCATAAGAAGGGCCGCCCAAAGCCATGCCGCCACAGTGAGCCTCATCCAGAGTGAGAGTCGTTTGCAGGTGTGCTTGTGGCTGAAGGATCACCCGAGGCGGCTATAGGATCAAGCGACATTTGCCCCCGAAGGCGCCTGATCGTCCGGAAAGGCGGTTGGGCAGGCGCGCGGTCCTTGGGATCGTTCTGCGACCGTTCTGGTTGAGGAGAACATCTTGACCGGGGCTCTTGCGGGGCTCTGTCGCACAAATCGGCTGCTGGCCGGACCCGGCCCTTTCCCGACAAAGACCGATACCGGGACGTCAGTCAGGGGTAATCAAAAGCTTGGGCCGGGCCAACGGAGACGGGTTCGCATCCGTCTGACAGCACCCTGCGGGGTCGTGGTCCGGCGCAGGCGGCGGGGCACCCGCAGGTGGGCAGGTTGCCCGAAATGCCGGGGCGAGCGCCAGCGGCGCAAGTCGTCCATCCTCCGCGACGTCAGCAGATGACGCTGTCAGAAGGTCTTCCCCTCCACCCTCGCCCGCGCCGCAACAGTCATGTTCCGGCCAAGACACCGCAACGCGTCCTGACCCTAGCCGAAGGTCGCCAGGGCCGCGGCGAGGGCAGGGCTGTCCTTTGCCGCCGCTTCCAGCGGGATCCCGGCCATCGCCGCATCCCAGGCATCGCGCAGCGACCGGACGCCGGCAGCCGGGCCGTCGCGGTGCGCCATGATCCCGCCGCCTGCCGCGAAGATCAGGTCGGGCGACTGCAGCGCGGCCCAGGTGTCATGCACCTGAAGCGCGGACTGGCCCGAGGAGAACACCGGCATCACGATCGACGGCCGCTCCGCCGACATCGGCGTCAGCAAGGACCGGGCCGAGGCAACGACGCTGGCATCCGTTTCGCAGAACTTGTTGCGGATGCCGTTCACATGCATGTGGTCGGCCCCGGCAAGCCGCCAGAGCGCGGACCAGGCCGGAAAGTCGAAGCCAAGCGCCGGATGCCGCGACAGATAGCCCCAGCCGTTGCGGTGCAGGTGGATCGGCAGGCTCGCGTGCCGCCGCAGGGCAAGAAGACCCGTCAATCCGACGGAATTTGCACTGGCCATCACGCAGGTCCCGCCCTCGGCCAGGACAAGGTCGTGGCGGCGGCGCATGTCGTCCACTTCGCCGGTCAGGTTGAACGCATACATGACCTTGCGCCCCGACCGCTCGGCATGGTCATTGATGACCCGCATCACCGCCCGCACGCGGTCGTCGAACGGGCAGACCTCGCCGTCGACCTGCAGTTCGTCATCCTTGATGAAGTCGATCCCGGCGGCGCAGAGCGCCTCGACCATGTCCGCTGTGCCTTCGGGGGAAAGCCCGACGGATGGTTTGACGATCGTCCCGATGAGCGGTCGCCCCGTGACGCCGGCAAGCCTGCGCGTGCCGTCGATCCCGAAGGCCGGTCCGGGGCTGGCCAAGACCATCTCTGGCGGAAAGCGCAGGGCGGTCAGGCGAAGGCCGGCGACGCAGTTCAGTTCGAACAGGTTGCCTGCCACGGTCGCAAGGATGTTCGGCAGGCTGATCCCGGTATTCGCAAGCGGCCAGGACAGCGTCATCGCAACGCGCCGGTGCGGGGCATCGGGGCCAGCGGCGCCCGGCAGGGACGGACCCGGAACGGGGCCGAGATCCTCGATCCGCTCCACACGCGCGGCCGAGCGCGCCTTGAGTTCCTCGGTCTCTCCGGGCACGGCCATGAAGGTGCCCGACGACTGCTCGCCCGCGATGGTGACGGCAGCCTTTTCAATGGCGACAGAGGTTTCGAGAATGTAGTCGGCCTCGAACCGGGCGGTCATCTGGAGTACCTTTCAGGACATGTGGACGGTGGCGCTTTCGGGGCCGAGTGCGGCAACACCGGGGGCCGGCTCGGCAACCGCGTCGGGGTTCAGATTGGCGACGAGCGTCCTCTCATCCGCCGCGATGACGATGACGCCTGCCGTCTCGGTGATCCGCACCTCGCGCCCGGCCAGCGCGGCGGCGGACCGGATCACCTCGGCCAGCTGGCCCGAGGCGCCAAGCGGTCCGCCGGCCATCGCCAGGGCTAGGCTCTCCACCCCTGCCGCAGCGGCGCGGGCCAGAACGCCCACCGCATAGGCGGCGGCGAAGCCTGTCTCTTGCCGGGGGTCCTGCATGGCCATCGGCAGCTTCAGGCGCCCGGGGTTTTCCGCCACCGCCGCGCCGTAGGGGTTCGACCGCATCCCGATCGACAGCAATCCAAGATGCAGGGGCTTTCCTCCGGCGATCTCGCGGGCGGTGGCAAAGATGTCGGGCAGGGCCTCCAGCGTCTGCCAGACCGAAAGGTCGTCGGCGGCGTGGACGATGGCCGTATTGCCGAAGGTCACGAAGTCGACCGACGCGGGATCGGGCCGGCAGCGGTTGAGTTCGGTGAAGTTCGTCAGGCTTCCGCCCCCGATCCGGGCCCGCGGAAAGCATGTGCGCAACAGACCTGTCGCATCGCCCGGGCCCGCCCCTTCGGGCCAGGGTCCTTCCGGCTGGTAGCTCCTGAGATAGCTTTTCGGCAGGGCAACGACCCGAACGGGGTCGAGCCCTGCGGCCTCGGCGCGCGCGACAAGTGCCCCAAGCCCGGGCAGGTCGTCGAAGACGATCTCCAGCGCGGTGCCCGCCCGCCGGGCAATCGCCTGCAGATCGTCCTCTGGCGTTTCCGCGGTCAGGCGGATCTGGACCGGCACGGCGGGAAAGGCGGCCAGCGCCGCCAGGTCCGAAAGCCCGGCCTCATGCGCCAGCATCACCTGCGGCATCCGTGCCGTCACCGGACCGGCGCCGGCTTCGGGGCCAGGGCCCGTCCCGTCCGACTGCAGGGTCAGGACGACACGCTGGCGGATGGTTTCGCCCTCGGCCACATCAAAGGGGAAGGGCAGGGACAAGGGGCGGCAGTAGGTCTTGAAGGACGCATCCGACCAGTTCCGCTGATCCTCCATCTCGAAGACGTCGCCCTGCAGGGCGATCTCGACGCGGACGCCGCCCAGGGCATGGGTCATCCCCGCGATGTCCCTTGCGGGTTGTCCCGGGCTGACAAGCGCGGGAAAGGTCGTTTCGGTCTGTCGCCCGTCCGGGTGGCGAATGGTCAGCGCGCTGCCACCCACCCCGCGGATCGGATGGAGGAGTGTGAACCCGGCGCGGTTCACGCGCGCTGCCCGCAGAAAGGTGAAGACGACATCGGCCTCGACCCGATCTGCGGTCAATGCCACCCGGAACTCGCCCCGAAAGGCCCCGTCGACATCGGCGAAGCGGCGCAGATAGGTGGACCCGCTGCTCTCTTCCGCCTCCGTCACCGTCAGGTGCGTCCCCCAGTCGGGGTTTCTGACCGGATAGGTCAGGGCACGCAGCACCTCGACGCCGCGGCAGGTCACCGCGCCAAGGGCCCCGTCGCGCACCTCTGCCGATAGCCGACCAACCTGCAATCGCCCCATCCTGTCCTCCTGTCCAAGCGCCCGGGCGACTTCAGGTGATGCGGCGGATCGAGGCGGTGATCTCGTCCCAGTCGAAGACCCGTTTCCAGTCGTCCCGCATCAGCACGGGCTTGCCGAACTCGATGGCCTTGTTGCAGGCGTCGGAAAAGACCCCCTGCCGTTCCTCGAAGATCACGGCGGCAAGGATGTTCATGTGCCCAAGCAGGAAGTCGCGCGCGCAATCATGCGAAACGCCGCTGCGCAGGACGCATTCGTCCATCGCCTCACGCATGACGCTGAGGAGCGAGGCGCAGACCGTCTCGGACAATCCCGGCTCAAGCATCGCCATCTGTTCGACGGTGACCTCATGGCTGCGCATGACGGGCGCATACATGGCCTTCGCGATCCGTTCGCCAAGCGCATAATGCGCGCGCGGGCCCTGCATCAGGGCGCAGACGATGGCCTGCTTGGCCGCGACGCCACCGAAATGGTCGGCCTTGGCCTCTGGCGTCGTCTCGTCGTTGAAGATCGGCGGGTGGCAGGGATGGGTGATGAAATAGGTGATGTCCTCACGGGCGGGCAGATGACCCGCGAAGGGCGCGGCCGCATCAAGGATCACCACCATCGTACCCGGTGCAAGCTGCGGCACGATCTCGGTGGCGACCCGCCCGATCAGCGTGTCGGGCACGGCAAGGATCACCGCCTCGGCGTCGCGCACGGCCTCTGCCGCAGGAACGCAATCGAATCCGAGGGTCTCCTTCAGGCGGGTGCGGCCGGCGTCGCTGACTTCCACATGGGCCACCTCGAAATCCGTCAGGGCGAGGTTCGCAGCCGACCGCACGCCCATCTTTCCACCCGCGCCGAAAAGGGCGATCTTCGTCATCTGCCGGCTTCCTTCCCGAACCAAACTGGTATTATCTGTTACTTGGTATACCAATCGAGTCAAGGTGGCAATGACAACGATCGCATCACCGACACAGGGGCGGCCCCGCATCGCCTGGCTGGGCGATGACTTCACCGGTTCGGCGGCCGTGATGGAGGTCCTGTCCTTCGCGGGCCTCCGGTCCGTGCTTTTCACCGCCCTTCCGGACGCGGCCCTCGTCGCGCGCTTCGCCGATGTGGTCGGCGTGGGCCTTGCGACGACGGCGCGCAGCCATGGGCCGGACTGGATGGAGCGGGAATTGCCGCCGCTTCTGCAATGGCTTGCCGACCGCGGGCCGGATATCCTGCACTACAAGATCTGTTCGACCTTCGATTCCGCGCCAGAGGTGGGCAGCATCGGCCGCGCGATCGAGATCGCGCTGAGGCTGCGCCCTGCACGGATCGTTCCGCTGCTGACCGCGGCGCCCGAAATGCGGCGCTATCAGGTCTTCGGGCATCTCTTCGCGGGCGCGCCCGAAGGGGTCTTCCGGCTCGACCGTCACCCGGTCATGGCGCACCATCCGGTGACGCCGATGACCGAATCCGACCTTCTCCGCCACCTTGCCGCCCAGACCGACCTGCCCGGCGCGCTTCTCGATCTCGAGGCGCTGGCGGGCGACCCACAAGGCCGGATCGACGCGGCGGTGTCACAGGGCGCGCGCATCCTGTCGATCGACTGCGCAGACGCCGCGTCCGAGGCGGCGGCAGGGCGTGTCCTGTGGGACAACCGCCGGAACATGGGCCTCGTCTTCGGCAGTCAGGGCGTTGAATACGCGCTGGTCCGACACTGGCGCGAGACCGGGCTTCTGCCAGCGCCACCCTTGCCCCGCTCGGCCGGGGCCGTGGACCGCATCGCCGCCGTCTCGGGTTCGGTCTCGCCGGTGACGGCGCGGCAACTCGACCGGGCGGGGACGCAGGGCTTTGCCCTGCTTCCCTTCGACGCCGCCGCCGTCTGCCAGCCGACCGCCGATCTTGCAGCCGAAGAGGCGCGGGTGGTCCGGGCCGCTTGCGAGGCGGCATCGCGCGGCCAAAGCCCCCTCATCCATTCCGCCGCCGGCAGCGGCGATCCGGCCGTTGCGCGGTTCCGCGCCGCGCTGTCCGCCAGCCAGCTTTCCCCGGAACAGGCGAACCGCCACATCGGCGAGGCGCTTGGCCGCATTCTGGACGCGACCCTCCGCGCGACGGGGCTGCGCCGTGCCGTCATCTCGGGCGGTGACACCTCCGGTCACGGGATGCGTCAGCTTGGCCTCAGCGCGCTCGAGGCGCTGGCGCCCACGGTTCCCGGCGCGGCCCTGTGCCGCGCCCATGGACAGGGCCTCCATGACGGGCTGGAGATCGCGCTCAAGGGCGGCCAGATGGGATCGGAGGATTTCTTCGACTGGATCAGGGCCGGTGGCGGTCCGCGCTGATCAGCCCGGCTCGCCCTCGGGTTTGCGATAAAGCTCATTGGCGCGCGTAAGATGGTCGCGCATCGACGCGGCGGCCGCGTCGGGATCGCCACTTGCGATGGCCGCGATGATCTCGCGGTGCTCTGCCAGCGTCAGCCGCTCCTTTCCGGGCATCGACACAAGGTCGACGTGGAAATCGTTCAGCCAGCGGAACAGCGCGTCCGACAGGGCAGGCCAGATCGGGTTGCCGCTCAGCGCCGCGATCTCGCGGTGAAAGCGCCCGTCGAGAAGCCGGAACGCCGCGCTGTTGCCAAAGCTTGCTTCCTGCTCGTCGACCGTTCGCGAAAGCCTCTCAAGGTCAGCAGCCTCATGGCGCACCGCCGCCAGCCGCGCCATCTCGAGTTCGAAGGTAAGCCGGGCGTCCTTGAGGTGGTCGAGGCTTGCCGCCGAATGAATAAGCAGATGCTTCATGGAGTCGGACATCTGGTCGATCATCCGGCCCATGGAGGGTTCGGCCACCCGCGCCCTTTCGCCGTGCCGAATCTGGATCAGGCCCGCGCGCTCAAGCGCCTGCATGGCCTCGCGAATGGCGGGGCGTCCGACCCCAAGGCTGTCCATCATCTCGCGCTCCGAAGGCAGGACATCCCCGGGGCGCAATTCGCCGCTCTCGATCATCTCGAGCAGCCGTTCCCGCACATCGTCGGCGAGCTTGCGCTTCTGGATCGGTGTCCCCCTGAGCATCCTGCGGCTTCCTTCCCGGCACGGCCAACCTTGGGCTTGTGCCCTTTGCCTTGTGTCCGGCAAATCACCTGCGCAGTCAAACCCTTCGTGGGTCCGGGCCGACGTGACCCACAGGCCGGATCGTGCGGCGCAGCCTTGCCCGCAGCCGCTGCCCCCGCAGGCCGTCCGCCAGGACGGCCAGGAAGATGATGGTGCCCAGCAGGATCGGTTGCAGATAAAGGTTCACCCCCGTGAAGACGAGGCCGAGCTTGACCGTCTGGATCAGCGTGGCCCCCACGACCGCCCCACGGGCGGTGCCGGTGCCCCCCATGAGGCTCGCCCCGCCCAGCACGGCAGCCGCGATGACATCGAACTCGCGCCCTTCGCCGAAGCCGACATCGAGCCGCCCGATCTGGGCAATCAGCACAAATCCCGCAACGGCGGCGCAGGCCGACGAGATGACGTAGACCCGCGCCTGGACCCAGCGCGTGTTCACGCCCGACTTGCGCGCGGCCTCCGGATCATTGCCGAGGGCATAGATCTGCCGTCCGAAGGTGGTGTGCGCCAGAACCACATGCGCGGCAAGCGCGACCAGGACGAAGGCTATGATCGGCGTCGGCACCCCCAGCACCGACGACAGTCCGAAGCTGCGCATGGATTCGGGAAAGTCGAATTGCCTGGACCCGGTAAGCCATGTGCCGAAGCCCCGGAACAGGAACAGCGTCGCTAGGGTGACGATGAACGGGATCACCCTCAGGACCACGATGAAGAAGGCGTTGATCGCCCCCAGCGCAATGCCCGCCATCAGCGCGATGGCAAAGCCCGCAGGCACCGGAAGGTCAAGCGCCCGCATCAGGATGCCGGCGATCAGGGGGGCAAGAAACATCACCGCGCCGACCGAAAGGTCGATCCCGCCCGTCAGCAGAACGAAGGTCATCCCGATCGCCGCGATCCCGATGAAGGAGGATTGCTTGACGATGTTGGCCAGGCTTTCCGGCATCAGGAACGCGGGCGCCTGAAGCCCGAACCACAGCAGAACCGCCCCGAAGATCAGGTAGGTCGCATTGCGGACGGCGAAATCGAGGGTCTGGTCGACAGATGGCTTCATGCGGCGTTTTCCCGGAAGGCAAGGGACAGGATGCGTTCTTCAGAAAAGTCGCGACGGTCAAGCCCGCCCACGATCTCTCCACTGCTCATCACGAGGATGCGGTCGGCCACGCCCATCAATTCCTCCAGTTCCGAGGAAATCATCAAGACGGCCCCGCCCTCCGCCGCGAGGCGGTCGATCAGGCTGTAGATCTCGTACTTCGCGCCGACGTCGACGCCGCGCGTGGGTTCGTCAAGGATGAAGAGGCGCGGGCGCCCCATCTGCCACTTGCCGATCACGACCTTCTGCTGGTTGCCGCCCGACAGCGCCTTGACGGGCTGGCTGTGGATGTCGCCCGCCTTCACATTCAGCGCATCCCGCACGGCTTCGGTCTCGCGGCGCAGGGCGGCTGTGTCCACAAGGCCCATCGGCATGCGCCCGAAGTCGCGCAGCGACACCATGGCCAGATTGTCCGCGATCGGCGCGTCAAGCATCAATCCCTCTTCGCGACGGTTCTCGGTCACAAAGGCCATGCCCGCCGCGATCCGGCCATGCGGGCCTGCGGCAAGGAGGCGGCCGTCAAGCGTGATGCGGCCCGACTCCAGCGGATCGAGACCGAAGAGGATGCGGGCAAGCTCACTGCGCCCGGAGCCCATCAGCCCGAACAGGCCCAGCACTTCGCCGTCGCGGATCGTGAAGGTCACGTCCTCGACGACACCCGGCTGGCTCACGCCTTCGACCTCAAGGACCGCGCGCTCACGCGGGGGCGCGGTCCGGGGTGGAAAGTATCCGCCGAGGTCGCGCCCGATCATCGACCGGATCATGCGCGGGATCGGAAAGTCGGCGGCGGGCCCCTCATCCACAAGCTGCCCGTCGCGCAGAACCGCGATGTCGTCCGAAAGGCGCTGCACATCGGCCAGGATATGCGAGATGTAGACGATCGTCCGGCCCTCGGCGCGCAGCGCGGCGATCGTCTCGAACAGCCGTTCCGTCTCGCGCGTGGTCAGCGAGGTGGTCGGCTCGTCAAAGATCATCAGTTGCGCTTCGTTGTGCAGGGCCTTGGCGATCTCGACAAGCTGGCGTTCACCGGGCGAAAGCGTGCCGACCTGCGTCCGCGGATCGACCGACAGCGACAGCCGCCCAAGGATTTCCCTTGTCCGCGCCTCGACCGCTGGCCAGTCGATCAGCCCGTAGCGGCGGGGAAAGCCGTCGATGTAGAGGTTCTCGGCGACCGACAGATTGGTGAACAGGTTCAGTTCCTGATGGATGAAGGCGATCCCTGCTGCCGCCGCACCGGCCGCGCCTGACGGCCTGTAGGGCTGCCCGCGCCAGAGCATCTGGCCGCGCGTGGGGGGCACAATCCCGCCGATCATGTTCATCAGCGTCGATTTTCCGGCTCCATTCTGGCCGATCAGCCCCAGACAGGCGCCTTCGCGGACGGACAGCGTCAGGTCCAGGACGGCAGGGACCCCGAACCATTCCTTCGTGACACCCTCAAGCCTCAGGATGGGTGTCATCGCCTGCTCTCCCGCATCAGCCGCGTGCGCAGCACATCCAGCAGCGCCGCACCAAGGATGACCGCGCCCTTGACCATGTCCACCTGGAAGGCCGACAGGTTCATCAGGTTCAGGGTGTTCGACAACAGCACGAAGAAAAGCACCCCGAAGAAGGTCCAGATGATCTTCGCCTTGCCGCCGAAAAGGCTTGTCCCGCCAATCACCGCGGCGCCGATCACGTCAAGAAGAAAGGTCCCCTGGCCAAGGGTCGGCCGCCCAGCCTCCAGCCGGGCCGAGTAGAGCAGCGCCCCGATTGCCGCGCAGATGGCCGAGATCACATAGACAGCCACGATCACCCGGCGCACCGGTATGCCCGAGATTTCCGCCGCCTTGCGGTTCAGCCCGATGGCCAGCACCCAGCGGCCGAAGACGGTGGCGTTCAGCAGGATGTGGGCGGCCACGGCCACGGCCAGCGCGATGACCATCGGATAGGTGACAAAGGAATAGACCTCGCGCCGCGGGATCTGCGATTCCGTCTTTGCGCCGATGTAGACCGACACGATGTCGCCCTTGCCAAGCTGGACATAGGCGTCCGGCAGCCGCGCGATGTTCTCGGACTGGGTAAGCCAGATCGCGAAGGCCGAGATCGTGATCATGCTGACCAGCGTCACCATGAAGGCGGGCATCTCCAGTGCGGCAACCGCCGCCCCGTTCAGGAACCCCACGATCGCCGCCACCAGAAGCATCGCAACGATGGCCAGCAAGATGCCCCCCGTCACCCCGGCCAGCGGGCCGCCCGCTTCGGTCAGAACAGGGCCCCAGATCGGCGCCTTCGACAGGACGGCGGGATCGACAGCCATCGTGATCAGCATGGCGCCCACGACCGAGGTCAGCGCCACGACCGATCCCTGGCTCAGGTCGATGCCCGCGATGGCCAGAACGAAGGTCTGGCCGATGGCCACCACAAGCAGCGGCCACATGTTCGACAGCACGTTCACCGCATTCGCCGGCGTCATGAGCGTCGGCAGGAAGGGCGCCAGAACTGCCACATAGGCCAACACCATGTAGAGGACGAAATAGTCCGACAGGACCAGTCTCCGGGCGCGGTCGGACAGGCTTCGGTACTGTGTCGCGGGGGCGCGCGCGGCGCCTCCCGGCCGGTCGCGCTCGGTCGAAATGCTCATGAAGGGTGTTCCCGTGCATCAGAAGTCCCGACCGGAACGGGTCCGGCCGGGACAAGCGTGAAGGTCACTTGTCGAGGAAGCCTTCGGACAGCAGGACACAGCCCCACATGTCCATCTCGCGTTCCGCAAGGTTCGCCTGGGTCAGCGCGAAGCCCGGATCCTCGATGACCTGGTTCGGTTGCGCCTCGCCCGCCTCGATCGCCGCAAGAATGGCGGTCAACGCGCTCTCGGCCTCGAAATACAGGTCCTGCACGCCGGTGGCCGAGACATAGCCCTCCTTGATCAGCTGGCAGGCCGTCGCGTCACCGTCCAGTCCGGCAAGCGGGATATGTCCTTCCTCGCCGGCCTTCTTCCACATCCCGCGCGGCTCGAGCACCGAGCGGATGGTCGGGAACAGGAAGTCGGACGAGGTGAACATCACGTCGATGTCCGGTGTTGCCGTCACCGCCGCCTCAAGATTGGCAAGCGCGGTGGCCGCGTCCCATTCCGAGGCGACTTCGATCACGTTGAAGCGTCCGGGGTGCTTGTTGATGGCGGCGTAGAAACCGTCCCGGCGGCCCACCGCGTTCGGATCGCCAAGGTTGCCGACGATGATCAGCGCGTTCAGCGTTTCGTCGCCCGAGGCCGCGGCCAGCGCCTGGTCGACGACAAAGTCGGTGGCCGCCTCCGCGATCGTCGCATTGTCGGCCACCACGATGATGCCGCGCGAAAGGTCCGACGGCGGACGGTTGAACACCGCGATCGGCACATCGGCATCCTGCGCCTCCCGCACGATCGTCACCGCGCTCTCGCCGTCCTGGGGAATGATGATGATCCCGTCGACGCCCTGGGCGATGCAGTCGCGCACCTGCTCAAGCTGGCGGTTCGCGTCTTCGTTCGCGTTGCGCTCGATCACGGTATGGCCACCTTCCGTCAGGGTCGTGGTGATGGCCTTGTGACCCGCCACCCAGAACTCGGTCTCGAGGTCCTGGAAGGCAAAGCAGATGTTGGCGGCAGTTGCCTGTCCGCCCAGACTTGTGCCGGCAGCGGCGACAAGCGCGGCAACGGCGGTTTTCGTCAGCAGGTTCATTGGATCCTCCCTCGGCTTGCTGAACGTTTCTGTGCTTTTCATGGCGTTCCGCCTTCATCCGTGCGGCTGGCCTGCTCCTCTTCCCCGGCGCGGGGGACCCGTCACATGCGGGTGTCCTCCGGCGCGATGGTCGTGCCGGTGCGCGCCGCCTCGATGGCGGCCAGCGTGACGGCCAGCGTTCCAAGGTTGTGTGCCCCCGAGGGTTGCGGCGACGCGCGTCCCGCAATGGCCTCCAGAACATGCGCCTGAAACGCGATGACGGAGTCCTGAATCAGATGCCACGGCTTCGCGCCCCAGTCTGGAACCGCCGGTTCGGCATCCGTCTCGACCGCGCCATCGGCTCGGTGCAGGCGCAAGCGGTGATCGGCCAGAAGCTCGATGGTGCCCGTGTCGCCTTCGATCCGGCCCAGGGTCTGCGGGAAGGGATCGGGCGCGATCCGGGTGTGGAAGCTGCATTCGACGCTGCTCACCGCGCCCGAGGCATGGCGCAGCACCGCCTGGAACGCATCCTGTCCCTTGACGCGCGGGTTCAGGCGCTGCGTTTCGCACGACAGCCGCGCAACCTCGCCCATCAGGCTTCGGGCCATGTCGAACAGATGCAGCCCGACATCGGTCAGTGCAAGGTCGGGCTCTTCGCAAAGATAGGGCTGGTTGGCGTAGATGTCATAGCCATGGCGAAAGGAAAGCCGCAGAAAGCGCGGCGTGCCGATCTCGCCCGCGGCGACCCGTGCCGCGATCTCGCGCCAGGGCCGTTGCCAGCGGAAGTTCTCATGCACGAAGAGCGGCACGCCTGCCGCCGCGCAGGCTGAAACCATCGCCCGGCCGTCTGCCAGCGTCTGGGCGAAGGGCTTCTGGCAGATCACAGCGCCCGCGTGGCGGGCCGCCAGTTCGACCAGCGGGCGATGTGATGCAACCGTGGTTGCCACGTCCGCCAGATCGGGCCGAACCTCGGCCAGCATCGCGGCGGCGTCGGTGAAGGGGCGGGCGCCGAACTCGGCCGCGAAGCGCTCTGCCTTCTCCCGGTCAAGGTCGCAGACGGCCACCAGCTCGGCGCCGGCCAGGTCCTGCCAGGCCAGCGCGTGATTGCGGGCAAAGAACCCGCAACCGACCAAGGCGACGCGCGCCGTCATTGCACAGACCCCGGTTGCCGCTGCCGTGACATCGTGTTCCTCCGCTGCCCGATGGCCATCAGATCTTGCCGTGGACGATCAGGTTTGCCGCTTCCCGCACGACCTTTGGCGAAAGCGCCTCGCGCCAGTTTTCCTTCATTATCTTGGATTTGCCGAACTCCAGCAGACGAAGGGCAGCGTCTGATGGCACCTTCGGCGAGTATCCGAACCACATCGCGATCTCGACGTTCAGATGGCCGATCAGAAAATCATGCGCCGCCTCGCGCGGGATGCCGTAGCGCTTTTCGCATTCGTCCACCGCCTCGGTCATCACGTCGACCATGCACATCGCGACCATCTCGGACAGGCCCGGCTCGAGGATGGCAAGCTGTTCGGTCGTCACCCGATGCACCTTCGTCACCGGCGACCACATCGCCACGCAGATTTCGGCGCCGAGGGCATAATGCTCTTCCGGCCCCTGCATCAGGGCGCAGACGATGGCCTGACGGGCGACCCCGCCATGGTAATCGCGCCGGGCGGCCATGTCGGTCTCGTCATTGTAAAGCGGCGGATGGCAGGGGTGACCGATGAAATAGGTCAGGTCCGGCCGGTCTTTCGGCAGGACGTCGGCATAGGGCGCCGCCGCGTCAAGGATCAGCACCATGGTTCCGGGGGCCAGCCGCGGTGCGATGTCGGCGCTGACCTTGCCGATCAGGTCGTCGGGAAGCGCAAGCACCACGACCTTGGCCCCGGCAAGGCCGGTCTCCGGATCGACCGCTGCGATCCCGGCTTCGGCCAGACGTGCCTTGCCGACCTCGCCGATCTCGACGGCGCGGAGGTCATAGCCGGCCTCCTGCAGCTTCCGCGTCACCCGGAAGCCCATTTTACCCCCGGCGCCGAATACGGCTACGCTGGTCGTCATCCCTTTCCTCCCGAGGCTTGTCCAGATGCGAACGGCTGTCGATGCCTGCCTTGTATGCTGGTCTGATGAGTATGTTATTGTCAAGTGGATTTCTGGAGAGGGAAGCGCACCAGAAAAGTGCCGTTGGGCGTAGGGCAACCGCCGGGCGGGTTCCCGGACGACGTCGCGGGGGCCTTCCGTCCCGCCGGCCGGGCGCCTGCGCGGGTCGCGGCATCCACGGCGGCGCGGCCCTGGGTTGACATCCGAGGTCCGGTTTCGGCAGCAGACCTGCCGCCGCGCGTTGCACCGTTGCAAAGGCCGCGCCTGTCACCGGCATCGTCGCACAGGTGGCCCGTGGCGCTGGACGATCCTGCCTCCGGGCAGGGGGGCAGGCTTGCGGCTTCCCCACCGTCGGCGGCTGCCTTGCCGTCCGGGCATGGCCCGGCCCCGCGGAAACATGCGCCGGTGCAGGACCTTGCGCCTTCGGTTGGTGCTGCCGCCGGGTCCGCGCAGCGCATCGCCTTCTGGCCCCGGCCTGCCCAGACGGACCGACGGGCAGGCGGCGTGCCACGCGCCCCCCTCAGCCGGAACCGAAAGGCGCTTCGGCTTGATGCCCGGCAGGGGCGGGCCCAGACCCTGTGGGGCGGCCCTTGGGTCCTGCCGCTAGGTCCGGACCAGGACCTCGATGCCCCAGAACTGCATCACCTGGTCGCGACATTGCGCCCGCTCGGCCTCGGTCTGTCCGGCGATCCGTTCTGTCCGGATCCCGAAACGTTCAAGTCCGGAGTAGTCGAGCGATGACAGCGCGATGACCTCGACATCCTGCTCGGTCGCCAGCGCCGCCAGCCGAAAGGCGGCCTCCGCCGGATCGGGCAGGGGCCTGTCGACCAGCACTCCCACCACGACCGTATCGGGCCGCGCCAGACCGGGCCTTGGCAGGGCGGTGGGCTTGGGGCAGGGCGCCAGATCCTGCCCCTGTTGGCGGGGGGCGGCATCGAAGGGGTCCAGCAGCGGGTCGAGGTCTTCAGGCTGAAGGGGCGTCAACCGGACAAGCGGGGCGAATGGATCCGAAGCGGTCATGCAATCCTCCGGTTCGCCTGGCGGTCCTGGCCTTGTGGTGCCAGCGCGGCGAGATCAGCGATGCAGGCGGCGCTGGCGGCATTGCCGGGGTTTGGCAGGTCCACCCTTGACAGCCGCTCGCGAAGCGCCTCAGCCTCGCCCTCGTCCAGCATCCTTGCAAGCGCGCGGTCCAGCGTCATCATCTGGTGCGGATCGACGAGGCAGGCAAGATCACGCTCGACCGCCGCCTGGGCCCGGGCGCGCTGGTCGTCCATGTAGCTTGCGACCTGTGGAATGAAGATGGTCGGAATGCGGTTGTACAGCGCCTCATGGAACGAATTGTAGCCGACGGCGCTGATGCAAAGATCGGCCGAGGCCGCGAGCAGGCTGGCCTTGTGGGTCCTCACGATCCGCGTATTGGGCCAGGTGAAGAGCCCGGGCTCGACCGTTGCGGTGGGCCAGGTCACCACCAGATGCAGCACATCCGGTCGCCGGGCGAGGCTTGCGCAGACCGCGGTGGTCTGGGCGCTGCGGTCAGAGGCGACACCACCGCCCAGCATGGTCACCACGAGCTGCCGGAAAGCCAGGCCGAACCTGTCGCGCAGGGCGGCGTGCAGGGCAGGGCGGTCAATGTCGCACGGCGCGATCCGCCGCACGATCGGGCCTACCTTGGTGACGCTGGGGCCATGCGAATAGTCGTCGTTCAATTCGTCAAAGGCTTCGCGCGGGACAATCACCCGGTCGAAGACCTTTTCCCGTTCCAGCGCCACGGAATTGTCCTGCCCTGGCTGCCACAGCCCGCGGCGGATCCAGACGCTGGGCAGGCCGCGGTCAAGGATGCTGCGGAAGATCGAGTTGAACACATAGCCGCCATCGAAGACGAAGGCGGCAGCGTCGGCGAGAAGGGGCTCAAGCCGGACGTAGTTCACGAGGTCGCTGGCCAGTGGCTCGGCATGCAGGGGCGATTTCGAAACCAGCGGCATGACGTCGAAGCCGCGCGACTTTATCAGCCGCATGCAGGACGGGAAGGCGGCGAAGACCGGCCTGGCGGCGTGCTGGTCCGCAAGGCTTTCGGCGATCAGCGTGCAGCGCTGGGCATGTCCCAGCCCCACGCCATTGGTCGGCAGGAAGACCACCGGCGGCGTCTTCCGATCACTGCGCCCGTGGTGGGCCAGCCGGGTCACCGGGGCCGTGACCCGGACGGCCTCCTCGCCCAGGGCCGCCCGCAGGTCGTCCAGCGACTGGCGGGCCTGCCGTGCCAGCGCCGATCCGCGCGACAGCCGGTCAAGCGCGGCCAGGTCAGGCCGGATGTCATTGGTCAGGAAGGCGGCAAGCGACGCGGGGTCGGCAGGCGCCGGCACGAAGCCGGGCTCGCGCTTGCGGTTGGCGAACCCGGGCGAGGCATCCAGGAGCCCGGCCCCCGACAGCGCAAGATCGGCCAGCAGCATCCGCATCGCATGCGAAGCGGCGACGGGCTGGCAGAAGACGGCAACATCCGCGCGCCGCACGAGGACGCGCAGGGGCACCTCGGAATAGTGATAGACCGGCGCGGCAAGGCCCGCGGCGCGCAGCGCCTCTTTCGATTTGCCGTCGGTCAGGACGGTGACGGCCAGCCGGCGCGCCACGGCGAGGGCCTGCAAGCTTGCCGGTGTCGCCGCCTCGCTCAGGTCGGGCGCGACCAGAAGCACCCGCAGGCGCCCGTCGCCTGCAGGCGGACGCGGATGCTCGACACCGAAGACCGGCGCCTCGGCGCAAGCGATGAGGCCCGCGCCTTCCTCCCGCAGGGGCAAGAGGTCAGGCTCGTGCCCAAGGGCGTAGCCAAAGCGTGACCGGATGCCGATTTCCGTCTGCAGCGACCCGAAATGGCCGGCCACAAGGCAGCCCGAGACCACGTAGGGCGCGAGGCGCCGCAGGGTCACCAGATCGCTGTCGCGGACCGCATGTCCGCCGATCACCAGCAGCCGGTCCCCTTCACCGGGCCGCGTCGGTGCGATCAGCCGGGCGACATCGCAGCTTTGCGCGAGGGTCATCCCGCTTGGCAGCGCATCGCGGCAGAGGCCGGCCGTAAGGCCCGCCGCACGCAGGCTGGCTGCCAGGCCGGTGGCGGCGTCGAGGCCAGCCTTGGCCCCGGCGGTCCAGTAGATGTGGATCATGCAACGTCTCCAATGCTGCGGGGGGCGAGCAGATAGGTGGCAATCCGGCGGCGGAAACTTTCGGCCGAGAACCCTGCAAGCCGGCGCTGGGCCGCGGTGACATGGGCCACATAGCGGTCGGGTGCGGCGATGAAGCGGGCGACAATGGCGTCGACGTCGCCGCCATCGCTGGCGACGACGGCGTCGCCGAAGGTCTCGGCCGTGGCCGGATCGGTGATAACCAGCTTGCCCGCGGCAATCGCTTCGGCCAGCACCCGACCAAAGCTTTCGCGCAGGTTCCGATGGGTGAAATAGACGAAGAAATCGATCGAGGCGAGGAAGTCCCCGACCTCGGCGCTGCCGAAGGGCAAAAGCTCCCAATGCGCGGGCGGGGCGGCGCCGGGCAGAAGGAAGCTGTCGGCGCCCAGGATGGCACAACGTTCGGCATGGGGCGGGAAATGCGCCAGCATCGTCGGCAGGTCGGCGAATTTCTCGAACCCCGGGCGCGAGACCCGTCCGCGCCGGTCCCGGGGTGCGGCGGTTGGCGCGACCAGATCGAAGTCGCAGATGTTGAACCAGTCGATCGGCGCCACGGTCCAGCCTGCCCTCGGGTTGGACGCGAGCCAGGCCTCGACGGTGCGGCGGTTCGCAGCAGAGACCGGTGCGATCACAAGGTCTTCGGCAACGGTCCGGCCGGCCAGGAGGTCAAGGGTCCGGGCAACGTCGAAGGAAAGGCTGCCATCGGGCCGCAGGAAATTTTCATGTGCGACGACAACCAGACGGCGGCAGGTAATGCGTGGCGCGAAGTCCGTGTTGAACTTCAGCGCCGAGGGGTTGTGGAAGACCACGGTCTCGGCGGCGATGATCGGCGGGTTCCAGACCGGTGCGAGACCGCAGGTCTCGGCCGCCTGCGCCAGTCGGCCGTTCACGCTGCGGCCCGTTTTGAACATGGCCGTCTCAAGATAGACGAGGCCGAGGTCCATCATCGGCGACAACGCATGGATCTCGCGCGCCAGCGCCGAAGAGGTGCCCCCGGAGAAGCGGGGATCGGTGACGAGTGTGATGCGATGCCGCCCCATTCCTGGCCTTTCCGGCACGTTCTGCGCCCTTGAACTTCGCCTCGGTTCCTGTCCCCGGCCGGGGCCGGGCTGTCTGGCCGATCAGTAGATCGAACAGTCCTGCGTGCCGCCCGAGCTGGTGGAGGTCCGGCAGGCTTCGGCCATCAGCGTTTCCAGAGCAGCGAGCCGGGACCCGGAAAAGGCATCAAGGGCGTTGGCCCGGTAGGCCGCAAGGAAGTCGCCCAGGGCTTGCGACAGGGGCGAGTCATGGGAAAGCAGGTCGGGCGAGGCCGCAAGATAGACCGCGAGGGCGTCGTAGTTCCCGCTGGACAGATGGTCCTGCATCAGCGCGATCTGCCGGGCGCTTGGCGCCGCCGCGTCAAGCGCGCTGCCCAGTTGCGTCGAGACCACCAGAGCCGCGAGCGTCACCGAAAGAGTTCGTCTTGCGTTCATGTCCTACCCACCTTTCCGCCTCGAGTGTCGCGAAGGGAGCCGCACCCCGGGCGCTCCCCCTGCCTTGTCTTCCTTGGCTAGGCGCGCGGGATTAAGAAATTCTTGCCAGCGCCCGGGAAGACGCAGAGGAAAAGATGAGAATTCTTTCTTTCGCCGCTGCCAAAGGCCTCTGGATTGGGGCGGGCCGAATCCTGCCGGCGGGGCAGGGTCCTACCGCCGTCGGGACATCATCCAGATGAAGAAGACCCCGCCGATCAGGCCGGTGACAACCCCGATCGGAAGGTCCTCGGGGGCCATCACCACCCGGGCGGCGGCATCGGCCCAGATCAGGAACACCGCCCCGGCAAGGGCCGATCCGGGCAGAACGCGGGCATTGTCGCCACCCAGCACCAGCCGCACCAGATGCGGCATCATCAGGCCGACAAAGCCGATCAGGCCCGAGAAGGCCACCATCACCCCGGTGATCAGCGCGGCCATGACAAAGACCGTCAGGCGGAAGCGGCCGACCTCGATCCCCAGGCTGGTCGCGGTCTCGTCCCCCAGGCTCATCGCGTTGAGCCGCCCGGCCTGCGCCCAAAGCCAGAGACCGCAGGGCACCAGCACCGCCAGCGGCCACAGAAGATGCGACCATTGCGCCAGGCCAAGCCCGCCCAGCATCCAGAAGACCACCGTATGCGTCGCGCGCGGATCGCCAAGGAAGATCAGGATATTGGCGCAGGCCATGATGACGAAGCTGACCGCCACGCCCGCCAGCACCAGCCGGTCGGCACTGCTCGCCCCTGCCAGCCGCGCCACGCCCAGCACCAGAACGGTCGCCGCCAGCGCGCCCCCGAAGGCCATCAGCGGCACGGTCAGAAGCCCAAGGAACATGCCCGTGTGCAGAAGGGCCGCAATCGCGCCGAAGGCCCCGCCCGAAGAGATGCCCAGAAGATGCGGATCGGCCAGCGGGTTGCGGGTGACCGCCTGCAAGGCCGCCCCCACAAGGCCCAGCCCGGCCCCGACCAGCCCGGCCAGGATCACCCGGGGAAAGCGGATTTCCCAGACGATGTTGGCGCGGCCCGCGCTCCAGTCCGGGGTGACGATCCCCGGCAGCACCCGGTCCAGCGCCACGCCCCAGACCGTGCCCAGGGGAATGGCCACCGCCCCGACCGACACCGCCACGACGATCGAGACCGCAAGCACCAGCGCCGCCGCAAGGGCGATGCCGGTGCCGGCCCCGATCCGGCGGGCCAGCGAGGGCAGGGCGGTGGCGTCAACCATGGCCTATTGCCCCCAGAAGCCGGCGACCAGCTTTTCCACCGCCTTGATGTTGCGGGGGCCGGGCGTCGCCTCGACATATTCCAGCACGACGAAACGGTCGTTCTTCACCGCGTCGATGTCGGCGAAGGCGGGGTTTTGCTTCATGAAGGCGATCTTCTGTTCGGCGGTCACATCACCGTAGTTGACGATCACCACCACCTCGGGGTTGCGCTCGACCACCGGCTCCCAGCCGATCTCGGCCCAGCTTTTCTCCAGATCGTCCATGATGTTGCGCCCGCCCGCCGCCTCGATCAGGGCGGTCGGCATGGCATAGGCGCCGGCGGTAAAGGGGGCCTCCTCGCCGCTGTCATAGACAAAGACCCGCAGGGGGGCGCTGCGGTCCACCCCGGCGGTCACCTCCTCCAGCCGCGCCTGCCAGCCGGCGACCAGCGCCTCGGCCCGGTCCTCCACGCCGAAGATCCGGCCCAGATTCAGGATGTCGTCGTACATGTCCGCCATGCTGGATCTGGCCTTGGGGCCGATGTGGATGCAGCTTTCGGTCAGCTCGTAGACCGCGATGCCGAAGGGGGCGAGCGTTTCGGGCGTGACCTCGCCGCCGACCTTCATGCCATAGTTCCAGCCCGCGAAGAAGAAATCCGGCTCGGCCGCCGCAAGCACTTCCTTGGTCGGGTATCTGGCCGAAAGCTCGGGCAGTTCGGCCACCCCGGCGCGCATCTCTTCGTCCAGCGTCTTCCAGCCCGAGATGCCGGTATAGCCGACCATCCGGTCGCGCAGGCCAAGGACCAGCATCATCTCGGTCAGGTTCACGTCGTTCGAGATGGCGCGGGTCGGCGCTGCCTCGACGGTCAGATCGCGGTCGCAGCTTTTCACCGTCACCGGGAATGAGGCGGCGCTGGTGGCGCACAGCATGAGGGCAAGGAGGGAAAGTCGGATCATCTGTTAACTTTCGGTTCAGAGGTGGAAGGAAAAACGGGGGCTTGGCCCCGAGCGGTCGATGCGCGCCCTGACCTGGAAAGCCTCGGCCAGGGTCGGTTCGGACAGCGCCGCCTCGGGCGGGCCATCGGCCAGGATGCGGCCCTCGCGCAGGATCAGCACCCGTTCGGCGAATTCCGCCGCAAGGGTCAGGTCGTGCAGCGTGGCGATCACCGTCAGGCCAAGGCCCTTCAGCAGGGCCAGAAGCTCCAGCTGATGGCGGATATCCAGATGGTTTGTCGGCTCGTCCAGCACGATGACGCGCGGCTCCTGGGCCAGGGCACGGGCCACCATCACCCGCTGACGCTCGCCGCCCGAAAGCGTGCCGAAACCTCGGTCGGCCAGGCCCCGCAGGTCCATGCGCAAAAGCGCGGCCTCGATGATCGCAGCATCCTCGCTGCCCGGCGTGGCCAGACCCGCGCCCCAGCCCTTGCGGTGGGGCAGGCGGCCAAGCGCCACGATCTGGCGGGCGGTCAGGGCGAAATCGGTGGGTTGTTCCTGCACCACGGCAGCAAGCTGGCGCGCGGCCTCGGGGGCACCCATCAGCCAGAGGTCCCGGCCCATCAGCCGCACCGTGCCGCGCCGCGGGGCCTGATGGCGGTAGATCAGCCGCAGAAGCGACGACTTGCCCGCCCCGTTCGCGCCGCAGACCGCCATGATCTGCCCCTCGGGCACGGCAAAGCTGATGTCCGACAGGATGTCGGGCCTGCCCTTCGGCCCCCAGCTGACCCCGCTCAGCTCGACCGCCGTCACTGGACCACCCCTTCGCGGGTGACGATCATCGCCGCCGGAATCCGGGCCAGGGTGTTGTCGCACAGGCGCGGCGGGCAGTCGCGGCCCGACATCCAGCCATCGTCCAGGGCCGCATAAAGCCGCGAGAAGGCGACAAGGTCGTCGATCGGCTGGGCCGGATCGATGTCGCCGAACTGCCATGTCGCCTTGGCATTGGCCCGCCAGGCCACCACGCAGGGCCCGCCATGGTCGGGCACGCAGCCCGCCAGACAGGCCGTGCCCGAGACCTCGAAATCCTCGCCCAGCCCCGCCGCCGCAATCGCGGCGCGCAGCTTCTTCAGCAGGGCAAAGCCGGGTTCACAGGTCGATCCCTTGTGCCTGCACGCCTTGCAGACCAGAATCTGGTGCGGCGCGGATTGCGCCACCGAATAGGCAGGCGTGCCGACCGGCCGCCGCGAGACTTTATCCATCAAGGACTCCTTCCGGGACACCCCGCCCGGTGGTTGCAGACTTTGATGGCAGGTCTCCTGACTCGCGGGTCTGGGCTTGCCCCGCCTTCCCGGCCCCATGTTCGAACATGGTCGGCCAGTGGCATCGGGGGTCGCTCGCCGCCTACAGTTGCGGGGGCAGTCACGGCTTGGGCGGCTGATGCCTACACCCGACCCGTGTTCCCTTTTCACCCGGCCGCGCTTGGCTTGGCCGGGATCCATCACGGCGGATCGTGCCGACGCCAGGTGGTCCGGTCAAGCCACATTCCGACTTGCCGCCCGCTCCCAGCGACATTGCCACTGGGTGCTGGTCCTTTCGGGCCAAAGAGGTCAGCCCGCCACCCTGTCACCCCGCCGCGCCGGCCGACCTGCAATCCTTCGACCTCAAGGGCATCCCTACCCCGATCCGGGGACTGGTGCTTGGGCAGAACCAGACCCGACGCCGCCGAACATGCTGCGGCCTGCCATGACTGGGGGGAATCGGCTTTCTCAAGCCATGGAAAGCGCGTTCCCACAAAGGCCGTCTGCCGTGACAGCTATCAGGGGGACCAAGGCGGCTTCGCCTGCAATCCGCCCGCTCAGAAGCCGAGCCCTGCCTTCGTTACGCTGGCCCCCTGGAACACGTGAAGGCCTGCCTTGACGCGTGCAAGCGTTCCTCGGCTGCGGGGCTCTTTGTAGGCCAAGCTTCGCCAGATCGTATTAATTCAATGATATCTGAGAGTAATGGCGGAGAGGGTGGGATTCGAACCCACGGTAGGCGCAAACCTACAACGGTTTTCGAGACCGCCACGATCGACCACTCCGTCACCTCTCCGCGCTTCAGGGGTCGTCTATGTGGCGGGGTGGATAGCCGGGTCTCGCCGGATGCGCAAGGGGCAATTCCGGGCATCGACCGGGGCGGGTGACAGTGCTTGGCCGATCACATCCTGTTGCGCCATGAAAGCTTGGCAACTGACGGGTCAAGGTTTACCTCTCGATGGGTTCGCAACAGGAAGGTCGCGCATGTCCCTTTCCCGACTGACCATGATCGCCTTTCTGGCTCTTGCCGCACCCGGTCACGGGCAGACGACCGCCGTGCCGGCCATCGACCCGGACGTGCAGGCTTCTGTCGTCGATGCCGACACCCAGGCGCTGCTGGCGGCCTTGCGGCTGGACGACCTGCTGGCCGTGATGCGCGACGAAGGGCTCGCCCAGGCCGATACGCTTGCGGCCGACATGTTTCCCTCGGGTGGCGGGTCGGGCTGGACCTCCGCGCTGGACCAGATCTATGACGTCGCCCGCCTACGCGCGGGCTTTGCCGCGGTCATCGAGGCCGAACTTGGCGATGAGCCCGGGCTGATCGCCGATCTCCTCGCCTTCTATGAAAGCGACCTCGGGCGAAGGGTCGTCGAACTGGAAATCGAGGCGCGCCGGGTCTTTCTTGACGACGCGGGCGAGGATGCCGCCCGTGTCGCCGCCGACAGGCGCCGGGCCGGTCGTGAGCCGCGGGCCGCCCAGATCGACCGCTTCATCGCAGCGGGCGATCTGCTGGAGATGAACGTGGCCGGCGCGATGAGCGGCAACCTGGCCTTCATGACCGGCATGTACGACAGCAGCGCCTATGGGCCGGGCTATCCGATCGACCGTCTCATGCAGGATGTCTGGGGGCAGGAAGAGGAACTGCGCGCCGACACGCGATCCTGGCTGGAGGCCTATCTCGGTCTGGCCTATCAGCCGCTCGCCGATGCCGAGCTGGACGGCTACATCGCCTTCATGGAAAGCCCGGCCGGCCGGCGCCTGAACGGGGCGCTTTTCCTGGCCTTCGAACAGGTGTTCCGGGGCCTCTCCTATGACCTTGGCCGGGCGGCGGGCGTGGCCATGCAGGGCCGTGACATCTGACCCGTGCGGCCCTGTCGGCCAAGCTGTGCTTCCTCTTGACTTCCCGGCCCACCCGCCGCATAAGCGCGCATCCCGGGCCAGAGGGCGACTTCTGGCCCGGGACTCTGTTTTAATGACGCCTCCAACGGGGCGCGCTGTCCGAGGCGGGGAAACCCCGTGAACGCCCGAAGGATCGGGGGCCACAGGGCGCGGAGCGAGAAAAGGAAAGACCATGTTTGCGGTCCTCAAGACCGGCGGCAAGCAATACAAGGTGCAGGCGGGTGACGTTCTGCGTGTTGAAAAGCTCGATGCCGTGGCCGGTGACAAGATCCAGTTCAACGAGATCCTGATGGTCGGCACGACCATCGGCGTGCCCTTCGTGGCCGGTGCGGCCGTGCAGGCCGAAGTGATCGACCAGATCAAGGGCGAGAAGGTCATCCACTACGTCAAGCGCCGCCGGAAGCATTCCTCGCAGCGCACCAAGGGCCACCGCCAGCACCTGACGCTGGTCCGCGTGACCGACGTGCTGGAAAAGGGCGCCGAGAAGTCGGGCGTCAAGGCCGCCGTCGGCACCGTCGCCGCGCGCCGCGCCGCGCATGAGGCGCCCGGTGCCGCCAAGCCGGCTGCAGAGAAGGCCGAGAAACCGAAGCGCGCCGCCAAGGCCGCCGCAGTTCAGGAGTAATCCCCCATGGCACACAAGAAAGCAGGCGGTTCGTCCCGCAACGGTCGCGACAGCGCCGGTCGTCGCCTGGGCGTCAAGCTCTTCGGCGGCCAGCACGCCATTCCCGGCAACATCATCTGCCGCCAGCGCGGGACCAAGTGGTTCCCGGGCCAGGGCGTCGGCATGGGCACCGACCACACGATCTTCGCCGTGGTCGAAGGCCGCGTGACCTTCAAGAAAGGCCTCAAGGGCCGCACCTTCATTTCGGTGCTCCCCGCCCAGGAGGCAGCCGAGTAAGCCGAACCTTTACAATCGGATTGTAGATGGGGGATCGGCCGAAGGGCCGGTCCCCTTTCTCTTTCGCGGCGGGGATTTGTGCGGCCTGCCGCCGACGCGCCGCGAAAGGGCCAAGAAAACGGGCGATTGCACGGATACCCGGCAATCCCCACATGTGCTTCAAAGGAGGGAAGCCATGCTCCAGGAGAAGATCGCCACCGTGCCGGTCACGATCGAGACCGACCGCTTCACCCTGCGCCCGGTGCGCAAGTCCGACGCCGGGCTCTTTGCGCTCTATGCCGGCGACAAACGGGTGGCCGAGGCGACGCAGGGCATCCCCCATCCCTTGCCCCCCGGCGCGGCCGAGGCCTTCTGCGCCCGGGCCATGGCCACGGGCGGCGAAGAGGACATCTGGGTCATGGACGGCACCCGCTCCGGGCTGCCCGAGGTGCTGGGCGTGATCAGCCTCAAGAAGATGGATCGCGGTCAGTCCGAGGTCGCCTTCTGGGTCGCGCCCGCCTTCTGGAACCTCGGCATCGCCTCGGCCGCCGTTCAGGCCCTGGTCGAGGCGAACCCGCAAGGCAACTGCACCCTCTTTGCCGAAGCCTTCCAGGATACCCCCGGTTCCGCCCGCGTCCTCGTCAATGCGGGCTTCCAGTATCTGGGCGACGCCGAAAGCTTCTCGGTCGCCCGCGGCACGACCGCCCCGACCTGGACCTATATCCGCAAGCTCGACCACAAGGGGTGAGGGCGGGTTCCGCAAGGCGCGGCTTGGCAGCCGCAAATCCCTTGCCTCGTCGTCGCGCCTCGGCGCTCCTCCTCGGTTGACGGGGGCATTCTGCCCCCGAACCCCCTGAGAGTATTTGGAAAGAAGCAAGTCGATTTGCTCCTTGCGAAATACTCCACGGGGGTGCGGGGGTGTGAAACCCCCGCTGCCCGAGCCGGTTGGCCGGAACGGCCAGAGGCGAGACAAAAGGCTTGCGCCTGCCAAGGCGCACCTTCTGCAACCGTCGGACCGCGGGGGCGATGTCCCCCCCAATCCCCTCGCTTGAGCATCCGTCCCGCTTCCTGTATCCCCTGATCCCTGACCCAGCCCCGAAAGCCCCGCCATGAAGTTCCTCGACCTCGCCAAAGTCTATATCCGCTCCGGGGGCGGCGGGGCGGGCTGCGTCTCGTTCCGGCGCGAGAAGTTCATCGAGTTCGGCGGCCCCGACGGCGGCGACGGCGGGCGTGGCGGCTCGGTCTGGGTCGAAGCGGTGGAAGGCCTGAACACGCTCATCGACTACCGCTATCAGCAGCATTTCTTCGCCAAATCCGGCCAGCCCGGCATGGGCAGCCAGCGCACCGGCAAGTCGGGGGACGACATCGTTCTCAAGGTCCCGCTTGGCACCGAGATCCTGGATGAGGACGAGGAAACCGTCCTCGCCGATCTGACCGAGGTCGGGCAACGCGTCTGCCTGGCCGAGGGCGGCAACGGCGGCTGGGGCAACCTGCGTTTCAAGTCCTCGACCAACCGCGCGCCCGCCCGGGCCAACCCCGGGCAAGAGGGGATCGAGCGCACGATCTGGCTGCGTCTGAAGCTGATCGCCGATGCGGGCCTTGTCGGCCTGCCGAACGCAGGCAAGTCGACCTTCCTCGCCGCCGTCTCGAACGCCCGGCCGAAGATCGCGGACTACCCCTTCACCACCCTGATCCCCAACCTGGGCGTCGTCGGCATCGACGGGCATGAATTCGTCATGGCCGACATTCCGGGCCTCATCGAAGGCGCCTCCGAGGGCAGGGGGCTTGGCACCCAGTTCCTGGCCCATGTCGAACGCTGCAAGGTGCTTCTCCATCTCGTCGATGGCACCTCCTCGACCATCACCGCCGACTATCGCACCATCGTGACCGAGCTTGAGGCCTATTCCGACCTTCTCGGCGACAAGCCCCGGATTCTCGCGCTGAACAAGACCGACGCGATGGATGCGCGTCAGATCAGCGACCGCCGCCGCGCGCTGGAAAAGGCCAGCGGCGGGCCGGTCCATGTCATTTCCGGCGTCTCGGGCAAGGGCATCCCGGAAGTGCTGCGCGCTCTGTACGCCACCATCACGGCGGAGGCCCCGGTTCAGGAGACCGCGCCGTGGCAACCCTGACCGCCGCCCTCTCGGCCCCCGATATCCGCACGGCGAAACGGCTGGTCGTCAAGATCGGCTCGGCGCTTCTGGTCGACCGCCAGTCCGGTCTGCGGCAGAATTGGCTCTCTGCCCTCGCCCTCGACGTGGCTGAGGCGAAGACCCGCGGCACCGATGTCGTCCTCGTCTCGTCGGGCTCCATCGCCCTTGGCCGCAAGGTGCTGAACCTGCCGCCGGGCGTGCTGACCCTGGAACAGTCCCAGGCCGCCGCCGCTGTCGGCCAGATCCGCCTTGCCCGCGCCTATGAAGAGGTCCTCGCCCCCCATGGCATCACCACCGCGCAGGTCTTGGTGACGCTGGAGGATACCGAGGACCGCCGCCGCTACCTCAACTCCCGCGCGACGCTGGAGACGCTTCTGGGCCTCGGCGTCGTGCCGATCGTGAACGAGAACGACACGGTGGCCACCGACGAAATCCGCTTCGGCGACAACGACCGGCTGGCCGCGCAGATCGCGGTGACGGTGGGGGCGGATCAGCTGGTGCTTCTCTCCGATGTCGACGGCTTCTACACCGCGAACCCCAAGGAAGATGCCAGCGCCACCCGCTTTGACGTGGTCGACACGATCACGCCCGAGATCGAGGCGATGGCGGGCGATCCCGTGTCCGGCCTGTCGAAAGGCGGGATGAAGACCAAACTTCTGGCCGCGCGCACTGCAATGACGGGCGGCTGTGCCATGGCGATCATGGAAGGGTCCACCCTGCGCCCCCTGAAAGCGCTGGCCGAGGGTGCCACGCGCACCTGGTTTGTCCCCTCGGCCGACCCGCATCTCGCCCGCAAACGCTGGATCAATGCGATGAAGCCGAGGGGCGAGCTGGTGCTGGACGCAGGCGCGGTCACCGCGCTCCGCGCCGGAAAAAGCCTCTTGCCGGCAGGCGTCACCAAGGTGACGGGAACCTTTGGCCGGGGTGAGCCGGTGGCGATCCTGTCGCCTGAGGGTGTGGTTCTCGGCAAGGGCCTCGTACGCTATACCTCCGCCGAGGCCCGCAAGATCGCCGGGCACCGGTCGGGCGAAATCGAGACGATCCTGGGCTATCAGGGCCGCGCGGCGCTGGTGCATCGGGACGACATGGTGGTGTGAGGGATCCGATTTCTTCAAAGAAATCGGACCGGAAATTTTGAAATTTCCGGCGCGGAGTTTTCGAAAACTCCGCCGCCCGGACGGAAAAGGGAAGCGCAATGGACGGCCAGTTCACCGACCTGATGACCGAGATCGGCCAGAAGGCCCGCGCGGCAGCGGCGGAACTCGCCTGTGCCTCCTCGGAACGGAAAGCCGCCGCCCTGATCGCTGCGGCTGATGCCGTCTGGCGGCGTCGGCAGGAGATTTTCGACGCCAACACCCTCGATCTCGACGCCGCCGACCAGCGTGGGATCACCCTGGCGATGCGCGACCGCCTGCGCCTTGACGACAGCCGCCTGCGCGGGATTGTCGACGCGCTGCGCCAGATCGCCGAACAGAAGGACCCGGTGGGCCGCGTCCTTGCCGAATGGGACCGCCCCAATGGCCTTCACATCCAGCGCGTCGCCACCCCCCTGGGTGTCGTGGGCGTGATCTACGAATCCCGCCCCAACGTCACTGCCGACGCGGGTGCCCTCTGCCTCAAGTCCGGCAATGCCGTCATCCTTCGTGGCGGCAGCGAAAGCTATCAGACCTCCGAGGCGATCCATGCCTGCATGCTCGACGGGTTGAAATCCGCCAACCTTCCCGCCGCCGCGATCCAGTTCGTGCCCACCCGCGACCGCGAGATGGTGACGGCGATGCTGCAGGCCACGCAATACATCGACGTCATCGTCCCCCGGGGAGGCCGCGGCCTTGTCGGCCTCGTCCAGCGCGAGGCGCGCGTCCCGGTTTTTGCCCATCTCGAAGGAATCTGCCACGTCTACGCCGACCGCGACGCCGACCTCGACAAGGCCCGCCGCGTGGTCCTGAACGCCAAGACCCGCCGCACCGGCATCTGCGGGTCCGCCGAATGCCTGCTGATCGACTGGCAGTTCTACACCAAGCACGGGGCCGTGCTGATCGAGGACCTGTTGAAAGCCGGTGTCGAAGTCCGGACCGAGGGCGAACTTCTGAAGATCCCCGGGACCGTCAAGGCACAGCCGGACGACTTCGGCCGCGAGTTCCTCGACATGATCATCGCAGCGAAACTGGTCGACGGGGTGGATCAGGCCATCGACCACATCCGCCGCTACGGCAGCCAGCACACCGAGGCGATCCTGACCGAAAACGACGCCACCGCGCAGCGCTTTTTCGACCGGCTCGACAGCGCCATCCTGATGCGCAACGCCAGCACGCAGTTTGCCGACGGCGGCGAATTCGGCATGGGCGCGGAAATCGGCATCGCGACCGGCAAGATGCATGCGCGCGGACCCGTCGGCGCCGAACAGCTCTGCAGTTTCAAGTATCTGGTGACCGGCGACGGGACGGTCAGACCTTAAGCCGGATCCTCGATTCCCCGATCTCGGTCACCAGCCGTCGGCCTTGCCGGGCCAGTTCCTCGGCGACCAGCGCGAAATGCACCTCGCCGGGTTCAAGCCCCGCGGGCGCGCGGGGTTCGGTCAGGATCTCCCACAGCGCCGGCTCGATCTTCAGCCGCGGCGCTTCGGCCTCGATCGTCCAGCCCTCGTCCCCTTGGGCGATCTGCACCTTGCCCCCATAGGCCAGCGCGCTTTCCAGGCATTGCAAGAGCAGAAACACCAGCCGCACCTCGCGGCGCGCAAGATCGCCCTGGCTGGTCCAGGCAAAGCTGATCCGACCGCCCCGGCCCAGATCGGTCAGGATCGACAAGACCTCGGTCCGCGCGATGCGCTGATCGCCCCGCGCCGCACCAAAGCTGATCCGGAAGAACCGGATGCGCGCATTGGCATTGGCGACGCTGTCGGCAATCAGGGTGAATTCCGGACGCAGCGCGCCCGTCTCCAGTGTCAGCAGCTCCACCCCGTTGCCTATCGCCCCGATCGGGCTGATAAGGTCATGACAGATGCGCGAGGCGATCAGGGCAGGCAGGTCGGGCTTGTCTTGCATGAGGGGTCCGGCACAGAGAGGCGAAGATGACAGGATTGCTGGAGCCGGGCATGCTGGTGCGCCACCCGGATCAGGACGACTGGGGCCTCGGTCAGGTGCAATCCGTGGTCGGATCCCGGGTCACGGTGAATTTCGAACATGCGGGGAAGGTCGTGATCGACAGCAAGCGCATCTCCCTGGTTCTGGATTTCGGAGCTTGTCGCCCATAGTGCGAATCTGGCGGCGAAACTCAACCGCCAATTGCCTGTGGATCGCCTGCGCGCCGGGTGAAGGTTGCAATGGGTCTGGCCGGGGGCTAAGTCAGAAAGGCCCGATCCCGAAGCAAGGCCGATGACCGTCGAAGACTCCCCTTACGCCCTGCGGCTTGCCGCAACGGACGAGGATCTCCTGTCCGCTCAGCGCCTGCGCTACGAGGTCTTCGTCGCCGAACTGGGCGGCGACGGCCCCCTCGTCGATCATGACGCGCGGCTGGAGCGTGACGCCTTCGACCCTTTCTTCGATCACCTGATCCTGATCGACCGCCGTCGTGACCCGGCCAACCTCGACCATGTGATCGGCGCCTACCGCATCCTGCCCTGCGACCGGCGCGCGGCGGCGGGGCGGTTCTATTCGGAAACCGAATATGACCTGACCCCGCTGCTGGCCTCGGGCCGCAAGCTTCTGGAACTGGGGCGGTCCTGCGTCCACATCGACCACCGGGGCGGGGCGACGATGTTCCATCTCTGGAATGGCCTCGCCGAATATGTGCTGGAACGCGACATCGAGGTCCTCTTCGGTGCCGCCAGTTTCCACGGCACCGACATTCCCGCGCTCGCCCAACCGCTCAGCTACCTGCACCACAACCACCTTGCGCCAGAAGAGATGCGGGTCCGCGCCCTGCCGCCGCACCGGCAGGACATGAATTTGATCTCAAAGGAAAGCCTCGACCGCCGCGCCGCCATGGCCGCGACGCCCGCGCTGATCAAGGCCTATCTGCGGCTTGGCGGCTTTGTCGGCGACGGGGCCTTTGTCGACCACGCGTTCAACACCACCGATGTCTGCCTGGTGATGGACACCGGCCAGATGTCGGCCCGACACCGCGACTTCTACGTCCGCAAGGTCGGGAAGGAATGAGCGACTGGTTGAAGGTGCCGGTGCCCGCCCTGCGCATCGGCCCGCTGGGTTGGCTGCGGGTGCTCTGGCGCGGCGCGCTCATCGGCATCCTGTGCTATGGCGGGCTGGCGGTCCTTCTGCTGGTCCGGCTGGTCGAGGCGCCGCTCTGCGGCCCCTCCCGCCCGGTCTCGCCCTTCATCACCCAATGGGTCTGCCGTGCCTCGCTGGCGGTCCTGCGCCTGCCGCTCGTGCTGAATGGCCGCCCGATGACCGCCCCCGGCGCGATCGTGGCGAACCATTCCGGCTGGCTGGACATCTTCGTCCTGAACGCCGCCACCCGCGTCTATTTCGTCGCGAAATCAGAGGTTTCGGGCTGGCCCGGCATCGGCTGGCTGGCGCGCGCGACCGGCACCGTCTTCATCGCCCGCAAGGGGACCGAGGCGAAACGGCAGCAAGAGGTCTTCGAGGCGCGATTGCAAGCCGGCCATCGCCTCCTGTTCTTCCCCGAGGGCACCTCGACCGACTCGATCCGCGTGTTGCCGTTCAAATCGACGCTGTTTCAGGCCTTCTTCTCGCCCGCGCTGGAACGCACGATGCATATCCAGCCGGTCACCGTGGTCTTTCACGCGCCCGACGGTGCAGACCCGCGGCATTACGGCTGGTGGGGCGACATGGATTTCGCCAGCCATCTTCTGAAGATGCTCGCCACCCCGCGGCAGGGCCGTGTCGAGGTGATCTTCCACCCCGAAGTGCCGGTGGATGCCTTCGAGAACCGCAAGGCGCTGGCCCAGCACTGCGAACGGGTGATCCGCACCGCCCATCCCAACGCCGAGGCGTAGCGGTCGCCATCTTCGTAGGGTGCGCTACAGCGCACCATTCCCGGACGCACCGATTCGCCAGACAGGGTTAACGCATTCCCAGCCCGACGCGCGTCTGGACAGATGCCAGACAGATGCCAGACAGAAAGCAGACTGAAGAAACGCCGCTAACCTCTTGAATTAACGCGGCGAGCGCCCGGCCCTCGGGCCGCTGCGCCAGAACGCCCCGTCACCCGAGCGGCGCCAGCAGCGTCCGCAGCGCAGCCAGCGGGTCTTCCGCCCCCCAGATCTCTTCCCCCACCGCAAAGAAATCGGTCACCGGCCCAAAGCGCGCGACCAGCTCCGCCGTCAGCGCCCCTTCCGCGATGATCGGAACCTCGATCACCTCCGACCACCATTCGAAAAGCTCGAACTCCGCCCGGCTGCCATCGCCCAGTGTCGTCTGACCCACCGGCCCGAAGGCCACATAATCGGCCCCCGCCTCGCCGGCCGTCATCCCGTCATGCTTCGACGTGCCGCAAAAGGCGCCGACGATGGCATCGGCCCCAAGGTCCTTGCGCGCCTTTCTGACCGACCGCGCACCATCGGTCAGATGCACGCCATCAAGCCCCAGTCTTTCGGCCAATATCAAATGGTTGTCGATCACCACCGCCACGTCGCGGGCGTGGGAAACCTCGCGCGCCGCATCCGCCGCGCGCATCAGCACATCCTCGTCCCGCGTGCCCAGCGACAGCCGCAGGCAGGCGATCTCCACCCCGTCCAGCACCCGGGCGATGCGGTCCTGAAAGGTCTCGGGATCGAAGGCGGGGGGCGTGATCAGCGTGATCTGCGGGCGGTCGTCAGCGGCCATGCACGGGCTCCGGCATCCAGGGTTTCCGCCGCTCTAGCAGCCTTTCCGCCCCTTGGCTACCGGGGGGGCGGGACCAAAGCTTGCCAGCCCGCCCCACCTCGCCTATCTGGCCCGGAACCCTTGCATGAGGCCGCCCCATGATCCCGCCCGTCTTCATCCTCGTCCGGCCCCAGATGGGCGAAAACATCGGCGCTGCGGCCCGGGCGATGCTGAACTTCGGGCTCGAACGGATGCGGGTCGTGGGGCCAAGGGACGGCTGGCCGAACCCCAAGGCAGTGGCCATGGCCTCAGGTGCGGGCAGGGTCCTCGACCATGCCGGATTGTTCCCCGACCTGCCCGCCGCGATTGCCGATTGCGACTTCGTCTTCGCCACCACCGCACGGGGGCGGGAACTGGTGAAAGAGGTCGTAACCCCCGAACGCGCAATGGAAATGTCGCGCGCCATGGCGGCCGAGGGCAAGCGGGTGGGCGTGTTGTTCGGTCCCGAGCGGGCAGGGCTGGAGAACGAGGACATCATCCGCGCCAATGCCATCGTGACGGTGCCGGTCAACCCCGATTTCCCCTCGCTGAACCTCGCGCAATGTGTGCTTCTTCTGGGCTACGAATGGCGCCGACAGGCGGGCGGGGTCGCGCCCTCGGTCATGGAACTGGCCCGAACCGACTTTGCCAGCCGGGAAGAGGTGGACCGCCTCGCCGACCATTTCGAGGAACGCCTCGATGCGGCGGGCTTCTTCTTCCCAGAGACCAAGGTCGAGGGCATGAAGGCCAACCTGCGCAACATGTGGGGCCGTCTGGGCCTGACCCGGGCCGAGGTGCAGACCTTCCACGGCATGCTGCGCCAGATCGCCTGGAAGCTGAAGACCCAGGGCGACTGACGGCGGCCTTCCGCAACAGGCGGGGCGGTCGGGCTTGGCCTTTGGGGGCGGTCATGGGTATCATGGCCGCAAAACAAGAGCAGAGGCAAAGCGATGCAGGCAGGATCATTCACACGGCGGGCTCTGATGCTGGCCGGGGCGGGGGCGGCACTTGCGGCCTGCGTGCCGACAGGCGGGGGGACCGGCGGCACGGTCGGCGGCGGCTACCGGGCACCCGATCCAGCGCCGCGTCCGGTGCCGAACGCGGGCTATGACGCCTGGGTTGCGGGCTTCAAGTCCCGCGCCGCCGGTCGCGGGATCAGCCAGGGCACGCTGGACGCCGCCTTCCGCGGCGCGGGCTTCCTGCCCGATGTGGTCGAGCGCGACCGCAACCAGACCGAATTCCGCCGCACGCTGGAGGATTACCTCAACATTGCAGCCTCGGAAGAGCGCATCAGCCTTGGCCGCCAGAAATTCGCCCAGTATCGCAGCACCTTGCAGGCGGTCGAAAACCGTTACGGCGTGGAATCCCATGTCGTCGCGGCGGTCTGGGGGCTGGAAAGCTTTTACGGCACGCGGCGCGGCAATGTGCCGGTGATCTCGGCGCTGTCCACCCTCGCCTATGACGGGCGGCGGGGGGAGTTCTTCGAGGGCCAACTGGTCGCGGCGCTGCGCATCCTGCAATCGGGCGATGTCGCGCCCTCGGCCATGGTCGGCAGCTGGGCGGGCGCGATGGGCCATACCCAGTTCATCCCAACCAGTTACCTGGAATTCGCCGTCGATTTCAACGGCGACGGACGGCGGGACATCTGGAGCGAGGACCCGACGGATTCGCTCGCCTCTACAGGGGCTTATCTCAAACGCTCGGGCTGGACGACGGGCCTGCCCTGGGGGATGGAAGTATCGCTGCCCACAGGATTCAACACTGGGCTTCTGGGGCGCGGCAAGGGCAAATCGGCGGCGGAATGGCAGGCTTTGGGCGTGCGGTCCGTCGGGCCCGTGGCGCTGGCGGGGGGCTCGATCATCGGCGGCGGAAACTCGGGCGGGGCGCCTTATTTCCTGCTGACGCAGAATTTCGCCACCATCCTGCGCTACAACAACGCGCAGAACTATGCGATCGGGGTCGGGCATCTGTCGGACCGGATCCTCGGGCGCGGGCCGGTGCAGGCGAGTTTCGGACCGGATGCCACGGGGCTGACGCAAGCCGACCGGCAGGAGTTGCAGCGCCTGCTGACCGCGCGGGGGTTCGATACCGGCGGCACCGACGGGGTGATCGGGACCAGAACCCGGGCCGCGATCAGCGCCTATCAGGCGAGTGTCGGGCTCCCGGTGACAGGTGAGCCGTCGCTCGACCTTCTGCGCCGCCTGCGCTGAGCAGGCTGGGGTTTGACCTGACGCTTGCGCTGGTTGGAGCCGTCGGCGGCGGGGGTTTCACACCCCCGCACCCCCGTGGGATATTTTTGCAGAAAGGAAGGACAATTCTAATCAAACTGTCGGGGTCGGGCGGCTTGCCGCAGGGCCTTGAAGGCCCCGGGGCGCGGGCCTAGTGTCCGGGCCGAGACGAAAGGGTAAGTCATGGCCGGAAAGCGCAGCATCTTTGAAGAGGTCGGCGAGGGGCAGAAGCCGGCACCGGCGCTTGTGGGCGGGGGGATCGATGCGCGACCCAAGGGGGCGCGGGCCGGGGTGCGGCTTTGGCTGATCGCGCTGTTCCTGCTGGTGGCCACGATGATCGCCGTGGGGGGCATGACGCGGCTGACCGACAGCGGCCTCTCGATCACCGAATGGCGCCCGGTGACCGGGGCGATCCCGCCCCTGAGCGAGGCGGCCTGGGTCGAGGAATTCGAGAAATACCGCCAGATCCCGCAATACGAGCTGGTGAACAAGGGGATGAGCCTTGAGGACTTCAAGGTGATCTACTGGTGGGAATGGGGGCACCGGCAGCTGGGGCGGGTGATCGGCCTCGTGTGGGCGCTGGGGTTCCTCGGCTTTGCGCTGGCGCGGCAGGTGCCGCCGGGCTGGTCGGGGCGGCTCTGGCTTCTCGGCGGGCTTGGCGGGCTGCAGGGCGCGATCGGTTGGTGGATGGTGTCGTCGGGTCTGACGGGCGAGATGGTCTCGGTCGCCTCTTACCGGCTGGCGGTGCATCTGGGGCTGGCCTTCGTGATCCTGGGATTGCTGGCCTGGTATGTCTTCCTCTTGGGGCGCAGCGAGGCCGAGCTGATGACCGCGCGGCGGGGGCGCGAGGCGAAGCTTTTTGGCCTTTCCACGGGGCTGATGCATTTCACCTTCCTGCAAATCCTTCTGGGCGCTCTGGTCGCCGGGATCGATGCGGGAAAGTCGTTTCCAACCTGGCCGCTGATGGGGGACGGCTTCTTTCCGCCCTATCCCTTCGATCTGGAGCCTGTCTGGCGCAACTTCTTTGAAAATGCCGGCCTGGTGCAGTTCATCCACCGGATGTCGGGCTACCTCTTGTTCGCCTTTGCCGTGGTGGTCTGGCTGCGCGGTCGCCGGTCGGCCTATCAGGCAACGCGGGCGGCCTTTCACCAGATGATGGCGATGGTGGTGGCACAGATGGCGCTGGGGATCGCTGCGGTCCTGACCTCGGCGCATGTCCATGTGGCGATCACCCATCAGATCGGCGCGGTGATCCTGTGGGTCTTGATCCTGCGGGCGCGGCATCTGGCGCAATACCCCGTGGCGGGGTCGATCCGGGAAGGGACGGCATGACGGCCTATGATGAATTGATGGCGTTCCAGCGCCAGACCGAGGCTTTGGCGCAGGTGGCCGGCCGCCTGGGCTGGGACCAGGAGACGGTGATGCCCGATGGCGCTGCCGCCCAGCGGGCGGAAGAGATCGGCGCGCTGGAGGGGGTGCTGCATGCCCGGCGCACCGATCCGCGCATCGCCGACTGGCTGGCAGCGGCCAAGGCCCCGGATGCCGTGGGTGCGGCGCAGCTGCGGCAGATCCGGCGCAGCTATGACCGGACGGTGAAAGTCCCGGTCAAGCTCGCCGAAGAGATCGCGACGACGATGTCGCTGGCGCAAGGCGTCTGGGCCGAGTGTCGGGCGCGCGAGGATGTAGCCGGCTTCCTGCCGACCTTGCGCAAGGTGGTGGACCTGAAGCGGGCCGAGGGTGCGGCGCTGGCGGCGGGGGGTGACCCCTATGACGCGCTGGTGGATGACTATGAACCGGGGATGACCGGGGCGGCGATTGCGGCGATGTTCGATGCGATGCGGCCTCGGCTGGTCGCCTTGCGCGAAAAGGTGCTGGGGGCAGAGGCGCCGCATGGGCTGGTCGGAACCTTCGGGCATGATGACCAACTGGCACTGAGCCGCGAATTGGCGACGGTCTTCGGCTATGACTGGGCGCGGGGCCGGGTCGATCTGGCGGTGCATCCGTTCAGTTCGGGCAGTGGCCATGACGTGCGGATCACGACCCGGGTCAGCGAGACCGATCCCTTCAACTGCTTCTATTCCACGATCCACGAGGTCGGACACGCCGCCTATGAGCAGGGGATTGATCCGGCCTATGCGCTGACGCCGATCGGGCAGGGCGTGTCGATGGGGGTGCATGAAAGCCAGAGCCGGTCCTACGAGAACCAGCTTGGCCGCAGCCGCGCCTTCACCGGCTGGCTTTTCGGTCGGATGCGCGAGGTCTTTGGCGATTTCGGCATCGCGGATGCCGAGGGCTTCTACAAAGCCGTGAACCGGGTGCATCCGGGCTATGTCCGCACCGAGGCGGACGAGGTGCATTACAACCTGCATGTCATGCTGCGTTTCGATCTGGAACGCGCGCTCATCAAGGGCGATCTCGAGGTGGCCGATCTGGAGGCTGCCTGGAACGACCGCTTCCGGGCCGATTTCGGGGTGGCGGTGGACCGGCCCTCGAACGGGATGCTGCAGGACGTGCATTGGTCCTGCGGGCTGTTTGGATATTTCCCGACCTACACGCTGGGCAATGTCTATGCAGGGTGTCTGGTCAAGGCTCTCAGGGCTGAGGTGCCGGGGCTGGACGGGATGATGGCCAGGGGCGACGTCAGCGCGGCGACGGGCTGGCTGCGAGAGCGGCTGCAACGGCACGGCGGGCTTTACGAACCGCGCGAGGTTGTGCGTCGGGCCTGCGGGTTCGAGCCGTCAGAGGGCCCGCTGCTTGACTATCTGGAAGCAAAGTTCGGCGAGATCTACGGGGTCTGACCCGCCTGGCATCCGGGGTCCATCGGACTTTGGATCAGGTGAGGGGATTTTCGGCTTGCCTTCGCGGGGGGCGCCGGCATGGATAGCCCATGGCCGATGCAACAGCCCTCCCGACGTTGAGCCTGCGGATTCGCCTTGGCGGGCCTGACATGATCGGGCCGGGCAAGGCCGAGCTCTTGGATCGTATCGCCGCGACCGGGTCCATTGCGGCTGCGGCGCGCGACATGGGGATGAGCTACAAGCGCGCCTGGATGCTGGTCGAAACGCTGAACGCCATGTTCGATGCCCCTTTGGTCGAGGCGGCGCGGGGTGGGTCCGGCAAGGGTGGCGCGGTCCTGACGGCGCGGGGACAGGCGGTGTTGGAGGAATATCGGCGGGTCGAGGCGGCCGTGCAGGTCTGCGCCGCACCGCATCTTGAACGGTTGCGCTGCTGGCTGCGGCAGGATGCCGGGTCCGGGACCCGCAGGGATTGACGCGCCGGGAACCGCCGGGCGATATGTCCAGTGAAACATATCGCCCGGATCGCCCGATGTTCATCCGTCCTCTGGCCACCGCCCTTGCAATGTCGCTTTCGCTGGCCGCCCCCGCCCAGGCAGAGGCGCCGGTGATCGCAGCCGCCTCGGACCTGCAATTCGCGGTGACCGAGATCGCCGCCGCCTTTGCCGAGGATACCGGAAAGCAGGTCCGGCTGTCCTTTGGGTCCACCGGCAATTTCGTTGCCCAGATCCGCCAGGGTGCGCCGTTCCAGCTGTTCATGGCGGCGGATGAGGCCTTTGTCGCGCAACTGCATGACGAAGGCCTGACCCGTGACGCGGGCGTGCTTTATGCCGAGGGGCGAATCGTGCTGATCGCGCCGCATGGCTCGGCGCTGACCCCAGACGCCGCGTTGGACAATCTGGCAGCGATGCTTGCGGCGGGCACCATTACCCGCTTTGCCATCGCCAACCCCGACCACGCCCCCTATGGCCAGCGCGCCCGCGAGGCGCTGGACCACCGTGGCCTTTGGGACCAGATCGGCCCGTTCCTCGTTCTGGGCGAAAACGTCAGCCAGGCCGCACAATTCGCCCTGTCCGGCAATGCCGAGGGCGGGATCATCGCCTATTCGCTGGCCCTCGCGCCCGAAATCGCGGCTCTGGGTGAATATGTGCTGATCCCGCAGGACTGGCATGACCCGCTCTTGCAGCGCATGGTCCTCTTGCGGGATGCGGGGCCTGTGGCGGAAGAGTTCTACGCCTACATCCAGTCGCCCAAGGCCCGCGCGATCATGGAGCGATACGGCTTCGTTCTGCCGGATGGGAACTGACCCTTGGACTGGACCGCCCTTGCCCTGTCGCTGGAACTGGCCGCCTGGACGGTGGCGATCCTGCTGCCGGTCTCGGTCTTCGCGGGGCGCTGGCTGGCCTATGGACGGTTCCGCGGCAAGGGAGCGGTCGAGGCGCTGGTGATGCTGCCCCTGGTCCTGCCGCCCACGGTCTTCGGCTTCTATCTGCTGCTGGCCTTTGGCCGAACCTCGCCCGTCGGGGCCTTCTGGCAGGACCTCTTCGGCCACCAGTTGGTCTTCACCTTTGAAGGGCTGGTCGTCGCCTCGGTCATCTTCAACCTGCCGTTTGCGATCCAGCCCGCACAGCGCGGGTTCGAGGCAATTCCGGTGGAACTGCGCGAGGCTGCCGCCACCTGCGGCATGTCGCCCTTGCGCAGCCTTTGGAAAGTCGAATTGCCGCTGGCCTGGCCCGGGGTGATGACGGCCATGGTCCTGACCTTTGCCCATACCCTGGGCGAATTCGGGATCGTGCTGATGGTCGGCGGCTCGATCCCCGGCGAGACCAAGACCATCGCGATCGCGATCTACGACCGGGTGCAGGGCTTTGACATGGCCGGGGCCGGGGTGATGTCGGCCACGCTGGTGGCGATCTCGTTTTCGGCCATCGCCGTCACCTATTGGCTCTCGGCCCGGGTCGGGCGGCGGCTGGCATGACGCTGTCCGTCACCCTTCGCGCCGAGGCGCCGATCCCGCTGGACGTGGCCTTCAGCGTGGCGCCGGGCGAGCTTCTGGCCCTGGTTGGCCCCTCCGGGTCCGGCAAGACCACGATCCTGCGCTCCATCGCCGGGCTGTGGCAGCCCGCTTCGGCCCGCATTGCCGTGGAGGGCGCAGTCTGGCTGGACACGGCCAGCGGGGTCGCGCTGCCTGCCCACAAGCGGCATGTCGGCATGGTGTTCCAGAACTACGCGCTCTTCCCGCACATGACAGCCGCACAGAACGTGATGGCGGCCATGGACCGGCCCGACGCGGCCGAGGCCGGGCGGATTCTGGGCCTTCTGAACCTGCATGACGGCGCGGAGCGCAAGCCTGCCCAGCTTTCGGGCGGCCAGCAGCAAAGGGTTGCCCTGGCCCGGGCGCTGGCGCGAAAGCCCGCCGCCCTGTTGCTGGATGAGCCCTTTTCGGCCGTGGACCGCGCCACGCGCGAACGCTTGCATGCGGAAATCATGGACCTGCGGCGCCATCTTGCGATGCCGGTGGTGCTGGTCACCCATGATACGAACGAGGCGCAACTGCTTGCCGACCGGATGGTGGTGATCGAGAAGGGACGGATGGTCGGCGCAGGCAGCACAGCGGCCGTCATGTCCGACCCGACCGCGCTGCGGGCGCTTGGTGTCCGCGAAGTTGCGGCGCTTCTTCCCGTCTTTGTAGTCGGGGCCGAGGCAGACGGTCTGACCCGCCTTGACACGGCGGCCGGTCCCCTTTTCCTTCCCGGTATCGACAGTCAGCCCGGAACCCGGCTGCGCGTGCGGATCATGGCGCATGATGTCATCCTGTCGCGCGGTCGGCCCGAGGGGCTGTCGGCACAGAACATCCTGCCCTGCCGGGTCACTGCGATCCATCCCGGTGAAGGTCCCGGCGTGATGGTGCATCTGGCGATCGGCGGGGATGAGGTCATTGCCCGTATCACTCGCCGCGCGGCCGGACAGATGGGCCTGCAACCAGGTGACGACGTCCATGCCATACTCAAGGCAATGTCGGTCGCCCGGGATCACATCGCGGCCAATGCCGGTCATGACTGAGCCAGAAGCATCTGCCTTGCGCGGCGCATGCCTTCCGGGCGGGTCATGTGATGCCGATCTGGCGCCCACGGCAAAACGCAATTATGCCGCAGTCTTGGCATTGAAGGGTCCGGGCCGCCGAGGGGCCTGCCCGCGTGACTTTGGAGAAGTGAGAGCCGGACCATGGAAGCCGACGATCATCCGATCCTGAACGCGCTTTTGCGGACCGGTCTGTTCCTGTCGCTGGTCGCGCTGGTTGGCGGGTTTCTCGGCTGGCTCCACCCCCTCGGCGATGCGCTGGCAGTGGGGCGGGCCTATGCGGCCGGGGCCGTCGCGGGTCTGGCCTTGCTCGCCATATGGGCAGGTCAGCGCCACGCGGCCTTCGGGGCGCTGCTGCTGGCGCTGCTGGTCGGGGTGCAGGTGGCGTTGACCTATCTCTGGCCCGGGCCGCCGGGGCAATTTGTCCTTTATCAGAAGAACCTGCGCTTCGATAACTCCGAGCTTGCGGCAGTCGAGGCCGACATCCGGGCCGTGGAGCCGCTCGCCGTGACGCTGCAGGAGGTATCCGATCCGAACCTCGCGCTCTTGTCCGCGCTGTCCGATGCCTATCCGCATCAGCTGCGCTGCGCGACCCGCGGGATCGGTGGCCCTGCTGTCCTGACCCGCCTTCCGCCGGTGCCGGGGTCCGAAGTCTGCGCCCGGGGCCTCGCCGCCTTGCAGGTCGAGTGGAAGGATCGCCGGGTCTGGGTTGTGTCGCTGCATCTGCACTGGCCCTGGCCCCATGCCCAGGCAGAGCAGGTGGCTGCACTGCTGCCGGTCCTGCGGGGGCTTGAGGGTCCGGTCCTGATGGCCGGAGACTTCAACATGGTGCGCTGGGGAGCCTCGGTCGATGCCTTGGCCGAAGCGGCGCGGGTGATCCCGGCCGGCCCCTCGCGCGGGACCTACCTGGGCTTCGACCCGCTGGCGCGGCTGCCCATCGACCATGCTCTTGCGCCTTCGGGCGGAAGGATCACGCTGCGCCCGCCGCTCGGGTCCGATCATCTGGGGCTGGTGGCGTCACTGGAGCCATAGAGGATCCGGCACTTTTGGCCGGGCCGCTCGCGCCCCGTATGGCCCGTCGATGAGCGCGTTACCCTTCGCCGGCCGTGACGACGCGACGTTTCAGGTCCAGCATCGCTGCAGGGGGGCGGGCGGTTCCCCCGGGGATCGCGCACTGGCCTAGCCCATCAGGCGGGGATCGAAAGGATAGGTCGTCAGGTTCTCGCAGCCGGTTTCGGTGATCAAGACCTGGTCTTCCAGCTTGATCGAGAAATCGCCCCCCTCGGGCGAAACCAGCGCCTCCACACAGAGAACCATTCCCGGCTCGAGTGCCGCATCGAAGGCACCCGGGGTCCAGCCATCGGGATAGGTGACATAGGGCCATTCGTCGCACAGACCCACGCCGTGCATCTTGCAGGAATATTTCTGCCTCAGGTACTCCGGCGCAAGCTGATGGCCGCCAAAGACCAGTTCCTCGATGGTCACACCGGGTTTCAGCCGGGACTGATGGTCGCGGATATGGTCCAGCGCGTGATGGAAGGCGCTGACCATCGCGTTCGAGGGGCGCGCGTCCCCCACCCACCAGGTGCGGCTGATGTCGATGCAAAAGCCATAGCAGCCGATGAGGTCGGTATCGAAGGCAACGATCTCGTTCGGCTGCACGATCCGCGGCCCGCATTCCTGAAACCATGGGTTGGTCCGCGGCCCCGATGCCAGAAGCCGCGTCTCGATCCACTCTCCCCCGCGCCGGATGTTTGACGCATGCAGTTCCGCCCAGATCGCATCCTCGCTGACCGTGCCCGAAGGCACATTCGCCCGCGTGAAGGCCTCCATCTCGGCAATCCCCGCCTCGCAGGCGTGGTGGGCGCAGCGCATGGCCAGGATTTCATCCGGGGTCTTCACCGCCCGGACCCGTTCCGTCACCTCCTCGCCTTCCTCGACCGTGAAGCCGATCGCTTCCAGCGCCCGCAACCCGTGGACCATGATCTTGTCCACCGCGAGCCGCCGGTTGGTGCCGGCATGTGCGCGCATCACCTCGTCCACCTGGGCGGCAAATCCCTTCGCCGCCTCTGCCCCGCGGTCGCCGGTGGAGTTGTAGAAGAAGGTAGCCCCCGACCGAAGCTCCTTCACCAGCGGGTTGAAGGTCACCAGGAAGGGAGAGTTCTTGTACTCCCACATCACCATGTGGCCATCGGCGCAGAGAAGGCAGGCGCGGAACGGGTTGTGGGTGTTCCAAAGCTGCATGTTGGTGGTGTCGGTGGCATAGCGGATGTTCAGCGGGTCGAACATCAGAAGGCCACCGTAGTCACGCGCGACCAGCCCCGCGACCAGCTTCTGCCAGCGGTCGTGCCGCATCCGCTTAAGGTTCGGCAGGGTCAGCCCCGCTGCCTCCCATTCACGGAAGGCCAGTTGCGTCGGCCCGATCTCAACCCGGTCGTTGTCGTTGGGCGTCCCGTCCCCAAGGGCAGCGCCGCGTGTCGGGTCGATCTTGCGGTGGTCGCGGTGATAGGTCATGCGGGTCTCCCTTTCCGCCAGATTGCCCCGCAGCCCATCCTCCGCCTTCTCTGACGGCGACATCCCCGGTCGCAAACGTGTTGGTTGCAGCCGCGCCTCGGGCATGGTCAAAGACCGCCATGGTCAACCCGATGCAAGACGCGCCGATCCTTCAGGACCGGCTTCCGCTTCACCCCTGGGCCGATCCGGCAACCCGGCGCCTGCCCGGCATCCAGCCCGTGCAGGGTCGTGACTGGCTGCGGCTGGATGAGGCATTTGCGGGCCAGATGGCCTTGCGCGACCGGCTGATCGCGGCACAGCCCGAGATCGTCCACGCGCTTCTGCCGGCTGCGCGGCCCGCCGCCGACGAGCTTTACGCCACCGTGCTGGACTGGCTGCGGGACGAGCCCGGGTTTACCCTCACCGACACCAGCGTGACCCGCCCCGATGGCGTCACGGTGCCCCTGGACCCGTCCAGGCCGCTCCTCACCCTTGGCCGCCTTGTCCAGCAGGACTTGTGCCTGATGGAAGCGAATGGCGCCGAATATGACCTGACCGGCGCCATCCTCTGCTTCCCGGCAAGCTGGACCCTGGCGCAGAAGATCGGCCGGCCGATGACCGGCATCCACCAGCCGGTCGAGATCTACGATGAACAGCTTGCCGCGCGCGTGCATCGCCTGCTGGCGGCGATCCGGCCCGAACAGCCACTGTGGCGGATGAACTTCTTCACCTACGACAGCTTTCATTTGCATCACCCGCGGGTCGAGGGCGACTGGCGGCGGCAGCCCACCGGCAAGTCCTATGTCCGTTGCGAACGCCAGACGCTCTTGCGCCTGCCGCAGACCCGGGCGGTGCTCTTTGCCATCCACACCATCGTCGTCGATGCCACGCAGATCAGCGCCGAGGATTACGCGGCCCTGCGCGCGGCGATGCACTGAGGGAAAGCCATGCCCGGACTGATCCGCAGAACCCTTCTGATCGGCGGCGTCGCGGCCATGGCCGGTGGCCTTGCCTGGTGGCGCTTGCGCCCGCCTGCCGCGACCGATGTCGCCTACGGCCCCGGCCCCCGGCAGGTGATGGATATCACCCGGCCAGCCGGAAATCGGCCTGCGCCGGTCGTGATGATGATCCACGGCGGCGCCTTCCGCATGGGCGACAAGACCGACCTTGCCATCCCGCCCGAACTTCTTGAGGCCGGGATCGCCGTGGCGCGGGTCAACTATCGCCTTTCCGGCACGGATCCCTGGCCGGCCCAGGCCGAAGATTGCCTGGCCGCCGTGGTGCATCTGCAACGCCAGGGTGCGGCCCTGGGGCTTGATCCGTCGCGGCTGGTGCTGCTGGGCCAGTCGGCAGGGGCCTTCCTTGCCGTTTCGACCGCGCTCAGCCTGGTCGAGGTCGGCCTGCCGCCCCGGGGCGTGGTGAGCCTTTACGGCCCGATGGATTTCTCGACCATGGATCAGGACATGGCGACCCTGAACCGCACCCCCGCCATGGGCGCGACAGATGCCGCCGACAGCGCGGAAAGCCAGCTTCTGGGCTTTGCCGTCGGCGAAAACCGCGCCAAGGCCCGCGCCATCGGTCCGGTCGGACGGCTCGATCAGCTGCGCGAACCCTTGCCGCCGCTGTTCATCCGCCATGGCGATGCCGACCCGCTGGTCGCCGACCTTCAGGCCAGACGCCTGCGCGAGGCCTGGATTGCCGCTGATCCCACGGCGACGGTCGATTACAAGCTTGTCGCAGGCGCCGGTCACGGCGGCGCGCCATTTGAGACCGATCCGGTGCGGGCCGAACTCCTTGCCTTCCTGCAAGCTGCGCTGACCTGACCTGCGGCTGCCGATCCGGGCAGGCGGTGACCGGCCTGGCCTGCGCTTCAGTCCTCGCGTCCGATCCCGCGCAGGTCGGTGCCGCTGGCATAGCTCCACAGCGCCCGCGCCAGCCCATAGGGCAGGGCCAGAAGCGTTGTGCCCCAGCCCAGCAGATATCCCGCCACCTGGATCGCCGTCACCGCCAGCGGGCCTGGCGGCCCGGGAGGCAGGTTGCCAGGACCCTGCCCGGGGGCGCGCAGCGCCTTGCGTCCGGCCAAGGCCTGCCCGGCTGTTGCGTCCGTGGCCATCTCGTTGCGAATGGCGGCGAGGGGGTCGGTGGGGGGCTGCATCGGCTCGGGCAGGACAACGGGGTCGACCCTTTCCGGTTGTGCGTCGGTTGCGGTCTCGGGCTTTGGGGGGGCGACAGTCGGGCTTGGGGCGGGTGTCGGGGCTGGGGGGGGCGCGCCTTCTTCCCACAGATGTGGTTCGATTTCGGCCACCAGCGCATTGCCGCGCGACACATCCGGATCTGCATTGGCGCTGGCATGCGCGAAGATGGCTGCCCCGGTCTTGATCCAGCCAGCCACCCGCAGATGCGACGGCACGAAGGGCGCAGCCCGGCCCAGTCTTTCCGCCGAAATCCGGCCCGCCCCATCCCTGACCCGCTCGGCGCCTTGGCGCAGACGCCGTGCCGACCAGCCAAGCAACGGAGCCACCCCCGTCCGAGCCAGCCACAGGCTGGCCCGAGCCAGGGCCCGCAGATCAAACGGCGGGCGCTGGCCGCCTTCGGCCCAGATCCGGGGTCGGTCAGAAGCGTCCGGCTTTGACGAGGTTCTGCGGGGTGCGCGCCGCAAGGGGTCCTGTGACATGATGCCTGCCGTCTTTCCTGATCCCGCACACCCTGACCCAGAGGTTAGCCGAGGCCCCGGCCCCCTTGCAACGCCCATAGAGATGCGTCCAGACGAAGAAAGGGTGCCCGCGGGCACCCTTTCGCATCAAGGTCAAACCGCTGATGTATCAGCAGGAATAGTACAGCTGGTACTCGACCGGATGGGGCGTATGCTCGTAGGCATAGACCTCTTCCCACTTCAGCGCCATGTAGCCTTCCAGCTGGTCCTTGGTGAAGACATCACCCACCAGAAGGAAGTCGTGATCGGCTTCCAGCGCCTCGAGCGCCTCGCGAAGCGAGCCGCAGACGGTCGGGATTTCGGCCAGTTCCTCGGGTGGCAGATCGTAGAGGTCCTTGTCCGAAGCCGGGCCCGGGTCGATCTTGTTCTTGATCCCGTCAAGGCCGGCCATCAGAAGCGCCGCGAAGGCCAGGTAGGGGTTCGCCGACGGATCGGGGAAGCGGGCTTCCACACGCTTGGCCTTCGGCGATTCCGTCCACGGAATACGGACGCATCCCGACCGGTTGCGGGCCGAATAGGCGCGCAGCACAGGGGCCTCGAAGCCCGGGATCAGACGCTTGTAGCTGTTGGTCGACGGGTTGGTCAGCGCGTTCAACGCCTTGGCATGCTTCAGGATGCCACCGATGAACCACAGCGCCTCTTGCGAAAGATCAGCATACTTGTCGCCCGCGAAGAGCGGCTTGCCACCCTTCCAGATCGACATGTTCACATGCATCCCCGACCCGTTGTCGCCCTTCATCGGCTTCGGCATGAAGGTCACGGTCTTGCCGTAGGCATGCGCCACGTTGTGGATCACATATTTGTACTTCTGGATGTTGTCGGCCTGCTCGACGAGGCCACCGAAGATCATGCCCAGCTCGTGCTGGCAGGTTGCGACCTCGTGGTGGTGCTTGTCGACCTTCATGCCCATCCGCTTCATGGTGGACAGCATCTCGCTGCGGATGTCCTGGGCCTCGTCGATCGGGTTGACCGGGAAATAGCCGCCCTTGTGGCCTGCGCGGTGACCGTAGTTGCCGCCTTCGGTTACGGTGTCGGTGTTCCAGGCCGCCGCTTCCGCGTCGATTTCATAGGCCACCTTGCGGGGGGTCACCGAATAGCGCACGTCATCGAAGATGAAGAATTCGGCTTCCGGGCCGAAATAGGCCGCATCACCCACGCCCGAGGACTTGAGGTAGGCTTCCGCCTTCAGTGCGGTCTGGCGCGGGCAACGGCTGTAGGCCTCGCCGGTATCGGGCTCGACGACCACGCAGTGGACCGCCATCGTCTTTTCCGCGTAGAACGGGTCGATATAGACCGAGCCCGCATCCGGGACGAGCTTCATGTCGGACTGGTCGATCGACTTCCAGCCCGCGATGGACGAGCCGTCGAACATGAAGCCTTCCTCGAAGAAGTCCTCGTCGACAAGGTCGGCCATCAGCGTCACGTGCTGAAGCTTGCCCTTGGGATCGGTGAAGCGGATGTCGACGTATTCGACATCTTCGTCCTTCATCAGTTTCAGAGCTTTTGCGACTGCGCTCATCATGCTGCCTTTCGGTTTTCGGTTTCGCTTTGGGCCTTTCGGCCCGGTGTCATTTTGGAGGGTCCGGTCAGAGACTCACCTTCCGGTCGAGGGTTCAGGATCCCGGGTCAGACGGCATCGTCACCGGTCTCGCCAGTGCGGATGCGAATGGCCTGTTCGACGGGGGAAACGAAAATCTTGCCGTCACCGATCTTGTCGGTGCGGGCGGCGCCGACGATCGCCTCGATGGCAGAGTCCACCATGTCGTCTGCAAGGACGACCTCGATCTTCACCTTCGGCAGGAAGTCCACCACGTATTCGGCGCCACGGTAGAGTTCGGTGTGGCCCTTCTGCCGGCCGAAGCCCTTGACCTCGGTGACCGACAGGCCCTGGATCCCGGCTTCCTGAAGTGCCTCCTTCACTTCGTCCAGCTTGAACGGCTTTATGATCGCCTCGATTTTCTTCATTGGGCTGGCTCCCCCCGCATTCCGTCTTTGCCCGTCTGACCACTTCCCCGGCGGGGGGACAATGTGACAGGGTTTGGTTCTGGGCTGTGGCGGGGGGATTCCTCATTGTGTGCCCAATAAATGTGCAATGCGCCTTCTTTATGGGCGGTCTGAAAACATGGTGCCGCGAGAGATGACCGAACTCCTGACCGCAGCACAGATGCGGGCCATCGAACAGGCGGCGATTGCCAGTGGCGCGGTCACGGGCCTGGAGCTGATGGAACGCGCCGGGCGGGGCGTGGTCGCGGCGATCTTCGAAGAATGGCCGGAGTTGCGCGCCACCTCGCACCGGGCGGTGGTCCTGTGCGGCCCCGGCAACAACGGCGGCGACGGGTTCGTCGTGGCGCGGCTGTTGAAGGAGTGGGGCTGGGAGGTGGAGGTCTTCCTGTACGGCGACCCGGAGAAGATGCCGCCGGATGCGCGGGTGAATTATGAGCGGTGGGTGGGGATGGGGGAGGTAATGACCTTCGCCACGGAGGACGAAGCGGAGCAAGTCCTCACCCGCATTGCCCGGTACGACGATCAGGTCCTGATCGACGCCCTGTTCGGCATTGGCCTGACACGCGCGCTGGACGATGCGGTGGCAAAGTTGCTTCGGTGGCTAGACGACACCATGGATTTGAGTGTCGGCTGTTATGTCGCTGTGGACACGCCCTCCGGTCTTTGCGCCGACTCGGGGAAGGTTGTGGGAAGGTGGCTCCGAAAGGCGGACCTTACCGTCACATTCGATCGTCCGAAGCCGGGTCATCTTCTTGCCGACGGACCGCATTACTGTGGCCGGATGGTGGTTTGCGATATCGGTCTTCCGGCCGTGGTGACGAAATCGCGGGAGCGGATTGCCACCGTCGATAGTGCCCATCCCATGCTGGGAAAGAAGCGTCTCGACGCCCACAAGTACTCCCACGGCCACGCCCTCATCCTCTCCGGCCCCTCCGGTCGCGGCGGGGCGGCGCGGTTGGCGGCGCGGGGGGCGCTGCGGATCGGGGCGGGGGTGGTGACGGTGGGGTGTCCGCCCGATGCCATCCCCGAGAACGCCGCGCGGTTGGATGCGGTGATGTTGCGGGGGGTGGCGGATGGGGCGGCCTTGGCCGGGGTGCTGGAGGACAAGCGGATAAATGCACTCTGTCTCGGGCCAGGGTTGGGGCTGGATGCGCGGGGGCGGGAGGTGGTGGCGGCGGCGCTTGGTGTTCCGGCGGGGTGCCCCCCACCCCCATCCCCTCCCCACGGGGGGGAGGGGGGCCGCGAGGGCCAGCCGTCCCGTGCCGGAGATGTGGGGGAAGCGCTTCCCCTCCCCCCTGTGGGGAGGGGAGAGGGGAGGGGGGCTCGCCGGGTCGTCCTCGACGCCGACGCCCTGACGATCCTCTCGCAAGCCCCCGACCTCTTCGCCGCCCTGCATTGGGGATGCGTCCTCACCCCCCATGCCGGGGAATTCGCCCGCCTCTTCCCCGACATCGCCGAGAAGCTCAGCCAGCCCGCCACCAAGGGACCCGCCTATTCCAAGGTCGACGCCACGCGCGAGGCCGCGGCCCGCGCAGGCTGCGTGGTCTTATACAAAGGCCCCGACACGGTGATCGCCGACCCCACGGGGCGCGCTGCGATCAACTCTGCCCACTACGACCGCGCGGCGCCGTGGCTTGCGACCGCAGGGTCGGGGGATGTGCTGGCGGGGTTCATCACCGGGCTTCTGGCACGCGGCTTCAACCCTTTTGAGGCCGCCTGCACCGGGGCCTGGCTGCATGTCGAATGCGCGCTCAGCTTCGGTCCGGGCCTGATTGCCGAGGACCTGCCCGAAGAACTGCCCAAGGTCTTCCGGGTGCTTGGCCTCTAGCGCCTCTTGCGGTGCCGGAAAGTCCGGCCCGGGCCCCTTCTTCCGGCCGGATCAGGTCAGCAGCGTCCAGATGGCTGCCAGTGCCATCACGGCAAGAGCGATGCCGGCACCAATGAAGTAGCCTTTATTCGCCGCGAGAAATCCGGGCTTGCCGGCCCGATCGGGTGTTGGAGTGAAAGCCTGCGGTTCCGGGTCGGCTTCGGCCGTGAGGGGCAGGCCCTGCTCTGCGGCCTCGATCATGTCCAGCCACTCCTGGGCACTCTGGATCCGGTCGCGCGGCATCACCCGTGTCGCCTTGTCGATCGCTTCCAGAAAGCCTGCCGGAAAGCCGGGAAAACGTCCGGCCAGCGGCAGGTAGGGGTCGGCAGAGCCCTCGGCCACCATGGCCAGACGGCGCTGGCTTTCGGGGGGCACCTTGCCGCTGATCACATGATAGAACGTGGCGCCAAGGGCATAAAGATCGCTTGCCGGGCTTTGTGCGGCCCCGGTCAGGTAGAACTCCTGCGGTGAATAGCCATCCTTCACCACGCGCCGCCCGGTCAGCACCCGTGTCGCGCGCACCACCTGTTCGCTGGCAGCGCCAAAGTCGATCAGGACCGGGTTGCCGGTCTGGTCGATCAGGATGTTGTCGGGCGAGATGTCGCGGTGCAGAATCCCCGCCTGATGGATGAAATCGACGGCACTGAGCATCTTTTTCAAGAGGACGACCGTCTCGTCGGGAGTGAAGGCCTGATCGGTCGAATCCAGGATGTCGTGCAGGTCCTTGCCGTTGATGAAGTCGATGGCCATGTAGGCCGTGTCGTTATCTTCGAAGACCTGATGAACGCCGACGATGTTCGGATGCACCAGACGCGCCAGGCTGCGGGCCTCGTCGATGAAGCTTTCGACGAAGCTGCGGAAGTCGCCCGAATGCTTGCGTGAGCGGGCGCGCACGATCGAGGTGGACCGGCGGCACAGCGCGTTCGGGAAGCATTCCTTGATCACCACCGTCCGATCCAGTGAATCCTTCGCCAGATAGGTGATCCCGAAGCCGCCCGAATTCAGAAAGCCGAGGATCGTGTACTGCCCGCCCAGAAGCTGCGACCCCGGCTTCAGATCATCGGAAAACGTGTCCGGTTCGGCCAAATGGGCGTCCGGGTCCGGGCTTTCGTCGCTGTGCGTTTGGCCTTGCATGTGCGGTGATCCGGTCAGCTGTTCTGGTCATCTGGGCCGCGGATGCTGCCTATCGTCGCAGCTCGGCCTGAGTTGTGACATGGTGATCCCCCCGGGGAGCAGCCGCAACCCGCAACCAGCATACAGCCTTGTCAGGTCTGGAAGAATCCGGTCTGCACGTCGAATTCTGGTCCCGTTCCCCCCGGCTCAAGTGCACCATCGGGCCGCCCGACAAGGCCTAATCTGCTCACGAAGCCCATTAAGATATTGTTACAAGGAAGATTTCCTCTGGGCTGGCGGCTGCAAGCCTGTCGAAGTTCCGGCAATGGGCTGGGGTCGCATGACCGCGGATTGTTGCCGGGACTCAACAACTTCCCGGACAATCTTGTCGGAATCCCCGGACGTTGCGATGATGGGGACTTACTCAGGGTTGTGGCAACTCTCCGGGCCGCAATCCTTGATCGGTCCGGATCCACCCGTTTCACGACGCTGGCTGATTCGCACTCACTGTCATCGGCAATGTTCAGATTACGGCGGAAGCTGGTGAACTCGCCATCAGCCTCCACCAACTTGACCTCAACGCTGTTCGGGCCGGGTGGCATGATCTGCTTGATGGCAAAGCGACCATTGGCATCCACTGGCACGTTAAGACCCAAGGTCTCGATACGCTGGCCAGGCTGAATGAAGCGGCCATTGACCGTCACCGTGCCACCCTTGACCGGGATATTGCGCAGGCTCAGGCTGTTTTCGCCATAACCTATCAGCTCTTCCTTGCCGGGTTGCAGGTCGCTCTCGATACGCGGCGTGGCATGGGAAAGGATTTCCAGCGGTTTCATCACCGTTTCATCGTAGCGCTCCTGGGCATCATAGACACGCAGCAGGTACATCACCTGCCCGGTGCCTTCGACCTTGGCCTGCCATTTGGTTACGCCATTCCAATCCACGGGCAACACTGCCAGCGGTTTTTCCTGTGGCTGCTGGCCCGGCATGAACACGCGGATTTCAGCTCGCTTGATCCAGGGTAAGTAATTCGCCCAGGTGCGGAATTGCGCTTCGTCACCCCGCACCACGCCACGCGTGGTGTTCCACACGTTCATCTGTGGCAGGGTGGCGAGGTTATCGTAACGCACCTGGATATCAGCCTTTTCCAGCGCAACATCGGTACAACGCTGGCGATCAGCCTCCAGCGGGCCATCTTCAAGGCTCACTGGCTCACCATCAATACTGATGCGGAACGGTGCGCCTGGCTTGGCAACGGTTGTCGCCTCGCAAGCACTGCGCACCGGTGGCGCAACAGCCACTGGTGCTGCCGGGATGATCTCCTGCTCGTCAAACCAGACGCGAATAATCACGCGACGATTTTGCGCCATACCTGCCGGGTTATCATTACTGGCAACCGGCTGGCTTTCGCCATAGCCGCGGATACTGAACTGACTATCTTCCAGCCCGAGCTTTTGCTTGAGGAATGCAGCGACTGCCAACGAGCGCGCCTCAGACAAGCCCTGGTTATCAACAAAAATCTTCTTGGCATTTAGTGACAACCGCTGGCTATCGGTATGCCCGGCAATGTCGATACGCACATTCTGCTTGCCCTGCAATTGTCCGGCCAATTGTTCCAGTTCAGCCATTGAGCTGCTGGTGAGATCGGCCTTGCCGGATTCAAAGCGTGCAGCGCCATTATCTTCCACCAGTCGGCTGAACACCTGTGGCTCTACCTGCGGCACATTAGCCGCAGCAGCCCGCATGCGTTCCAACGCACTACTGCTGATGCCGGAGGGCAATGGATATGATGTCGGCCCCTGACGTTCACTTGGTGCAGGCATACCATGAAAATCCACACGGCTGTTATCGATACGTTTGCCGGTTTCCTGCTCAAAGTCAGGCGTAGGCCTGTCTTTGGTTGGCAACATGGTCGCAGCGTAGCCTCTATCACTGATCAATAACGACTCTGCATACGCTCCACCACTCATCATCACGCTTACGGCGATAGCAATTGCTCGCTTCTTCATCATGGCTGACCCTCCACTGCTGTCTCGATGATCAGCGGGAAGGCTGCTTCATCCTTATTGTTGTTATGTGTGTCTTTCCAGAGCTTGCGTGCAGCCTTGGCAACGCTTTCCAAGCGCTTCTTGGCAAGGTTTTCCCCGCCACCGCCCGGGTCATAAGCCACTCTCAATACCGAAGGGCGACCATCCAGTTGTTTGACCATGTCGGCGAATGCCTGCTGCCATTGGACCTGTAGATCAGTACCACCGGGCACGAATGCCTCGTCATTCAGGTCCAGGCGTACTACGCGATGCACGGTGGCACCGAAGTTCAGCTTGACCATCTTGCCTCGCGTGACACGCACATCCCGCGGGTTTTCAGTCGTGACGCGATAACCGGATGGCAAGGTGCGCTCATCCAGCTTCATGACGAAGTTGGCACCTCTATCCATATTGGGAATGTCGGCACAAGTGACATGGAAGCGACCTTCAGCATCGGTGGTGACTAGCAAGCCACGTGCTGTTACAACGCGCACATTGGCAATGCCTGGCTCACCTTGATCTTGGTAGCCGTTGGCATTCTTGTCGTCAAACACCTTGCCGATAATGTCGGAACAATCGAAGGTTGGGTCTGGCGTAACCTTGACCGTGGCAGAGCCGATGTTGGATACCAAGGTATTGACCAAGGCATTTTCAGCCCAGGCCTGGTTGGTATATTCCCCTTCGCCAACGCCGGTACCAACCACAAGGATCAGCTTGTAAGTCTTCGTTTCACCTGCAGCAAATGTCTGGTTGCTCCAGGATAAGTCACGGCCACTGACATTCGGCTCAATGCGCACACCATTCACCGATGCGGAACCACTGCGGTACTTGAAGCCTGGCGGTAACCGATCCGTGATGGTGATATTGTTGATCGCCACGGAGCTGGTCGCCGTCACGGTATAGGGCACCAAGTCGCCTCGCACAACATTCACCAGTGGCGACGTCTTCACGATGCGGATGATGCCGCCCATGATCGGATCAAGCGGAATATGGTTATTGATCAGGTCAGCAGAATCCGGCCCGATGGTGAAACTGAAGTAATAACGCGTTGCAACAGCCGCCAATGCACCACTGCCATTGGCGAACGAACCATCACTAGAACTGGCTGAACAGGTCGCGGGATCATGCGGTCCTATCCCCACAGCAGGTGCGGCGTCATTCTGTTGCACCATGGCTGGGTCAGCACCACCAGCCAACACACTGGCAATATTCAGTGTTGCATTACATACGGGGATCATGCTGGATGGCTGGGGTATATAGCTTGCCGGATAGCTGGTGACTTCCAGGGTATACACGCCTGCTGGGGCACTGGCATTGAGCAAGAACTGATAAAGACCATCCGTGCCGGTAGTTTGGGAAGCACTGCCACCTACAATATCTGTCGCTGGTGTAAACCCTGCTGGCCCGCGAATCGTCACCACAGCACCAGACACAGGCAGGCGCGTTACCGCATCGTAGACAATACCTGCTGGGTCAAGCGGCAAGCTGTGCTGCGTAATATCAGGCGTGGTGGCACTCAATGTGATATTGCTCAGGCCACCGTCCAGATTGCTCGCCCCTGCAGGGTTAGCCGTACTGATCTGCCCATTGACGAACGCCAAGCCTTGTTCATTAGGTCGTGCGTGCCCCGCAAGCTGACCGTTGGGATTGACGAAACGCACCTGATAGCCAGAACCCAATGGGAGGTTAGTAAAGTTATAGGCACCATTGGCATTGGTACGGGTCGTTGTCACCCGAACCCCATCACGCCATAACTCGACATCCCAGTTGGCTTGAGGGCGGTCAGCAGCATCAGGACTCACGCTATTGAAGACGCGATCATGGTTGCCATCGAGCCAGACATGACCACTGATACTGCCAAGAACCCCAGCCGGCAACTCACCAAAGTTGTATCCGCTAGCAGACTGATTGGTCAGCACAACCGTGAAGCTGTCAGTGCCTGCGGGCAATACCGTGCCAGCCGTGCCCTGGGACGCCCCTACACTGCCGATCTGATCCTTGCCATCGGTATAGCCTGCAGGCTGTGTTTGCTGAATCGTATAGCCGGCCGCATCGGAAGGTGGCAAGCCGGTAAAGGTGTAGCTGCCATCAGGTGCAGTCTGGATAGTGCGGCTGATCGGGCTACCATCAGAGGATGTACCTGTCAGCGTGATCGTCACGCCGCCAATCCCCACTTCACCCGCGTCAATCAAGCCATTATCGTTGACATCGACATATACCCTGCCTGACAGGGATAGGTTATTGACTGGGATATCCGTACGGACTGTCGTGGTTTCAGTTTCGGAATTATTGAGTAGATTTCTGTCTGTCTCATTCGCCCATACGGTGACTCTGCTCGGGTGCACGTCACCGCTGGACTCTGGCTGGGTCAGCATACGCACTGACAAGTAGCGATGTAGCTCACTACCACTGGCTAGCTTGGCATCTTCACCAACGAAGGTACACGTGATCTGTAAGGTGCCAGGGCCTGTGACACTCTGCCCAACGTTGTTACAAATACTGCCGGAAGGTGGGCCAGCAACAGCACTGTCCCCAAGGAATTTCAGTGTCTTCCCCGTCTTGGGTGTCAAGTCGTAGGTAAACTGGACACCTGTTGCCAGTGAAGGTCCGTTGTTGTACAGGCGCACAGCATAGATAACGTCGTTTTGAGGATTATCGCCACTGTTTGTCGCGTCATAACCCAGCGGGTCAACGTTATCGCTGATCGTCACCAAGAGATCTATGTCTGCCGCACTGATAGTCAGGCTAGCTGTCTTGCTGTTATTGCCGCCATCCGTATCATCGACATTTTCTTTGGTCGTCATCGACGCAATAGTGGCGGTGTTATTGATGTTCCAGGTATTACCAGCCAGTTGCCCGCTCTTCCAATTCGGGCGTACCAATACAGTGATCGTACGCTGCTCACCGCTATTGAGTTGTCCACCCTGGCAAGTCAAGGTAGCAGTCGAGCCAGCACCATAACTCTGCCCCACAACAAGGCCGCTACAATTCGGTGTACCACTCGTCCAGTTGACAGGATTAATTGCCAAGACCGTAAAGCCAGGATCTGCTGCCCCCACAACAAACCTGTCCGTCACAGTCACATTCTGGGAAGGCGAAGGGCCATTGTTGCGGAAAGTCAGTACATAACTGACATCTGTGCCTGCCTGCGCATTAGACGGTGTCACAATCTTGGACACCATCTCGATATCAGCAATCGGGTCTATCGTGCCAGAGACTGAAGCCGAGTTATTACTGGTGTTCACATCCCCCTGGGTTGTAGAGGCCACCGTTGCAGTGTTCGTATAGGCACCCGCCTGGAGTGGACGGCTGACCGGAATAGTAAAAGTGACAACATCGCCAAACTTCAGCTTGGTGCCAGCGCCTTGCGTACATTGCAGCACCGATGTCTCGACAATGGCACAAGTGAAGGTGGCATCATCTGCACTAGCGTTGGCAACCACAACAGCAGGAATAGTGTTCATTGCAGGCAGGACTGTCCCGGCAAGCCAGCGAGGCAGTGGATCACGCACGACCACATTTTCTGCATCCACACTCGCGGTGTTATTGCGCACCACCAGGGTATAGGTCATGGTGGATTCATTGAACTCCAGATTGGCATTGACGCCACCCGCTGTTGCCACCGCCTTGGTAATGGAGAGATCTATTGAATTCGTTGTCTGCGTGACTGCAGCATTCGCTGTAATCAGCTTGACTGGATACCAGCACTTGGCACCAGGCGTACACTCCACCTCTGCCGTATTGGTCGCAGTATAGGCAGAGCCCTTGACCTTGGATCTGGTCACAATAGTCAAGGGATTACTGGTGGCCCCACTACCACTGGTTGCCAGGGCGCGATCATAGGTACAAGTTACCGCACTGACAGCAGCATTCAGCTCATTACCACTCGTGACATTGTCACAAGCCCAGCCCGTGCCAGAATAACTGACGAACTCTTCATCACTGAGATTGATGGTATCCGTGACCTGCACAGTCCCTGGCGTTGCCGCAGCCACGGCCAATGGTCCCTGGTTTGTCACACGCAAGGTGCTATTGATCAGCTGGCCTTCTGCCACAGGATTGGGGCTACGTGACTTGCTGATTGACAACCCTGCGCCATCAGGGCCAACACTGATAGGCAACGTGGACTGATTATTTGCCGAAATGGGATCAGTCGGGTTGCCACCAATGGGCGCAATATTGGCGATTAGGTTGTATGAATCAATCTGGGAGGTTGCCTGCGGAGCCTTGACTGTAACAGCAATCGGGTCAGTACGTCCGGAGGCATAATTAGCAGGGTTATTACAGGTGATAGTGATCCCGGTCGCAACGCTTCCACTTGTGGTACATGCCTGCCAATTGGCACCAGTAGGCACTGCAGACACATACTCAAAACCTGCTGGCAAGACATAGGTGACGGAAACACCATTATTCGCGTCGCTGGGGCCATTATTTGTGGCTGACAGGTTGAACACCACTTCCTGTTCCGATACTGCCACCTGGGTTGGAGAAGTCTGGGTTATCTGTAAATCGGCGCCTGCACTGATCGTGATCGGCGGAACAACTGACTCCTGATTATTGTTTGGATTGGGATCATCCACTATAGAGGTAATGCGCGGAGTGATCGTGACATTCCCCGATGCTACATCCACGACCTTGGTGACCAGATTTAGACTAGTAAATGTCTCGCCTACCGCCAGTGCAGCAGCCCTGCTACACGTCACGACCAAGCCACTGGCACTACAACTGAAACCGTTACCACTACCGGAAACAAACTCCAGTGAACCAGGCAAGGTGATGGAGACTTGAGGGTTGCTGGCATCGCTCGGCCCATTATTGCCTCCAGCGATACTCCAGGTGATATTGCCACCTCCCACCACTGGATTCGGATCACCTGTCACGCTGCTAATGTAAACATCCGCACCATCGCTCACTGTGGTATTGCGCGAAAGTGCATTGTTTGCGCCCGTGTTGGCACTTTCATTCGTGGCGGAAACAGTCGCGCCTATCGTGATCGTGGCTGGTGTTGATGCGCCAGCCTCCACGATCAATTGGGCAATCAAGCTGCTCTGTGCAGGCATACTTGCAAGCGTACACAGGGAAAAAGTACCACTTACATCCACATTACACGCAGCTGCATTGCCTACAATGCTTGGGCGGGGATTGGTTGTTCCAGCAGGAATATCAATCCGCACCTGCACCCCGGTAGCAGCCTCACTACCATCATTATTGACGGTAATCGAATAGGTTACATCTCCACCTCGAATCGCAGGATTCGGCGTATTGCTCATGGCGGGAATCAATACATCCACATCGGCATAAGCAGGTAATGCCAACATCATGAGCAACGCCAGCAACCATCGCCGCATGGCCATGTTTACATTGATTGTCTTTACCCGCCTGGAACGATCTACCCAATCTTTACAGGCCGCAGCACATATAGCCCAACTCCGAGCAATTTGACTTTTGTTATTCCCCACTGACGTCTCCCAAGCACTTGCCAATTCCGTTGTTTGCAGGCGTCTTGGTGACGCCTTTTAAGGCTGGGAGAATTTATCGCTATTTAAAACAGGGTTCATTGACATTAACTCACACAAACTCACATTTTCTTGCTATTAGTCATGATGAAAAATTCATCAAATCCCTTTAAATTCAGCACCGATGCAGGGAATGAGCACAACAAGATACTGCGAATGCAACGTGAGGAAAGATTGTCAACAATAGTCAACGCACAAAATAGGCGAATTTATCCGCCTGGATCGGCGGATGGAAGGAGCCAGAAAAAGAGATGGATCAGGTCAGCGTGCAGTCTGCGGTAAAAGAAAAACCGAAGCCTGGCAAAGCCTTTATAGGTAGTAACTCACCAGTAATCGCCTTGCCTTTGCGGCGAAGGCGCGAAATCATGACTTCCACACGATGAAAATCAAAGTCATCCAGGTCACCGCCAAATGCATGAATAATATGGGCCTTGGGCACCGGCTGACCGCACTTTTCCACCAACCGACTCAAGAAAGCATATTCCTTGGGAGTAAGCGGGATAGAGGCATTGTCAGGAGATACCAGTGTCCAGTGTGTTTTACATAGTTTCCATGTAGGCAATGACTGTGCCGTTGTGAGCTCCACTGATGGTTGTGGTTGCCTTCTACGCTCGACCATCTTGGCCTGTAGACGTCGTGCCAGCGAGTTCACAACAGACGCCAACTCTTTCAGATCAACAGGCTTGACCATATACGCATCTGCACCATCGTTTAAGCCTTGCACTCTGTCATCGACCGCGCCACGCGCAGTCACCATCACAATGCCAATCTGAACTGAATTCCGCAAATGCTTGAGGATAGAAAATCCATCCTCACCAGGTAATCCCACATCGAGAATCACGATATCGTATTTTTTATTGATCAATTCACGATAAAGCGCTGTTGCATCTGCTACCCCTGTAACATCTATGCCGAGCGCACGGAGCCCCAACTCAGTCTCCTCCCGGAGATCAAGATCATCCTCTACAATAATGACGCGTAAATGGCTAGAGTAAGTCAATTGCGTATAAAATCCATCAATGTGCCTGTATGCAAACCAGAGTATCTAGACTCTTGATCAAGCTGTTATTACGACTGTTCATCACCCTGCTACTGATGCACTCATCAGTGGGCTTTGCCTTTCAGGTGCCACACCCCATGCAGAAAGGTATCAACCTGGAAACAACAGGAGCGATATCTTATTTCCGTGACGCCTCTGGCAGTCTTACTTTGCAGGACATCATTGCCAAAGACAAAGCAGGCTCTTTCAAGCCATTGCCTCAGTATTGGAATGCAGGGTATACCGCAGACACTATCTGGATGAAGTTTACCCTGGATTTTCCTGCCACCGATAATAAATACTGGCTTGAGATTTCCCCTGCCACCCTTGATGATATTGTGCTGTACTCTCCACAGCAGAGTCATGGTTACTCCCGTATCCAAATGGGTGACCATTACCCGGCAAGTGAACGCCCAATTCTGCATCACAATTTCATTTTTCCGCTATCGCCAGATCCTGCGCACTCTGCGCAAACGTATTATGTCCGACTCAAGTCCACAAACACCATAACGTTTCAAGCCACATTGTGGCAGCCGCATATTTTTGTCAGCGATCACAGCCGTCCTGACAATCTCGTGGGTGCATATTATGGTGTGCGCCTTTTCCTGGCATTGTTTGCGTTCATTTTGTGGCTATGGCTGCGACATAACAGTATTTTCATACTCTATGCGCTGTATCAATGCATTGTCTGCTCTGCACAAGCATTTATTGGAGGGATGGCACAAATCACGCTACCAATCGCCCCTTTAACCATTGACGCATTACAAAAATCCACGAACTTCCTGCTCATGGCCACTGTATTATTTTTTTATGCTTCATTGTTTCAGCTTAAGCAGTTTCTTCCGGGCATATTTCGCTTGATACAAGGGCTCACTATTCTTGAGCTAGTGATCTTTGCAGGCATCGCGACCCAAATCCTGCCCTTTAGTGGTCTCATGGCCAATATTCTGGCGCTACTCAATATTGCCATTCTGATTTATTGCAGTATATGGCTGATCTACCATAAACATTTTGATTTCCTACTGTATGTCCTGGCTTTATGGGCAGGATTTGGTGCTTATGTTTTCATCATCCTGCAAAACTTCGGCATTGACATCGGCCCGCCCACCACCATGGTCAACCTGCCTATTGCCTGGTCTCTTCTATCCCTCATTCTGGTTACACTCGGCATTATCAATATTGCAAAAAAAGAGACGGAGAAAAAGCTGCAGGCAAAGGAACTCGCCCTTGAGCTATCTCAGGAGAGCAAACGAATACTTGATCAGCGGGTACATGAACGAACCCAGCAACTGGCACTCATCAATAGCAAGCTGAATGAAGAAATTACAGAAAGACAGGCCTTGCAAACTATGCTCGAAGACTCCCTACAGAAAAAACGGGAGCTGATACAGGCACAACATGATTTCTTTGCCATGGCATCCCATGAGTTCCGCACACCACTTGCAATTATTGACACCACATCGCAGCGACTTGCATTACTACAATCCCAACCAGGATTAGATACAAGCAACATTCTAGCCCCGGCACTACGCAAGATCCGGCGCTCCAGCCAACGCATGAGCCGTATCATTGATAACTTTCTCAGCACAGACAAAATTGAAGCAATCCAAGCCAACGATGGTTTTAGCCAGAAAATCCTCAACCTAGCCCAACTGGCCAAAATCTCAGTAGAACATTACCAAGACTTTAGTGACCGTCATATCACTCTGGAGCTTATCTCAGATCCTGCGAATGTACTGGTTGATCAGTACCTGATCAACTTGGTCATTTCCAACCTGATTGATAATGCGCTTAAATACTCTCCCAGCGATAGCAATGTGATTGTGCGAGTGTTTCAAGGCCAACATTACTGCCACCTTGAAGTACAAGATTTTGGTGAGGGCATTGCGCCAGAATTACAAAACAAGATTTTTGAAAAATATGTCAGGATCAATGACAACACAACCGTTCATGGCACAGGCCTGGGCTTGCATGTTGCGCGCAGCATTGCAGAAAATCATCGGGGACAATTGATAGTACGCAGTACAGTGGGGGATGGCTCCTGCTTCCGCCTGACATTGCCACGCTATAACGACGAGATCACATCAAAGAAAAACGGCGCTCAATGAGCGCCGTTTTAAACCACTTCAGACTACTAGCAATTAGAGCTTGGTCTTGCGACGACGTGCAACAGCACCCAGAGCAGCAAAGCCGATCATCAGCATAGCAACACTGCTTGGCTCAGGTACAGCAGCCACAGCGATGGAGCCGCTATAAAGACCACCAACAGCACCGTTAGCCACACCACTGACAGTCAGGTAATAATTACCAGCAGCCAAGCTCGCAAAAGAGAACTCGCCACCAGCAACAGCACCAGCTAACCAGTTGTTGGATGCATCATACAGCTGGTAATTCAAATTGCTGATGTTGAACACGGAAACACCACTATTGCTAAGTGGAGAATTGGTCAACGAAAAATTCGCGGTGCTCAAATCAGCCAGAGAGAAAGTGTAGGTATTGGAGAAAGAACCAACAACAACACTGTCTACATAGGTGTTAAGACCATTGTTTAACTCACCAAGGTCAACCGTTGCTGCATAAGAACTAGAAGCTGCAACTAAGAACGCTGCAGGAACCAGGACGTTTTTGAGAATATTCATACAAACTCCTTTTTATGATTCATGTTGATGATATTCCCCCCAACACCAATTATACATTGATCAAGCAAATTTGAAAGAATTTATAGTTATTTTTATATGCACTATACATATGATTTATAAAATAAAAATGGCGCCATTGGCGCCATTTTTATTCATCAATTCTTAAAGAACTGATTCAAAATTACAGGGTCTTGCGACGACGTGCAACAGCACCCAAAGCAGCAAAACCGATCAGCAACATTGCAGCGCTGCTTGGTTCTGGTACTGGAGTAACATTGATCGCGAAACCATAATTACCACCAGCAGCACCAACAGTCTCACCAACCACTTTGAATGTATATTCACCAGCAGCTAAACCACTGACTGTAAAAGGTGTACCAGCAACACTACTACCAAGTACAGCATTCGAAGAGTTTAAGATGCTGTATGTCGCACCAGAAATGTTGAATACATCAAATCCTGGGAATTGAACAACAATATTATTTAAGGTTGCACTTACATTAGTTAGTTCTGGCAAAGTAAAAACAAAAGAATGGCTAAAATCACCAACTGGCTTAACAACCGCAGTGTAAGCATTCAAACCCAGGTCAAGCTCAGCAATATCAATAACAGCAACCTTACCCAGATCTGTATAAGTACCAGTAGCAGCATTTGCACTGGAAGCCATAGCTATGAACGCTACGGAAGCCAGCAAAGTCTTGATAAACTTCATGGTAAATCCCCTATTAATGGTCAGAGAGAAAATTTATTGTTCTACAACGTGAGCAAATTATATCAAGCTCATTTTTTTTGTCTTGGGCCCGAATGGACTAATCCAGGCAATATCCTGGAATAAGCTTATACAACTCAAACATATACAAAACAAAAACGGCACCTTGCGATGCCGTTTCAATTCATCCGAAAATGAATTACAGACTCTTGCGGCGACGTGCAGCTACACCCAAAGCAGCAAAACCAACCAACATCATTGCGATGCTGCTTGGTTCTGGTACAGCAGCGATGGTAATACCACCTGCATACTGACCACCAAAGTCACCATCAACAATGCCAGAAATCCGGATTTGATAGATACCAGCGCTCAAAGAACTCAAGCTAAAATTATTACCAGCTTGTAAAACTGTACCTTCCTGCAACAATTCATGTTTGAACTCGCTGATATGCAAGAAATTATCGACACCCACTGTATAGTTGAGCACACCAGCACCTACAGCAGCGCTGTAGTCACCACTCAATTCAAATGTAATCAAATTGGTGAAGAAGCCAGGAGTATCAATAACACCTGAATGATAAGCTGTCTTACCAACTGCTAACACACCAAGGTCTTTATCAGCAGCCTGTACACTGGAAGCCGCAACTATGAGCGCCACGGAAGCCAGCAAAGTCTTAATGAACTTCATAAAATCCCCTAAAAGTGAACAATTAAATTATTGCTTTAAAACTGTGCTCATTATAAATGATGCACTTGCTTGAAAGCACCGTATATTGGTGCTTTCACGATAGTCCATTAGGACTAATGCTCTCAACTGCGATCCAGATTACAGCTTGAACTTATCCCTACGACGGCGATAACTAACAAAGCCCATCAGGATGAAGCCTGCCATGAGCATGGCGTAAGTCGATGGCTCAGGCACTGCCGCAATTGCCAGGCGATACAGGGATGTGGTTGCCGTCCCTTCATTGGCAATCACGAGATAGTATTGTCCATCATGAAAATACCCCTTGAGCCCTTCCGGTGCCACATCGCCATCAGTGATGATCATGTCTAGATAGCTCACCTTGAGCGGATCGGTAATGTCATAAACGGCTATCGCTGATTTGAGTGTGCGTTCCAAGCCAATAAATGCAATCGTACGGCCATTGATCTCGAGCAACTCGACACCCTCAGGTTCCACGCCCTTGTCATCGCTGCGGCCATCGTCATACAAGCCCAGTTCTATCGCCTTGGCATCCAACTGGTTACCACTATCGAATACCAGGTTGCCGTATTGATCACGAATCGAGAAAGAACGCGCTCCGAAGGTTACGACATCATCTGAGTTGGTATCTGGAACGGCAATATTCAACCGACTGGCATCTGTTGAACCTCCTAGACGCTTCTTGTCGGCTTCATCCTCACGTGTATCACCTTCATTAGCCAATACCACAAAGGTTGTCCCATTTGCGTCGTAGGTGGCAATGCCATCAGGTTGATATAGCCCACGCGCATTCACTGGGCGTAATTCAATCCGTCCGTCACGATCTGATGGATCAATGTAATTGCCTGGCGCACTGAAATCTTTGGTGCCCAAGCCGATCACATGCTCAGCCTGATTGGTATTGAGGTTAATCACGCCTAGGCCATTCGCCTCCTGCAAGGAGACAAATGCCTTGGTGCCATCGCGACTTACTGCAATGTACTCAGGCTCATAATCCATTCCAGCAATCGACTTAGGTCGCAGGTCGCTACCGGATACTGGCGCTGTATTGAAATTAACCGTAGCAGCCACTATACGATTGCTCATATTGATAATGCTGACACTACCAACAGGATCATAAGCAGAATAGTTGGTTGGCGTTCCCTCATTAGCCACCAAGAGGCGACTGCCATCAGGGCTAAAAGTCACCATATCGGGCAAGGCACCTACGGTGATGGAGTTCACACCACTGCTCAATGCTCGTGTAGTGGTATCAAATAATTTCACTGTGCCAGGCTGGGTGCGGTCAGCCGTATTTTCGATTGCAAAGGCTGCGAGACCATTATGGATAGCGACGCTGTTGATGCTACCGTAAATACTGGTATTGATATGTTGTAGCAAGCTACCAGTAGTCGCATTGAGCACGTCGACTCCCTTGACGCCTGCGACCCAGACCGAATTGGTCAAATGATCAAAAGCAACGATTTCGGACGACTGACCAGCGACACCAGTATTGGCATGGTTGTATGTCCAGAGTTTTTCCAATGCATTCAACGGACTTGCGGCACTGCCAATTGATGGCAACAATGCTAGCGCAATCGCTACGGATATCATGCTTTTCTTCATTTTTGGTTCCCTGTCATTGACTTGAATAGCTGCGCAGGCAGCACCGACTTCTTGCCAAGTATTCTAGAAACTCAATATGACAGTTGAATGTGGCGCCATAGTCCGATTGGACAGGATAGATACTCCACGCCTACACATTCCACCATGCTGATGATCGATGGCAAAAAAAGTCCCGGTCAACGCCGGGACAACGCGTTTGCTCTGAAATCTTGCTTGATTATGGCGCTAGATCAGCGTGGCCCAATTTGGCTTCATCAATCTTATCTTTGTAGTCTTGCAGGATATTCTCGATTTCCACACGTTTAAGCTGAGTAAAAGGCTCGTCACGCATCACCTTCTGGTAAAGGCTGGGCTTTTCATAAATCTTGATCAATTGCAGACCAAAGTCATACAACTTGTCATTTTTCTCTCGACTGGCAGTCAATTGCTGCTGCTTTTTCACAATCACGGCCTGCATATTGCTGCGTTCAGCCTCTCCCTTGCGGATCACGTCTTGCGCACTGGCAAATTGTTGCTGAATATCCTCCAGCTTAGTCTGCAAGGCCTGGTTCTGTGATTGTGCCTCTGCCTTTTCCTTGCGCAGCGTCTCTAGTTCGCTAGTCAATTGTGAATTGCGTCGGTTAGCACTCGCCACACTGCCTTTCAACTCATTGCTTTTAGCCTGCCCGGCTTCAGCTTCTTGCTTAAGCTTGATCTTTTCCTGCTCAAACTGAGTTTGCAACTGCTCTTTTTCCGTCTGCATTTGCTGCATCATCTGGCGCATGCGACGCTCTTGTTGCTTGGCAGCCTTATCCTTGTCGGCTGCCATCACTGGTAAAGCCATAAGCGCCAATAGGAACCAGGCAAGCCAGCGGGTATATGGTGACTTCATTAAACTAAGCATGATCAGAACCTGGCTGTCAGGTCAAAGAGGAACACATCAATGGATAGCGGCAAACCGCTTACCTCACGGGTGCTGTACCAGCGCGCCGTGAACCAGGTGTTCTTGTCCAGGCCATAGCTACCACCGAGGATGGTGCCCTTCGCATTAGTGCCGCCGAGGTTGAAGTCAGAATCAGTGAAGGCATCCATCACCGCATCGGCCTCGATGCGCTTATAGGCACCAAACACTTGCCAATCGTGACGGTTAGCCACATCCGGCATACCCACGGTCAGCTTGACTTGGTAAGCATCAGTTTCCTTGTCATACAGCCTGCCGGTACGGTTGTAGATCTCCTGACGGTCAAACGCGATGTTGCGAGCATAATCACCTTGCAGGATGACATGCACGGGATCAAAGGTTGCAAGGTCAACCTGACCAGTCAGGTTAAGCACCTTGAACTTGGATGCCAGGCCGCAACCACTACCACTGTAGCCTTGACCACCATTGGCAAGGTCTACCAGGCCGCAACTGGCATCGCCATTCTGCAGCACATCAAAGGTGTTGTTACCCTTCTGGCGCCAGGGCATCACGCTGGCGTTGTAACGCGTATCCACACCATCCTGGTTATTGCGTATGCCTTGCACTTCCTTAAAGTCATACAGTGCCAAGCCAGCCTTGACGCTGGACTTGTTAAGGCTAATCCACTCCAGACCAGCTTGGGCACCCATGAACCATTTATCCTTGGCCTTATTGAAGGAATTCTTGTGCACCTGGTCAATCGGGAAAGCACCAATAGTACCGAAGCCTGTCACACTGTCATTCAGCTTGGGCGTAAAAGTCACGGCCGCACCATCAAATGCCAGCGAGCGATCCCACACCATATCGGTTGAGAAGAAAGGATTGGCAAAACGACCAGCGGTAGCCGTCAACCAGGAATATGGCTTGGCCGTGACGAATACCCGATCCAGGCCCCAATCGAGCTTGGCCTGACGAATCTCGATAGACTGGTTGGGAGACAGCGGGTTATCCATGTGACCAGTCGTCATGCGGATACCGGCCGTGAACATATCACTCAGCTTGGCATTGATGCCAAAACGCGCACGCACACGATAGCGGTTCTGGTCGTCTGTACTGTTGGCAATCATGGCCTGGCGACCCGTATTAAGGCCATACTGAAACTCCTGCAAGTTACGTGCAGAGAACCTGTCAGGCTCATAACGCAAGCGCACATCACCCTCGAAAGAAATGCGGTCCAGCCAGCTTGGCAGTGCCAGGCGCTCGCTTTCTACATGATAGTTGAGCTTGGCCATCACATCCTTCTCGATGTCGGCGCGCAACTGCTGTTTTACAAACTCCGGCACATACTGCACACGCACTACGCTACCATCCTGCGCCGTGGCATCAGCCACCCCTGCCACGGCTGGCTGAGCATTCGACTCTGCCGGAGCCTGCTTGGCTGCCTCAGCCTTACGGATCAGCTCATTCGCTTTTTCCTTGGAAAGTATGCCCTCCTGTACCAACGCCTCAATCAGCCCTACCGTGGTACTACGCAACTGCTCCAGCGATTCGCGCTCCCCCGCGCCTGCATTCGATACCAGCAGCATCAAGCTCAAGGCCATGGCTACCGGCTTCATCATACGTACTTCAGTTTTCATCTTGTTTGCCTCAATCTAAGCCTGTATGGCTTGTCAATTCCCTAGTTGCTGCCTCAACCCATGTTCTTGGCAGTAATCCGCAACTTCACCGGCTGCGGCATATCTTCCGGCGGTGCCTCTGGCATGCGCTTGATCGACTGCAAGGCTTTGCGCAACAATCCATCCTTCTTTTCCTCGCCACTGCCGTTCAGCAACTCGATCTTTTCCACGCGACCATCCTTGGCCAGCCATAGCTCGACCACGATGCGGTACTGCTCCTTGGCCAGCTCAGGCTGTTCGGCAATGGCATTCTCGATGCTCGACTTGATCTGGTTGGTATACCAGGCATAGGCCGACAATCCCTTGCTGCCGCCGATCTTCACACCCACATCGCCACCGCTGTAATCACTGGTGACCTTGCCCGCACCGAAGGCACTGGGCGCATCACCCGCCTCCCCTTCCATCTTGAGGTTTTGCGGCTCAGGCGGTGCTTCCACCGGCTTGGGCTGCTCCACCTTGATTTCCTTCGGCTCTTCCTTGGGTTGCTCCTTCGGTGGTTCCTTGGGCGGTGGTGGCGGTGGCGGAGGGGTATCCGGCAATAATTTCACCGTGGTAACGGGTGGCTTCTTCGGGCCAGACTTACTCGATAACAGGCTGTAAATCCCGTAACCCAAGGCCAACACCACCATCACCCCAACAACGATCCATACCCAATTGGCCTTGCCCTGCTTTTTCATCTCAGCCATCAGGTACCTATCCTTGAGGTCACTAGGCCTACGTTCTGTATTTCCATACGCGTGACCAAATCCACCACCGAGACAATGCCGGCATAGGGTGCACGCGCATCGCCCTTGATCATCACCGAGAACTTGGGGTCACGGGCACGTGCGGCGTTAAGCTGGCTTTCCAGCTCCGTCAGGTTGACGCCTATGCCATTGAGCAACAGCGTGCCACCCTCCTGCACCTGCACGATCTTGACCTCGTGCTGCTCGGTACTCGGCTTGTTCGAGGGCTTGGGCAGGTTCATGGTCAGGCCCTGCACCGAGGCCGTGGTCATCAAAATAAAGATCACCAGCAGCACATAGGCCAAATCCAGCATCGGCGTGATATTGATGGAGTCGTAGGGTTTGCTGTCGTCTTGAACCTGCATGGCTAACCCTCGGCTTTCTTGGTCACCAGGCCCACTTCCGTGATGCCCAGCTTCTTGCATATTTCCAGCACGGCGGAAACCTTTTCGTAATGCGCAGCGGCATCGCCCTTGAGTACCACGGGCAATTCCGGATTATTGGCCTTGTACTCACCCAGGCGCTGTTCCAGCGTCGCCAGGTCAACCGGGTAGGCATCCAGGTATACATCACCCTCACCGGTGATGGTGATGCCACGTATATCCGGCTTGGCCAGGTTGCCAGTGGCGCTGGTCTGCGGAATTTCCACCTTGACGCCCTGTACCGAAGCTGTGGTCATGATGATGAAGATCACCAGCAGCACATAGGCGAGATCAAGCATGGGCGTTATGTTGATCTCGTCATAAGGCTGGTTGTCTTCCTTGATATCGGCCATGTGCGCTCCGCTTACTTGCCGTAGAGCTCAGCCACGCGGGTGATGTATTCATCCACGAAGATCTGCATGTCGGTATTGATGTTCTTGATACGGCTGGAGAGATAGTTGTAGCCAAACAGCGCTGGAATCGCCACGGCCAGACCAGCAACCGTTGCCATCAACGCTGCAGCAATACCCGGCGCAATGGCGTTGACGTTCACGTCACCCGCAGCGGCAATTTCCGCAAAGGTGATCATCACACCGATCACGGTACCGAGCAGGCCCAAGAAAGGACCGCCGGAAATCGCGATGGTCAGCAGCACGATATTGCTGTTGAGTTTTTTGTTCTCGCGGATCAGGTCAGCATCCACCGCAGCCTTGATCGCATCCAGCGAAGCACCGCTTAAGGACAACTGACCGGCTGCGTCATAACGCTTGCGGATCTCACGCAGGCCAGCAAGATAGAGCCGCACTACCGTAGAATTTTGCGTATCAGCGCCCTGATCAAGCTGTAGCAATTCAGCATGGCTCGCATCATTGAAACGCTCAATAAAGGCACGGTTGGCTTTGTCATTGCGCGTAACCTGGCGTGCCTTGGCTACCATCACGGCAGCACTAATCGCAAACATGACCGCAAGGATAATAATGACGACCCAGGCATCCACCGTCAGGCTGTGGAAAAGCACCATGAAGTGCGAGCTACCGCCCTCTTCCTCCTCGTCACCTTCGGCGGCACTGACCTTGATCAGCTGACCATCCATGCTCTGGCCGCTGGCAGCCGCTTTGATCCAGGCGGCGCTACGTGCAACCGAGGCCAGCTCCAACTCGTCCAGTTCCCCCTGATAGCCATTGCCTATATTCACAGCATCCTGCACTGCTGGCAGGGCAGCCGCACCGTTGGCAACTTCAGTACCATCGATATACAGGACAGCCTTGCCGCCAGCCACAGTTACAGCAACATGTTGCCAAGTCCCAGGCTTGAGTTCACCACCCGCCACGACGGCGCTACCATTGTTGAATTGCAACTTGCCAGCCGCAAGGCTGATGGTCACAGCACCTTGCTGATACAACGTACCTTCAGCCGCACCAGGCTTGAGCCAGGCGCTAAAGGTAAAGCCTTGCGTATCATTGAGCGCGAGCGCCGGATTGGCAGCCAGCACCAGCGGCTCGCCATTCAATATGGCTGCTTCACCGATCAGGGCAGCCTTCTGCACCGTCACATTGCCTGTCGCCAACAGCGCATGCTTGCTATCCTGCAGCAAAGTGCTTTCGGCAAAATGGAATACGGCAGCGGTCGCAGCATCGAAACTACCCGCCGCATCAGCAGCCGAAGTTGCGGTTTCGTTACCGGAGTAAAGCCAGATATGCGCATCCTTGGCGGCAGGATCAAGCTTGGGCAGCAAGACCCAGATCACAGCCAGTTCATTCACTGAATCGAACTTCTCGATATGGAATTTCAGTTCGGTCTTGTCATCACCTGCCACTACACGCAGATCGGAACCATCAAGATTGGCACTGGAGAAATCGAAATTGCCGGAGTGCAGGCGCAAAACCACAGGCACTTCGGATTCGGCCGCAGGGATGCCTACAGCATTGATCGTGACTTTGGCGCGGCTGCCCCGTGCTTCATTCCCGCCTTCATTCCAAGCGGCATAGACCATGCCGGGCAGCAACATCAGCAGAACTACTAACTTTCTCAACATCGAACCGCGCTCCAGGACAAAGCGCGTAATATAAATTTCATGTGTGACTTGCTAGTGACTTGTACGTTAAATTGCTGTGTCACAAGAATGTCAAAAGGACTAGGAAAACCTAGTCCTTTTGACTTGCTCCATCGCTTGACTACTTCACGATATTGCCAAGACCGAGCACTTCAACCGACACAAAGGATGGCAATATATTCTTTGGCGAGAAGTCCTGGTTTTGCGGCAGATTCACCATATCTCCCAAGGAGGCGGTTGTAGCAGAGGCCACATTGGAAGTACCAGTCAGCGAGCCTGCCAGCGTTCCCATCGAAGCCAACGGTACACCTACAGTCGTGGTACCGACGATATTGCCGGCATTCAGCACGCGATCAGCCACCGCCAGGATACGGCCACCGGCAATACCCGCTTCACCGGCATCCAGCGTACCGCGCGGTGTAATCAGCGCAGTGGTGACATTCTCCAGGCTAGGCGCTTCCAGCGGGCCGCTTGGGCCATCCGGGTCATACGACTGCACCTGGATACCGCTACCGGCAGAAGCCCCCTTCATGCGGCGCGTCATGTTGCCCCATGCATCGGTGAAGATTTCCTGTTCCGGCACCGCCACCGCACTACGCGAACCCTTACCTGCATCGATATTGCCGTTGTTGACCCATATCGTCATATCGTTGGCAAACTGGGTAACCACGCGCGACTGGTTGACCTGGAAATTGGTCTCGGCGAAGGCGCGTATCTCGCCACCATTCTCGGTGACGATACCGTTGCCCGCACGCACCGCACGGCCCGGGATACCCACGTTGACCATGCCACCCGGCACCAAGATGTCGATGCTGCCATCGCGCAGGGTGTTGATCTTGCTGTCGAACAGCGTGAGGTCACCCTGGTATTCAATATCCCGCGGGAACAGCATAGCGACTGCATCATCGCCACGCTTGTGGCGCACCACGCCAGCCAGGCTTTCGCCAGATGCCTTCAGTGCCGCATCGGCCTCACCGGATGCCAGCAACTCGGAGGAGTAATGGCGGTAGGCAAAGATGGCCTGCTTGTCGTGATCCAGCGCCAGGTATTTCGTCATGGCCTGTTCTTCGGTCATGCCAGGGGTGTTGTCACCCAGATCGCGTACATACTTGGCCACGGCCTTCAATGTCGCTTCACGATAGGCTGCCATGCCTTCAGCATTACCTGCCAGTACCGCAGGGCCATCACCATTCGGGTTAATGTAGGCATTGATATAGTCTGCCAGTTTCGGCCCGCTGCCCACGCCAGCCAATACGGTAATAGAAGCACCAGTGTCAGGCAGATAGCTATTGATGGTGTTAGCCACACTATTAAGACCACCGCTGGCACCCAGATTGAAATGACGCCCAGCCTGGAACAGGAAGTTACCCGGGCCAGCCAGGTTGTAGCTGGATTTCACCTGTGAGGTTTGCAATATGTCGCGCCCTGCCTTGACGATGGTCAGGTCGCCAGCTGACAGGTTCTGTAGCTGCCCCTGGAAAGTCAGGGTGGTACCAGTATTCGTCATGATCTCGCCAGCGCTAAGGTTGAGGATATCCAAGCCAGCAATAATGGAGGCAGCCTTGGGCAGGCTGATGTGGGTCGCCACATCCTCCTTGCCGATTGTGCCATCCCTGGCCACGATGACCACTTCCTGCGGATTATTACTGTGCAGGGGCGTGGTCGCATGGTTGAGCTGAACATAATCAGCCAGCTTGCCGAAGCTGTTGCTTGATTCATTCAACGACCTGACAGGACTGAACACGCCAGGCATCTTCGCAGGGTCTGCATCCGACATGATGATCCAGGGGGACTGGATATCCGTGCCTGCAAGCAGGCTAAGACTACCCTGGCTGGAAGGCATGAGGATCAGGCCAGCATCAGAATGTGCCGTAATACTGCCGTTGTAGGCTGTGACTTCAAGGGTTCCCGGCATCAGGCCGAGTGAAGCGCGCGTGATCGCGATACTCTGGGTACTCAGCAGGCCTTGTGCCGCGGTCGCCATCTTGCTGGTGATCGCATTCCTGTAGAAATCACCAAACGACACGTTACCGGTCAGGGTAGACACATCCAGCCCCGCACGCTCGGAATAGGTGTTGAACGAGGAGTGCAGGCCGTTAGCCGTTAGTGACTGTGCGCCCGGTGCATTGACGTTCGATTGCGCAAACAGCGTCGGGTTGATGACAGCCTCGATGAACACATTGCCAACGGCTGACAGGCTCGCAGTTGCATCCTGCAAGGCAATCACGGTACCGAAGGTGTTGCCGGTATTGGCAATATCACCGCCAGCAGACAGGGCAATGTCGCCACGCCCGGCATAATAGACACCGTTATTGATGTCACCCACGGCCTGCACCTTGATGTTGCCACCGCCATCCGTGCGGTTGCTGCTGGTGCTGACGAAGCGCCCGGTGGTCGGGACAGACACCGACAGGTTGGTGACACTGCCGCCTGAAGTGACATTCACGTCACCGCCGCCAAACGCGGCGACACCTTGCCTGAACTGGTCGGTACGTAACCACCAGCTCACTGGCAGATTGCTGTTGCCGCCACCCTGGCGGAACAACCAGTTATTGATGAGTTGCTGCCTGCCCGTTGTATCCAGCAACGCGCCCGTAATATCACTGCCGGTCTCAATGGTGATATCACCGCCATTGGTCAGGTAGGCTGTGCCGACAGAACCTACACCCGTGGCACCGGCAGGGCTGGTGTAGCCAGCGAGGTCATCGGCCTTACGGCCTGCGGTATAGATAACCGAGTTGCCATTACCCAGGGTGAACTTGCCTGCCGCTGCGAGATGAATATCACCAGTCCCGGTGCGTATCATCTTGTCGTTGGCGAGTGTCATGTTGCCTATGGTGTTGTCGGACAGTGTTGCCATGTTATTGGCAGCACTCATGTCGGCACCCGCCACCAGGTTGATACTCCAGGATTGCCCGGTTCCCAGCGTGCTGGTTGTTGCCACACCATTGAAACCATCGCTGATGGTGCCATTCACGTTGAGGTCACCAGTGCTGCGTATGGTCAGGCTGCCATCGCGCCCTTGCGACAGTGTCGCCAGGTTCAGGTCACTGCCTATCGTCGTGGTGCCTGTGGTACGGATCTCGGTATGCGGCGCGACTATCACCGCCAGCCCATCGCTGGTCGCCTGGTAGGTACCTGCGGTAGTGGCTGCCCCACTGTAGAATGCCGTGGTGTCAGCACTCACTGTAGCCAGCGTGGCGGCATTGATCGTGCTGCCGCTATTGATGACCTTGAGTGACTCCAGCACCACCTTGCTGGCACCGGTAATGGCTGCAGGAGCGTCGGTTGCCACCTTGAGGCCGGATGCCCCTACCCGCTCGGCGCGCATGGTGACTTCTCCCTTGGTATTGCCGCTGACATCAATCACGGCGGCATCCGCCAGGCGCTGGCCGCCGGAGAAGACTTCAGCATTGATGGTGCCGGTATCGGATGAGAGCAGCACATCGCCGCCCTTGCCATCGCTGGCTTCAGCCTTCGCCAGTACCTTGCTGCCAGCCTTCAGGTTGAGGTCATTGTGCGCAAACACCTTGACCTTGCCACCCTGCTGACCGCTGGCATCCAGTGTGCCGTGCAGGTTGAAGCTGCCATTGTCGGCGCTGAGGATGATGTTCTGCGCTTTCACCACATCGGCTGCGGCAATGTTGAAGTCACCATCGCGCAGGCGCAGGTTGCGTGTAGCATCAAAGCCACCGGCATTCAGTGCTGCATTGAGAGTGGAGAAATCGGTGATGCTCTTGCTATCCAGCAGGAAGCTGCCGCCCGTATTGCCCTCGGCAGCCTGTCCCTTGAGACTGTTGGCTGCCACTTCCACGCTGCCGTTCCTGGCAATCATGGAGATGGTGCCGGCATTGCCGCCGCTACCGCCGCCCACATTCACGACCGCACCATCCATGACACGGATATTGCCCTGGTCGGATTGCAGTGCTACCAGCCCGCCCGGTGTGTGCGCAGTGTACTTGTCAAAGGCCACGGCCTTGGAACCGGCATTGATATTGGCACCTGCCACTACATCCAGGTTACCCTGCGTGGCCTTGGCCTTCAGCTGGCCTGCCAGCAGCTCGATATTGCCGCCCAGTTCCATCTCGCGCGCGGTGAGGTCCAGCTTGGCACCTATGCCGTTGCTGGCCTGGGTAGGCTGGCTGCCGTTACCCGCAAGGCTGAGGCTGCCCTGGCTGGCATTGACGGCATAGTTCGTACCGGTTGCCGCTGTTACACGCTGGCTGGACAGGCTGACCTGTTGTGCCGAGATCGCCAGTGCACCGTTACCGGAAAACACGGTATCGCCCTCACTATTCATGGCTACCTGCTCGAAGCCGCCAATATTGAAGTTGCCTGCCCCGGCTGGCGAGGCTGCACCCTTGCCCTCGATGGCAATGCTCTCTGCATTGATGTTGAGCTTGCTACCCGCGACATCGCTGGCTGGTGTATAGACCGCACCAGTGGAGTTTTTCAGGGTCAGCTGACCCGTGGTCAGGGTGACATCGGCGTTGCCTGCCACTGCATGGCCGCTGATGCCAGCGGCATTGATGGTGATATCAAGGTCTGCGTTACCCAGGCTGACATCACCGTAGAAATTGAGGTTCTGGCGGCTGTTGAGCGTCACGCGCTTGAGGTTGCCGAAGCTGGACAGCAGGCTGTCATCCACGCGCAAGCCATCAAGGGCGGGATCAGCATCCCCTACCAGGATATTGTTGGCACCCAGCGTCAGGCTGCCATGCGGCACTGGCTGACCATTCACTTCCTGGGCGAAGAAGCCCAGGTTGCCGTCCACATGGGCAATGCCTGTGGCATCCAGCACCATCGACTCATGCGCGGTGATCTGGCTGCCTGCGGCAATGTCCAGCGTACCGCCCAGCGTAGAACCCGAAGTCGCTACGCGGTCATACACCAGGTTGTGCTTGCCCGAGATACCCAGCAGGGCACCATCACCATTCACGCGCACCACGCTATCGGTCACCTGTCCCGAGGACTTGGTGCTGATGCGTACATCACTGGCAACACTGACCTTGTCGGTGGCGGTTGCCAGCAGCTCTTCCACCTTGAGTTCGTGCTCTGCACCCGTGTTGGCAAAATTCACCTCGCTCGCCACGGTGGTGATCTCCAGACCTTCCTGGCCCTGGTTGCGTCGGCCACCGAGCAGCAGGCTTTCGGCATTGAGCTTGTTAAGCGCATCCGCAGTCACCTGCAAGGTACCGTTATCCGGCCCCACGCTGGAGAGCACATTGATACGGCTGGAAACAATATCCACCAGTGCGCCGCGTCCATTCAGGCCAACATCGGTTTTCACCGTGCTGCCCAGGCTCAGACGCTCACTGGCCGCCAGCACCAGTTGCCCGGCATCCACTGCCAGGCGCGGTACTGCGGTGCCATTCTTCTTGGCTTCATTGGTAAAGAATTCATTACCGCTGGACAGCAGGTATTCAGCAGGTACCTTGATGCCGGAGTTTTCCGGGTCGCGGAATACCGCGCCACTGGTCAGGCGGAAGGTGCTCCAGTTGGTGGCGCGGCTGCTCTGGTTGACGTTGCTGAAGAAGCCGCTGCTGAGGATGGAACCATCAAACGTGGTGGTCGAAACACCGGGCAACAAGCCCTTGCCGGATTGCAGTTCCACCATGTATGCCCCTTCCAGCAGGGCATAACGTGCTGGCATCAGGGTGTAGTAGCCAGCGGCAATACCATTGCCGCCAGAGATATAGATGCTAGAACCAACAGCCGGGGCTGCTCCACCGCGCTCCACATAGTTGTAGTAATTGTAGTCATACGGGGCGTAGTCGCCCTGCAATGACGGCAGGATGGCATAGGTATTCGGGTTATCAAGCAGGATATCCCTGGAGCCACCTAGACCATTGATGAATTCATAGGCGAAGGTATCGCCGCTGCCGGAAATATCCACCACGGCATTCGAGGCCGACATATCTACATTCGGTGCACTCAGGGTAATGCGCTTCTCCATGGGCTTGCCGCCTATGGTGGCGCCACCCGGCAAGTCCCACAGCGAACCGCCATCGCGTGTCACGCCATAGGGGATCAGCAAGCCTGCTGCCGAGGTGGACGTCAGGCTGCCTGCGCCCAGGGTCAGGGTATCAGTGGCTTCCAGCGCCAGCTCACCCAGTGGGGCCAGCACCACGCCATCCTGCTCGATATCCTCGGCCTGGATGGTGAGCTTGCCGCCTGCACTGAACACCGGCTTGTACTTCTCGCCACTGGATTTCACCGTGACGGTGCTGCCTGCACCATCGGCCTTGATCGTATATTCACTGTTGGTGACGGGATACAGCTGCCTGCCGGTCATCACCAGCGAACCAGGGGTGACCAGTGAGCCCTTGTTATCATCAATATGGCCACGCATACGGATATCCAGGCGGCTGGTCAGCTCGGCACGGTTGATACCGGAGAAATTGAGGTGGCCGCTGAGGTCTATCCAGTCTGCTGTCGCGCGCAGCAGGCCATTGCCAGCCACGATGTCGTTACTGACGCTGGGCGAACTCATCATGATGTGCGAGGCCTGTAGGTCAACCGTACCATCGTTCATCACGCTGAGGCGCGGGGTTTCCAGAGATAACGTCTCACCAGCCTTGAGCCTGACACCATCTTCGAACTGAATACGGTCATGCTGGGAGGAGCTGGGGTCGCGACCCTCGCTCTTGCTGGCCAGGCTGACATGGTCAAACTGCGCCTTGTCGAGCTGCTCAGTGGAAATCTGTGCCTTGCCCTCGAACGCAGTCAGGCTGTCGCCCGCATTGAGGCTACCAGCCTGCACCTGCTTCTGGCTGGTCACTGTCAGTACACGTTCGCCAGTAGGTGGTGCAGGGTTGATCGCGATGGGAGTAGCGTTGGATTCCAGGCTGAGGCTGAACGAGCCACGCTGGCCCGTGCCCTGTACATCGGCAATGAAGTCACCATCCAGCAGCGCACCTTCACGCGCTCTGACGATGATGTCACCTGCCGCGCCGTATAGCGTGGAGCTGATATAGCGACCCTGTGCATTCGCACCCAGGTCAACCTGGCCGGAAACACCGGAGACATTGATCTTGCTGCCCTCCTTGGTCACTACGAAACCGAGGTTGGCATTGAAGGTGACTCTGCCCGCATCATAGACACGCGCCATCAGCAGGTTATTGGTTTGCACCGGTGGGCGCAGGTAATAGCCGGAAACATCAATCACCGAGCGTTCACCCAGCCAGATGGCCTGGGTATTGTCATAACCAACTGCACCCGGGGTGCCGTTGAGGTTGAGCGCCACATCACCTGCCGGGGTGATGATGCTGCCCAGCATGTGCAGGCCCTTGCCCGCGGTCAGCGTCACCTTGCCCACATTGCCAGCCGCATCAGGAATGTCGGTGCGTATCGTGGTGTTCTCCAGCACCGTCAGGGTGCCGAAGCTGAATTCATTGTTGTAGGCCGCGAATGCCAGGGTAGCCGGCGCGCGCAGGCCCTCGGCCTTCATGACTGGGGCGGCGACGGTACCCGTCAGGTTATTGGCAGAAGCCTGTGCGGCATAACCCGGGGTAATCTGCAGTGTCTGCATCTTGGGATGAATCACGCTGGCCTTGCCCGAGGTATCACCCACCACGAACTCGCTGTTGCTGCCAGTCGAGGTAATCGCATAGTGCGAGAAGCCGCCCTGCTCGAAGAAGTCAGCGCCCAGCCAGAAGCCGGTACCGCTATCCTGCCCACCGATATGGACATTCTTCAGGGTGCTGATCGCGAGCTGGCCACCCTTGGTGAAGCCATAAGCCTGCATCTGCGTCGGCAATACAATCTCGCTGCCACTATGCAGGGTAATATTGCCGCCGTCCCCGGTTGCCAGCGCACCCTTGCTGTTGAGCCAGGCACCGGCGCTGGTATCCAGTTTCGTATTCTGGCCAAAAGTCAGGTGGTTGCCGTCCAGCGAGATATTGCCGCCATCGAGGGCCACCGGCATCTGCTGTGCACCCTGCATGCCACGCGTGTCATTGGCCCAGGTACCGGCAGTGCTCAGCGTCACGTTATCGGCCACGTGCACATTACCGTTGGCTGTCTGCGTGGTTGCGGTGATGTCACCACCCGGTGTGGTGATGTTCCTGTTGATGCTGACGTTGTCACCCTTGAGGCCCACAGAACCGTTGGCCGCGGTGGAGATGGCCTTGTCGACAACCACATCCCCCATGCTGGTCAGCTGCACATGGTTGAAGCCATTGTCCAGCATCTTGGTATCAACCACCGCCTCGGTGGCGGTATTGTTGCTGCCGAGCTGGAAGCTGGCATCCAGGGTATTGGCACGATCTGCCACACGCAGTGTCTGGGCACCTACGGTCAGGTTGAACTTGCCACCGTCAGGCAACTGGCTGCGCTGGGTAATGTCATGGCGCGTATTCGCCACCATGCTGCCTTCCAGCACGGGCGCGCCGCCACTGCTGGTGATGTTGACCGTGCCGGCATCCTTGCCCTGGCGATAAGCCTGCTGGTACTTGCCGCCCATGCCCAGGTCGAAGCTCTCGCTCATGCCGGTCTTGGGGTCGGTAATGGTGATTACATCAGCGATGGAGTTATACGGTGTGTTACGGTCTGCCTTGGAGATCGCCACGATCTTGTTGTTGTAGACCAGGTTACTCTCGCGGATTACGCCTGCGGCATAGTCGATCACGCCACCGGAAACATCAATCACAGAGCTACTCTTGGTAATGACATCACCCGCCGAGGTAATGTTGACCGTGCCACCCGCGCTCATGCGCTGGGCAATGGTCTGGGTCTGGCCTTCCAGGTAAGGGGTAATATCAAACAGGTCGGTACCCTTGCGCGCGTCTACATACAGGGTCTGGCCCAGCAACGGCGAACCTTTGAGCAGTGGGGTATCCTTGGACTCCTCGGAATAGAAGCGGATCACCAACTGATTCTGGTCCATGGTGCCTGTAGTATCCACACCGGAAACATCAATACGCGCGGTATCACCCAGCAGCACGCGGATAGGCAGGCCACCACCCACTGGGTTGGCATCGGCCAGTGCGTTGATGTTCACCACGCCGCCCTTGGCGAGTAGTTTGCCCTGCACGTCTATGCTATGGCCCTGCACCGTGATATTGGAGGCGGGCAAGGTCACCTTGTTGCTGATCTTCTCAGGATTCTTAGTTTCCACTTCCACTTCGGTCACGCTGTTGGCACCGATATTGACGGTACCAAAACGCTCGGCCTGAAACACGGCGCGAGTACCACCGCCATCCAGGGTTACTTGGCTGGTGCGCACGGAATCACGTGCCAGCAGGTGGATGGAGCCATTGGCCCGTACCGAGGTAGTGGCCTTGATGGTGCCCATCTGGTTTACTGCCAGGCCGATCAGGGTGACATTGCCGCGCTCTGCCAGGATCTCGCCGAGGTTGGTGGCAGTACCACCGCCATCCACTTCCACCAGCATGTTCGCCGTGTTGTCCTGTGATTTCAGGTAGACCTTCTCGCCGGCCGCGAGGATGGTCTGGCCTTCCGGCGTGACGATAATGCCGTGGTTTTCCACATCCTTGGCCAGCAGCACTACCTTGCCACCTGTGGCAGCCGTGAGCTTAGCACCGGCTTCCACCTTGATGAAACCACCAGTATTGCTGAAGGTCTCGCCTGCCAGGTTATTGATGAAACCCTGCGTGAACAGGGTATCGGTCATGCTGCTGGAGGTCATCGCCCAGACTGAGCCCAGGTTGACCTGGGCCGTGCCGGCAAAAATGATGCCGTTATTGTTCAGAAAGTAATTATTACCCTTGCCGGTAATCGTACCGGCAATGATGCTGGGATCATTGTCATGAATGCGGTGCAGCATGCTCCAGCCAGCCTGCTGGTTGATGTCCAGCGTATGGCCTGCCGCCAGGTTGAACTTGAGCCAGTTGGCAATCGCCTGTGGTGCGTTCTGCTGGATGGTGGTCAGTACCGGGGTTGCCCCGACAATCTCGGCACCAACCCAGTTACCGCCGCCAACTACCAGGCCGGAAGATGGCAGGGGAATGATCTCGGCCATTACCTCGCCCGAGACCAGCATCGCCATGATCATGGCCAGTAATGCGCGGCGTCGGCTGCGTGCGCTGGAGGCGCTACCTGCGGTTTGCGCAGTCGCCACTTCCGGTGCAGGCACGAACATGCCCAGATGCTTGCTGAAAACCAGACGGAACAGACCTTGATTCATTTTGATACCCCTTCAACTACCAGTCATAACCCAGGCGGAAATGCACCAGCGAATCGCCCTTGTCGATAAAGCCAGCCGAGCCTTCCTTGCCCTTGGTTTCCTTCAGTGCCCAGGCCAGGTCGAGGTTGGCATATACACCACGCCACTTCTTCAATTGCAGCCCCATGCCGACCGAGGCGAGATCCAGTCGCTCGCGCTCACTCGGGCCGGGGTAATACACAGAGGTATAGCCCGCGCTGTAGAACAGCGAGGCATACAGTTCACCCGTGCTCATGCCCATCCAGGGTGCCAGTGAGGGAGTACGCACTTCGGCCACGCCATACAGACCCTTGTCGCCCACTGCGGTGGCTTCGTAGTACCCGCGGACAGAATCGGCACCACCGAGGAAGAACTGTTCATTCGAGATCAGCTGCCCGGTAGCGGCCTGGCCTGCCAGCTTGCCGAACAGTTGCCAATCCCTGGGCAGGCGGTAGGTATGCTTTAGCTCACCACGCAGGTAGGCAAAGCTGCTTTCAGTGTGCAGGCGATTCTTCTTGTTGAAGAAATCCTCTTCATCCGACATCACGCCACGAATGGCAAAGGTCAACCCCAGGTTCATCTGCGTAGTGGTCTTGGTAGTTTGCAGCGTGCTGTCATAGGCCATGCTGAATGGCATATAGCTGATCGGCATGCTGTCGACGTTGTTGCCATTGAGGCCGATCACCTCGTCGAAATCCTTGTAATCGACGCCCACGCTCAGGTTGTGGAAGTAGCCGGAAAGCAAGGGAGCAGGCAGAGGATGGATATAACGCACACCGAAGATATTGCCGTTACCCACCACATTGACACCGCCCACACCGCTGACCACATTCACATCACTGCGGGAAATCACGCCATACATGGCCCAATAATCGCCTTCCTGCGTGGGGATCAAGTAATTGGCGGACAGCACGCGGGTTTCGTCCGTACTTTCCGGCGTGACCTGAAAACTCAGCGACAGGCTGTGATCGAGCTGCCACAGATTGTCATAGCGCACCGATCCCACCAGTCGCGACTTGGTGGTATTGGCCATGTAGCGGTTATTCACTTCGAGGTTGGCATGCAGTGGCAGCTTGTCCTCCACCTTGAGGTCGATCTCCACCATGCCTGGCGTCTTGCCCGCGCGCATGACCGGGGCCACCTGCCTGTCCTGCTGTCCATTCAGGCTGGCCAGCTGGCGTTGCACATTGGGGAAGTAAGGCACCTTGCCCTCGGCCAGCTCGGGTGTGCGAGACTTGATGACGCCCAGCGAGTAGTACTTGGCACCCACCACACGTAGTTTCTCGATCCGGCCTTCCAGCACTTCCAGGCGCACGGTCTTGTTGAGGATTTCCTGTTCTGGCGTATTGACGAATACCGTGGGGTAACCCAGGTCGTGGAAAGCTTTTTCCAGTGCAGCGCGTGCGCCTTCCACATCATCGACCGACTTGCCTTCACCGAGGAAAGGGTAAATGGCCTGTTCGATGCTGGCAGGTGGCAGCACGGTATTGCCCTTTACCTGGAACTCCATGATGTCGAAGGTTTCGCCAGGCCCGGCTTCTGCAACAGGCTCCGCATCTGCAGGCGTGGCAGTCCCGGTTGTGACTGTCTCCGGTGTATCTGCCTGTGGTTCAGCCGCCAGCACGGGTGACAGGCCAGTCACGGCCAGCCAGGTGAAAATCAGTAAAGAGGTTACACGCACGCTTGATACTTTCATGAACTCGAAATGCACATAAAAAAATGGCAAATAAAACAAGTGGAACATCATCGCTGGATTGATGACTTCTCCATGTTTTACTGGCCACTCTCGGTGAGGGTTCTTGGTGTTTCATTACCCCAACCGTAGTGGGGCATATCATAGAAATGACTTATGACATGTCCATGACGAATGAGAGTAAAAAGCACTTTCCTGCTTGCGCAGGAAAGTGCGAGTGCATCACAGGGTATTCACCCTTGTTATTGCTGTATTAGTTGAACAGTTGCTGTGCAGCGCAGTTGTTACCGAAGCGTGTACCCTTGGCAACAACAGCCAGCTCGCTAGAGCTACCTGTGCTGCAGCTGGAGCCGCCCAGTGGGTTCAGTGTCAGACCACGTGGTACGTCAGCGCAGTTATTAGGGTTACCCAGTGCGGAAGTGATCGCTGGGATCAGGTTGCGACCGAAGGTATCGGCAGTGTTAGCCACGAAAGAACGCATTTCGATGTGGAAACCGTAGTTGCCGTTGATGGCGGATTCGCGAGCGAATTCCAGGCCATCAGCAGTACCGTTGGCGTTAACGTCAACTGTACCGGCTTCTGGGTGAACGCCATCCAGCTTCAGGTAACGGTAACCAGCGTTAGCAGTAGACTCAGAGCGCCAGTTGTTTTCCATGGACAGAACACCGATAGCGAACTGGTTGTTGGTACCACGCGTTGTCAAAGCAGTCTTCACGTTACCGGAACCGCTGTGCTCAGTGACGAAGAAGCTACCGCCGCTATCAGCCGCTGCAGCTGGCTCCAGACCTGCTGTGGAGCATGGGTTCTTCAGGAAGTAAGCGTTGGAGCTAGCTTGTGTACCGGAGCTGGCAACACGACGCTCCAGGTAAACAGCCTTGCCTGCACCTGCATCACCAACCAGTGGGGACCAGTCGGACTGGTAACCAGAGAACTGAGCCACGATGGATGTGTACTGAGAGGAAGAGATGTTAGGAGCATTGGCCGGGCTGAAAGCAGCGTCAGCAGCGTTGGCAGCAGCTGTAGAAGCGTAGATGCCTTGTGCAACCTGCAGGGCACGGTACAGAGGAATAGTCACGGCCACACCGAAGGTTTGACCTACGTTGGCTTCAACTTCAGTACCAGCTGTAGAAACGTCAAAACCGAACAGGGAAGCTTCAACGTCGGAGAAACCACCAGCTGGCTTGGCAACAGCACCGTCAGGAGTAGCAGCTGGGTTTACCAGTGTGCAGCTCTTGTAGTTAACGTGACCAGGGAAAGCGCTGGTTGCAATTGCGCAGTTGGCATTTTCCAGGCGACGTAGACGTTGCAGTTGAGTGCCATTGATGTGTGGAGCGTAGGCATTCAGGGAACCGTCGAATACCGTGTGGTAAACCACGGAAACGCGGCCGCCACGTGTACAGGCGTAAGCAGCGTAGTTACCCAGGGAACCAGGGCGAACGCTGGTGTCGGAGCTGGAGTTGGAGAACAGGGATACGGAGTTTGCATCGCAACCCAGTTCAAAACCACGGAAGATGTTGAAAGTAGGAGCAGAAGCGCCAGAGATCCATGTCTCTTGCAGGGTACCAGCTGTACGAGCAGCACCGATCTGCGCAGGGGTTACAGGGGCAGCCAGTACGGAACCAGCAGCTAGGGTGGCCGCAACAGCCAGAATCATTTGTTTTACTTGCATTTGAAACTCCCAGTGATCAATCTTTATTGGATATTTCCAAGGAATGGTTCCCACCCTTGTGGGATGGGAACCGACTGCTATTAAGCAGCCTTGCGACGACGTGCAGCAGCACCTACCAAGCCAAGACCTGCCAACAACAAGGCATAAGTTTCTGGCTCAGGTACAGCAGCAACGGCATAAGTTAGAACACCATTGGCATCCAGCTTGAATGAAGCATCGTATTCAGCGAATGTCAGCTTACCCAGGGAACCAACTGCGCTGTAGTACTGAACGACACCCAGTTCGTCACCGATAGCGCCAGTTACCAGAGGGCCAATGCCGTAGAACTTGTTACCAACGTAGAACTGACCACCGTAGGCATTGCCTGTAGTAGCAGTGCTGGCACCGTTTTCAGCAGTAGCATGGTTGCCCAGAGCGTTGTTAGCGTTAACGTAACGGTCAAATTGAGCTTGAGGAGCGCCGAATTGAGCCATGCGCAGGCTGTCTGGCAGAGTTTGGCCTTCACGGAAAGTCGTGATGAAACCCATGGAGCCAGCAGTAGAGATGCTGCCTACGTAGTCAGTTGCGGCAATAGCCCAGGACAGTGTGCTACCGGAGCCAGTGATAGCGCTCCATGCATCAGCGTAGTCACCGGAAGCCAGGTTCCAGCTGAAGCTGGAAGCAGAGTTAGCACCACCTACGGAGAAACCTGCGTAATCAAAACCCAGGTCAAAAGTGGCGGAAACATTGTTGGTTGCGTCGATCACGGTCAGAACCAGGCTCGAACTATTGCTAGCACCGTTGGTCATTGCCGCACTTGCAACACCAGAAATACTCATCGCTGCAACAGCGGCAGCTACTAAAGCCTTCATCTTGAAATTCATGGTTATTACTCCCGAAAAAATTTAAAAGCAGAACACTTACGAAACATCTTTGAGCCGCTACATTCGTCACGCTGCACACTACCGAACGTACCCAACTGCGCCTTCTCAAAATTCGCGACTGGGAGCATCTTAGAAATGGAATATGAAGTAGGTATGGTCTCGTTCTAGTTCTTTAGGACTAGGTTGAGCGGGTGTTGAATTGGCAAGACTCATAGAGACAAGCAGGCAGGTACGCCGCTTGTCTAAGGCAAGGAAAACTCAGGCTTAATGGCGAATCAGGCCGAGACGCGAGGCCTTGGCTGCCGCATGACTGCGGTTTTGTACATCCAGCTTGCGCAGGATGTTTTGCATGTGGTTTTTTACCGTCAATGGGCTAATTTCGAGGATGGTGGCAATTTCCCAATTGCTCTTGCCGGTATGCACCCATTGCAGGATTTCTTTTTCGCGAGCGGTGATTAAGCCTGCTGTCGCACCATCGCCCAACACCTCATTGATATTGGCCATCCCTTCACTCACACGCATGAGTACAGAGTGCAAATAAGGCACCAGCAACTCCAACATATAGGCATGATTGGCACTAAGCTCACCAGCCACGCGTGAAAAGCAGAAGAAAGAGGAAATACTGCCATCAGCGGAAGACAAGCCGTAGGCAGCCAGATTACGCAACTCACTTTCCTGCAGATTGCCAGCATCGATTTTCGGCACGGTAAAACTGCCGAAATGACCATCCTTCAGATAAGGATCTACCAACACCGGCTGCGCAGTATGCTGCCAAGACTGAATCGCCTTCATCAGTACGCCTGACTCTTCATCCATCGCGATGGTCACATGCGCATCCGTCACATAGCGCGTGCTGCTGAATGTCTCCAGCGAAAATACGCGCCCCGCACCAATGGCAAAACCGCAGAGTAATACTTCGTGCGGTAGCAAAAACTGAAAATGACCCTGCAACCAAGAAAAAAACTGTGCCTTCTTCTTGATCCGCAAGGATGCATCAACCACCTCCAGAAAAGCACTAGCCTGGTCTGGCGTGAGATCCTTGTTATAGTTATCCATAACCCCGAATGATTGTTGTTGCAGCAAATGACCGTCCTCCCCTGTGCACATTGTCTGGCACTCAGGTTTCAATCCCATGAAAACGGTGTGGCATTATCATTGCAATAGCGAGCAATATTCGCTCGAATCGCAGGTTTCGTTTATTCCCATAGAGTTATAGCAACAACACATGACAAAAGATCGCCTTACCCTAGTCCCAAAGAACTAGTCCTGCACTTTCCAGCCTTCATGCGCACGTCATACCCATGCGTCACACTCATGGTCATGACTAAACTTGGTTTGATCTTCATCTTGGCTTTCTGGACCTGGCTGTCACTGATCCCGGAATCGCGTGCCGATATTTGCCTGCACAATGACGGCGACGAAGTAATGCATATTTCCAATACCAGCACCGCACCTGAGTGCGCCTGGCGCATCATTGAAGCTGGGGCTTCACCCTCGTCCCCAGGCACCCGCACATTGCCTTTCCATGAGGTAGTCACCACCGCGGCACAGGCCAACCAGCTAGACCCTGCCCTGCTGCATGCCGTCATCAAGACTGAGTCAGGCTACCAAGTGCATGCGGTTTCCCCACGTGGTGCCGCCGGGTTGATGCAACTCATGCCCGCCACCGCGCGCCAGCTAGGTGTTAGCGACGCTTATGACCCAGTACAAAACATCATGGCTGGCGCACGTTACCTCGGCCAACTGCAACGCACTTTTGATGGCAACCTCAGCCTGACCCTTGCTGCCTATAATGCCGGGCCGGGTGCGGTGAAGCGTCATGGCAATGTTATCCCGCCATTTGCGGAAACTCGGGCTTACGTTCCCAAGGTATTACAGACATACCAACGTATCAGTAGCACCTATTAAACCCACTGCATAACATCAGCTGCTCTTGTGTTGTTTAGCGCAAGCACTGCCGATAACTATTGAATGCCGTACCCAAACAGCTCTGGCAAGCAGGCGAGGTCAACAAGTCACACCCGCTATGACAGGCCAGATTGGCAGCATCTAGTGCAGCGCCACAACTGGCATATTTCTCTGGGTTACCCGTGCTTCCACTCTCTGCAACGGCAGTGGGGATAGATGAGGCAGCAGGTGCCGATAATGCTGTTGGAGACTGGGAGGTATTGGACGGGGTGCCAACATTGGCACGGCTGACACCGCTATCCGCACCCTGCTTGGCCGAGAACTGCCAATCCTCGTAGCGCTCAGCGCCTGCAAACCCCTGATACGCCTCGCTGAAACCATCCTGCTTGAACGGCCTGGCAGTGGAACGACTATACACCCCCACAATACGTTCCTGCTCCTTGATCAGCCCCCACTCCTTGCTGGCCGTCATCGGGTCGATGTAGATTCTGCGCAAATGATGTTGTGGTTTGGAGCCGCGTTTATCTAGCAACAGGGCTTGCAGGGTAGCGGGGTATTCCTTGATCGGGCTGGGTGTTTGCTGATAATACTGTTTGATGGCAGCCTGCATTTGTGCCCCAACGAAAAGTAGCTCTTGCTCTTTGTCACGCTGCGAAGCTGTATGCCAGGCCTCCCCCAACGCCGCGAGGCCGATGCCGCTGACAGCAATCATCATCAACAAGCCGATGTAGGTAAAGCCGCCTTGTGCTTTACCACTCGGCATAGAGCGAACCATCTGCTGCCTGGCCTTCTGCACCACTGTGCAGGTCATATAGCTCGCCTGGCATATCTTCCTCAGGCGCCACAATCTGCCAGGTCTCACTACTTTCGGTGATCGGGTCCTGCGGCACGGTGCGAATATACTTGCGCTCGGCCAGTTCTTCCAGCGACTCGGGGTAGCGCGCATTGTCAGCGTGGAATTTATCGATGGCATCACGCACCACCGTCAGCGTCTGCTTCAAGGCCGATTCTTTGGCGCGCTCTACACCATTGAAATAGCGTGGCGCAGCAACGGTAATCAGCAGCATGAGAATCGCCATGACCACAAGCAATTCCACCAGAGTAAATCCTTGCATACGTTGACGTTGCATTACCACTCCCGGTAGGCAATGCCATTAAGGCCAGTGCCAGTACTAAGGGAATACACATCGAATACATCTGCGCCCGCCTGCGGCGCATCGGGCGGGCTGGCATAGCTGCGCTTGCCCCAAGTATCCTGCGCAGCGACGTCTTTTTCCGGGAACATTGGGTCACGTGGCAAGCGACGCAGGAAGCATATCAGGCGCTTCTTGTCACTGCTGGCATCCGGTACACCATTCGCGAGCACGCCAAGGCTAGGTGGATAACCCGACGATTCAGCACTGACGATCACCTTGCCATCTTCCACCGCCTTCTTGTAGGCATCTATCGCCGTGCGGATATCACGTAACGCCTGCCGCAACTCGGCCTCCTGCTGACGCTTGACGCTCCATTGACCAAGCGGGATCAAGGCGCTGGCGAGGATACTGACGATGGTCAGCGTCACCACCAGTTCAATCAGCGTAAACCCAAGCTGGTATTGCCTCACGTGACTGGCCTTATTGCGTACTGGTCTTGGGCACCACGACTTCCGGTGTCACCAGTGGTACTACAGGCTTGGGCTGCGAGGACATGAAGTTATCCTGCACAGGCTGGCTCTCCTCGGCTGGGGTTGCTACAGGCTCTGGCTCAGGTGCCACCGCCTCAGCAGGCCGCAAACGTTGCAGCATCATATCCCGCATACTCATATTGCCTGCCACGCCAGTCCCCGGCACATTGATCTGCGGATGGTCACTGATACCGCTTTCGGTGCCTGACCAATACTCCATCACTTCGGATTCAGGGCGGCTGATGTTATTGACTACGCGTGGCGTAATCGCCAGCACGATTTCTGTTTTCTTGCGGTTATCCACCTGGTTGGAGAACAAGCGGCCAAGCAATGGAATATCCCCCAAGCCAGGCAAGCGGCTGGTGTTTTTGCGCTCCTCGTCGTTGATCAGGCCTGCGAGAATCTGGGTTTCTCCATTCCTCAGCCTGAGCAAGGTACTCGCATTGCGAGTACCGATCTGATACACCACACCACCGCCTTGCAATGTCGTGGAAGTGCCGAGCGAGGAGACTTCCAGCGCAATCTTGATGTTGACGTAATCATCCAGCGTAATCCGCGGCTCGGCTTCCAGCTTGAGGCCCACATCGAGGTATTGCACAGTTTGCGATGAGCCCACGCCTGCTGTTGCCACCGTGGTAATCACCGGCACCTTGTCACCCACCAGCACCTGCGCCTTGTCATTGTTACGTACGCGGATACGTGGATTGGCAAGGATATTGATATCGCCCGTGGTCTTCTTGAAATTCAGGCTGGGATTGGCATCAAACAGATATGTGCTGGAGTTATTACTTCTCATCGCCTCAATCGACAGGCCGGCAGATGCCGTCAGGGAAGTCGGATATTCAATGCCCAGTTCCTGCAAGCGCTCACGCGTCACTTCCATCACTTCAATTTCCAGCATGACTTCAGGGTCCGCCAAGTCATTGGCCGCTACCAGCTTTTCAGCGATTCGCACCACTTCAGGCGTATCACGGATCACGATCATGTTGAGCCGCTCATCGGTGTGTATATCCTTGGTCTTGAGCATGGTCTTCACCATCGCAGACACATCCTTGGCCTTGGCGTTGGTAAGGTAGAAATTGCGGATCACCAGATCCTGGTAATCCTTGAGCTTGGCCGCGGTATTGGGGAACACCAGCGCAGTGTTCTCGGACAATACTTTTTTCTGCAAGCCGTTGGTGGCCAGCACCATCTCTATCGCTTCATCGATAGGCGATTTCTTGATAAAGACCGTCGCCTTGGTCTCGGGCTTGATGTCTTTATCGAGGATAAAATTAATGCCCGTGGCACGTGCCAAGGCCTCAAATACCATCTTGATATTGGCATCGCGCAACTCTAGGCTCACCGGCTTGTTGAACGCAGGCTTCAGCTTGGGCGGTTCCATCCGCACATGGCTACGCTGCTGTCGGATTTCGCGTTGCAGCCTCAGCGCATCCTCGTCCTGAGGCGCTTCCAGCAGCACTTGGTGCAATACCTCACGTGCGGCATCCGCACCACCCTTTTCCAGCAGTTGCCGGGCATGCTCCACCTGCTCGGCATGTTTGCGCGTGCTCTCGATCAGCAATTGCCCGGATTGCGCCCGGGGATTATCAGGCTCGATGGCGAGCACGCGGCGGAACAACTCCCCAGCATCTCCCATACGCCTATCGCGCAAAGCTGCTTCCGCTTCCGCTAATAATTGACTGACCCCTTGCTCGGCGGCGACACGTGCACGCTGGCGCTCGCTCACACCTTCAGGCTTTTTTGTACGCTCGGCCTGTGAGTTGGCAATCTTCTCTTCCGGCGTATTCCCAGGAAATCCAGGCTTGGGCCAGGGTGTCAGTGCACAAGAAGACAGCACCAGTAACGCAGCAAGCAGGCTGCTCATGCGCCATGCAAAACTCAACAACATTTAGAGATTCCCCTGTAAATCATCCGGGTCTACCGGCAAATGGCTGGCAGGATTCACGGTCGCCGCCAGCTTGCTTTTCTTGAGCAAGGTTTTGGGCAAGTTAAGCGGTAAATAGGTAAGGTAAAGGTTTTGCTCATCCTCCTTGTCCAGGCGCCAGCTACGGTCAACATTGTCGCCAACGGCAATGGAATACACCTGGCTGGCACTGGCAAGCAAGATCACGGTCCCCTGCGGGCCGTCTTCCAGCTTGCCGATATAGGCAAAGCTTGGCTGCGGTGCGACTGGAGGTGGTGGTGCCAACTCGGCTGCAGTTTTCACGGGTGGCACATACCAATGCTGTGGTTTGAATAAATCAGCCTGGGCATGTTGAGCCGCGGCATCCACATGGCGGCCTTGCAACAAGCCCCAATCCAGATAGTGCTGACTTGCCTCTGCAGCAGCGCCCGTCACGACTTTGGTAGCAACCACGGAGCGAGTACGCGCTGGATGAGAAGCCGTCAATAGCTCGTCATCTTCCTCATCCTCCATGCTGAATACCAGCGCCAGTGTCAGCAATAAGCCCAGTACCAGCAGCCATGGCCGGGTTTTCCCCGCAGAAGTTGAAGGCATACTCATACAGCCCGCTTCCTGATGAAGAACACCAGGCGCAAACGTGTCTTGATCTCCGCCTCTACGGCTTCACCACGCTCAAAACCCAGCTCGGCTAACGCTACGTTAGGCAAGGCATCCAATATATCCAGTACAAGGGCCTTCACCTCCTGGTAATTGCCTTGCACCGGCACACTGGCTTCAAAACGCCGTACATTGCCTTGTCGTTTTTCAGTGAGTGAATACTCGCCTTTCACCACCTGCAAGCCATGCCCCTCTGCCAGGCGGAACAATACGCCCAGCTCATCCGGTAAGTGCTGGATATCAGGAAAACGTGCATCGAATTCGGCTAATTCCTGCGCCAAGACTTGTTCGGGCGAGCTCACAGGCTGCTGTTGTGGCCGGGGATTAAGGCTTGATGCAGCTTCCTGTGCCTCTACATTCTGCTCTAGCTGCGCTAATTCACTTTGCATGGGTAACAGCCACACCACCACCAGATAAACTGTCGTCAGCAACATAGCTACCAGGGCTAGGCCTTGCCAACCCAAGCGGTATTGCACCCGGCGCACAAGCCATTGCAGGCGCTGGAGATCAAGCGAACGCTTCATCAGTGCTTGCATCACGCACCTCCCCAACGGGCAGTGATACCAAAGCGGATGAAATGCGCCATGCCGCCATCCTGCGGTTTTTCCATCACTTCATGCTCATCAAGGGTCACATCCTGCATTTCTGGCACCGCCTCCAGTCGCTGCATATACGCCAGCAGGGAGGCAATATCCCTGGCTTCCCCCTTGAGGCGTAGCTTGCCCTTGGCCGCGTCCGGCCGTATCGCCAGCAAGGCGATCTCTGGCTGAGCAACCTGTTCCAACCGATTGAGCAAGGCAGGCCAAGGGCGGCCTAGTTCACCCAGTATGGTGTTGGCTTCCTTGATTGCTGATTTTTGTGTGGCAGATAGTGCCTGCGGCTGGATAGCAGTAACTTGCACCGGCTTGCGTGCATCTTGCACCTGCTGCAAGCGTTGCTCCAGACTAGTGCGCTCAGTATGCATCTGCATGAGTTGCCAGCCACATAGCGAGGCCAGCGCTACCGCCAATACCAAGCCAATCAGGAAGCGTGCCCCCTGATCCCGTGCAGCCACATGATTGAGCGTTAGCTTCATGCACTTACTCCCGCCAGCGTCCAGTTAGCTTGTGGTTGCCAGGAGATCATGCGTGGCTGCATAGCATCACCTGCCAGTTCGTATACTTGCACTGGCGTAGCATCCGCCATGTCGAGCTGTAAGCGCAGCCTTTGCACACTGGCCTCCAGCGTTGATTGCCAATCGTCAGTCATCGGTTGCAGTCGCACTGCTGTCCAGCTACGGTTCTGCCAGGCCAATAGGCATAACCGCCCAGCCTCCCGCAGGACAAAAATGCCATCAGCCCCCGACGTGGTTGCATGATGAAAAGCATATGCCAAGGCAGGCGCTACACTGACCAACCTACCGCCTGCCTCAACCACCTGTTGCCTCAAGGCCGTCAACAGTGCCTGATCCACTGCACTGGCCAACCCATTGCCACCGAGTGCGGCCAGACTGATCTGGATATCCCACTCTGCGACGATGTCACCGTGTACACGCTGAAAGGCATGGCGGCACAGCATGGCCAACTCTTCGCGACTGGTCGCGCCATCAGGGTTGGGCACAATGGCATAACGCATGAAATCACTGGATAACACCATCTCAACCCTCGCACCGGCGACACCCGCCTCCTGCATCGCAGGCAGCAATAGCGCAAGGAATGAATCATGATGATCATGCTCAAACTGCAATCTGCCTTGTGCAAGCACGCTGGGCTTGAATACGCCACGTTGGCGCGACCAGCTAATATGCTGCGGATGAAGATGCATGATGACGCGGGGCTGCCATGTAGCGGGCAACAGGCGATCAAGCCACGAACGTGACACGGTTGATCTCCTCCAGTGTTGTCTCGCCACGCGCAACTGCTTCCAGGGCGGCTTCACGCAGGCTCTTCATGCCGCGGGCGCGACCTGCCTCTTTGAGCTTACGCAAAGGCTCACGCGCAATAATCATCTCGCGCAGCTCATCATCCAGCGCCAGCAGTTCGGCAATCGCTTTACGTCCCTTATAGCCACTGCCACGGCAATGACCACAGCCCTTGCCATGCCTGAATTGATAATGCGCTACCTCATCGCGGCTGAGGCGTGATTGTGTCAGTAACTCATCATCCACCTGCACAGCCTCGGCACAGTGCGGGCATACCAGGCGCACCAGGCGCTGGGCCATCACGCCATTCAGCGCTGCCACCAGGCTATAGGCCTCGACATTCATGTGCAGAAAGCGGCTAATCACATCAAACACATTGTTTGCATGCAGCGTAGTGAACACCAAGTGACCCGTCAGCGCTGACTGCACGGCAATCTGCGCGGTTTCCGGGTCGCGAATTTCGCCGACCATGATCTTGTCCGGGTCATGACGCAAGATGGAACGCAGGCCACGCGCAAAGGTCAGGCCTTTTTTCTCGTTCACCGGTATTTGCAGCACGCCGGGCAATTGGTATTCCACCGGGTCTTCAATGGTGATGATCTTGTCGTGGCCGTGATTGACCTCGGTGATTGCGGCATATAGCGAGGTAGTCTTGCCGGAACCTGTCGGCCCAGTCACCAGCACCATGCCATAGGGCTCGCGTACCAGTCGGCGAAAATCTTCAATAATGTAGTCGTCAAACCCGAGTTGCTTGAGCGACAAACCCTTGGCCTGGTCGGAGAGTGATTTCCTATCCAGCACCCGCAACACAGCGTCTTCGCCATAAATGCTGGGCATGATGGAAACGCGGAAATCAACATCGCGCCCCTGCATCATCACCTTGAAGCGGCCATCCTGCGGCACACGGCGCTCAGCAATATCAAGCTCTGCCAGAATCTTCACCCGCGAAACCGCCTGCTCAGCCATATCTGCGCCCTGCATGCTGCCTACATGCACCAGCACGCCGTCGATGCGGTACTTGATCACCAGCCCCGCAGCCACGCTTTCCATATGAATGTCGCTCACCCCGGATTTCAAGGCGTCGTACAAGGTGGAATTCACCATCCGAATCACCGGGCTGCTATCGGCATGGATGCTTTGTAGGCTTAAGTGTTCAACATCGGCCTGAGTGATCTCGCTGACTTCCCCCACTGCGGTGAGGTTGCCATCCATGGCGCGCAGGTCTTCCTCGTGCCGGCTCAAATAGGCCTGAATATCGCGAAAATGCGCCAGGCCCGTATAAAAACTGCCTGGCAGCCACTCTGCCGCCCAATCCAGTGCAGCTTGGTCAAAAGGGTCGGATAACACTAGCCAGAGCGCATCGCCTTCGCGTAAAGGCAGGCATTGCCAGCGACTCGCCATGGTAAAACTCATAAGCTCGAATGCGGGCTGCATGGCATGCAGGGACTCCATGCTGAACAGGCGTAATTGTGTCGCCTTAGCCAAGGCTTGCGCGTAGACATCATCTTCCACACCCGCCAAGCCCTGCAAGGCATCCATGATGCCGTGATTGCTGCTGGCCGCAAGACGGCGCGCTTCCGTGATATGCGCCTGGCTGAATATCTCTGACACGCTCATTGCAAGCTACCCGCAAGCTCAAAGATCGGCATGTACAACATCACCACAACAGCACCAATGATGAGGCCAATAAAAATCATCAGTAGCGGCTCGAACAACCGAGTGAACCACTCCAGCCAACGGGCGATTTCCTCGTCGTGCAGCGTGGCAATATGCTCCATCATCTTGCCCATCTCGCCGCTTTTCTCACCCACACGCAACATGCGCAGCGATACCGGCGTCACCAGCCCAGCGACTTCCATCGCCTCAGAAATGGAGCGACCCTCACGGATCAAGCTTGAGGCTTGGTCCAGGCTTTGATGCATGGAAGCCGTGAGCAGGCCACGTGCCATCTCTAGCGCCTGCTTGATGGTGATGCCGCCTTCCAGCAGCATGCCCAATGTGCGGTAAAAGCGCGCCAACTGAAATACACGCATCTGTTCGCCGATGGTCGGCAAGCGCCAGAGCATGGTCATGATGCGTCCGCGCACCTTGGGGCGCATCAATGCCCCAACAAGCAAGCCCAGTAGCACAAGACTGCCAAGCAACAGGCTTTGCCCATGGGTTTCCATGAGGTTCGCCCAGCCTAGGACCAGCTTGAGCATCCATGCCTGGTTTTCACCGGCATCAGCATAAATCTGCGAAAAACGTGGCACCACATAACCAAGTAGAAATAGCACCACCAGCCCACCTACCGTGATGAGCAGGAACGGATAAATAGACGAAGCGATCAGCTTCTTGCGCAACACCTCGACTTGTTGCTCATAGCCGATATAGCGCAACAGTGCTTCAGGCAAATCGCCAGTGCGCTCACTGGCCTTGACCATGGAGGTATATAACCCAGGAAAGGCTGCAGGATATGCCGCCAACGCGGCCGAAAATGTCTGCCCGCGATACAGCGCTTCCAGCACGCCTTTGAGCACCTGAGCAATTTCCGGGCGCTGCTCTTTTTCAGCAATACCTTCCAGCGACTCGACCAACCCCAGGCCTGCCTTGAGTAGCGAGAGCAACTCCTGACTGAATAACAGCAAAGGAAAACGTGTGCGCTTACTTCCAGCCAAGCCCTTGGACTCAGAAGATTTAGTCGCCAGTACTTCATACCCTTGGCTGCGCGCCTTGCTGGCGGCCTCCTCGGCATGTTGCGCCTCAAGCTCTAGCGAGACCAAACGGCCTGAACTGATTGCCCGTACCTGGTAGCGCATATCACCAGTTCACGATATCGACGTTGTCATCGCTACCGCCAGGCTGGCCATCCTTACCTAGTGAATAGAGATCAACGTCGCCATGCTCGCCTGGCGACTTGAATTGATATGGCCGCCCCCAGGGATCATTCGGTACGCTTTTCTGCAAGTAAGGACCTGCCCACTTGCTTTCGCCCGCTGGGGCACTATTCAAGGCAGGCAAACCCTGCTCTGTTGTGGGATAGTGCCCGACATCAAGCCGGTATTGATCGAGCGCCTTTTCCAGCGACGCAATCTGGGCACGCGCTGTCTTGACTTCAGACTTGCCAAGCTGGGCAAAATACTTGGGCGCAACATATCCAACCAGCAAGCCCAGGATAACGAGAACCACCAGCAACTCCAGCAGGGTAAAGCCTGCCTGAACGCGGTGTATGGAATAAGGATTATTCATAGCGGCATGCCAGGCTGTCCCTGGCTTTCATACATAAGATTTGCCGCCCAGCATAGCCATGCTTTATGACGTTTTCATTAAACTCAACCCAGCCAACAAGCCTTGCTATCCCGGCCTTGCAACAAGGCTAGATGTCATCATTTTGCAACGTAGGCATGCATAATCAGCGCGACATGTAGCGCTCAACGAAGCGCTTTATTTCACTCTAGAAGGCCTCGGACCTGCCTCATGAATACTTCTACTCACTTCCGCTTCATCCACAGCGACGACAATCCAACGGTCAAGCGTTTATTGCGCACAGTTGCCCCCGTGCTCGACGATATGCCTTGCCTGCCAGTGCTGAATATTTTTCAGGAAAACCAGCATATTTTTGCCCTACCCGTCGTCAACGCACAGCACAAACCAGTGGGCATCGTCGAACGCCATGCCTTCATGGAAACCTTTATCAAGCCTTATACCCATGAGATTTATGGCAAGAAGCCCGTTGCCGAGTTCATGAACCAGCAACCATTGATAGTGCCTAGCCACACCTCCATCGACGACATTTCACGCATCATTATTGATGCTGGCATGCAACACATGGTGAGCGGCTTTATCGTCACTGAGCATGAGCGCTATATCGGGATTGCCAATGGGCATGATCTGCTGGACGAAATCACACAGCGTAAGCAAGCCAACCTGTTCTATCTTGCACATTTTGACCAACTGACCAAGCTACCCAACCGCGTGTTGTTCATGGACAGACTATCCATGGCCCTGGCAGAAGCTTGTCGCACCAATTCACAAATCGGCCTGCTATTTATTGACCTCGACAAGTTCAAGCACTTTAACGACTCCATGGGACACGCCTTTGGCGACCAGTTGCTGATCGCGCTCGCGGGGATTCTCACTCGTTGCTCGCGTGAAATGGACACAGTGGCCCGCCTTTCAGGAGATGAATTCACCATCATCGTTGAGAATATTGGCAGCCAGAAAGACCTGGATACCTTGTGCTGGCGCATACTCGACACATTAAAACTGCCCCAGCAGATCATGGGGCGCGAGGTATTTATCTCGGCCAGCATCGGCACGGCGATCTACCCGCGTGATGATGAAGATGCCAACAACCTGTTGGTGAAAGCCGATGCCGCGATGTATGAAGCCAAGCGTGGTGGCCGCAACACTTACCGACATTACGCTGCCGGCATGCAGCTCTACTCGCTGGATCGCATGTCACTGGAAACCGACTTGCGCCTCGCCATTGAGCGCAACGAGTTTGAACTGTATTACCAGCCACAGATCGCGCTTGACAGCGGCAAGGTCGTCGGCAAGGAAGCCCTGATCCGCTGGCACCACCCACAACGCGGCCTGCTCACGCCTATTCATTTCATTGAAATTGCCGAAGAAACCGGCTTGATCGTCGCGATTGGCCAATGGGTGATCAGAGAAGCCTGTCGCCAACATCAACATTGGCTACAAGCCGGGTTCCAGCCCATGCGAATCTCGGTCAATATTTCTGCCATGCAGTTCTACCAGAGTGATTTCTGCGACATGGTAGAAACCATCATCCACGATACCAGCATCAACCCTGGCTATCTCGAATTTGAGCTAACCGAGAGCATGTTCATGCAGGATGCCGATACCGTGGTAAAAACCTTGCGCAGACTGCATGGGCTGGGCATCAAGCTCGCGATTGATGATTTCGGCACCGGCTATTCCAACCTCAGCTACCTGCGCAAATTCCCGATTGACCGTCTCAAGGTGGACCAGTCTTTCATCAAGGGTATAGAACACGAGCCGATCAACGTAGAAATCGTCAAGACCATTGCCGCCTTGGCTCGCAGCATGTCGCTGGAACTGGTGGCAGAAGGTGTAGAAACCGATGTAGAACTGCACTGGGCAGAAAGCAGCGGCTGCACGTTCGTGCAGGGCTATCACTTTTCACAACCGCTACCGGCAGAAAAATTCACGCGCTGGGTGACGGAGTACAAATACCAGGCCGACCAGCATGCACTGGTTGATATGTAAGGCCTGTGGCGAGGAACTACTTCTTGGAAATGCTACGCGACTGTTTGCGATGCCAGCGCGCAAACACGCCGACCAAGCCCAGCAAGAGCATCCAGAAGGTAGATGGCTCAGGCACTGCACTCACCTGTAAACCAATAGGAAACTCGCCATCATCAAGGTCAGGGCTAGATAAACGACTGCCCAAGTCCAGCCCAGATGTCACGTCATGCCTTGCAACGGCCAGTAAATCTGGCGTATCGGCAAGCAGACTTTCCTCGTGAGCTGGGCTGATCATCCAGCCATGGCGATCAATATGATCATCAAAAACTATCTCAATCGCCTGCGCGGTGTTGGCAACCAAGGCGAGCGTAATGAGTAATGCACATTTGCGGGCCTGCTGGGCGATGGACATATTGAGCCTCACATATCGGGATTGATTATCATTATATTATTTAATGATAACAATTCTCAATAAATATTTAATACTCAAGCAACCATGCCAGATCAGCCGCTATTCAAGAGACGTCAGGATTAGCAGGAATGACTTGCTGCACAATACGCACCAAGTCTGCGAGGGTACGTACATTGAGTTTTTTCATGGCGTTTGCCCGGCGTACTTTCACGGTAATTTCGCTCAGGTGGAGTCGGTCTGCCACTTGCTTGTTCAGCAGGCCTTCTACCACCAATAAGGTTACCTCGCGCTCACCCGTGGTCAGTGATTGCCAGCGCGATTGCAACTCTGCCGTGATCACCGCTTGCTGTCGGCGCTTACGATCCAGGGCGATGCCATTGTGGATGGCGTCCAGCAGGTCCTGGTCGCGGAATGGTTTGGCGAGGAACTCGATGGCACCGTTCTTCATGGCCTCCACGCCCATGGCAATGTCGCCATGCCCGGTAATGAATACCACGGGGATGCCGATGCCGGATTGCAGCAACTGCCGGTGGAAATCCATGCCGCTCTGGCCTGGCATGCGCACGTCCAGCACCAGGCAGGCCGGGTGCTCACCCCTGGCATACTCGAGAAATTCCCGTGTTGCGGTAAAAGCCTGCACTGTCAGGCCCACCGACTCAAGCAAATCACGCAAGGAATCACGCACGGACTGATCGTCATCAATCACATATACAACGGGCGACAATGTAGCGACGGTCATCATCCGGCAGGCTCCTGTATTGGCTTGGCGATAGGCAGATTGAAAAGGAATAACGCGCCCTGGCTCGCATTCGATTCAGCCCAAATCTGACCGCGATTGGCCTCGATGATGGTGCGGCTGATACTGAGGCCAATGCCGATACCGTCTTTCTTGGTTGTCCAGAAAGCATCGAACAAATGCTCATATAAACCAGCGGCAATGCCAATGCCAGTATCGGCAATCGCGAACAGAATGCGCCCATCGCGCAATCCAGTCGTCAGGGTAATACTGCGCCTGCGCTTGGATACCAGGGTCAGTGCATCTATGGCATTCAGCACCAGGTTGCCTACCACCTGTTGTATCTGTACACGGTCAGCCAGCGCCAGAGGCAATTGGTCATCCAGTTCAAGATTAAGTGCAATCTGGTGGGTTTGCATTAACTCTTGCGAGAGCGTGAGTACTTCCTGCACAGCTTCGTTGAAGTCGAATGCCATCTTGTGCGGCAGTTCGCCCTTGGTCAGGCTGCGCACCCTGGCGATAATCTCGCTGGCACGCCCAGCATCACGCACGATGCGCTCTAGCGTCTGCCCGGCCTTGTCCAGGTTGGGCGGCTCTTGCGCCAACCAGCGCTGGCAAGCATGCCCGCTGGTCGTAATCGCCGCCAGCGGCTGGTTGAGCTCGTGTGCAATCGAGGTGGTCAATCCCTCCAGGCTCTGGCCGCGCGCGATGCGCATCAATTGCTCCTGCATGGCCTGCGCCGCCATCCTCGCTGCTTCCATCTTCACCACCAGGTAAGCGGTCACCACGATGGCGGCATTGCTGATCGCCAGGTTGACGAGGCCGATGTGATACGTGCCGTGCGGCGTCATGGCAAAACTCACCCAGGTCAGCAGCAGGCAGGTCACAGAGAGGATGAGCAGGGCATGCCTGCCGAGGACGCGGGTGGCGGCGAGGATCACCACTGCATAGAACACCGCAATCGCCACTTCATAATGCGTCGTGGTATCGGCAACAAAAATCGCCGCCATGACGAGTGTCATTGCGACCAGAGCTATCGGATGGCGCGGGTTTGCTGATGATGACATGTGCATGGTCATGTAATGTGTTGCCAGATTCTACACCGCTATTTCCAGGGCCGCGCCATCAGGCTCAAGGTTGGCCGCCTGCCTGACTCGCACCCTCCCACCAGGCTCCGCCCAGCGCCTGAAACAAGGCGACTGTACCGCTATAACGCGCAGCCCGCGCCTGTACCAGGCTCATGATTGCCTGCTGGTATTGCTGTTGTGCCAGCAAGACTTCAGGCTGGCTCGCTGCCCCACGTTCACGCTGGCGTTGCACGATCAGCAGGTTTTTTTGCGCTGCCTGATAAGCCACATCTGCAAGGCGCAAGGCCTCGGCATTGTAATGAATCGCCTGCAGGGTATCGGCAGTATCCTGGAAAGCCGACAGCACCGTGCTGCGATATTGCGCAGCGGCCTGGGCATAAGTCGCCTCGGCGGCGCGCTGCTGGTGCAGCAATTGCCCGCCGGCAAACACCGGTTGCAGGATATTGGCCCCCACTGTCCAGAACGATCCCGCCCCTTTGAGCAAATCGGCGAACTGCAAGGTCGCGCCACCAATGTTGGCGCTCAGTGTCACACTGGGCAAACGCGCTGCCGTTGCCACGCCCACCATGGCGCTGGCGGCCTGCAATTGCGCCTCTGCCGAGCGGATATCTGGCCGCTGTTCGAGCAATTGCGCCGGCAGGCTCACAGGCAAGGCAACCGGCAGGCGCAGCTTGTCCAGGTCGAATGCCTGCGCTGGCAGCTCGCTGGGATAATGCCCGGTCAGCACCGCCAGCAGGTTGTGCTGCTGATCGAGCTGCTGCTGCAAGGGCAAGACCGCTGCCTGCGCCTGGGCCAGAGTTGCCTCCTGCGCCGTCACCTCGGCAAGGCTGGCCTGGCCGGCGGCATATTGACGCTGCGACATGTCCAGCAACCGGGCCGAGAGTGCAACCAGCTCGCCTGCCGCAGCCATCTGCGCACGCAGCGAAGCTTCCTGAATGGCACTGTTGACGATATTGCTCACCAAGCTGGTGTAGGCGGCCTGGCGCGCATAGCGCTGGAAATCGACCTGGGCAGACAAGGCCTCGACCATGCGCCGGTTGGCCCCGAACACGTCCGGTACATAACCGATATTGAACTGGGCGGTATACAGCGAATACAGCATGATCTGCTCGGCATAGGCCGGCGTGGACAAGGAGCTGGCAATCTTCTGCCGCGTCGGGTTGAACTGTGCCCCGACCGAAGGCCAATATAAGCCGCGCTGGGCCGCCACATGTTCTCTCGCGGCACGCAAGGCAGCATCGGCTGCCTGCAGATCCGGGCTGGCTTTGATCGCCTCTGCCACCAGCTTATCCAGCTCCGGCGAGCCAAAGGCCTGCCACCATTGCGCCTGCACCGGCTCACCCGGCAACAGGGCTTGCGCCTGGCCCGCAGGCACCGCAGCAGCTACCGTGTGCTCAGGCAAGGCCGTCGCTGTATAAGTCTGCGGCGTCTGCGTTGCAGGCCGGTGATAATCCGGGCCGACGGCACAACCGCTGGCGAGCAAGGCGCACAGCGGCAAGGCTGACAGGCACAGGCTGGCCAGGCTGCGGCGCAGGGAATGGAGGGTAAATGGCTTCATCATTGTATGCATGGGGTTATTCATGGCTCTGCTCCTGTTGCCAGGCCGGGACGGGCTTATTCTGCGTCTTGCGCCGTTCTACCTGAGCCTCCACCATGTAATAGAGGCCGGGCAGCAGCATTAGCGTTAGCACCGTGGCGCTGAGCAGGCCACCGACCACCACGGTGGCCAGGGGCCGCTGCACGTCGCTGCCCAGGCCGGTGGCCAACATGGCAGGCGTCAGGCCGAGAGCGGCCACGGTGGCAGTCATCAGCACCGGGCGCATGCGGCTGCGCGCGCCCTCCAGCACGGCCTCAAGCAAGGACCTGCCTTCGTCCTGGCGCAGGCAGTTGATCTGCGAGAGCATCAGCACGCCGTTGAGCACGGCCACGCCAAACAGGGCAATAAAGCCGACCGCACTGGAAACGTTCAGCGTCATGCCGCGCACATGCAGCGCCGCCAGCCCGCCCAGCATGGCCAATGGCACGGCGGCCAGCACCAGCATGGGCTGGCGCAGGTTGCGGAATTCGCCGAACAGCAGCAGGAACATCAGCATGAAGGCCATGGGCAGGATCAGCGCCAGGCGTGCCTCGGCACGTTCCAGGTTTTCAAACTGCCCGCCCCATTCGATCTGCAACTGGTGCGGATCAACCTTGATCTCGTTGGCGACCTTGGCCTGCGCCTCGGTGAGAAAGCTCGCTAGGTCGCGGTTGCGCACATTGAGCCGCACGATGATGTTGCGCTTGGCCATCTCACGCACGATCACGCTTTCGCCCGAGACGGTGCTGATATGCGCCACCTCGGACAGGGGAATCTGCGCGCCGCTGGCCGAGGTCAGGGTGAGGTTGGCTATGGTGTCGAGATTGTTGCGCGCCGCGCGCGGGAAGCGCACCGTCATGTCATAGCTCTTTTCCCCGACATACAACTGGCCAATAGGCGAACCGCCAATGCCAGTAGCAATCAAGTCGGCGACATCGGCAGCATTGATGCCGTAACGCGCCGCGGCAGCGCGATCCAGCTCCACCCGCAGGTTGGGCAGCGGCGGCTCGACGTCGACAGTGACATCCGCCGATCCCGGCACCTGCCTGAGCAGGTCGGCAATGCGCTTAGCCACGGTACGCACTGCCGCGAGGTCTTCGCCGAAGACCTTGACCGTCAGGTCTCCGTGCGCCCCGGAAAGCTTGTCCTGCACGCCGTCTATCATGGGCTGCATAAAGCCCACGGTATAGCCTGGCATCTGCGCATACTTGCCGGCCAGCCTGGCGATCAGGGCCTGCTTGTCCACGCCTGCCGGCCATTCGCGATAGGGCTTGAGCCCGACGCTGGCCTCGATATGCGAGGGCGTCCAGTAATCCGTGCCCTCATCGTTGCGGCCGGTCTGCGTCACCATATAAGCCACTTCCGGCTCTTGCAGCGTCACGCGCCGCAGCTCGTCCGCCATGGCTGACGCCTTATCCAGCGTGATGCCGGGCGGCATCTGCACCTGCAGCCAGAGCGAACCCTCATCGAGATAAGGCAGGAAATCCCGCCCTATGGTCATGAACAGGATGACGATGGCTAGCAATGCCGCCGCACTCAAGGCCAGCAGCCAGCGGCCGCGTGCCAGCGCAAATGGCAGGAAATTGCCGTATTGCCGCGTGAGGAACTCCAGCACCGGGTTGTGATACACCTTGGCTGGCCGGCGGAAGGCGAGCCAGGCCAGCGCCGGGATCAGTGTCAGCGCGACGACCAGCGCACCAATCAAGGCTGCGCCCACCGCAAAGGCCATGGGCGAGAACAATTTGTACTCGATGCGCTGCAAGGCAAATAAGGGCAGATAGGCACAGATGATCACCGCCATGCCGAAAAAGATGGGCCGCGCCACCTGCAAGGTCGCGGCGATGGCATCTTCTACCTGCAAGGGACGGTGTTCGTCGGCCTCGCGCCTGCGCAGCACATTTTCCACCAGGACCACCGCGCCATCGACCAAGATGCCGAAATCAATTGCTCCCAGGGACAGCAGGTTAGCCGGTATTTTCAGGTGATGCATGAAGATGAACACCATGAGTAGGGACAAGGGAATGGTGAGCGCCACGATCAAGGCGGCACGCACACTGCCGAGAAACAGCAGCAACACCACCGCCACCAGCACCATGCCCTCGGTCAGCGTGCCGCTGACGGTATGCAGGGTAGCCTCGATTAAGGAGGTGCGATCAAGATAGGGCACCACCTTCACATCCTTGGGCAGCAGGTTGTCATTCAAATCCTGCACGGCAGCATGCAGGCCTTCCAACGCGTCGGAAGGGTTGGAGTCCTTGAGCAGCAAGGCGATGCCCTGGATGGTATCCGAATGGCTATCCTTACCGAGGATGCCGCGCCGCTCGACATTGCCGTAACTCAGCGTCCCCAGGTCTTTCACCAACACAGGCACGCCATCCTTGACCTTGACCACGACGTTGCCCATGTCGTCCAGCGAGCGCAACAGCCCGACGCCGCGCACCACATAACTCTGCTCACCGCGATCAAGCACGCTGCCGCCGCCATTGGCGTTGTTGGCATTGATCGCATCCTTCACCTCCTGCAGGGACAAGCCATATTGCCGCAGGCGGCTGGGGTCCAGCTCCAGCATGAATTGCGTGGTGAGACCGCCGAAATTGGCTACATCGACAATGCCGCACACTTTCTTCAGGCGCGGGATCACCGTCCAGAATTGCAGTTCCGACAGCTCACGCAGGCTGCGCGTCGGCGACTCCAGGGTGTAGCGGTAAATCTCGCCGGTCGGCGAGGTATAAGGGTCCAGACCCGGCACGGCACCATAAGGCAATGCCACCTCGTTCAGGCGCTCCTGCAGGCGCTGGCGCGCAAAATAACCTTCCGTACCATCCTCGAACACCACGGTGATCAACGACAAGGCAAACAGGCTGCGCGAGCGCAGCACATGCATGCCCGGCGTGCCGAGCAAGGCACGTTCCAGCGGAATGGTGATCTGCTGCTCGACCTCCTCCGCGCCCAGCCCGGGAATTTGCGTCACGATCTGCGAAGTGACATCGGCAATATCGGGATAAGCCTCAACGGGCAATTGCTTCCAGCTCCACCAGCCATAGAGCGCCACCATGAGAAACACCAGCCAGACGATGCCTCGGCGCTGGAAGCAGTGATGGACAATGGCGTTAATCATTGAGCATCACCCCATTGTGCGTCACCACGCGCTCGCCAGCCTGCAAGCCCGCCAGGATTTCCACCTGATAGCCCACGGTCGAATTCACTGTTGCACCAATCGTGACAATGCGCGACTCGAACTGGAAGGGCGCATGCTCGACGAATACCCGCGTATAAAGCCCGCTTTGCAGCAGAGTGGTGGCCGGCACCAGCACAGCCTGGTGCGATTGCCCGGCAAACGTCGCGCGGGCGAACATGCCCGGCTTGAATTGCCCCTGGCGATTATCCACCAGCACGCGCACCTTGACCGTCCTAGTTTCAGGGTCCAGCAAATCGCCTATATATTTCACCTGCCCAGAGAACACCTGCTCGCCATAGGCATTCAGCTTGATATGCGCGGCCTGGCCGACGAACATATGGGCAATATCCTTCTCGGCGATACTCGCCGACACCCAGACGGTAGATAGGTCGGCAACCGTCATCACCGGTGCCGTCACATCATTCCAGTAGCCGCCCTGCGCCCCATTCAGCTCCACCACGCGCCCGGCAATCGGCGAACGCAAGCCATATTCGCGATGCGATTCCGCCTGCACCGCCACGCCAAGCTGTGCCAGCCGCTCACTGCTCGCCCGCGCATCATTCTCCGCCGCCGCCAACGCCAGTTGCGCCGTCTCGAACTCCTTGCGCGCAGGAATATTGTCCTGCATCAAGCCCTCCTGGCGCGCAAACTCACGCCTGGCCTGCTGCAACACCGCCTGCGCCTTGGCATTGTCACTATAGGCAGCCGCCAACTCGGCAGAATCCAGCGTCACCAGCAGCTCGCCGGCACGCACCACATCCCCCAGTCCATGTTGCAGCTTGACGATGCGCCCCACCAGCGGCGGCGCAATCTTCACCACCCGCTCCGGCATCGCCTCTATCACCCCGGGCGCATCAATAGGCACGGAAAACGCCTGTGCCTGCACCGCATCCACCACTAGGCTGCGACGCAAGGGCGAATCCGCCGCCACACTCACCAGGCCACCCTCACGGCTCAGCTTAGGCTCGGCTGCTTGCGGTGCAGCCGCCTTGCTTCCACACCCTGCCAGTGCCAGCACGGCACATAGCCACCACACACCACAGCGCTTCATCGACAACCCCTATCAAATGCCATTGAACATTCGCCATCCAGTGCAACGCGATGGCAGGCCTGCATTGTGCGAAAGCGCTTGCAAGCCTGCCAGTATCACTAGGTAGGGGAATGATGACCAAGAGCTTATGCGGGATATACCAAGGTATAGCCGGGGAAATATCGTAGGTACAACACTAATGAAATGAATAGCAGTTCGCTGCCGGGGGAATACTAGTGGTTATAGGTGAATAGCCTGCGAAGGGTGAATATGCACGGGGTACGCCCCGTTAAATCTGGGTGTTTAAACAAGCAGAGGTAAGGAAAACTGTCGTCCAGCCAGCGCACCTCTTCCCCGGCCTGGACGATGAATGCAAGTCCATCTATATGCCCAGGCCGCAGAAAAAGGAGAGCCTCAGTTTTCGATCATATCGAATGCTCAGTAAAATCAGAATGTGCGCTTGATATACGCAAAGAATTTGCTGTCACCTGTCTTGTAGCCAGTGCTGGTGACATACCAATCATCATTGGCATCAGTTGCGATATAGCTTAGCCCGGCATTCCAGCCATCGCTATTGGCAATGGAGAAATCCTTGCTCACGCCTACCTGTATATCGGTGTAGTCCGCCACCGCATAGTTCTTCACGGATTGATGACCGACATGCAACAACAGGCTTAAACCGTAGAAAGGCAATGCCGGGTTATAGTTAAGTTCAATGTAGTTGGTACCTTTGGAATCGCCGGTACCCGTCGTGTGGTGACCAATGGCAGTATTGCCATAAGACTTGGTGTTAACACCAAACCAGTCCGTGAGGGAGTAGGAATACTTGATCGCGAAGTCCTTGTAGTTCATGGCGACATTAACTTCCGTGACGTTAGGAGACTGATTGGCGATCTTCTCATTGTCAGGGTAGTAAAACTGCAAGAATCCTGGGGTGATGGTCAGGTCATCCGTGATTGGGAAACTGAAACCACCATAAAGATCGACTTCCAGCGTATTGCCATAAAGTGCATCCCTATGCACATTGGTACCGCCTATGCCGAGAAACAGGCCACTGTCATGGGAGTAATCAACGAATGCCTGGATAGCCCCGCGCCCGCGTGCATAGGAGATCCCGCGAAAAATATAATCACTGTAAAAACCGAAATTGGTACTGATATGGTGCGGCGATGCTGGCTCTGCTGCGACATCGGCCTTATCTTCGGTTGCGGCGTCAGCAGCCCATGCCGGGCTATGAACGATGGCGGCAAAACTACAGGCCAGAAAAACAGGACGTAAAGAAAACATGGCGACTCCCCTTGGTAGCGATGAATAAAGCTGGAGCCACGACAATAATGAATCACCACACCCCTTGAAATTCTCTTAAAGGAGTATGCAAAAGGGAGTACCCACTTCGGGGTAATCCTTTTGTTTTAATAACGAATTTTCTTAAAAATATAAAAGAGTGGGCATTAGGCCTAATGATCCCAGGCCATTAGGCATATGGAGGAAAACAAGCTGAGAGAATGCACTGAGCAAAAGACAGAGTTGCGCTAACAGGAAGTCATCTAACGCGGCATATCAAAAAAATGGCCGCATTGCGGCCATTTTTCACTGTCGGGTAATCTTGGACTAGAAGGGGATATCATCCTCGAAATCATCAAAAGTGCTGCCGCCTGCTGGCTTGGAAGCCGGAGCTGGTGACGGGCGGGGAGCCGCTTGTTGCCTTGGAGCTGCTGGGGCTGACTGGCCATAATCCTGATTGAAATCATCGCCACCGCCATCGTAGCTGGCACCGCCACTACCAGCGCCATCACGCCCACCCAGCATCTGCATCTGGTCTGCGATAATTTCAGTAGTGTAGCGGTCCTGGCCTTCCTTGGTTTGCCATTTGCGGGTTTGCAAGCGACCTTCCACATACACAGGGCGACCTTTTTTCAGATATTCACCGGCGATTTCCGCCAGCCTTCGATACATGACAATGTTGTGCCATTCGGTGCGTTCCTGGCGTTGACCGTTCTTGTCTTTCCAGTTGTCGGTAGTGGCAATACTGAAATTGGCTACTGCTTCGCCATTAGGCATGTAACGAACTTCCGGGTCGCGGCCCAGGTTACCTACCAAGATTACTTTATTGACCGATGCCATTTTTTAACCCCTTATCAATTGCAGCGCTGTGGAATCATCCCAGTCAGCCTGCATATCTATTTTCAAGATCACCATACCTTCATCAGGCAGGACTACAGATTCATTCACGCCCGGCAATGCAGCCAACTGGCGCGATAACTGGGCAGCATCATGCGCATGCCCTTCCGGCAAATGATACATTTTACTACGGACTGCTGCTGGCGCACGCATCGTCCAGACGCTGACCAACCATAAAAGCATGAGCACACCACAGAACACAAAGACGGCAGTATATCCATATCGGCTGGATAACCAGCCACCAGAAACCCCGCCCACAAAGATACCCAATGACTGCGCAGTATTGAACACCCCGATCGCCGTACCTTTGGCGGCGGCAGGGGCCTGCTTGGAAATCGTGGAGGGCATGATGGCTTCCAGCACGTTGAAGGCAATAAAAAAGATAGTCAATGCCGCAATAATGCCCCAAAAGCTTTCAATCATGAGGCCAAAGGCCAGCTCAGCCAGCAACATTACGCTAACGCTCAGGATAAATATCTGTTTGAGCTTGGCTTTCTTTTCGCCAATGATAATCGCAGGCACCATCAACACAAGCGAAATCACCATGATAGGCAGGTAAATCATCCAATGATCATTTTCGCTAAGGCCACTGGTTTGCTTCAGCGCAAATGGCACCACGACAAACATCGCCATGTGCGAAGCATGTAGCGCAAAAATGCCAAAATTGAGCCGCAACAACTGAGTATCTCGTAACACATCTGCCAGCTTGGCAGGTGCGGCCTGGGTATCTGAGTGAAAACGACTGACAGTTGGGTTAGGCACCAGGTATTTGATATCCAGCAGCGCCAGCAAGGCCAGCACGCCGGTCAACACGAAAATACCGGGCACGCCTATCCACTGATTCAGGGTAGGCCCGAGCACCAGCGATAGTGCAAAGGTGATACCGATACTGGCACCTATCATCGCCATCGCCTTGGTGCGATGCTCCTCGCGCGTCAGATCAGCTACCAAGGCCGTGACCACGGCAGATACTGCGCCTGCACCCTGGATAGCTCGCCCGATGATGATGGTATGGATGTCATCAGCCATTCCAGCAACAAAACTACCTATCGCAAAAATAACCAAGCCAATATAAATGACATTCTTGCGCCCGAAACGATCAGAAGCCATGCCAAAAGGCAATTGCAGCAAGGCCTGCGTCAAGCCATAAGCACCCAGCGCCAAGCCGATGTAGAAATGATCATGACCAGAAGGCAGGGTCTCGGCATAGATGGCAAAAATCGGCAAGATGAGGAACATGCCCAGCATGCGCAAGCCATAGATAGAGGCCAAGCTCAGGGTGGATCGCAATTCGACCGGGGACATGCGTTCAGGCTGTGACATTAAAAATCATTGAATTCAACACGCGAAGTTGCGTATATTAACAGGTTGCCCCACCTAACCAAACCGACATCGAACACATGGATTACATACGCATACGTGGCGCCCGCACGCATAACCTGAAAAATGTCTCGCTGGATCTCCCGCGCAATAAGCTGATCGTGATTACCGGCTTATCCGGCTCCGGCAAATCTTCGCTTGCATTCGATACCTTGTACGCCGAAGGGCAACGCCGCTATGTCGAATCCCTTTCTGCCTATGCCCGCCAATTCTTGGCGCGTATGGACAAACCCGATGTCGACCTGATCGAGGGTTTGTCACCCGCGATTTCTATCGAGCAGAAATCCACCTCGCACAACCCGCGCTCCACCGTGGGTACAGTCACGGAAATTCACGATTACTTGCGCCTGCTCTATGCCCGCGCCGGAGATCCGGAATGCCCGGAACATGGCATCAAGCTGGAAGCACAAACGGTCTCGCAAATGGTGGATAGCGTCCTGCTGCTGCCGGAAGATACCAAGCTGATGATCCTGGCCCCAGTAGTGAGCAACCGCAAGGGCGAGCAACTGGATTTATTCGAGGAGCTTAAAGCCCAGGGTTTCGTGCGCGTCCGTGTCGATGGTGAAATTCATGAGCTCGACAGCGTGCCCAAGCTGGCCAAGACCGTAAAGCACAATGTCGATGTCGTCGTGGATCGCCTCAAGGTACGCGCCGACGTTAAGCAACGTATTGCCGAATCATTCGAGACCGCGCTACGCCTGGCCGATGGCAAAGCCGTTGCCCTGGAAATGGATAGCGGCAAGGAGCACCTCTTCTCTGCCAAGTTTTCCTGCCCTGTATGCGACTACTCACTCGCTGAACTTGAGCCACGCCTGTTCTCGTTCAACAACCCGATGGGCGCCTGTCCCAAGTGCGACGGCCTCGGGCAGATCAGCTTCTTCGACCCCAAGCGTGTGGTTGCCTTTCCACACCTTTCGCTCGCCAGCGGTGCCATTAAGGGCTGGGACAAACGCAATCAGTTCTATTTCCAGATGTTGCAAAGCTTGGCTTTGCACTACGGTTTCGACCTAGAGCTCGCTTTTGAAGCCCTACCTGTGGAAGTGCAGGATGTCTTGCTTAACGGCAGTGGTAAGGAAGCAATCACTTTCCAGTATCTCAATGAGCGTGGCAAGTTGTATGAAAAGTCCCACACGTTTGAGGGCATTCTTAACAACCTGCAACGCCGCTATCATGAAACCGACTCTGTTACAGTACGCGAAGAGCTGTCCAAATACCTGAACTCGCAAGCTTGCCCGGATTGCAGTGGCACACGCCTGCGACGCGAAGCTCGCCACGTCAAGGTTGGCGGCAAGAACATCCACGAGGTATGCGAAGCGCCACTGCGCCAGGCGCTGCACTTCTTCGACAATATTGAACTCACCGGGCAGAAACTCGCCATCGCCGACAAGATCGTGCAGGAGATCAGCAGCCGCCTGAAGTTCCTTACCAATGTCGGCCTGGAATATTTGTCGCTATCCCGCTCTGCCGAAACCCTCTCCGGCGGCGAAGCGCAGCGCATTCGCTTGGCTTCGCAGATCGGCTCTGGCCTCACCGGTGTGATGTATGTGCTGGATGAGCCTTCCATCGGCCTGCATCAACGCGATAATGATCGCTTGCTGCAAACCCTGGTGCGCCTACGCGATATCGGCAACAGCGTCATTGTGGTCGAGCATGACCAAGACGCCATTATGGAAGCGGATTACGTCGTTGATATTGGTCCAGGTGCGGGCGAGCATGGTGGCAACATCGTCGCCGCAGGCACGCCAGCAGAAATCCAGAACAACCCACAATCGCTCACTGGCCAATATCTCAGTGGCATCAAGGAAATTGCCGTCCCCAAGCAGCGCCATGCCCCCGATCCAGCGCGCTGGCTTAAGATGACGCAAGCCAGCGGCAACAACCTCAAAAATGTCGATCTGGCCCTTCCTGTCGGCCTGCTAACCTGCGTGACTGGCGTCTCGGGTTCCGGCAAATCTACCTTGATCAACGATACCCTCTACCGTGTTGTCGCACGCCATCTTTACGGCAGCTCGACCGAACCTGCTCCTTTCGAGGAAATATCTGGGCTTGAGTTCTTCGACAAGGTCGTGGATGTTGATCAAAGCCCGATTGGGCGCACCCCACGTTCCAATCCAGCCACTTATACAGGGCTATTCACACCGATTCGCGACCTGTTTGCTGGCGTACCGGAAAGCCGCGCCCGTGGTTATGGCCCAGGCCGCTATTCCTTCAACGTCAAGGGCGGCCGCTGCGAAGCCTGCCAGGGCGATGGCGTCATACGCGTCGAGATGCACTTCCTGCCGGATGTATATGTGCCATGCGATGTTTGCAAGGGCCACCGCTACAACCGCGAAACATTGGAAATCCAGTATAAAGGCAAGAACATCCACGAAGTACTAGGCATGACAGTGGAACAAGCGCGTGAATTCTTTGATGCAGTCCCCGTCGTCGCGCGCAAGTTGCAGACCCTGCTCGACGTTGGCCTGGGCTATATCACGCTCGGCCAATCCGCTACTACGCTTTCAGGTGGTGAGGCACAGCGCGTGAAACTGGCACTGGAGCTATCCAAGCGCGATACAGGCAGAACACTCTATATCCTGGATGAGCCCACCACCGGCCTGCACTTTGCCGATATCCAGTTACTCCTCGATGTATTGCACCGCCTGCGTGATCACGGCAACACCATCGTCATCATTGAGCACAACCTGGATGTGATCAAGACCGCAGATTGGCTTGTCGACATGGGGCCGGAAGGCGGCGATGGCGGCGGCACCATGATTGCCTGCGGTACACCGGAAGAAGTGGCCGACACTCAGGCCAGCTATACCGGGAAATATCTGAAACCAATGCTCAAGCGCTGAACTTAACGCAGTAAGAACAAATGTAGCAATCTCCCGGCGCCCTGCGCTGCTCAATCTATCTGGGAGCTTGCTGCGCTTGCTACTAATGGCTTCGCGGCAGCATTGTTATAGCAACCACGCTCTCAGCCAATAATTAGTTGCTGATGTGCAGCTTCATAGCCTGATGTGGGATGCCTGCATCCATGTATTCATCGCCAATGCCATGAAACCCAGCCTGTTCATAAAAAGCGAGGGCATGGCTTTGCGCCGATACATGAATATCAAACCAGCCATTTTGCCGGCACAACTCGATCGCCGCCTGTAATAACGCACGGCCAACACCTTGCTTACGCCAGGCTGGCAGTACAGCCATGCGGCCTATGCTACCGTCACTGAGAATCCGTGCACACCCTATGGCACTCCCATCCTCGGCCATGGCGAGCAGGTGTAGCGCGGTATCATCCAAGCCGTCCCACTCGAGTTCGACTGGCACATGTTGCTCATCAATAAACACTTGCTGGCGAATCGCTGCTATCGGCGCTTGATCACCCACCCAATCCGCTTGTCTGACATAAAAATTCATTTCAGGATGCTTTCTTGGAATCTAAATAAAAACACATAACCCAAAACCGTCATCATCGTCACAAGTATTGCGGTACATAACGCTTACAGGCATCATCTATGCTCGCTTCGATTCACGAAATCGATATAAAAACTAACACGATCATCTTGATGGTGTACTTGGACGAGAAGGTAAGACGATGAAGAAGTTTTTAGGTTTCCTTGGGCGCATTCTACTAGCCCAGATTTTCCTGCTGGCCATACTGATTCAGCTTTACATGATTCTGCAACACCCTGAAGGCTACCAAAGCTACCAGCTTTACCTAGCCCAATTTGGCCTGCTGCCATTCTTTGCTCCATTGATGATATTGATCCAGCTGGTATTTGGTTTAGGATTATTCCTTGGTTTCAAGACCAAGCTTTCGGCTTATGTGCTGGCGGTGTATGCTGTTTTCGTCGCCGTCTTCCTCAAACTGCCGGTCGACTTGATTGGCTTCATGCAATACCTGGCTATCGCAGGCGGCTATATCATTCTGGCCCTGAATGCACCCACTGCATTCAGCCTGGACAACCTGCGCAAGAAAGCCTGATCAAGCACAGCAAAACTAATTAAAAAGGGCGGTAATTCCGCCCTTTTTATTACATCCCTACCTCTTATTTTCAAGCCTCAGCCAAGTTGCGAGGTATCTTGAACACCACGTTTTCCACCACGCCACTCAACTCCTGCACCTCGGCAGCGCCCAGCTCCTTGAGCTTATTGATTACCTCTTGCACCAACACTTCTGGCGCAGACGCGCCAGCAGAAACACCAATGCGCTTTTTACCCACAATCCAGGCAGGATCAAGGTAAGAGGCATTATCCACCATATAGGACTCAATGCCCTGGTTCTGCGCCACTTCGCGCAACCGGTTGGAATTGGAACTGTTGGGCGAGCCCACCACAATAACTAAATCACAATCGCGCGCCATAACCTTCACAGCATCCTGACGATTCTGCGTTGCGTAGCAAATCGAATCGCTTCGCGGCGGAGTAATCTCGGGAAAGCGCGCCTTGAGTGCGCTCACTATCGAAGCTGCATCATCAATCGACAAAGTCGTCTGCGTTACATAAGCCAATTGCACCGGGTCTTTCACCTCCAGCGTGGCGACATCTTCCGGTGACTCCACCAAGTACATGCCCCCCTCGGATTGGCCCATGGTTCCCTCAACCTCAGGATGACCCTTGTGACCAATCATGATGATTTCCTTGCCGGAGGCACGCATTTTGGCCACCTCTATATGCACCTTGGTCACCAAGGGACAAGTCGCATCAAACACCTGCAAGCCACGCGCTTCCGCCTCGGCACGCACATCTTTTGAAACGCCATGCGCACTGAAGATCACCGTATTGCCCGCAGGTACTTCATCCAACTCCTCGACAAAAATCGCGCCCTTTTTCTTCAAGTCATCTACGACGAACTTGTTGTGCACCACTTCGTGGCGCACATAGATAGGCGCGCCGAATTTCTCCAGCGCCTGCTCAACAATAATGATCGCACGGTCTACACCTGCACAAAATCCACGCGGGTTGGCTAATACAATATCCATAATCTCTCTACCATGTCGCTCACCGCAACGCTTGTCACTGGCCCAGCCAGTGCGCAAACGTCAGCAGCAGCAATAATCCGATCAGCAATACCAGCACCCGCCAAACGAGGCCGACCGTGCTGCGCAAGTAGTCCGCATCAGCGGGGTCACCCAAGCCAATTTCAGGACGGAACACCAGGATGCCATTCATCGGCAATGGCTCACCTATCTTCACACCCAACGCACCGGCACCACTTGCCAATATCATGCCCATCGCCTTGTCAGACCAAGTCTGAGCCTGCGAACGCCAGCAATAGATGGCATCTTCAAAGTCACCCACGATCGCATAGCTACCTGCGGTCACAAAAGCCGGAGGCCAATTCAGCCAGCTAAATACCTTGCGTGACCAGTCATTAAAAGCGGTAGCTTCATGGGGTTGCCACTCCATGGTGACAATATGAGAAAGACGGTAGAACAATGCACCGGCAGGGCCAAGGATGACAAACCAGAAAATTGGCGCAAACAGACCATAATGTGAACGTGACAACACCGTTTCTACACTCACCTGTGCGATCTGGGTAAGCGTAAAGCTGTCAGTATCAACTTTTTCCCACTGCCCCAGTAATAAGCGGGCTTCGTCGATATTACCGGTGCGCAATGCAGCAATGATCTCTTCTGCACGCGGACCAAACTGGCTCAGGCGTAATGTGAAGTAAAGCAACGCCACGCCGAAAATAATGCCCAGAATCGCATTCACCTGGAGTAGCACGTAATAAACCACGCCCACCAATAAGCTAGGTAGTAGCACTACCAGCGCCCATGCCGTGATGCCTTGCAGACGATTGCCGCCATTGAAATTTCGCTCAAGCAACTGAACTATCGGCGCAACGATCTCCTGCAACCAGTCCAGCTTGCGATGGGGTCGGTAATAGGTGAGCGCTAGGGCGCCGATCAGTGCAATGAAGTTCAAGGCGAGACTCCTGCTTTGTGTTCAGGTTGGGCAACAGGTTCCAGCGGCATTTCGACGCTGAGGACACTATCATCGACAATTTCCACCGTAGGCAGGTTCAAGGTCGTGTTCTTGGCTTTGACAAAATCCAGTACCTTCGAGTAAGTCTTGCCATATGCAAGCAAAGGATGTGCCTTGATGCTGGAAACAAATACCTTGCGCACGGGTACGATATCTACCTGAATAGGTGCCGCAGGCTTGGCATCTGCATCAATGATAAAGCCAGCACGTGCATGCAGCTCCTTGTAGGGCGTGGTGCGTGGATCACTAAAAATCAAGGTGATTTCAGGCCCCGGCTTGATGTTCTGTTGTACCAACTCATGCAGCACTTCCTCTTGCTTGCTGGAGAGCTTGGAATAAGGCCCTTCAGCTTCGAGGTAGGCGTAGCGGTAATCGCCACGCTCGGCAATCTCTACATCGGCAGACGAAAACAGGCCCCACCACCATAACACCAAGGTGACGGGAATCAGGAAAATCAGCAGGAAATAAGGTAATTGTTTTTTCACGATCTTAGTACCACCAGGCAATTGTCCACAACCCGGCCTGGCAGGCCTGAACAGCGGGCTGGGCGACTGTTATTTTTACTCGTAAACGATACCACAGACGCGGCTTGTCTTCATCATAACTTTGAATCCAGCCCTCTTGGAGATGATTGCCTGCATGAGCGGCAAATCCCAGTATAATGGCGGCTTTTGCGTTGACTACGTCCAGAACCACGATGAAAAACACTGCAACCCTTCTTGTGACCTGCCCTGACCGCAAAGGCATCGTTGCATCGATTGCCGATTTTCTTTATCGCCACGATGCCAACATCCTGCATGCAGACCAGCATCAGGATGCCGAGAACAACCTGTTCCTAATGCGCGTGGAATTCGATCTGGAGGGCGCATCCGTCAACCTGGACAACTTCACGGATCACTTCTCGCCGATTGCGAGCCAATTCAGCATGGATTGGGAGCTTAAGGCCTCCCAGCGCCGCGCGCGCATGGCGATCATGGTCTCACAATATGACCACTGCCTAGTTGACCTGTTGCACCGACACCAAAGTGGAGAGCTGGATTGCGACATCCCGCTCATCATCAGCAATCATCGCGACACAGAAAAACTAGCGCAATTTTATGGCATCCCGTTTTTCCATATCGAAGTCACCAAAGAGAACAAGGCAGAGGCAGAAGCAAAACAATTTGCCTTGTTCGATGAATACCAGATCGACCTGATCGTCCTGGCACGCTACATGCAGATTCTCTCGCCAGATTTCGTCAAGCGCTACCCGCATCGCGTCATCAACATCCACCACTCTTTCCTGCCTGCCTTTATTGGCGCCCGCCCCTATCACCGAGCCTTCGAGCGTGGCGTCAAGCTGATTGGTGCCACCAGCCACTACGTGACAGAAATCTTGGACGAAGGCCCCATCATCGAACAAGATATCGCGCGCATTTCACATCGTGACCAAGTCGAAGACCTCATCCAAAAGGGTCGCGATCTTGAGCGTGTCGTGTTATCCCGTGCTGTACGCTGGCACATAGAAAACCGCATCCTGCTTTACGCAAACAAGACCGTTATTTTCGACTAATACATCCGGTTGCCGAAAAGCCGACGCCAATGACGGAATGCTAACGTTTCCGCACGCACGATAGTGGCGTACGAGGTGAGTACTCCGGGTCAAACAAGCAATAAGGGCATAGTCCAATTGGACTAAAACCCCCATAAAAACAATGACATTCATACCAAGCAACATTAGACTAGCCCGCGACAAGTCATCACTGGCGCAATTCATGCTGCATGATGACTTGTCGTTAACCATGTGATTCACAATGGTTGACAGTCATGAAATAGGTTTTGAGGTAGATTGAAGCGACATGGCGGATAACATCCCGCCTGGTTATCCATAAAAATGACTAAGGGTTGATCGTGCTAAACAACCGCAAACACTTCATGTTTAAATGTACATGGCCTATGTTAGTGGTGACAGCAGCCTGGGCTGCCGAACCGCAAGGGGAAATCACCAATGCTCCTGCCAGCGCATTGCAAGCTGCGTCCAGTGCTGCACATGCAGCCGTTGAAGCAGCCAATGCCGCCGCCGCTGCAGCAACAGCCGCCGCCAGCGCAGCCAATGCTGCAGCAAGTGCGGCAAGCGAAGCTGTCAAGGCAACCGAACAGAGCTTGAAACAACCCCAGCTGGTTGTTGCACCCACGACTCCAGAACAATTAGCCAAACCGCCTGCAGCTGCTGTAACAGCAGCGCCAGTTGTTGCTACCATTCCAGCACAGCCTCTAGCAACCGCCCAAACGAAAGTAGCGCCAATTGGCCTGCAATCATTGAACCTGGACTTGCCGACGCAGGCGCAATCCGTAGCAGCAGTGGATGAATTGCACCTATCCCGTTTATTTGGCATCTCCAGCATCCCTGTTGCAGTGGCCAATGAAATTCACAACGAATACCTCAGCAGCGAATACGCAGAGCAGGCGCATTCATCACAACTGCCCGCTACTGTGACTGACACCATGGATATTCGCTCGGCCACTGTTGCTGCCGTAGATTTCAGCCGGGATGTGCATATTGCCGACGAACGTCTCAACCAGGCGGAATCGCAATCCAAGCAGGCGCGTGGCCTGTTGTTGCCTAACCTGTCGGTGCGTTATGGCAAGGGCAGAGAAATCTCCTCCCCTTCATCCGCGATTGATGCCCGCACTGGCTCACGCATGGAAGAATCACACCATACTCGTACAGACCGCGTCATCACGCTGCGCCAGCCATTGTTGGATATGCCAAGCATCTATGACTGGAAGCGCCGCCAGGCCGTCATCAATTCCCGTGAGGAAAGCCTACGCGGCACCCAGGGTGATGCCTGGCTAGCCACAGTCAACGCCTATCTTGGCCTAACCACTAGCCGCCTAAATGCCGACCTCTCATTAGGTTATGAAAACCAGCTCAACGAACTTTTCGCTTACGTGGACAAACGTGCCACCGCAGGTGCCTCCAGCGATGCAGACCGTGAACGTGTACGCGCCCGCAGCCTTTCAGCCCGTGCTGCACGTACCCAACAGGAAGCGGCTCACTCCGCTGCCAGCGTCGAGTTTTTGCGCCTGACTAACATCGCCCCGCAAAATATCCGCTTGCCCGAGCGCGAAGATATGGGCGTCATCCCAGCGACTGCTGCCGACGCCATCAAGATCGCGATGAACAACAGCCCGGATATCGCTTCCATACGCGAAGAGTTACGCGCCTCGCAGATTGACCAAAACGTCGCGCGTTCCCGCTATGCGCCGCGCCTGGATCTGGAGCTATCCAGATGGACCACCGATAATGCAGGCGGGCCAGTAGGTGAGCAGGATGACAAACGCTTCATGGTCGTCATGAACTGGAACCTGTTCAACGGCGGCACCGATTATTACCTGACCAAGGAAAAACTCTCCCGCATCGAGGAGTCCCGCTATCGCCTGGATGACCTGCAACGCCGCATCAGCCAGGCCATGATCTCGCAATATGCCATCCTCGAATCTTCCCGCGAGCAATTGGTTGCTGGTTATCGCGAGCTCAATGCGATTACTTCAGCCGCCAATGCCATGTCAGAGAAGATGTTTGCTGGCAATCAATCCCTGCTTGATCTGCTGGATGTGTATGACCGCCAGTATCAGGCACGTACTCGTCTCGTGACGCTACATGCTCAGGAAATTGATGCCTTGTCGCAAATCAATCGCTTGCTCGGCCAATCTCAGCCTGTGACATTGGCAGCGGCCAACAAGATGCCAGGTTTCGGCCCGGCCACAACTCTCCCAGCTCAGACGGATGATGCCGTGACAACACCGCTGAGCCCGTTAGATGCAGGCACGGCGACGCCGCTGCCCAAGGAATAGTGAGATAACGCCATGCAGCTTGATAACGAACAGGAAGACTCAGGGATTTTCTGGCCCGGCTATGTGGATGCAGTCAGCAATCTTGTGCTGAACCTGCTGTTTGTCGTGGTGATTCTCACTATTGCCGTCTTTATCTTCGCCATGGAGTTGGGCCGCCGTCAAATCAGCGCTGAAACACCAGTCGCCCCTCCAACAGAAGCACAGCAACAGGTTTCGCAGCTCACACCTTCCGACATGGAAGCGGTAGAACCGACTTCGTATCAATCCGACGATGATGCAGCCCGTCTGCGCCTACAAGTCGCCGCCTTGCAAAAGCAACTGGCGGCACTCAAGGGCAAGGATGAAGAAGCCCGCAAACTGAAGGAAGAGCTGGCCGCCCTGCAACATGAAAAATCTGCGGGCCGCAATAGTCCACGTCGCGTGGTCTCTGCCACCATCCGTGCTGAAGAACCCGATATGACAGTGGCTGGAGCACAAGGCGGCCTAGTGGTCGACTTTGTTGATGATGCCATCACCATCTCAAGCAATGAGGCTGACGAATTACGTAGCCCGCTACAAGCTATCGTGGAAAGTGGTGGAGCTACGCTTGAAGTCAGCGTTCCGCCTGGGTTTACCGAAGCACGACGCCTGGCTTTCTACCGTGCCATGGCTGTACGCAACCTGTTGATCGACATGAAGCTACCCGCTGACCGTATCCGTGTTTCCATCATTGATGGCAACGCCAGGTCGGATAGTTCGCTGGTCTCGGTCGTCCCAGCGAGCAAGAAGCCTTAACCGGCCAGCAAACGGATGAATTGGCTGCAAAAACATTGGAACGCCATGACGCCATCCCGGGCTTTTGTCCTGATCAGCGTAGCGGCGGTAATAGCACTGGTTAGCTGGGCAGCATTAGCTCAAGTTGACCTGATCGTGCGTACGGTGGGCCGTGTGGTGCCGGCAGGCAAGGCGCAGATAGTGCAACACCTTGAAGGCGGGATTGTAAGAACCATCCTCGTGCAGGAAGGTGAAGTCGTCAAAGCAGGCCAGCCACTGATTGAGCTTTCAGACATTAAGGCGCGCTCTGACCTCGGGCAGGAGCGTACCAAGCGTGATGCCTTGCGTGGGCGTGAAGCGAGGTTACTGGCCGAAGCACGTGGCAAATCCAGCATTGAGTTTCCTGCTGATTTGCATGATGCCGAAGTGAAGCAAGTGGAATCTGCAGCCTTGCAGGCTCGTGTTTCCAGTATCAATGAAGAGTCTCGTGTATTGCGCGATCAAAGCGCACAACGCCGCGGTGAGATTGCCGAGATCGAAACACGTCGCAGGAATCTGGTTTCAGAGATAGAACTGGCACGCCAGCAGCACAAGCTGATTGAAGGCTTAAACAAGAATGGCGCTGCTTCCAAGATGGAGCTGCTGGATGCAGAAAGCCGCTTGCAGCGCATGGAGTCGCAATTACGTGAGGCTGAGGCTGCATTGCCGCGTTTAAGGGCTGCACAAGCGGAAATCGAGTCCAAGATCGGTGAATTATGGGCACGCTTCCGCGCCGATGCCACAGCGCAATTAACCGATGTCCGGGCAGAACTGCAACGCTCGACACTAGAGTTCGAGACCAATGCCGACCGGCTGGATCGAAACATTGTCAGGGCGCCCATGGCGGGCTTCATCAACCGCATGATGCTATCCACCGTGGGCGGGGTGATCAGGCCCGGTGAGCCATTGCTAGAAATTACGCCGGAAGACGAGCATATCGTCGTGGAAACGCGCTCCAGGCCAGATGACCGCGCCAACTTGCGCAATGGCCTTCCAGCGCGGGTGCGTATCGGCGCATTTGACTATGCAACTTATGGTGCCTTGCCAGGCAAGGTGACCGAGGTAAGTGCAGACACGCTGTTTGATGAGCGTGAAGGGTATTACTACCGGGTGAGGGTAGACGTTGGGAGCATCAGCGAAATCAAACTGGCAAAAACCGCTGGCCCGATTTCGCCGGGGATGTCAGTCACAGCGGATATTGTTGTAGGCAAGCGCACTGTGCTTTCCTACCTGCTGTCGCCGATGATGCGTTTTGGGGATCGCGTATTCCGCGATCCAAGATAAAGATTATTTGTTAAAGGTAAGCTCCACATGCTAAAGCGACTAAGAATTTACTACTTTTACGCGGCTTTGCCATTTGTACTGCTATTGCTGGGGGCTGCCGTTTATCATGAGGCCATCGTCAAAACCTTGGTCGAGAACCCGCATCCGCAGATCAATTACGCCATCTTCTTCATCACCATTCTTGGCGGCATCCTGATCCTGTTTAATGTGCGCCGACTGTTGCGTGAAGCCAGCAAACTGGAGGACTTCACCGATGCTATACAATCAGGTGAAGGCCCTGCCCAACTGCAAGACAGGGCACAAGCTTACGATGGCGATATCGCCTATGTATTACGCATGATGGCGGCATCCAGTGGCCGTGGCATTGCCCACCAGGAGCAAGTCGCGATTGATGCAGAACTCAATAGCGCAGGCCGCCGCCTGACCAACCGCAATGCCCTGCCACAATTCCTGACCAGCCTCTTGGTCGGCCTGGGCCTGCTGGGTACGTTCATTGGCCTGCTGGCGACACTGGATGACATTGCTGTACTGATTTCCAGCTTTGCCACGATCAATGTTGGTGTCGATAGCCCAGTTGAAGTCTTCCGTGACATGGTTTCCCGCATGCGCGCCCCAATGCGCTCCATGGGTATCGCCTTCTCGGCTTCGCTGTTTGGCTTGCTCGGCTCCATCATCCTCGGCTTCATGATGGTCGCTGTGCGCCGCTGTACACAAGAAGTACTTTCCATCCTGGGCTCAGAAGTTGCACAGCATATCGAACAAGCAATTGCACGCCTTGCTAACAACGGTCAGGCAGGCAATGTCGCCACCACAACTACAGGCGAAACTGTCGTCATCGAATCTGACGCTGCGGGTAGCGCTGGCTACCTCGCCAATATGGACCCGGCAGAGCTCAAATTCCGCCGTGAAGTGGCTACTGAAGAAGTCCGCGTACTGCGTCGCATCGAGGAGCGCCTGAGCGAATCCTCACGCTTGCAAGATCGCGCCTTGCAGGCTGAACTAGATAACTTCAACAAGCAGCGTAGTGAAATGATGCGCGCAATGGCAGACCACAACGAATCCGTTTCGCAGTTCCGTGGCGAGTTGCAACGCGTAGGCCGTCAGCTCGGCACCATTCTAAGCATGATGGAGCGTGGCAATGCCGACATGCTCTCCCAGCTCAACGATCACTTCTCTGAACTGATCCAGACCACGGCACGCCAGGGCACCGATCTTTCCCGCATGAGCGACATGATGACGCGTATGACCGATGACTCAATGGAGCTACGCACCAACATCACCAACATGATGGATAGATTCTCGCCAGCAGAACAACGTGCCCTATTAACCACGTTATTAGAAGAGGCAAACAAGCAACGTCGTTGATTGACCGAGTATGCAATGTTGCAGCCTAGCGTTATGCCAGGCCACCAATTGAAAAAGGAGTACCACCATGGCAATTACCCAACCCGCAGTCACTGAACAGCGTAACGGCCCAAGCACCAAGCAAAACCACGTGACCAACGTCACGCGGGCAGAGGCCAGTGCAGACGGTATTATTCGACTGACAGAAAGCCATGGCGCACTCAAGTCTGTCGATGTTGCCGATGTAGACTTGGTGCTGGGCTTTGCCGATGGCTCCTTTATCATCATCCCCAACGGGGCTCTTGACGCATTAGAGCCCAACGCCCCCAAGGTTGAATTTGGCGGCGACAAATTCAACACCAGTCTAACCGAACTGTTTCAGCAAGTTGGCACCGTGGATGCTGCCGATGCCGGCAACCTGCGCATCATCAGCGAAAACATCGACACCCGCCTGACCGAACTCCAGCCAGACGAGATCGACTACACCTCATTGTTCATGGCAATGAACAACCACACCTCAGCGCCATCAGCCCCGGCCGCCCCACTACCACAAGCCCAAACGCTGCCTGCCGCAGCTCAAGTACAACGCGGCAGCCTCAATGGCCGAGGCAATAATAGTGGTGAAGCGATGGATGCGATCATTCCCCCGCGAGTGGATCAACCGTCGACTTATCGGTTGGGGAATCGGGTGGAAACTGCAGAAAACTTGAACATTGGCTTGCCTGTCATTAATGGCAGCCTATATAACGATGAAAGCTTCAAGGTAGCGGGAGACATCTCACAAACTGGTTTACCCACTGGTGCACGTGATGCATCACAAGCCGAAGATTCTGTTTTCAATTCCACCGCGCGGAATGCCTCCAGCCAAGCACACAATGAAGTGATTACCGGAACCAGTGGTGACGATAACATTCACTGGAATACGGCTGGCTTCTCCTCCAACGACGAGACTTGGAGCAAGATATTTCATCTCAGTACCAACGGGTTGGACAATATTGACACCGTCAGATTAACCTCATCCGATACTTTACCTCCAGGCTTTAGTATCACAGGACCAGGAGTAACATCTGTCACTAGCAATGGCATCACTACATGGTTTATTAATCCTTCATCATTGAATGCAGATGGCTCTATCGATTTAAATATTACCTACGATGTTGGTGGCACTCTTGCGATCCCCGACTTCACGATTAATGCTTATATCAAAGGCACTTCCGGCCCATTCACTTTCGAAGTAGGTAAAGACTTCTACTTTCGATACATTGATGCAACCACCGCCGATGATTTTATCGCGACCAAAAATGGCGAAGCCATTATGGTGCTTCCGTCTAATGGCATTGGATACAAAATAGATGGTGGTAATGGCAACGACATCATCAGCGCTGGGGCAGGTAATGACACGCTGATTGGCGGCCATGGTACAAATCAATTAGATGGTGGACTAGGTAACAATACTGCCAGTTATGAAAACATGACGGCTGGCCAGGATGTCACCGCATCGTTGATCTCCAACACTGGCACCGTCAGTGGCGGCATTGCATCCGACACTTATGCAAGCATCCAAAATCTCACTGGCGGAGCCGGTAATGATTATCTAGAAGGCAATACCGGCGCCAACCGCCTGATTGGCGGTGCGGGTAATGACACATTGGTAAGCGGTGGTGGCGCCGATACTTTGGATGGTGGAGCAGGGGTTGACACGGCTAGCTTTGCCGGACTTGCCGCGGTGAATGTGGTGTTGGATGCCAACGGCAATGGAAGAGGTATTACAGCCAATGAAAACGTGACTCTGCTTAGCATCGAAAGTTTGATTGGAACCGGCCATGACGATACTTTCCAGGTTGCTGCAATGCCCAGCGAGTCTAATGGCGTAAAAAGCGGCATGATCCACGGTGGTGCTGGCAATGACACCTTGATCTACAATGTAACTGACAATTTAAATGTGGATTTGGTATCCGGCACAGTCAACGGCATCAACAACATTCTTGATAGCATTGAGAACATCACAACAGGTAGCGGCAATGACACTATCGTCGCCACCAATGACGCCAATAAAATTGATGGCGGTGCTGGCAATAACACCGTGGACTTTAATTACGCCACGACTGGTGTCTCAGTGAATATTATCGACCCGACTGTCGAGACCCTTATCAGCGGCGGCAGTGGTGCAGATATATTACGTAACATCCAGAACATTAGTGGCTCGGCATCAGGCAATGACACTATTACCGTCGGTAATTTCAACAGCACTATTGATGCCCGCAACGGCAATAACACGATTACTGCAGGCACAACAGCCAGCACCAGCAGTTACAACATTACCGCAGGCACGGGTGACGATATTATTGTCGTCAACGGCACCGGCACCAATGTGATCGATGCTGGAGATGGTAACAATAGAGTGAATGCAGGCAATGGCAACAACACCATTACTACAGGCAACGGTAACGATACGATTGTTTCCGGTACAGGGCTAAGCAATATTACGGCGGGTAATGGCACAAATTCCATCACGATCGGTAATGCCAACAGCACCGTGGTTGGCGGCACGGGTAGCGACACCGTCACCTATAACCTCTCGACGAATGTGTATGCCAATATCGATACTGGCTTTGCCGGCACCAGTCTTGGCACAGCCCAGGCCAATCGCCTAGTGGATATTGATCACCTGACAGGCGGGTCGGGAAATGACACGTTGATAGGCAACAATGGTGACAATATCTTGCGTGGCGGAGCTGGTAATGACTCTATTTATGGGGGCGGCGGTAACGATACCATTTATGGCGGCGATGGTGACGATATCATTGATGGCGGCACAGGTAACAATATTATTTATGGAGGCAATGGTGCCGACATTATCAATGGTGGTAGTACTACAGGCAACAATACAGCCGTATATACATCATCAGTGCTGGTTTCACTGACTGCTGACCTAGCTCGCACCACTAAGCTGGCTAATGCAAATGATACAAATGGTGATGTGTTAGGATCTGGCACTATCGTCAACGGCGGCATTGCTGGACGATATACAGGCGGGAATGAAAACTCGAGCACTGAAGCCTACGGCGACAAACTGACCAACATACAAAACCTCACTGTAGAGGGTTCCGGGGCCAGTTATCTAATTGGTAATAACCAAGCTAACATTTTGACCGGAGGTAGCGGTAACGACACCCTGGAAGGTATAGGTAATGCAATCGGCCTAGGGGGCGATACATTGAATGGCGGTAGCGGTACTGACACAGTGACCTACATCCATGCCACTGCCGGGGTAAAAGCCAGCCTGGGAGCCACAGGCTTAACTGGCGATGCACTCACAGCCTCCAATGCAGCCGGCATTACTGCCAACAGAGGCACCATCACTGGCTTTGAAACCGACACATTTAACAGCATCGAGAATTTGACTGGTACGCAATTTGCCGATGTATTAGTAGCAAACAATAGCGGCAGCACCTTACGTGGCGGCGCTGGTAACGATACATTAATTGGGGGAGCAGGTAATGATGTGCTGGACGGAGGCGATGGTAATGATGTTATCTATGCCGCTCAAGGTAGAGACACCGTCACTGCAGGCGCAGGCAACGATACTATCTATGCTTCGGTAGATGAGGCCATCAGCAATTCGCAATATAACAACCGATTCACAAGCATTGATGGTGGCACAGGTACCGACACATTAATGCTTAGCGGATTCGTGGATAATGCCAACTACTCACTCTCAACATTGCGTACTGGTAGCGGAGCAGGTGGTGGCAAAGTTAGCAATATCGACATTATCGATATTCGTGATGGTAAAAGTACCAACCTTGCAGTAGATGCGTCTACTATTAATGGCATCAAAACAGGCAACAATGCCAATAGTGGCTCAATATTGACAATCCGGGCAGACAGTGGGGACAGTATTGTCATTTCTGACGTAGCAGACCACTGGCGTAGTGCAAATACCACGGTAGCTGGCGCTACCGGTACAGATTATTTCATATACGCAAATGCAACTGATGCAGCGAACCAATCAAATGCTATTGCTACGGTGCATTGGCTGACTGCTGGTGGTTAGCAATATCAATGTCAATCCAAACTCAAGAAAAAGATTCACCTATACACATTCTGTCAAAGCTACTTCGCACCCAATGGCTTGAAGTCAGCCTCTCCAGCCTATTGATCAACAGCGGTCAAATCCTGCTGCCGCTGTTCTCTATGCTGGTGTACGACAAGATCGTCAGCAACGGTGTTTTCGAGACATTGTGGGCACTGGTGATCGGCATGTTGATCTTCATCGCGCTAGACGTGGGTATGCGCATCACGCGCAACTGGACAGTGGAGCGTGTGGCATCCGATATGGCGCGCAAGACGGATGAAGGCCTGTGGCACAAGCTGCTCGCTGACCGTGACATGCCGGCAGGAGGCGTGGCCACTTTCCTCGCGCACTATCGCGACCTCACCAACGCGCTGAATTTTGTTTCCTCAACTTACCTACTCGCCATTGCTGATTTGCCGTTTTACCTGCTCTACATGCTTGTGATCGGTGTCATTGCCTGGCCGATCATGATCTTGGTCGGCATACTCACGCTGATTTACGCAGGTATTGGCTATCTCCTACAACGCCAAACGCTGCGCCTCAATCGTGATGCCGAGAAAACCTCCACCCAACGCATGGCTTACATAGGCGAGATATTGCAGGGCATTGAGGTAGTGCGCACCATTCCAGGCGTCACCGGCCTATTGCAAGGCTGGCGCGTACAATCAGATAAAGTAAGTGAACTAGAAGCCGCACGCAGGCTTTCTGCCAGCCATAGCAACACGCTCTCGGCAGGCATGATGACCTTCACCACGGTAGCCGTGCTTACCCTAGGCGCCTACCTGATCGAGGCACGCATGCTGTCTGTGGGTGGCCTCATTGCATGCTCACTGCTAGCAGCGCGCGCCATGATGTTGGTAACCTCGCTATATCTGGTACTCGGCAAATGGGAAGACTTTGCCCGCTCTGCCAAACGGATGGACGACCTGCTGGAATCCGGCAAGGCTGCACACGGCGTCAGCCAAGACATTGCACAATCCGCGCCGCATGCCTCCTTCAAGGTGAACAAGCCAGAAGCCAAGGGTGACATCAGCCTGTTGCGCCTGACCAAGCGTTATCCTGATCGCCCTGCTGCACTGGATAACGTCAGCCTCAACATTATCGCAGGCGAAAAAATCGGCCTGCTGGGCCGTCCAGGTGCAGGCAAGAGCACGCTACTCAAGCTGATAGCAGGCTTAAGTATTGCCGATGAAGGTGAAATATTAATTGATGGCTATGAGCTGCATGCCATTGCTCCTGAAGACCGTGCACGCTGGATGGCTTACAAGCCACAGGAGCCTGTGCTGTTTGCAGGCACGTTGGAAGCCAATTTATTGCTGGCTGGTAGCAAACCGCAGAGCGAACGCCTGCAACGCGCATTGTGGGCCTCTGGCTTAGAGGATGAACTCAAGCAAGGCAGGCTTACGCTCACCATGGCGATTGCTGACCGCGGCAGCAACCTCTCCGGCGGCCAACGTCAGAAAGTAGCCTTGGCAAGAGCCTTTGCCCAACAAAGCAACATCCTGCTACTGGACGAACCTAGCCTAGGCCTAGACCCCGAAGGCGAACAACTCTTGGCCCAGCGCCTGCCGCAAGTGATCGGCAATGGCAACCTGATCATGATCAGCCATAGCGCCGCCATGATGACAGCAGTACAACGTATCATTGCCATGGATAGCGGCAAGATTGCCGCTGATGGACCAAAAGAAAAGCTCTTGAGGCCTGCCTAAATATCCTCATGCAAAAGACAATAAAAAAGCCAGCAAATTGCTGGCTTTTTTATTTTAGGGAAACCTCCCAGGTTACTTCTGCAACGCTCTCTGGATTTTCTGGTCAGTCTTGTATTCGCTCAGCGCATATACGGACCAGATCGCAGCAGGCAGCCAACCGATAATGGTAATTTGCAGGATGAGGCAGAGGATGCCTGCAATCGGGCGACCTATGGTAAAGAACTGCAACCAGGGTAGGAAAATGGCAAGTATCAGGCGCATTTCAATCTCCTTTTATCTTTTTTGACTTGTCGCAACAGTTTAGCCGAGAATCTTTTCCAGGGCGAACAGTTGCTCTATGGTTTCACGCTGGCGGATCAGGTGAACCTGATCACCATCGACCATAATTTCAGCCGCTCTTGGGCGCGTGTTGTAGTTTGAGCTCATGCTCATGCCATAAGCGCCAGCAGACAGAACTGCCAGCAGGTCACCTTGCTGCAACGCCAGTGTGCGGTCATGTCCGAGGAAGTCACCGCTCTCACACACCGGGCCGACAATTTCATACACCTGAGCCGTAGATTGATCAGCTACCGGGGTAATAGCAGCGATCTCATGATACGCGTCATACAGCGCTGGACGCATGAGATCGTTCATCGCTGCATCGACAATCGCAAAATTCTTGGCTTCGGTATGTTTCAGATATTCAACCCTGGTGATCAAGGCCCCGGCATTGCCGACCAATGCACGTCCTGGCTCAAACACCAACTTGACCTGACGATCACCTAGCTTCTCAAGCATAGCCGCTGCGTATACGGCGAAATCTGGCGGGGTTTCATCTGCATAACAGATACCAATGCCACCACCGAGATCAATATGCTCGATATGAATGCCTTCTGCCTCAAGCTGATCCACCAGCACCAGTACGCGATCAAACGCATCAAGGAAAGGAGATAGTTCCGTCAATTGCGAGCCAATGTGGCAATCCACCCCATGCACAGCGATGTGCGGCAAACCAGATGCACGCTTATAAAGGCTAAATGCATCTTCGTAAGCCACGCCAAACTTGTTGTTCTTGAGGCCTGTTGAAATATAAGGATGCGTCTTGGCATCAACATTCGGGTTGACGCGCAATGACACCGGGGCCACTTTGCCTAACCGAGCAGCGACTTCATTGAGCCTGTCCAGCTCACTCGCAGATTCAACGTTGAAGCAGAAAATCCCGGCGCTTAATGCCGCTTCCATTTCACCCTCGGTCTTACCCACGCCAGAGAACACCACCTTGGCAGGATCGCCACCAGCAGCCAACACGCGGGCCAGTTCACCGCCGGAAACAATATCAAAACCAGCGCCTAGTCGGGCAAACAGGTTGAGTACCGCCAAACTAGGGTTGGATTTCACCGCAAAACACACCAGATGATCAGCTTTTTCAAACCCGGCATCGAAGCGGGTATAGGCCGATTCCAGCGCGGCACGGGAATAAACGTAAGTGGGTGTACCGAACTCTTCGGCAATGCGGTTCAACGGTACATTTTCGGCATGCAGGATGCCATTTTTCAACTGAAATGGATTCACGGACAACTCATCGAGAAGGTTCTTGTTGCGGCAGGGGGTCCTGCGGGTACTGCTTTTCTGGGATATAAAGATCGCCCTTGGTGCCACAGGCTGCCAGGGTCAGGCTTGCAATCAGGATCAGGAAGCAGAGGCGCATGTTGTTTAAATTCAAAAGATTTATTTTAACACAAGCCTATCGCGGCTTTATCACGCATCACGGCACAGCAGCATAGCGCATGCGTGACTCAATAATGCCCGTTTTGCGCACTAGCCCTCTCGCTTCACGGTGCTTGTCATAATACTTAGGGTTAGGAATCATCGCCGCCAGTTTCGCCGCCTGCCCTGCGCTAAGATTGGCAGCGCTGGTTTTGTAGTAATGCCGTGCCGCTGCTTCGGCACCAAATACGCCATTACCCCATTCGATGACATTGAGATAAATCTCGAAAATGCGGCGCTTGCTCATCATGCGCTCCAGCATCCAGGTAATCGCCACCTCTTCCAGCTTGCGCCATGGCGTGCGCCCGGTGGAAAGAAACAGGTTCTTGGCAAGCTGCTGGCTGATAGTAGAGCCACCTGCGACAATTTTGCCTTTTTGCCAGTTTTTTTCGTATGCCTTCTGGATACCATCCCAGTCGAAGCCCTCATGACCAACAAACTTGGCATCTTCTGACGCAATCACTGCACGTTTGAGGTTACGGGAAATTTTCTGGTATGCGACCCATTGATGCTTGAGCGTGGCATCGGGGTTTTCCTCTTGCAAGGTGCTTAAGCTGGTACGCATGAATGCGCTACTCGAGGGGTTATGCTCCACCCACCAAAGGATATGCATGAATATCCATAATTGATACAGCACCACCAGCACAATCACCAGCAGCAAGCCTCGCCAAAACCATCGCTTGATCATGATGCGCGCATTGCAGAAATAACGGGAGTAGTATCCGGACGCACCTGCCGCCATAGATAAAATGCTTCCGCTGCCTGCTCTACCAACATACCCAAGCCATCTGCAATTCTTGCCACGCCTTCTTCACGGGCATATTGCATGAAAGGCGTTTCGCGCCCATACATCATGTCATAGGCCAGCGCATCAGTGGCAAACAAGCCAGAGGACAATGGCAGCCGCTCGTTGCTCAAACCACTGGAGGTCGCGTTAATTACTACATCAAACACTTGTCCTGGCAATGCATCAAAACTGTGCGCTGCCAGCGATACACCAGCAGCACTTGCGCGCGCTACCATTGCTTGAGCCTTATCCACACTACGATTGGCAACGGACAGGGTTGCTGGAGATGCCTCCAGCAATGGCCCCAACACGCCCTCAGCAGCCCCTCCCGCTCCAATCAGCAACACGCGCTTGCCTTGCAGGGGAAATTGCAGGTTATGCAAAATGTCGCGCACCAAACCCACGCCATCCGTATTGTCACCCCGAATGACTTGGTTACTAAAACTCAATGTATTCACAGCACCGGCCTGACGTGCGCGCGGCGTCAACTCTGTTGCCAGCTCATAGGCCTCAAACTTAAAAGGCACTGTGACATTGGCTCCAGAATATCCCTGGGCTTGCATCTCCGCGACAGTAGCAGCAAAGCCATCCAGTGGCGCAAGCACCTTGCCATATTCAAGCTGCTGCCCTGTTTGCTGCGCAAATGCAGCATGAATGAGCGGCGATTTGCTGTGCTCAACCGGATGGCCGATGACTGCGTAACGATCCATACTCACCCTCAAGCGTTGGTCCAGGGCAGGCCAGCCGCTTTCCAGCCATTGATCTGGCCACGCTGCTTGCTATCTGGGGTAGACTCCCCTTCAAAACCTTCCAACACATTGTAGGCTTCGGCATACCCAGCCTGGGCTGCCACAACAGCAGCGTTATGAGAACGCCCGCCCGTGCGGCAGAGAAACATCACCAACACCTCATGATCCACTTGCTTATCTAGCTGTGACAAGAAATCAGGATTAGCCACCATGCCAGGGTAGAACGCCCACTCAATGTGGGTAGCACCAGGAACACGCCCCACTAGCTCAAGCTCCGCTTTGGTGCGTACATCAACCAGCTTAGCGGCAGGTGCCAAATCCAGTACCTTTTGCGCCTCCTGCGGCGTCAAAGCACCCGCATAAGGAAGCCCATGCTGTTCAGCACGTTGTTTTGCATTTTGCAAAATAGCACTCAAGGTTTCCATCATCATCTCCTCACCCTCTCAGAAATGCGGAGTATAGCGCCAAATCGCCCGGCAAGATTCAACGCACAAATATGGTGCATAAAACCGGGGTAACGCAATATTTTGGTGCACAACATGGAGTTCTCTTTTATAACCTTATGTGTAAAAATGAGAAATTGCATGAATTCAATGGCACAGTTCATGCTTCATGCTAGTGTCAAGCATAGTGCTTAAATAACCTTCTTAATTCAAAAAGAGCTAGGAGAATCAAATGGCGGTGGCCGACGTATTAAAGCTTGTGAAGGAAAACGACATCAAGTTTGTCGATTTTCGCTTTACTGACACCAAGGGTAAGGAACAGCACGTAACCGTGCCAATTTCCGCATTCGACGAAGACAAGTTTACTGAAGGCCACGCTTTCGACGGGTCTTCTATCGCTGGCTGGAAGGGTATTCAGGCATCTGACATGCTGCTGATTCCAGATCCAGATACTGCCAACATCGATCCGTTCATGGACGAACCCACTCTGTTCCTGACCTGTGACGTCATCGATCCTACCGATGGCAAGGGTTATGACCGCGACCCACGCTCTATCGCCAAACGCGCTGAAGCTTATCTGAAGTCCAGCGGCATTGGTGATGCAGCTTACTTCGGCCCAGAACCAGAATTCTTCATTTTCGACTCCATTAACTGGTCTGTCGATATGAGCGGCAGCTCCGTCAAGATCAACTCCGAAGAAGCTGCATGGTCCTCCAACGACAAATTTGAAGGCGGCAACACTGGCCACCGTCCTGGCGTTAAAGGCGGCTACTTCCCCGTACCTCCAGTTGATTCCCTGCATGACATTCGCTCCGCGATGGTCATGACAATGGAAGAGCTGGGCGTGCCTGTAGAAGTGCACCACCACGAAGTAGCAACTGCTGGCCAATGTGAAATTGGCACCAAGTTCAGCACACTGGTACAGCGCGCTGACTGGACACAAATCTTGAAGTACGTTGTGCTGAATACAGCACACGCTTACGGCAAGACTGCCACTTTCATGCCTAAGCCAATGTTCGGTGACAACGGCTCCGGTATGCACGTTCACCAATCCGTATGGAAAGATGGCAAGAACCTGTTTGCAGGCAACGGCTACGCTGGCCTGAGCGAATTTGCTCTGTACTACATCGGCGGCATCATCAAGCACGCGCGCGCACTGAACGCTATCACCAACCCTGGCACCAACTCCTACAAGCGTCTGGTTCCTGGTTTTGAAGCTCCAGTAAAGCTGGCTTACTCCGCCAAAAACCGTTCTGCTTCCATCCGCGTTCCTTTCGTACAATCCGACAAGGCTCGCCGTATTGAGGCTCGCTTCCCAGATCCTACTGCCAATCCATACTTGGCATTCAGCGCATTGCTGATGGCCGGCCTGGACGGCGTACAAAACAAGATTCACCCAGGTGAGCCTGCAACCAAGGATCTCTACCACTTGCCACCAGAAGAAGATGCAGCTATCCCAACTGTTGCCTCCTCGCTGGAACAAGCGCTGGAAGCCCTGGACAAGGATCGCGAGTTCCTGACCCGTGGTGGCGTATTCTCCGAAGACTGGATCAACTCTTACATCGACCTGAAGATGGAAGAGGTGACCAAGCTGCGTCAGACTCCGCATCCAATCGAGTTCAGCATGTACTACAGCATCTAATCGATGCGATAGTCAAAAAAGCGGGGAAACCCGCTTTTTTTATGCCTGAAATCGGCCTCATCAATAATTGCCTGCACCAGGCTTCTGCTCTACACTCAATCTCATGAGAATGTTCCAACTGCCTTTTATTAGCTTGTTTGCCTGCATCATCACTTCGATGACCGCCCAGGCCGACATCTACAAGAGTGTGGATGAAAATGGCCATGTCACCTACTCCAACGTCCCCAGCAAAGGAGCGACAAAGCTGGAGATAGATCCGCCACCGCCAAGCACCACAACACAACCCAAAACAAAGCCTCAAGCGACTCCTAGCAATTTTCCGCGCGTGGATAGTCAAACCCAGAAAAAGCGTGACGATCAGCGCAAAAAAATATTGCTAGAAGAACTAGAAGCTGAAAAAGCCGCTCTGGAGGAAGCTAAAAAAGCTTATACCGAGGGCGAATCAAAACCCGAGGTATACCGTGGGGCCAATGGCAAAACTTATCGCAATGTCGCGAAATTCGAGGAAAAAATGCAACAATTGCAGGCCAATGTGGATGCGCACGAACGAAATGTGCAGCTTCTGCAAAAAGAGTTGGAGGCGTTTAAATAAGCAGCATCCAACTGGCCTGGCTTTTGCTTAAAAGAAGCCATGGAACATAAAATCCCCCCCTCATTCGCAGGCCTTGAACACTTATCAACGGCTATCCTCCTGCTCGACCAGCAGCGCCATGTCGTTTATGCCAACCCCGGTGCCGAGGTGCTATTCGCCATCAGCGCTAAGCAAATTGCAGGTTTACCTGTCTCACAGGTTTTTCCCGGCTGTGACATTCTCGACTCGGCCATGGAACATGCGATTAAGCATCACAGCCCATTCCGTGAGCATGAATTCCCCATTACCACGTTACGGCAACAATCTTTTGCTGTCACCTGTACCGTCACCCCGGTAGAGCTTGATCCCGCGTGCCTAGTACTGGAATTCCAGCATATGGATCAACAGCTACGCATCGCGCGTGAAGAACGCATGCTAATCCAGCAACAAGCCAATGCCGAGCTATTGCGCAATCTGGCCCACGAAATCCGCAACCCGCTCGGTGGGCTTCGTGGCGCGGCACAATTGCTGGAGCATGAACTGCCACAAGTCAGCCTTCGCGAATACACCCAGGTCATCATCAAGGAGGCAGACCGCCTACAATTGCTGATGGACAGACTCTTGGTGCCACACCGTGTACCCAAGTACGAGCCAACCAATATCCATGAAGTACTCGAACGTGTGCGTAGCCTGCTATTGGCAGAATCGCCGCGAGGTATACAAATCCGCCGTGACTATGACACTAGCCTGCCAGAGCTAATCGGTGACCGCGAGAAACTCATTCAGGCCGTATTGAACATTGCCCGTAACGCGGTGCAAGCCATGCAGAACAAACCTGGTACGGAGTCACCTGAAATCATCTTGCGTACAAGAGCAGCACGCCAAGTCACATTGGCGAAAAAGCGCTACCGAGTCGCTATCAAGCTGCAAATCATTGATAACGGCCCCGGTATCCCGCCAGAAATTCGCGAGCGAATTTTTTACCCGCTGGTATCAGGGCGCGAGGGTGGCACCGGCCTAGGCCTGACACTGGCGCAAACATTCATCACCCAGCATCACGGTATGATCGAATGCGAAAGCGCGCCTGGACACACCAGCTTCACCATACTGCTGCCAATTGAAAGCACAGCGATGAAAGCTTACATTGCAAGACAATAATCTATAAAAACAACGCCTTTTTAATAAAAGACAGACTACAACAGGTAACCATCATGAAACCGATCTGGATCATAGACGACGACAAATCCATACGCTGGGTATTTGAAAAAGCCCTGGGCCGCACCGACATGGATTTCAAGACTTTCGCATCGGTACCCGAAGCCTTGAATGCCCTGACCCGGGAAGAGCCACAAGTCATTGTCAGCGACATTCGCATGCCCAATGGTTCTGGCCTCGATTTCCTGCACGAGGTAAAACAACGCCATCCAGATATTCCCGTCATCATCATGACCGCCTATTCCGATCTGGAAAGTGCAGTTGCCGCATTCCAGGGTGGCGCTTTTGAATACTTGGCCAAGCCTTTCGATGTTGACCAGGCGATTGAAATCATCCGCCGCGCAGTAGATGAAAGCATGCGCCAGGCAACTGAAGTGGTGATGCAAGAAGAAACACCGGAAATCATTGGTCAGGCCCCCGCCATGCAGGAAGTGTTTCGTGCAATTGGCCGCCTGAGCCGCTCGCATTCAACCGTGCTGATTAACGGTGAATCCGGCACCGGTAAAGAACTTGTAGCGAGCGCACTGCATCGCCATAGCCCGCGTTTCGACAAGCCTTTCATCGCCATCAATACTGCTGCAATCCCCAAGGATCTGCTCGAATCCGAGCTATTCGGCCACGAACGCGGCGCATTTACCGGCGCGCAAGCTGCACGGCGCGGACGCTTCGAGCAGGCTGACGGTGGCACCTTGTTCCTTGATGAAATCGGTGACATGCCCTCCGACCTGCAAACTCGCCTGTTGCGCGTTCTGTGTGATGGACAGTTCTACCGTGTTGGCGGACACCAACCAGTCAAGGTCAATGTGCGCATCATTGCTGCAACACATCAGGATCTAGAAGAAAGAGTGAAACTAGGGTTGTTCCGTGAGGATTTATTCCATCGCCTCAACGTCATCCGCCTACGCCTGCCACCCCTGCGCGAGCGACGTGAAGACATCCCCTTGCTGGTCAAGCACTTCCTGCAACACAGCGCCCGCGAACTGGGTGTAGAAGCCAAGCAGCCATCCACCGCTGCCTTGCGCTACCTCGGTACGTTAAGCTGGAGCGGTAATGTGCGCCAACTGGAAAACGTCTGCCACTGGCTCACCGTGATGGCTCCCGGTCAAAACATCGACATCGCTGACTTGCCACCGGAGCTGAAAGAAGACGCGGCCAAGCCTGCTAGTGCCACCTCATGGCAAACGGCACTGGCCTCTGAGATCACTGACGCACTCAATCGCGGGGAGCATGACATCCTCGATAGCCGCACCCAGCAATTCGAGCGCATTCTCATCACCAAAGCCCTGCAACATACGGGTGGACGCCGGATCGAAGCAGCCACACAGCTAGGCATGGGCCGCAACACCTTGACGCGTAAAATACAGGAATTAGGCATCGACGAATAAGCATCAATAGATTGCGGACAAACTAAAATGCCGGGCTAGCTCCGGCATTTTTATTGCTACATCTGCAGCACAATAAAAAAACGGCACCCGAAGGTGCCGTTTTTACGATTGCTTTCTAAGCTAAATCTTACGATTTAAATCCTAGAAGAACAGGATCGCGCCCAGGCTGATTGTCTTAGCCTTGCCGTCTACGGAAGCAACGCCAGGAGCATTGGCTTCAACCTTTTGCTGTGCATATTCTGCAACCAGATTCAGGCTCTTGGTCAGAGGGTGGTAAGCACCAACGATCCAAGACTTGTTTTCATGGTCAACACCAGCATTTGCAGGGGCATTGTTGCTATTGTCAGACTTGGAGATACCGTAGGAAACACCCAGCTTGGTACCAACTGTAGGCAACTTGTAAGTAGCTTGTACATAGCCACCCTTGTCGTCAGACTTGTTGCCACCCAGGAATTGCAGGCCACCCAATTGACCACCAGTCTGAACATCCAGACCACGACCATTGTAGTAGTAACCAACCAAACCGAAGTCAGCTACGTTGATCTTAGCACCCAGATCATAACCACTGGAACGATAGCTTTGGCTAGCTGCCAGTGCCAGACCAGTTGCAGGATCAATCTGACGCTCATGCTTCTGAGTGATGTAACCTGCCCAAACCTTACCAGCTACATCGCCAGTCCACTCATAGCTAACCTTACCATCGAAGCCCAGCTTGGAATCATCCAGATCAATCGCATTCAGGTTGTTACGCAGACCTTCACGAGCAGCTACAGCAAAGCTGAAACCATTCCAGTTAGGGGATGCGTATTGAATTTGACCGATCCAGTCAGCGTAAACATAACCGGAACCGATACGGCCCAGTGTGGAGTTACCAGGACCACCAGCACCAACACCAACGCCCAGCAGGGTCATGTCGGAGAGGATAGCATCAGAGCCGAACAGACCAAGGTCACGACCAGCCTTGATAGTACCCCAGGAAGCATCACCGAAAGTCAAGTAAGCTTGACGAACGTTGATGGAGTTACCGTCACCAGCGCGGCTTTGAGCCAATGTACCGCCAGGAGTAAGACCTTGAGCACCAGTAGTGCCCCAACCTTGTTCGCTGTTAGCACCAACGAAGAATGTGAATTGGAATGCGATATCCAGATCGTTCTGACGAGTCTTACCACCGATACCCAGAGCGGAAGGCAACAGACCTGTAGAAACTTGGTTTGCACGGTTGATGTTTCTGAAAGCATCACCAGAGAACTTGGTGTTGGTGTAGTAAGTATTAACGTTACCACCGATATCAATCGTCCAGTCACCTGCTGGGATGATGATACCTGCGTTTGCAGCGGAAGCGCCGAAAGCCAATACTGCGCCAGCAACTGCCAGGCCTAGTTTCTTGTTCATGTATATCTCCTAATGCGTTTAGTTATCCCTTGTGCGGTGTATGTTCATCACTACAAGGGTATTGCACTGACTTCTTGTCTAAGAAGTTATGGGCAGTATGCCAAAGGCCTTTCGAGGCCTGCAAGCAATCTTGTGGTTTTTTTACGCGATTGAAGATTTTGTGTTGTTTATATGCAACAGTTTATGACAAGTCCAAACTGCCGAAAAATAAATTATTTCCGGTTTAAATACTTAGCAATCAATGCTAAAGCAATTATTCAGCTATGGAGAAGAGGCGCTGATGCTCGCGGATAGCGTAACGGTCTGTCATGCCGGCAATATAGTCGGCGATCACACGTGGTTGCATATCCGGGTTGGAGGGCCGGTAATCGTCAGGCAACAAGCCTGGATCATTGATGAACGCATTAAATAGCTCAGCGATGATGCGCTTGGCCTTGGAGGTCATGCGATTAACACGATAGTGCCGATAAAGATTGGTACGCAGGAAGCGCTTAAGCTCAAGTTGCTGCTCATCAATAGCCGGGCTAAAGCTGATCAATGGGGGCAGTGTACGCACATCTTCAATGGTTTGAGGAGCATGCGCAGCAATGTTCTTGCGGCTTTGCTCACACAAATCCGTAACCAATATATGAATCATGCGCCTGACGGTTTCGTGAATCAGTCGACGCCCCGTCAATGCCGGATATTGCCCTTGCACCAAGGAGAATTGCTCAGCAAATAAACGTACCTCAGCTAATTGCTCCATGGTAATGAGGCCTGAACGCAGGCCATCATCGACATCATGATTATTGTAGGCAATTTCGTCTGCCAAGTTGGCCACTTGCGCCTCTAGCGATGGCTGTTGCTTGTTGAGGAAGCGTTCGCCGACTTCGCCCAGCAACCGGGCATTGGGTAAGGAGCAATGCTTGAGAATACCTTCACGCACTTCAAAGGTGAGGTTGAGGCCATCGAATTCGGCATAGCGTAATTCCAAGTGGTCAACGACACGCAAGGATTGCAAGTTGTGCTCAAAGCCGCCGAATTCGCGCATGCATTCATTGAGTTGGTCTTGGCCAGCATGGCCAAACGGCGTGTGGCCGAGGTCATGCGCCAGGGCAATGGCCTCAATCAGGTCTTCATGCAGGTGCAGATTACGCGCAATGGCACGTCCTATCTGCGCAACCTCAAGGCTATGCGTCAACCGGGTGCGAAACAGGTCGCCTTCATGGTTGATGAACACCTGGGTTTTGTATTCAAGGCGGCGGAAAGCACCGGAATGGATAATACGGTCACGATCCCGCTGGAAATGGTTGCGTGTAGCAGGAGCAGGCTCCTCATGTACCCGCCCTTTGGTCAAGGCAGGGTTGGAAGCATACGGTGCCAACTCGGTCATGCAGGAATAGTCAGGGTTGATTGCAAGAGATTGGCATCATAATCGCTGGTCACCAGCGATTTACCAATGCCTTGTTGCAACACCAGGCGAATCTGGCCATCAACCACTTTTTTATCCAGCCCCATGAGATCTAGGTAACGATCCACACCCAGCGCTGGTGCATCGATAGGCAGCTTAGCTTCGATAAATATCGCCTTAATACGCTCAACTTCCGCATCGTTCAACCATCCCAAGCGGCGCGAAAGATCGGCTGCGAGGATGGTGCCCGCCGCGACGGCTTCGCCATGGAGCCATACGCCGTAGCCCATGGCATTTTCGATCGCATGCCCAAAGGTATGACCTAGATTGAGCAAGGCACGCTCGCCAGATTCGCGCTCATCCGCAGCAACCACTTCTGCCTTATTCTCACAAGAGCGGTAAATGGCATAGCTCATGGCTTCGGTATCAAGCTTGAGTAGCTTTTGCATATTCGCTTCTTGCCATGCAAAAAATGGCTCGTCACGAATCAAGCCATACTTGATCACTTCTGCCAGACCAGCTGAGAGCTCGCGCGCTGGCAATGTCGACAGCGTATCAATATCGGCCAGCACGACTTGTGGCTGGTAGAACGCACCTATCATGTTCTTGCCCAGTGGATGGTTGATACCAGTCTTGCCGCCTACAGAGGAATCTACCTGAGACAATAAAGTCGTCGGGACTTGAATAAACGGTACACCTCGTAGATATGTCGCTGCGGCATAACCAGCCAAATCACCAATGACTCCGCCACCGAGCGCAATAATCGTGGTACTGCGTTCACAGCGATTTTCAAGCAAGGCATCGTAGATCAGGTTAAGCGTAGCAGCATTTTTATAGGCTTCGCCATCCGGCAGCACGATGGGAATCACCTTGACGCCAGCATCACGTAATGGCTGAGCCAGCTTTTCGAGGTAAAGAGGAGCCACGGTCGTATTCGTCACAATCGCGACTTGCTTACGCTTCAAATGTGGCAGGATCAACTCAGGCTGCATCAGCAGGCCACGGCCAATATGGATAGGATAAGAGCGCTCGCCCAAGTCTACGTGTAATGTTTGCATGGCTTATAAAGATAAAAGTTTCTGTTCAATCTGGTGCACGATAGCATTCACCGGCTGACCACCGGTATCTACAATAATAGAGGCAACTTCCCGGTACAAGGGATCACGCTGGGCAAACAATTGCTCCAGCTTCCTGCGGGGGTTATCTCCTTGCAGCAATGGGCGGTTCTTGTCATTGCGTGTGCGTTGCCAAAGCTCATGCACATTCGCACGCAAATAAATCACTGTACCATGCTCCATCAGTTGCTTGCGGTTCTCAGGTAACAACACCGCTCCACCACCGGTTGCCAGCACAATATCCTGCATCTGGCTCAGCTCCTCAATCACCGCTGCCTCACGCTTGCGAAAGCCGTCTTCTTTTTCCAGTTCAAAAATGACAGGAATGCTGACGCCAGTACGTCGTTCGATCTCATGATCGCTATCGTAAAAAGTTTTGTTCAGGTGCTTGGCGATAATGCGGCCTATGGTGGTTTTGCCCGCCCCCATTAAACCTACAAAGAAAATATTTGCTGCCATAAAAAATGCCCGCCATACGCAAGCGAGCATTTTAAGGGAATCTGGCTTAACTGTCAGATATGGCTAACGCAAAGACAAGCTTTCATCCATGACTTTGGGCGTAATAAAGATTAAGAGTTCAGTCTTGTCGCTTTGCTTCACGCGTCTCTTGAAGACATTGCCAATAAAAGGCAGGTCACCAAAGAATGGCACCTTGTCTACATCGTTACGCTCAGTCTGCTCATAAATACCTCCCAGTACGGCTGTTTCACCGTTGGACACCAACACCTGGGTTTGTACGCGCTGAGTGTCGATGGATGGCACATTATTAAAGACTGTACCCACCTTATCTTTCTTGACTTCCAGATCCATGATGATTTTCTCATCAGGCGTAATCTGCGGTGTCACTTCCAGGCTTAACGAGGCATTCTTGAATTGCACCGCCGTAGCGCCGCTGCTGGTCGCTTGCTGGAAAGGGATTTGCGTCCCTTGCTCAATGATGGCTTTTTGCTGGTTGGCCGTCGTGACACGTGGACTAGAAACAATCTTGCCACGCTGGTCAGTTTCCAGCGCAGAGAGTTCTAGATTCAACAAGAAGCCTGCTGGCAGCCTAAACAAACTGAAAGCAAAATTACCGAAGGCATTGGCAACGGGCAAGTTTACGTTCAGATCCTGCGCACCATCGGCACTCACACCAACGCCAACAGTGCCGGGGATTGAGGTCGTCGCCAGGGTGGAAGAACCCACACGATTGGCAATGGTTTCAGTAATGACGCCAGTGGTAGGGTCTATCGTACGCTGCGTGATGGTGTTACCCAAAGTTCCACTTGAACCATAGCGAGTATCGCCACTCGCCTGCTGCTTTTGTACACCGAAACGTGCACCCAAGCTGCGACCAAACTTCTCATCTGCAATCACGAGCCGTGACTCAATCATCACTTGTTTCACAGGAATATCAATCTTATTGATGATGGTCTGGATTTCTTCCAGATGCTTGGGGGTATCCTGCACGAAGACGGTGTTGGTACGCGCATCGACCACGGCGCTACCACGCTTGGAAAGAATTTTCTGCTTGCTGTCGCTGATGATGTTCTTGAAATTCTCTGCCTTCTGGTAACGTAAGGTAAACACTTCGGTACGCATGGGTTCAAGCTCTTCAATTTGCTGGCTTGCTTCCAGCAACAACTTCTCCTTGGCCGCGACTTCATCAGACGGCGCCACCCAAATCACATTACCCGTCTTGCGCTGGGTTAAGCCCTTACTCGACATAATAATGTCCAGCGCCTGATCCCAAGGAACATCCTTAAGGCGCAGTGTCAGGTTGCCTGTCACGGTATCGCTGGTCACAATATTTAGGCCAGTGAAATCTGCGATCACCTGCAAGACTGAGCGCACATCGATATTCTGGAAATTAAGGGAGAGTTTCTCTCCAGCGTAGCCAGGCTTGGAGCCTTGCACCAGCTTATTCGGGTCTTCAACCACAGGGCGAATATCAATAATGAAGCGTTTATCTGCTTGATAGGCCGACTGTTCCCACAAGCCCTTAGGCTCGATCACCAAGCGGGAGTTGTTGCCCTGCTTGATCGCGTCCACATACAACACCGGCGTATTGAAGTTGATGACATTGAGGCGGCGCTGTAGATTCTGCGGTAGTTCGGTGTTATGAAAATCCACCACGACGGTCTTACCCTGCTGGCGAATATCAATGCCGGCGGAAGCGTCAGAGAGATCAACCACAATACGGCCCTCACCATTCTTGCCGCGCATGAAGTCTATATTATTCAGGGTGTGGAATTTCTCACCCGCTTTAGCCTCGGCGAAGCGAGAAACGACATTGGTATTGGCAGTCCCTGCCTCGGTTGCCTGCAAAATAATTGTCGTTTCACGACCTTGTGTCGTCGTGTTATAGGCCACCATTTTGGCAAGATTCAGCACCATACGAGTACGATCTCGTGCTTGTGCGAGGTTCACTCCTTTAAGCGCCCCTTGGCTGGCTTGCACGCTATTCTTGCCCAAACCATTCCCCACCGCAGGAAAGTCCAGCGCAATGCGCGAGGGATTATTCAAGGTAAAGCCTGCCGGAGGGTTTGCCAATGGTGATGTTGTTTGTACCTGTATGGCAATACGACCACCTGACATTGCCACGAAGTCAATTTTCTCTATTTTGTTGGCAAACTCGGCTTGTTGCTCATCGGCAGCCTGTGCCATCGGCATCAGCAGCATGAATGCCAGACCAGTGGCCCACTTTATAATATTCATCATGTTCACCCTCAATCCTGCAACTCGATACTGGAGATACGCTCTATCCAGTCACCGCTTAACTCATCTTGTATGATTTCCTTGAGCCTTAAGCCGCCCTCAGTAATCTCGGTCACCATGCCAAAATTCTGCCCCATATAGCCCCCCACCTTGATTTGCTGCACTAGGTTATCCGGCGTCAGGATCAGGGCATACTTCAACTTCTCCTTCGACAAGGAGCCAACAAACTTTAGGCTTTCCAACGGGAAAGCTTCCAAAGGTTCACGTGGTCGATTCATATTGGGCTGCATGCTGCTGCGCGAGCTGACGATCTTGCGTGCCTTGAATGGATCGTTGAGGATGCCATCGGCATTATAGGTTGCCGCAGTATAGGGTTTCACCTCAGGCAATGGCTCAACTCGCGCATGCATATCATTACCGGCATCACGGATGAAATGATCAAGATCATCACCCTGACCATCGCCACATGCACTCAACAATACGCACAAGACCAGCATGCTCACGCCTCGGTAATGTTCACGCAACATATCAATGCTCATTTGCGTGCCTCTTTCTTTTCTGCCTGCTTCTTGCTGGCAATTTCATTGGCGTCAAGATAGCGATAAGTACGGGCTACTGCCTCAATCACCAAGCGCCCATCTTTGACATCCTTGCCTGCTGTATTGATGACGATGTCGTTCAAGGTCACGATTCGAGGCAGCCTGGCAATATCTCCAGCAAACTCGCCAAGGTCATGATAGGCACCTGTCACCTTGATCGAGATAGGCATTTCAGCGTAAAAATCGGCGATCACTTCCTGTCCGGGCTTGAATAACTCGAACTCAAGCCCACGCTCAAGCCCGGCCTGGTTGATATCAGTCAACAAACCATCCATCTGTGAGCGATCCGGCAGCTGCTTGACTAATGCACCAAACGTACGCTCGATATCCACCATCTGCTGTTTGTAAGCTTCAAGGTTGATCGCTTGGCGCTTCTTAGCGAGAAAAGTTTCACGTAACTCGCCTTCCTTGGCGCGCGCCTGCTCCAACTCCTCCATCGCAGGACTCCAGAAAAACCAGTAGCCAGCAATGATGATGATCACGAGCAACATGCCCAGAAGTACGCCTTTTACAGGCCACGGCAAGCTACCGGCATTTTTCAAGTCGATATTATTGAAATCCTGCAGGTTCACAGCGCACCGCCTTTCTGCGCACCTGGCAATTCATCATCTGGCGATGGAGGGGCTTTCAACTGCACATTCACAGTGAAGTTGTTTTGCCTGAGCCCATTGAGTGTCGTGGACTTGATTTCTACGAGATTGGGTGACTGTAGCCACTCTGAGCCAGAAAGATTGCGCACCAGTGTAGCCACGCGCGCATTGGTATCAGCCACGCCTTCTAATGTCACTAAATGGCCTTGCTGCTTGAGTGCTTTCAGGTACATGCCTTCTGGCAGCTGGCGGCTGATTTCATCCAGCATCATCACTGACTGGCTACGGTTGACCTGCAAGTTTTCGACGATCTGCTTACGATCCAATACATTGCGTATCTGTGTCTTAAGCTCCTTGATTTCAGCAATTTGCTTATCAAGATTGGCACTGGCAGCCTCAAGCCGCGTATTGCGGTTCACCTGCTCATCCAACTTGCTACTGAGAATCGTGCTACCAAGGAATACAATTGCCACTCCAGCGGCACCGGCGAATGCCAGCATGAGATTAAACTCGCGCTGGCGTTCAGCACGGCGAATCTGGCGGTGTGGGAGGAGGTTGATTCTGACCATTAGTCAAACCTCCGCAAGGCCAAGCCGCAGGCAATCATCAGCGCAGGCGCATCTGCAATGACCTGCTGCTGCTTGAGGCGAGGATTGATCGACATATGATTAAAGGGATTGGCAATGAGTGTATTAGCCTGGGTTTTTTCCTGCACCAGCGCTGCCAGACCTGCTATCGCGGCACAGCCGCCTGCCAGCAGAATATGATCGACTTTGTTGTATTGGGTTGAGTTGGTGAAGAACTGCAGGCTGCGCACAACCTCTTGTGACAGTGATTGCAGGAAAGGCTGCAGTACCTCGCTCTCATAACTTTCCGGCAAGCCACCATTACGCTTGGCAATTTCTGCCTCGTCCCCAGAGACACCGAAACGGCGCTGGATTTCCAGCGTAAGCTGGTTACCACCAAAAGCCTGCTCTCGGCTATGCACAAGTTGCCCATCATGGAAGACATGCACGTGCGTCATGGTGCTGCCTACGTCCACCACCATCACAGTTTGCCCTTTACCGGACTTCGGCAACTCAGTCACGGCTAGCGAATAGGCTGCCTCGGTAGCATAAGACTCTACATCTACAATCAGCACCTTGAGGCCTGCACCTTCTGCCGCTGCTACTCTATCCTCGATTTTTTCCTTGCGGGAAGCAGCAATCAGCACCTCAACCTCTTCGGCCCCACTAGGAGCCGGGCCAAGCACCTGGAAATCGATATTGACTTCATCAAGCGGGAAGGGGATATATTGGTTAGCCTCAGCCTCGACTTGGAATTCCATGTCCTCTTCGCGCATGCCGCCCTGCATGATGACTTTTTTGGTAATGACGGCTGTTGCTGGCAAGGCAAGCGCCACGCGTTTTTCGCGCGATGCCAATAATTTCCAGGCTCGCTTAACCGCATCGGCAACCAGATCGAGTCCAACGATATTGCCATCTACGACCGCTTCCTTGGTCATGGAGGCAATCGCGTAGCCCTGCAGGTGATAAGCTCCCTTGCTCCCCTGTGCCAGCTCGACCATCTTGACTGCACTGGAACTAATATCCACGCCTATCAGAGGCGGTGTTCGCTCTGAGAAAAAGTCGAATTTCAAAAGAAATTCCCTTCCAGTACGGTTAGTTATAATGTTACTTCTAATAATTTACTTTAGATGCTAGCAACAAGCATCTGGGAAGTCAAAGCAGATTATTTGATTTTAAAAACACGGTAATGACACTTATAATAACGGCGTCTGTGACCAATACTGAACCCTAATCAATGCTCCCGAAAAAATGGTGGCAGTTCCTGCTCCTCACCGGCGTCATCCTCGGTTTGGTGACAACTGCACTGGTGGCACTCGCTGCCACATTGATCTACCCCGAACTCCCCTCCCTCGAAGCCCTGACGGATTACAAGCCCAAGGTGCCGATGCGTGTCTATTCCGAGGATGGCCACTTGATAGGCGAATTTGGCGAGGAACGTCGCGCCTTCATCGGCATCAATGAAACGCCCAAGACACTGAAGCAAGCCATCCTGGCAGCAGAAGATGAGCGCTTCTACCAGCATGGCGGCATTGATACCCTGGGGATCCTGCGCGCCGCAGTATCCAATGTTACGTCTGGTAGTTTCAAGGAGGGTGCCAGCACCATCACCATGCAGGTGGCACGCAATTTCTTCCTCTCCAGCGAGAAGACCGCCACCCGCAAACTCAGCGAGGCGCTACTTTCCATCAAGATCGAGCACAACTTGACCAAGGACCAGATTCTGGAGCTTTACATCAACCAGATATATCTTGGGCATCGTTCTTATGGCTTTGCCGCTGCATCGCAGGTGTATTACGGCAAGCCGCTGGATCAACTCAGCATTGCGGAGGTTGCCATGCTGGCTGGCCTACCCAAGGCACCCTCCCGCTACAACCCGTTTGCCAACCCCAAGCGTGCAGAAGCTCGCCAGCACTATGTGCTGCGTCGCATGAAAGATTTACATTTCATTGATCAGAAGCAGTATGAAGCCGCATTGAAGGAACCGCATCGCTTCCGTCAATCGCGCAAGATGCGCGACTTGTCTGCCGATTATGTAGCAGAGATCGTACGCCAGGCCATGTATGAGCGTTACAAGGACGACATCTACAGCAGTGGTCTGAAAATCTACACCACGATTCGCAAAGATACCCAGGAAGCCGCCAACCGCGCCATCCTGCAAGGTATTATTGATTATGACCGCCGCCATGGTTATCGCGGCCCGGAAAAGACCGTCTCTCCTGGCAACAACGAACAGGGCAGCGGCAATTGGCTAGACAATGCCTTGGATAACCTGGAGACCTTCCAGGGCATGATCCCTGCCGTAGTGACTAAAGTCACGCCCAAGGCAGTCAGCGCCTACTCCAAAGATGGCAACAATATCGAGATCAGCGGTGATGGCTTAGCATTCGTACAAAAACAATTGGCTGAGAAAGATGCTACCAAGCGTACCATCAAGCCTGGTGCAGTTATCCGCATCATGCGCCAGGGTGACAAATGGCATATTGTGCAATTGCCACAGGCAGAAGCCGCACTCGTGGCGATGGACCCGGAGACGGGCGCCGTCAAGGCATTGGTGGGTGGTTTTGACTTTAATCGCAACAAGTTTAACCATGTGACACAGGCATGGCGCCAGCCCGGCTCCAGCTTCAAGCCCTTCATTTATTCGGCTTCGCTGGAAAAAGGGTTTACCCCGGCCAGCATGATAGAAGACGAACCTATCTCAGTCTCGGCACGCGAAACCGGCAGTGGCTCAGCCTGGGAACCCAAGAACTATGACCGCAAGTATGAAGGCCCGATGCGCATGCGCACGGCCTTGACCAAGTCCAAGAATATGGTTTCCATCCGCATCCTTGAAGGCATAGGCGTCAATTATGCGCAGGACTACATCACCCGCTTCGGCTTTTCACCCAAGGACCACCCGCCCTACTTGGCGATGGCGCTGGGTGCTGGCTCGGTCACCGCATGGCAGATGGCTGGCGCCTATGCGGTATTTGCCAATGGCGGTTATCGCGTCAAGCCCTATATTATCGACAAAGTGGTCGACAGCCGCGGCAAACTACTGGAACAATCCAAGCCCTTATTGGCTGGCAAAGGCGCAGCACGCGTGATTGATGGTCGTAATGCCTTCATCATGAACTCCATGCTGCAAGATGTGGTGCGCCTAGGCACTGCCACACGCGCACGCAGCCTGGGCCGCTCAGACCTGGCAGGCAAGACTGGCACGACCAATAACCAGATTGATGCCTGGTTTGCTGGCTACAGCCCCAAGCATGTGGCAATCGCCTGGATGGGCTATGACAAGCCCAAGTCGCTGGGCAGCCTGGAAACCGGTGGCAAAGCAGCATTGCCGATCTGGATCGACTATATGAGTTCGGCGCTGAAAAATGTGCCTGAAGTCATCCCAGAAGTACCTGCTGGCGTCAGTGCGATCCGCATCGATCCAGCCACGGGAATGCGTGCCAAAGGCGATAGCGATGGCATGATGGAATATTTCTATCATGAGTTCCCACCGCCGGAGCCCGAAGAATCCATCTTCTCCATTATTCCTGGCTTCCCTGGTCATGGCCCGACGCCCACGGAGAAACAGGATAATACTCCACCCAGGCCAGATCAGCTGTTTTAAGCAGTATTGCAGTCCCGCAAGTGCAGGCACACTTCTCTGTTGCCTGCACTTGCGTGAATCACTTGTGTAGAAGGGCGTTTGCACCATGGCAAAAGATAGCGGCAATCGCCAATCTCAGTTGCGCCAGCTTATTGCACAGCTAGCTGCACGCATGATGGCGGAAGAAGGCATTGCAGATTATGCACATGCCAAGCGCAAGGCTGGACGTCAGCTTGGCGTCACTGACTCGCAATGCATGCCTACCAATAGTGAAATCGAGGAAGAAATCCGCCTGTATCACGATATCTATAATAGTGATGAGCAGCCGGAAGCCTTATTACAGCTACGCAAAGATGCCTTATTGGTCATGCAGCTACTGGAAAGATTTAACCCTCACCTGACTGGTGCAGTACTGGATGGCACGGCAGGAAAATACGCAGAAACCCACATTCACCTGTTTGCTGATAGCTTGAAGGACGTGGAGATTTTTTTGCTGAATCAGCAAATTCCGTATATCACGGATGAAAAATCCTATCGTATTAGTGAGCGGCGTAGCATGGACCGCAAGAAAGTTCCACTGTTCACGCTAGAGGGACCGCATGGACTGATTAAGCTCAGTGTCTTTGAGGTTGACGACATGCGCATGGCAACAAAAAGCCCGGTCAATGGCAACAATGCCAGCCGGGCCAATATAGAAACACTTACCAAGCTAATCGTACAAAGCGAACAGACGCCAGAGCTCTAAGACAACCTCATCGATAGGGCGTTATCCCTCTCTTAGCCAGCGTGCAATATCCATGGCGTAATAGGTCAAGACACCATCGGCACCTGCCCGCTTGAATCCCAGCATCGCTTCAAGCACCACAGCCCGCTCATCCAACCAGCCATTTTGCACCGCGGCCTTGAGCATGGCATATTCACCGCTCACGTGATAAGCATAGGTTGGCACACCAAACTCCTGCTTCACTCGGCGCACGATATCAAGATAAGGCATGCCTGGTTTGACCATGACCATATCAGCGCCCTCTTCCAAATCCAAAGCCACTTCCCGCAAAGCTTCGTCCGAATTGCCTGGGTCCATCTGGTAATTGTATTTGTTACCCTTGCCAAGATTGGCAGATGAACCTACCGCATCGCGGAATGGCCCGTAAAACGCAGAGGCATACTTGGCCGAATACGCCAGGATACGTGTATGAATATGACTAGCCTCTTCCAGCGCATCGCGAACCGCGCCTATTCTGCCATCCATCATGTCCGAGGGTGCTACCACGTCGGCACCTGCGTCAGCATGGCACAACGCCTGTTTTACCAAGATGGCCACAGTTTCATCATTGAGCACATAGCCGGTGTCATCAATCACGCCATCTTGCCCATGAGTAGTATAAGGATCGAGCGCGACATCAGTGATGATGCCCAGTTGAGGATAAGCCGCTTTCAGCGCTCGCACGGCACGCGGCACCAAACCATCACGATTCCACGCCTCATCCGCAGTCAGGCTTTTGTACTGCTGCTCAATGACAGGGAACAGGGCCAATGCAGGAATACCCAGTGCCACGCATTCCCCGGCTGTTTGCAGCAGGTGATCCAGGCTTTGGCGCTGCACACCCGGCATGGAGGCAACTGGCTCAATACGATTGTCACCTTCGAGCACAAACACGGGATAAATCAGGTCACTTGTTGTGAGCACATGCTCGCGCATCAGACGGCGCGAGAAATCATCCCGCCGCATGCGGCGTGGACGAATAGCGAGAAACTGGCGTGATGATTCGGTCATGGAAATTCCTTATGCAAATACCTGGGCTAGTGCCACACCCGGATCAGGCTGGCGCATAAAGGCCTCGCCGACAAGGAAAGTGTGCACCGCATGTTCGCGCATCAAGGCCACATCCTGTGACGTGAAGATACCTGACTCGGTGACGATGATTTTGCCAGCCGGAATACGTGCCAACAGCGACAATGTCGTCTCCAGCGTTACTTCAAAGGTACGCAGGTTACGATTATTAATACCGAGCAAAGGCGTCTCTAGCTGCAATGCCTGCTCCAACTCCTCGGCATTATGCACTTCCACCAATACACTCATGCCAAGCTGGTGAGCGATGGTTTCCAGTGCGCGCATCTCTGCCAGATCAAGCGCAGCAGCAATTAGCAGGATGCAATCAGCCCCCATGGCACGGGCCTCATACACCTGATAAGGGTCTATCATGAAATCCTTGCGCAATACCGGAATATCACAGGCCGCACGTGCCACCTGGAGATATTCTGCACTCCCCTGGAAAAACTGCTCATCAGTCAATACGGAAAGACAGGCAGCACCATGACGGGCGTAACTAGCCGCAATCTCAGCTGGCCGAAAATCTTCGCGGATCACGCCTTTTGACGGGCTAGCCTTCTTGATTTCCGCGATCACCGCTGCTTCGCCAGCAGCAATCTTGGCCTGGATAGCACCAATAAAAGAACGAGGAGCTGGCTGGGCCAAGGCGGCAGCCTCAACCTCGGCCAATGGCTTTTGCTGTTGTGCGGCGTGGATTTCCGCACGCTTCACTTCAAGTATCTTATTGAGTATGTCTGACATTGCCTTGCAATCACTTTCATTAATCGTAACCATCTTTGCACCGACTATTTGATTACTACTGGTACAGCCGTCCCTGATAGCGTAACCACCCATCGACATGGCGTCCTCTGGGGTCATGATGGGTCCAGTGTATGACACCACCCTTGGCATTCCATTCGTATATGCCATTGAAGTCGACCAGCTCACCAGCCTGCAATCCATCCAGCCGCGGCGCAAGATCGATATTATGCGCCACCAGCACCGTCATGCCGTTTTCCAGCCCTAGGATAAAGCGTTGATGGCGCGAACCATCGTTATCATCAGGCAATACTTTGCGCACTACGCCACTGGATCGCACCGCCACGCCATGCTCACGCTGGCTAAATGCTTTTGCGATACGCTGGTTGGCTGCAACAGGCGTAGATGTCGCCGATACCTCAGCAGCAGGGGAGGCACCTTGCCCTGGCTGGCTAAAATGGAAAAATGTGTAGCCGACAGCAATCGCAGCGACCAGCAACAACCGCATCATACGGCTTGACTCAACGCCTTGAGTTGTTGCAATTTGCCCATTGCCGCGCCGGAATCCAGCGAATGTGCTGCCTGTGCAATGCCTGCTGATAAATCAGCAGCCAGACCAGAAACATAGATCGCGGCGCCGGCATTCAACAAGACAATATCCCGTGCCGGGCCAGTCTGGCCTGTAAAAACACCTAGAATAATCTCGCTGGAATCTTGGGCGTTTTCCACATGAATGCTGTTGATGTCATGCAAGGCCATGCCAAACTGGGCAGGGTTAAGCGTGTATTCATGCACTTCGCCATGTTTGAGCTCAGCGACATAAGTATCCGCGGAAAAAGAGATTTCATCCATTTCATCCGCACTATGCACCACCATCACATGCTCGCTGCCCAACTGCTTCAACGTATGTGCCAACAGGCTCACCAGATCACGATGGAACACACCCATGACCTGACGCCTGGCGCCAGCGGGGTTAGTCATCGGCCCCAGCAGGTTAAACATGGTACGCACACCAAGCTCACGCCGCACTGGCGCTGCATACTTCATGGCTGCGTGGTGATTGGGAGCAAACATGAAACCGATACCGGCCTCGTTGACACAACGCGCCACCTGCTCAGGCGTGAGACTGATATTGACGCCCAAGGCCTCCAGCACGTCCGCAGAGCCACTCTTGGAGGAAGCAGCACGCCCACCATGCTTGGCGATACGTGCGCCGGCACCAGCTGCGACAAAAGCCGATGCTGTCGAGACATTGAAAGCCTTGTTGGGCGCACCACCGGTACCACAGGTATCAATCAAATGACTGCCATCGTCCACCTGCACCTTGCTGGAAAGCTCGCGCATCACCTGCGCGGCAGCTGCAATCTCCGTCACGGTCTCACCCTTGACGCGCAAACCAGCAAGGAAACCAGCAATCTGTATCGGGGTAAAAGTGCCGCTCATGATCTGCTGCATGACATCCAGCATTTCATCGTGGGTGAAATCGGTATGGTCAATCAGCCTTTGCAAGGCGATCTTGGGGGTAATGCTCATCAATACGCTTTCAGGAAATTATTCAGCAACTCGTGTCCATACTGGGTGAGGATAGACTCGGGATGGAACTGCACGCCCTCAATCGGCAGCGTCTTGTGGCGCACACCCATGATCTCGCCGTCTTCTGTCCAAGCAGTAATTTCCAGGCAATCAGGGATAGATTCGCGCTCTATCACCAAGGAATGATAACGCGTTGCGGTATAGGGATTCGGCAAGCCCTTGAATACGCCAATATCAGCGTGGTGGATGTCAGAAGTCTTGCCATGCATCAGTTGCTTGGCATGCACGATCTTGCCGCCGAACGCTTGACCTATGCTTTGATGCCCGAGACAAACCCCCAGAATGGGAATCTTGCCAGCGAACTCATGAATCAATGGCACCGATATTCCCGCCTCGTTTGGCGTACAAGGACCAGGAGAAATCACAATATGCCTGGGGTTAAGTGCAGCCACCCCGGCGAGATCAATTTCATCGTTGCGATACACCTGCACATCTTGGCCAAGCTCACCAAGATATTGCACAAGGTTGTAAGTAAACGAATCATAGTTATCCAGCATTAACAGCATAATCTGCGTCCTTCTTCATTCCGCTTTGGAGCAAGCCCGCTATTTTGGGCGCAATTCATCATAAAAAAAAGTCCTTGTCCTGCAACAGCGCCTCAAAATCCTCTATGCGCAAGGGCTTGGAGAACAAAAAACCCTGGAAATAGCGACAGCCATAGCCTTGCAACAATGCAAACTGGTCTTCCGTCTCCACCCCTTCCGCGACCACGCGCAACCCCAAGGTGCTACTCATTGCGAGGATAGCCTGCACAATCGCCGCATCGCTGGCATCCTCGGTAATGTCATGGACAAATGAGCGATCAATCTTGACCTGCGTCAGGGGCAAGCGCTTGAGATAAGCCAGGGAAGAATATCCGGTACCGAAATCATCCATGGAAAAACGCACGCCCAACTCGCGCAAGGCGTTCATCTTGGCAATCGCATCCGCAATATTGTCCAGCACTACGCTCTCTGTTAGCTCGAGTTTGAGCAAGCTGGGATCTGCGCCGGTAGTTTGCAGTATCTTCCGGACCTCATCGACAAAATCCACATGGCGAAACTGGCGTGCACTTACATTTACCGCCAGTTGCAAGCCATCAAACCCAGGCTTGCCCTCCCAAGCCTTAAGCTGCTGACAGGCGCTATACAGCACCCAATGGCCTATCGAGACAATCAGGCCACTATCTTCAGCAATCGCGACAAACTCTTTGGGGGACAGCAAACCATGATCGGGATGTTGCCAACGCAATAACACCTCAGCACCGAAGACCTTGCGCTCTTCATCCACCTGCACCTGGCAAAATAAGCGCAACTGCTTTTGCACTATCGCCAGTCGCAGCTGTAACTCCATATCGACTCGCCTCTCCAGCGCAGCCTGCATGGCTGGATCGAAAAAGCGCAGGGTATTTCGCCCGGCAGCTTTAGCTTCGTACATGGCAGTGTCCGAACGCTTGAGTAACTCCTCAATACTGACGAAATTGCCATTGAACAGAACAATACCGATACTTGAAGAATTGTGATGTTCAATATCTCCCAATTGATAAGGATGATTAATTGTTTCCAGAATTTTTTGGGCAACCTGCTTTGTTTGCGCTATCGCCTGCTCAAGCCCCATGCTCAGATCTTCCAGGACAATGACAAACTCATCCCCACCCAAGCGCGCAACGGTATCTTCGTTACGCACGCATTGGCGCAAGCGGCGTGCAACCTCGACCAGCAGCAAATCGCCTACATCGTGCCCACGCGAATCATTCAGCGCCTTGAAGTTATCCAGATCAATGAACAACACCGCCCCATGCTTACCATGCCTGATACTCGCTGCAATTGCCTGATGCAAACGGTCTAGCAGCAGCCTGCGGTTCGGCAGAGTAGTCAACACATCATAAAAAGCCAGGTTGCGTATTTCCGTTTCGACCTTGCGACGCTCAGTCAGGTCACGAAAAAAACCCGTCAACAGTGGTACGCCTTGCTCTTTGAGGGAGGTGATCGTTAACTCAACTGGAAATTCGGTACCATCAGCGCGCAAAGCGCTCAATTCCAATCTGCGCTCCAACATTGTGCTGACTCCTGAAGCCAGATAGCGCTGATGACCTTGCCTGTGAGCATCACGCATCGCCGGAGGAATCAGGGTATCCACCAGCATCTTCCCTAATACATCTTCACGACGATAGCCAAACATGGCCTCGGCAGCATGGTTAAACTCCACCAGCCTCCCCTGCTCATCAATGCTGACAATGCCATCCTGCGCATTCTCAATCACGGCCCTGAACTTCGTCTCGCTGTTGCGCAATGCTCTCTCCGCCATCTCACGTGAAGATTGCAAGGCAACAATCAGCATCCCAACCATGGATAGCGTACCCATCAAGACCCACAGCGCCCAGACTGGCTGAGATATGGACTGTGCCAATTCTGGCAAATCACCCACTCGGGTGGATGCCATCGCAACGATGGACAAAACCAATACCACGATAGATGACCCCGTGATACCGGTACGCATTGAGATGAGAATCACCAGGGGCACAACCAGAAAGGCAAACAACATGTATTGATCAGCATCATCTGGCGCAAACTTGAAGATCGCCCATTCGATAGTCACTAGAGCCACTGCCAATAAGGCAAAGCGGGTGTGCCGCCGCCAGAAACCAAGGAATTCGTTCCAGGTGATATTGAGAAGTAATGGCAATAGCAACAATATTCCCAGTACATTGGCAACCCAGCCAAATAACAAGGAAGAAAGCAGCCTGTCGATACTGAGCAATTGCGCTTGGTACAAGATGGCAACTTCCATCACGCTGAGCACCAGCATGCCCACTACCATGCCGAGCATCATGAGAAAAATGTCACGAATCCTGTCCAGCGTGTAGTGAAAGCCGCTGATTCGAAGCATCCAAGCCGTCAAGGCGTAAGCCATGGTATACCCGACAGGAAGAGCACCAATCAACAGCGTATTGGCAAGGTCAAAACCATGGGCATTGAGCACGAGCGCCAGCTGGGCTGCAAAAATAGCAGGCCAGTAGTGCATGCCCCAACGAAGCAAGGCAGCTACAGCTACTCCTGCAGGCAACCAAACCAGATTGGCCTGAAACACGGAGAATGGCAGCACTTTACCCAGCATGCCCAAGGCAAAATACCCGAATGCCAGAATGATGAGCCGAAACAGAACCCGGCTACTAGCTGCTGCCATGCCTACTCCTTGTTATCTAGCCCTGCCTGTACGATCTCCGCTGCGCGCAATACGGCACGCGCCTTGTTTTGGGTTTCTATCCACTCATTTTCAGGCACTGAGTCTGCCACAATGCCTGCACCAGCCTGTGAATACAACATGCCATCCTTGATCACACCGGTGCGGATGGCAATCGCCAGATCCATATCACCATTGAAGCCAAGATACCCCACTGCACCGCCGTAAATACCGCGTTTACTTGGCTCAAGTTCATCAATGATTTCCATGGCACGCACCTTGGGTGCCCCGCTCAAGGTGCCAGCGGGGAAGGTCGCTTTTAGCACATCAATCGCGTGCAAACCTGGCTTGAGCTTGCCTTCAACATTCGACACGATATGCATCACGTGTGAGTAACGCTCAATCACCATCTTGTCAGTCACTGCCACGCTACCCACTTGCGCCACGCGACCCACGTCATTGCGCCCCAAATCCATCAATTGCACATGCTCTGCAATCTCCTTGGGGTCAGCCAACAACTCTTCTGCCAGAGCAACATCTTCCTCACGCGTCTTGCCACGTGGGCGTGTGCCAGCTATCGGGCGTGAAGTGACCGTATCTTCCTCCAATCGCACGAGGATTTCGGGTGAAGCCCCAACCACATGATGATCTCCCATATGGTAGTAGAACATATAGGGAGAAGGGTTGAGGCTACGCAAGGCGCGATAAAGCGACAAAGGTGGGGCAGTAAAAGGCTTGGCCATACGTTGTGACAACACCACCTGCATGATGTCGCCATCAAAAATATATTGCTTGGATTTAGCAACAGCTTCCTTGAAGCTAGCCTCGCCAAACTCCGAGGCCGCATCGGTAGCAGGCATCGCAGGCGCTTGCGGAATCGTCACTGGTTGGCGCATGCGCTGCACCAAGGCATGCAAGCGTTTAATACCTATTGCATAAGCTTCAGCAACAGCAGGGTCTGCATAAACAATGAAATAGAGCTTGCCAGAAAGATTATCGATCACAGCGATCTCTTCCGAGACCATGAGCAGGATATCAGGCACACCCAGCGCATCCGGCTTGGCAGTGCCAGCCAAACGACGCTCAATGTAGCGGATGGTGTCGTAACCAAAATATCCAGCTAGGCCACCAGTAAAGCGTGGCAAGCCTTCATGCGGCGGGATGCGGAACCTGGCCTGATAAGCCTGGACGAAATCCAGCGGATTAATGTCTGACACTTCCTCAACCACCTGATCGTGGTCAAGCACATTGATCGCTTGCCCTCGCACTTCTATGCGTACATGCGCAGGCAAACCGATGATGGAATAGCGGCCAAAACGCTCACCTCCCTGCACTGACTCAAGCAAGTAGGAGTATGGCTGGTTAGCCAGCTTTAGGTAGAGGGAAAGCGGTGTATCAAGGTCAGCGAAGGTTTCGATGACCAAGGGAATACGGTTATAGCCCTGGCTTGCCAGGGTATTGAATTCCTGTTGACTGATGGTTTGCAGCATAAAAACTCCCGAATCCTGATGTTGTTGTAATTGAGTGGCGCCCATGTATGTTCATGGGTATTGGTAGCGACTGTTCAGCGCCACCATCGCCAGCTATTGCGATCACTCAGGATTCGGGTATTCATCTGCATGTTGCTTATACGTTAGCCAACTCAGCGCGCAACGCGCTGATCACGGTGTTGTAACGGTTAGGGTCGGTATCCTTGCCAGCACCAAACACGGCAGAACCTGCCACGAATGTATCGGCACCCGCACGGGCAATTTCCGCGATGTTGGCAGGGTTCACGCCACCATCAATTTCCAGCCAGATTTCACGGCCAGTTTTCTCAGTGTAGGCATCAATGCGAGCACGCGCTTCACGCAGCTTGTCCAGCGTGCCAGGGATGAACTTCTGACCACCAAAGCCCGGGTTCACGGACATCAACAACACCATATCAACCTTGTCCATGACATAGTCAAGATAGGACAGCGGCGTAGCCGGGTTGAACACCAAGCCGGACTTACAGCCATTGTCACGGATCAGGGACAGGCTGCGATCAATATGATCGGAAGCTTCTGGGTGGAAAGTAATGATATTGGCACCAGCCTTGGCAAAATCAGGAATGATGCGGTCAACAGGCTTCACCATCAGGTGCACGTCGATGATGGCATCAGTCACTGGGCGAATTGCCTCACAGACCAAAGGGCCGATCGTCAAATTGGGAACGTAATGGTTATCCATCACGTCGAAGTGAACAATATCAGCGCCGGAAGTGATGACATCGGTGATTTCCTGGCCCAGCTTGGCAAAGTTGGCGGAAAGGATACTAGGAGCAATTCTGAATGGTTTGGCCATGATTTTTAAGGGTGTATAGCGTAAAAATATTTATTTTAACCGAAAATGATGTCAACGCACCCAGCATTAGCAACGCTTATTGCAAAATCCATACTGTGATCAGGCTTATACTAAGCCACATGATGGCTTGAAGCGCTGGCGCGGCAAGTGATTGCTGGCAAAAATTTGCTTGCTAACGAACAGCTTAGTTCAACACTACCAAATGAGAGTATGATAGCGGCCTGCCGCGCACAATCCCTCTTGGCTTAATTGCTTGAAATTGTTGCTTAAGTTGCCGCGATACAGGAAAATTGCAGGATGCATTTATTTACCGTCGGCGTGAACCACACGACCGCACCCGTTTCCATACGTGAGAACGTCGCTTTCCAGAACGAGCATCTCGGCGGTGCGCTGCGCGACTTGAATTCTTACGGCATCCGCGAAGCGGCGATCCTATCGACTTGTAACCGCACCGAACTCTACTGCAACACTGACAACCCGCAAAAAGCCCTGGATTGGCTGGCCAACTACCATCAGCTACAACCCAACGCGATTGCACCCTATATGTACACCCTGCCGCAGGAAGATGCCGTCAAGCATGCCTTCCGCGTTGCCTCTGGGCTAGACTCCATGGTGTTGGGGGAAGCCCAGATATTAGGACAGATGAAGCAGGCGGTGCGCATTGCCGAAAATGCTGGCACCCTCGGCACATTGCTGCACAAGCTGTTCCAACGCACATTTTCCGTGGCGAAGGAAGTGCGCACCAACACCAATATTGGTGCCAACTCAGTCTCACTGGCAGCGGCCAGCACACGCTTGGCCCAGCGCATTTTCGGCGCACTGAATAACCAGCACGTACTCTTCATCGGTGCGGGTGAAATGATAGAGTTATGTGCCGAGCATTTTGCCGCACATCGCCCGCTATCCATCACCGTGGCCAACCGCACGCTAGAGCGCGGCCAAGAACTGGCGGCCAGCATCGGCGGCCAAAGCATGTTATTGGCTGACCTGCCGGATCGCCTGGCTGAATTTGACATTGTCATCACTTCCACTGCCAGCCAGTTACCCATCGTCGGACTGGGCATGGTGGAGCGCGCCATCCGCGCCCGCAAACACAAGCCCATGTTCATGGTCGACTTGGCGGTGCCACGCGACATCGAGCCAGAAGCGGGTGAGCTGGATGACGTGTTCCTTTATACAGTGGACGACCTTGCGCAAGTAGTGCAGGAAGGCATGGAAAACCGCCAGGAGGCTGCCGCAGAAGCCGAAGCCATCATCGACATGCGCGTGGATAATTTCATGCAATGGCTCAAAACCCGGAGCGCCGTGCCGACCATACGCGCCCTGCGCGAGCAGGCAGAGCGCCACCGCCTGAGCGAACTGGAAAAAGCCCGTAAATTATTGGCCCGCGGCGATGATCCAGGCCAAGTACTGGATGCATTAAGTAATGCACTCACCAACAAGCTGTTACATGGCCCCAGCCATGCACTCAATAATGTCAGCGGCGAAGACCGTGACCAACTGGAAGCCATGCTGCGTCAGCTTTACCAGATCCACAACTAACCCAACCTGTCGTTCTAAACAATTAGCGCAATGAAACCTTCAATGATGAAAAAGCTCGCCACCTTGAGCGAGCGCCTGGATGAACTGAATCGCTTGTTATCCAGCGAGGATGCCACTAACGATATCGACAACTATCGCAAGATCACGCGCGAACACGCCGAGATCACGCCTATCGTCGAACAATTCCGCGCCTATGAACAAGCCGGGAGTGACATCAAGGAAGCACAGGTGATGCTCTCAGACCCGGAAATGAAGGAATTCGCCCAGGAAGAAATCGAGGCCAACAAGCAAAAGCTTGAAGACATTGAGAAAGAGCTGCAGAAGCTGCTGCTGCCCAAGGACCCCAATGACGAACGCAATATCTTCCTGGAAATCCGCGCTGGTACTGGCGGTGATGAATCTGCACTGTTCGCCGGCGACCTGTTCCGCATGTATTCCCGCTATGCTGAACGGCAACGCTGGAAGGTAGAAATCGTCTCCGCCAGCGAATCTGAAGTAGGCGGCTATAAGGAAATCATCGCCAAGATCGAGGGCTTTGGCGCTTACTCCCGACTCAAGTTTGAATCCGGCGGCCACCGTGTGCAACGCGTGCCGGAAACCGAAACCCAGGGCCGTATTCACACTTCTGCTTGTACCGTCGCGGTATTGCCGGAAGTGGACGAAGTCAGCGACATCACAATCAACCCGGCTGATATCCGCATTGATACCTTCCGCGCATCAGGCGCTGGCGGCCAGCACATCAACAAAACCGATTCCGCAGTACGCATCACCCACTTCCCCACTGGGATTGTAGTGGAATGCCAGGATGGTCGCAGCCAGCACTCCAATAAAGCCCAGGCCATGCAAGTGCTTGCCGCACGCATCAAGGCGAAGCAGGTTGATGAACAACAAAGCAAAATCGCCAGCGAGCGTCGCAGCCTGATTGGTTCGGGCGACCGCAGTGAGCGCATACGCACTTATAACTACCCACAAGGCCGCATCACCGATCACCGCATCAACCTGACACTCTACAAGATTGATGCAATCACGGAGGGCGACATGGACGAGCTGATCGGCACCCTGGCAGCAGAACACCAGGCCGACCTGTTGGCAACATTGGGCGAGGATAACTAAGGCCAATGAATGCCAGCCTGCGTAGTATTGCCCTACTGGAAGCCAGCAAGGGCGTTTTGGTGCTGGGGGCATCGCTTGCCCTTTTTCGCTATATCAACGCGGATTGGCAAGCCTATGCCGAAACGCTGATTCGCCATCTGCACCTCAACCCTGCGAACGAAACCCCGCGCATTCTGCTGCATTGGGTTGCCAATATCACCGAACCACGACTAATGACACTGGCATTCGGTGCCATGTTCTATGCTGCCATCCGCCTACTGGAAGCTTATGGCTTATGGCTAGGCAGGCACTGGGCCATTATCCTGGGCATCGCAAGTTCAGGCCTCTACCTGCCATTCGAGATACTGGAACTGCTCAAGCACTTCAGCTGGCTTGGGTTCAGCGTCTTTGCCATCAACGTCCTGATCGTGATCGTCCTCTGGCGCCATCATCGCTAGGCACCTCTCATGGCCAAGCTCAAGAATCTGATGTCGTGTGCGGCCAACCGCCTGCATGAAGCAAGCGGGCTTGAGCTTGCAGAAGTACGCATTGAAATCCGCATCCTGATGCAGCATAGCCTGGGAGGCGTCAATCACGCCTGGCTTATTGCTCATGGTGACGACACGGTAACGGACGAGTTACGCAGCAGCTTTGAAAGCCTGCTGGCTCGCCGCATTCAGGGCGAGCCAGTCGCTCATATTTTGGGGCACCGTGAATTCTACGGCCGGGTATTCATGGTAACGCCTGACACCCTAATACCTCGGCCTGATACCGAGATACTGGTGGAGGCAGCACTGGAGCGGATACGGCCAGATCAGCAAGTCTCCGTCCTCGACATGGGTACTGGTACAGGTGCTATCGGCATTACATTGGCACTCGAGCGCCCACTTACCCAGGTGACTATTCTGGATGACTCAGAAGCCGCGCTTGCTATCGCGAACACCAATACACAACAACTATCTGCACACAATGTCACTGCTTTGCATAGCGACTGGTTTAACGCTGTCGCAAGCCAACGCTTTGACTTGATTGTCAGCAATCCGCCTTATATTGAAGCCGCAGACCGACATCTACAGCAAGGCGATCTGCGCTTTGAGCCCTTGACGGCACTGGCATCAGGCGTTGATGGCTTGGATGACATCCGCAAGATCGTGGCGCACGCTCCAGAGCACCTGACCCCCTCAGGCTGGTTAATCATTGAGCATGGCTACGATCAGGGCAGTGCCGTACGCACGCTTTTCAGCAGTCACCACTTTGCAAGCGTACACAGCATGCTAGACCTGGCAGGACATGAACGGATTACACTCGGCCAGTTATTACCCACTTAAGCAGCGCGCTTGCGCAGGCTGATCATCATCACCCCAACCAACACCAATACCGACCCCATAAACTGGATCAGCGACAACTGCTCTCCCAGAAACACATAGGCTAGGTAAATCGTTGCCACCGGACCCAACGCGCCTATCATTGAGGTCTGCATCGATCCTATACGCTTCATGGCTGCCGCCAAGGCAAATGCGGGCAACACAGTGGAAAACAGTGCCATCCCGATCGTCAACCCATAAACGCGCCCAGATTGCTGCAAGGCACTTAAGGGGTGAGTAAGCAGGAACTGTGCTATGCAGGCAAGGCAGGCCACTGTCATGGCATAAGCCGTAAAACGCATGGCCCCGATGCGGGCAATCGTGTGCCCTGCCCCCACCAAGTAAACTGCATAGGCAAGCGCACTCGCAAACACCAGGCTGCCACCGAGAAAAAGGCCATCGCCATTCAGGCTAAAATCATGCACGAAGACCAACACGATACCGGCATAGCTCAACAAGAGCGCTACCATCACGGTTTTGCCGATATGCTGACGGAATATAAGCGAGCTGATCAGCACCACCATGGTCGGATACAAGAACAAGATGAGGCGTTCTAGCCCGGCACTGATGTACTGCAAACCAAGAAAATCGAGGAAGCTTGCAAGGTAATAGCCAACAAAACCCAGGAGCAGCACCGCAAACCAGTCGCGGCTTTGCATCACTGCTGCTTTCTCCTGTCCGACAAACATGGCGACGATAAAGAATGGCACAGAGAAAGCCATGCGCAAAGCCAATAAGGTGACAGCATCAATCGGCTCCAGATAAGCAAGCTTGACGAAAATCGCCTTGGCAGAAAAACCGATCGCAGAGACAAGCGCAAACAACACGCCGAAGGCCTGCTGACGCGAGGAAAAGAATGGTGCAAGAAACGGGGGCATTTGTATGAGGAACCTGTATTCAATATGCTCAACAATACAGGCCTTATCACGTGAGGATAGCAAAACGGGACAAGGCCCGCGCTATCTGATGATCAACAACTTACCGCAATGATCCGATACAACGGACAGTAGCTATCAGCCACCACAGTCGCAGAAACAAGATTAGATTTAAGTTTGTCATCATGAAGAGACTGTAGGCGATGCTGCCGCTATTGTCTAGCGCTGGCTGTCAGCCGCGACAAGATATTGCTGCTTGAGGCGCATGTAGTGTTGAGCGGAATACATGAAATGAGCGATTTCCTTTTCCGTCAGCGCCCTGATTTTCTTTGCAGGACTACCGAGGTAGAGAAAGCCACTTTCCAGCACCTTGCCTTCTGGCACTAAGCTGCCTGCACCAAGCAATACGTGCTTTTGCACCACCACCTTATCCATCACGATGCTACCCATACCAATCAGACATTCGTCTTCAAGCGTGCAACCATGCAGAATAACCTTATGGCCTACCGTCACGTTAGCCCCCACGATCAAGGGGGAGCCCTCAGGCTCCCAGCTCGACTTGTGACTAACATGGAGAATGGAGCCATCCTGGATATTGCTGCCCTGACCGATACGTATATGGTTGACGTCGCCACGAATCACGGTACCAGGCCATACCGAAGCGTGATCACCGAGCACAACATCGCCAATGATCACGGCAGAAGGGTGGATGTAAACTTCCCGCCCAATTTGCGGTGAGATTCCCTGGTAAGCAGCAAGCACAGAACCCGCTTGCGGGGTATGATGGTCTGACATAAGCCATAGTATAATCCCATCCATGCAAGATTCTTTATCCGTCGGCATCGTCGCGCCGCAAACCGCACATTTCCAGCAACCACTTGTCTTGAAAAGTGGCGAAGCGCTGCCCGCTTTCGACATCATCTACGAGACGTATGGCACGCTGAACAGCAACAAATCTAATGCTGTGCTGATTTGTCACGCACTGTCGGGCAACCATCATGCCGCCGGCAAACACACAGAAGACGACAAGCACTCTGGCTGGTGGGACAACCTTATCGGCCCAGGCAAGCCGCTGGACACCAACAAGTTCTTCGTCATCGCCCTCAATAACCTGGGCGGCTGCCATGGCAGCACCGGCCCAGCCAGCATCAACCCTGCAACTGGCAAACCGTGGGGCTCTCAGTTCCCCATGCTCACAGTAGAAGACTGGGTGAAATCGCAAACACTACTGGTTGATCATCTTGGCATTAGCCAATTAGCTGCTGTGGTCGGTGGTAGCTTGGGCGGCATGCAGGCGATGCAATGGACACTAGACTTCCCTGATCGCGTGCGCCATGCGCTGGTGATTGCCTCAGCGCCCAATCTCACGGCACAAAACCTGGCCTTCAATGAAGTTGCTCGCCAAGCCATCATGACCGACCCGGAATTCCACAATGGCGATTATTACCAACATGGCGTGATTCCCAATCGCGGCCTGCGTATCGCCCGCATGCTGGGCCATATCACGTATTTATCCGATGATGCCATGGGCGCGAAATTTGGCCGCAAATTGCGTGATGGCAGCCTAAAGTACAGCTTCGAGGTGGAGTTCGAAATGGAGTCATACCTGCGCTATCAAGGCGACAAATTCGCTACGGCCTTCGACGCTAATAGCTATTTGCGCATGACCAAGGCTCTGGATTACTTCGACCCGGCGTTTACACATGGCGGCGACCTGAGCGTAGCCCTATCCAAGGCCAAGGCAGACTTTCTCGTCGTCTCATTCACCAGCGATTGGCGCTTCTCTCCCGCACGCTCGCGAGAAATCGTCAAGGCGCTGCTGGATAACGAACTTAGCGTCAGCTACGCAGAAGTCACCGCTGCCCACGGTCACGATGCATTCCTGATGCCAGACCCGCATTACCACCAGATACTGCGCGCCTATCTTGCGAAAATTGACACAGGAGCAAGCGCATGAGCACAAAAATTGTAAAAGAAGCAGAAAATCGCCATGATTTTGCGCTCATCGCAAAATGGATACAACCCAAATCCAAGGTACTGGACCTAGGCTGCGGCAATGGTGCCCTGCTCTCGTTCCTACACGACAAGCTGGACGTCAAGGGCTATGGCGTGGACAAGGATGACAACAACGTCCTGGAATGTATCAGTCACGGTGTCAATGTCATCCAGATGGATCTGGAGGCCGGACTAGCCGGATTCGATTCGCTTTCGTTTGATTACGTCATCCTGTCGCAAACCCTGCAAGCCATGGTCAATACAGAAGGCGTATTGCGCGAAATGCTGCGCGTGGGTAAGCAGGGTATCATCACATTCCCAAATTTTGGCTACTGGCGCCATCGCATCCAGCTCATGGCTGGGCATATGCCGGTCTCGGACAACATTCCGCACCAGTGGTACAACACGCCCAACCTGCACCTGTGTACCATTGATGACTTTGAAGCACTATGCGCGAAAATGAATATCCGCATCACTGACCGCATCGTCATCAACGAAGGCGATACGGTCAGCTTCATGCCCAATTTGCTCGGTAGCCTGGCGATTTATCGCTTCGAACAGGCCAGCTGGCCGATCAGTTACTAGACGCTTCTCACTGAGGAACACCAGGCCACCGGTTGCTCTGTTGTGTTTATCCTCCATTTGCCGAAGCCACCAGCGTAACGGGTGCTGTGCTGCGATGATGAATGGGGTCGCGGAAACGCGGCAAAATATGCTCACCAATACGGTAGGCTTCTTCCAAGTGAGGGTATCCCGCCAGGAAAAATAGAGATATGCCAATCTTGTTATATTCACGAATGCGATCCTCCACCGATTCGTAACTACCTACCAGTGCGCAGCCAGGTGGAATACCGATATGGCCTAGCCCACCCCAGACATTCGGATAGATAAAAAAGTCTTCGAAATTCGCTGAAAGTGCCTGCTGTGCAAACTCGTTTTCGTGACTGAGGCGACGCGCCGAACGCAAACCGGCATGTGCTGCTACCGCGCGATCAGCCCCGGCTGCAATCCCCTCATCAAAAAATCGCTTGGCTTCCTGAAAGGCCAGCGCCTCGGTCTCTCGCGTGATTACGTCTATCGACAAGCCAAAACGTATCTCCCCAGCACGTCCATAGCGTTCTGCCCGCGCCCTTACATCAGCAATCAGGGTGGCTATTTCGTCCGGGCGCTCAGCGCGCATCAGGTAATAATCGGCATGCTTGGCGCCAAACTCGCGCGCAGCCTCGGATGAGCCTGCCGTGCAGATAAGGGGAAGCTCAGCCTTGGCCAGTGGACCACGCAACCCACCGTTTTCACTCCTGTAGTACTTACCCTCGAAGCTAAAAGATTCCGAGTTCCAGTACCCCTTGACCACTTGCAGGAATTCATCAGCACGCTCATAACGCTCATCGTGCGGCACATAATCCCCCACCTGCCTCTGTATCACCTCTGAGCCGCCATTGATAATATTCCAGACGAGGCGGTTACCAGTCGCACGCTGGTAGGTTGCCGCCATCTGCACAGCATTCCATGGCGTGAAATGATAGGGCTGGAATGCCGTAATGAACTTCAAAGAACGGGTCTCGCGCGCCAGCAACGACGCCACAGTCCAAGGCTCCTCACCACTGGGGGGCATTGACCATCAACACGCCACCGAATCCATTGATCTCCGTTGCACGCGCCACCTGAGAAAGATAATCGATATAGTTGAAGGTATCTCCAACACGAAAATTGGACAGTGCGCCTGTACCCTGCCCCTGTGCACGGTTCCAATCTCCCCGGTTACGGTTGTCTCCTGGCAGGTATTGGGTTTCGCCATGCAAAGGCAATCGTGAATAAAATTCTATACTCATGTGGTGTCCTGATATTCAAAATGAAAGATGACAGGAACACGCCGCAATAACCATACCCACTAAAATGATATTGAAAAATGAATTTAACAATATGATTTTAATCAAAAATTAAAATCATCAATCGCACCACACTGTGTATCGTGCAACAACAGGCCACAATCCAACACCTGCCTTGCTGCTATAGAATCACCCCACGGCGCGCCACAATCCTACCAAGCCGAACAAGATCACCAACCCTCCACTCAAGCGTCGTATCCAGACTTGCTGCAACCACGCCTTCAGCCGCACCGCCGCCATACCCATGGCGAGCAAAGTTGGCAGTGTGCCCAGGCCAAACACCAACATCAGCAAACCACCCTGCGCAGGATTGCCTGTTGCCAGCGCGGCTATCAGCACGCTATATACCAGCCCACATGGCAACCAGCCCCATATCGCGCCCAACATGCCTGCCTGGGCCACTGTGCGCACTGGCAGCCAACGCTTGCTGAACGGCTGTAGCCACCGCCACAACACCACCCCGACACGCTCCAAGGCGATCACGCCATGCCAGAGATTAGCAAGATAAAGCCCGAGCAGAATCAACATGATATTCGCCAGCACATATAACACTTTCCCAATAGGCAGGAGATGTTGAAGGAAGAAGCTGCTTGCACCAAGAGCGCCAGCAATCGCACCAGCTAGGCTATAGCTAGCAATACGCCCCAAGTTATAGGCTAACAGTAAACGCCACTGCGGGCGGCTACCGGGCATGCTCATACTCACAGCCCCAACGATACCGCCACACATGCCTACACAATGCCCGCCGCCCAGCAGACCCACCAACAAGGCCGCGAACAGGCTAAGCTCAGGCATGAGGTGCCCAGTGCCTAAAGCGACGAATCATCAGCAGGCCCGGAATAGCCAGCACAGTGCACAACAGGAAGAACATGGTCCAGCCCATTTCACCCGCCATCCATCCAGTCGGCGTGGAAAGAATAACGCGCGGCACGCCCATCAGACTGGATAACAAAGCATACTGGGTAGCGGTAAAGCGCCTATCCGTCATCGCCCCCATAAAGCCAACGAAAGCCGCAGTACCTAGCCCTCCGGTGAAGTTCTCGACGGCAATCACGCCAGTGAGCATGGGGATGTTATGGCCAACTTGTGCCAACAGGACAAAACCGAAGGTAGATGCCATTTGCAAGAAGCCAAACAGCCATAATGAACGGTACAAGCCGATGCGCAATATCCAGATACCGCCGAGCGTACCGCCGATCAAGGTCGCCCAGAAGCCAAACAGCTTGGCAATCGCGCCAATCTCACTCTTGCTGAAACCCAGGTCGAGATAGAACGGCACATTAATCGCGGAGGCCAAGGTATCACCGAGCTTATAGAGCAGGATGAAGGCCAAGACAGTGATGGCCTCGGGGCGCTTGAAAAATTCCAGGAACGGCTCTATCACTGCCTCGCGCAAAGTGCGTGGGCTGCCTGCAGCCTCATGCGGCTCGGGTGAGAACAACGTCACCAGGATGCACACACCCATGAACAAGGCCATCAACTGATACATCTTGGGGAAGGTCAGCAGATCAGCCAGGATCAGGCCTCCACCACCAGCAAGCAACATCCCGACACGGTAGCCATTTACAAACATCGCGGAGCCGAATCCAAGCTCTTGATCAGATAAACTTTCGCGGCGATAGGCATCAATGACGATATCCTGAGATGCGGAGAAGAAAGTCACCAACAAAGCGGCAAATGCCACGCCCCACAAGCTACTAGCAGGATTACTGACACTCAGGCCCAATAGCGCGAACACCAGTGCCAGCTGACTCAAGGCCAGCCAGCCACGACGACGGCCCAGCAACGGCAAGGTATAGCGATCAAAGATTGGCGCCCAGAGAAACTTCAAGGTATAGGGCAAACCTATCATCGCTGCCGCGCCTATCATGGCGAGATCCACCCCGGACTCCTTGAGCCAGGCCTGCATGGTCGAGCCGGTGAGAAGCAGGGGCAGGCCCGAGGCAAAACCCATCATCAGCGCCACTAGCATGCGCCCGCTCATCACGGCCTTGAGGGTCGCCCCCCAGCCTGGTTTTATCATTGCGTATCCTGACTTTTCAACATAAGGGCGGCATCATGCCTGGTAATCAACAGTGAGCGGTGCATGGTCGCTGAATCTTGCATCCTTGTAGACACTGGCACTGACAGCCTTGGCCGCCAGAGCTGGTGTTGCAATCTGGTAATCAATGCGCCAACCCACGTTCTTGGCCCAAGCCTGACCACGATTACTCCACCAGGTATAACATTCATCCGTCGTTTCTGGATGCAATTTTCGATATACATCGACCCAGCCGACACGGCCAAACAGGTCAGTGAGCCAAGCCCGCTCTTCCGGCAGGAAGCCGGAATTCTTGCGGTTGCCGCGCCAGTTCTTGAGATCAGCCTCCTGGTGCGCAATATTCCAGTCGCCACAAATCACTACATCACGCCCATCGCGGATCAACGATTCGAGATGCGGCAAAAAACGCGCCATCACACTGAACTTGAATGCCTGACGTTCCTCACCACTGGATCCAGAAGGCAGGTAAAGCGATACCACACTGAGATTGCCATAGCGTGCTTCAAGATAGCGGCCTTCACTATCGATATCCGCAATGCCAAGCCCTACGATGACGGCATCAGCCTTGGCCCGCGAGTAGATACCCACACCGCTGTAACCTTTTTTGTCAGCATAATGAAAATAGCCGTAATAGCCTTCGGGCTGTAGCATTTCCGCCGTCATATCGGCCGCCTGCGCCTTCAGCTCCTGCAAGCAGACAATATCCGCCTGCTGCGCCTGCATCCAAGGATACAAGCCTTTGCTGGCCGCAGAGCGGATGCCATTGAGATTCAGGGATATAATACGCAACACTACAACCTTTCTTCATTCGCCATGTCAGATTCAACCCACGATTTTATCCAATTCGCCATCCAAAAGCAGGTTTTACGTTTCGGCGAGTTCACCACCAAGGCTGGCCGCCTCAGCCCTTACTTCTTCAACGCCGGCTTATTTAACGATGGCGAAAGCCTGATGCGCCTGGGCGAATTTTACGCTGCTGCCATCGTACGCTCCGGCGTACAGTTCGATATGCTATTCGGCCCAGCTTATAAAGGTATCACTCTGGCTGCCAGCATCGTCATTGCACTGGCACGGCAAGGCCGCAACGTGCCTTATGCCTTCAATCGCAAGGAAGCCAAGGATCACGGCGAGGGAGGCACCATCGTCGGCGCACCTTTGCAGGGCCGGGTCTTGATCGTAGACGACGTCATTTCCGCTGGCACTTCGGTGCGCGAGTCCGTCAATATCATCTCCGCCAGCGGTGCCACCCCGTGTGGCGTCGCTATCGCACTTGACCGACAGGAGCGTGGCCTGGGCGCACTTTCTGCTGTGCAGGAGGTCGAGCAGCAGCACAACCTGCCCGTCATCAGCATCGCCAATCTGCAAGCGCTGATCAAGTACCTCGATGAAAACAGCGAATTGGCTACCTTCCGTCCCGCTATTGCCGCTTATCGCAACACCTACGGCGTCGAATAAAGCAGCCAACAGACCACCTGCTCATGCTGGTACATAGCTTCCCCCCGGCCATTACCACTCATTGCCGTGTCTTGATATTGGGTTCTATGCCAGGACGGCGTTCGCTGGATATGCAGCAATATTACGCACATCCACAAAACCTGTTCTGGCCTTTCCTTGAAACCTTATTCAACATTCCAGCGACCAGTCTCTATCAAGACAGGCTGGCACTACTGAATCACCAAGGTGTCGGCCTCTGGGATGTGTTACAAGAATGCTTCCGCAGCGGAAGCCTGGATGGCGACATTAAGGAAACCTCCATCGTCGCCAACGACTTTGCCAGCTTGCTTTCACAAATGCCGCAGCTACAGCACATCTTCTTCAATGGCGCAAAAGCCGCACAGTCATTCCGCCGCCACGTGCTGAAACAACAGGCCTTGCCACCACACTTGCAATACTACAATCTGCCATCCACCAGCCCTGCCAATGCTTCGATCAAGCGAGAGGACAAGCTCGCACAATGGCAACAACTCCGCACCGTGGTGACGTACTGACAATACCCATGCCCTTATAACGGGTATAATCTATTGCAATATCATGCGATAGTTAGCAAAAATCATAAATCCAAGGGAGAGAAGGCATGATCCGCAGATTGCGACTGCCTACCAGTATCATTAGTTGCGTGCTATTGGCATTAGCCGCCAGCACATGGGCCGCGGCAGAATCCAAGCCACCGAGCGGCAAAATCATGAAATGGGTAGACGAACAAGGAGTCACCCATTACGGCGATACCTTGCCACCACAATATTCAGGCAAGACAAACAGCATCAATGCCCACGGATTACCACAAACCGAGATATCCAACCCCAGTCCTGCCAGTGGTGAACAAGCCAAGGAAAGCGAACAAGCCAAGCGTGACCGCACTTTACTCGCAGTCTACAGCTCAGAACAGGAAATCGACCTTGCCCGTGACCGCAACCTGCAAATGGACCAAGTGATGCTGGAAGGCCTGGAACAGCGCAAGCTCACTGCCACGAATCGCGTGCAAGACCTAAAGAAAGAAGAAGCCAGTCACCTCAAGCGCGGTAAAGCTGTGCCAGAGGAACTGAGGAAAGACCTCAAGTTTGCCACGCAGGATATCGGCAAGATCGACGAACAAATCAGCGAGCGTAAGCAACATATGGATACCATGCGCTTACGTTTTGAAAACGACAAAAAGCGTTTTATTGAATTGAAAACCGGCGTGCCAGCCAGTGAAAACACCAGCCCGGCACGCTAGCCTTCGTCAGGTTTAGCCAGCCAGCTTACGCTTGAGGATGTCATTCACCTGGGCCGGATTGGCCTTGCCCTTCGATGCTTTCATGGTTTGTCCCACCAGTGCATTAAAGGCTTTTTCCTTGCCAGCCTTGAACTCTTCTACCATCGCCGGGTTAGCCGCCAGTACTTCATCGACGATCGCCTCAATCGCACCAGTATCGGTGACCTGTTTCAGGCCCTTATTCGCGATAATCTCGTCGGCAGAACCCTCCCCAGCCCACATTGCCTCGAACACTTCCTTGGCGATCTTGCTGGAGATGGTGTTATCCGCAATACGCTTGAGCAAGCCAGACAGCAACTCAGGCGAAACCGGCGATGCTGCAACCGACTGATCAGCTTCATTCAACTTGGCACTGACGCTGCCCATGACCCAGTTTGCCACCAGCTTAGCCTCACCGCCAAAAGCAGCCAGCGTCGCAGTAAAATAATCGGCGACACCTCGCGAAGCAGTCAAGGCTGTCGCATCATAAGCCGACAAGCCATAATCGCGCTCAAAACGCGCCTTCATGGCCGTGGGCAACTCAGGCAGGGTAACGCGGATAGCGTCGATATCTTCAGTTGAAATCGCCAAAGGCAAGAGATCGGGATCAGGGAAGTAGCGGTAATCGTTAGCCTCTTCCTTACTACGCATGGCGCGGGTTTCGCCAGTATCAGGATTGAATAGTACTGTCGCCTGTTCGATCTTGCCACCGTCTTCCAGCGTCTCGATCTGCCAGCGGGTTTCATACTCGATCGCCTGCTGCATAAAGCGGAAGGAATTGAGGTTCTTGATCTCGCGACGGGTGCCCAGCTTTTCATCACCCTTTCGACGCACGGACACGTTAACGTCACAACGGAAGCTACCTTCCTGCATATTACCGTCGCAGATATTGATCCATTGCACCAGCTCATGCAGCTTCCGTGCATAAGCCACCGCTTCAGCAGCCGAACGCATGTCCGGCTCGGTCACGATTTCCAGCAACGGCGTACCAGCACGGTTAAGGTCGATGCCAGATTGGCCAGGGCTGGCACCATGTACCGACTTGCCTGCGTCCTCTTCTAGGTGGGCACGGGTAATGCGAATGGTTTTTTCCACATCACCAACCTGGATGGTCAGTGCCCCCTTGCCCACGACTGGCAACTCATATTGGCTAATCTGGTAGCCCTTGGGCAAATCGGGGTAAAAGTAATTCTTACGGGCAAATACTGAACGTGGCGCAATCTCGGCATCAATCGCCAGGCCAAAGCGTATCGCGCATTGCACGGCTTCCTTGTTCAACACTGGCAACACGCCTGGCAAGGCAATATCCACCACATTGGCTTGGGTATTGGGCTCTGCACCAAACGCAATGCTGCTGCCTGAGAAAATCTTGGACTGAGTGTTGAGCTGGGTATGAGTTTCCAGCCCGATAACGACTTCCCAACTACTCATTATGCAATTCCTTCTGGCATGCGAGTGTGCCAATCTGTGACCTGTTGATAGGCATGCCCAGCGTTGAGCATACGAGCTTCGTCAAAATAATTACCGATGATTTGCAGACCAACGGGTAGCTCCTTACCATCTGCCGCTGATGCAAAACCGGCTGGAATGCTCATGCCTGGCAGACCGGCAAGATTCACGGCAATGGTATAGATATCCTGCAAATACATGGCAACAGGGTCGTCCGCCTTCTCGCCCGACTTGAATGCGGTAGACGGTGCGGTTGGCCCGAGAATGAGGTCACATTGCTCGAATGCCTTGGCAAAATCCTCGGCAATCAGGCGGCGAATCTGCTGCGCCTTGAGGTAATAGGCATCGTAATAACCCGCACTCAGCACATAAGTGCCGATGAGGATGCGGCGCTTCACTTCCGCACCAAAGCCTTCAGCACGACTCTTGCAGTACATCTCCATCAAATCATCATACTCGGCGGCACGATGACCAAAGCGCACGCCGTCATAGCGCGAGAGGTTACTGGAAGCCTCTGCGGGGGCAAGCACGTAGTAAACCGGAATGGACAGCATCGTGTTGGGCAGGCTGATGTCGACGATTTCTGCACCCAGCTTGCGGTACTCATCGATTGCGGCCTCAATGACCTTACCCACACCAGCATCCAGGCCTTCGGCAAAATACTCCTTGGGCAAACCAACCCTGAGACCTGCCAGCGGCTTGCCTAGATCGCGGGTGTAATCTTCCTTCTCGCGCTGCAGGCTAGTGGAGTCACGCTCATCAAAGCCGGTCATCACATTCATCATGATGGCCATATCTTCGGCGGAATGTGCCATGGGGCCTGCTTGGTCCAGGCTGGATGCAAAGGCAATCATGCCATAGCGTGACGCAAGGCCATAAGTGGGCTTAAGGCCAGACAATCCACACAACGAGGCGGGCTGGCGAATCGAGCCGCCAGTGTCGGAACCAGTCGCTGCTGCACACAACCGTGCCGCTACCGCTGCCGCACTACCACCCGAGCTACCGCCAGGCACACGGCTACGATCCCAGGGGTTTTGCACCTTACCGTAATAAGAAGTCTCGTTGGAGGAGCCCATCGCGAACTCATCCATGTTGGTCTTGCCGAGGCTCACTGCGCCAGCGGCATTGAAGCGTTCAATGATGCCTGCATCGTAGGGCGCAATGAAATTTTCCAGCATTTTGGAACCGCAAGTCGTTCTCCAGCCCTGAGCACAGAAAATGTCTTTTTGTGCGATTGGAATACCAGTTAATGCACTGATATCGCCTTGGGCAATACGATGGTCAGCCGCTCTGGCTTGAGCCAGGGTCAACTCCGGATTAACTGTGATATAGGCATTGATCTCTGGGTTCAGTCGGGCAATGCGATTGAGGTATTCCTGCGTCAGCTCGACACTGGAAATCTCCTTACTGGCTAGCTTTCCAGCCAGGTGCTTCAAACTTTGATTGATCATGACAAGGCTTATTCGATGACTTTAGGAACGAGGTAGAGACCATTCTCGACGGCAGGAGCAATAGATTGCAGCAGGTCGCGCTGGTTGCTTTCAGTAACAACATCTGCACGCAGGCGCTGGGTCACATCCTGGGAGTGGGACATCGGCGCAATGCCGCTCGTGTCTACAGCCTGCATTTCCTCGATCAAGCCCAGAATCCCGGAAAGCTTGACCAGTGTCGCCTCGGCCTCTTCCTCGCTAACGGCGATTCGCGCCAAGTGCGCAATCCGTTTGACGTCTTGTGTGTTGAGTGACATTTATCCAATCCAAATCTTAAATTTCTAGGAGATATCAGGTATTATACCTTGATTTTACGCACATCTTCAGCCGCAACATAAGGCCTGCACGGCCTGCGGCAGCTCGTCAGGATACAAATAATGTTCGGTCTTTTAAACAGTTACTTTTCTAACGATCTCGCCATTGACCTTGGCACCGCAAACACCCTGATTTACGTCCGTGGCAAGGGTATCGTCCTCGACGAGCCATCCGTGGTGGCCATCCGCCAGGAAGGCGGCCCAACAGGCAAGAAAACCCTGCTGGCAGTTGGCCTGGAAGCCAAGCGCATGCTGGGCCGCGCGCCTGCCAACATTACGGCGATTCGCCCGATGAAGGATGGCGTGATTGCCGACTTCACCATCACCGAGCAAATGCTCAAGTACTTCATCCGCAAGATTCACGAATCCCGCCTGTTCAGCCCCAATCCTCGCATTATTATCTGTGTTCCCGTAGGCTCCACCCAAGTGGAACGCCGCGCGATCAAGGAGTCTGCCGAGATGGCCGGTGCACGCCAGGTCTACCTGATTGAAGAACCAATGGCCGCAGCAATTGGTGCCAACATGCCGGTTGCAGAAGCAACCGGCTCCATGGTGGTCGATATCGGCGGCGGCACAACAGAAGTGGGCGTGATCTCGCTGGGCGGTATTGTGTACGCCAAGTCCGAGCGCGTTGGTGGCGACAAATTCGACCAGGCCATTATCGACTACATCCGCCGCAATTACGGCATGCAGATTTCCGAACCTACTGCAGAATTGATCAAGAAGCAGATCGGCTCCGCCTTCCCTGGCTCCGAAGTACTGGAACTTGAAGTGACTGGCCGCAACCTGGCTGAAGGCCTGCCACGCAAGTTCACTATATCCAGTAACGAAATCCTGGAAGCATTAACCGAGCCACTCAATGCCATTGTCGGTGCCGTGAAATCGGCTCTGGAACAAACTCCGCCAGAACTAGGTGCTGACATCGCTGAAAAAGGCATGGTACTGACTGGCGGCGGCGCATTGTTGCGCGACCTTGACCGCTTGCTGCTGGAGGAAACCGGCCTGCCCGTGATCGTTGCCGAAGACCCATTGAGCTGTGTCGCCCGCGGCTGTGGTCGTGCGCTAGAAGAAATGGACAAGCTGGGCAATGTGTTTGCCTACGAGTAAATTACGTTATCATGATCAAACTCAGGCCATGTAACGATGGCCTGTTTTTTATCATCCGGAGTCATGCTGACTCCAGAGTACCCTTAGCTCACTAGACGATAACCACCTACAATCTCTCATGTCACGCGCCTTAGAACACCAACACCACACTGGCTTCTTTGTTCGCGGCCCCAGCCCTACAGCACGTTTGTTCTTTTTCTCCGTGCTTTCTCTGGTATTGATCGCCACAGATGCCAGACTGAATTACCTGGTAGAAGTACGCCAAGGCTTCATTGCCCTGTTGCACCCACTGCAGATTATCGCCAATGCCCCGCTCAATCTCACCCGAGATATTGGGGAATACCTGCACAAGCAAACCACACTGACTGAAGAAAATCATGCACTACGCCAGCAAGCACTAGAGCACGCGGCAGAGCTGCAGCGTTTCAAGGCACTATCCACGGAAAACGAGCGCCTGCGCAGCCTACTGGGCGCTGCCCAGCTTTCGAGCCAGCCAGCACGCTTAGTCGAGATATTGCACATGGGTCGTGACCCGTTCAGCCACAAGATTATTGTCAACCTTGGCTCACGCCAGAACATCACGCCAGGCCAGGCAGCCATTGATGAGAACGGAGTAGTAGGGCAAGTGACGCGTGTCTACCCGTTCAGCAGCGAAGTCACACTGATCACCGATAAAGAGCTTTCCATCCCGGTACAAGTGGAGCGCAACGGCCTGCGTGCCATTGCTTTTGGACAGGGGCGTAGCACCACGGTTGAGTTACCTTCCCTACCCGCGAATGTCGACATTCGCGTCGGCGACAAACTCGTCACCTCTGGGATTGACGGCATTTATCCACATGGCCTAGCTGTTGCAGAGGTTATTCAGGTGGATACCGATGCCGACTCGCCATTTGCCCATATCATCGGCAAACCAATCGCGGGAATCGAACATCACAGGCAACTCCTGCTCGTCAGCATCCCACAAGTTGACCGACCCGCCGATAGTAATACGGTCAAAGCCACCCGCACCCCCAAGAAAACAATACCAGTACAGCGCCATGACAACCACTAGCTTCAAACCTGTATATCTGTCGTTGCTGCTGGCATTGATACTGCAAATCCTGCCTTGGTCGGGTGATGCGCTCACGGTACGTCCCGAGTTTCTATTGGTGATCGTGCTGTATTGGACACTAAGAGCGCCACACCTGTGCAATATCGGGACGGCCTGGTTCGCAGGCTTGCTAATGGACCTGATTTCTGGCGGCTTGTTTGGGCAATTCGCCCTTGCTTACGCCATTACGTCCTATTTCGCAGTGACATATCAACGCCGCTTGGCATTATTCAACATCTGGCAACAGGCAGGGTATGTATTTTTGCTGCTGCTATTCACTCAGCTCACCACCTTGGTATTGAAGCTATTCGCGGGCGGTGAATTACCAGGCTGGCAATACTTCCTGCCCAGCATTAGCGGTATCCTGCTCTGGCAATTCGTCATTTTCTCGCGCCTGCGTATTGATAGCCGCTCCAACCAGGCCTGATCCTGCCAATGAGATCCCGTCGTTCCGAACTCAAGAATTACCAAAAAGAACAGCACGATTTCCGCGCTAGGCTGGCCGCAGGCGCCTTGCTGGTCCTCACCTGCTTCGGCATCTTGATCAGTCGCTTTGTCTACTTGCAATATGCCAAGTACGATCATTACCAGACCATGGCAGAAAACAACCGTATCTCGCTGGTGCCGATTGTCCCTAACCGCGGCCTGATCCTGGATCGGAATGGCGTCGTCCTGGCGCAGAATTCCTTTGTCTACACATTGGAAATCACGCCTGCGAAAGTCGCCAATAATGTCGAGGACACCATAGACGACCTTGCCAAGTTAATTGAAGTCAGCGCCAATGACCGCAAGCGCTTCAAGAAACTTCGTGCCCAGACACATAGCTTTGAAAGTGTGCCCATCCGCACCCATCTCAACGAAGATGAGGCTGCCAAAATCGCGGTCAACCGCTTCCGCTTGCCTGGGGTGGAGATTCGTTCGCGCCTGTTCCGCCAATACCCACAAGAAAAATCCGGCTCCCATATCATCGGCTACATAGGCCGCATCAATGATCGCGACCTGGAAAACCTCAAGGAATCAGGCGATCTCTCGAACTACAAAGGTTCTGACCATATTGGCAAAAGCGGCCTGGAACAATTTTACGAATCACAACTGCATGGCATCACGGGCTTTCAGCAGGTGGAAATCGACGCTGGCGGTCATGCGGTACGTGTGCTATCTAGCACACCGCCAATTCCGGGTAACAACCTTATCTTATCAATCGACAGTAAACTGCAACGTATTGCAGAAGAAGCTTTTGGCGATTACCGCGGCGCACTGGTCGCCATCCAGCCGAACACGGGCGAAGTGCTTGCTTATGTGAGCCAGCCCGGCTACGACCCCAACCTATTTGTTGACGGTATCGACAGTGAAAGCTGGAAAGAGCTCAATGAGTCACTGGATAAGCCGCTGATCAACCGTCCATTGCGCGGGGTTTACCCTCCTGGCTCGACCTTCAAACCTTTTGTTGCCATGGCGGGGCTGGAAAACGGTAAGCGCACACCTCCTTTCAGCATCAGCGATCCCGGGTTTTTCATGCTGCCCGGCAATACGCACCGTTATCGTGACTGGAAACCCAGCGGCCACGGCACAGTGGATATGCGCAAGGCGATTGCTGTTTCCTGCGATACCTTCTTCTACGGCTTGGCCATGGAGCTAGGCATAGAGAGACTCACATCCTTCGTCAGCCACTTTGGCTTCGGTAAGCCATCTGGCATTGACATCAAGGGGGAGATGGGCGGCCTGCTACCAACACCAGAATGGAAAGCCCGCCGCTTCAAGCAGAAGTGGTTTCCGGGTGAAACCGTCATTGTAGGGATTGGCCAAGGCTATACCTTGGTCACCCCGATGCAGCTGGCGCAAGCGACGGCTATCCTCGCTAACAACGGCAAGGCAATGAAGCCACACCTGGTGTCCGCCATTCAGGAAAGCAAGGGCGGACACGTCCACTCCATTGCGTCCGAGGTGGTAGATCAGGTCAACCTGAACCCAAGAAATATCGAGATCGTCAAGCTAGGCATGATGGACGTGACATTGCCAGGAGGCACGGCCGCTCGGCTAGGTGCGGACAGCCCATACCTCATGGCATCCAAGACCGGGACCGCCCAGGTCGTCGGCATCAAGCAAAACGAGAAATACAATGAAAGCAAGATGGCAGAACGCCATCTTGACCATGCCTTGTTTATCACCTATGCGCCAGCGGAAGACCCCAAAATCGCCATTGCCGTCATCGTGGAAAATGGCCGCCATGGCGGCTCCACAGCGGGCCCGATAGCCCGGCGCGTGATGGATTACTACTTGCTGGGCAAGGAACCGCCATCAGCAAAACCAGCCGTAGAAGATGCCAGTGTGGGCGCACCTGTCACGCCAGAGGGTCACAGCCATGATGAATAAACTACTCAAACGCCTGGTGAAACATATCGATGGCTTTCTCATGAGTTGCCTGATTATCACGATCGTAGTGGCGTTGTGCGTACTTTACAGCGCATCCGGCCAAAGTATGGGCAAAATCAGTAACCAGCTGATCAATATTACGGTCGCCCTCAGCCTGATGTGGATTGCAGCAAACATACCACCGCAAATCCTCGAACGCATTGCGCTCCCAGCCTATGCGCTAGGGGTATTGCTCTTGATCAGCGTGGCGCTGTTTGGTGAAATCAGCCATGGTGCCCGGCGCTGGCTACATATCGGCGTCGCCAAGATCCAGCCTTCGGAGCTCATGAAAATTGCCGTACCCCTGTTATTGGCCTGGTATTTTGCCCGGCGGGAATCTGCAGCAACGTTCAAGGACCATGCCATCGGTGCGGTACTGCTTGCCATCCCGGTTGGCCTGATCATGAAGCAACCTGACCTAGGCACCTCGCTGATGATCGCCGCCTCGGGCTTTTATGTGCTGTTTCTCGCTGGCCTGAGCTGGCGTCTGTTGATAGGCGCTGCTGCCAGCGTGGCCATCATGGCCCCCATCCTCTGGACCATGCTGCATGACTACCAGCGACGACGCATCGAAATCCTGTTTGACCCTTACCAAGACCCGCTAGGCGCGGGTTATCACACCATCCAGGCCAGTATTGCGCTAGGCTCTGGTGGACTTGCTGGCAAAGGCTGGCTCAATGGCACGCAGTCACAGCTGGATTTCCTACCGGAGCGCACCACAGACTTTATTTTTGCCGTGTTTGGTGAGGAATTCGGCCTACTAGGCAATGTGCTGCTGATTTTGCTATTCACCATCATCATCGGGCGTGGCCTCGTGATCGCTGCGCAAGCGCAAGGCACTTTCAGCCGCCTGTTGGCTGGCAGCATCACGCTGACCTTCTTCACCTATGTATTTGTTAACATTGGCATGGTCAGCGGTATATTGCCCGTGGTTGGTGTACCCTTACCACTCATCAGTTATGGCGGCACCTCGCTGGTCACCCTGTTGGTCGGCTTCGGCATACTCATGAGCATCCATACGCACAAAAAGCTTGTTACCTCGTAGTCAAGAAAGGAGCGAAGCAGGCAGTTCTCAGGCCTGTATGACCCAATGAAGCTGATACGCAACCTGATTCCTGGCATGATTGCCCTCACCCTGGTGGCCTGTGGTGGCGGTACCAGTGTCAAACCAGACGCAGGCAAACCTGCAACCACGACGCACAAACCCACCCCAAAAAAAGGCGGCTACTATTTGGATGATGGCCCTGGCGACAATCCACCCGCCAATATCGACAGCATCCCCGATGCAGTACCACGTGCAGAAACGCCCTTGCCACGTGCCAATCGCCCCTACAGCGCACTAGGACGTCGCTATACCCCACTGACTGACCATACGCCTTACAAGCAGCGTGGTGTTGCCTCATGGTACGGCAAACGTTATCACGGACAGAAAACCTCCAGTGGCGAAGTGTATGACATGTATGCCATGACCGGCGCACATACCATCCTGCCATTGCCCAGCTACGTACGCGTCACTAACCCGGAAAATGGCCGCTCTGTGATCGTGCGCATTAATGATCGAGGTCCTTTCCATGATGACAGGTTGATTGACCTTTCCTATGCTGCTGCCTATAAGCTACGCCTGATTGAAAAAGGCAGTGGCATCGTCGATGTAGAAGCACTGGATGAACGCGGCAGGCCAATTGCTGGCGTGGTCAATAGCAATATTGCACAACAGCCAATAGCCCCAGCAGAGGCAAACAGCAATGGCAACCTGACCAATGCAATGAACGAAACCGTCACCAACCAGGCAATTACGGGTGCCTATGTGCAAGTGGGCGCCTTCTCCGTCAAGGCGAATGGTGATCGGCTAGTCGAGTCATTGCAGCAAAACAAGCTTGCAGAGAATGTCCAGGTAGAGAATTGGTATAATGCTGGAACTTATCGCGTGCGTCTTGGGCCATATAGCAGCCGCCAGCAGGCCGAAGCCGCTGCGGCAAAAATCAAGCAAACGCTTAATACCAACGCTATTGTGGTATATCAATGAGTTGCGCTACCCCCCGACTTGAACCCTAGATAATGAGTTAAAGAGATTCTATGTCCTATTTTTCCCTACACAAGCCAGCGATCATGATCGCGGCAGTGACAGCTTTCATGAGCCAGGCCTTTTTGGCACAAGCGGCAGATATTCCCCAACCTCCAGCGCTGGCCGTCAAATCCTATCAGCTCTATGACTTCAACAGCGAGCGTGTGATTGCACAGCAGGATGGCGCCTCGCGCGTCGAACCAGCATCACTCACCAAGATCATGACCGCCTACCTGGCATTCAAGGCATTGAAGAACGGCCACCTGACCCTGACCCAAACCTTGCCGGTGAGCGTCAAGGCATGGAAGATCGAAGGCTCCAAGATGTTCATTGAGCCCAACAAACCAGTGACTGTAGATGAGTTGCTGCACGGCATGATCATCCAGTCTGGCAACGATGCATCCATCACGCTGGCAGAAGGAATTGCTGGCTCCGAGGAGGGCTTTGCCGAACTCATGAACAAGGAAGCCGCCCGCCTAGGCATGCGCGACAGCCATTACATGAACGCCACTGGCCTGCCCGACCCACAACATTACACAACAGCGCACGATCTCGCTTTGCTGGCAGCAGCACTGATCCGTGATTTCCCTGACCAGTACCAGCGTCTCTATTCGGTCAAGGAATACACCTACAACAAGATCAGCCAGCCCAACCGCAACCGCCTGCTGTGGCTAGACCCTTATGTGGATGGCATGAAGACTGGCCATACCAAGAGTGCGGGCTACTGCCTCGTCACCTCGGCCAAGCGTGGTGATACCCGCATGATCTCAGTTGTGCTCGGCGCCCCCTCTGACTCCGCACGTGCTACCGAAAGCCAGAAGCTGCTTAACTACGGCTTCCAGTTCTACGAATCCAAGCTGGTGTACAAGCGTGGCGCTGAAGTCAGCACACTGAAAGTATGGAAGGGCGCTGAAAACAATCTGGTCGCCACCGTTGCCAAAAATGTCTCCATCACCCTGCCCAAGGGGGAGTATGCCCGCGTCAAGGCCAAGGTCGTCAGCCAGCAACCCCTGGTGGCACCGGTTAGCGCAGGCCAGCAAGTTGGCACCATCCAGTTCATCCTTGATGACAAGGTGATTGCCGAGCACAAGCTGGTAGCTGCCAAGAACGTAGAAGTCGCTGGTATCTTTGGCCGCCTGTTGGATACGATCAAGCTCTGGTTTGAATAATCACCACACGCATGAGTGACACCGTCTATTTAAACGGCTCATTCCTGCCACTGGAACAAGCCACGATCCCGGTACTGGATCGTGGCTTTATCTTTGGCGACGGGGTGTATGAAGTGATCCCGGTGTACTCGGCACAGCCGTTTCGTCTGGATGAACACCTTGGCAGGCTGGCACTTAGCCTGGAGGCCATTCGCATCCGCAACCCGCTGGATATAGCAGCTTGGCGTAATGTCGTCGTCGATCTGATTAACTCCAATCGTCATTTGGATGACCAATCACTCTATATTCAAGTCACGCGTGGCGTAGCACCACGCGACCAGGCATTTCCAAAGCCAGAAGTCGCACCCACTGTTTTGCTTATGAGCATGCCATTGGCAACACCATCACCGGCACTCATCGAATCTGGTGTTAGCGCCATCACAGCCCTTGATATTCGCTGGCAGCGCTGCAATATAAAAGCCATATCCCTGCTGGCCAACGTATTGTTGCGGCAGGAAGCCGTAGATCACGATGTCGCAGAAACCCTGATGCTGCGCGATGGCTATCTCACCGAAGGCAGCAGCAGCAATATCTTTGTCGTCAAAGATGGCGTATTGCTGGCTCCACCCAAGAACCAGCACATGCTCCCGGGTATCACCTATGACGTCGTACTGGAGTTGGCACAAGCGCACGGCCTACCATTCAGGGTAGGCCCGGTCAGTGAGGCGCAGTTACGCACGGCAGACGAAGTCTGGATCACCTCCTCCACGAAAGAGGTGCTGGCCGTGGTCATGCTGGATGGCTTAGCAGTGAGTGATGGCAAGCCTGGCCCGATATTCAAGCGCGTGTATGCGCTATATCAGGCTTTCAAGAACCAAGTAATGAGACCCACGAGGTAAACAATATGGCAAACGAGCCACATGATAATGTACCCAGCGATCAGGAAACCCTGATCGAATTCCCCTGCGACTTTCCTATCAAGGTGATGGGTGAGGCTCATGAGGAATTCGCCAATCTGATCCTGAATGTCATCCAGCAGCACCTGCCCGAATTTGATGCGACTCGCATCGAAATGCGTGCCAGCACTGGCGGCAAATATGTCAGCCTGACTTGTACCGTACTCGTACAATCCAAGCCCCAGCTAGATGACATTTATCGCTCCCTCACCTCGCACCCCAAGGTCAAATACGTTCTGTGATCGCTTTTGTGATCCCCAGCACAACGCCATCCTGACTTGCCGTTTGACCACATGAATCAGCCACTGATTATCCGAACTTTGGGACGAACCGACTATCTAGCGACATGGCAAGCCATGCAGGCCTATACCCTGTCACGCACCCTGGATAGTGCGGATGAACTCTGGCTGACAGAGCATGCCGCGGTGTATACCCTGGGGCTGAATCGCAAGGCCGTACGCCTACCTAGCCGGGACGACATCCCTTTGATTGAAGTGGACAGGGGCGGCAAGATCACCTATCACGGGCCTGGCCAGGTCGTCATTTACCTATTGATCGACCTTAAGCGCCGCGCCATCAGTGTGCGCTCACTGGTCAGTGCCATGGAAAATGCCATCATTGACCTGCTGGCCGAATATCAAATCCAGTCCGAAGCTCAAGCAGATGCACCCGGGGTCTATGTGCAAGGTGCCAAGATTGCCTCTCTCGGCCTGCGCCTGAAGAACCAGCGCAGCTATCATGGCCTGGCGCTCAATATCGACATGGACCTGGCACCCTTTCTCGCGATTGACCCTTGTGGCTATCAAGGCCTGCAAGTCACCCAGGCAAAAGACTTGGGGCTAACCCTTAGCCCAAACATTGCGGCACAAAAGCTGCTTGAGAATTTGACACGGCAGTTAGGCTATACTGACTGCCTGCACGAGACGACTTTATGACAGAAACCACGGAACGCATCGCCCCGCCCCGCAAGGTGGCAGGCACCAAGGAAACCAGCGCCGAGAAGATGGCGCGCATCCCGATCAAGATCATTCCCATGCCCGCCATGCGCAAGCCGGAATGGATACGCATGAAAGTGCCGGATAGTGCACGCTTCCGCGAAATCAAGCAGGTACTGCGCGACAACAACCTGCACACGGTCTGTGAAGAGGCTTCCTGCCCCAACATTGGTGAATGCTTCAGTGGCGGCACCGCCACCTTCATGATCCTTGGCGACATTTGCACGCGCCGTTGCCCATTCTGCGATGTCTCACACGGCAAACCGCTGCCGCCAGATATCAATGAACCAGAGAATCTGGGGCGTACCATCGCCCAGATGCGCCTCAAGTATGTGGTCATCACCAGTGTGGATCGCGACGACCTGCGTGACGGTGGTGCCCAGCATTTTGTCGATTGCATTGCCTCAGTGCGTAGCCACTCACCTGAGATCAAAGTAGAAATCCTGGTACCTGATTTCCGTGGTCGCCTGGATCGTGCCATCAATATCCTCAAGGCAGCGCCGCCTGACGTGATGAACCACAACCTGGAAACCGTGCCACGCCTGTACAAGGAAGCACGCCCCGGCTCCGATTACCAGAACTCACTCGATTTGCTCAAAGAGTTCGGCGAGCTGCATCCCGATGTGCCAACCAAATCTGGCCTGATGCTGGGCCTGGGTGAAACGGATGAGGAAATCCTCCAAGTGATGCGCGATTTGCGTGCGCATAACGTCACCATGTTGACCCTGGGCCAGTATCTACAGCCTAGCGCCCATCACTTACCCGTGAAACGCTTCGTCACCCCACAGCGCTTTGCCGAGTTCGAGCAGCAAGCGCTTGCCATGGGCTTCACCCACGCCGCTTGCGGCCCCATGGTGCGCTCCTCCTATCACGCCGACAACCAGGCACAACAAGCAGGAGTCAGTTTCTAAACTTCCACCATCATGGAAAGCAATTTATTACTTATCCTGCTCGCCTTCTTCCTGGTCCTGCTCAACGGCTTCTTCGTCGCAGCCGAGTTCGGGCTGGTCAAACTCAGGCAAACCCGCGTCAAGGCGATTGCCAAGACCCACGGCTGGCGTGGTCGCATCCTCGCCAAAGTGCATAGCCAGCTAGATGCTTACCTCTCTGCCTGCCAGCTGGGCATTACACTCGCCTCTTTAGGCCTGGGTTGGGTAGGTGAGCCAGCATTCGCCCAATTGCTGGAGCCATTCCTGTTAAGTGTTGGCGTCACCGCACCAGAGCTCGTGCATGGCATCTCCTTCGTGGTCGCATTTTTCACCATCTCTTACCTGCATATAGTACTGGGCGAGCTTGCCCCCAAGTCCATGGCCATCCGCCAGTCGGAAGTGGTCGGCCTATGGACCGCGGCACCTTTGTACGCGTTTTACTGGCTCATGTACCCCGCCATCTGGCTTCTAAATGCCAGCTCGAACTGGATACTACGCAAGTTTGGCCTGAGCACAGGCCATGCCAGCGACGCGCACTATTCGGCAGATGAGCTGAAGCTGATCTTGCGTAGCAGTCGCGCATCGGAAGAGCTCACCAAGGATGAGTGGAACATCCTCGCCCATACGCTGGATTTCAGCGACCTGGAAGTCGCCGACCTCATGCGCCCATTCAACGAGGCCATTTCGCTGTTTGCCAAGAATAGTTTTGAGGAGAACCTGCATATCATCTCCCAGCACCGCTACAGCCGTTATCCCTTTGTAGAGCTGGATGGCAAGGTCAAGGGTGTCATCCACCTCAAGAGTCTGTTCCTCGCCAAGTTCGAGGCGGATGAACTGCAAGACCTGAGCAGCTTTGTGCACCCAGCCCCGTTTGTCGCCCCGGACTTACCCGCGATTGAGCTGTTCCGCCGCTTCCGTGAAGGCAAAGCCAGCCACTTCGCCATTGTTGGCCGCAAAGGGCAGGAGCCACAAGGCTTCATCACCCTCGACAATATGCTGGGCGCATTGGTCGGCGAGATTCGCGATGAATTCCGCCAGAGCCAGAACGACTGGACAAAACTCGATGACGGCACCCTGATCGGCAAAGGTAGCCTGCCTATCTTCACGCTGGAGCGGGCGCTGGGTATCGAGATTGATAATAATGACGAAGTGGATTCCGTCGGCGGGCTGATACTCGCCAAACTCGGCTATATCCCCAAGGAAGGCGAAAGTATCGCCTTTGAGCAATTCGACATTGTGGTCAAGAAAATGAACGGGCCACGCATCATCTTGGTACGCATACACCCCAAGCAAAAGCATGATGACTGAGACTACTGCGGTTGACCTGTTTATTGTTGGTGGCGGCATGGTCGGCAGCGCCCTGGCTGCCAGGCTTGCACCAAGCGGCATGCGTATCGCCGTGCTGGAAAACTATGCCCCCGCGCCCTTTGATGCCGCAAGCGCCCCCGATTTACGCGTTTCAGCCCTGAGCCCGGCTTCCATCACCTTTCTTGAGCAAGCTGGGGCCTGGTCAAACATAGCAGCCATGCGTACAGCACCTTTCCAGCGCATGCAGGTATGGGAAAAACGCCAGGATCAAGGCACTTTATTCGATGCAGCAGAAGTCGATGCACCGTATCTGGGCCATATTGTCGAAAACAGGCTGGTACAGCTTGCCTGCCTGGAGACTTTATCGCAATACGACAACATCACGCTGCTATGCCCGGATGAGATCAGCCAGATTCATTACCAGCCTACAGGTAGCCGTATTCACCTGAAAAGTGGCCAGGTGTTCCAAGCCACACTATTGATTGGTGCAGATGGTGCCAATTCAGTCGTCCGCAAGGCTGCCGGTATCGCACTGGATAGCCAGCAATACCCCATGCATGCCCTGGTTGCCACCGTCAGCATTCAGGGTGGAGAGCGCGACATTACCTGGCAGCGTTTTACGCCTGATGGTCCTCAATCGTTACTCCCCCTGCCCGGCGACTATGCTTCACTGGTCTGGTATCACCGCCCGAGTGAAGTACGACGCCTGCTGGCACTGCAAGACGAGGCATTACTTGATGCGTTCCGGCAGCAGTTTCCTGCGGCATTGCCAGAGATTACGGGATTGATACACCGTGGCAGCTTTGCCCTCACGCGCAGCCATGCGCAGCAATACGCACGTGAGGGCGTGGTGCTGATCGGCGATGCAGCCCACACCATTCATCCGCTGGCAGGGCAAGGCGTGAACCTTGGGTTCCAGGATGCTGCCGTGCTCAGCGAAATTCTGCTGCAAGCGTGGCAACAAGGCAGCAACCTTGCCTCATTGCGCCACCTGCAACGCTATGAGCAGCAGCGTAAGCTGGCCAATCACATCATGCAACGTGCAATGGACGCTTTCAGCTACGGCTTCAACAATGAGATTGCACCTTTGCGCCTGCTACGCAATCTCGGCCTCAGGCTTGCCAATCATCCTGGCCTCGTCAAACGGGAAGTCATCCGCTATGCCTTGGGCCTGACTCCATCCAGCCCTCTCAAGCACCTCGTCCAGCGATCCTGATCCATCCAGGGTATTGCTCGTACACCCGTTATCATCCTGTGTTGACGCAGGCCTCAATTTATCTCTACCATGCAACTATACAGATCTGTAAACAATCCGCATGGAGAAGATAAATGAGTGAAATCTACGGAGAACAGCATAGGCAATGGCAGGAACATTTCGATGGTGTTGCCATGGCAGACCGGGTACGCGACCTCATCGTGCTACCGACCATTCCACCAGAGCATGCTGGTTTCATTAGCAGTCGTGATTTTTTCTTTCTTTCCACCGTTGATCACCGTGGTTTCCCGACTTGCTCTTACAAAGGCGGGCAGACTGGGTTTGTGAAGATCGTCGATGACACAACCTTGGCCTTTCCTAGCTTGGATGGCAATAGCATGTATCTTTCCATGGGTAACCTCTCGCTCAACCCAAAGATAGGTATGCTCTTCATTGATTTCGAGACTCCGCATCGAGTGCGTGTGCATGGCACCGCCAGCATAGACCCTGCCGATCCCTTGCTTGCTGAGTTTCAGGAGGCAGAACTAGTTGTCCGGGTAAAAATTGAGGAAATCTTCATCAATTGCCCGCGCTATATCCACAAACACCAACGTATCGCCACATCGCCTTATGTGCCGCAGGCCAACTGTGAAACGCCAATGCCACAATGGAAGCGCTTGGACATGGTGCAAGACGTGCTGCCAACACCAGATCACACCAAGGTAGCAGCCATGGGAGGCACCATCACCATGGATGAATATGGGGAACTCGTGATGAAAGGCAATGCCTGAGAAAGATCACTTAACAAGGAGATTGGTATGGCAAAGTTACTAGGGATTTCCGGCAGCCTGCGTCAACACTCACTCAATACGGCACTGCTAAAAGCAGGGCAAGCATTGCTACCGGATAGTGTCACGCTGGAGGTCGCCACACTGCATGGCATACCACTCTACGATGGTGACCTGGAGGAAAAATCAGGCGTACCCGAAGCCGTCACGACATTGAAGCAAAAGATCCAGGCAAGTGATGGCATTATCCTGGCTTCGCCCGAATACAATGCTGGCATTCCTGGCGTTTTCAAGAATGCAATAGACTGGGTTTCACGCCCTCCAGCAGAAAGCGCTGCCATTTTCCAGCGCCCTTTTGCCGTTATCGGTGCATCACCATCCGGGTTTGGCACGATATTAGGGCAACATGCCTGGCTAGGCGTATTACGACAGCTTGGCGCTGACTACTGGTCCGGCGGCAGATTGCTGATCTCGCGTGCTCACGAATCATTCAACGACCAAGGCCAGCTCATTAATCAACGTAATCAAGAAGAACTCGCCAAATTCCTGCAAGGCTTTGCAAAGTTCGCCTCCCGTCCAAAATCCTAAATGTGTTTGCCCGGGCCCGGCTTGAAGACATAAAACAGGTTGGGCTCGCTAATGACATAAATTCGCTTATCCGGCCCGATCGCCAATCCTTCTGCTTGTGGCACGCTACGGTGCAAACCTTGGAACCCACGCCAGAGTGCCAGTGTATCCAGCAACCTGCCCTCGGCATCATATTCAGCCACCATGCGCGAATCATCACTGAGCAACAATACATGCCCACTGTTGGGCTCATACGTCACGGCAGATAAATCCCGCAAGCCACAGGAAGCCGTTTCACTCAGTTTCTCGATATGAATCGCAACGGGCTGGCCCGGCACGGCATCAACAAACCCCTGTATAGCAATCACGCGCTTGGGAGAACGCTCTTTTGCCACCAGCAAGCGCTGGCGCTGCTGATCCCAGGCGATGCCTTCAAAACCCTTATTGTCATTGGCATACATGGCTAGCGTCAGTGAAGGGGCATGGCTGACATCCACTTCATGCACATCATCTTCAATCTCCGCCAGCACTACGCTATGCTTGGCCTCGTTGAGCAAGGCAAAGCGATGACCGCTGATATGGGCAATGCCTTCCATATCATCAATCCCTGTCACCTTGATTGCGCGCAAAACCTCGCCTGTCAGTGACAACTCAACGATCAGGGGCTTTTGGTTGGATACAGTAAAGAGGGTATGGGTTTCATGGTTATAGCTCAGGTCTGACAGGTCAGAACCCACCCCGGGGATTTTCACCGCTTCATGCTCCACAACATAATGCTTGAGGTGCAAAGCATCATGTGGCTTGGTTTTCTGTGCATGCCAAATATGCAATGCAATCGCCTCCAACCTAAAGGCATAAGCGAGTGCCAGCAATGCTGCCATGATACATATCAACAGCAAGCCTAAACGCTTGCGCGGGAGAAATCGGGCCATCCTGCTTTATAATCCTTAAAAATCCTTACAGCAAACACGCTGCAAGCTAAAGAAATCGAATCCTGCAAGACTTTGTGCCGCAGCACAAAGTTCCGCAACGTATGGATGACGATCGGTAAGCATTTAATCAATCTGCCATTCCATTAGGCTAACACGCATCATGACCAGAACCTTGTCGTTCCATAAACACTGCGAACTATGTACCACTGCCGGAGGCATCATCCTCTGGCAAGATGCGCTTTGCAGAGTCGTACAGATTGATGATCACGACTACCCTGGCTTTTGCCGCATCATCCTCAACCGCCACGTCAAGGAGGTCACTGACCTCAAGCGTACTGACCGCGAGCACCTCATGCTGGTGGTGTTTGCAGTGGAAGAGGCCGTGCGTGAAGTGATGCACCCAGATAAGATCAACCTCGCCAGCCTCGGCAACATGACGCCGCATGTGCATTGGCATGTGATTCCCCGCTTCAAGCGTGATCGCCACTTCCCCAACCCCATCTGGGGAGAAAGCAAGCGCGAAAGCCTGCCCCAGGCACTAGACGCCAGTAGTACAGAAGCCCTGAAAAAAGCGATTGCAGCCAGGCTTGATCAAGGCGAACGGGTATTCATGGGTATCTAGCCACGTATAACAAACTCTCGGCTACCACACTGTTACTGCGTCGCCAGGCTGTCTTCCTTGGTAAAGGTCCAGGTGCGGGTAATGCCGATAATGTCGTATTCCTTGCGAATATCTTCCGGAAACGCGGCATAAGGAGCAGCCAACTCCACAATACGCTTGGCGGCATCGTCCAGCACTTTGTGGCCAGAGCTACGCGTGATCTGTATATTTTCTATTGTGCCATCAGCACGAATATCTACCGACAATTGCAGCTTGCCATACAGCTTTTGCTCCTTGGCGATCTCTGGGTAATTCAAGTTGCCAATTTTCTCCACCTTTTGCCGCCAGGCTTCGACATAAGTCGCAAACCGATATTCCTGGGTACGCCCCCCCAGTTCCTTACGTTTTGGGCGCTTTTGATATTCGTCCTGCTGCTTGGCTATCTGGGCTTCCAACCGGGCAATATCCATACTGCTTGCCACCAAGTCACGCGCATTGAAATTTTTAGGGGCATCCTGTTGTCGACCCTGATCAGGCGTAGCAGTCGCCGCACTCTGTGCAGGTGCTGATTCCAGCTTTTTCTGCTGGTTGATCTGGCTCATCAATTCCTGTGCCTGGCGCTCCAGCTCCGCCACTTTGTCCTGCTGCGTCTGTTGTTGCTTTTCTTGCCCAGGGCGCGCAGCCGAAGCAGCTTCCACAGCCTCGGCAGGAGCGAGTTCAGTCTTCTTTTTCTTCGGTGGAGGCAAGGCAGTTTTCATCTGCCGGTCAAGATCAGTATTGCCGCCCCTATCCAGATTGGCTTGCGCCAGGGCATCTGCCTTCTTTGGCTTGGATTCCGTCTTGGCATTCACCAACACGACTTCCAGCGGTGGAATCTTGTCCTTGAAGAACTTGAGGTCAGGTGCCTCGAAATTGACTGAAAGAATGACAATGATGTGGACAACGGCTGAGAGCAGCAGTGCCCAGCCAAGGATTCCCAACTCTTTCAAGCCATGCAAGTGCACTAGGCCAGCCTCTCCAGTAGGCGCTGGTGAATGCCACCAAAGCCGCCGTTGCTCATCACCAGGATATGGTCACCTGGCTGCGCCTCGGCAGCAATCGCCTCAATCAGCACCGCCATGCTGTCAAATGCTGCAGCCTTATGCTGGATGGGCTGTAAGGCAGCTGCTGCATCCCAACCCAAATGTTCGCCATAGCAAAACACCAGGTCCGCATCAACCAGGCTAGCTGGCAATGCATCCTTCATTACACCCAGCTTCATGGTGTTGGAGCGAGGCTCCAGCACAGCAAGGATGCGAGCCTTGCCCACCTTGTCGCGCAAGCCTGACACCGTGGTCGCAATCGCCGTAGGGTGATGGGCAAAATCATCATAGACGGTAATGCCATTGACCACGCCACGCACTTCCATACGGCGCTTGACGTTCTTGAACTCAGTCAGCGCAGCTATACCTGTTTCAATGGCAACGCCAGCATGACGTGCCGCTGCCAGAGCAGCCAGGGCATTCATGCGATTGTGCTCGCCTAGCAACTGCCACTCGACACGTCCCCTGGCCTTGCCCTGGAAGCGCACCGTAAAGCCACCCTCGGTATCGACCTCCAGCGCCTGCCAATCGGTACCGAAATACTCCACTGGCGTCCAGCAACCGCGCTTAATCACGCGCTTAAGGCTATCTTCCTTGCCATTCGCCACGACCAGCCCACTGCTAGGCACGGTACGCACCAAATGGTGAAATTGTGTCTCGATGGCATACAGATCAGCGAAGATATCCGCATGATCAAACTCCAGATTATTGAGGATAGCCGTACGTGGACGGTAATGCACAAACTTGGAGCGCTTATCGAAAAAGGCAGTGTCGTACTCATCGGCCTCAATCACGAAAAACGGCGAGATGCTCTTCTCATCCTGTCGTGGCACGCCGGGAAGCCGCGCAGATACGCCGAAATTCTCCGGCACACCACCAATCAGGAAGCCCGGGGCCAAGCCCGCATATTCCAATATCCACGCCAGCATGGAGGTCGTTGTGGTTTTGCCATGCGTACCTGCCACAGCGAGCACCCACTTAGCTTGATCACCTTGCTGAGCGTAGAGGATATTCTCTGCCAGCCACTGCGGACCAGAAATATAAGGTAAGCCACGGTTGAGGATTTCCTCCATCAAGGGGTTACCACGTGCCACCACATTACCAACGACATAGATATCGGGATTGAGCGACACCTGCTCGGGGCCGAAGCCCTCGATCAGCTCTATGCCCTGCGCCTCAAGCTGCGTGCTCATAGGAGGATAGACATTAGCATCGCAGCCGGTGACGCGATGTCCGGCGGCCTTGGCCAGCACGGCAATACCGCCCATGAAGGTGCCACAAATACCGAGAATATGGATATGCATAACGCTCAATAAACTTTCAAATCAGGGTTGATTGTAGCAAAGCCGCTGCTTCAGGTGCTCAGGACAGGTTCGGTGCCAGCCAACGCTCCAGGTATTCCTTTGGTAAACCGCGACGATTCGCCATATCCAGCAGTTGGTCTTCACCTATCTTGTCCACGCTGAAATACTTGGACTCAGGGTGCGCAAAATAAAAGCCCGACACCGCCGCTCCAGGCATCATGGCAAACGAATCCGTCAGTTGAATACTCACCTCTTCACATTGCATGACGTTGAACATATCCGGTTTGACGGTATGGTCAGGGCAGGCTGGATAACCAGGCGCAGGGCGAATGCCACGGTATTGCTCCTTGATCAGGGCCTCGTTGCTCAACGCCTCATCCGGCACATAGCCCCACAAATCCTTACGCACACGTTCATGCAGATACTCAGCAAAAGCCTCTGCCAAGCGGTCTGCCAGCGATTTCAACATAATGCTGCTGTAGTCATCGTGGGCCGCCTCAAAACGCTGCTCGTATTTCTCGATGCCTAATCCACCCGTGACGGCAAACATGCCGATGTAATCGGCAATGCCGCTCTCTTTGGGTGCGATGAAATCAGCCAGGCATTGATTGGGGCGTTGTTCACCATTCACCACTGGCTTCTGCGTCTGTTGCCGCATGCCGTAGTAAGTGAACGCTACCTGGCTACGGCTATCATCAGTGTAAATCTCGATATCGTCGTCATTGACAGTATTCGCTGGCAACAAGGCCACCACTCCGCTAGCAGTGAGCCAGCGCCCATCAATGATCTTCTTCAGCATGGCTTGCCCTTCGGCAAAAAGCTTACTGGCAGCCTCGCCAACCACCTCGTCCTTGAGGATAGCGGGATATGGCCCTGCCAGGTCCCAGGTCTGGAAGAACGGGCCCCAATCGATATATTGCGCAATCGTCGCCAGATCAATGTTCTTGAACACGCGACGGCCAATAAACTTGGGCTTGATCGGGGTATTCGCACCATCAAAACCGAGCTTGGCCTTGTTGGCTCGCGCATCGGCAATCGTCAGCAAAGGTGTGCCTTTTTTGTTGGCATGCTGGATACGCACCCGCTCGTAATCCTGCTCCAGATCGGCGATATAACTGTCGCGTTGTTCTGGCGTCAGCAGGGATTGCATCACCGAGACCGAACGTGAAGCATCCGGCACATAAATCACCGGGCCATCATAGTGCGGTGCGATCTTGACCGCGGTATGCGCCCGCGATGTGGTAGCTCCACCAATCAACAATGGCATCTTGAGGCCATGGAAATACGGGTCGCGCTGCATCTCGCGCGCCACATGCGCCATCTCCTCGAGAGAAGGCGTAATCAGGCCGGAAAGGCCGATGATATCCGCCCCCGTGGCCTTGGCCTGCTCCAAGATTTCCGAGCACGGCACCATTACGCCCATATTCACCACTTCGAAGTTATTGCATTGCAACACCACGGAGACAATGTTCTTGCCGATGTCGTGCACATCGCCCTTGACCGTGGCAATCACCATCTTGCCCTTAGGCTTGGCCACAATGCCGGTGCGCTCTTCCTCTGCGCGCTTTTCTTCCTCAATGAAGGGCACCAGATGTGCCACGGCCTGCTTCATGACACGCGCCGATTTCACCACCTGCGGCAGGAACATCTTGCCCTGGCCAAACAGGTCGCCGACCACATTCATGCCGTCCATCAGCGGGCCTTCAATCACGTGGATCGGGCGACCACCGTTATTCATGACTTTTTGCCGGGCTTCTTCGGTATCGGCAACAATGAATTCGGTCAGGCCATGCACCATGGCATATTCCAGGCGCTTTTCCACGGTGACCGGCTTTTCCGGCGTGCCGCGCCAATCCAGCGTGGCTTCCTGTTTCTTACCGCCTGCCGCCAACGTGGCGGCAAACTCGATCATGCGTTCGGTAGCATCTTCACGGCGATTGAGCACCACATCCTCGACGCGCTCACGCAGCTCGGGGTTGAGATCGTCATAAACGCCTATCATGCCGGCATTGACGATACCCATGGTCATGCCAGCTTTGATGGCGTGATAGAGGAAAACGGTGTGGATAGCCTCCCGCGCTGCCTCGTTGCCACGGAAGCTGAAGCTCACATTGGACACACCACCGGAAATCCGCGCGTAGGGCAGGTTTTCCTTGATCCAGCGTGTGGCATTGATAAAGTCCACGGCGTAGTTATTGTGCTCTTCGATACCCGTCGCCACGGCAAAAATATTCGGGTCGAAGATGATGTCTTCCGGCGGAAAATCCAGCTTCTCCACCAGCAAGTCATAGGCGCGCTTGCAAATTTCGATCTTGCGTTCAAAGGTATCGGCCTGCCCGACTTCGTCAAACGCCATGACAATCACCGCGGCACCATAGCGGCGGCATAATTTGGCCTGGCGCAGGAACTCCTCCTCGCCCTCCTTCATGGAAATCGAGTTGACGATGGATTTACCCTGCACGCACTTAAGGCCTGCCTCAATCACTGCCCACTTGGACGAGTCGATCATGATAGGCACACGTGCAATATCCGGCTCGGAAGCCACCAAATTGAGGAAATGCGTCATGGCATGCAGGGCATCCAGCATGCCTTCATCCATGTTAATGTCGATCACCTGCGCACCGTTCTCGACCTGCTGACGTGCCACCACCAACGCCTCTTCGTATTGCTCGTTGAGGATCATACGTGCAAAGGCCTTGGAGCCTGTAACATTGGTACGCTCACCCACGTTCACATACAGGGAGTCTTCATCAATCGTGAATGGCTCCAACCCGGCCAGCCGGGTCGCCACAGGAATCTCTGGAATACGACGCGGTGCAATCGTCTTGACCGTCTCGGCAATCGCCGCGATATGCGGCGGCGTGGTGCCACAACAGCCGCCAGCGATATTTACAAAGCCGCTCTCGGCAAACTCCTTGAGCAGGGCCGATGTATCGGCTGGCTTTTCATCAAAGCCAGTATCCGACATGGGATTGGGTAAACCAGCATTAGGGTAAATACAAACAAAAGTCTCGGCGATCTTGCTGAGCTCTTCCGCATACGGCCGCATCAGCGCGGCACCCAGGGCACAGTTCAGTCCTATGGTCAGTGGGCGCGCATGGCGCACCGAGTTCCAGAATGCAGGCACGGTCTGGCCTGACAAGATACGTCCCGATGCATCCGTCACCGTGCCAGAAATCATGATAGGCAGGCGCTTACCGGTTTCCTCAAAATACTGGTCGATTGCAAATAACGCCGCCTTGCAGTTGAGCGTATCAAAAATAGTCTCGACCATGAGGATATCCGCACCGCCATCAACCAGGCCGCGGGTCTGTTCATGATAAGCCGCCACCAACTGGTCAAAGGTGACGTTGCGCGCGGCTGGGTCGTTCACGTCCGGGGAAATGGATGCCGTCTTTGGCGTCGGGCCCAGCGCGCCTGCCACGAAACGTGGTTTGTCAGGCGTGGAATAATTATCGCAAGCTGCACGTGCCAGCTTGGCGGCCTCGACGTTCATTTCATAAGCCAAATGGGCCATGAAATAGTCTTCCTGCGCCACGCTAGTCGCACCGAAGGTATTGGTCTCAATAATGTCTGCACCAGCTGCTAGGTATTGCTCGTGGATTTCTTGGATGATGCGCGGCTGGGTAAAGGTCAACAGTTCGTTATTGCCTTTGACGAACAGCTCCCGCTCGCCCGCTGGTGCGGCAAAGTCGGCAAAGCGACCACTAGGCCCGCCGCGATAATCCTCTTCCGTCAGCTTGTATTGCTGGATCATGGTCCCCATCGCACCATCCAGAATCATGATGCGCTTGGCGAGGATTTCCCTGAGCAAGACCTCTGTGGGGGACATTTCGTAATGTTTCATGCAAAACCTTAAATGCTGGCGGACTGACACCTGCCAGGTGATTGAATATTCAGCGCGTGATTATAAAACAGCTGGGGCATCCCGCATAACACAGCGATGATTTCAATGCGGATTCCTGGCCTTAGTTGGTAGGCTAGGCAAGCAAGCCAGTACCCAACAGGCTGCCTATCCAATAGGTCAACCCACCAGCAGCAGCCCCAATCAGCAACATACGTGCACCACCATAGAGCATATTGCGCCCACTGAACAAGGCAAGCGTGGCACCCACAATAAACAACGCCGCTCCCGTCAGGCCCAACGCCAGCTCCAGCGCATGCGTGGAGAGATGCAGCAACCATGGCAGCAAGGGAATCGTACCGCCGACCAGAAACGACACAAACGACGAGATCGCTGCCGCCCATGGCGAACCGAGTTCATCAGGATTCAAGCCCAGCTCTTCGCGCGTCAGGACATCCAAGCCCAACTCTGGATCAGCCACCAAGCGATTGGCCAACTGCTGTGCTTCCGTCCGCTCCAGGCCACGTGCTTGGTAAATCAGGGCCAGTTCGGCGGCTTCTTGCGCTGGGTACAACGCCAGCTCCTCACGTTCCAGGGCAATCTGGTGCTCAAACAGTTCGCGCTGCGAACGCATGGACACATACTCGCCCGCCGCCATGGAAAACGCACCAGCCAATAGCCCTGCAACCCCGGATAGCAAGATTACCGAAGCGCTACTTGATGCACCTGCCACCCCTAATACAAGACAGGCGATGGACACCAACCCATCATTCACCCCGAATACGGCAGCGCGCAAACCGCCATTGTTACCCGCCAGCTTGTGTCGCCCGCCCACTTCATTCACCTGGGTCGGCATGGCATGACTCACCAGATCCATGCGTTTTGCACCATAGGCTGACAAACCACGTACCTTGCTGGCGGCCAATACCGGGCGAATCCGCCTAGGCCCGAGACCATGTGCTAACCAAACGATCATCCGGGTACGCATATCGGGCCGATAAGCAGCAATTGCATGCCCAGCCTCTGCCAGCTTCTCCTCCCACACTTGTGCTTGTTGCATGGCAGCGGCTTCCAGCCCCTCAAACATCTGCGCTAATGCTGGATCAGGCTCACACTTTGACAAGGCGCTGTATAAATAAGCCGAGCGCTGCTCTTCGCGCCAACCTTGCAAAAAATCTGTCATCTCTATAATCCCAGCCTGCGATATTGCACCGCTTCGGCAATATGCGCACTTTGTATGCCATCGCTCGCCGCGAGGTCGGCAATGGTACGCGCTACCTTGAGAATACGATGATACGCACGTGCAGAGAGGTCAAGCCTTGCCATCGCCTGCTTCAGCAGTGCGCTCCCAGCGGGGTCCGGCTGACAATACTCATCTACCTGAAGACTGGTCAACAAGTGGTTGCTCACCCCTTGCCTATCCAGTTGCCGCTGCCTTGCCACTTCTACACGCGCTTTGATCATGGCGCTCGCTTCCCCTGTTGCTGCATGCAGCAGTTCGTCTTCACTCAAGGCGGGCACCTGGATATGGAGATCAATACGATCGAGCAATGGCCCGGATAGGCGCTGGCGATAGCGGGTGATCTGATCCGGCGTGCATCGGCATTTACCGTTAGGGTGCCCGCAATAACCGCATGGGCAAGGATTCATTGCGGCAATCAACTGGAAACGTGCCGGAAACTCTGCTTGCCGCGCCGCACGCGAAACCGTGATATGCCCGGACTCCAGCGGCTCACGCAAGACTTCAAGCACCTTGCGATCAAACTCCGCCAACTCATCCAGGAACAATACCCCATGATGGGCCAGCGAAATCTCGCCCGGCTTGGGTATGGCCCCGCCCCCGACCAAGGCGACGCCTGACGCGGTATGGTGCGGGGCACGATAAGGCCGCTTGCCCCAGTCCCTGGCATGAAAGCCCTTGCTCAACGACTGGATGGCAGCAGACTCCAAGGCCTCAGCCTCCGTCATCGCAGGCAGAATGCTAGAGAAACGTGAAGCAAGCATGGATTTCCCGGTACCGGGCGGGCCAGACATCAGCACACTATGTCCGCCGGCGGCAGCAATTTCCAGCGCACGCTTGGCCTGAAGCTGACCTTTCACCTCGGCAAAATCTGCAGCAGCCAATACAGCTGGCTCAATATTAACGGGCTGTGGCAGCAATGACTCTCGACCTGCCAGGTGTGCACATACTTGCAGCAAGCTGCTGGCAGGCAAAACGGTGGCGCCCTGCACCAGCGCTGCTTCCATAGCACTCTCTTGAGGCAGGATAAATGTGCGGCCACTCTCCTTCGCTTTATACGCCATGGCCAATGCACCACGGATATTGCGTAACTCACCTGTCAACGCCAGCTCACCAGCAACTTCATACTGATCCAGCCCTTGCGCAGGAATTTGGCCGGATGCGGCGAGAATGCCTAATGCAATAGGCAAATCATAACGTCCGCTTTCCTTGGGAAGGTCGGCAGGTGCCAAGTTGACGGTGATACGACGTGCGGGAAATTCAAACTGAGCGGTTTGCAAAGCAGCACGCACCCTGTCTTTGCTTTCCTTCACTTCTGCTTCGGGTAAACCAACAATGGTAAAGCTCGGCAAGCCATTGGCGAGATGCACTTCTACCGCAACCTCTGGTGCCTCCATGCCAGCTAAGGCACGGCTATATAACACCGCGAGTGCCATGATCAGGAAGGCTGTCCTAGCTTGACCTCAATATCAGCCAATTGCTTTTCCAAATCAGCAAGTTGAGCGCGTGTCTTACGGAGTATCTCTGCCTGGATATCAAACTCTTCCCGCGTCACAAGCTCCAGTTTAGTGAATGCGCCCTGTAATAGTGCATGCACATTGTGCTCAACACCTTCAGCGGGCAAGGATGAGTATATTTCCTTGATTTTATTTGATAATTCTTCGAAAAACTGAGCATTCATCACTTATAAATCTCCCAAAACATCCGCAGTTTAGCAGCTTTTACTTCCCAAAAATCCAGATTAAACATAACAAACTCAATCACTTACCGATAAAAATCAAGCTTCGCACCATTCCAGATCGTTAAAAATCCCAAAAAATATCACATAACCCATTGTTTTATATAAATGTTGTTTTTATGGCACAGGTGTTGCTTATTACCCAACGCAGAGTTTTCGTTGTTGTTTTATTTTTCAAACCTTGAAAGGGTACATTATGCGTAATTCGCTTCTACTTGCCGCCATCGTTGGCACATTTGCAGCACCTGCCGCCGTTATGGCCGAAGAAGCTGCTGAGGCAACCTCCCCTCACACCATTACATACAACGTTGGCCTCACAAGCAACTATATCTTCCGTGGTACCAGCCAATCTGGTGACCGCCCAGCCATTCAAGGTGGTATGGATTACTCCCACTCCAGTGGCTTCTACCTCGGCACTTGGGCCTCCAGCATTAGCTGGCTGGCTGATACTGGCGCCGATGGTGCAGGTGGTGACCGCGCTTACAACAGCTCCAGCATGGAATGGGATCTGTATGGTGGTTACACTGCTGAAATCGGCGAAACCGGCATCACTTATGACGTAGGTGTATTGCAATACATCTACCCAGGTCGTCGCAACTCCGTACAAGGCAGCTATAACGCTGACACCACTGAAATTTACGGTGGCCTGTCCTACAAGTGGGTTTCCGCGAAGTACTCCTGGTCGCCAAGCAAATCTGCCTTTGGTTTCCAAGGCCGTGGTGCTAGCTATATCGACCTGACACTGGAAGTACCATTTGGCGAATCCGGCTATAGCGCGATTGCCCACGTTGGTCGCCAAGAGTTCGGCAACGGTCCTAACGAATACGACTACACCGACTGGAAACTGGGCTTGAGCAAGGCATGGGATAACGGTATTGTAGTTGGTGGTTACTACACCGACACCGATGCTGACCGTAGCGCCTTTACTTATGGCCCTGTGTTCTCCGGCAAGGAAAACTGGACTTTGTTCGTACAAAAGACTTTCTAAGCAGACAGTCATGTGAGAAGGCAAGGCAGTTTGCCTTGCCTTTCTGCTTTTTATAAGACGAGGAGATAACCATGAAATTTGTATCCGCCATCATCAAGCCGTTCAAGCTTGACGAAGTGCGTGAAGCCCTTTCCTCCATTGGAGTACAAGGCATCACCGTCACTGAAGTCAAAGGCTTTGGTCGCCAAAAAGGCCACACTGAGCTTTACCGTGGTGCAGAATACGTTGTCGACTTTTTGCCCAAGGTAAAACTGGAAGTGGCCATTGCCGATGAATTACTTGACCAGGTAGTCGAAGTAATTGAGAAATCTGCCACCACTGGCAAAATCGGCGATGGCAAGATCTTTGTCTTCAACCTGGAACAGGTCTATCGTATCCGCACTGGTGAAACCGGCGCTGATGCGCTTTAAGGGGTCCAAAATGAAAAAAATTCTTTCCATGATTGCACTGGTTAGCGCGCTAGGATTCTCTGGCTTTGCGCTAGCTGAAGAGGCAGCTGTCGTCGTTGACGAGGCCGTTACCACCGAAGTCGCTCCTGCCGCCGCTGCTGTCGTCGAAACCGTCACTGAGGCCGTGCCAACTCTCAGCGCTGGCGATACCGCCTGGACTATCGTTGCCACCGTATTGGTGTTGGCGATGATCATTCCGGGTGTTGCTCTATTCTACGGTGGCTTGGTGCGCACCAAGAATATGGTTTCTGTCCTGACACAGGTATTTGTCACCACTGCACTCATGTCCGTGATTTGGGTCGTATATGGCTACAGCCTAGCCTTCACTGACGGTGGCAGCTTGAACGCCTATATCGGCGGCTTCAGCAAAACCCTGCTCGCGGGCATTACGCCAGACACCCTACTGGATGGCGGCACTATCCCTGAATATGTCTTCGTGACCTTCCAATTAACCTTTGCAGCGATTACCCCTGCACTGATTGTCGGTGGTTTTGCAGAGCGCATGAAATTCTCTGCAGTACTCGCCTTCCTCGCGTTGTGGGTCACATTCGTCTATATCCCGATTGCCCACATGGTATGGGGCGGCGGTTTCCTCGGCGAACTAGGCGCAGCTGACTTTGCTGGTGGCACAGTGGTGCACATGAATGCTGGTATTGCCGCACTGGTCGGTGCGATCGTGGTCGGCAAGCGCCTGGGCTATGGCAAGGAAGCAATGCCTCCGCACAGCATCACATTGACCATGATTGGTGCTTCCATGCTGTGGGTAGGCTGGTTCGGCTTCAACGTAGGTAGTGAACTGGCTGCCGATGGCACTGCTGGCCTCGCACTCATCAACACTCAAGCCGCCACTGGTGCTGCTGTACTAGGCTGGTTGTTTGCTGAATGGTTGTTCAAGGGCAAACCATCCTTGCTAGGTGCCGTTTCCGGCGCAGTAGCGGGCTTGGTCGCCATCACCCCTGCTTGCGGCTTCCTTGGCCCTGTTGGCTCCATCATCCTTGGCTTTATCGCCAGCGTGATCGCCTTCTGGGCAGTCACCAGCCTCAAGGTTAAACTGGGCTACGATGATTCCTTGGATGTATTTGGCATCCACGGTGTCGCTGGCTTGATCGGCGCGATCGGCACTGGCATCCTCATGAGCACTGATTTCGGTGGCGTAGGCTACGAAGAAGGCGTGACCATGGGCAGCCAGCTCTACGCACAAGCAGTTGCGATTGGCGTGACGATTGTATGGGGCGGCCTCGGTAGCTACATCTTGTTCAAGATCGTTGACCTCTTCATCGGCCTGCGTGCCACTGAAGAAGCTGAACGAGAAGGCCTGGATACTGCTGAGCACGGTGAACGCGCTTATCACTACTAAATCCTAATCGTGGGATAAACAAACGGGCGCTTTTAGCGCCCGTTTTTCTTTGATACGAGTGGTTCACCATTACGCCTCACACTTATCAACACCTTCATGCACCCAATCGGGGCAATCCTGCACCACTTGATCACAACATTCATTGGCATCCCTGCAAAACCAGCCTGATTTGGCCCTAAAAAACTGGCACAGCACTTGCTTATGTATTAGCAAGCGTAATGTGATCTTTACGTCGCAAGACCTGGAACATTTTACTGCCTAGTTTTATGCATTATCTCCTCCTCCTCAGGGCGCTTATAGCGCCCTTTTTTTTCGCCTCTGCACAGCTTTAGGCTAAAATCTCCGCCTATTCTCTTGGCTTATCAGGTGCCCCTTACCATGATGGTTCCACACCTTACAACGGCCCTTACCGGCCCCTTACTTGAACTGGAAAAACGGCTGCTCGACAACATGCCGCGCATTGAGCACTGGTTCCGCAGCCAATGGCAAGAACATGGCGCACCATTCTATGCTTCAGTAGATTTACGTAACGCAGGCTTCAAACTCGCGCCAGTGGATACCAATTTGTTTCCAGGAGGCTTCAACAACCTCAACCCAGACTTCTTGCCGCTCGGGATTCAAGCGGCAATGGTGGCTGTAGAAAAAATCTGCCCTGATGCTCGCCGACTACTAGTGATTCCAGAGAATCACACGCGCAACACCTTTTACCTGCGTAATGTATATGCCCTTACCCACATCCTGCGCCAGGCAGGGCTGGAAGTGCGCATAGGCAGCATTTCACCCGAGATTACAGAGCCGACATTCCTGGAAACGCATGATGGCCACAGCATCCTGCTAGAGCCAGTGCAACGCAAGGGCAACCGCCTGGTACTGGACAACTTCGATAGTTGCGCCATCCTGCTCAACAATGACCTGTCAGGTGGTGTACCTGAAATACTGCAAGGGCTGGAGCAATCGTTAATCCCGCCATTGCACGCAGGATGGGCCACGCGCCGTAAATCGCATCATTTCACTGCCTATAACCACATCGTGGAAGAATTTGCTTCACTGATTGAGATAGACCCCTGGCTACTCAACCCTTATTTTGACACCTGTGACGGCCTGGATTTTCATGCACGTGTTGGCGAAGATCGACTAGCAGACAAAGTTGAGGCCCTGCTGGCGAAAATCCGGGAAAAATATGCAGAATATGGCGTAAAGCAGGAACCCTTTGTCATCGTCAAGGCCGATGCTGGCACCTATGGCATGGGCATCATGACCGTCAAGAGCCCTGACGATGTGCGTGACCTCAATCGCAAACAACGCAACAAAATGTCCGTGGTGAAGGAAGGGCTCAAGGTTAGCGAAGTCATCCTGCAAGAAGGCGTCTATACCTTCGAGCACCTCAACGAGGCCGTTGCCGAACCTGTGATCTACATGATGGATCACTTCGTGGTAGGTGGTTTCTACCGTGTGCATACTTCACGTGGCGCTGACGAAAACCTCAATGCCCCAGGCATGCACTTTGAGCCCCTCGCCTTTGCAACACCCTGCTCCACACCAGATTGTGCAGGGGCACCAGACGCTCCGCCCAACCGCTTTTATGCCTACGGCGTGGTCGCAAGGCTGGCACTACTTGCAGCCTCCATCGAACTGGAAGAAACCGACCCGGACAACCTAGACTAGAGCTATTAACACTTAAATGATGCGCATCGCCTTTATTCTCGACCCACTGGACAGCCTTAAGCCCTACAAGGACACTAGCCTGGCTATCATGCGCGAAGCCGCAGCACGCGGGCACTCGCTACATGTCGCCATGCAACACGATCTCCTGCTGCGTCACGACAAAGCCCACCTGAGGTGTCGCCCTTTCAAATTTGCAGATGGTGCGACATGGTATTCACTGGGAAACATTGCAGAAGAGGCACCACAAGCCTTTGATGCCATCCTCATGCGCAAGGATCCGCCGTTCGACAATGAATACCTCTACAGCACTTACTTGCTGGAGCAGGCGGCAAAAAAAGGTGCTCGCATCTATAACAACCCAGCTGCCATTCGCGATTGGAACGAAAAGCTCGCAGTACTCAACTTCCCGCAGTTTGCGCCTACTTTCCTTGTCAGCAGCGAACAAGCATTGATTCGAGAATTTCTTGCTGAACATGAAGATATCGTCGTCAAGCCACTGGATGGCATGGGTGGCAGCGGTGTCTTCCGCCTCAAGCAGGGCGACCCCAATCTCGGCGTTATCCTTGAAACCATTACGCAACATGGCAAGCAGACCATCATGGCGCAACGCTACCTGCCTGCGATCACGCAGGGTGATAAACGCATTATCGTCATTGATGGCGAGCCACTGCCTTACGCGTTGGCCCGCATCCCGCAAAATGGCGAAACACGTGGCAACCTTGCCGCTGGCGGCAAGGGAGTTGCCCAAGCACTGACCGATCGTGACTACGAGATCGCCAATACCATCGGCAAGGTGCTGAAGGAAAAAGGCTTGTTCCTGGTCGGCCTGGATGTGATCGGCGAGCATCTCACCGAAATCAACGTCACGAGCCCTACGGGCATGGTCGAGATTGCTGCACAGACGGATTGCAATCCAGCCAGCATCCTGCTCGACAAGCTGGAAGCCGCCGCACAATAAAAAAGCCAGGGTGCACAACCCTGGCTTTGCTAAAGCATTCCTCTTGGTAAAACGAAACGCTACTTGGTCAGTTCACGCCAGCCAGTGCGCCGGGAAACACTATCAGAAGCAGCAGTATCAATGCCTATCGTGGTCTTGCGGCCTTGTGCATCAGTAATAATGGCTTTCAACTGCCCATTGGGCAGGCGCACAATCACCATCCCCACCGTCAACCCTGTAGCCAGTTTCTGGCCAAAATGCGTTGCGCCTGGCACCATCAGTCCCGTACGGTAATCAAACTGGTAAACCCGCGTCGTGCCACCTAGCGAGCAACCATCCGAATTGACATTATCAATCTGCGGTGTGTTGCTGTTGATCGTCAATGTGCCCAGTGCCAATTGAGGGTCAAGATTAACGCGCTCGCGCGTCTCAGGCAGGTCAACATACCAGCCACCACCTGCCCAATCCAGCGCACTGCCATCAATTGAGGAAGTCGTATCGCCATGCGTGATGACTCGGGCTGTCAGCGCACGTCCGGTGTAACTCACGCCATTATCGCGAATGGCATATACCGACTGTACCTGGCTGTTGGTCACATCGCTTAGCCCCAAGTAACGACCAGTTGCCACGAAAATGACTGGTTCTGTCACCTTGGGCACCTTGCCGATCTCAGGTTTTGTGGTAATCGGCTGGCCGAGACCTGCCGGATCAGTCAGCCTAGCCATGAGACTAATCGTAGGTATTGATGCTTCCAGATTAACTTTCCACAAGTTGCCTTGGAGATCACCACCGTACAATGCCACCGAAGCAGCATTGATATCGGCATTGCCGTTAATCCCAGAACTACTAGCCAGCTTTGCAAAACCGCTCGGCGTCTCAGCTGTACCTTCGCCTGTGCCTAATTTATGAATCAATGCACCAGTAATCGCATCCACCACGAACAGGTACCCTTGGCCATTACCGGGTGAGACATTGTTATAACCCGAAGTAAACATCACCACCCAGCGGCCTGCATTGGCGCTACCTTCCGGTAGCTTGGTAATGATAGGGTTACCGTAAGTAAACCCCAGGTCTGCATCCGCATGGCTGCAATAAGCTTCACTATGGCAGAACTCCCACAATGCCTTGGGGTTATCCTCGCTAGTTACATCCAATGCGTAATATCCACGCCCGCCCGCATTCAAGCCTCCGACCAGAATGGTGCGCCAAGCAGATGTCGAAGCATCATACACATCCATCACCTGCGGCGAACCATCTACAAGGAACTGGTGATTCGCACCGTAGTTCTTGTCCGCTAGCTTATACATATTAGGCATGACAGAGTGCGGCACATAGGCCCAGCTTTCTGCTCCATTGGTCGTGTTGAATGCGTGCAACATGCCGTCGTTACCGCCGACATACAGCATGCCATGCCGATCCGCCTGGGCAGTCTTGAACGCTTGGTAATTAGGGGTGACGCTATCAATAAAGTTGAATCGCGGTTGCTTCACGTAGGCAGGTGCCGAATTGACAATATCGCCAAGCAAATGCGTACGCAGGCGGTAGGCCTTTTCGGTTTGGGCAAGCTCACCGCTATTGATGGATTGACCACGCAGATAATTCAGCAGGTTCTCGCCCGAGTTGGCGATTGCCTTGGTATCGGCATTGAACCCATTGCACTGCGATAGCAACTCACACTTGTTATTGAAGTAAGCCTTTTCCTCGGCACTCAAATTATCCCAGGCAAATGGCTCTATCATCTGCGAGCTGGGATCAATCTTGAAAATACTGCGACCACTACCATTCAATTGCGCCTGCGCACTCCACACATGCGCTTCGCTCACCGTGCCATCGGTAGGGTTGATGGTCTGCGCCTGCACGTCGCCATCCCAATGCACACTGCGATAAGTCGAGCTGAAAATATAGTTATCAGTCTGGGTGATATTCGGGCTGCTGGTCGCCGAGGCTGCAGCAGCACCTGTTCTATCTGATACACCAGCTAGGGCACTCCGCAAACCCGATACCAGCTCTTTAGGTTGTTTGGCACTGAAATACAAGCCACGACCATTGACTGCGGCATGCCAGAGGTCATCTAAAGCACTGGGGGAATCAGCAGCAGGAATTGGCCAATTACATGTTTCACCTGGAGCCCAATGGCAATCCACAGCTCCTTGCTTGATCATTGCAAAATCACCATCATTGGCAATTTCATAATCAGAGCGATAATTCATCTCCCCATCAAGCCCCAACCCAAGCGTAAACGTGTTCATATGCTGTGCCGGGTTTCTGTCTTTGCTTGTGGTAGGAACCTTGTCTTCCATGTCAGGTCGCAAGTCCGTTTTGTAATAATACATGGCCACATCTGCTAGTGTTTCCGCAGCTAATGGCACTGTTTCATTATTCACAACCTTTGTTGGATTACCGTCATATGCTCCATCAGCACGCCTAGAATATTTTTCATCTTTACTATCCTGAGTGCCAATTTCACCACCGTCCCTGGTCATTCCTTTATTGCCATTCCAATATCCATCGGTCGTCAAGATAGTGAAATTTTGTTGGCATGCAAATTGAACTGGGTCATCCGCCATCCCAGCATTTATTCCAGTAGTTACACCAGAAAAATGCCTGCCTACCCTCGATAACGCCTCCCTTAAAGGAGTACCACCTGAAGCACTGGAAGAATAGAATTTTTTATACCAGTTAGTCTTGTGAGCAGGATTAAATGTATCAACCTTGAGGTATTTATTCGCGCTTACTGGTGAACCAGTGTTGATAGTGATAAATCCTACTCGGTAATTATTATCAATTGTTGCAAAGGCATGCCCTGCCGCACTTTTCATGGCAAAAGAGCGAGTACGATAATAGGCATACCAATTAGCAAAATTGGTCATTTCCTCTGCATAAGTACATGAGGCACCAGCACAATCTATACGGTCTGCATATTTTGTGAAGGTCTTGCCAGATGTAATATCAACACGCAAAAAATCGCCATACCGCGCATTACGATGATCACTATCATGCTTTGCTTGGCAACGTGCATCTGATCCACTTACTACAGATGCACTACCAGCATCTGCCGCAGTTTTGCAATACCTCACGTAAGCAGGTCGTGTATGAGTAACAGATAGCGTCGACTGGCAAATAGTGAGGTTAATATCCTGACAATACTCTTTAGGCGTGATTAAGAAATAATGTGGGTTACTATCTCTATTCCTTGCAGTAGAGTAACTCCCATCATCAGCGGGCCAGTCATAACCCTTTGTAGAACTACCATTTTTATCAACTCCATTCCGTTTGCACTCCCATTGCCAACTTGAATTTCTTTGGCAATATTCTCGCTCAGGATATTGCGTAATAATATTTGCAACCCCAGAACTCTGGGCACAATCCTCATCAAGTTGGTGCCCAATTAGTCTCACTGCTTGCCATCCATTGGTATTAGTTCCATTCATGGTTGGTAAAGTTTGTGACGCATCACAAGGGCTAATTGGCGGCGTATAACTAATCGCAGGATTATAGTAAACCCCATTAACCAGAGGACTGTAAATCGGAGGATCTCCTCCATTAGTTGGTTTATTTTGCCCAGTTTGCGAAGTACCTCCACATGTCGCAGTCATAGCGCCATTGCTCGCACGACACTTCCCCGCAGTTTGGGTATACCCTAGGAAGTCCGGCATAAAATTAAAATTCATGCTCCCCGAATCATCCAGCACGAACATCACATTGGGGCGCACCACGGTGCCTGACGCAGTGGAAAGCGGGTTGCTGGAAATATCGGTCACTGCAGCTCGCGCACTCAATCCATATCCCAACCCTATCAGCCAACTGACAATCAGCAGGGTTTTCCACCAGAATCTTGTGTGATGTTGTTGCATTATTGTTCTCCCTGTAAGACTGGGGGTGTTTATACCGGCACCATGACTGTGGCCTGAACGATGCTGACGGTGTTGCGAGGGCCGAGCACACGGGCGGTGATGCGGTAGTAGATGGATGGGTTGGATTGATAGACAGCCGCCCCAATTTGCAAGCTGCTGCCCAATGTAGCGTTGGTCACTGGGGCTTTGGATAAGGAGGTAGAGCAAGAGTTGGCCTGACCTGTGCCGTCTTCACCGTTATAGGCCCCTGTGGTCCGGCACAGCCTGTGAATCAGGTATTGCACCCGATTACCGGCAGCATCAGCACCTAAATCCACTGCGTTACTCCAGATGCTGTTGCCATACCAGTCAGGCTCGGTACTCAAGGTATTGGCGATATAGCCATGAGATGGATTGCTGTCGGCCAACGCATTGCGATTGTTATCCAGCCATACCAGGGCAGCCTGCAAACCACGGTCTGCGGACATGGTGGCGGATTGCTTGAAGGCAAGGTTACCGGCGATGACATTGCCGGAATCGACGGCACGCCATAACGCCAGGCCAGCCAATGTCATGGCGATTAGCACGATCAGCGCCACCATGAGTACCACGCCATGTTGGCGTGATGCCGGGGCAATAGCAGGCATCATCAGCTTTTGCTTCATGTTGGAGGCTTCCACAAGATATTACGAATGACCACGGTCGTCTCGAACACACGGTAACGGTATTGTTGCCAGTTTTCCTGCGTGGAAACATTACCGAAGGTGCCGCCCACCCAGCGAGGCAAGTCAGTGGTGACATTGCTTGACTCGCGTTTGCTGCTGCGGCTCACTAACCCAACCCGTATGGCAATCACTTTTTCCCATTCATCCCAGCTAACCACGCCATTGCCATCCAGGTCAGGGGATGTGCGATATTCATCCACGGTATTTTCGGTATCACCATCGAGATTCAGGCCGTAATCCGCTTGTAGATCAATCACGCCATCAGCGATCAACTCAGCTTCCCCACTCAGTGCCGAGAGTACCTGCAAACCACCATCAACAATGGAATAGCGATTGCTCACTGGTGTTCTGCCCATGTTGTACAGTTGGGCACCACTATTGAATATCTGATTGCCCTGATAGCGTCCTGAGGCGGCATGAGTAATATTGTTTTGATAAGGGTTGCCAGGGGTTGCGGTAATCTGCACCAAGTCGCAATCCTGCCCAGGGGCGGCCACTACCAGCACATCGTTGACATTGAAGCCAAAACGGTTAGAGACCACGTAATCGGCAGTTGCCGCAGCCATCGTCTGCATCAATGCAGTAGGGCTGGTGACCATGCTGGCATTGCTATAGGTAAGCTGGATCGCATCAGGCGCAGTATCTAGGCCCTGGGTAATCACCGCAGGCGTCAACAGGAAATCAATGGCATATCCCGTGCTGCCATCCGTACCCAGAACACGGCACCCCAGGTTTTGCGATACGTTCATGCCGTAGCCCGATTGACGGATATCGCGCTCAATCGCCAGTAATGCCAGTGCGCCATTTTGCTGCGCAGTACCGCCACTGTTAGTGGTGCGGTTGTTATCCTGTGAAACGGATAACACCTGGGCAATCACCAGCATGCCGATCAGGCCGATAGTCATGCCAACCATGACCTCCACCAAGCTAAACCCGGCATGTGGTTTCAATAAGGCGTTCATCTTCATGGCGTTTGATTCGTATTGATATAAGCCACAGTAGTGTGGCTATGCGGCTCGGTTTCGGCAGGTGGTTGCCAGAAGACGGTTACCGTAGCGGTGAAACCGGCAGTCGCATCGCCTGCAATCACCACGGTAGGTGCCTTGTTTTCAGCCCCGGGCAAACGGTTTTTTACATCCGAGAGCCAGTCTGCCAACTCAGGCGAGCTGCCGCCGGGCAAGCCATAAGTCGAGATTTTTGTTGGCCCTGCCGTCCAGATACTCGCCACCAGGCGGTTGGCCAGATAACTCGCTTCCAGCCGATATTGCGCATCAGAGACGGTTTTCATGGATGCAGCCTGCAAGCCGATGATCGCCAATATGCCCATGGAGAAAATCAGGATGGCGATCAGGCCCTCCAGCAGGATGGCTCCCTCCTGAATAGCGCGTCGTGGCTGGTTAAGATGGCTCAAGCGCATACGCGTGGATCTCCCACTGTTGATATATTGGGGTCACAAAAGTGCACACTCCCTCCCCTGATCAATATCCTCAACCCGTTGGCATTGCCTTCAGTGGCCGCAATGTCGATCTGGCGCATGACATTACTGCCATCATTGTTGAAGGTGACACGGCCCAGCCCATTGAATGTCACAGTAGTTGCGCCTGCAGGCACAACATCCACAGCCACACTGACAGCGCCTTCGGTAGCAGCCTTGTTCTGGATCACTTCCGGGCAATCATCCACGCCATCACTGTCAGCATCGGCAACCACGACCTGGCAACCGATGCTCCAAGTGGCATTGCCGCTCAAGGTAAAAACAACATTGGCATTGCGTCGAATAGCCTCGGCACGCGCCAGCTGCAAGCCAGTATTCAAGCCCTCTGCTGCTGCACGTACCTGAAAATTAAGCAGCATCTCGCGGAAACTTGGCACGGCAACAGCCAGCAAGATTGCCAGCACAGACAACGTCACCACCAATTCCACCAGAGTGAAGCCTTGCTGCCTGTTCACTTAACAACCCCCTCCGTGTTTGGTGACCCAGCAATTCGCAGGCACGCTAGTATCAGGGAAAGCCGTAGTTCGGCGGGCATTGTCCTGATTAACCGTAAACTCATAACCGCTCATTCCTTGCCCGGCAACGCCCGTCGCGGTAATGAGGAAGGTTTGGTCGCCATTAGGCGTGCTGCACGCATAAGTGAAATACTGCACCGCAGGGCTGCTTGGCATGACGACTTCCTCACAACTATAGCGGCGCTTGTCCTGATAATTACGCTCCATGCGATTGCGGATATCAGACAGTTGTGAAATAGCCTCCGCCACCTTGGCGCGCGCAACATAGCGTGAATACGCTGGCACTGCGATAGAGGCCAGAATAGCGATGATCGCGACAACGATCATCAGCTCAATTAACGTAAATCCTTGTTGCCCAGATTTCATCGGACTTCCCCTTTTCCCAGAATGCATCATGCCGTGCCCAATTGGTATATCGCCAATTCTTCCGACGAACGGAAGTGGTGCACCGATAAGCGGTATAACGATCAAAGTGCGAGTGAAATTTAGCGTCTATATCAATTCACGGCAAATACTGCCGAAGTTTGCCCCACTCTTGCCGCTTGGGTAAAATACAGCGTTTCGTTTATTTACCTCTTCCCTTAAGGATATCCAGATGTCAAAAATCGTGTTCAAGGCTGGTGAAGCCACTATTTTCAGCGAAGGCAAAGACGTTACCGCCGCGATGCCAGAAATCCTCATCGGTGCCGTTGACGGCCCGGTTGGCCAGGCATTTGCCAACATGATGGCGCAAAGCAAGGGTCACTCCGCCATGTTCGCCGTGCGCGACATCAACCAACTGGTGCGTCCTGCGACCATGATGGTGCCTAAGGTTACCCTGAAGGATTCCATCAACATCGAACTGTTCGGCGGTGTAGTGCAAGCAGCGACTGCTGACGCGATTCTGGACTGTGTCATTGAAGGCATCATCCCCAAGGATCAAGTCAACGATCTGTGCATCGTCAGCTTGGTATGGATTGATCCAGGCTGTGGCCCACTGGCCAAGGAAGGCAAGCTGGACAAGGCCGACATGTACAAGAACAACTACGAAGCGACCAAGCTGGCGATCAAGCGCGCACTGAACGATGAGCCAAGCATTGATGAACTGATCGCCAACCGCCACAAGATCAAGCACTGCATGTGGGAAGAAAGCTGGGGCGAAATTTAAGCTTTATTGCTGTCATCCAAAGCCCGCCTTAGCGGGCTTTTTTATTGCAATGTTGCGCTATATCAACCTAGACAAGACACCACCACTCATCATCATTTATTGGTCGAAAGCTCAAGCCAAACCTTGACTGACGACTGACTCTGGTACTAATTACCACATTAACTGATAACCAGTATTGTTTTATAATAAAAATCATTATTTATTATAGATCACCATGGCACCCGCCATCATTTCATCCAATGCGTAAATATCTTGTTACCCTGCATCGCTGGTTTGGCTTGACCATGGCCGTGTTTCTTTTCATTTCTGGGCTGACTGGTGCAGTGATCTCCTGGGATCACGAGCTGGATGAATGGCTCAATCCGGCCTTGTTCCATGCGGATAACAAAGGAGTCGTGCAAGCACCGCTCACACTTGCCAATAAGCTGGAACAAGATCAACCAGGCTGGATGGTGAATTATGTACCGCTCACCATAGAACCTGGCCACACGCTAGGCATGAGCGTAAGTGCCAGGCCGGACCCTGCCACTGGGAAAGCCAGCAAGCTTGATTTCAACCAGATAGCCCTCAATCCTGTCACAGGGGAAATTCAAGGGCAGCGCGAATGGGGCGCAGTGTCTCTGTCGCGCGAGAACCTGTTGCCCTTCCTCTACAAGCTGCATTACAGCATGCATATCCCAGACGCATGGGGATTGGAACTAGGCATACTGTTCATGGGGATCATCGCTATCATCTGGGTGCTCGACAACTTCATCGCGCTGTGGATTTCCTTCCCTAATTACAAGTCCTGGCGCAAATCATTTGCCTTCCGCTGGCAACAGGGCGGTCACAAGTTAAATTTCGACCTGCATCGCTCGGGTGGTGTCTGGGTCTGGCTATTGCTGCTTATGTTGGCAATCACATCGGTCTCCATGAACCTTAACTTCCAGGTTATGCGGCCTATCGTGGAAATTTTTTCTACGCTCAGCCCCAGTCCGTTTGCATCACGTGCACCGCGCCCCGAGGATGAACCCCTGGTCCCCAGCATCTCACGCGAGAACATCCTCGACATTGCTCGAGCAGAAGCCAAACAAAGGGGCTGGAGCGCCCCGGCAGGTGCCGTATTCTACTCCCCTGCATTCGGGCTTTATGGCGTTGGCTTTTTCGAGGCTGGCAACGATCATGGAGATGGCGGCCTGGGCAACCCCTGGCTATATTTCGACGGTAAGGATGGTAGCCCCGCCGGAGAGAATATTCCCGGCACTGGCAGTGCAGGTGATATTTTCATGCAGGCGCAGTTCCCGCTACATTCCGGACGCATCCTCGGCTTGCCGGGGCGCATCCTGGTGTCGCTGATGGGCGCCGTAGTTGCGATGTTGAGCATCACCGGCATTGTGATCTGGCTACGCAAACGCCAATCGCGCCGCGTGGATCAAAAGGTTAGGAATAGCACCAGAGCCAATCCGCTTCAAACCAGTGCGAGTTGATGCTGAGCAGTAGCCAGAGCACCCTCCTGACGCTCGGCCAGGGTTTGCAATATCTTGCGCACAGGGACGGGTAGCCCGGTATTGATGGCGTCGTTGAGCAGCATCCACTGCCACCCTGGCTCCTGGGCTTGCAACGGCAATGCTGGCACCTCCATCGTTCTGGCAAGGATATGCAACTTGAAGTGGGTAAAGACATGGGTTAGCTGGGTCAGCGCTTTGGGTGCACTCCCCTGAAAGCCCAGCGCTTTCAAGCCCCAGGCTTGAGCATCCTCAGCTACATCCAGCTCGGGCAGACTCCATAAGCCGCCCCAGATGCCGCTATCAGGGCGCTTTTGCAGCAAGACGCGGTGATTGTGCACCATCACCAACATCTGTACGGATTTCTCCGGAATGGCTTTTTTCGGCTTGGAAGCAGGCAACTCATTGACACGATCAGCCAACAAGGCAGCACAATCTTCCTGCAATGGGCAAGTGGCACAGCGTGGGCGGCTACGCACGCAGACCGTAGCACCAAGATCCATCAAGGCTTGAGCATAAGTACCCATTTCCGCCTGAGGCTGCATGGTTTCAGCAATCTGCCATAGCTGCTTTTCCACCTTGGGCAAGCCAGGCCAGCCCTCAATCAGGAAATAACGCGCAAACACGCGTTTGACGTTGCCATCCATGATGGGCTGCGGCAAACCAAAGGCAAACGAGGAAATCGCAGCCGCCGTGGAACGGCCTATGCCCGGCAATGCCTGAATCGCCTCAAAATCACGCGGGAATTCACCTGCATGCAAGCTCATCACTTGCTGTGCCGCCTTGTGTAAATTGCGTGCGCGTGAGTAGTAACCCAGGCCGCTCCAGTATTGCATCACATCATCCTGGCTTGCAGCAGCCAAGGTGTCAATGCTAGGAAAACGCTGCATGAATTTCTGGTAATAGCCGATCACGGCTGTCACCTGCGTCTGCTGCAACATGATCTCGGAAACCCAGATGGCATATGGATCGTGGGTATTCTGCCACGGCAGGTCATGGCGCCCATGCTGCTTCTGCCAGGCAATCAGCCTGTCAGCAATGGGAAAGTATTGCGACAGGGTCATTTCAGCGGCCAAACAGGTTTTGCAGTTTCTGCTTCACCTTGTCTTCGGGTTTGGATGTGGGTGTTTCGCTGTTGGCAGCATCATCCTTACTCTTGTCGCTTTGCTTGTTCAGCAACGACTTCACCGCGTCTTCCCGGTTACCATCCAGCAGGTTCTTGACCGCCTCGCCCTTGGCACCACCCGCTCCTTCCAGCAGCTTGTTCTTGGCAATCGCTGTCGCCAACCCGGCGAAATCGATGGCGTAAGCAGGCTTGTTGAACGTGCCTGTGAGCTTGATCGGCACAGTAAGACCATTAAGCTGCTGCAAATCCGCTCCACCTTGCCCCTTGAGCGAAGCCACCACAGTAGGCTTGGCAAGGTAATCCAGTGTTTGATTGGCAATATCGACACTGCCATTGCCTGCAATGCGGAATAACGGTGCCTTCATGTCCAGGTCGTCGTTATGCGCAACGCCGTTCTTGATATTAAAACTGGCAGACATTTCGCTGAAATCGGTCTGCTTACTCTTATCTGCAGCCACACTGGTCGTGCCTTTCAGTGCATTGAGTTTATCCTTTGCACCACGCAGCGTCCCGGCAATATCAATCCCCTTGACCGCGCCATCCTTGAGATTGAGTGCAGCCTTGCCGTTCAGGCCTTTCTTGAGCGCATTGACAGTGTCGCCACTGGTCGTGAGATCGAGGTTCAGGTTGCCCTTGCCATGCAGCATGTCATTGTTGATGGCATCGGTCAGCAAAGGGCCTATCGCGATGTTTTTCATCTCCTGCTTGATAGCGATATTCGGCGTACTACGGGCGTCCACCATCAGGGCGCCATTCATGGAGCCCTCGTAGAGACTAGCGGAAAAAGGGGATAGTTCGGCCACCCCCGAGTCCGCCTTTAGCTTGATGCGCACATTCGTGCTTTTAACATTCGCCACCTTGAGCGCGCCGATACGCAACTCGCCATCCGCATTCAATTGCCGCAATGCACTGAGGTCTATCGTGGCATCTTCCTGCGGCTTACTGGCTGGAGCAGGTTTCGTAGGCTTAGCTTCGGAATCCGTGATATAGCGATCCGCATCCAGTTTGTCGATATCAACATCGAAATGGTAGATTGGCCGCTCGAAGCGACTAATACCAAACTTGCCATTGATCGTGGTTTCGTCGAGCTTCACGTTGAACGGACTGACAGTGAGCGCCTTGCCGTCGGCCTTGATCCCAAGCTTGAGACCAGCCAAGTGGAATTTCTCATACACAATGCTGCCGATATTCACATTGCCTTGCAGCAGCAAATCCTTCAATGCAGAAAGATCAGGTGCCGCTTCATTCGCTTGGGGCTTACTGGCGGTTTTCTGCGCTGGTTTGGCAGAGCCATTGCCCAGCAGCTTGTTCAAGTCCAGCTTGTCACCGCTGAGGTTGAAGCGGACATCGGGCTTGGCAAAGCCAGCCACAGCCACATCGCCCTTGAGTTTGGTATCCTCGACATTCAGGCTGAAATCGCTATCGACCTTTTCCTGCTTGATGTCAGCCAGCAGCTTGAAGGCAAACTCGCCCTGGGCTGCACCTTTCGGCAAAGCCTTATCCTTGATGTCTATCTTGCCTGCCAGCTTGGGCAGCTCGAATACTAGGTCTTGCAGGTTGCCCTTGAAGGGCGATGAAAACTTGCTTTCCACGCTGCGGTCGGTTTGCTTGAGGCTGAATTCGCCATTGATGCCGCTGCTTTGCAGCTCTCTTGGCGAACCCTTGATATCTGCCAATACCAATTGGGCCTTGATGCTGTCACCTGCCTTCTCTTGGCTGAAGGCCAGTTCGGCCTTGTCGCCGGATACCTCATCCTGCCGCACTACCAGCTTGGGCGCAGCGAAATCCGCCACCAGCTTGGCATCGGCAAGCTGGCCGGAAAACGCGAGCTTGAGACCGTTGACGAGGAACTCCATGTTTTCAGGGCGCGCATCCACATCGCCTGTCAGCCGGATATCGGCATCCTGCACATCCGCGATATTGCCCTTGACCACGGCATCCAGCTTTTGCGCGGCGAAATGCTTGCTCTCGACATCGGCCATGAAGTTGCCTTGCAGCTTGACCTTGGCGTCCACCTTTGGCGCGCTGGCGCTCACTTCAAAATCGCTGGCAAGGTCGAATGGCGTAGCCAGCGCAACGCGTCCGGTCTTGAGGTTGAACTGCTTGACCGCATAGCTGCTACCCGCGGCTTCGTCATGAAAACTCACGGCAGAATTGCTGACGTTAATGCTGGAAATATCAAAATTGATTTCCTGCGACGGCTCGTCCTTGTCCTCACTCAGCAGGTCGTCAAAATTGGTGCTGCCATCCTGGTATCGCACGATATTGGCTCGCGCACCATTCACGTAGACAGCATCTACCACAAGCTCCTTCTTCAACAAGGGAATCAAGGCCACAGACACCTTGAGGCCATCTACAGCCGCAAATTCCTTGTCACTGTTATGCTCGGAAAGGGAAATCTTGCCTAGGTCAGCTCCCAGCTTAGGCCAGAAAGCAAGCTTGATGTCACCTTCGATATTCAGCGTGCGCTGTTTCTTGTCCTTTACCAGTTGCACGATCATGGGTTTGTAGTCGTTCGGGTTAAAGGTGGCAGCAAAAATCGCCACGATGATGACCAACACCAGAACGATTCCGCCGAGGCCAAACAAGGAATACTTAAGGATTTTATTCATTAACCTATCCTGTTTTGATTGAGCGAGAAGAAAACGAGTGTATCACTGCCAGTGCCAGACCGGCATTGATACACGATGCGAGTGATTACCAGTAGTAAGCCAGTACGATGATGCCAAGAATAATACGATAGTAGGCAAAGCCTTTGAAATCGTGGTTAGCGACGTAACGGATCAAGGTCTTGATCGCCACCAGTGCAGCCAGGAAGGCAGTGATAAAACCAACGGCAAACATCGCCAGGTCCTCAACCACAAACAGGCTGAAGTTCTTGTACACATCGTAAAAAGTTGCCGCCAGCATCACCGGGATAGCAAGGAAAAACGAAAACTCGGTTGCCGTCTTGCGGTTGAGGCCAAAGATCATGCCCCCCAGGATAGTAGCGCCAGAGCGAGATACACCGGGCATGATCGCCAGTGATTGCGCACACCCCACTTTTAGCGCCTGCCAAGCGGTAATCTCGTTGAGATTTGATGCCTTGGCGGCAGGCGCCTTGTCATGCGCATAGAGATTCTCTACCAGCAGGATGACGAAACCTCCCACGATCAATGCGCATGCCACGGTAATCGAGGAGAACAAGTGCTCCTTGATGAAGCCGTGCAGCAACAAGCCGAGAATAGCTGCAGGCAAGAATGCAACAAATAGGTTCAGGATAAAACGCTGCGAAGTATTGGTATGCAAGGTAGTGGCCACCGAGGTCAAGCGGCTGCGATACTCCCAACACACGGCCATAATCGCACCCAACTGGATCACGATCTCGAACACCTTGCCCTTGTCGTCGTTGAAATCGAGCAAGTCACCAATAATGATCAAGTGGCCAGTGCTACTAATGGGGAGGAATTCGGTGGCACCTTCCACGATGCCGAGGATAAACGCCTTGAGTAATAGTATTAAATCCATGTCATGCCATCTTTGTTGTTGATATGAGCGGCATCATGCAGCATGCCTGTGAACCTGCGATGAACCGCCCCCCGACGATTCAGCAGGAATGATCCATGTTACTTAAGCAAGGAGAATGCCCGCGCCATTAACTCAGCTTGGCTACCTGGTAACTTGCCATCCGGGCTTAATTTATCAATAGCCTGCGGCAGATACTCCGCCAGCTTGCGACCAAAATCATCGGTAGGCAGGGAAAGCTGTGCCGCCATCGACTTGATCAACTCCGCTCCAAATACCTGCACTACCTGTTGCAAACTTAACGGCAAGTTGCTTCCAGAACCCAGCCACGACTCGACCTCGGCACCCAGCCCATTGGCACGCAACTTATCAAGCACGCCCTGCGGCCCACCCGATTTATTCATCAGCTCAAGTCCGGCTTGTATCATCGGGTTGCCACTGTTGCCAGCCACCTTGTTCATCACCGATCCGGCAATACTGTCAAATAATCCCATGCACACTTCCTTCAATCATGATAGCTAGCTAGAAGCGCTCGCCGGGGCGCAAATAACGCCAGGTTCCTACAGGCAATTTACCAAGCACGACACTGCCAATACGCACGCGCTTGAGTCCGACCACGGTGAGGCCCACCAGTTCACACATCCGGCGAATCTGGCGCTTACGCCCTTCACGCAGGACAAAACGTAACTGGTCCTCATTTTGCCAAGACACCTTGGCAGGCTTGAGTTTGACACCATCAAGGCTGAGGCCGAAATTAAGTTTTTTCAGCCCATCTTCACTGAGTGTACCCGTCACACGCACCAAGTATTCCTTCTCAGTTGTCGAATCTTCTCCGATCAATTGGCGTGCCACGCGGCCATCCTGGGTCAGCACTAACAAACCCGTCGAATCAATATCCAGACGGCCTGCCGGAGCCAAGCCGCGCAAGTGTCCGCGTTTGAATACAATCTGGGTCGGGTCTTCATCCCAATGGTTATCCGGGCTTACCAGCACAACCGCTGGTTCATATCCATCTTCCGCCTGACCGGAAACATAGCCCACTGGCTTGTGCAGCAAGATAGTGACAATCTCGGACTGGTGTTTCTGCGCCTCTTTGCTGACCTTAATCTCGGCATCGGGTGATACGCGTGTACCCAACACATCCACCACTTCGCCATTGACCGTCACCCAGCCATTGGCGATGAAGTCGTCCGCCTCGCGACGTGAGCACAGACCAAGCTCAGCCATGCGCTTGGAAAGCCTGGGCAACTCTGGTTGGCTAGCAACAGGCTTGGGAGAAAACTTGGGATTGGTATTTCTATCCTGATTGAATGTTCCTTGCTCAAAACCATCCCTGGCCTTTCCACCACGACGCGGCGTATCACGGTCAGCAAACTGGCGCACCTGCCCCTCTCGTGCGATAGACCTGGGCTTATTGGCATGAGGAGATTTGTTAGCTGCGGGTTTTCTACCCGCACCATCACCAGGTGCTCTTTCCGCAGTACGCCTAGCGGCCTCTGGCCTGCCCGACCGCTCTCGCTCAGGCTTATTAGCCCTCGCTGGTTTTGCTGCAGCGGTATCCGCTACCGAGTTTTCAGGAGGCCTCACTCTAGGCGCTGGAGCACTCGTCCGAGAACGCTTGGCTGGATCTGGGCGGCGCACTGGAGGCTTGCTGGCATCTTTGCTGGAAATAGAGCCGGGTTTCAATTTAAGCGTGGTCATGGCGGGATTTTAACATAGCAGGCTTAGCCGGTCTGGACAGCTTCAACATGTCACTTGATACCAGCAATAGCCACCTTATAATGGCTTTACCTTAATCGTTTAGTCGGCCAGCATCCATGTTCAAAATCATCGAACATTGTCTTGAATTCACCATCTTCCGCAGTCGCTGGCTACTAGCTCCGATGTATCTGGGCTTGGTGGGTGGCCTGGTCATCCTGCTGGTCAAATTCGCCCAGGAGTTCATGCATATCGCCAGCCATGTATTGGAAGCACAAGAGCAGGAAGTCGTGCTTTCATTACTTGCCTTGGTCGACATTACCCTGGTGGCCAACCTGCTCATCATGGTGATTTTTAGCGGCTATGAAAATTTTGTTTCCAAGATTGATGTCGCAGAGAACGAAGACCGACCAGAATGGATGGGGAAAGTTGACTACTCGGGACTCAAGCTCAAGCTGATTGGCTCCATCGTGGCAATCTCTGCCATAGATCTGCTCAAAGCCTTTGTGCATCAAAGCAGCAGTAGTTCAGAACATCTTAGTAATACGCAAATGGCCTGGATGGTAGGCATTCATGTCACCTTCATTGTGACCGGGCTACTCTTCGCGATCATGGATCACATTGCGGAGAAGGATAAACATCACCAATAAAAAATGGCCAGCAAGCACTGGCCATTTTTTAACGCTTTGCTAGCAATTCAGCATCACACTTTTTGGTAGACCTCTGCCCCTTTTTTCACGAACTCAATCGCCTTTTCCTGCATGCCTTTGCTTAACGCAGCCTGTTCATCCACGCCCAGCTTATCAGCGTAATCGCGCACATCCTGCGTGATCTTCATGGAGCAGAAGTGCGGGCCGCACATGGAACAAAAGTGCGCCTGCTTGGCACCTTCCTGCGGCAGGGTTTCATCGTGGAATTCCTTGGCTTTTTCCGGATCAAGCCCAAGGTTGAACTGGTCTTCCCAGCGGAACTCGAAACGCGCCTTGGACAGGGCGTTGTCACGAATCTGCGCGCCGGGGTGGCCCTTGGCCAGGTCGGCAGCATGCGCAGCAATCTTGTAGGTAATGATGCCAACGCGCACGTCTTCCTTGTCCGGCAGGCCCAGATGTTCCTTGGGTGTCACATAACAGAGCATGGCACAGCCGTACCAGCCTATCATGGCAGCGCCGATGCCGGAGGTGATGTGGTCGTAGCCTGGGGCAATATCCGTGGTCAATGGGCCCAGTGTGTAGAACGGCGCTTCACCACAGTGTTCCAGTTGCAGGTCCATGTTTTCCTTGATGAGGTGCATGGGCACGTGGCCTGGGCCTTCAATCATGCACTGCACATCGTGTTTCCAGGCAATCTGGGTCAGTTCCCCCAAGGTCTTCAGTTCAGCAAACTGAGCTTCATCGTTGGCATCATAGATAGAGCCTGGGCGCAGACCGTCACCCAGGCTGAACGACACATCATATTGCTTCATGATCAGGCAGATGTCCTCAAAATTCTCATAGAGGAAGCTTTCCCTGTGGTGAGCCAAACACCACTTGGCCATGATAGAACCGCCGCGTGACACGATACCGGTCATGCGCTTGGCTGTCATCGGGATATAGGCAAGCCGAACACCAGCGTGGATGGTGAAATAGTCGACGCCTTGTTCGGCTTGCTCAATCAGGGTGTCACGAAAGATTTCCCAGGTCAGGTCTTCGGCCTTGCCGTTGACCTTTTCCAGGGCCTGGTAAATTGGCACAGTACCAATCGGCACTGGGCTGTTACGGATGATCCACTCGCGGGTCTCGTGGATGTTTTTACCGGTGGAAAGATCCATCACGGTGTCACCGCCCCAACGCGTACCCCAGACCATTTTCTCCACTTCTTCCGAGATGGAAGAGCCAAGCGCAGAATTGCCGATGTTGGCGTTGATCTTCACCAGGAAATTGCGGCCGATGATCATGGGCTCGATTTCCGGGTGGTTGATGTTAGCCGGGATAATCGCGCGACCACGGGCCACTTCGTCGCGCACGAATTCTGGCGTAATCACCTTGGGAATGCTGGCACCAAAATGATGCCCTGCGTGCTGGGTTTGCAGCAGTTCGCTCATGTTTTCGCGGCGCTGGTTTTCGCGGATGGCAATAAACTCCATCTCGGGAGTAATCATGCCCTGCCGCGCATAGTGCATCTGGCTTACATTTTTGCCAGGTTTGGCACGTAATGGCTTGCGCGTCAGGTTAAAACGCATCTCAGCTAGCTTGGGGTCTTCCTTGCGCAGCTTGCCAAAGTCTGACGTTGGGCCATCCAGCTGCTCGGTGTCATTACGCTCGGCAATCCAGCCAGCCCGTAGTGCCGGCAAGCCATTACGGATGTCGATGTTAACAGCAGGATCTGTATAGGGGCCGGAAGTATCGTAGACAACAACCGGCGGATTCTTTTCTGCGCCAAAAGCAGACGGAGTATCAGAAAGCGAGATTTCACGAAAAGGTACGCGAATATCAGGGCGCGAGCCTTCAACATAGATTTTGCGGGAGTTGGCAAAGGATTGTTTGGTGCCTGCATCAATCTCCGCAGTTTCATTAAGAAACTTGGCATGCAGGTCTTTGTCGGCGGCATTCATCATTGGCTCCAAAAATAGCGGGAAGCGTTTTTGGAATACCAATAGGGAAAAGAATAGAGCTTGCCCCATCAAACCAAACTGCGCTTCCCTACGGTGGGATTATCCACGTCAGGTTCAAAGGGTAATTCTCACTGCCATCGTATTCATACAAATACAAAAGCAGACCCCTAGCGATTGGCGCAATGTACGTTAAAACCCTGATTTGATCAAGACGATGATGGGCAACTCAATACGGGAGGAAGATGGCTCAAGCTGCCATCAGGCAACAACCAGGCCACAGGCTTGATGCGGTTATCCACCTTGCATGCGTCAATATAGCCTATTGAGCCTGGTGTTTCTGCGACGTAACGCAGCATAGCCTCCTGTGTGCGTACGACATGTGGCGGCGAGGTGCCGTGAAAATACAGCGCGTTCCAGTACTCCACCTGATCTTCCGGAACACTATCGAGAATGAGCTGCGAGAAGCGCTGGCGCAAGGCGCTTTCCGGACCCAGGTTAACAGGCTCTATGCGCTTGCCATTGCCCCAATAGAGCTTCTTGCGCCAGAACACCAGCGCCAGCTCTGCCTTGCTGAAGGCATGCAGATTCTGCTCCTTGGGCACGATCACAGCAATCGTTGCCACTTCTGCCGCCATTGCAACAGGCAACAACAAGTGCAATCCCAGGCAAAGAAATAGCCAGCGCATCAGAACAGGATCGCAAACGAAGCCATGAAACCCTTGGGAGATTCAAGACGCTCTTGATCCCCCCCGACATATTCAAGCTTGAGTATTCTTGATGGCATAGGCCGCCAGGCAGCCCCCACGACCCAGCGCTCGCTAGAGCCCTCCGCGGGCCGATTGAAATTTTCGACACGACCAATCGCAAACCAGTGGTCCTGCAACGGAGCAACCACTTGCAGATAGGCACCACTGCCACCCTCGTGCCCATTGGTATAGAACCGTTGCAGCGTTTCTCCACTGAATTCCCAGCCCTTGTGCTGCACCATGAAATCCAGCCCCACCATGCGATACCGCGTGGCACTGTAACGCAGGTCCTCCGCCGTCTCCAGTAATGACAAACCCCAATTGAATTTGCCCGTGATCTCGAAACGCATGCCCTTGCTATCCTTGTAGGGAATGCTGTCATCACGGTCACGATGCCTCTCCTGCACGGCTTCCATGAAGAATTTGTATTCAAAAGCCTTATCAGAAAAAGGCGCAGCGCCATACACCATGAAACCATTGACTGCTTCAGGAAACAAGCGACTGGTCACCAACGGGCGTGATGATGTCCAGACCAACGGTGCTGCATGCACCACGTTCCAGCGCCCGGTCGGCGTCAGGAAGCGGCCACTACGTAAATTGAGCTTTTCAGAGAGGTTGTAATCGAGATAAAAACGCTCAACATCAAAATAGGAATCTCGCCCGGTCGTGCCTTCGCCGCTATACCAAGTCAGTGGTTTTTCCACCTCAAGTTCGGAGAAAAAGCGCAGGCGACCGCCATTATCCCAGGTGACAAACAAACTCACTTCATTCAAGCGTGCATCGGCCTTGCCACCAGGATGCAGATTGATACCGGCACTGGAATAGCCGCCCAGTTTAAATCCATCAAGAAATCCAGGCTGGGTATCAACCTCATCTGCCGCAGCTGCAATCTTGCAGATACTCAGGCTCAAGGCTACACTGGCTACAAGAAGCAAGTGCATAATGCGCATGTTTTTCTCCGGACAAACCACCTGTGATTCCAATCAGGCCTACACCCTTAACAGATCGCCAGAGCATGAGCTTCTGGATTTCCCCCAATAGCGCGCATTCTCGCACTGAATGATATGTGGCGAAAAGCGCTATCTATCCGGCATTTATTGCTATTCGCCTTCCTGTTGGCGGTGCTGCTACCTGCCATATTGATCACCGGCCTGGCGTTCTACGAAGCCAGGAGCGCGCTCAAGAGCGCCATTCAGAACGGCATGCAGACGCAGACCACCGCAACGGCCCTGGAAATCGACCGCATGATGTTCGAGCGCTTGCAAAACGTCAGCTCCTGGAGCGAGCTCGATGTCATGCAGGATGCACGTATCGGCGATATCGACAAGCGCCTGTCGTCCTTCCTTACCGAGCTCAAGGATAGCTACTCGGATATTTACACCGAGCTTTACGTGGTGAATCGTCAAGACATGGTCATTGCAGCCAGCAACCCGGCGCGCCTGGGGACATTTGCGCCCAGGCTCAAGCCTTGGTTGCACACTCTCATCCAGCACAAGATCATCAAGCTCGGCCAGCTTGAAGGCCACCGTTTACCTATCTATACCGACATTAACGACGACTTCAACGATGACAAAATCTTAGGCACCATCGTTGTAGTATTCAACTGGCAGCAAATTGAACAAATCCTGCAAAGCGGCATTTCAGGCCGTAGCGCGGCAGCCTTATTTGCACAAGACAAGCTGATTGCAGCGACAGATCGCTGGGCCAAAACGCAGAACAACAGGCGCTTGATCGCAAATGCCACCGCTAGTGGCTACGAAGGTTATCGTGGTTTTAACTGGCAGGTCAGCATTGCACAGAACCGTTCACAAGCACTTACCCCAGTGCGCCAGATGGCTTATATCTTTGCTGGCCTGCTGCTTGTCACAGTGCTACTGGCTACTGTGATTGCCATACCGGTAGCACGTGCCATTACCCGTCCTGTCACACGCCTGACCGAGTTTGCTACCCGTTTTCTGCGCAATCCCGATGCCTCACTACCTCCCGCCGGCGGCCCGGAGGAAATTGCAGAAATGTCTCGTGCCTTTGCCAAAATGATGGAGGACCTTGACCACTCCAAGCAAAGCCTGACCAGGGCAGCAAAACTTGCAGTTGCCGGAGAAATGGCAGCAGCCATGAGCCATGAGGTGCGCACACCGCTAGGCATATTGCGCTCATCCGCCCAGCTACTACAGCGCGATGCCAGCCTTGCCCCTGAAAGCCAGGAAATTTGTGGTTTTATCATCAAGGAAACCGAGCGGCTCAATAAATTAGTCAACACCTTGGTCGACTCCGCCAAGCCGCGCCACCCTGAGCTGGCACCATCCAACATCACTGAACTGGTGACAATGTGCGCTGGAATGATGCGTAGCCAGGCTGCAAAGAAAAATATTGAGATTGTGCTGCAGCCCAGTGCGAGCATTATCTGTGAGTGCGATGACGAGCAAATGACCCAAGTCATGCTCAACCTGCTGCTCAACGCCATACAAATCCTGCCCCCAAACGGCAAGATCACGATTCATCTTGAGGAATCGCAAACACAGGTTGTCATTGCAGTCTCTGATAATGGCCCTGGCGTCACAGCTGAACACCGGGAACAGATTTTCGATCCCTTCTTCTCGCAACGAAATGGCGGCATCGGCCTGGGGCTGGCGATTGTGCGCCAAATCATCCTGGCCCATCATGGCAGCATTCATGTTGAGCCGAATGATCATCAAGGCGCAACTTTCATCATCCAGCTTCCGCGCAATGGAGTGTAAACCCGCATGAGTAAACTCAAGAACATCCTCGCACTGGACGATGAACCCAGTATGCGCCGCCTGCTGGAAATCAGCCTCAAACAAGCAGGCTATCAGCCGGTGCTTGCAGAAAATGGGCGCGAAGCGCTTGATATCTTGCGTCAAGGCGGCATAGATTTACTGATCAGCGACCTGCACATGCCGGTGATGGACGGCCTGAAACTGCTAGCCACCATGCAACAGGAAGGCATTGATGTCCCCTCCATTATCGTCACCGCACAAGGGGAAATTTCTACCGCAGTAGAAGCCATGAAACTAGGCGCATCTGATTACATCCTGCGCCCTTTCGACCTCAGCACGCTGGAAATCGCCATTGAGCGCGCGCTCTCATTGAGCCGACTAAAACTGGAAAATCGTTATTTGCGGGCTGAAGCCAGCCAAGATACCCAACTGATCGGTCAAAGCCCGGCGATGCAGAAGCTACAGCAGTCCATCAGGCAAGTCGCACCAGAAAAAGCCACCACGCTGATCGCAGGCGAGACCGGCACAGGCAAGGAGCTAGTCGCTCAAGCGATCCACCAGCTTTCACCGCGCAAAGATGCCCTGTTTGTTGCCGTCAACTGTGCAGCCATTCCCGGTGATATGTTGGAATCTGAGCTATTTGGCCACGAACGTGGCGCTTTTACCGGCGCAGTGAAAAACCGTATCGGCAAATTCGAGATGGCTGATGGCGGCACATTATTCCTCGATGAAGTCACGGAAATGCCTATTGGGCTACAAGCCAAGCTACTGCGCGCCTTACAGCAAGGGGTAATTGAGCGCCTGGGCAGCAATCGCAGCATCCCGGTGGATATGCGCGTGGTAGCTGCAACCAACCGCGATCCATTGCAGGCCATTGCCGATGGAAAATTGCGCGAAGACCTGTATTACCGCCTCAATGTATTCCGCCTTGATTTGCCGCCATTGCGGGAACGCAAGAGCGACATCCCCGCACTGGCCACCCATTTTCTCAAGCCTCGTGGACTCAGCCTGGATGACTCGGCAGCACAAACACTGCAAACCTATACATGGCCAGGAAATATCCGTGAACTACAGAATATCCTGGAGCGGGCCGCCATCATTTGCGGTGGGGATACCATCAGCACTGAGCACCTGCCCACAGACATCACACAACACACCACGCTAGCGACCACTACCACCGTTGTTCCAGAGGCAATGACATTAGCCACTCAAGCGAATATGTCATTACCTATTGCCACGGAAACCTTGGAAAAAGATATGATCCGCGTTGCCCTGCAACAAACCAAGGGCAACAAAAGCAAGGCAGCACGACTACTTGATATTAGCGAACGCTCACTATGGTATAAGCTCAGCCGCTACAAGCTAGAAGACAACACCGACCAAGAAGGCCCGCTACCAGACTAAGCGGCAAACTCCCTAGAACTTGAAACTCTGCCGTGGCAGGCTATAATCGGCAGACTGATAGCCACGCGATGGATAATGTGATGCACCATGATGTAGAACAAGCACGCTTCAACATGATAGAGCAGCAAATCCGCCCCTGGGAGGTACTGGATGGCACAGTACTTGACCTATTGGGCCGAGTTCCTCGCGAGGCCTTCGTGCCTGCCCAATATCGCGGGCTTGCATTTGCCGATATCGAAATTCCCCTGGGTTTTGACCAGACCATGCTCTCACCCAAGCTTGAGGGCCGTATTCTACAAGCCTTGGAAATTCAGCCAGGTGACAAGGTATTGGAAATCGGTACGGGCAGCGGCTATTTCAGCGCCTTGCTTGCTTCGATGGCAGGCGAAGTACACAGCGTGGAAATCAACGCAGAACTTAGCCATCAAGCCCAAGCACGACTGACAGAACAAAACATCCACAATGTCACTTTGCATGTTGGCGATGGTGCACAAGGCTGGCCTGCACAAGGCCCATATGATGTGATTGTGTTTACCGGCTCGCTCGCATTACCGCCACAAGTAACAGAACAACTCAATATTGGTGGGCGGTTATTTGCCGTCGTAGGTGAAGCTCCCGTGATGGAAGCGATTATTTCGCGCCACATCAGCGCTGATAGCCTACGTCAGGATGTAATTTTCGAGACTTCGCTCGCACAACTGGAAAACGCCCCTCAGCCTGAGAAGTTCAGCTTCTAAATACCACTATTCCTGCCTTAAGGGCAGGCGAACGTATTCACGATGAAACGGGAGCCATCACTCCCGTTTTCTTGAGATTCATCCTGCTTCACCCACAAGGCTATCGTTAGCATGATCAGGTCTGACGTAATCACTTTGCGTTAAAACTGCGCAAATCTCAAAGATTGACACCGTTAAGTTAACGGTGTTTAATTATTCCCCATTGATCACTTCTGCTGTGAGCACATGCCCCCAAGAGTCAAGACCCCGCAAGAACGCGACCAGCTCAAGAAGCTGATCCTTGATGCTGCGCGTCAATTATTCGTGGAGCGGGGTATCGAAGCCGTTTCGATGCGCGAGATTGCCAAACGGGTGAACTATTCCCCCACGACCATCTACCTACACTTTGTCGACAAAAACGACTTGCTGCAAACCTTGTGCGACCACGACTCCTTGGTATTGGCCCATGACTTGCACCTCATCACGACCAATCCCAACCCAGATGGTATCCAGCAATTGCGGATGCTATGTCTGGCGTATTCACGCTATGCACTGACCTACCCCAACCATTACCGCTTCATGTTCATGATGCCCAAGCCCCATCAAACCAAGGAAAACTCCAGGCTACATCACGGCAATATTGAGCAGGATGCATATGCACTGCTACGCTCTACAGTCCAACAAGCCTTTGAACAAGCGGCATTCCGCCCGGAACTCGACAATATTGATCTGATCGCCCAGACTCTCTGGGCCGGGATTCATGGTGTATGCGCACTGGAAATCACCATGGCATGTGATGAATGGATAGCATGGCAACCAATAGAACACCGCATTGCACTGATGCAAGACAACATGATCAGGGGCCTGATCAAATCTCAACCTACGTACTAGATAAACCTATGTTGCCAAGACCCTCTTACAGACCTTGCAGCCCCTGGCTCGTTACCCTGGCATTGCTTGCCCTGACAGCCTGCCAGAAACCCGCGCCTGAGACACCACCTCCGCGCCCAGCGCTAGTCATGCAGCTTGGCAATGCGCATGGCATAGACGATGGGCAATGGCTGACAGGCGAAATACGTCCGCGCTACGAATCAGCACAAGGCTTCCGTATTGCAGGGAAGATCATCCAGCGCCATGCAGAAGTCGGGGACCATGTTCGCAAAGGCCAGCTACTGGCCCGGCTGGATCCCGAAGACAACCAGCTTTCACTCGCCTCGGCACAAGCAGCCCTGCGTGCAGCAGAAGCACAACTCGCACTGGCACAGGCGGATAGCAAGCGTCAGCGCCAGCTGTTCGAGCAGCGCTTTATCTCGGCCGCCGCCCTGGACTCGGTAGAGACGCGCCTGCAATCCACAAGCGCCCAGGTGCAGCAGGCGCAAGCCCAGGTCAAGGTTGCCAGCAATCAGGCGCAATACACTTCCTTGCTCGCAGAACGTAATGGCGTTGTCACCATGATTGACGCGGAGCCAGGCCAGGTGGTCAATGCAGGGCAAGTTATCGCCAGGGTCGCGGTACCAGGGGAGTTGGAGGTACAAATCCCTATTCCAGAATCGCGCATGCATAGCCTACATACCGGCGACCCTGCCAGCATCCGCCTTTGGGCAAACCGCGATCAGTCCTATCAGGGACGCATCAGGGAAATTGCCCCGGCAGCAGACCCTGCCACCCGCACCTTCCGCACCCAGGTCACCCTGCTGCAACCCGATGACAAAGTGCAGATCGGCATGACAGCTGGCGTCAGGCTGGATGATCAGCAGCCAGGATTCATGGTGCCCAGCACAGCGGTTTCACAGCAACATGCCCAGCCGCAAGTCTGGATCGTGGATGCCAACCATCAAGTCCACCCTGCTCCAGTCAGCATAGGCAGCTATAGCGAGCAGGGCGTCAGCATCACCTCTGGGCTCAAGGGTGATGAAACCATCGTGGTCACGGGTGTACATACTTTGACCAAAGGGCAAGTCGTCACTCCGGTCAATACCGAGGTGAATCAATGAGCGAACAGCGCCAGCGATTCAACCTCTCCAACTGGGCGCTGCACCACCGCAGCCTGGTGCTCTACTTCATGCTGGTACTCACCATCGCTGGCATGTTGTCCTACACCAAGCTTGGGCAATCTGAGGACCCGCCTTTTACCTTCAAGGTAATGGTCATACACACCATCTGGCCAGGTGCCAGTGCCCATGAAGTGGAGCTACAGGTTACCGACAAGCTGGAAAAGAAACTACAGGAACTCCCTTACCTTGATATCCTGCGTAGCTACTCCCGCCCAGGCGAATCGCTGATTTTTATCCATGCTGAAGACTCGACACCACCAGCCAGCGTGCCTGACCTTTGGTACCAAGCACGCAAGAAAGTCAGTGACATTCGCCATACGCTGCCTGAAGGCATCCAGGACCCTACCTTCAATGACGAATTTGGCGATGTGTATGGTAACTTGTATGCCTTGCACGGCGATGGTTATGACTATGCTGAACTGAAAAAGCAAGCAGAGGCAATCCGTGCCGAACTGCTCAAGATCAAGGATGTTGCCAAGGTTGAGTTTTTTGGCGAACAATCACAACGTATCTATATTGAACTCTCCAATGCCAAGCTAGCCACACTGGGTATCAGCCCTAGCGCCCTGCTGGAAACACTACAACAGCAGAACCAGGTGAATAGTGCCGGTGCCTACGACAGCGGACCGGAACATATTCGCTTTGCAGTGAGCGGTCGCTTTGACCGCCTAGACAATCTGCGTGCCCTAAAACTACGCGCCAATGGTAACGAATTCCACCTGGGGGATATCGCCAAGATCTATCGCGGATTCGAGGATCCACCTTCCTCACGCATCCGCTATATGGGTAAGGAAACCTTGCTGATCGGCGTTGCCATGCGCCATGGCGGTGACATCATTCAACTGGGAAGGTCGCTGGACGACACTACTGGCCTGATTCGTCGCCAACTACCGGTTGGGCTCAGCCTTGATACTGTTTCCTCACAGCCTAGGGCCGTCATCCACTCTGTGAATGATTTTGTACACTCGCTCGCCGAGGCACTCATCATCGTGCTGGGTGTCAGCCTGCTGTCTCTTGGGCTACGCACCGGTATCGTCGTCACCATCGTGATTCCGGTCGTGCTCGCCGTCACTTTCCTGTTCATGGAGATATTTGGCGTCGGCCTACACAAGATTTCGCTCGGCGCATTGATCCTCGCGCTGGGACTACTAGTCGACGATGCCATTATTGCCGTGGAAATGATGGCATCCAAAATGGAGCAAGGCTGGGAACGCATGAAAGCAGCCTCATTTGCCTTCACTTCAACCGCAATTCCCATGCTATCGGGCACCTTGGTCACCGTTGCAGGCTTCTTGCCAATCGCCACCGCAGCCTCCGCCACTGGCGAGTACACCCGCTCCATCTTTCAGGTATCGGCCATTGCATTGCTCGCCTCCTGGGTGGCCGCCGTGATCTTTGTACCCTATCTGGGCTACTACCTGTTGCCTGACTACCGACAACAAGCGAATCAGCCGCCATCCCGCCTTGCACGCTGGCTGCAACGTGTTGCGCCCAAGTTAAGCCAGCGCATTCAAGCACGCAGGGCACAACACCTACAGCATATGGCTGCTGGTGAACATGCCGACATTTATGATTCCCGCTTTTACCAGCGCTTGCGTACACTTATCACCCAATGCGTACGCCACCGATGGATCGTCATTACGATTACCGCTACGTTGTTCATTGCCTCACTGATTGGCTTTGGCTCGGTGCAGCAACAATTCTTCCCGGATTCCACTCGCCCAGAACTCATTGTCGACTTGCGCCTCGCCGAAGGCTCCTCCTATACCGCCACGGATGGCGAAGTAAAGAAACTGGAGCAATGGCTACAACAACAATCCGGCATTGAGAATTATGTCGCCTACATCGGCAACGGCAGCCCTCGCTTTTACCTGCCACTGGATCAACAACTAGCGCAACGCAGCTTTGCCCAATTCGTTATCCTGACCGAAGGCAATGGCGCACGCGATGCCCTGCGCAACAAACTCACCCACCTGTTCGAGACCGATTTCCCTGCGCTCCGGGCCTCGGTACTGCGCCTGGAGAACGGGCCCCCGGTTGGCTTCCCTGTGCAATTCCGCGTCTCAGGCCCCGATATAGACAACATTCGCGATATCAGCCACCAAGTGGCCGACATCATGCGCCGCAACGCTTATCTCACCAATGTGCAGCTGGATTGGGAGGAGCCGGGCAAAGTCATGAAGATTGAAGTAGATCAATCCAAGGCTAGGTTGCTCGGTGTAAGCTCGGCCGATATTGCCAACGTGGTCAATGCCGCGATGCGCGGGCTCTATGTCACCGAGTTCCGTGATGGCATAGAGCGTATTGACCTCGTATTGCGTGGCGACAGCATGGAACGCACACATCTATCGCACTTGCCAGAACTCATGGTGCCCACATCCAGTGGTAACAGCGTACCGCTCTCGCAACTGGCCAGCATCACCCCCGGATTTGAAGATGCGGTCATCTGGCGCCGCAACCGCACGCCGACCATCACTGTACGCGCCAACCTGATTGGTGACTTGCAGGCTCCCGTGGTATCAGCGCAGGTTGAAAAACAGCTCACTAGCATCCGGCAGCACCTCCCATTGGGTTATCACCTAGAAACCGGTGGCGCCGTGGAAGAATCTGCCAAAGGTGGGCAATCCGTTGCTGCCGGCCTACCGCTGTTCATTTTTGCCGTGCTGACCATCCTCATGCTGCAATTGCAAAGTTTCTCACGCACCTTGCTCGTCGTTCTCACTGCCCCGCTAGGCCTGATCGGCGTCACCCTTGCCTTGTTACTATTCAACAAGCCTTTCGGCTTTGTCGCCATGTTGGGCACCATTGCCCTCTCGGGCATGATCATGCGTAACTCGGTGATCCTGGTCGACCAGATCGAGCAGGACAAGCGTGACGGCAAGCCGGAATGGGAAGCGATCGTCGAATCGGCAGTACGCCGTTTCCGCCCCATCATGTTGACTGCTGCGGCCGCCATCCTGGCCATGATACCGCTCACCCGCAATACCTTCTTTGGCCCCATGGCAGTCGCGATCATGGGTGGGTTGGCCGTAGCAACGGTGCTGACGATATTGTCACTGCCCGCACTATATGCCGCCTGGTATCGGGTTAGAATGCCGGACAATCACCCCAGGGCCGGGCTTTAACAGACTTTCCAGAGATGACCACCATGAGAGTTGCGCACATCCATTTCATCATCGTTACACTGATCGGCTTGATGTCATATCAAGCACAGGCTGCCGATGGGCAAAATCTGCTTGATATCTATAACATTGCCTTGACCAATGACCCAACACTGGCTGCGGCCCGTAGCGGCAATCTGGCGATGCAGGAGAAAATCGAGCAAGGCAAGGCACTCTATCGCCCCAGCGTCAACTTCACGACCGATGCCAGCCGCTCTGAAACCGACATTCGCTATCTCGGCAACAACGCTATTTTCCGCAATGCTGGGCGAGAGTCTTTTGACACGTTTGGCATGGGTGTCAATTTCACGCAGCCTATCCTGCGCAAAGAAAACTGGGTACAGATGAAACAGGCTGAAACCCAGGTTTCCCAAGCAGACAAGCAGTTAATGCAATCACAACAAGACTTGATGCTGCGGAGTGCGCAGGCTTATTTCGATGTCTTGCTTGCCCAAGACCAGATCGACCTGATCAATAGCCAGAAGGCGGCAATTTCCAAGCAGCTTGAGCAGGCCAAAGCCAATTTCGAGGTGGGTACAGCGACCATTACCGATGTCAATGAAGCCCAGGCCAGGTTTGACTTGCTCAGGGCGCAGGAGATCACGGTGCTGAATGATTACGAAGTCCGCAAACGTGCCGTACAGGCGATCATTGGCCGCCTGCCTGCGCGGTTTGCCACTGTGCGCCAGGACTTGCAAACACGGCCTCCAGCGCCACTGGAGATGGAGCAATGGGTGGGCCTGGCCAAGGAAAACAACCTGGCGATTAGTATTCAGCAGGAAGCGCTCCGCCTTGCCACACAAGAGGTCGAGCGCATGAGTGCCGGGCATTGGCCTACGCTTGATATGGTCGGCAGCTACACCGATACCCGCGCCAGCGGCAGCCCCAATGGCTTCGGTAGCGATTTGCAAAACGCAACCATCGGCCTCAGGTTGAATATCCCACTTTATCAGGGTGGCGCCATCAGCTCACGCGTGCGCGAAGCGATTGCCAATCAGCAAAAAGCGCAAGACGAAGTAGAAGCCGCACGCAGGAAATCAGAACTGGATACGCGCCAGGCCTACCTCAACCTCACGGGCAGCGTGGCCCAGGTGCAGGCTTACGAGCAAGCGCTCAACTCCAGCCAGAGCCAGCTTGATTCTACCAACCTCGGCTATGAAGTCGGGGTGCGCAATAGCGTCGATGTCTTGAATGCCCAGCAGCAATTATTCAGCGCAAAGCGTGATCTCCTGCAATCGCGCTATAACTACCTCATGAATGTGTTGAGACTCAGGTATGCGGTGGGCTTGCTAAACGAAGCCGACCTCTCTGAAGTCAATGAGCGTCTGGTGTTGACCAGCCAAAGTACGCACTAAAGGCACCATCATGCCAGCCACTGATTTAGCCAGCCGCCCCTTGAGCCAACTCGTCATGATTGATGTGCAGGACAGGCTTGCCGCCGCAATGGCTGAGGATCAACTGGGGACATTGGTACGCAATAGCGACATTCTGCTGCAAGCAGCGCAATTGCTCGATGTACCGGTGATTTACACCGAACAATATCCCAAGGGCCTGGGCCATACATTGACTGGTTTGCGTGAGAAGCTATCCAGCGCGACTCGCGTCGAGAAAACAGCTTTTTCCTGCTTTGCCGTGCCTGAGTTTCGAGCAACATTGAAGACTGACAAACCACAGATGGTATTGCTTGGCATGGAAGCCCATATCTGTGTATTACAAACCGCCTTACACCTGCAACAAGCGGGTTATCAGGTGATAATTGCAGAAGATGCTGTGTTGTCCCGCAACCCTGCCAATAAAGCCAATGCACTGACAAGGCTACGTCACGCCGGAGTCATCATCAGCAATACGGAATCAATTGTATTTGAATGGGTAGGCATTGCCGAGGGTGAAGCATTCAAGACGATCTCACGCTTGGTGCGGTAGGTAACGGGCCACCATATCAGCAATCCGCTGTGTCGCACCGCCAGCGCTGGCGCTGAATTCCAGCGCCTTCCAGCTCATGGCCTGCCTCAATTCCGGGTCGCCGAACAAGCGTTGTAAAGCCCTGGCAAGATCTGCCACATCCTGCACGCGCCACGCCGCCTTGGCTGAAATTGCCATCTCGGTGGCTACAGCAAAATTAAAGGTATGCGGGCCGATCAACACCGGCTTGCTCATCGCCGCCGCTTCAATCAGGTTCTGCCCGCCTAAAGGCTGCAAGCTACCGCCGATAAATGCCACATCACACGCCGCATAATAGGCAAACATCTCCCCCATGCTATCTCCCAGCACGACCTGCACATTGGCTGCGACAGGCTCGGAGAGCCCCGAACGTCGAACAAAGTGGATGCCTCGACGCGTGAGCAAATTGGCGACCTCATCAAAGCGTTGCGGATGACGTGGCACAATCACCGTCAGCAATTGTGGCAGTTGCCCAGTAGTGATCGCATCCAGGATCATGGCTTCCTCGCCATCACGCGTACTAGCCGCCAGAAACACTGGACGGTTACGACCGAAATTTCCGCGCAACACCGCCCCCTGCTCCACCGCCGTCACTGGTGGCGTCACGTCAAACTTGAGATTACCCATCACCTCTACCGGCAACTCAGCGCCATCAGGCTGCACTAGGGATTGCAAGCGCACTGCATCCTGGCTGGTTTGCGCAGCAATCGCGGTTAATTGCTGCACGCCATGGCGCACCACGCTACCAAGACGGACATAACCCTGGGCGGACTTGGCAGAAAGTCGCGCGTTCACTAATAAAATCGGAATGCCACGCACCTTGCAGCCAGCAATCAGGTTGAACCACAACTCGGTCTCCATCAGCATGCCCAATTGCGGCTGAAAATGGTTGAGAAAGCGCGTCACCGCCCCCGGTGTGTCATATGGTAAATAGCAGCGTAATACGCTATCGCCAAACAATTGCTCCCCAGCCTCTCGCCCGGTTGGCGTCGCATGTGTGATGAGTATCTGGTATTGCGGATAACGTTGCTGTAAAAGCTTGATCAATGGTGCCGCACCACGGGTTTCTCCCACGGAAACGCAATGCATCCAGATAATTGGCTTCGTGACTGGAAGACTGAAAAACCCAAAACGCTCCGCCCAGTGCTGCCGATACTCCGGCTGGCGTATGCCGCGCCATAGCAACTTGAACGGTACGAAGAGGATCAGGAGGTAAATCAGCAGGGTATAAATTAAGCGCGACATTAGGCGATTTTCGCATGAATACAGGGCATAATCACGCATCCTTGTGTCTGTAGTTGCTGAATTCGTGATTTCAAGAATTTTTGTCTTGTTGCTATGCTGGGCCTGCCTGGGCAATGCGTATGCCACGGACCTAATCATCAAGCGCGAGATATTCAGCGATGAGCAAGGGCAACTGGATATCAACACAGTCCAACACCAGCACTTCCAACCCATCGATAACTTGCTGATCGCCGGTTACACCCCAGCAACGCAATGGATGCGGATTACTATCCGCCCGACATCTACGGCCCATATCGAGCTGAGAATACGCCCCACCTATCTTGATGAAATCACGCTTTACTCCCCAGACCCTCAGCAACCGGGCGAGTGGCTAAAAAAGGTCACGGGAGATCGACATGCCTACCAAAAACGGGACCGCCATAATGCGATTACCCATGGCTTCGTGATTGATGGCCACAAAGTACCAACGGTGTATTACCTGAAACTGCATACTACAAGCACCTCTTTGATGCATGTAGAAGCGCTGCCAGACGATGAAGCCAGCCTCAAGGAAATGCGTCAGCATATTCTTGTCGTTATTTATTTAGCCATCATGCTATGGCTGGGATTCTGGTCCGCCAATGATTTCATCAGCAAACCGCAGCTACTGACCGGCCTATTCACTTTTTATCAGTTAGCCCACATTTTCTATGCACTGGCGATACTCGGTTACTTGGCGCCCTGGACCCCTACAGATCAACCGGCGCTCAACGACACCCTGACCAGTATTGCCATCCTGACGATTGTATTCATCAGCATTCTGTTTCATTACGTACTGCTTTCACAATACAAGCCCAATCGATGGGGAATGAGGATACTGCTATGCTTGGCAGCCCTTTTTCCCGTGTTGTTATCCGGCTTAGTGACTGGTTTTACCCAGGAGGCACTGAAATACAATGCCTATATCGTCATCCTCTCCACGGCGCTCTTATTCCCCCTGGCACTCAGCGCTAGCGCTGAAGAAAAAGATATCGCTCCAAGCCGGAGAACATTGCGGATCATTTATGGACTGCATACTCTATCCCTGATCGTTTCCATCCTTCCCGTGATGGGCTGGTCGCCTGCGGCAGAATGGAACTTGAATGCCATCCTGGGGCACAGTGTCATTTCCGCTTTCCTGATGTACATCATCCTCCAGCAACGCTCCTCAGCAAGCTTGCGGGAAAGCAATAATGCCAAGCTTTCCTTACGGCTGGCTAATCAGCAATTGGCACTGGAACGCCAGAAACGCGATGAAATGGGCTATTTCATGGCCATGATCACGCATGAACTGAAAACACCACTTTCCGTCATCCGGCTCTCTCTGGACGCCCTCTCCATTACAGGGCAACCCAAACGGCATATCGAACAGAGCATTCACGATATCAGCAGCATGATTGACCGCTGTGCTCAAATCAGCAAAATCGAGGAAAAAAACATCGAGATCAAGTACGAAGCCTGCGAACCGGCTGAAATCCTGCAATCCCTGCTTTCCGAATATGCCTGCGCTGAGCGCATCGAACTCTCAACCCATATTGCCATCCCCCTGCGCTGCGATCCCCTGATGCTCAGGCTCATCTTGCGTAATCTGCTTGAGAATGCCCTAAAATACTCACCAGCCAACAGTGTCATCTCGATCCGCATCAATGCCCAGACAGAAAATGATGGCAGGAGCGGCATTGCTATTTCATTTGAAAACAGCGTGGATCAACCTCCTGACCTTATCCGCATTTTTGATAAATACTATCGTGAGGCCCACTCCAGCAAACACACCGGCTTCGGCCTTGGCCTTTATCTCTCCCGGGCCGTCGCGCTATCATTAAACGGTTCGCTCAACGCCAGCCTATACCACCACCGCATCAGATTCACTTTATGGCTACCCAATTGAATATCGTCGTCGTGGAAGATCACGACGCCTTGAGAGAAGTCACTGTCGCAGCCCTTGCCAGCAAGGGGCATCATGTTACCGGGCTGGAATCAGCTGAGGCGCTCTACGAGCAGCCGGATATTTCATGCATAGACCTGATGATCATTGATATCAATTTGCCTGGCGAAAATGGATTAGCGCTCACCCAGCGCATCAGGCAGGTTCACCCCAATGTCGGTATCATTATTGTCAGCGCCAACAACCTTGCTGAGCACAAAATGCAGGGATATGACCAAGGTGCCGACATCTACCTGACCAAACCAGCTGCACTGGAAGAACTCAATAGTGCCATCAATGCGCTGTCCAGAAGAATCAAGCCGCGACAAGCGCAAAGCCTCTCATGCCTGACGTTACATCCCAGGACAAGACAGCTTGTCCTGCACCAAACCAGCATCTCGCTCAACCCACAAGAAGCCGCTGTGGTACTAGCGCTGCTACGTGCACCTGGCCAGCGTCTGGAAACTTGGCAACTGCTGGAAATCGCCGGTCGCGAACATCCAGATTACAGTAAAGCATCCCTCGAAGTCCTCATTGTGCGACTCAGAAAAAAGCTCATGCAAGTAAGCATGCAAGCCGACCTGAACCCCATCCAGGCCATCCGCAACTATGGCTATCAACTCTGCACCAACATCACCATCGCCGATTAACCCTACAGGTTGTAGGTTTCAGTAGGTTTTCTCACGCTCCCCTTTGCTAGCATCCACCGTGCTAAATGCACCTAATTAGTCATGCTTTTGTTCTCGCGGGGGGATCATGAAACCAAATACATTCAATACCAATACAAAAAATAGAGCATCCGTCAGATGTCTCAAAACAAAACTCACCATTGCAACCATTCTCAGTGCAATGTTCTCACAGCATTTATATGCTCACACAGCATCTATCGGCTATGAAAATGCAGGAGCAAATGCCGTTACATTCTGGTATGGATCTTGGCATTCAAACGTCACGTTTACAGAAGGCAGCCTAGAAGTCACTGGCTCAAATGGGTATTCATCAACTGTCGCCTTCTCACTACTTGTCACAGATAAGCCCGCCGGACTCATTGATGGCGTAACAAATTTTTTCTCTGATGGAACACAGCTAGTAGGCACACCAACACGTAGTATTTACACCTGGCAAGGTTCAACATTTAGTAATCTTTCTCCGGGTACATATACTTTCAGGTATATCCCGATTGCTAACCCTACTCAAGATTGGGAACCAATGGATTTAATTATCCTGTCAAGTTCCGTCGTTCTTGATGCGTCTTTGCTTGGAGGTGGATTGTTCACGCCGAACTCAACCACGCATAGCTCAGGCGCTGCTACAGTACTTGATAGCCTCGTAGGCGGTACCAATGTCGCGATGAGTAATGCACTCGCTGACCTGGTATTAATGTCCAAAGAACAACAAACAACGGCACTGAGCAAGATCGCTCCAAATACCAGTCAAGCATCCAGCTTTGCTGCCTCCCAAACCATTTCGGGCAATCTTGATACGGTACAAATGCGTCTTGACTCACTTCGCATTGATGGCTTTCAAACGTCACTTGCGGAAGACCTCAAGGCAGGAAAAGTAAAACTCGCTGCCAACGGTGACCTGTCTACCATCTTCAACAGCACACTGAAAAAACATGGTTTCTGGACCAAGGTGTTTGGCGGGAGAGGCAATCAGGATATGCGCTCTGGCTTTGCAGGCTATAACATGAGCACTACAGGCATGGCATTTGGCGCTGATACATTGCTAGACAACAATTGGTTAGTGGGTAGCGCATTCACCTACGGAAAAACTAATGTCAATATGAGTGACTTTCGTGATGGAGACCATAGCGACATCAAGACTTACCAATTAACTGCTTATGCTGCAAAAGATTTTGGCCAATGGTATCTCGAAAGCATGCTGGCTTATGCCCGTCAGAACTATGATAGCTCCAGAAATACAGCCATTAGTGGAGTTGCAAAAGGTAGCTATGATGGTGATCAAGTTGCTGCCCGTGTAAACGTTGGTTTTCCATTAGCATTTGGTGGAAGATCAACAATCACACCTATCGTTGGCTTGGAGTGGATCAACCTCCAGCAAAACGGCTATACGGAAAAAGGGGGCGGTCCTCTCTCAATGAAATATCAGGATGAGTCCTCTGATCGTATTCGCAGTTTACTGGCAGTCAGATTCTCTAGCGATGTCGAACTATCCAATGGAATTCGGATGCTTCCTGCTGTACAGATTGGGTGGCGTCATGATTTCAAGAATGATGGTTTGAATGCCACGACCAACTTCATCGGTGGAGGCGCTGCATTTAAAACAGAAGGTCAGGAAATTGCCAGAAACACCTATAACATGAGTGGTGCCTTGCGCTTCCAAAAGACTGAAGACTTCTCGATCTCCTTACAACTAGACGGAGAGCGCACTACTGGTTACAGTGCCGTCACTGGACAAATTGTTGGTCATTGGAAGTTCTAGAATCTAGATTCACTATCTTGCATAGTCTTAATATCATCACCCGGCATCGCCGGGTTTTTTATTGATTTTTCCACCTCGGCATCCAATTCATATCTGCCTTAGTCAGCCAATCCTTACTGTCTACACAACCTAAGTGTACGACATGACCTAACTCACTAGGTCACTACACCACAACATCACGCTCATGCACCAAAAAATGGCCTTGACCATCACTATAAAATGGAATAATTTTTCATTTCATCACTAGATATTGTGGTTTAAAACAAAACAGCAACATCAAGCCTGCGTATTCGGAATATGGCGTCCAGCCACTAATAACAGAGAGGAAAACCCATGCTCAAGGCCGTGAAATCTGCCCAACCTGTGGTTCAGGAATCCGATGTTCCCGTTGTGCCCATACAATCTGTATCGTTAGATATCTGGGACAAAAAATATCGCCTGAAAACCAAGCAAGGCAGCTTCATCGACCAGGACATGGACGACACTTATCAGCGCGTGGCACGCGCATTGGCGGATGTGGAAGAGACTGAAGAAAAACGCGGTCTGTGGTTCGAGAAATTCCTCTGGGCCTTGCGCCGCGGCGCGATTCCTGCCGGTCGCATCACCTCCAACGCAGGTGCACAGGAGCACAAGCCAGCCACCAGCACCATCAACTGCACCGTCTCCGGCATCGTCGAGGACAGCATGGACGGCATTCTGGAGAAAGTGCACGAAGCCGGCCTAACCTTGAAGGCAGGTTGCGGCATTGGCTATGAATTCTCCACCCTGCGCCCCAAGGGTGCGTTCGTCGCGGGCGCAGGTGCTTACACCAGCGGCCCGCTCTCGTTCATGGATATCTACGACAAGATGTGTTTCACCGTCTCGTCCGCAGGAGGCCGACGCGGCGCGCAGATGGCAACCTTCGACATCTCGCACCCCGACGTGACCGATTTCATCAAGGCCAAGCGTGAGGCAGGACGGCTGCGCCAGTTCAACCTTTCTACCTTGATCACCAAGGAATTCATGGAAGCGGTAAAGGCAGATGCAGAATGGAAGCTCGCCTTCCCGGTCACCGAGAAAGAAGCGATCGCCGATGATCTGGATATTGCAGATACCGAACAGGTCGTCTGGCGTGAATGGCCCGTCAAGGGAAAATATCTCACCCGCGAATCTGATGGCAAGGTCGCCTGCCGCGTTTACAAAACCATCAAGGCACAGCGTTTGTGGGACGTGATCATGTCATCCACCTATGATTTTGCCGAGCCGGGTTTTATCCTCATCGACCGCGTCAACGAGATGAACAACAACTGGTTTTGCGAGAACATCCGTGCCACTAACCCTTGTGGCGAACAGCCGTTACCACCTTATGGTGCCTGCCTGCTAGGCTCGATCAACCTCACCAAGTTCGTACGCGATCCCTTCACCGAGCACACCCATTTTGATTGGGACGAATATCGTGAAGTAGTCGCCATTTTTACCCGCATGCTGGACAACGTCGTCGAGATCAACGGCCTGCCATTGCAGCAGCAACGTGATGAAATTGTGCGCAAGCGCCGTCATGGCATGGGCTACCTAGGGTTGGGCTCCACGCTCACCATGCTCAGGATGCAATATGGCGAGGCCGATTCGCTGCAGTTCACCGAGGAAGTCACCAAGGTCATGGCCGAGGTCGGCTGGGAAGTCGGCGTGGAACTCGCCGAGGAAAAAGGCGCCGCGCCAATCATGGAGGAAGAATTCGAGATCACCGCCGACCTGTTGTCCAAGCGCCCGGAAATGGCGAAAGACGGTATCAAGCTTGGCGACAAGATCAAGGGCAAAGTGCTCATGGGCCTTTACAGCCGCTACATGCAGCAATTCCCGGAAAAACTGCGCCAGCAGATCGCCACGACCGGCTCACGCTTCAGCCATCACAGCTCGATTGCGCCGACTGGCACCATCTCGCTCAGCCTGGCCAACAACGCCAGCAACGGCATTGAGCCATCGTTCGCACACCACTACAGCCGCAACGTCATCCGAGAAGGCAAGAAATCCAAGGAAAAGGTGGACGTGTTCTCCTACGAACTGCTCGCCTACCGCGAACTGGTCAACCCGGACGCGATGCCTTTCTCCGACAAGGCGGAAGAGCAATTGCCAGCATACTTCCTCGATTCCTCCACCATCGCAGCGAAGGCCCATGTGGATATCCAGGCCGCCGCGCAGAAATGGATAGACAGCTCCATTTCCAAGACCATCAACGTGCCAACCGATTACGATTTCGGCGATTTCAAGGATATCTACCTCTACGCTTACGAAAAAGGCCTCAAGGGCTGCACCACTTTCCGCTTCAACCCCGAAGCCTTCCAGGGCGTGCTGGTAACGGAGAAGGACCTCGAAAACACCACCTACAAGTTCACGCTGGACGACGGTACCGTGATCGAGGCCAAGGGCAACGAGGACATCGAGTACGACGGCGAAATCCATACTGCCGCCAATCTCTACGACGCCCTCAAGGAAGGCTATTACGGCAAGTTCTAAAACCCATTGCCGGGCAACGGATTAGCTCCTTTGCCCGGCCCCAGTGACGCACGCGCACAGGAGACGAACATGGCAATCAAGATCGACAAGAAAATCACCGGTTATAACGTCATTACCGCAGAAGACAAACTCAAGGCAGAGCAAGCTGCCGCCGAGCAAAAAGCGCACGAACAGAAACTCGCCGAAATCGTCCAACTGGGTGAGCCATTGAGCCGCCCAGACATGCTGGTCGGCAACACCTACAAAATCAAGACCCCCGTGACCGAACATGCACTCTACATCACCATCAACGATGTGATCATGAACGAAGGCACGCCCCAGGAGCACCGCCGCCCGTTCGAGATATTTATCAACTCCAAGAACATGGAGCACTTCCAGTGGATTGTCGCGCTCACGCGCGTCATGTCAGCCACCTTCCGCAAGGGCGGCGACATCACTTTCCTGGTGGAAGAGCTCAAAAGTGTATTCGAGCCCAGCGGCGGCTACTTCAAGAAAGGCGGCAAATATATCCCTAGCCTGGTCGCCGAGATTGGTGAGGTGCTGGAACAACATCTCTACCAAATCGGCATGCTGAAGAAATCTGGCCCCGACGAACACCAGCAGAAACTCATCAACGAAAAGCGCGCCGAATACATGGAAAAACACGTCAAACCAGGCGCTGAAACCAATGCCGAAGGTTTCCCACCCGGCGCGCAACTTTGCAACAAATGCCAAACCAAGGCTGCCATCATCATGGATGGATGCCTCACGTGCTTGAATTGTGGCGAGAGCAAATGTGGATAAATTATCAATAACTTAGCCCATAAACCTAAAAGAGATAAAAATGACTACCACAACATTACGTGACTTAGTCGGGTTAGGCCAAACACCAGGAAAACTGGCAGATGCAGCCTTGATCCTGATTGATTGCCAAAATACCTACCGTGAAGGCATCATGGCACTAGAGGGAGTTGAACCGGCATTGCAACAGACGAAGCTGCTGCTTGAGAAAGCGCGCACGCTCAAGGTACCGGTGATCCATATCCAGCATGATTCCGGAGAAGGTACGCCTTATGACATTCGCTCCTATATCGGGCAGATTGCCGATGTGGTAGCGCCAATCGCTGGCGAAGACGTGATTACCAAGCATTACCCTAATTCATTTGTTGGAACAAACCTGGATGATGTCTTAAAGGCTCACGGCATCAAGAACATTGTCCTGGCAGGGTTCATGACGCATATGTGCGTGAACTCCACTGCGCATGGCGGATTCAACCTGGGATATGCACCTACGGTAGTGGCCAGTGCGACTGCAACCCGCGCATTGCCCGGTGCTGATGGCAAGATTATTCCTGCTTCACAGGTACATGCAGCGGCGCTGGCTGCCACTCGCGATCTTTATGCGGCTATCGCCAACACTATCGATGAAATCTGATATTCGTATATGACCTTGATCACTCCCAGACAGCATGCTCAATGCCATCCCGGGAGATTTCTGCTATCTAATTTAGACTGCTGCTTCAAGCTGCTTTTCTATGTTAGTCGTAGTTCGGCCAATCAATTGGCTCAGTTGATGACTGTCATCAAACAAGCCGCCCTTGGCAGCGCCTGTATCAGATTCAGCGAGCAATGTTGCCAAGCCTTCAGGCAAGCCTGCATCCACCAATACTTGGCGATATTCAGATTCTGGCAAATTTTGATAACTCACACTCTTGCCGGACACTCTGGCAATGGCCGCCGCCAACTCGGCTAACGAGTATGCGGTGTCGCCAGCCAGCTCATAGAGCTTGCCTGCCTGGTTTTCCAGGGTCAGTACAGCCGCAGCGGCTTCGGCATAATCTGCTCTTGCAGCCGATGCAATACGTCCATCACCGGCACTCCCAAGCAGCACGCCGTATTGCAGAGCAGTAGGCACACTCGCCAGATAATTCTCCGAATACCAGCCATTACGCAACAGCACAGCAGGAATACCTGACTCGGCAATCAATTGTTCGGTTTCCAGATGCTCTTTTGCTAACGGCAATGGCGAGCGATCTGCATGCAGCAAGCTGGTGTAGGCTAGCAAACCAACGCCAACAGCCTTTGCAGCTTCAATCACGGCACGATGCTGAGGTAAGCGCCGCCCCACTTCACTGGCCGAAATGAGCAATAATTTATCGGCACCGGCAAATGCTTTCAGCAGTGTTTCTGGCTGATCATAATCTGCATGACGTACCTGAATACCTTGTGCTGCCAGGCTTGCTGCTTTCGCTGGGCTCCTGACCGCAGCCACAATCTCCCTTGCAGGTGAGGTTTTCAGTAATTGTTGAATCACCAGCTGGCCCAATTGGCCTGTTGCACCTGTCACGACGATCATCTCTAAGCTCCAGAAGTTTATTTACGAAGCAACAGAATAAAACTTATACTAACTAAATGTAAGTACGCACTAAAAGGTAAGTGTAAAAATGAAAACCAATAACCCGGCTATTCAAGCTTCTGGCGGAGACACGCTCGGTCAGCATTTCTGGGGCAATGTATTTTCTGATAAGTGCCCTTCTCGCGACATTCTCAACCATGTAACCAGCCGCTGGGGCACCCTGTTATTGGTTGCACTGCTTGATGGCACTTTCCGGTTTAGCGAATTAAGGCGCAAAATCAATGGTGTTAGCGAGAAGATGCTCGCCCAGACATTGCAAGTCCTTGAGCAGGATGGTTTCGTTGAGCGTATTGACTACCAGCGTGTGCCACCGCATGTTGAATATCGTCTCACCCCACTGGGGCAAATCGTGGGTCAACAAATTGCATCACTGGTGCAGTGGATTGAACAGAACATGCCTGCAATTCAAAGCGCAAAGTCCAAAATCAGTACTTCAGAGGCCATCGGTAACAAGCAAAAATAGCCTATAGATGAGTAGCCCAGCTGAATCTGATCTGCAATTCAGCCAGCATTCTGCAACTGTGATTGCCTGATCATTTACTGGATAATACTGATCACGACTCAAGTGCAATGAAAGAATACGCCATGCCCATCCTGAATATCCGCGCCGTCAACAAACGTGACCAGCTCATCACGCTGGATAGCGGGAATGTCTTGAGCATGACGGTTGAGCAGATATTCCGGGTGAATTTCTATATGGATGAGCAGATTGTCGGCTACCTGTATTTTGAATCACTCTCATCACTGAACAACCTCGAAATTAGCCCGATCTACAAGGTACGTGAAGAATCGTTTGCGCACCCGGCACTCACTGCCGATGCTGGCGAATTACGTGAAGCGGGTCTTGCACTTTACCAGTCATACACCAATGGCAAGATCCTGATGAACAAAACCAGCCAAGTCGCTCATTAAATCTACTCCCGTTTATTCAATATCTGAGTAAGCGCAGGCCATTGGCCACCACCAGCAGGCTGGCACCTACATCAGCCAGCACGGCCATCCACATTGAGCCATACCCCAGGATGGTCAATCCCAGGAATAAGGCCTTGATGCCCAGCGCTAGCGAGATGTTCTGTAGCAGCAGCTTGTGTGTCGCACGTGACAATCCAATAAACAAAGGGATCTTGCGCAGGTCATCGTCCATGAGGGCGACATCGGCAGTCTCAATGGCCGTGTCAGTCCCCATTGCCCCCATCGCAAACCCAATATCCGCCCTCGCCAATGCAGGTGCATCATTGATGCCATCACCAACCATGCCAACCTTGCCTTGCTGGGCGTAGTGCTCAATGGCACGGAGCTTGTCCTCCGGTAATTGGTTGCCACGCGCTTCATTAATGTTGACCTGTGTCGCAATCGCATCTGCAGTGTGTGTGTTATCGCCCGTCAGCATCACGGTCTTCACCTTCAATTGATGCAAAGCCTCAATCGCCGCACGGCTGCTATCTTTCACGGTGTCAGCCACCGCATAAAGCATCAGCACCTGCTCAGCATTAGCCAGCATGATCACGGTTTTACCTTGCTTTTCGAGTGCATTGATCTGAGCCTCCAGGTCTGGAGAACATACGCCGCTCTCATGCATCAATCTATGGTTACCCAACTGATAAGTGACCCCATTGACTGTACCACTCACTCCTCGTCCCAGAATCGCAGCAAACTCGTCAACGGGGAGATTACTGGTCGCCGTGCGGGCGATAGCCTGGGAAACTGGATGATCTGATCTGGCAGCCAAACTAACGGCAATCAGGTTGGCATCTATTCCATCCAAAGCAAGCAACGAGACGCTATCAGTCAAGGCTGGCTTGCCATGAGTAATGGTGCCGGTCTTGTCCAAAGCCAGCCAGCTAAGCTTGTGGCCCTCTTCCAGATAGACGCCACCCTTGATCAAGATGCCGTGCCGGGCAGCTGCAGTCAGGCCACTGACAATGGTGACAGGCGTCGAAATCACCAAGGCACAAGGACAAGCAATCACCAACAATACCAAGGCACGGTATACCCACTCATACCAGCCACATCCCAACACCAGTGGCGGAATGACTGCCACAGCGATGGAAAGCATCAATACAGCCGGGGTGTATATCTTGGCAAAACGATCTACAAAACGCTGGGTTGGTGAGCGTGCACCCTGCGCATCTTCCACCACACGGATGATACGAGCCAATGTGGATTGAGCCGCTGCTGCACTCACCTTGAACTCGAATGATCCAGATTGATTGATCGTGCCCGCATACACCTGATCACCGACTGACTTATCCACGGGGAGACTTTCTCCGGTAATAGGCCCCTGGTCGACTGTGGATTGCCCTACCACAATCTCGCCATCCAGCGCGATACGCTCGCCTGGCTTAACCCGCACCACTTGGCCTATCTGCACCTGCCTGGCCGGGATTTCCAGCCAAAGACCATCTTGCTGCCTGACTGTTGCCAGCTCAGGCACCAGTTGTACCAGGCTACGGATGGCATTACGTGCGCGATCCAGTGATTTTGCCTCCAGCCATTCTGCCAGTGTGAACAACACCATGACCATGGCAGCTTCGGGCCATTGCCTTAATATCAATGCGCCAGTGACTGCAATACTCATCAATGCGTTGATATTGAGGCTTCCTTGGCGCACTGCGATCCAGCCTTTGCGATAAGTACCCAAGCCACAAATCATCACTGCCAGTAACGCCAGCCCTGCAGCGATGTATTCCGGGCCACTCATCCATTCCGCAATCTCGGCTCCAATGGCAGCAATCCCCGCCAGCACCAGCAAGCGTAATGACTTCTGCGGTGGAGCCACCTGTGAGGTTGGCGGTTCCGCTTGATCCACCAATAGCTGCGCTTTCATGCCCAGCTCCTCAATGATCTGTATGATCAATGGCAAGGATTCGGCCTCATGTGCCAGGGTGAGGATGCGTTGAATCAAGTTGAAATCCAGCGCAGAAACCTCACTCTTGCTAGCGAATGCCTTGCGGATTAACCCTTCCTCAGTCGGGCAATCCATCTGCTCAATATAGAACTTGCTAGTGATATGACCAGGAGACAGCAATAGGGATTTGCCGCTAGCTTCCTGCCCCTGCCCGTAGATTTTCTCTTGATCATGCCCGCAAGCGCATCCAGGCTCGGCTGCATTATTTTCATGAATACTCCTGGCTGGTTCTTCAATCATGTTTTTGCTCCACTCATGTGGTTTCTGCGATATGCCCACTGGTAAAACATTGGCAACACCAGCAAAGTGAGGGCCGTTGAGGACAGGATGCCCCCAATCACCACCGTCGCCAGTGGTCGCTGTACCTCGGCCCCTGTTCCAGTCGCAATTGCCATGGGGATAAACCCGAGCGAAGCCACCAGCGCAGTCATCAGCACGGGGCGCAAGCGAGTCAATGCGCCCTCCTGCACGGCATCAGCCAAAGGCGTGCCTTGCTCACGCAATTGACGAATGAACGAGATCATCACCAGGCCATTGAGCACTGCCACGCCCGAAAGCGCAATAAAACCCACCCCTGCAGAGATCGATAAGGGAATATCCCTCAACCATAGTGCCACGATGCCGCCGGTGAGAGCGAATGGAATACCAGTGAACACCAGTAAGCCATCCTTAAGATTGTTGAACATCATAAACAACAGGGTGAGCACCAGAAACAACGCCAGCGGCACAACGACTTGTAAACGCTTGCGCGCAGATTGCAAGTTCTCGAACTGGCCACCCCATGTTGTCCAATACCCGCTCGGCACCTTGATCTGGCGATTAATGGCTTCTTCAGCAGTATCAATAAATGAACCAAGGTCGCGTCCTCGCACATTGGCGCTCACGACCACACGGCGCTTGCCATTTTCGCGACTGATCTGATTAGGCCCTTGCACGAGCTCCACCGTGGCCACTTCGCCCAGCGGAATATAACTGGCTTGCACCTGCCCAACACTTTTAGGCAGGGGGATAGGCAATTGCCTCAATACGGCAACATCGCTGCGCACGCTCTCTGCAAGGCGCACGACGATGTCAAAACGCCTGTCGCCCTGAAACAAAATGCCTGCATTGCGCCCGCCTATCGCTACGCCCACGGCATCTTGCACATCAGCCACATTGAGGCCATAGCGCGCTGTCTTGTCGCGATTGATATTGACGTTGAGGATAGGCAAACCAGTCGTCTGCTCAACCTTAACCTCAGCAGCGCCCGGGATAGATTGCAGAACGGCAGCAATCTGGTTGCCAGTGGCGTTCAACACCTCCATGTCGTCACCAAAGACCTTGACCGCCACATCACTGCGCACCCCGGAAATCAATTCATTGAAGCGTAACTGGATAGGCTGCGAGAACTCGTAGTTATTGCCTGCAAGCTTTACTGTTGCATCTTGGATGTCAGCAAGCAACTGCTCACGGCTCTTTCGCGGCATTGGCCATTGCGCAGTGGGCTTGAGCATAATGTAGCCATCGGAGATATTAGGCGGCATGGGATCAGAGGCGATCTCTGCCGTGCCAGTGCGCGCAAATATGCGTTCGATCTCGGGGAATTGGGCTTTGAGCGTACGCTCGATTTCCTGCTGCATGGCAACCGACTGGCTCAAGCTGGTGCTGGGGATGCGCAAGGCCTGGATCGCAACATCACCCTCATTCAGGCTGGGGACGAATTCGCTTCCCATACGGCTTGCCATCAACATGGTCAGCGATAATATGGCAAGGATGAAGGTCATCACCACCGCCTGGTTGCCCATGACCCAGTGTAGTAATCCGGCATAGTGCCGCTTGGCGGCTGCCATCAGCGCATTCTCCTTTTCAGCCACGCGACCACTAACAAACATAGCCACCGCAGCCGGGACAAAGGTCAGCGAAAGTATCATCGCCCCAATGAGCGCCATCACCACGGTGTAGGCCATGGGGTGGAACATCTTGCCCTCCACGCCAGTGAGTGCAAAGATCGGCAGGTACACCATCATGATGATAAGCTGGCCGAAAATCAGTGGTCGCCGCGCTTCCTGCGCTGCCGCGAACACCTCGGCAAAGCGCTCTTCACGACTGAGCAAGCGGCCTTTCTGCTGCTGGGCATGCGCCAGGCGGCGGATGCAGTTCTCCACGATCACCACCGCACCGTCGATGATGATGCCGAAATCCAGCGCACCCAGGCTCATGAGGTTGGCGCTCACTTTGTTGCTGACCATGCCAGTGAAAGTAAACAACATCGCCAGAGGTATAACCATGGCTGTGATGAGGGCCGCCCGAATATTGCCAAGAAAGAGGAAAAGCACCGCAATCACCAGCGCAGCTCCCTCCATCAGGTTGTTCTTGACGGTATGAATGGCCTTGTCCACCAGCACGGTACGGTCATACACCGTGATTGCCACCACACCCTGCGGCAAGGTCTTGTTGATTGCTTCCAGGCGTTTGGCTACTGCCTGCGCCACAGCACGGCTGTTCTCGCCAATCAGCATGAATACCGTGCCCAGCACCACTTCCCGGCCATTCTCGGTAGCAGCACCAGTACGCAACTCACGGCCTATGCCCACCTCGCCAATATCACGAATGCGAATTGGCACCCCGCCAACATTGCTGACGATCATGTTCTCGATTTCGGCAATTGATCCCACCTGTCCCGGTGCACGTACCAGGTACTGCTCGCCGTTCTTCTCGATATAGCCGGCGCCGATATTCTGGTTATTGCGCTCCAGCGCAACGATCACGTCTTGCAGGCTCAAACCATAGGCCGACAGCCGCGCAGGCACCGGCGCGATCTGGTATTCCTTGGCAAAACCACCGATAGAGTTGATTTCTGTCACGCCTGGCACAGTACGCAGTTGCGGCTTGATGATCCAATCCTGGATTTCCCGCAGGTCAGTCGGCGTATAGGGCTGGCCGTCAGGCTTGATGGCACCTTCCTCTGCCTCGACCGTCCACAGATAGATCTCGCCCAAGCCAGTGGAAATCGGCCCCAGCTCAGGCTTCACGCCTGAAGGCAAGATATCCTTGGCTTGTTGCAACCGCTCATTGACCAACTGCCGGGCAAAATAGATATCGGTGCCATCTTCAAAAATAACGGTGACCTGCGACAAACCATAACGGGATAGCGAACGTACCTGCTTGAGCCTGGGCAAACCTGCCATGGATGTCTCAATGGGATAAGTCGCGCGTTGCTCGGTTTCCAGCGGTGAATATCCCGGGGCACTGGTATTGATCTGCACCTGGACATTGGTAATATCCGGCACCGCATCAATTGGCAACTTCTGGTAGTTGTAGACACCCAATAGTGCCATTGCCAACACGCCAGCCAGTACCAGCCAGCGCTGGGAGATAACAGTACGTAATATGCGTTCAAACATGCTGTTTCTCCTGCTCAATGCGTATGCTCAGCGGCAGATTTCCCCAGCTCGGATTTGAGCGTGAAGCTGCCTTTGGTCACATAAGTAACGCCGGCCTGCAAGCCCTCGACGATCTCGACCATCTTGCCATCACTACGCCCGGTTTTCACCGGCATGGCCCTGAACCCTTCCGCGGTCTGTACAAAGACCACTGCACGATCTTCCACGCTCTGCAACGCTTCGGTGGTGACCGCCATCGGCACATTCGCCTCGCCCGCCACGATCTCGACATTAACGAACAAGCCGGGACGCCAAGCCAGGTCGGGATTAGGCAGAGTGACGCGCGCAGTTGCGGTGCGTGTCTGTTCGCCAAGCAGTGAGCCGACATAAGACACCACCCCGCTGGATTGCGACTCGAATGAGCTTGCCTTCACGGTCACGGATGTACCCACCCTCACCGTGCTCAAATCCTTGGCTGATACCACGATCTCGGCCCATACCGAGGAAAGATCAGCCAGCGTCATCACATTGGCATTCGCCTGCACAGATTCTCCCAGCGAGAGGTGACGCTCGACGATCATGCCATCGAATGGGGCACGCAACTCATAGCGGCTCAGGCCGCCCTTGGCCGATGTGCCTGCACCCAGGGCATGCAGCTTTTGCGTCGTGTTCTGCGCGGCAATCTCGGCCTCCTGCAAATCCTGCTGTGCTTGCAAGTAATCCTGCTCGGCAGATATCTTGTCCTCCCACAGCTCCTTTTCCCTGGCATAAATCGTCTTCGCCATGCCCAGGCGCTTCTGGGCTGCAAGCGCATCGCTACGTAATTCAGAAACCCCGGTGCTGGCAAGTACTGCCAATACTTGGCCTTTCTTCACCTGCTGGCCCAGGTCGACCGTCACGGATTCCACAATGCCATCCACGCGGGGGACAATGTGAGCGGTTCTATCCTGGTTGAAGCGAATTTCACCCGGCAAGGTCAACATGGTGAAAATATGGGCAGGCTTGACCGTATCGAGCACAATCCCGGCAGAAGCCACCTGCGCATCGCTCAAGGTCACAACCTCGTCGTCATGCGTATCGCCTGCCTGAGTGTGGTCATGGGCATGTTCTGACGACGCTTCATGAGGCGTTTTGGTGGCAACGGTATCACCCGACTGCACAGGCTTGAGTACTACCCAAGCCAGCAGGGCGGTGAGGGCGACAATACTGATAATGATGATTTTTTGCTGCTTGTTCATGATGTGTTCCCTAATGCTGTCCGTGCATGGATGCAAATAATGCAGCGCCCTGAGGCCCAAGGATGGCCTCGACATCGGCCACTGATCGCTGTACCTCACCCAGAGCGCGGATATATTGGCCACGTGCCGTAAATAAGGTGCGCTGCGCATCCAGCACATCGAGGAAATTGAATTTACCCAGCTCGAACCCTCTGGTAGTCGCATCCAACGCACTTTGTGCGCCCGGCAGGATGTCATCGCGAATAGAAGATACTTCTTGCAAAGAAGCAGCCAGGCGTTGATGCGCCAGTGATAGCTCATTACGCAGGCGCACATTGAGTGCAAATCGCTCATCGCGCGCTTTATCCACACGCACCCTAGCCTCCTGGATATTGCCCTGGTTGCGGTCAAACAACGGGATGGCAAGAGCCACACCAAGTACGCCCACGGTATCAGCCGCGGACTCATTGCGCTGTACGCCACCACGCAAGATCAGGTCTGGATAACGCTTGCTTTCCTGCACCTTGAGCATGGCATCGCGGTGCCGAATTTCCTCCTCCGCACGCAATGCCAGGGGAGCGTGGTCGAGTATTTCATCCAAGCTGGATAGGGACGGCAGCTCAGGCAGCAGATCCAGCTCGCCGAGCGCCTCGGTAAATCGCGGCATGGCATTGCCCCATAAGGCGACTAGGCGCCGCCGGGCATTGACCAGCTCGGCATCGGCCTGTGTCAGCTCAATGCGCGCGCCAGAAGCCGCCACACGTGCACGTGTTTCCTCCACCGGCGATACCTTGCCTGCGGTGACACGGCGCGCAGCAACATCCAACCCGCGATTAGCCAGCTCCATGGAGCTTTGCGCCAAGCGATACCGTTCCTGCGCAGCAAGCACTTCATAAAACCGCTGCACCACGTCAGCATGCATAGCGGCCAGGCGCACATGCAAATCAGCACTGGCGACATCACGAGCCCGCTCTGCAGTCTCGATACGAGCACCACGCTTGCCCCCAAGCTCGAAAGGTTGCCCCAACCAATAGGTCGTCTGGCGCGAAGATGGCCGGACATCCTCCATCTCGACCGACAATTCAGGGTTACGAAACAGTGCAGCCTGTATGCGGCTCGCGGTCACGGCATCAACTTCACGCTTTGCAATCGCAAGCTCGGGGTTAGCCTGCAAGGCCAGCTGCAAGGCTTGCGCCAAGGTCAGGCTGGTATCAGGCTCAGGCGTTGCAAGCGTTGTGTCATGTAATGGCGCAGGGCCCCAGTTATCGGCCCTGGTGATCAGGCCGGTGAGCATGGCTGCCAAGCAAAGCAACCAGGTCAGGTATTTCATCGCAATTCTCCAATCGTTGATCACGGATTGGGCGAGCGACGTCTTGCCAGTGAAAAATCAGGTAAGCATGTGCACTCGCCGCGTTAGGCGGCGAGCAACCATTTGGGCCGTTCAGGCCTTTCCAGAATGGATTGGGCATGCCATGTCACAGGAAGTAACGATAAATCCTGGGCAGTGACAAATACGGCAGGTGTTTGGTGCATGCTGGGCAGCCACTGGGAGGTGGCCTGGTGGTGGTAACCACAATCGCGGTCAACTTGGGTGCCAGCCTGGTCAGGCTGGCTATCTGCGGTAAGGCCATGATGCTCGTGCTCATGATGACCAAAATGCTGCGCCGCACTTCCTTGCTCATGGCCGCAATAAACACCAGCCACCGCCCAAGACATCTGGAGCGGCAAGACCAGCAGCAGGCACAAGAAAATGATGCGACGTATCATGTGGCGATTATAAGCCTAGCCTGAGCAAGGTGCCAAATCACGTGCTGGAGGAACCTGGCAAGCTTGCAGGTTCCTCCATGCTTCAGAAGTTAGCATCCACTACCGCAGGCGACGGCTAAAACTCAAGCTATAAGCTACAGGGCGTGCCAGCAGAATGGGGTCATTGCTGGCCTCAATGCCCTCCACTAGGTTCAGCGGGCTGAACATCACGGTTTTCTCGAATGCCGCGCCGTCGGTACGGAACTTGTCTATGGTCAAGGTCCCCAACTCGACAACCCGGCGATTTTCCGGCCAGATCACGGTTGCGTTGTTTACTTCATCGCCAGCCTCGGCCAATTGCACGGAAATACGGTAACGATACGCCCCTTGTTGCAGGCGCTGTGGCAACTCATGCATGAGGTAATTGCCATCTACGGCCTTGGCCGCATCTGCACTCACGAATTTTGCCCCATTTACCGGTTCAATCCGGTAGCGTCCATAACGCGATTGACCCTGCGCATTGGTGAACTTGAAGGCATTCACCCCAAAAAAGGGCTGTGTGGCAAAGCTTTCTGGCAATAATTTTGGCGTAGTCACAAAGCTCAATGCCGCAGGATGCTGAGCAAGGAATGTCTCAACAGGCTTGGGCTGTGCCTGGCTATCTTTTGAAGCGGCTACCGCTTGCAATAACCCCAGGAACTCCTCTGGCGTAGCTGCCGGGAATGCATTGACTGAGATGGTGACAAGATCGGCACTGGCATCTTCTGGCAATTGAAAGCGGATCGCCATGCCTTTGGGAAAAGCATTTCCATCATTATCCGCAATATTAGGTACACCAGTCGCATTGGAGTAGCGCACCACCACCGGGTGTGGCTGGGTGAATATCTCGGCTTTAGTAATCTCAGCAGCACTGGCTGCCGGAGTGAAATGTCCCTCAACGACAATACCCTTGGCATGATTGGAACGGAAACCAGGATGTGGCCCACCTGAAAGCTGGGTCAGGGTATCCACCAATTGTTCTGCCACTGGTTTGGTGGTGCCCTCAGCCCAGGCTGAAGATATGCACAATGTGGAAAACAGCAGTGCCATGACAGGCACGGGGCGAACATGATGTTGCATGATAAAGCTCCTTAATTTTATAAAAGGGCCAGACTGCACGCAGCATCAGTGTAAATCAGCCCAGAATGAATTCAATCCTTTTTGTACTACCCATCAGTATTGCCGCTCACTACAGTTTTCCATCAGCGCTTCTGAACTTGCGGCAAACGCAGGCCATGATCACTGTGGCTATGGCTTTTGATCATGGTCTGCCTCTGCTTATTTTGCTGTCAGCGTGTCATAGGCTGTCATGAGGTTGCGGTAATCGGGGATGTGGTTGGAGAACAAGCTACCCAAGCCTTCAATATCACGGCGCCAATCGCGATGCAGTTCGCAAGCCGCGCCAAACCAGGTCATCATCTGAGCCCCTGCGGCTGTCATTCGCTCCCAGGCAGCATCGCGAGTCATGGCATTGAAAGTACCGGAAGCATCAGTAATCACAAAGACTTCATACCCTTCCTCAATAGCAGACAGTGCCGGGAAGGCAACGCATACCTCGGTCACCACGCCAGCGATAATGAGCTGTTTCTTACCCGTGGCCTTGATAGCCTTGACGAAGTCTTCGTTATCCCAGGCATTGATCTGGCCTGGACGAGCAATATAAGGGGCATCCGGAAATAGCGCTTTCAATTCCGGCACCAGCGGACCATTGGGACCAGTCTCGAAACTGGTCGTCAAGATGGTCGGCAGATTGAAGTACTTGGCCGCATCTGCCAATGCCAGCACATTGTTCTTGAACTTGTCTGGGTCAATATCACGCACTAGGGATAGTAATCCCGCCTGGTGGTCTACCAGCAATACAGCAGCATTGTCGCGATCAAGACGTACATATGGCTTACTCATGGGTTTCTCCTTTCAATTGACGATTGGTCATTAAACTTCTGTACTAACAAAACGGCCATTGTTGTAGTCACTGATCGCTTGGTCGATTTCCTCCCAGCTATTCATGACAAAAGGGCCATGGCCTACCACCGGCTCATTCAGTGGTGCCCCATTCAACAGCAAGAGGGTGCTGTCTTGCCTTGCTTCCAATACCAGCTCATTTCCCTCGCGCTGCAGGACCGCAAGCTCTGCCGGGCGTATGGTGTGTACATCACCCACGCCTACGGCACCATGCAGCACAAAAATGGCAGTCGTATGACCTTCAGGCAATGTAAAGCGAGCCGTGCTACCAGCATTGAGACGCACATCCCACACATTCATGGGACTGAAGGTATGGGCTGGCCCATGATTGCCCTGGTAATCCCCGGCGATCACCCGCACCTTGCCTGCGTTATCCGGCAACACCACTTCAGGAATCTCACCGCTGGTAATGCCTTGATAACCTGGCTTGGTCATTTTGTCCTTCGCTGGCAAGTTGACCCAGAGCTGGATCATCTCGAAAGCACCGCCAGTCTTGGCATAGTCATCGCCATGGTATTCCTCGTGCACGATGCCCGCTCCCGCCGTCATCCATTGCACATCCCCTGGGCCTATGGTGCCACCGGCGTTGGTGGAATCATGATGGGAAACCTGCCCGTCATAAACGATGGTCACGGTCTCGAAACCACGGTGTGGGTGCTGACCAACGCCACGACGCTTTTCAGTCGGCTCGAATTCTGCGGGGCCTGCATAATCCATCAGCAGGAAGGGAGACATTTCCTCGTGAATATCGCGATAGGAAAAGATATTCTGCACGGGAAAACCATCACCTACCCAATGACGACCATTGCTGCGCCTGATGAATGCCAGTTTTTTCATGATGCTGACTCCTGTCTTGAATGTTGATGGCTCTCACTATAAGGACAAGACTTTTACCGCACTAGATGGTTAAATATGAAATTACTTTTCAATAAATGGAACAATCATGGATTTCAACGAAGCTGCCGTCTTCGTTAAAGTCGTCCAGGCAGGTAGCTTCAGTGCTGCGGCCCGGCAATTACAGTTACCCACGTCCACTGTCAGCACCCGTGTTGCCAGGCTGGAGCAGCGCCTGGGCATCACCCTGCTGCAACGCACAACCCGGCGCTTGAACCTCACCGAAGCAGGACAGGCGTATTTCGAGCATGCGTCGCTGGGGTTGGGGTATATGTTAGAAGCTGAAGCCGCCATTGATGCCGCACGACAAGCGCCGCAAGGCAAGCTCAGGGTGTCTGCGCCCGCCGATCTCGGCGATAGCCTACTAGCCGGACTGGTTCATCAAGTGCAATTACAATACCCGGCGCTCGCGTTGGAACTACTACTGACCGAGCGCTATGTTGACTTGGTCGCCGAAGGCATAGATGCCGCCATTCGCACCGGTGAACTGGGTGACTCCAGCCTGATTGCCAAACCGCTGGGCAATGCATGCTGGGCCACCTTTGCCAGCCAGGGATATCTTGAGCAAGCGCCACCATTACGGAATCCGCAAGACCTTAATCAACACCATTGCCTACAATTCAGCCCGATGGGACGCGACGCATGGACATTGCGGCGTGGCAACGACAGCATCACTATCCCGTTATCGGGTCACACCATTGCCAATAGTATCGGCATCGTGCGGCATATGGCGCTGAATGGCCAAGGCGTCGCCCTGCTTCCCACCTACATCTGCAAGCCTGGCATGCTGATTGGTGAGCTGCAGCGTGTACTTCCCGCATGGCAGGCTCGGCATGACCCGGTGCATTTGGTCTATCCACGCCAACGCTTTATGCCACCGAAACTGCGCGCATTCCTTGATGTCGCCCAAGCTGTGATGCAGCCATGGTTTAATGATGCCCCCAGCAGTACCTGACTTACCAGGGAAAAATTGATATCCATGTCTACCCCAACGCCTGGCAATCGCCCTCTTTCACCTATCCTGCTCATGCTAGTACTGGTGTTACCGCCGCTGTTCTGGGCAGGTAACTTTGTCGTGGGCCGTGCAGTGCATGCGAACATCCCGCCACTAACCTTGTCTCTAGGACGTTGGGTAATCGCCTTTGTTTGCATATTGCCATTCGCCCTCCCTGCAATGCGGCGTGATTGGCAGCTTTACTGGCAATATCGCTGGCGCCTGCTGGCAGTATCCACAGTGGGCGTTGCAGCATTCAACACCTTGGTTTACAGCGGCTTGCATGACACCACCGCCACTAATGGCATCCTGCTCAACTCCTGTATTCCTATCCTGATCCTGCTGTTTGGTGCCTTGTTTTACCGCCTGCCGTTGCACCTGCTGCAATTACTTGGGTTAGCTTTGTCATTGGCTGGTGTCCTCACCATCATCCTGCACGGAGAATGGTCTAGTCTGGCTACCCTGGATTTTTCTGGTGGCGACCTGGTGATCTTTACCGCGATGATCTGCTGGGCGCTCTATACCCTCTGGTTACGCGAGTTGCCCGCCACTATCAACCGCATTGGCTTGATGTGCATACAAATCTTCATTGCCATTATTCTGCTGCTACCACTCTATGCCTGGGAAACGCACACTGGGCAAGCACACCAATGGAACCATGACACCTGGCTGGCACTCGCCTATGTTGGCATTTTCCCTTCAGTCATTGCCTATACGCTGTATACCATTGGGGTAGCGCGCGCAGGAGCAGCACGTGCCGGCTTGTTTATCCACCTAATGCCGGTTTTCGGCAGCATGCTTTCCGTGCTGTTTCTGGGAGAAAACCTGCACGTATTCCACGCGCTAGGTATCGCTGCCATTCTAGGGGGTCTAGTTTTGTCTTCAAAGAATTCCGTGCCTGCTCGCTGACAAATTCTCAACACCTTCGTCAGCTTTTCTTGCTGAAAGTCTCATTTAACCCACTAATTTTTATCATTTTTATCAAAAATTCCCTGTGCAAACATGGCATGTAATTCGCTTATCCATGAATATCAATCGCCATATGCCAGCCATTATTGATTCAAGACCAAGCCATCATGAGTACAGAACAGACCACTAACCACGATGTTTATAAAACCCTGCTGGAGTCCACCAAGGCCATTCCCTGGAAAATAGATTGGCAGACCATGACCTTTGCCTATATCGGCCCCCAAATCGAGACCTTATTAGGCTGGAGCCAGGATAGCTGGGTAAGCGCACAGGATTGGGCCAGCCGCATGCACCCTGAAGACCAGGCCTGGGTAGTGGATTTCTGTGTATCACAATCCCGCTCAGGGACTGATCATGAGGCAGATTACCGCGCCTTGACCAAGGATGGGCGCTATGTCTGGATACGGGATGTTGTGCATGTCATCCGTAATGCAGCAGGAGAGGTCGAGTCACTGGTCGGTTTCATGTTTGATATCAGCGAGCGCAAGAAAACCGAAGAACAACTTCTCAAGCTGCAAAAGGAATTGGAAGAACTTTCCTTTAAAGATGGCCTCACTGGTGTTGCCAATCGCCGTATGTTCGACTCGGTACTAGAGATAGAGTGGACGACGGCCCGGCGCCATGGCAGCCCGCTTTCCCTCATCATGTTCGACATTGATTACTTCAAGCAGTACAACGATCATTATGGGCATTTGCAGGGTGATGAATGTCTGAAACAAGTAGCCACATTGCTTGCCAGTAGTGCTGTGCGTGCCAGGGATTTTTTTGCTCGCTTTGGCGGGGAGGAGTTTGTGCTGATCCTGCCAGATACAGATGTCGCTTCAGCGCAACTGGTCGCTCATCGCTGTCGCAACCTGTTGTTCAAGGCGCAAATACCACATGCGAATTCACCAAGTGGGCAAATACTCAGCCTCAGCATGGGAGCCGGCACCATGATCCCCACCCACCAGGAGCAGGCACTCAGTTTTGTCGAGCAGGTCGACCAGCGGCTTTATCAAGCCAAACAGCGTGGCCGTAACTGCCTGGTCAATGCATAGCATCTGCGTTCAGTGAGTATTTCCTAACCCAGCACATCGTGCCAGATATTCACGGCCCATGACCGTGCCTCCTGCACTTCACTGGCAGACCTCGCCTGCGAGACACCTCCACCCGGCGCAGGCTTCATTTCTCGACTGGCAGCATCAAAGCGGTAAACATTGGCGACATGCATCGCCTCTTCTGCACTGACATAGCTATAACAAGTATTGGCAAACACGGGAGCCGGATCAGGTGCCTCGCCAGCGAGTAAGGCAATAATCGCACTGGCACACACCTTGGCTTCCGAGGTAGCAATATGGGCAGATTTCGGCAAGCCGGAATCGAGCGCGTCGCCCAAGATGTGTACATGCCGCGCCTGGCGAGATTCGTAAGTCACGTAATCAACATCGCACCAGCGTCCACCTGCATTACCCAAGCCATTATCCAAGGCCAACCTGCTCGCTGTTTGCGGAGGAATCAGGTTGAGTACATCAAACTTGACGCGTTCAAACGTGGTGTTAAGCGTCTGTCGATCTGGATCAATCGCATTCAGGTCACTGGAAGCATGATATTCAACCATGCCAGGATAAAGTTCAGCCCATGCCCTCTCAAACAAGGCACGCTTGGAGGTAATCGCCGGATTGGCATCCAGCACCAATACCTTGGACCGCGGTTTATGCCGCTTGAGGTAATACGCCACCTGGCATGCCCGCTCATATGGCCCTGGCGGGCATCGATAGGGCAAGGCAGGGATGGTAATGGCAAATACGCCTCCATCACGCATTGCCTGCAATTGCTGCTGTAATGCCAACGTCTGAACACCAGCCTTCCAGGCATGGAGGAACCGTTCTTGCAACGGCACCCCTGTCATGGCATTCAAGCGACTGTAATCAAAGCTGATACCGGGTGCCAGCACCAATTTGTCATAGCGCAGCGTGGCCCCATCATCAAGGCGGAGCTGGCGTTGTGCCGCATCAATCGCGCTGACGCTGGCCTGTACCAACAGGATACCGTAACGCTTGATCAGCTCATCATAGGAGTGCGTAATATCCTGCATTTGCCGGCTGCCCCCCAGTACCAGATTGCTAACCGGGCAGGAGACAAAAGCCCGCCCGGGCTCGACCAGGATGACTTCAATACTGTTGTGGCTCCATACCCGTAAATACTTGGCCACCGTGGCACCAGCAAACCCAGCGCCAATCACCACCACCCGGGGTGCACTGGCAGCCCGCGCAATACTGCGCCAGGCACCGGGCAAGATCAGGCTAGCCAACGCTAATTGATTAAAATGGCGACGCTTCATTGACTCGAAGCTTTGGGATTGGCTGTAGGGTCATCGACATGACCCAAGCCAGAAAAATAATGGGCAAGTCCCTCAATCTCTTCCCAAGTCAGGCCCTTGGCATGCTGGTTCATGACGCTACCGTCATCAGGCATATCCCGGTAATGCTGCATGCTGGCAAGAAATTGATCCTGCGATAGCCCTGCCAGGCTCGGGATTGCTCCCAGGCTTTTGCCTTCATAGCCGTGACATGCGGCACAAGAGGCTGCCAGGGTGCGGATGTGGCTATCTACTCCGGCAGGCCAAGCCACCAATGGCACGAGGCCCAAGCCCAGTGCCACCAGAAGCCCTCCGCCCAGCACCATTGAATATTTATAGTTTAACGGCAAGACTATGGTGAAATTCGTTATCTTCGTTGTCGTGTATGGTCACCGTCAACGCACCATCGCCTTTGGCAATGAAGGGAAAGCGGATATTCGGATCCTCGCTGATGCCGATATAGGTATCGGCCTGAAAGACTGTAACCCCGTTGTATTGCACCTCTATCTTGTCGATATAATAAGCGGGGCGGAAGCCTTGGGAAACGAGATCACGTTGCAGGCCCGTGAACATCGGGTGCTTGATCTGTAACCTGGCATAGTGCAATGCGCCCTCTGTTGCTTCACTATCCAAGGCTAGACGCATCTTGCCCGCACTCTGGCGCGCCGCCGACTCATCACCATCTATTGTGCCACCACAGCCCCCACTAGCCCTCACAGGGGCAGCATTCACATACCACTTACCATCACTGGTTTCGGCAACCACATGTACTAGTGAGTCTGTTTCGAGACGAATACGGGTCGCCACTTCGGCCTTGCCACTCTGGGGATTGAAATGAAACACAGCGGCGAGCGGTACCGGGTTCGCATCGACAATCACGGAAACCGCTTTCACGTATTGCCCTTCTGCTACAGGATAATCCACGGAAAAAGCAAACGGCACCTGGGCACCACTTTCCGCGCGCTTGGGTGCGGTGATCTTGATGAAATCCGCTTGTTGCAAGGTTTTACCCGGGAACAGATCACGATGCATGGCCTGCCATTTTTGGTCTGTGACCTCTGCATTGGCAACCAAAGGCATCCAGCCTGAGAACACCACCCCAAGCACCAGCAATACTCGTGACATCGAACGCATCATCATTGCTTTATCCATTTCATTGTATAGAATACCAACCAGTTGGTATGTTATGCCGGTATACAGATTTGTCAATAGCAGTAAGCAGCACAATTCATTGCCATACAAAAGGAAGATGACGGAACCTCTTTATGTCCAGCCAGCCGATTGCATCCACCCGCGAGCGCATCTTGCAAATCGCCAGAGATTTAATCCTCTCACGCGGCTTCAACGCCATGTCGATTGACATGGTATGCCGTCAGGCCAATATCACCAAGGGTGGTTTCTTCCATCATTTCAGCAACAAGGAAACCCTGGGTGAAGCGGTACTAGAACAGTTCTGGCAGGATGCGTTGGAGCGCCAGCAACACTTGTTTGACCCGGCTCACCATCAAAGCCAGCTTGAGCTGCTTACTGCTTATATTGATCATGGCATTGCAAGCTACCAAGACCCGCAGCTCAGCCAGGGTTGCATGCTGGCCATTTTCACCATGGGCCTGGCAGACACCCACCCTAGCCTGTTTGAGGTGTCACGCAACTATTTCCAGGCCTGGCGCAAGGAATTGATCGACATGCTCCAGCGGCTACAGCAAGAGCAAGGCAGCCCCCACTTCGACACCATCGCCTGGGCCGAGCTGTACATCACCACGCTCGAAGGCGCGTTGTTACTGGCAAAATCCATGGATGACACCCAAGTGATTGCGCGCACACTATCCCTCTACAAGCAGCAATTAGTGAACGCTGCCAACATGGCACATCCTCGCTAACCCATAAAACCTTAATTATTTTACGGGAATATCCATTCAGACTATTGACTTACATTACGGTCCCTAACTATCATAGTTCGTATTATGCTACTGATTAAAGAATTACCGACTTCCGAGTCGCTGAAAAAATTCGCTGGCTATTACCCCGACGCCGATATTGTGGCGATCTGGGAGTTCGTCAATATCTTGCGCGCTGCCTCCGATCTCTCGGACGCATTGGATAAAATGCTGGCACAGCACGGCTTGCTGCAAGGGCGCTGGTGGGTGCTTGTTTTGCTGCTACGCGAGGATAACCTCAGCTCGTCCCCTTCTGAACTTGCCGAAAAAGCGGGCGTCACCAAGGCCACCATGACCGGCTTTATTGATGGCCTTGAAAACGAAGGCCTGGTCAGCCGCCTGACTGACCGCAAGGATAGACGCAAGCTCAAGATCAAGCTCACCACAGCCGGGCGCAAGAAGCTGGATGAAGTGATGCCGGTGTACTACACCAATGTCGCAGCCCTGATGGCGACCTTGTCACTACAGCATCGCCAGGATGTGGTACGCCATATGCAAACCTTGGGCGCCAACGCCGACATCATCAAGTAAGACCAGAAGCAAACACCTCTTCACATTTGTTATACCGGGCGGGAGTCCACCATGCATCGCAACATCCTCAAGGCTTTCAGCACTGCTGTCATCGCGGTGTTGCCTGGATGCATGAGCATGTCCGGTATTTATACCACAGCCCAACCTCGTCATGCCAACCAGCTTGATCAGGGTCACGCCATCACCCAGGTCAAGCATGACCTGCCCTGGCCGCAAGAAGCATGGTGGCAAGTGTTTCAAGATCCGCAGCTAGATGCCCTGATACGCCACAGCCTGCAACAACACCCCGACCTGCGCGCAGCACATAGCCGCGTTGCCATGGCCGAAGCGCAAGCCCAAGCGACTGGCGCATTGCGCGCACCACAAGCGAGCGTTAACAGTACCCTGGTGCGTGAGCGCTTCACCAACCTGCAATTCATTCCCCCACCCTGGGGTGGTCATACAGAATGGAATAATAAAGCCACGCTGAATCTCGGCTACGACCTCGACCTATGGGGACAACGCGAGGCGCAATGGAACAGTACACTGAGCCGAATGCAGGCAACCGCAGCCGAGGCACAACAGGTCAAACTCAGCCTGACTACCGCCCTGGTCATGCAATACATTACTTGGTCGCAGGCACACGCCCAGCACGACATCGTCAAGGCGAGGCTGGAAATTGCCGAACAACAGTTAAGCATCCGGCAACGCGCCCTGGTTGCAGGGCTAGGTACAGACATCGAAGTCAGCGAAGCAGAAACCCTGATTCACGGCCTGCATGCGCAATTGGAAATCAGTGATGAACGTATCACCCTACTGCAGCAACAACTGGCAGCGCTGGCAGGAGAAGGGCCTGGATTTACTGAACATCTCCATGCTCCATTAATGGCGCTCAATGCCGACATCGGCCTGCCTGCATCACTGCCCGCCGACCTGATAGGCAGGCGGCCCGACATTGTGGCGGCCAAATGGCGTATTGAGGCTGCCAACCACAACATCGCCAGCGCCAAGGCGGCGTTTTACCCCAACATCAACTTGTTGAGCTTTGTCGGCTTACAAGCCATGGGCTTCAGCAAGATACTGACGGAAAGCGGCCTGATTGCAGGTGTGGGACCCGCTATTTCCCTGCCATTATTTGATGGCGGGCTACGCCGCGGGAACCTCGCAGCAGAAACTGCGGCCTACGACATTGCTGTGGAGCAATACAACAGTACCGTACTGCAATCATTACAGGAAATCAGCGGCCAGTTGGTCATGCTGCACTCGAATGCAATCCAACATACTGAATTACTGGATGCGCTGCATTTAGCGGAAAAAACCAAGAAGCTAGCGACAACCCGTCACCATGCCGGTTTAGCAAATTACCTCAAGGTTTTGGATACAGAGAATCAGGTATTGAGCCAGCGAGCCGCCCTCATTGATCTGGAGGCCAGCAGGCTCAATGCCTATGCCGGGCTCATGAAAACCTTGGGCGGTGGAACGCTACCATCAACCAGTGAGTTGCATTGATGCGTAGCACCCACACAGTCTTGAGCTTCTGGCGGCGTGCACGCTGGCGCTATGTATTACTGGGCGTCTTGCGCGATTGGGGCCGCGAAGATGCACAAACCCTGATCTATATTGGCAAAGTGTTGCTGGCCTGCATGCTTGCGATGTGGGTGTCGCTCAAGTTCGAGCTGGAGCAACCTCGCACTGCCTTGCTCACGGTTGCCATCGTCATGCAGACGCGCACCAGCATGGTATTGGCCAAGAGCTTTTATCGCCTGATCGGCACCCTGGTCGGGATTGCCACTTCGGTACTGTTGGTGGCGCTATTCGCACAGGAACGAGTACCTTTCCTCATCTACCTGGCATTGTGGATCAGCTTCTGTACCGCAGGCTCCATCGTTTTTCGTCACCACCAATCCTATGCCTTTGTGCTGGCAGGCTACACCATCTGTATTGTCGGCCTGCCCGCCACCCTTAACCCCGGGCAAACCTTTGATATTGCCATGACACGGCTTTCCGAGATCATGGTTGGCTTGGCTTCCGCCAGCCTGGTCAGCGCCCTGGTTTTCCCGCAAGGCATCAGCGAATTGCTACGCAATGCGGTACGCAAGCGCTTTCGTGATTTCTCACAGCTGCTGATCAACCTGAAACAGAACAAACTTTCAGCCCCCAACACACAGGCAGATACCCTGCGCATGGTCGGCGATGTGTTTGAGCTGGAGATATTCCACGCTTCATCCTCCATGGAGAGCAATCACTCACGCGCCTACCGGCAACGCCTCAACCTGCTCAACTCGGAATTCATGGCCGTTACCACCAGCTTCCACTCACTGGAACAACTGTTACGGCGACTGCAAGCCAGTGGGCACCCGCAAGTAGTGACAAGCCTGTTGGCACTATTTGCACCTATCCAGGCTGCCGTCATGGCGCACCAGCATGAAGCACGCAATGAGGACGAAGCCAGACAGGTAGCACTCACTATCAATTCTCTACGCCAACGCTGGCCCATGCATTTGCATGAGATACAGGCCGGCCTGCCTATCACTCTCAGCGAGACTGAAACCCTGGATTTTGCCACCGGGGCAGAGCTAAGCCTGCGCGTGCTGGACGAATTGCAGGCTTACACCAACACCTATGCCAGCCTCAGTCATCCCATGCCCGCTAGCACCTTGAAAAACCGCCAATCGCCAAGCCTGGGCATGCATTTTGACCCGCTCGCGGCCATCCTGGCAGGGCTGCGCGGCGGCTTGGTATTTGCGCTAATGTCATTTCTATGGATAGTCTGCGACCTGCGCTCCGGCATTGAAGCCATTACCCTGGCCACGATTGCCAGCACCTTGTTTGCATCCGCCCCTTCACCCAGCAAGACCGTGCGCCAGTTCATCATCGGGGCCTTGATCGGCATCGCATTATTGTATTGGTGCAACTTCCAGCTACTGACGCAAGCACAAGGCTTTACCATGCTGGCATTGGCCTTGTCGCCAGCAATTGCCATCGCCGCCTGGCTTACCACCAAGCCATCGGTAGCCGCTATCGGCTCGGGCATCTTCATCGTGTTTTTCTTACACATTGGCTTCAACAATGTTTTTGCTGCCAACCCGGTCAATTTCATCAATGAAGCAATTGCCGACCTGCTCGCCGTCATGCTGGCAGGCGTGTTCTATAGCTTGATTGACCTCACCAATGGCCTGTGGTCACGCACTCGCGTGGCATTGGCATTGCGCACGTTGATCCAGGAAGCTTGTGTACAAACTCCGCCGCCAGAACGCAGCTCGCTGGAAACCCATGCGCGCGAACTGCTGCTGCGCATGGGATCGTCCCGCCATGTCGCCAATGCCCAGGACAAGGAAGTTGTCGACTGGCTACTTTCTACGCTGGAAATTGGCCAGGCCGTGATTAACTTGCGCCAGGAGTTGCAACAAGTCAGCGATCCAGCCATCCGTGGCACGATAGACCATAGCCTGCTCCAATTATCACGACTGTTCGCCCAGCCCAGCACGATATTGCGTCAGCGTGCGATCGTCGCCATCACCAGCAGTATCGCGCGCTTGCAAACCAGCGCATCTCTCACCATCGCCAACAGCCAGCAATTGCTCACCATGCTGCACTTCATCCGCGGTGCCTTGCTGGACAAGCACTCGGTACTCACGCCACTCGCGCCGCTAGATGAAGTCACCGAACCAGGAGAGTTACGCCATGCCTAGGGAAATCGCTTTTCTCGATGCCCTCATGCCGACCTTGGTGCTTGCCTTCGTGGCAGCACTCATCTTGTATTGGCTGCTAGACAAGACGCTGGGATGGCTGGGAGCCTATCAATATATCTGGTACCGCGCCCTGTTTCGCCTGGGCTTATTCACCTGCCTATTTTGCACGCTGGGGCTACTGATTTACTGACAAGGAAACGCATATGAAAGACCTCTACAAGCAAATCCTGCGTATCGCACTGACCGTGATCATTGTCGTGGTGGCAGTCATGCTCGGCCACATGCTCTGGGTGCGCTATATGGATTCGCCATGGACGCGTGATGGCCGGGTACGCGCAGATGTAGTGAATATTGCCAGCGATGTTTCCGGGTTGGTTACCGAGGTCGTGGTGCGCGACAATCAATTTGTTAAAAAAGGCGATCTGCTGTTCCGGATTGACGCCGAGCGCTACCACCATGCAGTAGAGGAAGCAGAAGCCAAGCTAGAGCAGCGCAAGATCACCCTCGCCCTCAAGCGTGGGCAATCCACCCGCCGTGCCATGCTGGACGACCAGGTCATCTCACGCGAGGACCGGGAAGATTCCGACCTCATTTCGCTGGCGGCGAAAGCTGATCTCGACCAGGCACATGCCGAATTGGGCCATGCCAGGCTTAACCTCAAGCGCACGGAAGTACGTGCTCCAGTAGATGGCTGGGTGTCTAATTTATTAGTAAGGCCTGGTGACTATGCACAAGCAGGACAGCCAAAGCTTGCCCTCATCGACCAGAAATCCTATTGGGTCTATGGCTACTTCGAGGAACACAAACTGCCGCTCATCCATGTCAATGACCCGGCAGAAATCCGCATGCTAGGCACCGATGTTGTATTGCGTGGCCATGTCGAGAGCATGGCGCGCGGCATCACTGACCGCGACAACCCGACGGATGTCAGGCTCTTAGCCAACGTCAACCCCAGCTTCAATTGGGTGCGCCTGGCGCAACGTGTCCCGGTGCGTATCCATATCGACGAGATTCCTGATGGGGTTGTCCTAGTCGCGGGCATGACTTGCTCCGTGATTATCCACCCGGCAGCACACAAAACTGCTAACACTTCACCTCCAGCATGATTTATCCGACATCAACATTAGGTAATCACTAGCAAACAAGCGTGTAAAACTCGTCACCACCAAACACCAGGGTCAACCTGACAAAGTCGATGACCCTGCCGCACATTAAATATCATGTGACAGCCCTACTTCGACCTTTGTAGGCATACATTACCGCTACTGTCAGACAATTCCTACAATCTCTGGAATTACGGTATTTTCTATGCGTTTTTACCGCACTTTGTCGCAATATTCGGCATTGTTAACAATTGCAACCCCGACAGTTGCGCTACACTAACGCATCTTGAAATCTGCAGAATTCCATTCCATCATGCCCGGGCAAGCCAATATTGATCAAGTCAGTTTTAAGCGCATTCTGCGTCGTAATATCATGCTACCGCTCGGAGTCGGTATTGCCAGCGCGGCCCTGTTTATCATCCTGGTACTCAACCTGCTCAGTTCAATGAACTGGGTAGAACACACCGAACGCGTCATTGGTAAGGCACAGGAAATCTCCAAGCTCGCAGTCGACATGGAAAGCGGGATGCGTGGCTACTTACTCAGCAAAGACGATAACTTTCTCGCCCCCTATCTTTTGAGCAAACCCAAGATACAGGCTGAGATATCTGCCTTGACCCTTTTGGTGAAAGACAACCCTTCCCAGATTGACCGCCTCAAGCGTACTCAAGCATATATCGACCAATGGGATGCCTACGCCAGCCTAATGATCGATAAACGTCGGTCAAACGAAGATTTTTTATCCACCTTGCGGCTGGGCCATGGAAAACTACAGTTCGATGAAATCCGCAACGAGCTGACGGGCTTTGTGCTCGAAGAACAGCGCATGCTGAAGGACAGGAATGATGACGCGCGTAAAACCATTACTTTCTCACTGGCTGCTTATCTCATCTTTGTGCTTGGCCTGACCGGGTTCCTGGGATATTTTGGTCGTCGCGAACTGCTGAGCTTATCAAACAACTACGAATCCATCCTGCAACATCAACAGGAATATGCCGATGCGCAACAGCAACAAGCGTGGATGCGCACCGGCCAGACATCGCTAGCGGAGCTAGGTATTGGCCAAATGACATTACCGCAAGTAGGGCGTACCTCACTGGACTTCCTCGCACACTATATAGGTGTGCAAGTAGGGGCAGTGTATGTGCGTGATGACGATGGCACCCTGCAACGCTTTGCCGCCTATGGCTTCAGCCCTGAATACGAACAACGCCATATTACCGTGCGTGAACACCAGGGCCTGTTGGGCCAAGCCGTTGCTGAAAAGCGCGTGATCGCCCTGGATAACCTGCCCAGCGACTACATCAAAGTGAACTCAACGCTGGGCGATGCTACGCCACGTCACCTGGTGATTGTGCCGATTACCAATGAGGGGCATATCAATGGGGTCACAGAATTAGGCTTCCTGCACAAACCAGAGCCACTGGCACTTGAGTTTCTGTCCCTCATCGCGGGTAGCCTGGGGGTCGCTATTGAAGCGGCATTATCGCGCCAACGTCTGCAAGATGCCCTGGCTGAAACCCAGCAGCTCAATGAGGAGCTGCAAGTGCAACAGGAAGAACTACGCACCAGCAATGAAGAGCTGGAAGAACAATCTCGCGTCCTGGAAGAGTCGCAAGCTACACTGGAAAACCAGAAAGCCGAACTGGAACAAACCAACGACAGGCTGGCAGAGCAGGCTGTCGCGCTGGATCAGAAAAACACGGCCTTGGTGGAAGCACAAGAGCAACTAGAGGCACGCGCCCAAGACCTTGAGCGCGCCAGCCAATATAAATCTGAATTCCTCGCCAACATGTCGCACGAATTGCGCACCCCGCTTAATAGCTCGCTGATCCTAGCGAAACTGCTGGCGGACAATCGTGATGGCAACTTGAACGAGGAGCAGGTGAAATTTGCCAACACGATCTACTCTGCGGGCAACGACCTGCTCAATCTCATCAATGACATCCTGGACATTTCAAAGGTTGAGGCTGGCAAGCTGGACCTCAACCCTCAGCAGATCTCCATCAGCGCCCTTGCCGATACCATGCAATCCATTTTCACGCCCCTGGCCACACAGAAAAAACTGGATTTCAAAGTAGAGATTGCCCCAGGTACCCCGAGCAATGTGCATAGCGACCGGCAGCGCCTGGAGCAGATCATCAAAAACCTCTTGTCCAACGCCATCAAATTTACCGACAAGGGTAGCGTATCACTCATGATAGCCACCGATGATAACGATCAAATCAGTTTCGTCGTACAAGACACTGGCATTGGTATAGACAAGCACTTTCATGACACTATTTTCGCCCCATTCCGCCAGGTAGATGGCACGTCAAGCCGTAAATATGGCGGCACTGGATTAGGCCTCTCCATTTCGCGCAACCTGGCCAACCTACTGGGTGGCGATATATCCCTGACGAGCGCGAGCGGCGAGGGTAGCCGCTTTACGCTGACACTCCCCCTGCAATGGCAAGACGAGCGCATTATCCCGCTTGCAACAGCTATTGCCCCAGCCTCAAGCACAACTCAAGCCGATCAAGCATCTCCTGCCCCAGCGATCACCAAGCCCAAGGCTCCCAGGCTGGAAGGACCGGCCTTCCCAGATGACAGGGGCCATACCAGCGATACCAAGCGGCTCGTGTTAGTGGTGGAAGACGAGGCCACCTTTGCCAAGATACTCTACGACCTCGCGCAGGAAATGAATTACCACTGCATCGTCGCCCATGGCGCAGAAGAAGGCTTGCAACTGGCGACGCAATACCAACCGCAGGCTATCCTGCTGGATATTCGCCTGCCCGACCAATCGGGCTTGAGCGTATTGCACGAGCTCAAGGAAAATCCACTGACGCGCCATATCCCGGTGCATGTCATTTCAGGGTCTGACCATGCGGAAGCTGCACTGCACCTGGGGGCGATTGGCTATGCGCTCAAACCAGCCTCACTAGAGGAACTCAAGCAGGTCTTCACCCGGCTGGAAGAAAAGCTGACGCAGAAAATCAAGCGTGTGCTGCTGGTTGAAGATGACGACCGTCAACGCGAGAGTGTGCATCAACTCATTGCAGACGACGATGTCGAGATCGTCTCGGTAGCCTTTGGCAACGAGGCATTGGAGTTGCTACGCAAGCAGGTCTTCGACTGCATGATCATTGATCTCAAGCTGCCCGACATGCAGGGCAGCGAATTGCTGCAACGCATGTCGCATGAGGATATCCGCGCGTTTCCACCAGTAATTGTCTACACAGGCCGCAACCTGAGCCGCGAGGAAGAAGCCGAACTGCTCAAGTACTCACGCTCGATCATCATCAAGGGTGCCCGCTCACCGGAGCGCCTGCTGGACGAAGTCACCCTGTTCCTGCACAAGGTGGAATCCGAACTTTCCAGCGAGCGCCAGCGCATGCTGCAAACGCTACGCAGCCGTGAACGTATTTTCGATGGTCGGCGCATCTTGCTGGTCGATGACGATGTGCGCAATGTTTTCGCACTCACCAGTGCCCTGGAACAAAAAGGCATGTCGGTCGAAGTTGCACGCAATGGTATCGAGGCTATCGAGAAGCTTGACCAGGTGACCAATATCGACCTGGTGCTGATGGATGTGATGATGCCAGAGATGGATGGCCTGGAGGCCACACGCCGCATCCGCGCCGATGGCCGCTTCGAACGCCTGCCCATCATCGCCATCACGGCGAAGGCCATGAAGGACGATCAGGAGCAATGCATCAAGGCAGGCATGAATGACTACCTTGCCAAGCCAATAGATTTATCGCGCCTGCATTCACTGCTACGCGTCTGGTTACCTGCGGGCATCCACTCGGCCCAGTGATCATGAGCAAGACACCGATCACCACCAAGGCAGACACTGAGCATCACCAACTCAGCACGCTTGATATTGAGCTGCGCCTGCTGCTGGAAGCCATCTACCTGCGATACAGCTATGATTTCCGTGATTATGCCGGCGCATCGCAAAAGCGCCGCGTGGTACAGGCCATACGCGCTTTCGATTGCCACTCGGTATCGGAATTGCAATCTCGCGTATTACATGAACCCGCCATGTTCATGCAATTGCTGCAATACCTCACCATCCCGGTGAGCGAAATGTTCCGTGACCCGGCTTACTTCGCCAAGCTGCGTACAGAAGTCCTACCTGTGCTCAGCACCTATCCCTCGCTCAAAATCTGGGTGGCAGGTTGCAGCACCGGGGAAGAAGTCTACTCGCTGGCCATCATGTTGAAAGAAGAGGGACTCCTCGACCGTTCGATCATCTACGCGACTGACATCAACCCGCAGTCTCTGGACAAGGCGAGGAAAGGCGTATTTCCGCTAGACCGCATGCAACTCTACACACGTAATTACCAGCAGGCAGGCGGGAAACGTGCATTTTCCGACTATTACACGGCGGCCTACCATGCCGCCCTGTTTGATCGCAGCCTCTGTGACAACGTGACCTTTGCCGATCATAGCCTGGCAACCGATAGCGTCTTCTCCGAAACCCACTTGATCTCCTGCCGCAATGTGTTGATTTACTTCAATCGCGACTTACAGAACCGTGCGCTGGGCTTGTTCCACGACTCACTATGCCATCGCGGCTTTCTCGGGCTGGGCAGCAAGGAGAGCATGGAGTTTTCCGATTACGGCCAACAGTTCGAGGCCATAGACAAGCGCGAACGGATATTCCGCAAACGATGAGCCAACATCCTCTTGATCAGGCAGCACTGCGTGCTAGACCTCCGATTGACGCCATCATCGTCGGCGCATCAGCAGGTGGTGTAGAAGCCATGCTGTCCTTGTTCCGCCATTTGCCACCGCATTATCGCCTGCCCATCATTGCGGCACTGCATATGCAGGAAATGCGCGACAGCTTACTGGCTGACCTGTTCCAGCATTACGTTGCCTTCGAGGTAAAGGAAGCACAGGACAAGGAAGCCATCCAGGGCAGCACTCTTTATTTTGCCTGCCCGGGCTATCATCTTTCGATTGAGCAATCGAGGCAGTTTTCACTGAGCTGCGAACCGCCACTACATTTCTCACGCCCCGCGATTGATTACCTGATGGAGTCGGCTGCCGATGCTTATGGCGAACACCTGGCCGGCATATTGCTCACAGGCGCCAACGAAGATGGTGCGGCAGGGCTACAGAAAATCCGGCAGGCAGGCGGCCTGACGATTGTGCAAGACCCTGCCGAGGCCGTGGCAGATACCATGCCCTTGTCTGCCATTAAGCTAGATCCGGGTCACTTGGTACTTGAGCTAGGAAAAATACAACAACTATTAATCGCCTTGGGAGAACAGCATGTCCACTGAGATTGAACATCTGCCCAGCAAACTGCTGATCGTTGATGACCTCGCAGAAAACCTGCAGGCACTAGAAGCGATTATTCGTGGGGAAAACCGCCTCATTTATCAGGCATCCTCTGGCGAAGCAGCCTTGTCCTTGATGCTGGAGCACGAGTTTGCCCTGGCTATTTTGGATGTACAAATGCCCGGGATGGATGGCTTCGAGCTGGCAGAACTCATGCGCGGAACCGCCAAGACGCGCCACATCCCGATTGTCTTCGTCACGGCAGCAGCCAGCGAGCTCAACTTTGCTTTCCGCGGTTATGAAACCGGGGCGGTAGATTTCCTCTATAAACCGCTGGAAGTCAACGCGGTGAAAAGCAAGGTCAATGTATTTGTCGACCTGCACCAGCAACGGTTGGAAACACAACGCCAAGTCGCAGCCTTGGAATGCAGCCGAAAACAGCAAGAAGCCCTGTTAAAGCAACTGCAAGTGACACAAGACGAGCTACAGCAATCCATCGCCATGCGTGACAGTTTCATGTCCATGGTAGCCCACGAGTTGCGTACCCCGCTCAATACCTTGTTTCTTGATGTGCAATTACGTACCCTGCAACTGGAACGTGGCAACCTGGCTGCCTTTGGCCAGCAAGAGCTAGTTCGCATGGTGGAACGGGACCGCAGGCAGATGAAAAGCATGATTCGCCTGATCGACGACATGCTCGATCTCACGCGTATCAACAGTGGCAAGCTATCCATTCGCCCTGTGCAACTAAATCTTGCAGAGCTGCTGGAGCGACTGGTCTCTGATTTAATGCCGCAGGCACAAGCAGCGGGGTACATCATCAACCTATCTATCCAAGACCGAGTAGCTGGGGAGTGGGACGCTTTTCGCCTGGAACAAATCATCGTCAACCTGCTAACCAACGCCATGCGCTACGGCAACAGCCAACCCATTGATATCACCCTGCATCAAGACCATGACCATGCCATCATCGCCGTGCGTGACCGAGGTGTGGGCATTTCGGAACTAGACCAACAGCGCATCTTCTTAGCGTTCGAGCGCTGCGAAGGCAACCAGGTCAGCTCAGGCCTGGGGTTAGGCCTGTATATTGCCGGGCAATTGGCCGAAGCCCATCAGGGCAGGATTAGCGTCGACAGTGCACCAGGCGAAGGCTCCACGTTCACGTTGACACTGCCATTACGGATAACAGCGTAACAGGAGCAAAACAACAATAAAGAAAGAGCAGCGATCGCTGCTCTTTTTCCCATCACTTGGCCGAGAAGCCTAGTGCATAGATCAATGCTTGTCGAAGCGATCCAGCTCCATCACCTTGCTCCAGGCACTGACAAAGTCGTGGACGAACTTCTCCTTGGCATCGTCAAACGCATAGACTTCCGCCACTGCACGCAACTCCGAATTAGAACCGAACACCAGGTCTACCGGGGTTGCCGTCCACTTGAGCTTATCCGTGATACGATCACGCCCTTCATAAATTCCTTGGCCAGCAGCGCCTTTGGACCACTTGGTCGACATGCTGAGTAAATTAACAAAGAAATCGTTGGTCAATGTACCGGGGTGCTCAGTAAATACGCCATTTTTCGAGCCTCCAGCATTGGCATCCAGCGCACGTAAACCACCTACCAGTACTGTCATTTCCGGCACGGTCAAAGTCAACAAATTGGCGCGGTCTATCAATGCCTCGGCAGGAGAGCGACGGTTATCCTTGCCATAGTAATTGCGGAACCCATCGGCCTTGGGCTCCAGTGCTGCGAATGACTTCACGTCAGTCTGCTCTTGTGCAGCATCCGTGCGACCAGGGGTGAAAGGCACATTGACACTATAGCCAGCATCTTTCGCGGCCTTTTCCACCGCCGCGGCACCACCCAATACGATCAAATCTGCCAGTGATACCTGCTTGCCAGCGCTCTGGGCGTTGTTGAAATCCTTCTGGATAGTTTCCAGGCGTTTCAACACCTTGCCAACCTCGGTAGGATTATTCACCGCCCAATCCTTCTGCGGTGCCAGGCGCAAACGTCCGCCATTGGCACCACCACGCATATCAGTACCACGGAATGTCGCCGATGCAGCCCAAGCAGTCCTCACCAGCTCAGGCACAGTCAGGCCGGAAGCCAGTATCTTGCCTTTCAGGCCAGCAATGTCGTTGCTATCAATGAGAGCATAATCCGCAGCGGGTACCGGGTCTTGCCACAACAGCACCTCAGACGGCACTTCACTACCGATATAGCGCGCACGTGGCCCTAGATCACGATGCGTCAGCTTGAACCAGGCCTTGGCAAACGCCAGCTCGAACTCCTTGGGATTATCCAGAAAACGCTTGGAAATCTTGTGGTACTCCGGGTCAAGCTTCAATGCCAAATCGGTGGTGAACATAATAGGGGCATGGCGCTTGTCAGGCAGATGCGCATCAGGCACCAAGGTAGCGCCTTGTCCACCTTTTGGCACCCACTGAATTGCACCGGCGGGACTCTTGGTCTTTTCCCACTCGAAGGTATAGAGCCAGGTCAGGTACTCATGCGTCCAACGGGTGGGGTTGGTGGACCAGGCACCCTCCAGGCCGCTGGTAATGGTGTCTTCCGCATTACCCTTGCCACACTTGTTCTTCCAGCCAAACCCCTGCTCTTCAATGCCAGCAGCAGCAGGCTCCACCCCCACGCACTTGTGAGGATCAGCCGCACCATGCGCCTTGCCAAAGGTATGTCCACCAGCAATCAATGCCACGGTTTCCTCGTCATTCATCGCCATGCGTCCAAAGGTCTCGCGGATGTCCTTGGCAGCCGCCAATGGATCAGGGTTGCCATTCGGGCCTTCCGGGTTCACATAAATGAGCCCCATCTGTACCGCGGCCAGCGGATTTTCCAGCTTGCGCTGGCCGGTATAACGCTTATCACCCAGCCATTCCTTTTCTGGCCCCCAATAGACCATATCCGGCTCCCAGTCATCGGCGCGACCACCCGCGTAGCCAAAGGTCTTGAAACCCATGGATTCCAGGGCCACATTCCCTGCCAACACCATGAGGTCGCCCCAGGAAATCTTGTTGCCGTATTTTTGCTTGACTGGCCAAAGCAAGCGTCTTGCCTTATCCAGGCTGACGTTATCGGGCCAGCTATTGAGCGGCTCAAAACGCTGCTGGCCGCCACCTGCACCACCGCGACCATCGCCGACGCGATAAGTACCTGCACTATGCCAGGCCATGCGAATAAAAAACGGGCCATAGTGCCCGTAGTCAGCTGGCCACCATGGCTGGGATGTCTTCATCACCTGCTCGATATCCTGCTTCACCGCTTTGATATCAAGCGTCTTGAATTGCTCGGCATAATTGAATGCCTTGTCCATGGGACTGGATTCTGCCGCATGCTGGCGCAAAGGCAGCAGGTCTAATTGCTCCGGCCACCAGAACTTGGGGGACTGTAATGCAGCTTCACCCGACACGGTTTGATACTGCTTGCCTGACTTATCTTCAGCCGCCTGAGCCTGGCTCGCCAACGTCACAGCAGCCAATGCCAAGACCACTACCTTGGTATAGAAAATCGCACTCTCTTTCATTTCACCTTCTCCTCTGATTTTTTGTGGGTACTGGCTCCAGCCTATTCCCGCACTGGAGCCAGGAAATTCATGCATTAGTGCAGGATGCTCGATGCGAACAGGGCTAGGGACTTATCAACGTCCGGCTTGTCATTACTGACTGCACTCGTCTGGCGCTCGCTCTTGCCCAGCAGGCTGTTGGCAAACTGTTGCAGGGATTGGTCGACATCGGGGCGCTGGTTGCTCACCGCTTCTGGCAGCGGCTTCCAGGTGCCAAGCAGGCTATTGGCGAAAGGGCGAATGGAATCAGCATGGGCGCTGGACATCGCGGAAGCCATCAAGATCATGGCGGCAAGTTGCGTAGTCTTTTTCATGATTATCTCCTTTAACAAATTCATGATTTAAGCGAAGCATTGAAACCCGGCAGTCCCTAGAATGGGCACTACCGCGTTTGTCAGCATTGAATGCTTTCACCGCAGATAACTGAAATTCATTTGCTCAATGACGCCATGGGCAATATCAATAAGGTAAAGAGGGGCTTCATGGTTACAATGCGCGAGAAACAACATGCAGCACGAACCAATGGCTTGGGGCAGGGAAACACCCAAGAGGTAAAGACATGAATTTGAGAGACTTGAACTACCTAATTGCAGTCGCCGACTGCAAAAACTTCAGCCAGGCGGCAAGCCAATGTGCTATCGGCCAACCTACATTGAGTGTGCAGATCAAGAAGCTTGAGGACTATCTTGATGTGCCCTTGTTCGTGCGCAACAAAAACCAAGTCGATATCACGGAGATTGGCGAACAAGTAGTTCAAGTTGCCCGCCGCATCGTCGCCGATGCAGAGCAAATCCGCATGATTGCGGCACAGGCACAGCTACCAACCTGCGGCAAGCTCTCACTTGGCGCATTTCCCTCCGTGGCAAGCTATGTGTTGCCGGAATATGTATTCCGCATCAAGCAACACTTTCCGGCGATGAAAATGCTGGTGATCGAGGAGAAAACCAATGCATTGATAGAGCTGTTGCTAAGCATGAAGCTGGATGCCGCCTTGCTGGCACTGCCGGTAAAACCGCAAGAGCTGGAAGCCAGCCCCTTGTTCGAGGACCCTTTTACCTTGGCGGTTGCCAGCGATCACGCCCTTGCCGATCACGACGAGGTTGATCTCAATGCGATCGATCAGGAAAACCTGCTTTTACTGGATGAAGGGCACTGTCTGCGCGACCAGGCACTGCAGATTTGCAATCCATCCCGATTCATCGAGGATGATTTTCGCGCCTCCAGCCTGGAAACCCTGCGCTTCATGGTCAAGAATGGCGTCGGGGTGACATTGATGCCGTCTGTAGCCATTCAGCCCGACGAAAGCGATATACGCTACATCAACATACGCCAGAAACCCAGCCGTACCATTGCCCTGGTCTGGCATTGTCACCATCCCCGCCGCCGACTTTTGCAGGAGCTTGCCAGCCTCCTGGCCTACAAGCCAATTGCATAGGCACGCCATGCATAAGTAAGGCCACCTTATGCAACAAGTTCATCTCAACTTAACTCACCATGCTGCACGATTAAGACAGCATCAAACCCTAGTCACAGGCCCTGTTTTAGCTCCCTCCCACCCTGCCTAATCACGGTTCATCAAGCCTTGAACTTTCTGCTTGCCAGCACCTCTAAAAATAACACTATGGTAAGCAACCTAACAATTCTAATTCATTAAATATGATGAGTTTTATTATCATTAACTGAATAATCGAGGGTAATCATATGCAACTTTTTAGAAAGCTTATCATTGCAGGAAGTCTAGGTGCTTTGCTGTCCACTGGCTTGGTGTTAACTACTGCCTATGCCGACCTGGATTTCCGCGGCACAATCTCGGGTGATCCGCTTGATTTCACGGGCGAAACGGAAACACCACAATTCAAGGAATTCAAGAATACTGGCGTCAACCCGTACAACGGTGACCAGGAAGCCATGAATAAAGGCTATGTGATTTTTGCCACCGCCTGCTCAGGCTGTCATGGCCACCTTGCAGAAGGTAAGCTAGGCCCTGCACTCAGTGATGACTACTGGACCTATCCTGGCAACCGACAGGACAAAGGATTGTTTGAGACTATCTATGGCGGTGCCGATGGCCAGATGGGACCACAACAGGGCCTGCTTGAACCTGATGAAATACTGCATGTCATGAGTTGGGTGCGCGGCTGGCAAACCGAACCAGCAAAAACCAAGAAAGCCGTCGAGGCTTATGAAAAACGTAATGGTTAATCAAGCAACGTAAACACCCCACCGGCACACAACTAAGAATGCCGGTGGCATATGAGTTATAGAAACATGCCGCCTGAAGCCTCGATGCGTTGACCTGTGACCCAACCACTATCTTCCGACAATAGCAGAGCAACCAATGCACCAATATCATCTGGGAGCCCCACTCGCCCTAGGGCCGTCTGGTCAGCAACAAAGCGATTAATATCTGCATTGTCACGCACGGCACCTCCACCAAAATCTGTCTCGATTGCACCTGGAGCCAGCACATTGACACGGATTCCACGCGGACCAAGCTCCTTGGCGAGATAACGACTCAATGTTTCAATACCACCCTTCATTGCGGCATAAGCAGCATAGCCTGGCATGGTGAAGCGGGTAAGACCACTGGAGATATTCAGGATATGTCCTCCATCACACATCAAGGGTAACAACTTCTGCGTCAGGAAAAATACCCCCTTGAAATGTATATTCATCAAGCTATCAAACTGATGCTCGGTCGTCTCGGTAATCAGTTGATGTGTGCCGATACCAGCATTATTCACAAGAAAATCGAAATCCCGACGCTCCCATTGCTGCAAAGCCTGCTGCACACCACTGACAAACCCTGCAAAGCTGCTGCTATCACCCACATCAAGCTGCAACGCTACGGCTTTCGCTCCAAGCTGGCTGATTTCAGCCACGACCGCCTGGGCTTGTTCGATGCCACTGCGATAAGTAATGATGCTGTTCACGCCTTTGCGCGCAAGGTGCAAAGCCATGCTGCGGCCCAGACCACGATTTCCTCCAGTAATAATGGCAATCTTGCTCATGATGCATTCTCCTTAGGTCAATGTTGAATCAATCTGTGGCCAGTCTATTACTTGGATAAAAAATGATAAATCATCCAAAAATGATTAGACTGTTCATATAAATTGAACAAAATATATCCAAGCTACAGGAGCGTCAGGATTGGATAAATTGCATGCCATGACCGTTTTCACCCGAGTCGCCGAGTTATCCAGCTTTACCCAGGCGGCCAATAGCCTAGGTCTGCCCAAAGGCAGCATTTCGATGGCAGTACAAAACCTGGAAGCCCACCTGGGTACCCGGCTACTACAACGCACAACGCGCAAAGTAGTGCTGACTCATGATGGACAAGTGTTTTACCAACGATGCAAAGATCTGCTGACAGACATGGATGAGCTGGAATCCATGTTCCAGCTTGATGAGAAAGGTATTCAGGGGCGCATCCGTATTGACGTTCCCCTGGCTGTTGCCCGCGAAGTGGTCATGCCTCACTTGCCTGACTTCCTAGCTCAACATCCAGGCATCAAGATAGAACTTAGCAGCACTGATCGACGGGTAGACGTGGTGGCAGAAGGTTTTGACTGCGTATTGCGCGTTGGCAATCTGGGCGACTCAGGCCTGGTAGCACGCTCAATGGGCGTACACAACACCATCAATTGTGCCAGTCCTATCTATGTGGAGAAATATGGCGCGCCCAGCACGCTGGATGATCTTAAACACCATTTCATGGTGCACTACGCACAGGTACTAGGCTCGGAAGATGCCTATTGGGAATACAGGCTAGGCGTCGAGATCAAGCGCATCAAGATGCCATCCATCATTACCGTCAACAATAGCGATGCGTATACCCAAGCGTGCCTGGCCGGGCTTGGCATTATTCAGGTACCACAAGCGGCGGCCAAGAAGCATATTTCGCAAGGCAAGCTGGTGGAGCTACTTCCCGAATATCAAGCCGCTCCCATGCCTATCTCAATGCTGTATCCCAACCGTCAACACCAGCCACGCCGGGTTAAAGTGTTCATGGATTGGTTGGCCGAACGCCTACAAGACTACCTGGCTTGAATCAATTGCTGGCAAGACAGGAAGCCAGGTAGTTACGCCGAGTTTCTCCGTCCAGGTTCATTGCAGTAGCGCTAATTTGGCACTGCTTGCGTGCCTGGATGGCAGACGTATTGGTATAGGCCTGCGACACCACGCAATTGTTCAAATAGTGTTCGCGTACGTTGCCGTCCAGGTTCATGGCTGTGGCATTCACATGGCAAGCCTTCATGATCTGGAACTCGTCTTCTGCCACCGGCCTTGCCAAGGCAGGTAATGCAACAAACAGGGAAAGGAATAGGATAGACAAGGTTTTCATCGCGCTTTCTCCATCGTGTTGAACTCATATCACCAGCAAGTCTTGCGCTTGCCTCAACGGCATCTACTCTTGAGGAAGAGCTATACCTTGGAACGATATTACGCCATTTATGCTTGCCCGGCATCCTTGAATTTAGTACCGTAGGCCGCTCCTTTCAGCTTGAATTGAGATTGCATCATGCATGTTGTGCCCGATCCCATCATCCATCCTCACCCGGAATCGCTGCCTGCGGCATGGGCCGCTGTCATTCCTGAATTACAGCCGCTGTACAACAGCATTAGCGCGAACCTGGAAATGGAAGCAGATATACGCCCTAGGCGTGGCCTTTGGTTCGAGGCCTTGCGGCAAGTTTCTCCATCCACGGCACGGGTAGTCTTGCTGGGGCAGGACCCATACCATGGCGAAGATCACGGCATACAGCAAGCCCATGGTTTGTCATTCTCGGTGCCAGACGGTGTGCGGCCGCCACCATCATTGCGCAATATGCTGAAGGAGATGCAGTCAGACCTTGGACAAACCTTGGAAAGTGGCAACCTGATGCCTTGGGCAGAGCAAGGCATTTTACTGCTCAATGCCTCATTGACCACACGGGGCGGCGAGGCGGGCGCACACAGCAAGTTATGGCAGGCATTCACTCACGCATTGATCACCCACCTGGGCCAACGCCACACGCCGTTGGTATTCATTCTCTGGGGTAGCCACGCACAACAGTTCCGTGCATTGATCGCACCGCATCACCCCGTGATCAGTTCGGTACATCCTTCTCCGCTATCCGCCCATCGCGGCTTTTTCGGTAGCCAGCCATATTCAAAAGTGAACGCTGCCCTGCGTACATTGGGGCGAGCAGAGATTCACTGGGGCAAGTAAGCTGGCTGGATTTGCTGCGGCTCAGGGAGTTTCGCGCGGACGCTCCAGCTGGGGTACGCGTCTAAGCTTGCTCATGTCATAACCATAGCTCTCGACCAAGCCACGTAGTTGTTGGTAATCCTGATCACTGACGCTGGGAGTACGTGCCATGATCCAGACATAATCAAGTTTATCGCGCGTCACGATGGTGTTTGAATAATCATCGGCCACATGGCTGATCTTGTATTGCGCCTTGATTGGCCAGACAAACTGCATGCCCCATAAGGCATTGCCGCTACTTTCAATCACAAAGCCAGTCGGGTGGTATACCTTCATCGGGCCATGGCTACCACCTTCATTGAAGGTAAATGTCGTGGCAATCGACCCATCAGAATTGAGCGCATACGACTCAACGGCGTTATAGGATTGTTTCTCTATCCAGGTTGGGATATGGGCAATCACGTACCAACGTCCCATGAAACGCTCGATATCTACATGTGGAGCCAAAGGCAGTGGCGTCTGTGTTGCACAGGCAGATAGCCCAAACATACTCATTAAGGCAGCCAACCAATGTTTACATGACATGATGAACTCCTTATTCGGCAATGAATGAACGCATCATCACCTCGCCTTGGGGGGCCAGGGGATGAAAGCACTAGTGCGGGAGATGTAATCGCGGTATTGCGGCCTGCGCTCATGGATGGTCTGCTCCAGCAATTTAACGCCGCTGACCCTGAGCAAGAGAAAAGTCATCAAGAGCGGGCTGAATAGCGTCCACCATCCACCGGCCGCACAAGCCACCAAGTAGAATCCCCACCAGGTGATGGCCTCGCCAAAATAATTAGGGTGCCTAGACCAAGCCCATAAGCCGCGATCAAGCACCTTGCCGCGATTAAGCGGGTCGCGCTTGAAACGATACAACTGCCAATCGGCAACCCCCTCATAAACGATCCCGATGACGCTTAACAGCAAGCCAGTAATATCCAGCCAATGGAGAGGTGCATCGCTTTGCACAGCAGCTACCAGAGGTAAGGCAATAATCCATGCCAGCAGCAGTTGCAGGCCAAACACGATATAGAGGCTTTTCAGCCAGAAATGGGGCGAGTTATTGGCGCGGATCTGTTGATAGCGATAATCCTCGGGTTTGCCCCAATTCCGAATGGTCAGGTAAGCCGCCAGCCTAGCCGCCCATAACACCACCACAATTAGCAACAGCACACTACGCTCGCTCAATACCTGGCCTTGTGCCACCCAGAATGCCGTGATGAGGAAGTAGATACTCCACATGCTATCGATGATATGCACATTGCGTTGGTAGAGGCTATACACCCAGCCGAGCAGACCAAAGATGGCAAGTGGCCATAGCGCCTGCCACCATAGCTGCCAGAATACGGGATCAAGCGGCACGCGCCATCTCCTTGTCATGGAAACCATCATATTGACGGGCAAGATACACTGCGGCGGGCATGGCAAGGCTCCAGTTAATCGCAATCCCGATCAGACTCCAATCCTGGTGTAAATGGATAGCCCCCAGTTTTTCACCGGCCTGATAGGCCAGCACTGAACCCAAGGCACCCAAGATTACCGAGAGCCAGTAGTGCGACTTGAGCCAGCGCAAGCTGACATTCAATGTCGTCGTGAACAACACCCACAGGCACCACATCCACGGTGGCAACCACTGGGCAGGCCAGGCGCTAGCGGGGAAAGAGAGTAAATGCAGGGACAGCAGCAATTGATCAAGCAATATGCCTAACAGGGGAAGCAGAATGAGTAATTTCAATTCCTGCCGCCAAGCAAACGTCTGGTAAAGATGCCAAGCTACCACAGGCACAGTGACTAGCAGGCCAAGCCATGGCATATGATTCGCCGCACCATAGACACAAGCCAGCCACCCTAGCTGGAAAAACACGAAATTCAGGATAAGTAGGCGAGGTGCCATCTCAATCCTGGCGCTCGAACAAGTAATGGCTGACCCACCATTCCTGCCCATCGTTGTAGCCAAACAACTCTGCGCACGACATGTAGAAAATCCGCCAGCGGTTGAACCAGCGCTGCGCATCTGCGCCATAAGTATCGCGGAACACTTGCATGATGGGCGCGCTATTGGCATCCATCTTCTCCAGCCATGCATTTGCCGTCTTCTCGTAATGATCGCCACTCCAGCGCCATTGGCGCAATAGCCTGAGGTGCTGCTGAAAGTGCAATGGCAGGGCATCGCTAGGCATCATGCCCCCGGAGAAAAACAGCTCGCTCATCCAGTCGTCATTGCCCTGCGCCACAAAGGCATAAGGCGTGAGACGGTGCACGAAGATGTGCATAAAGAAACGCCCCTGCGGCTTGAGCCAACCAGCGAGGCGCTCGAACAGCACCTGGTAGTTGCGCATATGCTCGAACATCTCCACGGAAACAATACGGTCATACTGCTGTTCTGCCATGAAAGCATTCATGTCGGCAGTGATGACAGTGACATTGTTCAAGCCACGCTGCCGTGCCGTGCTCTGGATGAAATTACGTTGGGAATGGGAGTTAGATACTGCGGTGATACGACTGCCTGGATAACGGTGAGCCATATAGAGCGTCAGTGAACCCCAGCCACACCCCAACTCAAGAATATCCTGCCCATCGGCAATCCCGGCATGGGCAACAGTAGCAGACAACGCCGCCTCCTCAGCACCATTCAAGCTATCCATACCTTCTGGCCAATAGCAGCAACTGTATTTCAGTTGCTGTCCCAGACTCATGCGGAAGAAATCACTAGGAAGCTCATAGTGTTGTTCGTTGGCAAGCTCAGGCACCAAAGCCACCGGTGATTGACGCATCTGGTGCAAGAAGTCATCTTGCAGCTCGGTACTCGTAGCGACATCGTGCGAACTGACTTCCTGCAACCTGGCCTTGAGTAAATGCCGGATGCCAGCCCGGATAAGGCTGTCCGGCATATGGCCCTGCTCAGAAAGCCCAATGGCGTACTTGATTAACTGCATGATGTTGCTCCTCCATGAAAGGATACAAGCCAGCTAAGCGCGTGGCTGCAATCCGCCAAAACAAGTCGTCACGATGGCCTCCACGATCTCATCGTCCGTGAAAGCGCCACCCATCTTGAGAAAATCGATCACAGGGTCACAAGGCCGCGCATAAATGGTGTACAACACCACCTCTCCCGGCAACGATGGATTGATCTGGCCCAATGCCTGGGCCGCAATAATCCAGCCACCCAGTATCTCGGTCAGCGCTTCCAGCTTACGCACGTATGGATCATGGCGTGTCATGAACTCATGAATGCTGGAACGCGTTGAAGGCAGGGTGGGCATACGGCCAGCCAAATGCTCCCGCACGCTCCACGCCACCAGCGCTTGCAAGTTATCAAGCGGCTTGTCCTCTTGAGCTTGCTGCTCTATCACCTGCAAGGTGCGCTCAACCAAGCGCGTCATAGTGGCAGCGGCCAACAACTCCTTGGAATCAAAATGCTTGTAAAGGCTGGCCTTGGATATACCTACCTCCTGCGCAATCTCGTCCATCGTCATCAAATCAAATCCCTTGCGCGCAAGGAAGCTATCCACTGCATCCAGGATAGCGCTCTCTCGCAAGGCAAACTGCCGCTCTTTCAAACTTGGTTTCACACTTTGGCTCATACTGGGTTCCTGCTATTTTTACCCATTATAAACCAACAAGTCACTTTGTAAACTGATTAGTTTCTATTTTAAACTTTTGTGTTATATTTACTACCAATTGGTATATCAGGGCTACGCATGCAAGCAATCAAGGACTTCCTCACCAGCCAGATGGGCAATGACAGCCCCGATTGGCAGCAGCAAGGATCCGGCCTCCTGACTTGGAGTGTATTCTCTATTTACCGTGCCACCCTGTGGACGGCAGGTACTTTAGAACTACATGAAAGGCAGCCTGGCAATACTGCCTTTGCCCTGCAATTCGAGTATCTGCGCAATGTAAGTGCTGACTACATCATTGACGCCAGCCAAAGAGAGATGTTGCGCATTGCTTCAGCCGCTGACACAGCCATTGCGCAATGGACAGATCAATTACGTACCATCATCCCAGATGCAGGACGCGGCGACCTGCTGTGGATATTGTTTCTGCCAGAACAGCAGGAAGTACGCTTTTATAATGACGAACAACTGCTAGGCAGCATGGTCAGCAGCGGATTTCCACGAGCTTTTGCAGATATCTGGTTCCACCAGCAATGCCACAGCCCACGATTGCGCAATCAATTATTGGGGGAGGCGTAATGACACCAAGGCATCGCATCGCCGTTGTCGGCTCAGGTATTTCTGGGCTAGCTGCCGCCTGGCTACTGGCAAAAAAGTACGATGTCACTTTATTTGAAGCCAATCACTACTTTGGCGGCCATAGCAATACGGTAGATGTCACGCTGCATGGCATCACCGCGCCAGTAGATACCGGATTCCTCGTGCACAATGACCTGACTTATCCCAACTTGGTCGCCCTGTTCCAGCACCTAGGCGTGCGCACCCATGAAAGTCAGATGACGTTCTCTGTTGCAGTTGAGGCTGCAGGGTTGGAATGGGCAGGCACCAATCTGGATAGCGTATTCTGCCAACGCCGCAACCTACTGCGACCACAATTCTTGTGGATGCTCATGGATATCCTGCGCTTCAACCGCCAAGCGCAGCATTATCTCAACACCATCCCTGATGAGCATTACACGCTGGGCAATTTGCTTGATCAACATGGATATGGCAACACCATGCGCGAGTGGTATCTTCTACCCATGGCAGCGGCGATCTGGTCATGCTCCACCGCATCAATGCTGGAGTTTCCCGCAGCAACCTTTTTGCGCTTCTGCCTCAACCATCGCTTGTTGCAAATCAATGAACGCCCTGCCTGGAAAACCGTCATGCATGGCTCACGGGAATATGTAAACAAGATGCTCAGCAGCATTCCGGATGCCCGGCTTGACTGCCCGATCACTGCTATCCAGCGTAGTACAGATCATGTCGCCATCCATAGTAAGCACGGGGTAGAGTACTTTGACCATGTCATCCTGGCATGCCATGCCCCCACCAGCTTAAGCCTACTGGATTGTGACGCAGAGGAGCGCCAGATATTGAGCGCATTCCATACCCAGCCCAACCTGGCGGTGTTACATACGGATGCAGCATTGCTTCCCACCAATCAAAAAGCATGGGCCGCCTGGAACTACAACATGCCCATCCGTAGCAGGCCGCGATACCCTGTCACTGTGAGCTACCTACTGAATCATTTACAGCCATTGCCCTGGCACCAGCCCGTGATTGTCACGCTGAATCCGCATACCGATATACGCCACGACAAAGTACTGGCGCAATTTGAATATGCGCATCCGCTGATGGATGCCACGGCCATCGCCGCCCAGAAAAAGCTGCCAGATATACAGGGCCGCAACCGCGCCTGGTTCTGTGGTGCCTGGAGTGGTTATGGTTTTCATGAGGATGGCCTGAAATCAGCACTGCGAGTAGCACAGGCACTGGGTGTAGAAGCACCATGGAAAGCGGTTTATGACTGAGATAACCAACATGGAGCTGGGATTAGGCAAGGTGATACACACACGCACCCGTCCCTTGCCCCACCATTTTGTTTATCCGGTGTTCTGCTTACGCATTCCATTGCGTCAACTGGCCAATTTGCGCGCACGACAAAGCTGGGTATTTGCCGTCAATCGCTGGCGCCTGTTAAGTTTCCACGAGCGTGACCATGGTGACCGCCAAGGAGATTTGATAGGCTGGCTTGAGCGCCAGCTTACAAGTGCAGGAATGGCAATGCCTACTGGCGAAATCTGGTTACAAGCCATGCCTAGGGTACTGGGTTACGTCTTCAATCCGGTGAGTTTCTGGTATCTGCATGATGAAGACGGCACCCTGCGTGCCATCCTGGCAGAAGTCAATAACACATTTGGTGAACACCATCAGTACTTACTTGTCGCGGAAGATAATGGTCCAATTGTGGCTGATACTGTGCTCGAATGCCGCAAGGCCTTTCATGTCTCGCCATTCTGCAATGTAAGCGGACACTATCAATTCAAGTATTCCGCATCAGGCCACCGCCACCACATGGCAATCAATTACTTTGATCATGACTCCACGCACACCCCGTTAATTGCCACCTCGATTAATTGCCATGTTGGCCCGGCCACCACACACGCAATGTTCTCGGCTTTTTGCCAGATGCCACTCATGACGCTGGGTGTGGTATTCCGTATTCATTGGCAAGCATTACGCCTGTGGCTGAAGAAAACACCCTTCCATTCCAAACCAACAGCGCCTGAACAATCACTGACCTATAACCAAAGGAAACATGGCAATGAAAAGCAAGTCTAATCGCGCCCTGTCCCTACAACCTGTCACAAAACTTCCACTGCCAGGGCAGATGTTTTTCAGCATGCTGGATAAGCTGGAACATGGCATGCTGGATGTCACCACACCGGATGGCTTGGTCCGCAGCTTTGGTCAAACATCCAGTGACGTCAATGCACAACTACATATCCATGATTGGCAGGCAACCCACCTGATTCTGGTGCAGGGCGATATTGGCTTTGCCGAAAGCGTGCGCCGAGGCTGGGTAAGCAGCCCGGATCTACTGGCATTGTTCCGCCTGGCTATCCACAACCAGCAAGTGCTGGAACAAGCCATTCATGGCAAATGGTGGGCCTTGCTGGTGCGTCGGTTGTCACATCTCTGGCTGCACGCCAACAGTCGCTCTGGAAGTAAACGTAATATCCATGCGCATTACGACCTGGGTAATGATTTTTACCAGCAGTGGCTGGATCCCAGCATGACTTATTCCGCGGCATGGTTTGGCAAGCAACGGGAACAATCCCTGGAACAAGCACAGCATGCCAAATACCAGCGTATTCTGGATGAACTGGATGCCCAGCCAGGCCAGCATATCCTTGAAATTGGCTGTGGTTGGGGCGGCTTCGCAGAATATGCGGCTCAGCGTGGTTTCAAGGTGGATGGAATTACCCTCTCACCTGCACAACTGGCATTTGCAGAACAACGCATACACAAACAAGGGCTGGATGCCCAGGTCAACCTCCGCTTGCAGGATTACCGTGATCTTGACGGGCAATATGACCATATTGTTTCGATTGAAATGCTGGAAGCAGTAGGTGAGACTCACTGGCAGACGTATTTTTCCATCCTGCAACACTGCCTAAAGCCAGGTGGCAAAGTCGTAATTCAGTGTATTGATATTGCAGATCGCTATTTTCCGCACTATCGCAGCAGCACTGACTTCATCCAGCAATTCATTTTCCCGGGCGGCATGCTGCCCTGCCCCTCCAGCCTGTATACCCATGCCCAAAGAGCTGGGCTCAAGGTCAAGAGACTACAGTCCTTCGGTCAGGATTATGCCCATACCCTGCATCTGTGGCACCAGCGTTTCATGTCACAACTAAGTGCCATTCGCGCGCAAGGTTTTGACGATGCCTTCATCCGTCTATGGGAAATGTACCTCAAGTATTGCGAGGCTGGCTTCATTGAACAACGTACCGACGTCAAACTCTGGACATTGCATCGGTACTGATAAAGGAGGCTCACATGCGTATCTTGATCATCAGCTGGCTGTTGCTCACCAGTGTAGCCTGGGCAAAGGATACAGCACCCACCTACCTTGAGCCAGATTTGCCGCAAGTAGCATTAGTGGGCAAGGGCGTATTGCGTTGGTTCGGCATCAAAGTTTATGAAGCTAGATTATGGGCAGAGCGTGGTCAATATACAGCAGACAAACCATATGCCCTGGAGCTGATCTACGGTCACACCTTTACTGCCGAGGAGCTGGCCAAGGAAGGTGCCAAGCAAATGCGCAAACAAGGGGTAGAGGAAGACAAGATTGCTCGCTGGACGCCGGTCATGCAGAGCGCTTTCACCGACGTCAAAGCAGGTGACAGCCTGACTGCCTTGTTACTACCGGATCAAAGCCTGCGTTTTTTCAGCAATGGCGAAGTGACCTCCACGATTAATGATGCCGAGTTCAGCCGCCGCTTTCTGGATATCTGGCTAGGGACCAGGACCACTGAACCTAAGCTACGGCTGAAACTCATCGGCCAACCCTGAGTTATCTCCTGGACAACAAATCTATCGCTGTCAGGATGACATAAGTCGTGGGGTCGTACACGACGTTATAACCTTGATAGTAGCCAATCACATACCCCGGTGGAGGAGGTGGCAAGGTGCGTAACACATGCACGGGCACAGGCGTGATGTAAGGCCGGTAAGCCGGCATGACGACATAGCCGGGCCTGAAGTCTGGCCTGCGATCCCAGTGCGCATTGCGGAAGCTGCGTTGGTACTGGTTATACAACCTCATCCTATCCTGGTCACGGAACTGGTAATACACATTTTGCTGGACCACGACTGGATGTCCGCCGCGATCCCAGCCCTTACCGCCACGCGGGCCACGTTCAGCATGGCCTCGCTCCTGACCCTTATCCCAGCGATGTTCATGACGTGGGCCCCGATCAGGCCTATCGTCGGGGTGCGCATATGCCACGCCTTGGGCAAGAGCGGTCGACAACATAACCACAGCCAGCGCTGACCATACATTGTTCTTGTTTGAATCCTTCATGATGTCCTCCTGATACCGCAGTATCGCTATGCTATTAATCCCCGATACCTGCAAACTACTTGATTCACGATGATTGTTATTGTTGGTAATAATCTGGCGGCACGCCAGCGGATAGTGGCTCACCACGATATCCAGGAGGCGGTGGTGGAGGCGGCACACTACGACGTACTGACTCTGTTTGCTGGCGCATCTGAGCAAGGTTACCCGACACTGCCACCTTGTGCCCCTTGGCATACATACATTGCGTATAAGCATTGTCATAACGCTGTTGCGCAGTATCGTAAGAGTCAGCCGCCATGCCGGCTCCTGCCATGGTGCCAAACAACAGGCCAGAGCCAGCACCCACAGCGGCACCTTCATGCCCACCTACTGCAGCGCCAAGCAAGCCTCCGACCACAGTACCCACAGCAGCACTGGTCACAGCGCTATCCTTCGCCGCGGCTTTTGCCGAGCCGCTCTGCTCCAACCCAAACTGCCGGCATACACTATCGTCATAACGAAACTGGTCAAAACTCTTGGTACTGCCCGGCAACGCCATGCGACTTGGGCCATCCGGCGGTACACTGGCGCAGGCACTCAATAGCAGTAGTGGGAGCCATACAGCAAGGCGTTTCATGATCATTCCCTCCATTACCGTGCAGGTTGCGGAGCAACCTTCTGCCAGCCAGCAGGGCACTCTTTCACATAAGGGTAATATCCCTCAGGCTGCTTGCAGTAATACCAATACCCATTATCAGCCACTTCTGGCACTGCGCTTGGCTGCGGCGTCTGCTCAACATACACAGGCGGTGCAACAGGTGCAGGCGTCACCACCACGGGTGGATAATAGGGATAGATTGGCGGCGGGACGACATAGTACGGACGGGGATAATATGGCCCCCAGCCTGGGCCATAAAAACCAGGACCGAAATAGAAACCAACATTGGGACCTCCATGGCGGTGGCCTCCATGCCAAGGATCAGCCTGAACACCTGCACTCAGCAGCAAGCTACCAGCCAGCGTTAAAAGCGTCATCAACCGTTTTGACATTACCACCATACACCTCAATTCATCCCTTACTTGGAAAGTAACGGTAAGACTGGCAAGGATGAGCCTAAGTTTGTAGGATTAATGTAAAGTTTGGTAATTCCGGGTAAACGCGCGGCACAAGCTATCCAGGTTCTATAGATGATCGAAACGGCCACTCATCTCCTTTGAACTCGCAAGCATTCCAACTGCACGCTATGCTGAATCCAAGTCCCTTGTCACAGACCTGCAACAAAGTTGCTTTTTTAATCCTCATTACGCTAGAATCATCCTGTCATACCAATCTGCAACTGTGATGCACATCATCCGTTTCTCCATCCTAAAACTCGTCAACTGGGACAAATTCGGCAACTTTGTCTCCATGCTGTGCCTGATCCACTGTACCGTGCTGCCGTTGCTGGCCATGGTATTGCCGCTTTCCGTGTTTCTGGATGAGAGCGTGCATGTATGGCTGTTCATCGCCTTACTACCTGCTGCTATTTTTGGTGCATGGTCAGGTTGGCGTCATCATGGTGATGGCAAGCCCAGCCTATTGCTCGCCGCAGGCCTTGCCCTGGTGGGTAGCGCAGCCTTTCTGCCAATGAGCACGACAGCCGAAATTGCCGTGACGATACCGGGCAGTCTGCTATTGATTGCCGGCCACACTCTCAATCGCCGCCTTAACCTCATCTCCCATATTGCTGGCACCAGCCCAGCCAATCCATAACAGCCTTAATAAATTCCATATTTCCCGGAACTTTGGCTTTGTAGGTTCCTCCATAAAGGTCTATAGTCTTGGCTGGGAGCTGTTTTACCGAGCTGTATAGGCTCGTGCGCTGTTGTAGCTCTCGTTTCTATCCACCCTACTTAACAAGAAGCAATCATTATGAGTACAAATACCGCAGATATTGGCCTCATTGGTTTAGCAGTCATGGGGCAGAACCTAGCACTTAACATCGCAGATCACGGCTACACGATCTCCGTCTACAACCGCGACCCGGAAAAAACGCGCAAATTCACCGCACATTGCAAGGAAAACGAGCCCTCCGCCGCCAAGCTGAAAGGCTTTGAAGACCTCGCCACCTTTGTATTGAGCATCAAACGCCCACGCAAAATTGTGCTGTTGGTCAAGGCAGGCAGCGCCACCGATGTCACCATCAACGCTCTCATTCCTTTCCTGGAAGAGGGCGACATCATCATCGATGGTGGCAATGCGCTCTGGACTGACACCATTCGCCGCGAGAAGGAACTCAAGGCGAAAGGCCTGGAATTCATTGGTTCAGGCGTATCAGGTGGTGAAACAGGTGCACGCTTTGGCCCATCCCTCATGCCCAGCGGTACACGCAAGGCATGGTCATCGCTCGAACCGATTTGGCGCGACATTGCTGCCAAGGTAGATCCACGCACCGGCAAGCCAATTGAAGGCGCTGAGCCCGGCAAGCCCGTGCAAGGCGGCTTCTCCTGTGCCGAATATATCGGCCCTGATGGCGCTGGGCACTATGTCAAGATGGTGCACAACGGCATCGAATATATAGACATGCAGCTGATCTGCGAAGCCTACTGGCTGATGAAGAACCTGCTTGGCATGCGTGCAGACGAGATCGGCAAGGTATTCGAAGAATGGAACAAGGGCGAACTGTCGAGCTTCCTGATCGAAATCACCGGCGACATCCTGCAACAAAAAGACCCCTCTGGTGACGGCTTCCTCGTAGACAAGATCATGGATGCCGCAGGCCAGAAAGGTACTGGTCAATGGACTGCCGCCAACGCACTGGAACTGGGCTCACCGGCCAACGCAATCGCCGCCGCCGTGTTTGCGCGTGCCCTTTCTACCGTCAAGGATGAACGTGTGGAAGCCAGCACCATCCTCAAGGGCCCCACCATCAAACTGGAAGCCGACCGCGAAAAGCTGATCGAGGCGATCCGCAATGCGTTGTATTGCTCCAAGATCTGCGCTTACGCTCAAGGTTTCCAGCTCATGGACAAAGCCCAGGTTGCTTACAACTGGAAGCTCAACTTCGGTGAGATCGCGCAAATCTGGCGTGGCGGTTGCATCATCCGCGCCCGCTTCCTGCAAAAAATCACCGATGCTTATGCGCTTGATTCACGCCTCAAGAACCTGATGCTAGACCCTTACTTCACCGAAGCACTGGATGAAGGCCAGGAAAGCTGGCGCGAAGTGGTTTCACTAGCGGTGCGTAACGGCATCCCGGCGCAGGCATTCTGCGCAGCGTTGTCCTACTATGACGGCTACCGTAGTGCGACACTGCCTGCCAACCTGTTGCAGGCACAACGCGATTACTTTGGTGCCCACACCTACGAACGCACAGACCAGCCACGCGGCCAGTTCTTCCATACCGACTGGCCGGAACCGGATCGTCCGCAACTCAAGATATAAGCACGTAGATAGGCGAGGGAGTCTTTACTCCCCGTCTTGCAAGGTTGCGGCAATCGCTCGCAGCTCCGCCTTTGGGTCGGCATACTCCTCATACTCATGCGGGGTACGCCGATACCAATAGCGGCTATTCCACTCATCTCCCTCGATTTTGTGCAGCACAGCGTGTATCCAGTGTGCCATTACCTCATCCGATGCTTGCGCAATCTCATGCGCCCCATTCCAATCGTCATGCAATGCAAGCTCAACGGCCTGCTGCAATGATCGCTGCATCACATTACCTCCTGGTTTTTACATCCGTTAATTCATGTAAATTTTGCAGACTGGTATTTAGCACCCTGCAAAATTTACATGAATTAACATTGTCAAACACATCAATAGAATATAACCCACTGATTTACATAGTCACAAAACTGCACCAAAGATCACATACATCTTGGCATTAGAATTGCCACAGATACATGACTTTCATGACGTCATGTATCCGATGCGCAGCCTAACCACTTCCACCCGCTTGATTTACTTCTATCTGCTTAGCTATTTTCCCGTCGCATTACTTGCCTCAGATAGCATTCAGTTACAAGAAGCATGGCAAGCAGGCCTCACCAGCTTTGCCCTTGTTGCGGCAAGCTGGCTCTCGTATAGCGCTTATTATCTGCTTCCCTCCGCGCTGTTAACCTGGCTTGTCTATCGGTTATTACGCAAGCATACCTGGCCTGCCTACGTCACGGGCGTGCTCACCACCAGCGTCACCACCTTGCTACTGTATGCCAATGCCAAGCTCTATACGCTGTATGGCACCTTCATCAATGGCTTCATTATCAACCTGGTGACAACGCCAGGCGGTATCGATTCGCTGGGCGGCAGTGCAGAATCCAGCCTGGGTTGCGGGTTGATTGCTGCCGGATTCGTTATCCTGCAACTCGCCTTGTTGTTTCTGGCTCATCTTCTAGGCAAGCAACGCCGAACAAGCAAGGCCCCTTCCCTGAAATGGGTCATCACACTCTTGCTGTTGGCAACTGTAGGCATCCACCTAGGGTATGCAGCACAAGATGCCATGGGCAAGACCGCCACGACAGAGCTGGCCGAGCAAGTGCCTTTCTTCCAGACTGTCACCGCCAAGGGCCTGTTCAAGCACCTGGGGATGAATATTGCTGAACGGCCTAAACTGCGCATTGATGGTCGACTGAATTACCCCTTAAATCCCTTGTCCATCAAGGCTCCCGCCAAGCCGTACAACATCCTCTGGCTTACGGCAGAATCCTGGCGCGCGGACATGCTTAACCCCGAAGTCATGCCGCGCACCTGGGAATTCGCACAGCGAGCACAACGCTACACTCACAACTACAGCGGCGGCAACGGCACGCGCATGGGCGTGTTCAGCATGTTCACGGGGCTACCGGGTAATTATTGGTTCCCCTTCCTGCGCGATCAGCGTGGCGCCGCCATCATTGATGTATTGCAGCAACAAGGCTATGACATGAGCCTCTATACCAGCGCCATGTTCAGCTACCCAGAGTTTGACCGCACCATCTTCAGCCATGTGCCCGTTGAACATATGCAAGCCCTGCAAAAAAACGGCAAGCCGGGCTGGATGAACGACAGGCAGAACGTCAACGACCTGCTGCACTTCATCGGCAGTCATGACCAATCCAAGCCGTTTTTTAGTTTCATGTTTTTCGAGTCACCGCATGCCCGCTATTACTTTCCTGAAGAAAGCGTCATTCGTCGCCCATACAAGGATGACATCAACTATGCCACGCTGAGCCGGGAAGCACTGATGCACGACATCGAGCCGATCAAGAACCGCTACATCAACGCCGTGCATCATCTCGACAGCCAGTTTGGCCGCATTTTTGATTACCTAGAACAGCACCAGTTGCTTGATCACACGATTGTCATACTGGTCGGGGATCATGGCGAGGAGTTCATGGAACGCGGCTATTGGGGCCACAATTCCACCTTCGTCAACGAGCAAGTGCGCACCCCGTTGGTGCTTTGGCTGCCCGATGTGCCAGCAGGTGTTCACGACAAGCTTACGAGCCATATGGACATCGTGCCCACCCTGATGCCTTATCTTGGCGTGGCAAACCCGGTGGCTGACTATGCACTGGGTCACGATCTCTTGCACGGTCCAGAACGGCAGTACGCGTATATTTCCGACTGGAGCCGGATCGCTTATGTCGACAAGGCCATCAAGCTCTCCATGAATGTCAGTGGCTATGCCAGGAGCAAGATCAGCAGTGCCAACGACGAGGCACTCAATCCTGCCAGTAACGCGGAGGCGCAAAAACAACAGGTCAACATCATGCTGCAAATCATGCATGACCTGACGCGCTTCCTGGATAAAACATCATGAAGTCAGGAGCATCACTATGCAGTTTTTCAGCCAGTCCCTGCTACGCATCGCCAACGCGCTGGCACTAGGCGTCATCTATATTCAGCATATGATCATGGATATCGCGGAAAAGCTTTTTTAGTCAACAATTGTCATCGCTACTTTTCCGCTCACTACACAAGCCGGAATTCGCAGTAAGATAAGCAGGTAATCCCCAACGCCAGCCTTTGGCGTAATCACCCCCACGAGGAGAATCTTGCAATGAAACTGCTAATGAGCACCCTGTTGTTATCTATTCTCTGTATCAGCACTGCCCAGGCCAACCCGCAGCAGGAGAAGATGAAATCCTGCAATACCGAAGCAGCCTCCAAGAACCTGAGCGGTGATGCGCGCAAGGATTTCATGAAATCATGCTTATCCGCCACTGCCGATACCCCCGCCAATAGCCAGCAGGAACGCATGAAATCATGCAACGCATCAGCAGGCGAAAAAAGCCTCAAGGGCGACGAGCGCAAGGCATTCATGAAGAACTGCCTTTCCGGCGCACCTGAAGCCGCAGGCAATACCCAGCAACAAAAAATGAAAAGCTGTAATGCCGAAGCAGGCAAAAAGAGCCTGACAGGTGATGCCCGCAAAACCTTCATGAAAAGTTGCCTCTCCGCCAACTAAGCCCTCCTGAAGCCAGCCCACTGCCCACTTGCGGGGCTGGCTTGCCAACACTTCACCCACACATCTGCTGCATAGCCCTGCCGGAATCGCCTCCGGCGCGATAGAATATAGGCAGTTCATTGATAATTATTTTTGTGGGAGGAGCCACGCAATGCTGATTCAAAGCCATATCGTCGACCTAGAAACCCCAACCGGCACCATGCGCACCTATGTGCACCGCCCTGCCGGCGAAGGCCGTTTCCCTGTGATCCTGTTCTATTCAGAGATTTTCCAGCAAACCGGCCCTATCGAACGTGCTGCCAAGATCATCGCTGGCCACGGCTATGCCGTGCTGGTACCCGAAGTGTTCCACGAACTCAACCCGATTGGCACCGTGCTTGCCTATGACGACGCCGGCCGCGACAAGGGCAATGCCGACAAATCTGCCAAGGATGTGCAAGGCTACGACAGCGACAACCGCGCTATGATCGAATGGGTACAAACCCAGCCATGGTTCAACGGCAACATCGGTGCCGCAGGTTTCTGTATTGGTGGCCATCTTGCATTCCGTGCCGCCCTGCAACCAGAAGTAAAGGCCACCGCCTGCTTCTACGCTACCGACCTTCATACCCAAGTTATCCCCAACAAGCCCGGCCAGCACAGCATGGAACGCCTGGCCGACATCAAGGGCGAACTGCTCATGATCTGGGGCAAGCAGGACAACCATATTCCGACAGCAGGCCGCGTGCAGGTTTACCAACAATTGACGGACGCAGGCCTCAGCTTCACCTGGCACGAGTTCAATGGCCAGCACGCCTTCATGCGCGACGAAGGCGAGCGCTATGATCCACAGCTCGCCGCCACAGGCTACCAGCTAGCCTTGCAGCTGTTCAGCAATACGCTGTAAGCACTTCAAAAAACCACAGGCAACTGTGGTTTTTTTATTTCCAGCATCATCCAAGCTTATAACCACTATCTCGCAGCAAAAGGAAAAGTATTGATTAACTAACTGACACAAGGGGAGCAACCATGAAAAGAATCGCGATTTTCGCCGATGGCACCTGGAATTCGCCCGAGCAATCCCAGCCCACCAATGTGCTGCACATGGCGCAAGCCGTCAGACCGAATACGGGAGGGATTGAGCAGGTAGCGTTTTACGACTGGGGCATAGGCTCGGATGGGAACAAGATCACCGCGGGCATCACCGGCGCTGGTATCGACAAGAACATCACGGATTGCTACCGCTTCCTCGTGCACAACTACGATCCCGGTGATCAGTTGTATTTCTTCGGCTTCAGCCGCGGTGCTTACACCGTGCGCTCGCTAGCAGGCTTTATCCGCAACAGCGGCTTGCTGAAGCGGGAACATGCAGGCCGTATCAGCGAGGCCTATAAGCTCTATCGCAAACGCTCCCGCAGCAGTGGCCCCAATGCCCCCGAAGCTACGGCATTCCGCCAGGCCTATGCTGTCGCTGATATTACCTACATTGAGTTTGTTGGCGCCTGGGATACGGTAGGGGCGCTTGGCATCCCCATCCCCTTCTGGGGCACATTGGGCGAACGTGAATTCCTGTTCCATGATACCGAGCCCAGCAAGATCATCCTGCATGCGCGTCATGCCGTATCGATTGATGAAAATCGCCAGGATTTCGAGCCTACCTTGTGGAGCGAAAAACCTGGGCTGGACTTAAAGCAAGTGTGGTTTGCCGGGGTACATTCCGATATTGGCGGCGGCTACCCCCAGCCCGGTTTAAGCTACTGTGCGGCACAGTGGATGATAGGCGAAGCAGAACAAACCGGCTTAATTTTTGAACCTCATCTCAAGAATGCCATCCAACCTGATGCACATGACCAGCAACACAATGAGCGCAAAGGCATTTACCTGGCCCGTGAAGAGCATGTCCGTACCATCTCTGGGCCAATACACAAGTCGGTCAAGCAACGCTGGGAAGCCAACACAGACAACTACCGTAGCAAGAGCAAGGCGCTTGCTCGACTGCTCAATGAAGTTGGTAACGACTGGAGCACGCTCATCGTCGTCTGATAGCCCGCCTGCCGCTTGTCATCCCGCCTTGCGCTCCCTGAGAGCGGCTTACAAAACCCAACCTGGTCATCCAGGTGCTTTAGCCTTGCAAAGGTAAAGCATCTAACAGATGGGTTTTGTCAGCTGCTGTACATAATAAATAAAGGAGCAACAGTGGCACTACCTCAACGTGACTTCAAGCAACACAACGGCCATGCGGTTGCTATTTTCGGCGAAGTGCTTGCCGATGTTTTTCCCGATGGCAGCGTGCTTGGCGGCGCACCTTTCAATGTTGCGCGCCACCTGCAAGCCTTTGGCCTGCACCCGGTCATGATTACCCGTATCGGCCAGGACGAGCTGGGCCGCAAACTGCTGGATGAAATGCAGCACCTGGATATGGATATCAGCGGTGTGCAAATCGACCCGGTCAACCCGACAGGGCAAGTCAAGGTAAACATCACCGAAACCGGGCACGAATTCGACATCCTGCCAGCCCAGGCTTATGACTACATCCATGCTGGCGTCACCCATATGGTGACCATGGCCACCAAGCCGGACTTGGTGTATTTCGGCACATTGGCGCAACGCAATATGGAATCACGCCTGGCCGTGGATAACTTCCTCAACTACGGCACCAGCCCACGTTTTCTCGATATCAACCTCCGCGATCCCTGGTACGACAAGCACACCGTACGCCGTTCCCTGCTACGCGCCGATATCGTCAAATTGAACAATGAAGAACTGGCGACCTTGGTCAACATGCTGCGACTGCCCGGGCGCACCGCGCAGGAACACGCCGCCGCATTGATCAAGCGCTTTAACCTCGATTTATTGCTGGTGACAGAGGGCGAGGAAGGCGGATGGGTGATGGATAATGCAGGCGACATCAGCACGGTCAATGGCGCAGAGCCGCCTAAAACCTTTGCCGACACCGTGGGCGCAGGCGATGCATTCGCCTCGGCTTTTATCCTCGGCATATTAAAGGGATGGCCTGCCGATATCACGCTAGAACGCGCCAATCAATTTGCCGCCGCACTCTGCGGCGTGCGTGGTGCAGCGCCTGCCTCCGCAGATTTTTATGCGCCATACAAAAAGGCATGGCAGCTATGAGTGCCCCCGGTGAGCGCCCAATCTATATCCTCATGATCAGCATGCACGGTCTGATCCGTTCCGAAAACCTCGAACTGGGCCGTGATGCCGATACTGGTGGGCAAATCACCTATGTGGTCGAATTGGCCCGCGCCTTGGGCAAGCATCCTCTCGTAGAAAAAGTCGACCTGCTCACGCGACGCATCGACGATGACAGCCTGCCGCTGGATTACAGCATCCCTGAGGAGCAGTTGGAACACAATGCGCGCATCATCCGCCTACCCTGCGGCCCCAAGCGCTACCTACGCAAGGAATCGCTCTGGCCACATCTTGACCAGATGGTAGACCAATGCCTGCATTTCCTGCGTAACCAAGGCGGAAGGCTACCCGACCTGCTGCATACCCACTATGCCGATGCAGGCTATGTTGGGCAGCAGTTATCGTTGCTGCTCGGCATCCCTCAGGTGCATACCGGGCACTCGCTCGGACACCCCAAGCGTGAGCGCCTGCTTGCTTCGGGCCGCAAGGCTGCCACGATAGAACGGCAATTCAATTTCGAGCGCCGGATTGCCGCTGAAGAGTCAGTGTTGGAGCATGCCTCCATGATCATCACTAGCACGCAACAGGAGATTGATGAGCAATACAGCCTCTACCGGCACTTCGACCACCAGCGCTTTCGTGTCATCCCACCCGGTACCAACACCACGCGTTTTTCGCCCCCTGGCCGCCGAAAAATTTCCGAGGAACTACAAGCAAGCACAAACCGCTTTTTTTCTGCGCCAGACAAACCACTCATCCTCACCATCTGCCGCCCGGAAGTACGCAAAAACCTCAAGGGCTTAATCGCGGCCTTTGGCGAGAGTGAAGAACTGCAAGCACAGGCTAACCTGCTGATCATCGCTGGCACCCGCGACGACATTCGCGACCTGGAAGAATCCCAGCAACAAGTTATGCAGGAATTACTGCTGGATATTGATCGCTACGATCTCTGGGGCAAGGTCGCCATCCCCAAGCATGTCTCGCAGGAAGATATCCCAGAGCTCTACCGCCTGGCAGCACGCCGTCGCGGGGTGTTCGTCAATGCAGCCCTCACCGAACCATTCGGCCTGACCCTGATCGAAGCCGCGGCCAGCGGCCTGCCATTTGTCGCGCCAGACGATGGCGGCCCCCGCGACATTGTGCACAATTGCCGCAGTGGCCTGCTCGCCAATACGCTGGACAGCAGCGCTATTGCAGCTGCCTTGAAAGAGGTGTTGGCTGACAAGAAACGCTGGCGCACCTGGGCCAAGAATGGCCTCGCAGGCATCAAGCGCCACTACAACTGGCCTGCCCATGTGAATACCTACATGAAGCAGGTACGCCACGTGCTGCGGCGTGACCGCAAACGCTGGCGCCGCCAGCTCGTCATCACGCTGGACTCTGGAAAATCCTATATGCCACTGGTCAATTCCGCCTTGATCAGCGACATTGACAATACCTTGCTAGGCGATAAGCGTTCACTGCGCCAATTGGTCAACTGGCTCAAGGAACACAAGGGAAAATTTGCCTTTGGCATTGCCACTGGTCGCCCGATAGACAGCGCAGTCGCCATTCTCAAGCAATGGCAGGTTCCCATCCCTGAAGTGCTCATTAGCTCTGTCGGTAGTGAAATCCACTATGGTGCACGCCTGATCCCCGATACCGGCTGGGCCAACCATATCCGCCATAAATGGCGCCGTGAAGCACTGCAAGAAGCCATGAAAGATTTCCCGGGCCTCACCTTGCAAGCGGCGGAAAACCAGCGCGAATTCAAGCTCAGCTATATCGTCGACCCAGGCAAGATGCTGCCCATCGAAGAGATGAACCGTCGCCTGCGCGACCAACAACTATTCGCGCAACTCATTTACTCGCACAACGAATTCCTCGACCTCTTGCCCATCCGCGCCTCCAAGGGCCATGCCATTCGCTACCTGGCATATAAATGGGGAGTCCCTGTGCGGCATTTCCTGGTGGCTGGCGACTCGGGCAATGACCACGAGATGCTGGTTGGCGACACGCTGGGCGTTGTGGTGGGCAATCATAGCGAGGAGCTGGAAAAGCTGCGTGGCATGGAGCAAGTCTACTTTGCCCAGGGGCAATATGCCGCTGGCATTCTTGAGGGCATTGCACATTACCATTTTGATGAGATCAAACCCATTCCTGTTGGTGAGCGCTAGCCTCACCCGTCATCACAAGAAAGTATCACGGTATGTATGAACAAGTTTCGCATTCACTACTGAACGATATCCTGATTGGCCTGGACCCCAAGGTAGGCTGTGAAGACCTCAAGCACTTCTATATCCGCCTGGGTGCCAATTTCTACACCATCCATTCACTGTTTCACCAACTCTACGGCGACAGGCGAGATTTCCGCGTGCAACTGCACAAGTTGGTAGACGTGATGGCCAAGCAATACGTCAGCCGCCCGCCAGAATTCCGCCAGCGTGACCTGGCACGGGAAAAGGATCATGACTGGTTTTTGAGCCAGAAGCTGGTCGGCTATGCCCTCTATTGCCAGGAGTATGCGCAGAGCCTGAATGGTATGCATGACAAGCTGGATTACCTACAGGAGCTGGGCATCAACCTCGTACATATCATGCCCATCCTTGATGGCCCGAAAGGCCGCAATGACGGCGGCTATGCAGTACGCGACTTCCGCAAGATAGACGACAAATACGGCACCCTGGCCGACCTTGATGCACTCAGTGCAGACATGCGTAGCCGCGACATGCTGCTGGTGCTCGACGTGGTGGTCAACCACACATCGGATGAACATGAGTGGGCCATCAAAGCCCAAAAAGGCAACAAGAAATACCAGGATTATTACTACACCTACAGCGACCGCAAAATCCCCGACCTGTTTGAAGAAACCATGCCCGAGGTGTTCCCCGAGACAGCCCCCGGCAACTTCACCTGGAATGAGGACATGCAGCGCTGGGTGATGACCGTGTTCAATAATTTCCAGTGGGACCTTAATTACAAGAACCCGGCCGTCTTCATCGAGATGCTCGATATCATCCTGTTCTGGGCCAACCACGGCGCAGATGTCGTGCGCCTGGATGCTGTCGCCTTCCTCTGGAAAAAAATCGGCTCTGCCAGCCAAAATGAGCGAGAAGCCCACCTGATCCTGCAACTGATGAAAGACTGTTGCCAAGTCACCGCCCCTGGCACTTTGTTCATTGCCGAAGCCATCGTCGCACCGCTGGAGATCATCAAGTATTTTGGCGAGGATGCCGTCAATGCCAAGGAATGCGAAATCGCCTACAACGCCACTTACATGGCACTGTTGTGGGAAGCGGTTGCCACCAAGAAAACCCTGCTGCTCAACCGCGGCCTGCGTAACCTGCCTACCAAGCTGGATCGCGCCACCTGGCTCAACTATGTGCGATGCCATGACGACATCGGCCTGGGGTTTGACGACAACGACATCCGTGCCTCGGGTTACGACCCGCAAGCGCACCGCCGCTTTATGGTTGATTACTATACCGGTGCCTATCCCGGCTCCACAGCCACCGGCGTTGCTTTTGGGGTCAACCCCAAAACTGGCGACGCCCGCATCTCAGGCTCGCTAGCCTCGCTCGCAGGCCTGGAAACCGCACTACTGCAAAACGATGAGCATGCCATCGATACCAGCATCCGCACCATCATTCTTTTGCACAGCATGATTGCCTCGTTTGGCGGTATTCCCTTGCTTTACTACGGCGATGCCATCGGCACGCTCAACGATAACACCTATCTGGATGACGAGAACAAGCACCACGACAGCCGCTGGGTACACCGCCCCACACTGGACTGGAACAAGGCCGCCCGCCGCCATGAACCAGGCACGGTGGAAAACCGCATCTTTACCGCCATCCAGAAAATGCTGGCAGTGCGCAAGCAGATTCCCGCGTTTGCCGACCTCAATAACCGCGAGATTTTCGAGACTAACAACCCGCACTTGTTCACCTTCCTGCGCTTTACCTCACGTGGCATCCACTCCCGCGTGCTGGTCATTGCCAATTTTGATCTCTTGCCGCAACACCTGAACCTCAAGGAGCTTGAAGCAGTCAACCTGTTTGAACACCGTGAAACCAAGGACCTGTATAGCGGCAATACCCTGTCGACCAAGAGCGGCACGCTGGAAATCCCGCCGCTGGGCTTTTATTGGCTAGCACTTTAACCTTATTCATCGCAAAGGAGACTTATGCAATCCTTCCTCGCCTCCCTCGGCACACCCGACAACATCATTCCGCTCATCGTGTCAGCGCTGCGCATATTGTTCATCATTGCGGCGGCCATCATCCTCATGCGCCTGTGCAACAAGGGAATCAAGCTACTCAAGGGCAGGCTGCGCCTGCATGCACAACAAAACCTGGAAGAACTGAAGCGTATTGAGACCCTGGGCCGCGTGATCAGTTACATTGCCACTATCGTCATCGGCAGTATTGCCTTTATTGAAGTCCTGCATGAGTTCGGCATTTCACTCGCTCCCGTGCTGGCAGCAGCCGGGATTGTCGGCGTAGCGGTCGGCTTTGGCTCGCAAAGCCTGGTCAAGGATTACTTCAATGGCCTGGTCATGTTGCTGGAAAACCAGATACGCCAAGGTGACTCCATCGAGGCCGCAGGCAAGAAAGGCACTGTGGAAGAAGTCACCTTGCGCCATATCCGCCTGCGCGATTATGAAGGTACAGTGCACTTCATCCCCAACAGCGTCATCACTACCGTGAGCAACATGAGCCGTGGTTTTGCCTATGCCGTCATCGACATCAAGGTGCCAATTGCCAGCGATTTCAGCCACATCCTGCACACCATGCGCGAAATCGGCACCCAGCTACGCCAGGATGATGCGTACAAGGCCAAGCTAGATGGCGATCTCGAAGTCGCCGGAGTAGAGCAAATGGACCACGAAACTGCCGTGCTACGCGCCCGCTTTCAAGTCAACCCTGCAGACAAGAGCAGCGTACGCAGGGAATTTATCTACCGATTGAAGCAGGCATTGGATACGCCAGTGCAAGAAGCCGCTTGATGAGTTTTAGCGAGCGGAAAAGCTGCCAGTTTTGCCAGCGCTCGGCGCCAGAGAGCAAGATTGTAGGGCAAGGAGATGTAATAACCTTCTGGCTAGCTGGCTTTCAGTAGTAGAATCGCGTTTTTTCTTTACAAAACACCGCTATGGGCTTTGAACAACTCGCAGAACTAAAAAAACAACTGGCAGCCAAGGCCAAGGCAGAACGCCCCGCCAAGCCTCAAGCCAAACCCAAGGCCGCCTCAGCACGCAAACCACAAGAAAATCCTGTGGACCCGGTGGTGCTAACGATAGGCAGACTGCAAAAAAACTTCCCCAAGGCATTCCCCAAGAATCCAGCCCCCAAGCTGCCGCTCAAGATCGGCATCCATCAGGAGTTGTTGGCCAAAGCCCAGGAATTAGGCCTGGAAGAAGCGGCTATCACGGATGCCGTGAAGACTTGGTGCCGTGGTACACGCTATTGGGCCAGTATTGTTGAGGGAGCACCGCGCGTTGACCTGGAAGGCAACCCTGCCGGCGAGGTAACCGCCCGTGATGCTGGCCAGGCACGCTCACTGGAAGCTCGCCGCAAACAGCCGCGCAAGCCTAAAGCGGAATCAGCCCCTGCCGCGACTGCAACCCAGCCGGCAGAAACACCAGCAGAGCCAAGCGCCTGATGTCGTAAGTGGCTACCAGCATCCATGAGCTCACGCTGATGTCCCACCCGGTGCCGGCCGTCATTGCTGTTGTCGTCCATGAGGAGCAGGTATTGCTGGTCAGGCGCGCCAATCCGCCCGATGCAGGTTACTGGGGCTTTCCCGGCGGGAAAATCAATGTTGGCGAAACGCTGGAACAAGCTGCCATTCGCGAACTACTCGAAGAAACCGGCATTCATGGCGCAGCCTTGCAAGTACTCACCGCAGTGGATGCATTTGCTCATTCTGCACAGCAACAGCTAGAACAGCACTTTGTATTGATCGCCATGCTATGCCAATGGGTTTCAGGCATACCTATTGCCGCTGATGATGCATTGGAAACCAGATGGTTTTCACTCGCAGAACTTGATGACCCTCAGTGGCTTTTGAGCAAAGATGTCGCCAAGGTCGCACACATGGGAGTGTCGTGTCGCCTTCCTATCGACCACCAGCCATGACATGAAGATCGTCGGCATCCTGCTTGCAGCTGGCCACTCCCGCCGCTTTCTCCATGGCAACAAACTGCTGCACCCCTTGCCCTCTGGGCCATCAATCGCACAACTTGCTGCGCAAAACCTCCTGGCAGCATTACCGCAAAGCCTTGCCGTCGTGCGCCCAGAAACCCCAAAGCTGCAGGCGCTATTGCGCGAAACTGGGCTGGATATTCTTATCTGCGAGCCAGATCAACAGGAAATGGCTGATAGCTTGGCGGCAGCGGTGAGGCAAGTGATGTTCCGCTCAACGCCGCCCGATGCCATCGTGATTGCATTGGCAGACATGCCATTTATCCGCCCAGACACTATGACCACCCTCGCCCAACACCTGGCATCAGGCGTGCCTATCGTGGCACCAACATACCAGGGCCTGCGCGGCCACCCAGTAGGCTTTAGCAAGCGTTTTTATGCCGAGTTGGCTACCCTGCAAGGTGATGAGGGCGCACGTTCGGTGTTGCGCCAGCATGTGGAGGCTATCAAGCTGGTGGAATGTGATGATCCAGGCATCCTGCAAGACCTGGATACCTGGGAAGACCTGCAAAGATTATAGACGTAACGTAGATACCTACTACTCAACTCGCACAAGCATGAGTGTTGTTGGATAAGGCATGGGCAAGAGATTGGCTGGTCAACGCCGCGGCACGTTGTTGCGAACGGATCTGGATGATTTCGGCAAGGATAGCCACAGCAATTTCAGCCGGAGTGCGGCTACCAATCGGCAAGCCTACCGGGCCGTGCAATCGTCCAATTTCCTCGTCATTGAGGTCAAACATGCGCATACGTTCACGACGCTTCTCCTGGTTGAGCCTGGAACCCAGAGCACCGATATAAAAAGCCTCCGAGCGCAAAGCTTCCAGCAAGGCCATGTCATCCAGCTTGGGATCGTGGGTGACAGCAACAATCGCTGTATAAGCATCCGGCGTAATCTCCAGCACCACGTCATCCGGCATTCCCTCGCACCATTGCACGCCAGTCACCTGCCACTGTGCACGGATTTCCTCGCGCGGATCACACAGTAATACATTGAACTCCAAGGCTTGTGCCATGCTGGCGAGCATGGCGCCAAGCTGGTTGGCGCCGATGATAAGCAAACGCCACTGCGGGCCGAAATAATGGTGAAACCAGTCATCTTCCAGGCAAGCCACTGCGCCTGGCATGGCTTCGCCAAACACCACTTCGTTAGTACCCAGGCGCACAGAACGGCGGATCAGCCTGCGTTGTTGCAGGCTTTCGAGCATAGGCAATACCTGCTCAGCCTCTTGTAACTGCTCGACAAAAATCTGCAGGCGGCCTCCACACGGGATGCCATACCGCTGCGCCTCATCACGACTTACGCCGTATTCAAGCAAGCCATTCACTGCAGGCAGGCTGCCTTGGCGTGCACGATCAATCAATTCATCCTCGATACAACCGCCAGAGACCGACCCCAATAACTGCCCATCATCACGTAAGGCGAGCATGGCACCGGGCAAACGTGGTGATGAGCCCCAAGTGCGCACCACGGTACATAAATGCACACGATGCCCAGCCCGTAACCAGGCTAGGGCATGCTCCAGGACTTCCTGCTCGGGTGCGTGCATGATTTAGGCCTTCAACTGATCGCGGATTGGCAAGGTGCGGATACGCTTGCCTGTTGCAGCAAAAATAGCGTTGCAGATGGCGGGGGCCATGGTCGGCGTCACAGGCTCGCCAATCCCGCCCAGTGGCACATCCAGCTTATGCTCAACCAGGTGCACATGAATCTCACGCGGCGCTTCGTCTATCCGCATGACCTGATACTCGTGGAAATTGCCCTGTTGTGCAGCACCGTTCTTGAAGCTGATCTCGCCGGTCAGCGTCAGGCTGGCACCCATAATGCACGCGCCCTCGGCTTGCGAACGGATACGGTCAGGGTTGACCTGGGGACCGCAATCCACGGCGATGTCTACACGCGGGATGCTGATCTCGCCGTTATCGCCCACCACGACCTCAACCACGGCCGCGACATAAGTAACGAAGCTATAGCAAAATGCCAGACCCAAACCATGCCCCTTGGGCAGCTTGCGTCCCCAGCCAGCTTTCTGCGTCGCCAGCTCGACAACGTGGCGCATGCGTCCAATATCCAGCGGGTAACGTTCTGGTGATTCGCCATAGTTCCAGCTATCGGAAATACTGTCTGGATTCACCTTGCGCGCAGGGCCGAGTAAATCCAGCAGGTAGTCGCGATGATCGCGCTTGGCCTTGTGTGCCAATTCCGCGATAAATGATTCGGTCGCAAAAGCGTGCGGGATGTTGGATACCGAACGGAACCAGCCAATACGCGTATGCGCGGGCACTTCCGGGCTTTCAACCCGCATATTGGGGATATTGAATGGCAGATTCACGGCACCCATGCCCAACTCGAACGGTGCACCTCCCTTGGCATTTTCGGCAAAAGTGGAGGCAATGGTAGGCGCGGTAGTGCGATGCAGCCATGCGGTCGGCATGCCCTTGGCATCCAGCGCGCTCTCAATGCGTTCGAGTGACACGGTATGGAAATAATCGTGATGCAGGTCATCCTCGCGCGTCCAGGTGACCTTGACCGGCTTGCCATCCATGGCCTGCGACAGTAATGCAGCCTCGACGACGAAATCCGGCTTGGATTTGCGGCCAAAACCGCCACCGAGCAGGGTGACATTGACGCGGACATTCTCAGGCTTGAAGCCGAGATGCCCTGCCACGGCATTCACCGTCGCCTGCGGGTCCTGCACACAGGCCCAGGCCTCGCACTTGCCATTGGTGATGCGAACCGTCGCGGCTGGCGGCTCCATAGTGCTGTGGGCAATATGCGGCTGGTAATACTCCGCTGCAAATGTCTGCTTGGCCTTGGCCAGCACGGCCACGGCATCGCCGTTGTTACGCACAGCTTTGGCAGGCTTGCGCGCAGCTTCTTCCAGCGTCTTGCGGAAAGCCACTGAGTCATAGCTGGCATTTGCACCGTGATCCCATTCTATCTTCAGTGCTTCGCGTCCCTTGATGGCTGCCCAGGTATTGCTCGCTAACACGGCAACACCACCCAACGGATGAAACAGTGGCGGCAAATTGCTGCTTTGCAGCTCGATAACCTTGACCACGCCCGGTACCTTGAGCGCAGCACTGGCATCAAACGCCTTAACCTTGCCACCAAAGACAGGTGGCCTGGCCACCACGGCATACAGCATGCCATCCAGGCGGGTATCGATACCGTAATGCGTAGCACCCGTCACGATCTTCTGGCCATCAATATTGCGGGTGTTCTGCTTGCCGATATAACGGAATTCCGACGCAGGCTTGAGCTTGAGTTGCTCCTTGGGAGGCACAGGTATCTTGGATGCTGCCGTTGCCAGCTCGCCATAACCCAGCGTCTTGCCGCTAGGCTTGTGGATGACTTGATGTTGCTTGGCCTGCACTTCGCTCACCGGTACACCCCAGGTAGCCGCAGCAGCAGCTTCCAGCATCATGCGTGCCGTCGCACCGATGCGACGCATAGGCTCGAAATGGTGGCGCATGCTACGCGAACCATCGGTGTTCTGGTTGCCGTAGCGCGCCTCGTTACCCTCGGCCTGCACTACGTTGACCCGCGCCCAATCCGCTTCCATTTCGTCAGCAACCACTAATGGCAAGCTGGTACGCACACCTTGGCCCATTTCTGAACGGTGCGCCACAATGTTGACGATGCCATCGGTGCCGATGGAGACAAATACCAGCACATCTTCCTTCAGCCCCCCAGGCATGGCGTCGCCACCGTATTTCTTAGGCTCCTCCACCGCAGCTCGCACCAGGCCATTGACGCCTATCGTCAACGCCAACCCGCCGATAATCCCCATGCCTTTCAATAGGCGTCGGCGGCCAAGATCGGGCAAATCCACAATCAATGTCTCGCTCATTTTGCACCCTCCTTGGCTGCGTGCTTGATCGCGGCACGAATGCGCGGATAGGTGCCGCAACGGCAGATATTGCCGCTCATGGCTTCATCAATTTCGTCATCAGTGGGGTTGGGTGTACTACGCAACAGTGCTGTGGCAGACATGATCTGGCCAGCCTGGCAATAACCACACTGCGCGACACCTAGCTCCAGCCAGGCAGCCTGTACCGCCTTGCCTACCTTGTCTTCGTTCACGGCTTCCACGGTGGTGACGCTCTTGCCCGCCGCTGCCGATACTGGCGTGACACAGGCGCGCACCGGCTCATTGTCCAAATGCACGGTACATGCACCACATAGCGCCATGCCACAGCCAAACTTAGTCCCGGTCAATTGCGCCACATCGCGTATGGCCCACAACAAGGGCATGTCATCTGGCACATCGAGTTGCTGACGTTTGCCATTAATATCCAGCGTTACCATGAGATTTCCTTTCTTATTTTCTGAAGCTGGCAAACGCTATATATAAATAAATATATCGTTTACTATCAATAGGATGCGTCGAGTATGCTGAAATTCCCATTTTCTATAAATGGAAATATATTTATTTTAGAATTCCACTTTATGGAATAATTAATTTTCAACACTCATCGGGAATTGTTATGCTCAATCGGCTGGAAATGATGCGCATCTTTTGCATGACGGCAGAAGCCTCCAGTTTCAAGGAGGCAGCAGCCCGGCTAGGCATCTCGCCGCAAGCCGTCACGAGAGCGATCAAGGAACTGGAATCCCTGCTTGGTGAACCCTTGTTCTACCGCAACACGCGGCAAATCCGCATTACCGAGTTTGGCGAGCAATTGGCCTTGCGCGGACGCGACGCCATCAGCAGCGTGGATGATTTATTCATCACCAGCGGCAAACGGCCGGAGCAAGCACTTGGTGGCGTTGTGCGCATCACCGCCCCCGTGGTGATAGGCAAGCACTTCCTGCAGCCCCTCCTCAGCAAGATTGCAAAAGAGCATCCCCACATCACCATTGACCTGCGCCTCTCGGACATGCACAGCGACGTGGTAGAACAGCAGATTGATATTGGAGTGCGGGTTGGCTTCCTGCGCGACAGCAGCTTCGTGGCACGCGTGCTGGCAAAGGTATCGTTCCTCATCGTTGCCACGCCAGAGTTAGTGGCAAAAGTCGGCAAACCCAAAACACTGGAGGAACTGCACCAATTACCCACCATTGCCCTTGTCGACAAAAGTAGTGGCAAGCATTGGCCCTGGTTCTTTGCCGACGGCCAACAGGTCAACCCTCAGCAAACCAGCTTCATTATTGATGATTCCGATAGCGAGGTTTCACTGGTGCTGAATGGTGTAGGTTTTGCCCAGATTGGTGCACCACTGGTAATGCCGCAACTGAGATCAGGCGAGCTGGTCAGCGTGCTGGATGAATTTGCTGCCCCGGGCTGGGACTTGAATATCTACCGCCCACGTCGTGGCCCAGTACCAGAACGTATCCGCCTGGTTTACGATGCACTGGTGCAGGCACTCAGCGACCCGGCTTATTTCCCCACGTTGCGCTAACACGCTAATAGGCGTTTGTGATGCCCTCAATGCAGATCGCGCATATTGAGGCGGCGTAACCTGGGGGCAAAACGCGCCACTATACCCACTACCGCCATCGTCATGGCACCGCCAAAGATCACCGATGGCACCAGGCCCATCAGCCTAGCGGCGATGCCTGACTCGAATGCCCCCAGCTCATTGGAGGAACCAATAAAGATGCCATTGATCGCGGACACGCGCCCACGCATGTCATCCGGCGTCACCAATTGCATGATGGTAGTACGCACAACCACCGACACGCCATCGCAAATCCCCGACAGCAACAACAGGAAAGCGGCGAGCCAGAAACTCCCACTCAAGGCAAAGGCAATGATGCTCAGCCCAAACCCGGCCACTGCTATCAGCAATATTCTGCCAGCGCGGCGATTGATGGGGTGATGCGTAAGCCAGATACCAGTAGCAATGCCCCCAATGGCAGGCGCAGCACGCAATATCCCCAGCCCTTCCGGCCCATGCTGAAATACATCGTGAATAAACATCGGCAACATGGCCACCGCACCACCGAACAACACCGCGAACATATCCAACGCTTGCGCCCCCAGCATCACCTGATTGCTGAAGACAAAACGCAAGCCCTGGGCAATGCTGGCAAATACCGGTGCACTGTGTTCAACCACTGGCTCCTTGACTTTCAAGCTCAGCATGGCACACACGGCAACTCCAGCAAAAACTGCGGAACAGGCATATGCCGTACTGATACCAGCCAGCGCAATCATGCCGCCACCGATAGCAGGGCCGAGTACCAGCCCAGTTTGCAATACGGAACTACCTATGCTCGCTGCTCGTGCAAATTGCTGGCGCTGCAATACTAAGGCAAACAAAGCACTATAAGACGGACCGATAAATGCGCGTGCAAAACCAACGCAGGCGATCGAAAAATAGATGAACAGTGATGACTCACCCGGATGCAGCCACCACCCTGCCGCAATAGCAGCCAGCACCAAGGCATTGACCACCAACACCACACTTGCCATGACGCCAAACATACGACGTGAATAATGATCAACCGCATATCCAGCAAACAGTGCCGTGCAAAAATAGGGAATCACCTCGGCCAACCCGATCAGACCGAGCGACAAAGGATCACGCGTCATCTGGTAGATGTGCCAGCCGACTACCACGGCCATGATCTGGTAAGAAAACGTGATGCTGACGCGAAAAGCCAGTAGTTTGAGGAACGCAATATTGCGTAACGGGAAAGAGGCAGCAGAAGACATGCTGCTATTGTAAAGAATGCGCCGGATTCATGACATCACGGCAATCCATTTTCGCTGCAACAGCGCTCAGGAATATCGGCTCAACCAGCGCCTTAACAAGACAATAACCGGCAACGCAGCCAGCCCACCCAAGGCATCAGCAACCAAATCATCCAGGCCGGCTTGCCTCCCTTCGATAAAGAGCTGATGCAATTCATCTGCGGCACCCAATGCCACCACAATGATCCATACCGCTAACAAAGGCAACCGGACAAAAGCCAGCCCCGTGAGCACCCCGATAGTGCCAAAAGCGAAGAAATGCACCACTTTATCCCAAGGTGGAGGGAATAGAGACCCGGCCCCAGGTGCTTCACCGCCAATAAAAATGCCAGCAACCAAGAGAATCAGCATGCCCAGTGCAAGGTACTTCAGGCGTTTAAGTGTAATCAATAGCGTATTTCAGGTTATTAACAAATGAAGGCATCACGATGATTGGCCATGGAGAAGTCCCATGATGCTAGCATAGCCATGCACCAGCGACCATGCGTGATGCATGCAGAGTCTATGCCAGCAGCGTCATAGCAAAGCCACGTAGATCATGTCCAGTGCACATCACGAAGCAATATCCGCTGCGCCAATGACCAGGTTACGGCCCGCTTGCTTGGCGTGATATAGCGCCCGATCCGCCCGGGGCAATAACGCCTCGGCAAGCTCATCTTGCTCACGCTCTGCCACACCGGCACTGAAGGTGATGAGCACGCGCTCATTATTGAGCATGAAGAAATTACGTGTGAGGTCACGCTGGGCGCGCTTCATGATCTCGACCGCTTCTGCCTCCCCGGTGCCTGGCAGGATAATGATGAACTCTTCGCCACCATAGCGAGCCAGCACATCGGTGCTGCGCAATGACTCCTTGATCACCTTGGATAAATGTACCAGTGCCTTGTCGCCCGTGGCATGTCCAAGCTGATCATTCAAGTGCTTGAAATGGTCAATATCCATCATCGCCAGGCTCAAACGCGTGGCATGACGGTTGGCACGATCAAACTCGCGCTCAAGTGCCTGCTCCATACCTCGCCGGTTCAGGGTGCCGGTAAGGAAATCCTCGTGGGCAACTTCATTCACATGCTCCAGCTTGGCGGTCAGTTCCTGCACTAGGCGCTCAGACTCAATCACTCGCTGCTGCGTTTCCGTGAGTATCTCGCGCGACTGACGAATATTGAAGCTGATACTACGTGTATCTTCCAGCATGCGGTCAATCAAGGCATTCAACTCGACAATATCCTCTGCCGCTGTGATCTTCTGCTTGTAATGGTCGATTTTCTCCTGGTACTCATTGGTGCTGTCTACCAAGTCCGCCAAACGCCCAACAAATACTTCAGCCATCTTCTTCATCGAATCCCGTGCGTCCAGCAAGCGTGGCTTGAGTTGCCCTTGTTTGAAGATCAGCTCTTTCAGGCTACTTTCAGCGTCATAAAGCATATCCAGCGACAACGGCCTTTGCAGCAGCTCTTGCACGATCATGGTCTGTCCATGCAGCCATTGATCCTCCATCACTAGCTCGTTCATGCTAGTCGTCAGCAAACGTAGCAATTGCAACAAACCTTCATGAGTGCGCTGCTGGGTATCACCGTGCATTTCCAGCGTGAATAGCACTGACTTCAGTGTTTCTGCTTGTTTCAATACATCGTTTTCCGCATAGGCAATACGAATATCCTCCAGCAAGGCCTCGGCTTTTTGTGCCATTTCTGGCCATGCCGCAAGCTGGGGAATCACGATGAGCTTGATGGTACGCATCAGCATATTGCGCCAATGGTCTGCGATGCGGGCATAGTAGACACGTGCTGGCTCACGTTCGCTTTCCGTTGGAGCAGAAAATGTAGGCTGGCCTGTGGGATCCAATTGTGGTGCATCCTCCACCAAGTCCTCACTCATGCCTGCACCCCAAGAGCTTGCCAGGGCATGAACCTTCTGCGGCAATGCTGGGTCCTGCTCAAAATTGGTCAACAGGCGCTGCAAACCCTCGCGTTTGCGGCTAAGGGTCACGCCCTTGTGGCTAGCTTCCAGTTGCTTGAGCAAATGCCGCAATGCCGTGGGCCAAGTCACTTCCTCCTTCGCACCAGCCTGCGGCAACAAGTTACCTAGCTGTTCCTTGAAGCGGGCCCAATTACCAGCATCCACAGACTGTTTGATCGCCTGTGCTGCCGCCAAGTATTTAGGACTTTGTACTCCAGCCACCAGCAATACTTCATTCAAGGCGTTGGCTAACTCATTGGCCTGATCAATGGATTTCACGCCAGCAATTTCGTCGTAAACGATACGGAAGTTATCTGGCGTGGGAGGTATTTTGCGCGAGGAAAGTTGTATCAGGGTCTGGCGCGCAATCTCAATGGCGGAGGCAGGTGCTTGCATGATCGCTCAATCTTCAAACAAATGGTGAAGCTGGCCATCATGGCCAAGAGACTGCCCCATGCAGTCATGGCGACTAGCATATCCCTAATCAGGGCAATGCAATATATGGATCAAACAGATTTTCACCCCGGAAATTCGCGAATTCGGGATAAGAGGGTCGCTAGAATAGCTGGCAGGCTTGACAACTCATGAGGGATAAACAGCCATCAGGCGCACAACACAGCGCCAAGGTATAAACGCTAGGTGCCCGCTTGATGACTGGTACCTCACACAATGTTGTGAGGCAATAGTGTGCTACTTGGCACACTTTTCCTTTTTCTTGGTTTCGATTTCTTCCACCAAGCCGTCTTCAATTTCAACCTCGACACACGCACCAACAACCAGCGGGCCATGCTTTTCTTCAAGTTCGGTCTTTTTGGTCACATCCAGCTTACGCCCCGACACTACCCAAGTACCGATAGCAGTTTGTGGACGGCTTTCAATCACACCGTAAAACTCTTCTTCTGCAGCCTGGGTACTGAACGCCATCCCAGCGAGCAAGGCAGTAGCGAGACTTAAACATAGAGTTCTTTTCATGGCACATCTCCTCATGTAGATACAAAAAATATGTGAAAAAATGCACATATCTAGAGGAATAATTCCCAAAAAACCCACTATTGTCAATTTTTGGCTAGACCGAACTCCTGTTCCAGTTGCTCAACCGGCTGCGGTTTGCCAAACAAGTATCCTTGATATTCCCGGCATCCATGTTGCTCTAGGAATAATTGCTGCTCGCGACTCTCCACCCCCTCCGCCACGACTTCAATATCCAGCCCGCGACCCAGAGCAATAATAGTTTGTACAATAGAAGCATCATTGCTATCAATGAGCACATCGCGCACAAAAGAACGGTCAATCTTGAGCTGCGACAACGGCAATCGCTTCAAATAGGTCAGTGAAGAATAACCCGTACCAAAATCATCCATGGAGAAACTCACCCCCATGGCCTTTAGGGTATTCATCTTGATGATCATTTCCTCCACATTCTCCACCAGGGTGCTTTCCGTAAGCTCAAGCTTGAGATATTGCGGATTAGCCCCAGTTTCCTTGAGGATGGCAAACACGCGGTCAATGAAATCATGCTGATGAAGTTGGCGCGCACTCACATTGACAGAAAGGCACAAGCTGGCTGTTTCTTGCCGCCCAGCCCAGGCTACCAACTGCAGGCATGCGGTCTTGAGCACCCACTCCCCAATCGGAAGAATCAAGCCTGTTTCCTCAGCAAGCTCAATAAACGACACGGGCGCCAGCAAGCCTTGCTGCGGATGCTCCCAGCGTATCAATGCCTCTGCTCCAAGCAACTTTCCGTAGTGATCTACCTGGGGCTGGTAATACAAGCGCATCTCATCACGCCGCAAGGCCTGGCGTAAGTCCTCTTCCATCGCCGCCCGCTGGGTGATCAAGGCCTGCATGGCCGGGTCAAAGAAACGGAAGGTATTACGCCCAGCAGCCTTGGCCTCATACATCGCCACGTCCGCACGCTTCAGCAATTCCTCCACGGTCACTTGCTGATCATTACAAAACATCGCCACGCCAATGCTGCAAGAGGAGTAATGCTCGTAGCCAGATAATTTAAATGGCTGACTCAAGGCTAATAAAATCTTGTCTGCCACAAGGCTGGCTTCCTGGGCTGCCTCGTTCATCTGCTCACTCAGGTTTTCCACGACCACGACAAACTCATCCCCTCCGAGACGAGCCACAGTATCTGTGATACGAACACTGCCAAGCAGGCGTTGCGCGACCTGCTCCAGCAACATGTCACCAAAGTCATGACCATGGGTGTCATTCAGTGTCTTGAAGTTGTCCAAGTCAAGAAACAGCAAGGCACCTGAGCGACTCAGCCGCAATCCATTCAGCAATGCCTGCTCCAACCTGTCCAACAACAATAATCGATTGGGTAGGTTGGTTAGCATATCGTAGAACGCCAGATGCTGGATTCTCCTCTCTGCCGCCTTACGCTCGGTAATATCACGTTCAACCGCAACCCAATGAGTAAATACACCTGCGTTGTTCGCGATTGGCAGAATATCCATTTCCAGCCAGATTTCCTCGCCATTTTTCTTGTAATTGATCAGCTCTGTACGAACAGACTCGCCCTGTTTGAGCAATGCCTTGACGCGCCGTAATTCTTCTATCTGCGTATTCGGCCCATTCAGCAATCCAGGATCGTGGCCTATCACCTCTGAAGCAGCATACCCCGTCAAACGCTCAAATGCCTTATTGGCAAAAATGATATGCGGGCTCTTGATGCCCTCTGGGTCTGCCTCGGCAATCAGCACAATATCATTTAGCCTGGCAATACTGGTCTCCAGTAGCTTGAGCTGCTCTTCAGCTTGATGCCGCTCGATCGCAATCCCGGCAATATGTGAACATGCACTCACCAAATCCATTTCACGCTGCTCAGGCACACGCACCTCACGAGCATAGACGGCAAATGTACCAAGCACTTGCTGGCTACGCGACAAGATAGGCATAGACCAACATGCACGCAAACCAAAATGCTTGGCCAGATCCCGGTAATCCTTCCACAAGGTATCCTGCTGGATATCGGAGACCACTACAGTTCGGCGCTCATACGCAGCTGTACCGCAGGACCCTACTGTCGGCCCAATCTGCATGCCTTTGAGCTTATCCAAATAACGGCCAGGTAAATGAGGGGCAATGGCCCTACCCAGGACATTTGGCTGGTCAAGCAACATGATGGAACACAGCACGCCTGGATATTGTTGGCTCGATCTGGTTCCTTTCGGTGCTGAACGGCGCGGCCTACCGGATCGCGCCCTGAGGCAGAAGCCGGGCCGATTTGAACCGAGTGATGACACCCCCTGTTTCCGCAGGTGCGCAAAGACCTGGGGAAGACGACTATCCGGCGGCGTCCTGCCCAGACAATCAGTGTTTACTACGAGGGGGAGCAGGCACGCCGCGCCCTACCGCCACGGCCGTCAGATCGACAGTCGCGTCGGTACCGCGCCAGGCATGCCTTGCGTGCCACGTTCGCGGTAGGGGGTGGTGTTGTAGTGGCTGCGGTAGCATTTCGAGAAATGGCTGGGCGAGGCGAAACCGCAAGCGAGAGCCACGTTGATCACGCTCATGTCTGTCTGCATCAGAAGGTTCCGCGCCTTCTGCAACCGCAATTCCATGTAATAGCGCTTGGGGCTGCGGTTCAGATAGCGGCGGAACAGGCGCTCCAGCTGGCGGGTGGACATGCCCACCTCTTCGGCCAGATCGGCGGGCGACATCGGGTCTTCGATGTTGCCTTCCATCATCTGGATGACCTGGCTCAGCTTGGGGTGCCGTACGCCGATCCGCGTCGGGATCGACAGGCGCTGGGTGTCCTGGTCGGTGCGGATCGTGGAATAGATCAGCTGGTCGGCCACGGTATTGGCCAGATCCTCGCCATGGTCGGCGGCGATGACCTTGAGCATCAGGTCGATGGATGAGGTCCCCCCGGCGGTGGTCCAGCGGTTGCCGTCCATCACGAAAACCGACTTGGTCAGCTTGACGGCCTCGAATTCCTCAAGAAAGCCGTCCTGATTTTCCCAATGGATCGTGGCCTTCTTGCCGTCCAGAAGGCCCGCCCTCGCCACGGCAAAGGCCCCGGTGCAAAGCCCGCCGATGGTTGCCCCGCGGCGTGCCTCGCGCCTCAGCCAGTTCAGCACGCCCTTGGTTGTCGCCTTCTGGACATCGACGCCCCCGCAGACCAGCACGATGTCGTCGCGCTCGATCTCGTCCAGTCCCATGTCCAGCTTGAAGGCCGCCCCGTTCGAGCAGGTGGCATACTGCCCCCCCTCGCCAGCCAGGACCCATCGGTAAAGCTCGGTCCCCGAGACGCGGTTGGCAATGCGCAGAGGTTCGATTGCCCCGGCAAAGGACAGCATGGTGAAACGGTCCAACAGCAGAAAGACAAAGCGCCGCGCGGTCGCGGCCTTGGCAACGGATGTGGCTTTGCGTTGGAGATTCGACATCTTGCGACCTGAACGTGTCGTTTGCATGCTACGGAACCGCAAATTCCGGGCCTCCGCAAGGGCTGAAACCGGCGGTTTTCGCCCAAACTGGGTTTGCCAAGGCGGAAACGGTTGCGTATACCGCAGGCCGATCTGCCGAAGACTGGAGTGAGACGATGACCAAGGGATGGACGAAAGCCGCCTGGCGCGCGAAACCGCGGGTCCAGATGCCGGATTATCCCGATCAGGCCGCGCTGAACGGGGTCGAGGCGCAGCTGGCCAAATATCCTCCGCTGGTCTTTGCCGGCGAGGCACGGCGGCTGAAGAAGGAACTGGCGCTTGCAGGCGAAGGCAAGGCGTTCCTTCTGCAAGGTGGCGACTGTGCCGAAAGCTTCGCTGAATTCAGCGCCGACAACATCCGCGACACCTTCCGTGTCATGCTGCAGATGGCCGTGGTGCTGACCTATGCCGCCAAGGTGCCGGTGATCAAGGTTGGCCGGATGGCGGGTCAGTTCGCCAAGCCGCGCAGCGCGCCCACCGAGATGATCAACGGGGTGGAGCTGCCCAGCTACAAGGGCGATATCATCAACGGCTTCGACCCCACGCCCGAGGCCCGTATCCCGGACCCGAACCGGATGCTGCAGGCCTACACGCAGGCGGCGGCGTCGCTGAACCTGCTGCGGGCGTTTTCCACCGGCGGTTTTGCCGACATTCACCGCGTTCATTCCTGGACGCTGGGCTTTGCCGAGCATGACAAGGCCGAACGCTACCGCGAGATGGCGAACCGGATTTCCGACGCGCTCGACTTCATGAACGCGGCCGGGGTGACCAGCGTCACCGCGCCGGAACTGGCCAGCGTGGAGTTCTACACCAGCCACGAGGCTCTGCTTCTGGAATACGAAGAGGCGCTGTGCCGGGTCGACAGCATCACCGGCCAGCCGGTTGCAGGCTCGGGCCACATGATCTGGATCGGCGACCGCACGCGGCAGCCCGATGGCGCGCATGTCGAATTCTGCCGGGGCGTTTTGAACCCGATCGGGCTGAAATGCGGGCCGACCACCACGGCTGAGGACCTGAAGGTGCTGATGGCCAAGCTGAACCCGGAGAATGAGCCGGGCCGCCTGACCCTGATCGCCCGTTTTGGCGCGGGCAAGGTGGGCGAACATCTGCCGCGCCTGATCAAGACGGTGCAGGCCGAGGGTGCGAACGTCGTCTGGTCCTGCGACCCGATGCACGGCAACACGATCAAGGCGGCCTCGGGCTACAAGACCCGGCCCTTCGACAGCGTGTTGCGCGAGGTGCGCGAGTTCTTTGCGATCCACAAGGCCGAGGGCACCATCCCGGGCGGCGTGCATTTCGAGATGACGGGTCAGGATGTCACCGAATGCACAGGCGGTCTGCGTGCCGTCAGTGACGAAAACCTCGCCGACCGCTATCACACCGCCTGCGATCCGCGGCTCAATGCCTCGCAGTCACTGGAATTGGCCTTCCTCGTGGCAGAAGAACTTTCCGCCCAGCGCGAGGCGGCCCGGCGCGTGGCACTTTAGGTCGACCGACCCTGGACTGTGGCGGCGGGGATGGCCCTTCCGCCGCAGTCAATTGGCCGCGCTGTGAACCAGCGTCAGATGGCGGTGACGGCGCGGGGTCGATTGAGCCGCCCTGGCCTCAGGCCCCGAGCACGCGCTGAACAGCCGTTCCTCGGCCCTGCGCAGGATCCGGAATTTCGACCTCGGCGGCACCCCGTCACTGCCAAGGCAGCCAAGAACCAGCCGCCGGTCGGGGCCATCGGTCAGCGGCAGAAGCAGCAGGCGCGCGACCTGCTGGCCCTTTCCCCGGTCCGAGGCAAGATCCAGTTCGGCCAACCTTTCGTCGGTGGAGACTGCCTCGATCACCTCGGCCAATTCCGGCCGGGCCTCCGGGGCGAACAGACAGGACAGCGGCAACCCCCGCAGATCAAGCCCGGCGATGTCGGCAAGGGCAGACCCTGCGATGCGCACCTGCACCAGCCCCTTTCCGATCCTCTCGGCCAGAAACAGGCGATCAAGCACACCGCCAAGCCGGCGCGGGTCCAGCGCCGCCCGGTCGGGAACGGATCCGTCGACACGGAGCGTCTCCCAATAGGTCCGGACCTCTGCCGGTCCGGGAAAGACAAGCAATGCCGGGGCTGCGCGGCGATGGCGCAACCGGGCGAAATCGAAAAAGCCAACGTCCATTGCCCACCTGCCCGGAATGACCTTGCCGCTTGCGGCACCCGTCGCGCCGCGCCATGAAGAAACCCTAACGCGGATCATGAAGAATCGGCGAAAAATCTATTAAAGTGGTAAATGTCGCGCGCCCCGGGGGCTGAAAGGACCGCATGATCTCGATGACAGGCTTTGCCGCCCGGCGCGGCGCGGGGGCCGGCTATGCCTGGGTCTGGGACCTGCGCTCGGTCAACGGCAAGGGGCTCGACCTGCGGCTGCGTCTGCCGGACTGGATCGAGGGTCTTGAACTCGCGGTCCGGGCCGAGTTGCAGAAGGCGCTGACGCGGGGCAACGTGAACCTGACCCTGAAGGTCGCGCAGGAGGGCGGCGGCGAAGAGGCCGCGTTCCGGCTGAACCCACGTCAGCTTGCTGCCGCCCTTGCCGCCCTTGGCGAGGTGGATAGGGCGGCCCTTGCCGCGGGCGTGACCCTGCGCCAGCCGACCGCAGCCGACATTCTGACGCTGCGTGGCGTGCTTGACCAGACCCAGCAAGATCAGGATACCGGCCCGCTGCGCGCGGCAATCCTGGCCGACCTTCCGGGCCTGCTGGCGGATTTCGCCGCAATGCGCGCCACGGAAGCCGAGGGCAAGCCTAAGGGCGTAGTACACAGCCACCGCAGTATTCTTGCCAACATCGCACAGATCCGCGCCGTGATTGATTTCTCGCATCGAGACAAATTCATGATGGCATTGCCGCTGTTTCATGCCTTTGGCTTCACTTGTGGCGGCATCATGCCCTTGGTCTCTGGCAGCAAGGTATTCATCTACCCTTCACCGCTGCACTACCGCGTTATTCCCGAAGTGATTTACGACCGTGGATGCACGGCGCTGTTTGGCACCAGCACTTTCCTCGGCAACTACGCAAAATTTGCCCATCCTTATGACTTCTACAAGATGCGCTATGTCGTCGCCGGTGCGGAAAAACTTAGCAATGAAGTGCGCAAGACCTGGATGGACAAATTTGGCATTCGCATCCTCGAAGGTTATGGCGCAACCGAATGTGCCCCAGTGCTAGCCGTCAATACACCCATGGCCCAACAGGCAGGCAGTGTCGGCATGTTATTGCCAGGGCTGGAACATCAACTGGACACAGTGCCCGGCATCGATAACGGCGGCCTACTCAAGGTCAAAGGGCCTAATGTCATGTTGGGGTATTACTTCTATGACAAACCAGGCCAATTGGTAACACCGCAAGATGGCTGGTACGACACCGGTGACATTGTCAGCGTAGATACTCGTGGTTTCGTCACCATACAGGGGCGTGTAAAGCGCTTTGCCAAGGTCGCAGGCGAGATGGTTTCACTAGAAACAGTGGAAACTCTTGCCCAACACGCCTCTCCCGATCATCAACATGCGGCAACCACACAAACTGACACACAACGCGGCGAGAATATCGTGCTGTATACCACCGATGCCGCACTCGCCCGCGATGCTCTGGCCCATGCTGCTCGCCATTCTGGCAGCAGCGAGCTGGCGATTGCGCGTAAGATCATCGTGATCAAGGCCTTGCCACTACTAGGCACTGGCAAGATTGATTACGTCACTCTCAAGCAAATGGCAGAAAACGAAAGATAACCATGACCGCCCATGCCTCCTTGAACACGCAAACTTCACTGCTCAGCCGCGGCATGCTGGCGGTGATGACTGCCCAATTTCTCTCCGCACTTGCAGACAACGCCTTGCTGTTTGCCGCCATCGCCTTGCTCAAGGCGGGTAGCGCACCGGCATGGCAAGTGCCGCTGTTGCAAGAATTCTTCGTGATTGCCTACATCATCCTCGCACCATTTGCCGGGCCTTTCGCCGATACCTTGCCCAAGGGACGCGTGATGCTGATCGCCAACGGCATGAAGTTCCTTGGTGCCGCCGCCATGCTGACCGGCCTCAATCCCCTCTTGGCCTATGGCATGGTCGGCCTGGGTGCAGCAGCTTATTCCCCCGCCAAGTACGGCATTCTCAGCGAGCTGGTCGCAGTGGATAAACTGGTCAAGGCCAACAGCTTGATGGAAGGCTCAACCATTGTTGCCATTCTGCTCGGTGCGGTGCTAGGTGGCTGGCTCGCGGATTACTGGCTAGCCGGGGCACTTTACGCTGTTGCGGCCAGCTACTTGCTAGCCGCTGCGATCAACCTCCTGATCCCGCGCCTGCCGCCATCGCATCCGCTCACGACATTTGTCCCACTCGCCATGTGCCGCGACTTCATCACCGCCACCCGCACGCTGATGCAGGACAAGGACGCGCGTTTCTCCATCATCGGCACCAGCATCTTCTGGGGCGCAGGCAGCACGCTGCGCTTCCTGCTGGTAGCCTGGGTGCCGGTGGCCCTGCACATCAATGACCTCAGCACAGCCGCCAACCTTAGCGGTGCCGTCGCCATCGGCATCGCTCTTGGGGCGGTGGCTGCCGCACGTTGGGTCAGCTTGCGCAGCGTCAACCGCGCCTTACCGGCCGGTGTGTTGATCGGCTTAGTGATCGTGGCATTTGCCTATAGCAGCAATCTTTACATCGCGATTGCCTGGTTACTACTGATCGGCTTCCTCGGTGGCTTTTATGCCGTCCCGCTCAATGCATTGCTACAAGAAAGAGGCCATGAGTCGGTTGGTGCCGGCCATGCTATCGCCATCCAGAACCTGTTCGAGAACATCAGCATGCTGTTAATGATGGGACTCTACATCCTACTGAGCAAACAACAATTCCCGGTCATCCCGATTACCGTGACCATAGGTAGCTTGGTATTTGTGGCGATTGGTACGCTGGCTTGGTTGCGTATCAGGCAAACAGGCAAGTAGGCCCCCTCCTACATATCATTCAGCCGATGGCTGAATCTGCTGCTGAGCTAAAGCGACTATATTGCCAACACCTCATTACTTGACCAAGGAGAGCACCATGAAAAAATTCACTGCGTTCCTGATGTTATGCGGACTCATCGCATTGACTGGCTGTAACACCATGAAGGGCGCTGGGCAGGACATCCAGCGTGGTGGAGAAAAGCTGGAAAACGCCGCTGATCGCAATAAATAAGCGTTATTTCGTTCACGCTCATGATTTTCATGAGCTGGTTTTAATGACTGGCACGCATGTCAAGCTTACCGGGCAAGCGTAGAGTTTGGTCCACGTTCTGCAGTTTGCAAAACGGTTACAACCCCGAACCATAGAACTACTTAAAGGAGCTTTATCATGTGGACCAAGCCAGAAGTGACCGAAATGCGTTTCGGCTTTGAAGTAACTATGTACGTTTGCAATCGCTAAGATTGTTGCAGTACATGAACTGAATGGGAGCTGAATGCTCCCATTTGCTTTTATAGCTTCTGCTACGTCTTAAACCATTCCTGCAAAAAATCTGCAAAGCTTCGCACCATCAGGGAAGCCTGCCTATGCTGCGGATATAGCGCATACACAGCACCAATATCAGCAGTGTACTCGCGCAGGACTGGTACGAGCTCCCCCTGCTCTAGCGCTTTTTTCACGTAAAACTCCGGCAAGCCTACAATGCCTAACCCAGCTACTGCCGCCTCACACATGACCTCGCCATGGTTGGAGCGCAATACCGGATGCACTTGCAGCTTGATTTGCTCACCTGCATCCATGAACAACCATTCCCCCGCACGTGCCGTGATACAGCGGTGTTGTACTAGCTGGGTGGGTGATTGTGGCGCTCCATATTGGGCTAGGTAAGCTGGGCTACAGCAATAGATCAGTGCTGACCCCATCAACTTGCGCGCTACCAACCCCTCATCCGGCTGCTTGGTAATGCGGATCACCATGTCATATCCCTCGCCTATGACATCCACCATGCGGTTATCCACGTCCAGCGCCACTTCCAGCTTGGGATGTAGCTGCATGAAGTGATTCAAGGCTGGCGACAGCACCATACTAGCGAATGACACCGGGGCAGAGATACGCAACAAGCCACGTAGCTCCCCTGTACTATTCGAGATGGCTTGTTCTGCTTCATCGATCTCCTGCAAGATAGCGAGACAACGCGTAAAAAACTCACGACCCAGCTCGGTCAGCGATAGCTTGCGCGTGGTGCGATGCAGCAAACGCGCACCTAATCTTTCCTCAAGCTCCATCACCCGGCGGCTAACCAGTTGCTTACTGATTCCCAAGCGGGTGGCTGCGATGGTGAAATTACCGCTTTTCACCACTTCAACATAAATGCGCATTTGTTCAAGCTGATTCATATTGTCAACCAAAAATGGACAGTTTTACCAATAAAAACCGGATTATCAATTTCTCATCCACAAAATACAATGTTTCCATCTTCTCAACAACATCCAAGGAAACATCATGAACACGACAAATTTCACCACGCTCATTGGCCGTGCACTACTGGCAGCAATCTTCATCATCAGCGGTTTCGGCAAGCTTGCAGACCCTACTGGCACTATCGCCTTCATCAGCAGCACGGGTGCCCCATTGCCCGAACTGGGTTATGCCATTGCCCTGCTGGTAGAGCTGGGCCTGGCCACCGCATTATTGATTGGCTATCGTGCGCGCCTGGTGGCACTACTGATCGCCCTATTTACATTGGCCACTGCTTTCATGTTCCATTTCGACTTGAATAACCAAATGCAGACCATCATGTTCCTCAAGAACCTGGCGATCACTGGTGGCCTATTGCAAATCGCAGCACACGGTGCAGGCGGGCTGAGCGTAGATGCCTATCGCCGCTAGCAGCAGTACCCTCGCCACCGTGCCTCTGGTACGGTGGATCAACCCTGTTCATACTCGTGGCATGTAATGCATATCAGCCGAAGACAAAACCAACTAAGGTGAACAGAGGAATGAACAACGCCTCAAGATAGGAGTAATTGCATGAGCACTTTATTCATTTCGCACGGCGCACCCTCCCTGGTACTTGAGCCAGGGAAAACAGGTGACTTGCTCGCAGCACTCGGGCAATCCTTGCCGCGTCCAGAAGCTATCCTGGCCGTCTCCGCACATTGGGATACCCAGCAACCGCGCATTAGTACTGCACCGCATCCAGAAACCATCCATGATTTCGGTGGTTTCCCGCCTGCCATGTACGAGATGCAATACCCCGCTCAGGGTGCACCTGAACTGGCCCAGGGTGTTGCAGAAAAACTCGCGCTACATAACATCCCGGTCAATATAGACCCCATTCGGGGTTTGGATCATGGGGCATGGGTGCCCTTGATGTTGATGTATCCCGATGCCGACATCCCTGTTACCCAGCTTTCCATACAAAGCCATGCCGGGCCACGAGCACACTATGCGCTTGGCCAGGTATTGGCCAGCCTACAGTCGCAGAAAGTGATGCTCATGTGCTCAGGTGCCATCACGCATAACCTGCATGATTTCTTCACCGCAGACCGTCATGCAGAGGCACTGCATTATGTTCAGGCGTTCAGTGACTGGATGGCTGAGAAAATAGCGGAAAATGACATTGAATCCCTGCTGAATTACCGCAAGCTAGCACCCGGTGGCATACGGGCACACCCGCATGAAGATCATCTCATGCCACTGTTTGTTGCTTTGGGTGCCGCCGCAGGCAAACACAGCACGCGCCACCAGCCTGAAACAACCTACGGCTTCTTGGCCATGGATGCTTATCTGTGGCCATGATGTGCCGACAAGGCTTGTATTGGCATAATGGAGTCATTACGATACGCGTTTACAATTAGTCCTTTTTCACAGTCAGCATGCGCATACTTGTCGTTGAGGATCATCCAGACATCCTGGCCAATATCATGGATTATCTGGCCTTGCACGGGCATCAGGTAGATTGCGCACAGGATGGTGTCACGGGCCTGCATCTAGCAGTTACGCAGGCTTTCGATATTATCGTGCTGGATGTCATGCTGCCAGGGATGGATGGATACCAATTCTGCAAGCGCTTGCGTGATGATGCACACATGGATACACCCATCATCATGCTTACAGCGCGCGATGCCTTGCCAGACCGACTGCAGGGCTTACGCGCGGGAGCCGATGATTACCTGCTTAAACCATTTGCCCTGGCCGAATTGGCTGCGCGTATAGAAACCATCGTGCGACGGAGCCAGCGCCGAAGCCATACATTATTAAGTGTTGCTGACCTGGAATACGATCTTGATACCCTGCATGTCAGCCGTGCTGGTATTGCATTGCGCCTCAACCCGATCTGCCTGAAGCTATTGCAGGTGTTGATGCAGCGTAGCCCGGCCATCGTGCGGCGCCAGGCCCTGGAGGAGCTGGTTTGGGGAGATCACGTACCAGAAAGCGACAGCCTGCGTACGCACATGCACCAGCTGCGCACCATTGTCGACAAACCATTCGATACACCGCTGATCCACACCCTGCGCGGTATCGGCTACCAGCTTTCCGAACACCATGTTTAAGCATTGGTCGCTGCGGGCGCACATCATGCTCGCCTTCCTGTTACTCACGTTGACAGTCAGTGGGTTATTTTCGCTCTCCATGGTGCAGATGTTTTTCTTCCTGGAAGAAAAACTGGTTACGCAAGACCTAGCCCATATGCTGCCGCTGTATCAAAAAAATCAGGTTCATTGGCAGAACGACCCAGCCTTGCAGTTTTTCGCCTCCAACGACATTCACCACCCGATTCCCGCCAAATTTAGTCACCTGAAAGATGGCTACAACGAGATCGTCGATGAGCGAGGTATTTTCTATGCTTACAAAGCAACTCAGCAAGGTGAGGAATATATCGTTGTACAAGAACAACAGGATTTTGAGGAGCTGGAAGAACATATCTTCAATGGCATAGCAGCAGGCTTTGTTTTCAGCCTGCTGCCCGCAGCTTGGTTGGGCTGGTTCCTGGCGCGACGTATCACGACGCCTATCCGTCGACTGGCCAGAGATGTAGGTAAGGATCCGTTACATCACACGGCTACACATGAAAACTATGGCAACAATGAAGTCGGGCAATTAGCCACAGTACTCAATGACACGCTGGAAAAACTCAGGCAATCGCTACGCCGCGAACGCTTGTTCACCAGTGACGTCAGCCATGAGCTACGCACCTCATTGATGGTGATCAGCACCTCATGCGAAGTCATGTTGGCCAACCCGGCCTTGCAGGAAGCGCAGCGGGGACAATGGTCGCGCATTCACGGTGCGTGCCTAGACATGATCAGCCTGGTAGAAACCTTTCTCGCCCTGGCTCGCGAGGAACACCAGGAAACTGCCACCCGCGCCATCACCACTGCCGAATGCGCCCAGGTGCAATACGAGAAATGGCTACCGGAATTCAACAAGAAAGGCCTGCGACTTGAATTAGTAGCGCATGTACATTCAAACACCCGCTACAACCAAGTGTTCCTGGAAACCGTCATGTCTAACCTTTTGCGCAATGCTCTGCATTACACCGAGCAAGGCCACGCCTGCCTCATCGTGGATGCACATGGCTTTACGATTGAGGATAGCGGTGTCGGCATTGCAGCAGAACACCAAGCCCTCATCCTCAGCCCATTCACGCGGGGACCAACTGCCCGCGGCAATGGCCTTGGTCTTGGCTTATCGCTGGTAGAGCGCATCTGCCAGCGGCAACAATGGACACTGCACATCACATCGCGCCCGCAAGAAGGCAGTATTTTCCAGATACGGCTTGCGCCTTAACATAAATTTAACATTGTTATGACCATCACTTAACGCCACCTCATTCACTATTGCATCTGATAACAATTATCAAATTCATCTCGATTTAGTTGCTACATATTAAGCAGCAGATCGGCGTCGATATTTCAATTGGGAGTTTTCAGATGCAACACCGTCCTTGCTCATTCCGGGTCAAACCCGCTGTCGCGTGTATCGCGATGGCTTTTAGCTGCATGTCTGCACACGCCGCCGATGACAGCACCACCACGTTGCCGGAAGTGCAAGTGGTCGAAAAAGCCGAACACGCAATCACCCAAGGCTACGTTACCAAGCGTAGCCGCACTGCCACACGTACCGACACCGAGCTGCGTGACATTCCGCAATCGCTCACCGTTGCTACACCTGAACTGATGCGCGACCAGGCCGTGCAAAATCTTGCTGATGTTGTACGTTATACCCCAGGCGTAGGTGCAGCCCAGGGTGAAGGCAACCGCGAGACTTTCATCTTCCGCGGCATGACCACCACTGGCGATTTCTTCATTGATGGCGTACGTGATGATGTGCAATATTATCGCGACCTCTACAACATCGAACGCGTTGAGGTACTGAAAGGGCCAAACGGCATGACCTTTGGTCGCGGCGGTGCTGGCGGTCTGATCAACCGGGTAAGCAAGGAAGCTGGCTGGACTGATATCCGCCAAGTCTCCCTGCAATACGGCATGTTCGACCAGGCGCGCGGTACAGTTGATTACAACCAAGCGATCAATGACGCCGCCGCCATACGTATCAACGCCATGTATGAAGATGGCAACAGTTACCGTGATGGCGTATCACTTGAACGCAAAGCCATCAACCCAACCATCACCCTGAAACCTAGCGACAAAACCAAGATCGTTTTAGGGGTGGAATACTTCAAGGATGAACGCACTGCTGACCGCGGCATTCCTTCTTTCAACGGCCGCCCGGTCGACACCAAGGATTCCACCTTCTTCGGCAATGCCCGCAAGAGCCCAACCCACACCGAAGTCAGCGCTTTCAATGCCCTGCTTGAACATGCGTTCGACAATGGCCTCATTCTGCGCAACCGCACGCGTTATGCGGATTACAACAAGTTTTACCAGAATGTGTTTGCTGGTAGCGCCGTCAGTAATAGTGGCACATTGAGCCTATCCGCCTACAACAATGCCACCGAGCGCGATAGCTTGTTCAACCAGACTGACTTCATCTACAAGGCCACCACTGGCAGCGTAGAGCATGAGCTGATGTCTGGTGTGGAACTGAGCCGCCAGGTGACAACTAACTTCCGCGAGACGGGCTATTTTAATAATAGTGCCACCAGCACTACCGTCTCGCTCGCTAACCCTACCACCAATCTGCCAGTGACTTTCCGCCAAAGCACGACCGATGCTGACAACCACACCGTCACCACGACCCAGGCCGTGTATTTCCAGGACCAGATCAAGTTCAATGAGCAATTCCAAGCCATTGTTGGCCTGCGTTATGACGATTTCGACACGGATTACCGCAACGACAGGTTGGCCTCCGGGGCTGCCAACCACAAGATCAAGACCAGTGATGACCTGTGGGCACCACGCGCTGCCGTGATCTATAAACCATTGGCAGCACTGTCGCTGTACACAAGCTACAGCGAAGCCTATGTACCACAAGGCGGTGACCAGCTTTCCGGCCTGACTGCGGATAACAAGAGCTTCGATCCCGAGAAATTCAAGAACTACGAAATCGGTGCCAAGTGGGATATCACCCCTCAGCTAGCGTTCACCGCCGCCGTGTACAAACTGGAGCGCCTCAACCAGGTCACCAATGACCCTGTCGTCACGGGTCAATTCATCAAGATTGATGGGCAGGAAAGCAAAGGCATTGAGCTGGGCTTGAATGGCAAGCTCACATCCGCCTGGAGCGTGGCTGGTGGCTATGCTTACCAGGATGCGGAAATTTCCAGCCAAGTGGGTGCCAACAGCAGCAGCTCTCGCATTCTGACCGGTACCGATGTTGGCCTGGTGCCACGTCACTCCTTCTCGCTATGGAACCGTTACGACATCAACGAGACATGGGGCGTTGGCCTGGGCATCATTAGCCGCAGCGAAATGTATGCCGCTACACCCACAGCCACCACTTCGGTGACACTGCCTGGCTACACCCGCCTTGATGGCGCGGTGTTTGCCCAGCTAGACAAAAATCTGCGCCTGCAAATCAACGTGGAAAACCTGCTTAATAAGGACTACTACTTGTATGCGCATAATGCCAACAACATCACTCCGGGCGCACCTACCCTGGCCAGAGCGACCTTGATCTATAACTTCTGATCGACACAGATCTGTATTGTAAAGTAGTTGGTTAAGACGGGCCGGCATCTGATGATGTCGGCCTTTTTTATGGATACCTGATCAGTGACTGGAATAGCATTCAGCACAAACAGCCACCAGCGTCACCATGTGAGTTAGCAACGCTCACGAATTCACAGAGACTACGATGCAACGTGGTAGCAATAAACAGCGACATTGCCGCGTAACAGTTTGCCTTACAGGCATATTGAGAAAGTTAAGATAGGCAGACCCAATCCCACCAGCATATCTGCCCTATTTTTTATTGGCAGCTTCTGGCAACACAAAGCCCTTGGGCAACAAGACCCACATGCGTCCTTCCTGCTTCATGGCTCCTGCCTGCTGACCTGCAGCATCGCCCGCTCCCCAGAAGAAGTCGGCACGCACGCCACCTTTGATCGCACCACCGGTATCCTGTGCCAACACCAGGCGATTAAGAGGAGTACTGCTATTCGGATAGGTGGTCGCGAGGAATACCGGCGCACCTAGCGGAATAAACTTGGGATCAACCGCAATGACACGTTCTGCCAAGATAGGTACGCCCAATGCGCCCAGGGGGCCAGGCAGGTTAGGCGGCAATTCACGGAAGAAGACATAGCTGGGGTTGGTATTAAGCAATTCCTGCAACTTAGCAGGGTTTTGTCGCCCCCATTGCTTGATGCCTTGCATGGAAGCCTTATCCAGCGTGAGCTCGCCACGCTCGACCAAAGTACGGCCTATGGATTGATAGCTCATGCCATTCTGGTCAGCATAGCCAACATGAACGGCCTCGCCATTATCCAGCTGTACCAAGCCGGAACCCTGCACTTGCAGGAAGAATAATTCCACTGGGTCATTAACCCACAGCAGCTCACGGCCTGCCACTGGCGCCATGCCATTTTCTATCTCTGCGCGCGTGTAATAGGGCACCAACTTGTTGCCGACAACACGACCACGCACGCGCTTATTGGCGAGCTCTGGAAACAGACCGGCCAATTCCACAGTGATCAGATCATCCGGGCGGGCATAGAGTGGATAGCGATATTGTGCCGTCTTGACGCGGCTCCCCTTGAGTAGGGGTTCGTAATAGCCTGTGACTAAACCAGCGTCACGCCCTTCCTGGGTCGTTGCCTGGTAGACATTGAAATATTGCTGGAAATAAGCCTGTACCTGCGACTCGGTAGGGCGCTGCGGCAAGCGCGTAGCCGCCTCACACGCCGCCTGCCATGGTTGGCGGTTTTTCAAGGTATTACACCCTAGCAGCCAGGCTGGCCAGGCGGCACTGAGCTGTGCCTGTTCGAATCCAGCCAGGTCTTGCCAATGCGCAGGCTTAAGCAAGCCATAATCAGGAATCTTGCTGGTAGGCACTTGTGTAGACGGTGGTTGCTTGGGCTGCTCAGGAACAGGTGAGGAGGGCGCTGGCAATTCCGGACACTGGCAGGGTTGCTCCACCTTGACGTGCTGATGCCCGCCGCAGGCGGTTAACAACAATGCCAATAGCCATGCTTGCTTACGCAAGCCATAAAAAAAGATGTTCATGAATCAGTGCAATACGCGCGGCATATTGAGTGTAAAAGGCGCGATCTCGCTATCGAACTGCGTGCCATCTTCCGCCGTGATGTGATAGAAACCGCGCATCTCACCCACCGGCGTACTCAGCATGGTCCCGCTGGTATATTGAAAATGTTCGCCAGGCTGAAGCAATGGCTGCTGACCAATGACACCCAGGCCACGTACTTCCTGTGTTTTGCCCTCTGCATCGGTGATGATCCAGTGACGACTGATCAATTGCGCCGCCACGTTACCGATATTCTCGATCCGCACGGTATAGGTGAACACATAGCGATTTTGCTCTACATCAGATTGATCAGGCACAAACGCTGTCTCCACCTTCACAGAAAATGCATAGCGCTTGTCCTTGGTCATTTGTTTTCCTTATCCTAGGCTTATCCAATCAAGCCGCTGGTAGGCGAGCTAGGCGAAGCGGAGTAGAGCTTGCGTGGCATACGTCCGGCCAAGAAGGCTTCGCGGCCAGCTTCTACGGCTTTCTTCATGGCACCTGCCATTAGCACCGGGTCTTTTGCTGCGGCAATCGCAGTGTTCATGAGCACGCCCTGACAGCCTAACTCCATGGCAATGGCGGCATCTGAGGCCGTACCCACCCCGGCATCGACCAACACAGGAATCTTGGCATTCTCGATAATGATCTGCAAATTCCACGGATTGAGAATACCCATGCCGGAACCAATCAGCGATGCCAGCGGCATCACCGCGGCACAGCCCATCTCTTCAAGCTGCTTGGCAATGATAGGGTCGTCAGAACAATAGACCATGACATCGAAGCCATCCTTGATCAGCGTTTCCGCCGCCTTGATGGTTTCCAGCATATTGGGGTAGAGCGTGTTGGGGTCGCCCAGCACCTCAAGCTTAACCAGTTTGTGGCCATCCAACAATTCGCGAGCTAGGCGCAGGGTACGCACGGCATCGTCTGCGCTGTAACAGCCTGCCGTATTCGGCAGGTAAGTAAATTCTTCCGGCGGCAGGTAATCAAGCAAGGAGGGCTCGCCTGCATTCTGGCCAATATTTGTACGGCGGATTGCCACCGTGATAATCTCGGCCCCGCTGGCATCAATCGCCGCACGCGTCTGCTCAAAATCCTTGTATTTACCAGTACCCACCAGCAAGCGAGAGTTGTAACTCTTGCCCGCAATATTCAATGTATCCATTTAACCGCCTCCTACTGCGCCCACGATTTCAAGTTTGTCGTCATTACTCAGCACCGCTTCGGCAAAACTGCCGCGTGGCACGATCTCACCGTTGCGCTCAATCGCAAGACGCTTGCCGGTCAGCCCCAGCTTTTCTACCAGGTCGCCCACCGTGAGCCGTTCAACATCGAACTGCCGTGGATTTCCATTGATGGTCAGATGAATCAATTGATACTACCTTAAAGAGGTTACCTTAACTGCCAAAAGCGGCTAAGTGCTTAAGTGAAATGAACGATATAGAGATGAGCAGCTCCGCTGCCAACAGAGCGATATTTTACGTAGGTTAATGGGTAATTAGCAAACCAGACGCATAATCAGCAGGCTGAAATGCTTGAATAAGCAGCTATTTCCCCAGCTTCTCTCAACATTGCCTAGGCAACGCCGATACTAAGATAAGAACATGGGCCTCATGCCCTCCACCGCCCTGCTTGACGCGATATTCGGCGCCATATAGGCTTCGGCAGGTTATACAGGGCGAAAACCACGAGAAAATAAGACAAGGCAAAGAAATTGTCAGATCAGCCATCCGCACATTCACAGGCGTTGTTCAAAGCCGGCCTCGCTGCCGAGGCAGAGCACAACTACCTGGAAGCCTTGTCAAATTACACCGCATCACTAGAAGCTGGCGCTAGCCAACTGCAGACTTGGCTCAAAATCGGCCACCTGTTCCTGCGCACCATGAAATACCAGCAGGCAGCCGAAACCATGGAGTTCGTGCTGGGCATGGACCCGTCAAGCATTGAAGCCATTTACGGCCTAGCCATTGCCTATTTCTACCTGGGTCGCCATGAAGAAGCCTGTGCCTTCATCGACCATGCAGCGGAAATGCAACCGGATAACGCCACTTACGCACTGGATCGCGCCAACATTCACTCCATCGCCAAGCCAGATCCGGCCCGCAAGCGCCAGCTTTATGCAGAATGGGGGCAACGCTTTGCCGATCCGCTAGGCAAGCTGGCCCTGCCATTCGACTATGACCGCGCCCCTGATCGCACATTGCGCATCGGCTATGTCTCTGGCGATATGCGTGACCACGCCGTGGCGTATTTCATGGAACCAGTGCTGGCTCACCACGACGCGGCGCAAGTCGATGTTTTCGTCTACTCCACCAGTCCACACCAGGATGCCGTCACTGACAAACTGAAAAAACTGGTGCCACATTGGCATGATGTCTCAAAGCTTAGTGACCAGGCACTGCATACCCTGATTCGCCAACATAAGATCGACATTCTGGTAGACCTTTCCGGCCATACCCAGGGTCACCGCCTGTTTACCTTTGCACGCCGCGCTGCGCCAGTGCAAGTGACCTGGCTGGGCTATGTCGGTGGTACGCTAGGCATGCAGGAAATGGATTATCGCCTGACCGACTGGAGCATGGACCCAGCGGGTAGTGAGCAATTTTACGTTGAAAAACTATTCCGCCTGAACTGCATGGCCAGCTATATCCCGCCTGCCAACGCACCACTTGAACCCTTGCCCCCCATGCTGCAAGGCAACCAGCCCACGCTGGCTTCGCTCAATAGCTCGCGCAAACTCACCGATGAAGCCCTGCTGGTATGGAAGCGCATCCTCGCAGCACGTCCAGATGTGCAGTTGCTCATTCATGTACAAGAACAATCCGCTGAAGATGCCGTAAACACCATAGAACCACGCTTGGTCAGGTTGGAGATGCCATTGGACCGCATCATCGTCTCGCCCATGGTGCCCATGGATGAATTCATGACGCGCGGGCAGATCGTCGATATTGCCCTCGACAGCTTCCCGGTATCCGGCGGCACCACGACCTTGCATAGCCTATGGATGGGGCTGCCGGTGATTGCGATGGATGCCACCGACGCCGTGGCTGCATCAAGCGCCGCTATACTCAAGGGCCTGGGTTTGCAGGAGTGGGTGGCAAGCAGCGAAGATGACTATGTCACCAAGGTACTCAACCTGCTTGATGCCCCAGAACGGCTCACCGCGTACCGCGCACGCGCACGCCAACTGATGCAGCACTCCACGCTCATGGATTATGCGGGTCGCTGCCATGACCTGGAAACCGCTTACCGACAGCTCTGGCTTAATTGCCTGCTGGGCAAACCCAAATTTCTCGGCGTTCATACTCCCTATACGGAAGACCTTCAACAACTGCGCAGTGCCTACGAAGAAAGACAAGGGCAAACGATATGAACAAGCATGCTGCCATCCCGTTATTGACACCATTGCTGCCTGACCGGCAAGCGCTTGCCCCATATCTGGCTCAACTGGACCACAACCGCCACTACTCCAACTTTGGCCCGCTCAATAACGCCCTGGAATCACGGATCGCAGACATATTTGCAGAGCATGGCGCTTATCCGCTACACGTCACGACCACCAGCAGCGCAACGCTGGGGCTGGAACTGGTGCTCAGTAGCCTGGATTTACCACCCGGCAGCAAGGTGATCGTGCCCGCCCTGACTTTTGTTGCCTCACTGACGGCCATTATCCGCGCTGGCTACACACCGGTCATTGCCGATATTGACCCCGACAGTTGGTTGCTCACCCCTGAAATCGCCACCGAGGCTGCCGTACAAACCGGCGCCAGGGCAGTCTTGGCTGTCGCTGCATTTGGGCAACCACAGGATACCAAGCGCTGGAGCCATTTCCAGCAACAGTCTGGCATCAGGGTGCTGATTGATGCCGCAGGTGCATTTGGCAGCCAGTGGGTAGAAGCGCCTGATATCCCGGTGGTTTACAGCATGCATGCCACCAAATCGCTGGCAGCAGGCGAGGGCGGGCTGGTCGTCAGCGGCGACAATGTCATCAATGCCAATGTCCGCCAGCTCAGCAACTTCGGCATTAACCTGGATTCCAATGCTGGCTTCCCAGTCGGACACCTGTCATTTGTCGGTAGCAATGCCAAGCTCTCGGAATACCATGCCGCCGTAGCGCATGCCAGCCTGGACCAATGGGATGCCCAAGCGCAATTGAGGCAAAACATTTACCGCGATTACCGTCAGGCACTCGCAGATGCCTGCGGTGACCAACTACAATGGCAGGCAGGTATTACGCTGGCCGCGCCGACGATTTTCTGCCTGCGCATGGCTGCCGATGCACGTGACCGCCTGGAAGCGATATGCAAGCAACGCCACATCGCTACCCGACGCTGGTATCAACCCTTGCTGCACCAGCATGCAGCCAAGGTGGCACCCATCATCAAGCAACCTACACCCGTGGCAGAAGCCGTGGCCTCTGGCCTAATCGGCTTGCCGTTTTCACCGTTCCTGAGCCGTGAAGATATCACTCGTGTTGTCGAAGCCACTTGCCTGGCGACGGCAAACTTAACTTTAGCGCATCAATCCCAGTGAGAATAACCATGGACAACATCGAAACCTTTATTAAGAAATTCATTACCGCTGTCGACTTCCAGGAAGCCGTCGAGATTGAACCCGACACCAAGCTGGCCGACTTGCCGGAGTGGGATTCCCTGGCAGCACTTGGCGTGATCGTCATGTTTGACATGGAATATGGCAAGACCATCACCGGCGAGCACCTGAAACAAGCGAGCACCGTGCAAGACCTTTACCAACTGCTAGCCTAGGATTCCGCCATGGCCACCTCTACACTCAAGAACGTACGCTTTGCCGGCATGGCGACCTGCGTGCCCAAGCAGGTCGTGCATAACGTCAATGATGTGCCGCCCCACCTGCGCTCAGAGCGCGAGAGGCTGGTACGCAACATCGGTATCGAAACGCGTCGTGTCTGCCCGGAGTGGCAATGTTTTTCCGACTTGGCCTACGATGCCGCCGACAAACTACTCAATGAACTGCAATGGTCACGCGACGAGATCGGTGCCTTGATCGTCGTGACGCAATCGCCAGATTACCTGGTACCGGCCACCGCCATCATCCTGCAAGATCGGTTAGGCCTAGCGCACTCCACGATTGCCTTTGACGTCAACCTTGGCTGTTCTGCTTACCCGTTTGCACTACAGCTTCTGGGCAGCATGATTGCCTCAGGCGCGATCAAGAAAGGCTTGATCCTGCTCGGTGATCGCTCGAGCTACAAGCATAAAGATCCGCTGAAAGATCCGTTGTTTTCCGATGCTGGCACTGCCACAGCACTGGAATATCAGGAAGGCGCGGCACCCATGTACTTCGACCTCAACAGTGACGGCAGCGGCTACAAGGCCATCATCGTGCCTGTCGGTGGGCACCGCAACCCGTTCCAGCTTGAGCACGGCATTGCGCGCAAAGGAGATGACGGTTTCTGGCGTTCAGACTTGGACCTGCTGCTTGACGGCCCTGCGGTGATCAGTTTCTCTACACAGCGCGTGCCCCCGATGGTGGAAAACCTGCTGAACTACGCTGGCATCCCCAAGGAGGATGTGGATTACTTCATCTTCCACCAGGCCAACCGCATGATCAATGAAACCATCCGCAAAAAACTGGGCCTGCCAGAAGAAAAAGTGCCCTCGACCTTGCGTGAATTCGGCAATACCAGCGGTGCCTCATTGCCAGTGACAGTCACAGTGCGCCTGCGCGAGGCATTGGCTAACGGCAACCAGCGCCTGCTGTTCTGCGGCTTTGGTGTAGGCTTGTCCTGGGGTGGTGCTATCGTCGATATTGAAAACGCCATCTTCCCAGAGCTCATCATTGCATGAGCCTGATGATGGTATGAGTATCATGCAGGATCCATTTTCACTGGCTGGCAAGCGTGTGCTGGTGACAGGCGCATCTTCTGGCATAGGCAGGCAGATCGCCATCACATGCTCGCAGATGGGCGCACACATGATTATCACGGGCCGCAACCCTGCGCGCTTACAGCAAACCGCCGATCAACTCGATGGTTCAGGCCATACAATGATCCCCGCCGATCTTTCGGGGCAGCCAGGCATAGATCAAATTGTCACCGATGCTGGCGAACTACACGGCGTCGTCCATGCGGCAGGCATCTCCAAACTAGTGCCTTTCCGCCTGATCAACAAATCACATTTAGACGAGATATTCGATAGCAATACCTTTGCCCCCATATTGCTCACCAAAGGCTTGCTGGCAAAAAAACGTATCGCATCGCATGGCTCTATTGTCTTCATCTCGGCACTGGCATCGCATAGTGGGGCCATCGCCACTGGCGCTTATGCTGCCAGCAAATCGGCATTACTGGGCGCGATGCGCACACTAGCCATCGAAACCGCCAAGCAGGGCATACGCACCAACTGCATTGCGCCTGGCTATGTGCGCACTCCCATGCTAGATGGCTTGGCCCATGGCGGTGCCAACATGGATGAACTCATCGCCCGCACGCCGCTGGGTATAGGCAAGCCAGAGGATGTAGCCTATGCCACCGTGTTCTATCTCGCGGATGCCAGCCGGCATATTTCCCGCAACTACACCTTTGTCGATGGTGGGTTGAGTATTCCGCTGGATATACACGCATGAGTCACCCAGCCTTTTCATTGCAAGGTAAAACCATCCTGCTCAATGGCATGGATTCTGCCTTAGGGCAAATCATTGCTGAGATGTGCAGCCAACGTGGTGGCCATCTAATGGCTACTCCGCAAGAAGAGCAGATTCATGGGTTGGTACATTGCATTGACCAACAACTGGCTTCTAACGTCGCCGATCTCAACGAACCTGCACTCATGCAGGTGATGCAGTCCAACGTCATCCAGCCAGTCATGCTGACACAACAACTACTGCAAAATGGTCGCTTAGCACCGCAGGCCTCCATCGTCTTTCTGCTCTCGACGGCGGCCCACATGGGTGCAGCAGGGCAGGGGGCTTATGCCGCCAGCAAGGCGGCACTAAACGGCATCATCCAATGCCTGGCGATGGAGCAGGCTGCCCAAGGCATTCGCGTCAACGGCATTTCGCCCCGCCCCGATGCTGCGCTCTGGCCTGATGTCGCCAATAGCGTAGTGTTCCTGTTATCCGATGCCAGCCGTTGGATCACGGGCACCCGCCTGATGATCAATGGCAGCGTGACAGAGGCAGCCGCATGAAAAAACTTTACATCATTGGTGCCGGCGGTTGGGGCAGGGAAGTGTTGATCCTGCTGCGCGACCATGCTGACTGTGGCATAGCTTGGGATATTACTGGCTTCCTTGATACCCGCCCACACATGCTGGACGGTATCGACTGCGGTACCGGCATCGTCGGCAACCCATTAACGCATCAACCGCAGGAAGACGAGTTATTTGTCTGTGCCGTCGGCCTACCCAATGGACGGCAAGCGTTTGCAACACCTATCCTTGAAAAAGGCGGTCAGTTCTTCACCTTGCACGACGCACCACTGGGCTGGATCAGTGTACGTGTGGACATTGGACATGGCGCTATCCTCTCGCATCGAGTACAAGTCAGCCCCGATGTGCACATCGGCGACTTTGCCAACATTCACAGCGCCAGCATCCTTAGCCATGATGTACGCATCGGCGACTTTGCACAGATTGGCGCCATGGTATTCATTGGTGGTGGCGCACAGATTGGCGACCATGCCATCGTGTACCCTCATGCCACGATTACCCCAGGCATCAAGATCGGCGAGGGCGCCACCGTGGGTGCAGGCGCAGTAGTGATCAAAGACGTACCGCCCGGTGCCACCGTGTTCGGTAACCCGGCCAAAATCATTTTTTAACCGCGCAGATACTCCAGGAAACCGCTGATGCAATCGCGCATGCACCCCAAATACTACCTATCGCAAGAAATCTTCGATCTCGAGCAGACCAAGATTTTTCGCAAAGTTTGGCTGTTTGCCGGCCTCACGTCACTGGTCGCGGAAAACAACGCTTTCATTACACGCAAGATTGCTGGCATTCCCGTCGTCATCCAGAATTTCAAGGGCGAGATCAAGGCATTTGAAAATGTCTGCCTGCATCGCAGTGCGCCATTGCAGCAAGGGTTTTGTGGGCGCCGTGCCTTGGTCTGCCCCTATCATGCGTGGAGCTACGACGCGAATGGCGCAATCAAGAACATCCCTGACTGTGAGGCGATTTATCGCTTCAGCGCTGAAGAAAAGCAATCGTTGAAACTACGTGAATTTGCCTTGAGGCAGGTTGGCAATTTGCTTTTCATCAACCTGAGTACAGAACCAATGGCGTTCGAAGAGCAGTTCAGGCCAGAGTTTATTGCCTTGTTGGAAAGCGCTGCACAGTCATTTGACACCGAGGTGATGGTGACCACCTGGCATGCCAAGTTCAATTGGAAACTGGTGTATGAGAACCTGCGCGACTTTAACCACATCAAGTTCCTGCATGCTAAAAGCTTAGCAGCAGTAGCCGACTTCCCATTCCAGGCTGCCAGCCAGGCAGATCTGGCACTAACGCCATTAGAAGACACCTCTGCCACAGGCCTGCGCAAGACGATGCATCCCTTCAGCTATGGCGGCCCTGAAGGTGCTATCGACGAGATTCGACCAGTCCCCTGGCTAAACCAAGTCGAACGCTGGGGCTCGGAAGATGCCTATTTCAACTGGCTGGCCTACCCCAATCTGCATATGGCTTCTGGCAATGGGGGCTACGCATTTACCATCGAACATCATATTCCTGTCGCGCCTGGTCAAACCGATATCGAGATCTATTTCGTCACGGCAAAAAAGAAACAGCCTTATGCCGCGTCATACCAGGTTCTACTATCCAATATGCACTACAGCAAAACTATCCTGACCGAGGATATTGAGATGCTGGAACAAGTGCAATCTGCGCTGCATATTGACGCGCCAATACCGACTCAAGGCGCATACGAAAGCACCAATCGCCAGATCGAACGCTGGTACACAGCATTAATGGAGACCGAGCATGAACTCTAGATGGATTGTAGGTGCAGGTGACCACCTAGACCTGGTCTTTCATGCCTGGACACAAGCATGCCCTAACGAGCATATACAAAAAGTCGAAGTGCCCCAGGGAGCAGATTATGAATTTGACTTGTCCATTTTCAACACCTTGAATCCAGAACTTGGCGATGTATTTATTGCGTTTGACGATCGTTTTGGCAATTTCAAGCGGATGGAGCTGTTTCGCGCTGCATTAGAGCGTGGTTTTACCCTTGCCTCCTTCATCAGCACCAGCGCAAATATCGGCCAAGATGTCACGCTAGGCAAAAATGTCTTCATCGGCCCACAAGCTGTTATCGGCCATGGTTGCAAGCTGGACTACAACAGTGTTGTGCATGCTGGTGCGCACATTGGTGCCAATAGCCGCGTACGCGCATCCGTATGGATAGAGCCTGGCGTACAAATCGGCGCAAGGGTTGAAATCGGCGCTCATGCGATTATCCGCACGGGTGCCATCGTGCGTAGCGGAATCAAGGTAGGCAAGGGTGCAGAATTGGGCTGGCCACAGCTATATAGCGCTGATATCGCAGACAAAACCGTCTATGACACTCGCTATGATGAACCGATCTTTGTTTACGGTAGCTAATCATGCAGTCCCGCATGCGGCCCGAGTATTACCTTTCGCAAGAGATTTTTGACCGTGAGCAAGCAAAAATCTTTCGCAAAATGTGGCTGTTTGCAGGCTTAAAGGCACTAATACCCGATCATGGCCACACCATGGTCCGCATGCTTGCTGGCTTACCAATCACGATCAGTAATCACCATGGAGTATTTCAGGCTCATCTTGGACAAGAACCCCAAGCCATCGATGCCGTTGGGCAGCTCTTGTTTGTTAATCTTGCTCCATCCCCGATGCCGATTCATGATCAATTTTCTCCCAGCTTTTTCTCATCCCTGGAAAGCTGTTCCACCGCCTGGGGGCCTGAAGTGTTACATACGGTTTGGCATGCCAGATTTAACTGGAAGCTCATCTTTGAAAACCTGCGCGACATGAATCACGTGCGCTTCCTGCACGGCGGTCATTTTGCCAATTATCTGGAGATGACCGTTCCCGTGCCGGAAAAATTAGCAGAGGAGGCCACACAACCGCTTGCCGACACCTCCGCACCCAGCCTGCGCGCCGAACTACGCCGCTTTAACTGGGGAGGAGCCACGCCAGCCCTCATTCCCCATCGCCGCAAAGTACCCTGGCATGCCATGGTGCAACCTTGGGGTGGCGAAGATCGTTACTATGACTGGCAGGCTTACCCCAACCTGCACATTGCCAGCGGTAATGCCGGACACTCTTTTACCTTAGAGTGTTACACCCCTGTGGCACCTGGCAGAACAGATGTTGAGCTATTCTGGGTCATGGCGCGCAAAACCCAGGACTTTGATTTTTCTGCCCAAGCCCTACTCGCCAACATGCATGGCAGCAAGAAAATCGTCGGGGAAGATATTGCCATGCTGGAAGCCATACAGCATGTGCTGCATGGCCAGGCACCCATGCCTCATCAAGGTGCCTATGAAGCACAAAACAGTTTGATCGAGCGTTGTTATTCCGCCCTGATGGACACTCATGCTGAAATCTAACATTCCAGAGAGCCTTGTCACGACGCCTTGTACAGTACCCGACAAGCACCTTATCTCCATCCTCAGGCAAACAAACATGATTGCCCGCAATACTTTGAATCCAGGAAAAAGCTGATGAACAACCTGATTCATGCGCTACAAACACAATTATTCCAGGCTGTTGAAAGCCCAGAACCTATCATTGAGCAATTGGAAAGTCGTGCCGTATTTCTGCTTGCCCCATTGTCCATGCTAGGGCAAGCGCACGGTGCAAGTATCGCAAGCGCATGTTCTGGATTAGTTGCTGCTATTGATGATGTATCCACTGAGGCTACTATTCATAGCGCACCTCGCTGGACTAGCGCTCAATTCATCGCGCTGGCTCGCGCCTATCCCGATGCCATTGCCCTCGATTTTTCCTGCAATCCAGGCACGCGCGGGCTAGTGCAGAAATTATGCAAAGAGGCGGGAATAGAGCGCTTTGATTGCGTTGTAGCACAGGCACAACTAAAGCGCTGGGCGGTGTATGAGGCCGTCGGCACCTATAGACGCCGCACCTTGGAACGCTTCGACGATTTCCTGAAGCTAGCAGACCGATTTGACGATGATTTGAGCCGCGCCACGCTCTATGCCAATCTACTATTCCGCGTGACCTATGATCGTAGCCATTTACTGCAAATCTGGGCAAACCCGGCGGACGAATATTTTTCATACTATCCTGATGGCAATACCTTCCAGTTAGGTAACCGCGAACATTATTGCGACTGCGGCGCTTATCGCGGGCCAATTGTACAAAAATTTCTTGAGGTGACGGCTCATCAATACGCAAGCATCACCGCCTTTGAACCCGACCCCGCCAATTTTGCGATACTCCAGCAGCTTTCTCGACACCCACTACACAACTTTCATGCCATTAACAAAGCAGTCTCCAATGAGCCGGGCGAATTATCATTTCACAGCGACGGCAGCATGGGCAGCCATGTCTCGAATCAAGGCAATATTTCAGTCGCCACCACTAGGCTGGATGATGAGCTGGAAGCACTGACGTTCTTGAAATTGGATGTAGAAGGGTTTGAACCGCAAACCTTGCAAGGCGCGGCCAGGTTATTACGTACACACCGCCCCCGTATTGCTGCAGCCGCTTATCATGCAACCCATGATGCACTGAAAATTGTCGAGCAGATCGACCAGCATGCCGGAGATGACTACCATTACCGCCTGCGACAGCATTATGGTAGCTACTACTACGATCTCGTGCTGTACGCCTCTCCCATCGCTGGAGTCGAACCACCCCCTCAGGCATGCTAGATCGATGACCGCCGCTACCATGCCTCCACTCATTTCAGTCGTCATTCACGGCCCAATACAAAAAAGCCTGCTTACACAGGCTATTGAGTCGGTAAGTACGCAAGGCATAGAGCATCTGGAACTTTTGATTGGTGACAATATAGCAGCGGCTCAAGGCGAATATATCGCCTTTCTGGCAACAACCGACTTGTTTGAGCCAGGCGCTCTCAAAGCCCGCTTGAACTATCTGCTGAGCAATCCAGACACCGATCTCATCCACAGCCCAGTTAAACTCATCAACATGGATGGCAACGATCTTGGCGCAGTGATTACACGCCCCAAAGCCATCACATTTGATGCTGCGATCAATCCTATACACCTCAGCGGCGTTATGGGCAAAACCAAATTGTTCCGCGGCCTGTCTTTATCCCAGGACCCAGCACTTGGCTGGTATCAGGGTTGGTGGCTTTTTGCCCAGGTGTTGAGTAGTGGGGTCAGATCGGAGTACATCGAGCAAGGCGGTGCACAACATAGAGTTTGCCAAACACAAACGCTATACCTGGAACTACAGCGTCATCAAGCTGCACTAGACGTGGTACTCGGCTGGATATATGCACCGGGCCATACCGTCATTACAAACCCCGGATGTAGATTTCCTCCATTCACTGTAGCAACAAGGCTGCGCGAGCTTTCAATGTTCATCTGGTGCCTGATCAGTGGCAATGCTCATGTGTGTCGCTCCATGATGGAAAACTCAGGGCTAGTCGCATTCATCAACACGTGGTTAGTGAAATCCCTACGCGATGAAATCTACTTACAACTTGCCTACTACTATCAGGTCAACCTCAGAAGCCAGCCAGAACAATTGGCACAAGAAACGAAAGCCACTATTGTGCAACATGCGATGGTGCTGGGCTTGCGCCAGCAAGCACCCTCGTTGCTGTTAGCCGTATGTGAATGTTTCGACATCCCTTACCCACAGGAACAGACAGCTACATTGGCCGACTTGAACGATATAGCACCGGCCAGTGTGCACACCTCTAGCCCTTGGGTACTGATCACCAGCTTCCGCACGCATGGCGCAGCTGATGAAATACAAAACTGCGCGCAAATCCTGCTCGACAATTGCGGCACAGCAGGAATAGACCAAGTACATGTGCTACTGGAAGGCCCGCCCAGCGTACTGGAAAATTTACTCGCTACTGCACAAGCGCAAGCCCTGCACTCGTATCGGGAAAGCGGCAAACTCATTTTCTCACCCATCTCTTCGCGCCCGGATTACAAAACCCTGTTTGACTACGCCAATACACTTGGCAAAGTGAGCGCCGCCATCGTCAATGCCGACATGCGCCTAACGGAAACTGCCGTGCACCAAATGAACGCGGGGCGTGCTGCCGATGGCCACCCCATTTATGCCTTAACACGCTGGAACCAGACCAAAACCGGAGATTTCTTGCAAGGCATGCAAGCACATCCACCCTGGCCACAATGGCCGCCAGATGCGCGGCACTATTTTGAGAAACATTGCCTGTCTTACGACTGCTATGTGTTTGACACGCCGATATCCGTCCCGCCAGAGCTGGCCTCGGTGTCCATGGCGACTTACGGCTGCGATACCGCGATTGCCGCCATGTTACGTACTGAAGGCTACCCAATTCACAATCCCTGCCTCTCCATTCAGACCCTGCACTTGGATGAGAAAATTCGTGATTATGCCGGTGCACAAGGCCAGCAGGACTTATCCAATAACGTCGCTGCTTTTGGAGCAACGATCATGCGTCGCTATGCCCAGCACCCGATATACGCACACAGTTTGCAGCAGCTATCAGCCCTGGACAAGCAAACAGCCTGGCTGGGCGGCCCAGGAAACAGCGATGTCATGCACACAATTTTCCTCAATTTGGGGGCCACACCTTGGACAAAACAAGGGAATTACCCGCCTTTTTCCAGCATTCACATTACGATTCAAGATGGTAATCTGGATACTGCTGAAGAAGCGCTGGCAAACATACTGGTGGCGATTGAACGTAATCTGTTCATTCACTGGGAGTTGAATGGCTTTCCCCAAGGTGGACACATCGCCGACTTGCTGGTTAATCACCCGCGATTCGAGGCCATCGGTTACCCCTTGTTCCGTTACCAGTGGCAAGCGATGGTGCACCGGGACCAAGCCAGCGCCAAGGCGCAACAGGTGCTGGATGGGCTCTGCAAGATGATTGCGGAGATGCTGTGTTAATCACGAAGTGGATCGCATGTTAATGACGCGTCCCTTCATCATTCGCTGTATGCAACATGAGAGATAAATGAAGCATGTTTGATGTCATCCGAAAAGTGGACTATTGGGACGCTCTGAATGACCCTTTCGTGTCAGCCGCGTTGGGACGGTATCCACTCGCCCATGCCAGCAGCCTCAAACATATTCAACAGGCCTGGATGTTGCACAAGCTGAAGCCCGAGCGTCAGCTCAACATCCTGGAAATTGGTGGCAAACAAGACTGGGTGCTGGCCGCGCTGCATAACAGTAACGAACGTTGGAGAATCAAGCCTAGCAATCACTCTCAGCCCACCAGCGATACCCATGCCAGCACTATCGACTTCCGCACCATCCCGGGAAAATTAGGCGCTTTCTCGCCCGAATTGCCTGATGACTATTTCGATATCGTGTTCAGCATCTCTGTCGTTGACCGGGTTTGGCCAGAATATCTATCTGACTTCTTTGCCGATCAGGCACGCGTCATGAAACATGGCGGCATTGCCTATCATGCCATTGATATTTTTGTTGGCGATGAAAGCGTACCCAGACTAGAGCTGAGAATAGATCGCTATCTGGAAAGCATGCAGCAATCCGGCTTGACGCTCATTGACCCAATATCGCTGGTTCGCCCAGTACGCTTTAATTGCGCCATGGCATCCAACAGCAATTTTGAATATTGGTATAGGCGCAGACAATCGCAGATATTCCCTTATCCGGATGACGATGAGGGCGTGCATCAATTCGTCAGTCTTGTTGCCATCATGCAAAAAGCTAGGTAAATCATGTCAACATCCATCACACACCCAGTCGCCATCCACGCCCAGCGCCCATTATCTGCTGTCATCGTCCCAACGACGGATAAGGAAATTGCGCACTTGCTTTTCAACCTACGGTTATGGGATCAAGTAGCCTTCTTTCCCTCGATAATCGATAGGCCAGCAGGGAAGAAACCTGACTTGGTGTTTGCCTTCAGTGGCGACCATTCTCCTGAACTATCGGAGCAGCTTCATCAAGCCTTTACTGCAACACAACATCTGAAAAACTGCTTTTCTCGTCTTGATATTCGTTTCGTCGGCTTGAGCAAAGCCTTGGACTACTATCATAAAGATTACACACTAGCTTTCAGCGGCAAGGGCTCCAAATCCGGCCCGAATGAGCAATTTTTTGAGCTGATGGAGGGATTGGCGCAGGACTATTCCGGGTTTATTTTTTATATGGAATGCGACTGCATTCCCTTGCGGGCAGGATGGCTCGACCGCGTCATCAACACCGCAGCGGGAGATGATGAATCATGGATCATCGGCAGCTATTACCGTGGCATTGACCGCTTAGGCAATCGATTCCGTTTTCACCTAAACGGCAACGCACTGTATCGTGTTGGTGATTCCCGGTTTGTCGATTTTTTAAGAAATGTCTGGCGTCCTACGCTGTATACACTGATAGAGTCTGTTGATAGCCGTTTTGCCTATGACATCGTGCTCAGTTACCTTTTCACTGGCAGTGACTCAATCAGCAGGAATGACGCATGGAAAACCTTTCAGGAAGTAGGACATCGCTTCCGTGCCAGCGCATTGATCCAGAATATTTCTGCCAACTTAGACAACAGCAGGGATGATTTGCCAGCATTGATCCAGAATGTTTTGGCGCATCATCCAGAAACTTTCTTCCTGCACGGGCAGGTTTTCCTGAAACTGATCCAATCCCATACTTCACAAGATAATCCGTTGTCCTGGGAATATATTGTCAATCATGCAACCCTTACACCAGCAATCACCTCCACTTCCACGGACCAAGCATCATGATAGGCAAGCAACTACCATGACCGCTGCTTCGCTCCGTATCCCGGTGCAAATGCTCGGCCAGTCTGGTTGCCGACTGTCCTTCCCTGGCTGCACGGTCTACGTTGACCCCTATTTATCGGACTCGGTAAAAGCGTTGGATGCCCCTGACTTGGATCGCTTGCTGCCCATTCCCATGCAGCCTGAAAGCGTCATGGATGCCGACTGGGTACTCATCACGCACGAACACATCGACCATTGCGATCCACACACCCTACCCAAGCTGGCTGCCGCCTCGCCAAAGGCGCGCTTTATCGGCCCCCAGCCAGTGCTGGCATTGCTAACAGCATGGGGCATCGCACCCGAGCGCCTGTTACTGGCACGCGAACAATGGCAGGACTTGCATGAGGGCTTGCGCGTACATGCCACCCCAGCCGCACACCCAACATTGGAGCGCGATGCCGAAAGCAACCTCATATTCGTCGGCTATGTCCTGGAGTTTAGTCAGCAACGCATTTATCTGGCAGGGGATACCTCTGCGCAGCAGGACGTCATTGATGCACTGAGTGCATTAGGGCCCATCCACACAGCATTCCTGCCGGTCAACGAGCATAACTTCTTCCGTGGTCGGCGCGGCATCATCGGCAATATGTCGGTACGCGAAGCGTTTCAGTTTGCACAGGAAATCGGCGCCAAACAGGTTGTCGCTGTGCATTGGGACATGTTTGCCATCAATACAGTGGAACCAGAAGAAATTCGCCTGCTGCACCAGAAATTGAAGCCAGACTTCGACCTGCTGTTACGCCCCACCAACATCAATCTCGGCACAGTGCGCGCCAGCATCATCATTCGCACCCTGAACGAGGCAAGGCACCTGGAATCAGTGCTGCAAAACATTGCCAGCCAGGAAACCAACGGCTGGGGTCATGAGGTGATTCTGGTGGACTCCGGCTCCACGGATGACACACTGCATATCGCAGAAACCTACGGCTGCCGCATCCTGCACATCACACGGCAGGAATTTTCCTTCGGGCGCTCGCTCAATCTGGGCTGTGCGGCTGCCACAGGCGAGGTACTGGTCATGCTCAGCGGACACTGCATCCCCGCTGGTCCGCATTGGCTATATCAATTGTGCCAACCTATTCTTGAGCAGCAAGCACAGTACACCTATGGCAGGCAATTAGGCGGGAATACTAGTCACTTCAGTGAAACACGCATCTTTGCCAAGTATTTTCCTGCCACCTCCGTGCTACCGCAGGAGGGATTTTTCTGCAACAACGCCAATGCCGCCTTATCGCGGCAAGCTTGGCACCAATATCGCTTCAATGAGGATCTTACTGGGCTGGAAGATATGGAGTTGGCGCAAAGACTGGTACGTGATGGCGGCAAAGTGGGATACGTTGCTGAAGCTGCGGTATACCATCATCACGATGAACACTGGCCACAAATACAACGACGCTTCGAACGTGAAGCGATTGCCCTGCAGAAAATCATGCCGCAGTTGCAAGTCAGCCTGCTCGACACAGTGCGTTATATCCTGAGTAGTTTTCTCAAAGACATGCGTCAAGCCTGGCGCGACAGTGCCAAGGTCAGTATGCTGGACGTTTTCCGGTATCGGCTTAACCAGTACTGGGGAGCCTATAAAGGCAACCACGAGCATAGACGCATGTCACGTGCCGAAAAAGAAAAATACTTTTATCCCCAATAAAGCTTTTTATCAGCGAATACTTTTTGAGAGTGGATCATTAACATGAGCAACCCCAAGCCACGCGTTGTCGCGTTGCTGCCGATGAAAGCCAATAGCGTACGCGTCCAAGGTAAAAATTTCCGCGAGTTCTGCGGCAAGCCTTTGTTTCGCTGGATTCTGGACACATTGCTGTCAGTAGAGGAAATCGATGAAATCATCATCAATACCGATGCACGTGACATCCTGGCAGAAAATGGCCTGTTGGAAGACGGCAAGGTGAGGATTCGCGACCGCAAACCGGACATCTGTGGCGACTTGGTCAGCATGAACCTGGTACTCGCTGATGACATCGCCGCCGTACCAGCGGATATTTACCTGATGACGCACACTACCAACCCCTTGCTTTCGGCAGATACTATCCGTGAGGCACTAGCAGCTTATCAAGCAAGCCTAGCAAAAGATGAGGCTGACTCATTGTTCACCGTGGACAAAATTCAGACTCGCTTCTACCGGGCTGATGGTAGCGCAGTCAATCATGACCCGGATAACTTGATCCGCACCCAGGATCTGGAGCCATGGTTCGAGGAAAACTCCAACCTTTACCTGTTCACCTCCGCAAGTTTTGCCAAAACACAAGCTCGTATCGGCAAACAGCCCATGATGTACGAAGGACCGCGCATCGAATCCATCGACATCGATGACCAGGAAGACTGGGAGTTTGCCGTGATTGCCGTCAACTACCTGCAACAGCAGAAAGCTGGCGAACAATGAAGATATTGGTGACCTGCCCGCCCATGCTGGGCATGATAGATGCCTTCCGCCCTCGCTTTGCCCAATATGGCGTTGAGCTGACGGCAGCCAAGGTAGTACAGACTTTGTCCGTGGAGGAATTGAAGGACATCCTGCCGCAGCACGATGGCTGGATCATCGGCGACGATCCAGCCACGCGCGAAGTTTTCATGGCGGGCAAGGCAGGCAAGCTCAAGGCCGCCGTCAAGTGGGGCATAGGCGTAGACAACGTCGATTTCGCCGCCTGCCACGACTTGGGTATCCCCATTACCAACACGCCCAATATGTTCGGTGGCGAAGTCGCCGACATTGCCGTGGGCTATGTGATTGCGCTGGCGCGCGAAACCTTCCAGATTGATGCCGCGGTCAAACAAGGCGGCTGGCCCAAGCCACGCGGCATATCTCTCGCTGGCAAAACCGTTGCCCTGATCGGCTTTGGCGACATCGGCAGGAACACGGCGCGGCGTTTACTGGCCGCGGACATGAAAGTGGTTGCATACGATCCAGCGGCACCAGACGTGCCCGAGCTGGGCGCAGTAGAGCGCGCCGCCTGGCCCGACCGTCTCCACGAAGCCGACTTCATCGTGGTCACATGCGCACTGACCTCGAGCAGCCGCCATATGCTCAACGCAAACACCTTCGCCAAAGCAAAGGACGGCGTCAGGGTGGTGAACGTCGGTCGCGGCCCTATCATTGACGAGCCGGCACTGGAAGCGGCCTTGCAATCCGGCAAAGTCTACTCAGCGGCACTGGATGTCTTCGAGGTGGAGCCATTGCCTGCCACCTCAACATTACGCACACATCCGCGCTGTATCTTCGGCTCGCACAATGCCTCCAACACGGCAGATGCAGTAGTACGCACCAGCGAGATCGCCATCGACAAATTAATGGGCTTTCTTGGGATCAGCCAACGATGAACGCCGCCTTACCACGTCACGCCCTGATTACCGGCGCTGCGGGCGGCATAGGCCGCGCTCTGGTAGAAGCTTTTCATGCCGATGGCTACCGCGTCATCGCCACTGATTTGGGCAGTGCACCAGCGTGGCTACCCTTAGAAACAACATGGTTGCCCGCCGACCTGGTGCGTGTGGTGAGAGAGCCTGACTACCTGATACAGTTCATGGTGGAAATACGCAAGGCATTGGGACAATCGCCACTGCATAGCCTGGTCAACAATGCCGCTACCCAGATATTGGCCGATACCGCAGCGCTGAGTGATGTGGATTGGCAAACCACGCTGGATGTGAATTTAAGTGCGCCATTCCTGCTGATCAAGCATCTGTTGCCAGAACTAGAGGCTACACGCGGCGCTGTCGTTAATATCAGTAGCATTCATGCCGCACAAACCAAGAAACGCTTCGTGGCCTATGCTACCAGCAAGGCGGCCTTGAGTGGTATGACACGCGCCATGGCGGTAGACCTGGGTGACCGTATTCGCGTCAATGCCATTGAGCCAGCAGCTATCGACACCGAGATGCTGCGAAGCGGCTTTAACAAGAATCCTACAGGCTACGCCCAACTGGAACAGTACCACCCTACAGGCCAGATCGGTCAGCAACAAGAAGTAGCAAGACTGGCCTTGATGCTGTGCAGCAGTGCCTTGCCTTTTGCCAACGGCAGTTGCCTCACGCTGGATGGCGGTATCCGAGGAAAACTCCATGACCCAGATTAAAGGCAGTGTCATGCCCTCAGCTCATTCATTTGATCGCCCCATCCTTAGCCAGCATATTGATCTCGAAGGTATTCCTTTGGAAGTACTGGCCGATAAATATGACATAACGTGGTACCAGCAACGCAAAACTTTTGAAGAAAAAGTTTCGCTGCTTTATCGATTTCTCCGTGACGAGGGATTTGTACAGTTCATCGATGTCGGCGCAAATGTCGGCCTCATCTCAATACTGGCGCATAACGCGGCCCCCGAGCTACATTGCATTGCCTTGGAGGCAGATCCACGCCTAGCTGAACTGATGCGCCGCAACTTCAACAACCTTGGATTCGATAATATCCGCATCATCAATGCCATCGTTGGCATGCAGGAAGAAGCGAATACGACATTCAGCCTAAATCCGCACAGTAGCTTGGACAACCGGGTCAATATCGATGGTTGGGAAAAGGCGTTGGTGCCCATGGTGACACTGGATCACGTGCTAGGCACACACGGTATCGCCGGCAAAACATTCTTTAAGATCGACACTCAAGGTTTCGAGTTCAACGTGTTGCGCGGATGCAAAGATTGGCTGCTTCAACACCAAGGCTGGGTAATCAAAATGGAGTTTGCACCCAACTGGCTTCAATCCCAGGACACCGATCCACTAGCCTTATTAACGTGGATGCAAGACGAATGTGGTTTTGAGATTGCCGAGTTTACCGAGCGCATTCCATTTGGCACCCCTGGTATCGACGCGCTTTTTGCTTATCCCGTCAAGCAAGATCAACGTGAAGACTTTATTGCGCATGTCATCTCACTCAACAAAGATAGGCTAGGCTGGGTAGACCTCTTGGTTCGCCCTAACCTAAACCGCTAGACCTATCGACCCGGACATACGAGAAATGTTGACCCCACACTCTCCAGCACTTCCTGCACAATCTGTTGATCTAGCCCGCCACTGCCTGGCAAGTACCGATGTACTTGATGCGGTAGATGCCCTGTTATTTAGCGGTACCCTTGATGAAAAACACAGGCTCCTGTTTTATATCGCACTCTCCGATGAGTTCAAGCACATCAACAATCGCATGGCAGCGATTGGTTTCCTCCAAATGGCGAGAGAACATCTCCCGGTGGTCAGCGTGGATCATTATCCGTTGCTGATAGAGCGCCTGGTCGCACTGGGAGAAACCGATGAAGCCCTGGATATGGTCTGTCACCACTACCTCACCGCACTGCCTGGCTTAAACTTAGGTGAAGCCAGTAAAAACGCGATGCTTACGCGATATGCGCAGCAACATGCACATAGAAAGCAAGTCATTCAGCATGGTCATGATGTATTGCTGCAACACTTGCATGCCAACCTGCACAAGATCAACAAACGTACTGATGGCAGCAAACGGGTGCTGATTGAAATTGGTACGGTACGAGAAAACGTACCTGGCCAAGGCTCGACAAAAATCCTGGCCGAATTTTGCCTGCAATATGGTCTGCATTTCATCACAGTAGATATGGACCCACACAATACGCGCATGGCCAAAGATATGTTTAACCGCTTGGGAATGCCATTCGATGCCATCACAATGAAAGGCGAGGATTATCTGCGCGATTATCCCACGACATTTGACTTCCTATTCCTTGACGCCTATGACTTTGACCACGGCATGCATTCCGAGCTAAGACAAAGCCGTTACATCAAGATGCTGGGGGCACCTATCAATGATGCCGCCTGTCATCAGATGCACCTAGAGTGCGCTTATGCGGTGAGCAAGAAACTTGCTGCCGATGGCTTGGTCTGCTTTGACGACACTTGGCTGGAGAATGACCAATGGGTAGCAAAAGGCACCACCGCCATGCCCTGGTTATTAAATCATGGGCTGGAAGTCATTGAAGCACGCAACCGAGCAGCACTACTGCAACGGCGTACATGACAACGCCAAATATTGAACCTCGCCATGAATATTAGCCACATCGTTTGCCTACCCGACCTCTTTAGCCATACTCTGGCACGCCAACACGGCATGCTAGACCTGATTCGCGAGCCTATCAGGCAAGGATGCCAACTGGATATCGCCTATCCGCCCACCCTCAGGAACAAACCCACCGGCCTGTTGCCTGGGTTTGAGCTTACACAATTCCTCGCGCTTGCGAGCGAGCGGCACACACCATGGCATCTGCCTCAAGAAGCCGCAGACTACTTGTTAGCCTATTTGCCGAAAAGTGCGCTGGTATTATCGGTTGAAATGCCAGCATGGCTGACCGAGGCTTGTACCGCTCGTGGTATTGCGTTTATTGATATCAGAATTTCCCCCTTACGTTTTGCCAGCGATTTATATGTAGCCTTACGCACATCTCTTCCAGACTTATTTCAACGCCTCGCTGCCCAGGCACTTACTCGTGAGGAAATCCGGCTAGAGGCATCTGCATTGGCAGCCAATGTGCGCATGCATCAAGCGCTGCTGGAGGAAGAGGGCAGTTTTCATTTCCACGATCTTGATAGCAGTCTGATCTATATCAGCCAGTCACCTGTCGATGCTTCTTTGCAATTGCCCGATGGCCATATCCTTGGCTGTGATGATTTTGCCGACCAGCTCAAGCAGCTATGCCAGGGACGCCGCCTGTTTTACAAGACCGCTGCACCGACCGCGGATTTTTCCCGAGTCGAGCGGGCTGCATTGACCCGGATTAGCGGGCAACCACCCATATTGTGCTTGCAAGGAAACTATCAGTTACTTTCCTCACATGCAGACTTGGAGCTCACCGGTATCAGTGCAGCGCCCCTACAAGAAGCAGAATGGTTCGACAAAACAGCACATCTCCTTCACCTACCGGCGGTGCCGCTGACACAGCAGCCTGACTTTTCCTCACAACATTTCCAGCAGGTACGATTCAAGGATTTTCTCTCTCCCGCATTCTGGCATCGGTTACTGACACCCCATCTATCAGCACCGACAGTGGCGACGATTCCAGCCATGGCACATCACCATGCACGGGAAACTCTTGATCAATGGGGTGATTATTCCGCCGTCATAACTTGGGGAAGAACCTTGCCGCAAGAGTCTTTCCTGCGTGCAGGTGGTCTCGGCCTCATACAACGCATCGAATCCTTGGAAGCCTCTGTCGCTGGTGAACAAAGTTCCGGCCACCGAAGTCTCGGTAGCCGCAAACTTGTGGTTTTAGGTAATGGCCCATCACTCAAGGGATTTGACTTCCACTCCCTTGCTGGTGCCGACACCCTGGGAATGAACGCTGCCTATCGCCACTGGGAGCGTATCGGCTGGTATCCAGATCATTATGTCTGCCTAGATGATCAACTGATAGAAACGCATGCCGCTGCGATTTACGACCTCATTGTTTCCGGTAAGGTGAAAACCGCCTTCCTCATTGCCAAGATACTCTCGTATTATCCAGACCTGCGTCACCGGAAAAATGTATTCTTTTTGGAGGGCTTTCATCCGGCGATGAAGAAGAAAGCTCATTTGTATGGCATCAAGGTCATCACATCAACGCCGTTCAGCGGACCCCATCTTTCCGAAATCACGACTGGCGCTTTTGCGTTGCGCTATGGTGCATATCTCGGATATCAGGACATTGCCATCCTCGGCGTGGACTTGAAATATGTGGAAATCATCCCCGAAGCGCAGCATGCAGGTGGCGTTAAACTTGTGATCACGGAAACCCCCAAGCACAACCCGAATTACTTCTTCGATGATTACCAGCAAGCGGGAGATAAATACAATATCCCCAACCCTGGGCGCAACTTGCATGTCGATGCCTTGAAATATGTAGCAATGGATCGTGAAACCCAAGCTTGGCAAATGCAGATCGTGAATTCGAATACAGAATCAGTGTTGTTCGATGAGGCCATCTTTCCATTCTTGCCGATTGAAGCCTTTCTCGCAGATTGAGAGAAAGTACACGTCCAATTGCCCAATCAACCGGGGTTTACGATGACTGCTCCACACTTAGATCAACCATTTAACCGCCTATACTCCTGCACTATCATTTTGCGCGATAAAGAAAAGTGCCAGAAAACATGACACCTCAGCTCCCGCTCGTCAGCATCGTCATGCCAGCCTACAAGCTCCAGTACCTCGAGCAAGCCCTGGATAGTGCACTGGCGCAGATCTATCCAGCACTGGAGCTGGTTATTTGCGATGACAACCCTGGGCGGGATATCGAAGCGCTTGTCCAGCAAAAGCAGGCGTCTTCACCTTTCCCGATTCACTACTCTAGAAATGCTGTCCCGGATGGCGAGCTCCCCAGCACGGTGAACGGCATCAAACTTGCTCAAGGCAAATACATCAAGTTCCTGCACGATGACGACGTACTTGAGCCAGAATGTATTGCCTCACTGGTTGCCGTCATGGAAAACGAGGCAGGAATTGTGTTGGCATCTTCACGCCGGCAACGCATTGATGAAGATGGCGAACCCTTGCCAGATATCATGGCGACCTGCTTCCCGTTTTCTGGTGATGTCATTATCAATGGCAAGGAGCTGGTATCTTTTCTGGGTGACCATACGATCAACTTCATTGGAGAGCCAAGCTGCATCATGGTGCGACGCAATGATGTGCTGGAGATGGCCGAGACGCTGATGTCACTCAATGGCAAGATCATCGACTGGGTGGGAGACCTGGCCTTGTGCGTCAAGCTATTGCAGCGGGGCAACTTTGCTTTCCTTGCCAAGCCATTGACCAATTTCCGCGTTTCCCTCGCCCAATTTAGCCAGATAGGCCGCGATCAGGCAGGCATCGGCAATCAGGGTCATGCCGATTTTCGCAAGGCCATTCGCGACCTAGGCTGGCACCGCACATCAGGGAACAACCGCTTGGTGAATGTTGCTCCCATCACGCCGCTGAAAGCACGCATATTCAAGCCTGTCGACCTGCTAGCCGCATTGCAGCGTGCAGCAGGCCTGGGCAGTGGCTCGCTCGCAAGCTGGCTGGGCATTCGTCGCCCAACGGAGGCCCAGCGCTCACTGATCGACCAACATCTTGCCTCACAACAGGGTGGCCCATGTATTGCCATCATGCTGATTGACCACGAGGGAACGAAGGAAGCCATTGAGCACACACTTGGCAAACTGCGTGAAGCCAACACCTATCACAACATTGAAATCTGGGTATTCTCACCCTTAGCATCACTTGCGCTGCCAGATGACGCCAAACTAGTCACAGTACCATCCGCCGATGGTACTACCGCGGCCATCAACGCTGCCCTGACCGAAACACAAGCCGAGTGGATACTACTGGCCGAGACAGGTAGTGAATTCATGCCCAGCGGCCTGTTGATCAGTGCACTGGACTTGCCGACCTTACCCGCCTCCTGTCATGCCGCCTATGCTGATGACATCCTGCGCTTGGAGGACAACGAGCTTGGCCTCAATTTGCGCCCCGACCTCAACCTGGATCTATTGCTCAGCTTCCCGGCCAGCATGTCACCACATTGGTTTTTCCGCAGGTCAAGCCTCGTTGAACTGGGCGGTTTTTCCACGACAGCCAGCAGGGCTTTTGAGCTGGAGTACCAGTTACGCCTGATAGAACAATTAGGCCTGGGCAGCATCGCCCATATCAGCGAGCCCGTCATGATCGGCAACAAGCTGGAGATGACAGACTGCGCAGCGGAAGAGGCAGTAATAAGACAACACCTGCGCAATCGCGGTTATGAACAAGCACTTGTGCGCAGCCATATGCCTAGGTGTTATGCCATTGATTATGGCCACGCACTACAGCCCGGCGTCAGCATCGTCATTGTCGTCAAGGATAGACTCTCGCAAATCCAGCGCTGCCTGGAAACCCTGCTGGAGAACACCAGCTACGCCAACTACGAAGTGTTACTGCTGGACCATGGCAATCAGGCCGCCGACATTTGCACGTGGCTCGCAGGTATTGAATCGATGGCGTTACCGCAATTGCGCGTGCTGCGTTTTGAGGCAGGCTTATCGCGTGAAGCGATCTGCAATCAGGCTGCTCAACAAGCACATGGCGAATTCCTGCTCTGGCTGGGCGAGGGTGCTGGCATCCTCAGCCCGGACTGGCTCCAGCAACTGCTTAATCATGGCCAGCGCCCAGAAGTAGGTGCCGTCAGCGGCAAGCTGGTTTCTGCCGATGGAAAAATCCGCCATGCGGGCTTGCTGCTCGGGCTACACGGCCCTGCAGGGCAGGCCTTTGAAGGCTTATCGCATGATGACAGCGGCTATATGCAACGCTTGCAGCTTGACCAGCAATACACTGCATTGAGCCGCGAGTGCTTGTTGTTGCGCCGTGAGCTATTTCTGCAAGCTGGCGGTTTTGATGAAGAACCTTTGCTTTCACGGTGGGCCGATGTCGATTTATGCCTGAAATTGCATCAGGCTGGCTTCCTGAATGTGTGGACGCCACGCGTCACACTGCTTATGGATATGCCGCTGGGTAGTACCGCCAGCATCAGCGAGGAGGATGCAATGTATGCGCGCTGGTTGCCAACGCTAGCACGCGATCCTGCCTATAACCCGGGCTTCTCCCTACAGGCAGAACCAGGCTTCAAGCTTGCCGAGCCAACACTCTCCTGGCGTCCACTACAAGCCTGGAAGCCAGTGCCTACTATCCTGGCGCATCACGCTGACCCTTATGGCTGCGGACACTATCGCGTCATCCAACCCTTGATGGCCATGCGCGATGCAACCCTCATCGATGGCACGATTTCCGGCAACCTGCTCTCCCCAGTTGAGCTAGAGCGCTACGCACCTGACGCCATCATCCTGCAACGTCAAACCACGGAAGAGCGGGTTGAGGTGATCCGCAGGATGAAAGCTTTTTCGCAGGCTTTCAAGGTATATGAGCTGGATGACTACCTGCCCAACCTGCCCATGAAAAACATGCACCGCAAGCTGATCACCAAGGATGCCGTCAAGGCTTTGCGGCAGGGCCTGGGCTTTGTTGACCGTTTTGTCGTCTCTACCCCGGCACTGGCAGAAGCTTTTGCTGATCTGCATGCTGACATTCGCGTCGTTAAGAATCGCCTGCCTGTCAGTTGGTGGCAAGGCCTGCAAAGCCAGCGCCGCATCTCGGCCAAACCTCGTGTAGGTTGGGCAGGTGGCAATAGCCATACTGGCGATCTTGAGCTGATTACCGATGTGGTAAAAGAGCTCGCAGATGAAGTCGAGTGGGTTTTCTTTGGCATGTGCCCAGAAGCGTTGCGCCCTTATGTACACGAATTTCATGGTGGAGTACCCATCGACCAATATCCACAAGCGCTTGCCAACCTCAACCTGGACCTTGCCTTGGCGCCTGTTGAGCAAAACCTGTTCAACGAGTGCAAGAGCAACCTGCGCCTGCTGGAGTATGGTGCATGTGGCTTCCCGGTCATTTGCAGCGATATCCGCTGCTACCAGGAGGATAACTTGCCTGTCACCCGTGTGAAGAACCGCTTTCGTGATTGGGTCGATGCAATCCGTATGCACACTGCCGACCTGGATGCGGCAGCAAAGGCAGGCGATGCCTTGCGTCAAGAGGTGCTAGCGCATTGGATGCTGGAAGGGGCGCTCCTGCACGAGTGGCGCCGTGCCTGGCTACCAGATAGCGACTAACCTTGTGCCCTCATTGCCTGTCAGCATACACTGACAGGCAATTCATCCTTCCCCCTACTTCCTATCCCCTGGTCATTGCCTATGATGGCTACCAGACGAATCGCATTGCGATTTTCTACCTGAATAACTTATCTAAGGAGCAGACCATGAACTGGGATCAAGTAGAAGGTAACTGGAAACAACTCAAGGGCAAGGTACGCCAGCAATGGGGTAAGCTGACCGACGATCAATTTGAGCAAATCAAGGGCAACCGTGAAATGTTGTCCGGCAAGTTGCAGGAACTCTATGGCATCTCCAAGGAAGAGGCCGAGAAGCAGATTGAGTCCTTCAACAAGACCTGTACCAAACACTAGTCAAATAGTGTGATTTGATTCTCCTCTAGTAATACTCCCTTATCACCGGCCTGATGGCCGGTGTTTTCTATTGATGGTCTAGGTCTTGCTTGAGTATCATCACTAGCATTTACCGAGCCTCCCCCATGGCCTTGCCCAGTTTCAGCTATCTACAATGTAGTTTTGCCGGGATAGATTTCATCCTGCGCATCGAATCCAGCCTGCTTTCCCCGGCAGTCCTCTCTGGCAATCGTATTGTCAAGACCATGCCTGCACCTGCATTCTGCCAAGGCATACCAGCCGAGTATTTCGAGGCGATCGAAGGCAACAAGCTCTATAAATTGGCCTACTTCCTAGAAAACCTTTCATCACTTCCAGCCCCCAAGCGCATCTGGAGTTATGGCTCTGCCCAATCCAACGCCATGCTGGCCTTGAGTGCACTTGCACAACTCATGGGCACGGAGCTCCATTATGTATTGCCTTACCTGGCAGATGAGCTAAAGGCACAGCCCAAGGGCAACCTTGCTTTGGCATTGCATCGCGGCATGCATATGCATATCGACAGCAAGCTTTATCGCCGCATGACACAACAGGCTTTTGTGCCGGATGAAAATGAATGGATGCTGGGTGAGGGGGCCCATCATGCACATGTCGCTCATGGCTTTGCAGCGCTAGGTCAGGAGATCATGGAAACTGGCAGCACACTGGGCTTTCATCAGGTATTCCTGCCATCCGGCACCGGAGTCAGCGCCTATCATCTTGCCGCCGCAATGCCAGGAACCAAGGTGATCACCACCCCAGTGTATGGAGATGCGCTCTACCTGCAACAGGCGTTCTCGCAGATGGGAAATTCAGCAGGTATGCCTGACATTCTGGCGCACGCGCCGCATTATCGCTTTGGCTCGCTCTACCGCGAATTGTGGGAGTTGCAAGCCGAGTTGACTGCAGAAACCGGCATCAGCTTTGATCTGCTATATGACTTGCCCGCCTGGGCCTGCATCCTGCAACATCGTGAGCGCTTCACGCAGCCCTGGCTTTACATACACCAGGGCGGCATGCAGGGTAGCGCCACCATGCGCGAACGCTACGTCAGGATGTTTGGGGCTGAGCGCCCAGCCCACGCAGCTGACTGATCAGAAATCCAGCGTCAGGCCAACATTGACCGAACGGCCCATGCCAGCCACCGGCCCCATCTGCCCCACAGAACCCTCGGCTCTCCAGTTTGCATAATTCAAGCCACCGGTAGGCAATGCGTAGTAGCGATCAAACAAGTTGGTGACGGTAAAATCCAGGCGCGCCTTCTGCCATTGATAACTGCTGCGCAGGTCTACCAGGGTGTATCCACCCGTTTCACGCTCAAAACGTGCATCATCTACACGCGTTTTGCTGTCAACAAACTGCACATCCATGCCATGGGACCACGCACCCTTTTTCTGTTCCAGGCTAATCCGGGCATTCAACGGCATGATCTGGTAGAGCGAATCACCGTTGGTGCGCTCGCCACGTGTCCATGCCAGGCTAGCGCGCACGCGGCCCTCGCCCCATGCCGTATCGTGCCAAAGCTGCTTGGCGGCATCGGCAGTGATACCGTAGAACTGAGCATCCTGGTTATCAAAGCGCAGATAAGCACGCGTGCCTGAGGAAAATGTACCGATCCGCTCAACACCAATATAATCCTGTACATAGGTGTAGTAAGGCGTCACCCTCAGCTGCCAGGATTTCTTATCAACATCATGCCAGTCCACTGTTGCACTGATGGTATTGGCCTTCTCGGGCTTGAGGTCAGGGTTGCCAACATAGCCATTCAGGTCACCGAACCAGCCTATCATCATCCGCGCCATCTGGCCCGCTCCCCAAGAATAGCGTTCGTACAGGTTAGGGGATCGTGTCTTGCGTGCATAGCCGAACTCCACGCTGGTCGTCTCGGAAAACTCATATTTACCTGTTGCAGTCAGGTCAAGGTGATTATCACTGGCAGAGCGGCTACCTGCGTTAAATGCACTCGCAGCCGCAATATCCGCCATGCCCATCATGCCGCCATAAGCCTGCACTTCGCCAGTACTGGTTCGCACATGGTCAACCCGCGCCCCGAACAAGGAACTCCAGCGACTATTCCACTTAGACTCCATCTCAGCAAACACGCCCAAGCGAGTACGGCGACCATCATTGATATTCACATAGGTATTCGGGCCCATCATCATGGTGTCACCCGGTACAGCAGGCCAAAAATCATCCAGTCGATTGCGATGCAGGTCATTACCGATAAGCAAGGTATGTGCATCACTTAACGGAATGGTCGCCTTTACGCTGTACCCCATGTCCTTACCATGCGTTTTCATGGGCATGCTGCCGGTTTTTTCGGAGGAGAAAAAACCCATCTCATGGCTCACTTCCTGCCAGTAAATGCGCGTATCGAGATCACCCCAGGCGAAACGGCGGTTATAGCTCGCATTAATCGAATCTGCCTTGTTACCGACCAGATCCATATACTGGTTTGGGAAACCCTGATGCGGCACTTCCTGGTGACTCAACCGCAGCACAAAATCCTCATTCTCACCCTTAGCGCCAATAGTCAGGGTCTGGATATGGCGCTCAAACTGCGTCGCACGCACCGTGTCACCATTGCCATCACGATAGCTCTGGCCTCTATCCATGGTGCTGGTGAAATTCAGGCTCAAGTTGTCACTGGCGGCCGTGGCACTTAACGCAGTGCTCAAGCCATTGTTGTTGCTACGGTATACCGTGGAGAAACTGCCTTGGTATAACCAAGCATCCGCATTATCCGCATAAACAGGCTGGGCGGAATCCACAGCAATAGTGCCAGCAATACTGTCACCCCCCATGCTCACTGGCGTAATCCCTGCCAGCACGCTGATATTGGCAACCGCGGCAGGGGAAATATACGTCAGCGGTGCATTCATGTTATTGGCACAGGCCGCTGTCAACTCTGCGCCATCGACCAGGATACGTATGCGGTTGTCATTCATGCCACGGATATTTGGCAAGGCCGAGATACCGCCTGCCTGATAGGAATATAGCCCAGTGTAATCCTGCAACAAGCTCGTACTATCCGCACTATTAACCATACGCTTGTGCAAATCACTGTCGCTATCATGGGCGTGGGCTGTGACCTCGACTTCAGGCAAGTGCTGTGCATGATCATGCTCCGGCTCTGCCTGAGCCACATTACCAAACAAGGGAGCCAACACCACTACCGCCCATTTGAATGGTATCGCTTGCCTTGTTCCTGCCTGTACACTTATTTTCATCCCCATTCCCTTACTCCTGCACCAAGTACACCGCTATAAGCGGCAAAGCGAAGGATTGTAGTGGGAATGGAGAGGCTTAAGAATGCGACATAATGCCGCATTCAAAGCATGTTCGAGATGATAGAAACGGGTATAATCGCGCCCTGTGCGGGCGTAGTTCAATGGTAGAACGCCAGCTTCCCAAGCTTGATACGCGGGTTCGATTCCCGTCGCCCGCTCCATTACTGTCAGTTTCTTTACATCCCGCTCCATGTCTACGCGGGCTTCCTCAAGCCTCAACAAAAGCGTCATGGTGCCGTCATTACCATCATCCACCATTTTTACACCTGCAAATGACACCCCTTTCACACCCGAGCTTTATACCGCATCTCCTGCTGATGATCATGATGATATTCGGGTTGGGCTACTCGAAAGTGCGGGCGGACACCATGGACAACTCACTCCATATCAGTGGTTATATAGAAGCTTATTATCAACGCGACTTTAACCGCCCCAGCAATCACCGCCGCCCGGACTTTATCTACAGCCATAGTCGGGCAGATGAGCCCAGCATCAACCTAGCATTGGTGCTGGCCACATACAGTACTGACAAACTCAGGGCCAATCTTGGCATTGCAACAGGGACCTATATGCGTGCCAACTATGCGGCGGAATCTGGGTTATTGAATAATCTTTACGAAGCGAATATTGGGCTCAAACTTTCAGACCAACATGATCTGTGGCTGGATGTCGGCGTGATGCCCTCCCACATTGGTTTTGAAAGCGCGATCGGTAAGGACAACTGGACAGTTACACGTAGCCTCGTAGCAGAAAACTCGCCTTATTTTGAAACGGGGGCCAAGCTGACGTACACCACGGCAGACGGAAAATGGCTGGTGAGCGGTTTACTCTTGAATGGCTGGCAACGCATCCAGCGTGCCGACGGCAACACCACCCCCGCGTTTGGCCACCAGCTCACCTACAAACCCAATGACAAAGTCACGATCAACAGCAGTTCATTTATTGGCAATGACAAATCTGACCGCGAACGCCAGATGCGCTATTTCCACAACCTTTATGGGCAGTTTACCTTGAACCGGACATGGAGCCTGCTTGCCGCACTGGATCTGGGCGCAGAGCAAGCCACCAAGCACAGTGCCAGTTACCATACTTGGTTTGCTCCAGTGGTGATCGTGCGCTATACAGTATCCGATAAGCTAAGTTTGGCAGCACGTGCCGAATATTATCAAGACAAGCATGGTGTCATTGTCAGCACAAACAATAGCAATGGTTTCAGGACTGTTGGCTACTCGGCCAACGTGGATTATGCCATTACACCCAATTTGCTCTGGCGTACCGAGATCAGGAAATTCGATAGCCGGGATGCTATCTTCATCAAGGGCAATGAATCGATGGCATCTACCAACTTCACAGCATTGACTTCGCTCGCTATCAGTTTTTAACCAGGCTGCACCAGCCACTTAACGAACACCCACGCAGCCTATATTGATTCATGATGACCGTCATACAACGCCGCCAGGCATTATTCACCTTCTTTTTGCTCGCCGGGATAGCCGTAGCCTCCTGGGTCACGCGCACGCCGGCAATTCGGGATCAGCTAGGGGTGTCCATCGCAGAAATGGGCCTGATATTGTTCAGCATTTCGGTGGGGGCAATGAGCGGAGTGCTCAGCTCCGGCAAGCTCGTGCAGCGTTGGGGCACCAAGCCTGTCATCCGTGCAGGGATGCTCACCATGTGGCTGGGCCTGGGCATCATGGCACTGGGTCTGGCATCCAGTCTGGCACTGATGGTGGCGTTGGGCCTGATGCTGTTCGGGCTGGGCATAGGGCTGGGAGAGATCGCACTCAATGTTGAAGGCGCTGAAATTGAGCGCATCATGCACCGTCCAGCGCTTGCCATGCTGCATGCCGGGTTCAGCTTAGGCACATTCCTGGGAGGCATGCTCGGCATTGCCCTCACCAGCATTCATTTCCCGGTGACCTGGCACCTTGCGCTCACAGCACTGGCAGGTATCCCAATGACATTATGGGGGCTACGTGCCATACCAGGTGGTGTGGGAATTGAGTCCGCAAGTGAAGCAGATATAGACGATGCCAATACCCAGCCATTCAAGCCTTGGCGCGATACTCAATTGATGTGCATCAGCCTGATTGTGCTAGGCATGGCATTGGCAGAAGGATCCGCAACCGACTGGATTCCCATCCTCATGGTTGATGAACATCATGTCAGCGCAGCCCTCGGCTCCATGGTCTATACTGGCTTTGCTGGCATGATGGCGCTCGGGCGCTTCAGCGGACACTTTTTCCTCACACACTTCAGCAGGGTGTCGGTGGTGCGTACCAGCGCACTGCTAGGCCTCATCGGGATCGGCATGGTCATCTTTGCCAACCACCCCTATATTGCGGCAATCGCCGTACTGTTCTGGGGCTTGGGCACATCCCTGGGCTTTCCGCTGACGATTTCCGCTGCTGGCGATACCGGTCACCATGCCACGGCACGTGTCAGCATAGTTGCCACAGCCGGATATGTTGCCTTTCTGGCAGGACCGCCATTACTAGGTTTCATCGGGGAGCATTATTCTTTACGCCATGCCTTGCTGGTAGTGCTGTTCTTTGTAGGATTGGCATTTTTTCTGGCTCGTGCCGTCGCCCCGCGCATGAAAGAGCCGCACTCGCGATAAACATGCCATGTTGCCACATTTACCTAGTTTTACTGCCGGGTACTTTTACCCGCGCTTACGTCATAAGCACAGTGATGTAGCGATGGTTATCGCAATGACTTTCTTACCGATATTGTCGTTAATGGATATTCGAAATATCAATCAATGTCATCAGATGCTTCTATCTTTTCTATCTGCCTGTATGATAATAATGAAACTGATCCGCTAGCGGAAAAAGTATGGCCTGCCTATGAACCTCATGCAATAGCAGTTGTGACTAGTACCCCCCCTGGACTAAGAACGAAGATAATTATGAAGACCCTCAACCTCGTTGATACCGCCAAGGTAATGATCCTGGATGACCAGGCCGTCAGCCGCTCCATCCTATCCAAGATTGTCAGAAACCTTGGTCGAGGTATCAAAACCTTTGAGTTTTCCTCCCCGACAGAAGCCTTACTCTGGGCGCAGGACAACACCGCAGACCTGCTGCTGGTGGATTACGAAATGCCTGGGATGAATGGTCTGTGTTTCATCAATGAAATCACCCGCCTGCCACAATATCAATCCGTTCCAACCATCATGATCACCATCAAGCAGGATGTGGAAATCCGCTATGCGGCGCTTGACGCCGGGGTGACTGATTTCCTCACCAAGCCGGTCGATATGCATGAGTGCATGGCGCGATGCAAAAACCTGATCACCCTGCGTCAACAGCGACTGACACTGGAAGATAAAAGCCGCTTGCTGGAAAGCATGGTGAGGGAAGCGACCGAAAACATCCTCATGCGCGAGAAAGAAACATTGATGCACCTTGCACGTGCGGGGGAGTATCGCGACTACGATACAGCACAGCACTTGTTGCGCATGTCGTTGTATAGCCGGGTGCTGGCAGAGGCCCTAGGCTTCCCTGAAGAGGAGGCTGAGCTGATTGAACTAGCTGCGCCATTACATGACATTGGCAAAATTGGTATCCCCGACAGCGTATTGCTCAAGCAAGGCCCCTTCACGCCAGAAGAGAAGAAGATCATGCAGCGCCACCCGCTGATTGGTTATGAAATCCTGCAAGGTAGCCCATCGAAATATTTGCAGAAAGGCAGCGAGATTGCCTTGGCACACCACGAGAAATTCGACGGGTCAGGCTATCCTTATGGCATGTCTGGTCATGAAATCCCACTATCCGCACGTATCGTAGCGGTGGCTGATGTATTTGATGCATTAACCAGCCACCGTCCATACAAGAAGGCATGGAGCGTCGATAGCGCCATCGATTACCTCATCGCCGAAAACGGCAAGCACTTCGACCCGGAACTGATCAAACTCATTCCTGATGTACGCATGCTGTTCGAGGAAATCCATAAGCGCCATTCTTCCTAAGGTTATAAATTTCCACCCCAGGGGCTTGAATATAACTTTATCTAAGCGCAACCTATACACTCTCACAACCGACGCAGGGAACTGCAGCATGATTGCAGTGAACACCAACCTTTAGACACGTTGACCAGCATGATGTCATTAATGCAACCCTTGAAGCGGGCCAGGCAATACTGGCAGCACCTCCGCAGGCACTGCGACCCGCTGGAGTTGGAGCAAGCCAGCATCCGCATTTGGCTTTGCATGGCATTTCTGGTGTTCCTGGTGTATCGAGAAATAAGCGAGCCCGCATCCATCAGCGGCTCCTTCCCCTTGGCTATTCCCATGACAGTCGTATTCCAACTACTGTCCTTCGTACTCTTCGCACTGATCCTGTTTACGCGTCAACATGCTACGTTACGCAGGCTTTCCGGCGCCTGGCTTGATATCGGGTTGCCCACCATGTTCATGGCCATGACCGGCGAGCTGGGGGTGATCCTGGTCGGAGTATATTTATGGGTCACTTTTGGCAACGGCTTCCGCTTTGGCAACAAATACCTGTTCCACTCGCAGTTCCTCAGCGTTGTCGGCTTTCTCTATACCATCAACATCAATCCATTCTGGTTGCAGCATCAGGCTATCAGCTACAGCTTGTTGCTTATGCTCGCCGCTTTGCCGATTTATGTAGCCACTCTGATCACGCGCATTGAGGAAGCCAAGCAAAAAGCCGAGGTTGCCAACCATGCCAAGACGCGCTTCGTCGCTAACATGAGTCATGAAATTCGCACACCATTGAATGGCATCATCGGCATCAGCACATTACTGCGCAATACCCCGCTCAATAGCGAGCAAGATGAGCTATTGCGCACCCTGGAAAGCTCATCCAAGCAACTACTCTCGCAACTCAACAATGTGCTGGACTTCGCCAAAATTGAGCAGGAAAAGCTACAGGTAGAACAAGCTGAGCTTTCCCTGCGCGAATTGGCGGCACAGACCATTGAGGTGTTCAAGGGCCAAGCCTTTAATAAACGTATACGGCTGGAAAAAATCATTGAGCTTGACGAGATCCGCGTCAAGAGTGACCCCTATATCCTGCAACAAATCCTCGCTAACCTGGTTGGCAACGCAGTGAAGTTTACTGAGCAGGGTGCTGTCACCCTCACGGTCAAAACGCTTGAGTCAAACGCGCATCACGGTGTATTCCGCATTGAGGTGCTTGACACCGGTATTGGGATTTCCGACGAACAGCGCGCCCGTATTTTTGACAGTTTTACCCAAGCAGATATTTCCACCACCCGCAAATTTGGCGGCAGCGGGCTGGGGCTTACGATTGCCAAAGGCCTGGTTGAAGCGCTGGGTAGTGAGCTAAACCTGAATAGTGCACCGAATGTTGGCAGCCGGTTCTGGTTTGATCTTACCCTTGAGATCAGCAGCCGTGTCCCAGCCACCACGCCAGTACCTATCAACGAGATACCCCAAGCCACGACCAAGCCACTGAGGATATTGGTCTGCGAAGACAATGTCACCAACCAGACCATCATTGTCAAACTGCTACAGCTACCAGGTCATCAGGTTTCCGTGGTCAACAACGCCGATGAACTGCTGGACAAGCTGGAAGTAGAGCAATTTGATCTGGTGGTATCCGACCTTAACATGGCTGGCATGACCGGGATTGATGCATTAAAACTTTACCGCTTCCTACGCCCAGATGACCGAGACACCAAATTCATCCTGTTTACCGCAGATGCCACGGTGGAAACCAAATCTGCTGCAGAGGTGGCCGGCTTCGATGCCTACCTGACCAAGCCAATTGAAACCAAGCTGCTGTTTGACACCATTGCCAATCTCAAGGGTGGCTTACCCGTATCCGGCCAGGTTGCCCAGCTATATGCAAAGAAAGAGGAAACAACAACCCCGGCATCATCTGCGCATGTGAGCGATGTGCTGTCTGCAGCTACATTAGCCGAACTGGAGTTGTTAGGTGGACAGGACAGCATGTTTGTACCGCGCTTGTTAGGTAAATACGTGACCGATTGCGGGGCGCTGATCAAGCTGATCAAGCAGAACCTTGCCGCCAAGCGCTATGGTGAGTTGCATGAATTCCTGCATGCCTTAAAAGGTAATAGCCTGAGTATAGGCGCCATTGCCGTAAGCCAACAGGCAGAGTTGATGGACAAAGCCAGTCCCGAGGAACTGCGCTTCCGCGGTACCATCATGTTCGAGCAACTGGATAAAGCTTTTGAGGCAGCCAAGCAAGCAATCAACGATTACTTGAGTAGCCGGCAGGCTGCCTCAAGTTAGCTTTCATCTTGCAACTCTAACCACTTCTTCCTGCTCACCGACCTTGGTGTTCTGTGCACGGACCAGACGCTCCATGACCTTAAGGTTACGCTCGGTCAAGCGCAAAGCCGCATCTACCCAAATCTCGGTAATATCCAGCAACTCCTGCTTGGTAAGCGGGTTCACACGCTGCTTGGCCTTCTGGATAGCCTGGAAGGAGTTCAGCGACTTATGCGTTTTACGCACCCAATCCTGTAACGCCTTTTCGCCCTCACCAGCTTCCGCCAACACATCCACAACCCCTAGGTCATATAACTCCTCAGCGGTGTAGACCTTGCCAGAACGTATCATTTTTTCTGCAGCAGTCAGGCCTATACGACGTGAAAGAAAGCTCATTGCGCCCATGCCAGGGAATAGGTTGAACAACACCTCCGGCAAGCCCATCAACGAGCCTTTTTCCGCCACCAGCACATGGGCAGAAAGCGCAGCCTCAAAACCACCACCCATGGCCTGGCCTTGCACCAACGCAATAGTGGTGATCGGAGCCTGCATATTGTAGAAAGTCCACAGGTTCTCAATGCATAACTGGGCATATTCAAGGAGCTTTGCTCTTTCCTGCTGCTCAATTGCCGCCTTGAAGATGGCTAAATCGCCACCTAGATTAAAGATACCTTCCACATCCGATGCCAACACCAGATAATTCGTCGCCTGTTGTGGGCGATGTTGAGGGTGCAAGTGTGCGGCTTCGATCTGGGTTTGATTCAGCAGCAGTTCGCGCATGCAAATACGATTGAAGCAAGGCCTTGGATTCGGCTGCATGAACAGCCAAGAAATACCGAACTCGGCATCATAGCGAGTGCGTACTTGCTCAAATTGAACAGTGTCTAACGGATTGAAATCAACAACAGCATTCATGATAAAACTCCCCATAATGAAGGTTAAAAAAGCACTACATGTACACACGTAGCATAATTGTGTTGCAAGGTAAATGTCTGATTGATTATTGAAAATTCAACAATCTTTACGCTTTGCCGTTAATATGAAGACTTGATGCCAATATCACCGATGGAATTAAAAAATGATCAAGCGTCTATGCTTTTTATTGGTTTGGGGAGTGAGTAGTGGAGCGAGCCTAAGTGCTCATGCAGCAGGCTTTGCCCTGATTGAGCAAAGCGCCTCTGGTTTCGGTAATGCGTACGCTGGTATGTCAGCGCGCGCCGATGACGCTAGTATCCAGTTTTTCAATCCTGCCAGCCTGTCATGGCTGCCCCCAGGCAAGCAAATTATTGTTGGCGGCAGCGCCATTTTGCCCAGTGCAAAACTGAGGAATGCCAGCGCCCGAAATCTCAATACTGGCGCTACAATCTCTGGTAACGATGGAGGTGATGCCGCTTCGTTGGAGTTGGTGCCCAATTTCTACTTTGCTGGCGACCTGAACCCAGACCTAAAGTTTGGTTTAGGCATCACGGTGCCGTATGGACTGACTTCAGAATACGATAACGGCTGGAAAGGCCGCTACCAAGCGCTGAAATCCGAGGTCATGACCGTCAATGTCAACCCAGCGCTTTCGTTCAAGGCGAGTGAAAAATTGTCAATTGGTGGCGGTATCAGCCTGCAATATGTAAAGGCTGAACTCACGAATGCGATTGATTCAAGCGCAATTTGTTTAGCTAGCCCTCTCAATCCACTATGTTCAGCTCGCGGCTTAGGCCAAGCTGGCAATGCAGCTGTCGATAGCTATAGCAAAATGAAGGGGGACGACATCAGTTGGGGGTTCAATCTGGGCGTGCTTTACAAGCCATGGGAAGGTACCACGGTAGGCGCGAGCTACCGCTCCCATATCAAGCACAAGCTAGAAGGAGAGGCCAGTTTCCGACGTTCCGCTGCCATTGACCAAGTCTCGCAACTTGCAGCTCGCCTGAGTAATTCCGACATTACTGCCAACCTTTCCATGCCAGAAACCGTCTCGCTTAGCCTGGCACAACAACTGAATGACAGGCTAGAGTTACTTGCCGATGTCACCTGGACCAACTGGAGCCGCTTTAAGGAATTACGCGTACAGTTTGACAGCGGCTTGGCTGACAATGTCACGAATACCAAATGGAATGACAGCTACCGATTTTCGCTAGGTGGAAACTACCGCTACAACGACCAACTCACATTGCGAGCAGGCGTCGCCTATGACCAAACACCTGTGCCTGATGCGAGCCACCGCACTCCACGCATTCCAGATGCTGATCGCACCTGGTTTGCGATTGGTGCAAGCTGGAAGGTAGACCCATTCAACACTATCGATGTTGGCTATGCCTATCTTCGCATGAAGGATTCCAGCATCAATCATAGTAGTGAAGGGGCAGTTAGCCATAATATCCAGGGGGAATTTTCCGCTCGTGTGGATATCCTGAGCGCACAGTGGAGCCGCTCGTTCTGATGGTGCAAAGAATCAGTACTTACTGGTAAGCATTCGGTTGTTCAGGCTTGGGGGTGGTAGACCATTGCCGTTTCACCTCATCACCAGGACGGTTCAGCGTTACTTCCGCATTATCCATGGCAGCCACCCAACTGACGGGAATGAAGTGATGCTGACCGCTTTCATCCTTGGTGAGCTTGATTTGGTTGCTACCTTCCATGTGATCCACGGTGGCAAACTGCTTGCCTTGGGAACAGATCACAGGCATGCCGGAGAGTATTCCGTGGGAGAGACTCATGATATTGCTCCTTGAAAATAATGATGAGTCTCTAGATTAGCGGAGAGTGACTTCACGCTGCATAGGGCACTGACCGAAAGCGCTGTCAGAATTACATAAAAGCCCAATCAGCTACGCACGATCAATACATCACAGGCGACGCTATCTAGGATGCGAATTGCGATGCTACCGAGCAACACCCCCAATAAGCCACTGCGACCATGTGTCGCCACCACCACCAAATCTATGCGCTTGTCTTGCACATAAGACTCCAGCAGTAGGTCAGGCTCTCCATACTCCACCACGACATCAATCTTGGCTGCCGCTGTTTCACCCGCAACATCACGAATAAAATCACGGCAATTCTGGATAGCGTCCTCGCGCAATTCACTTTCATAAGCCACGCGATCATCCATACGGCTGGCAAAGTGAGCAAAGGCGGCATGGAAAACAACGAGGTTCTCCGGGCCAAACATATCCACCGCCCTGGCAAGCGCCGCGCGTGACAACTCTGAAAGATCAGTCGCGACCACAATCTTGCCGTAAGGCTTGCGTAGACGCTTTTTCACCACCAGCACAGGCACAGGAGACTGGCGTGCAAGCGCTGCCACGGTATCGCCAAGCAATGCCTTCTCAAAAGCCCCGTCACGCTTGACCCCGGTCAGGATCAATTCTGCCTGCACGTCCGCAGCAACTTGCAACACCACCTCACTCGGCTTGCCGCGCACCACGCGCGCGCTGATGTCTGGCAGGCCTGTCTCGCCCAATTCCTCTACCAACTCTGCCTGGATCGCCAAGGCAACATCCTGCGGCTGACGCCAGCCGGGTGTATCGGCAATCGGTTCAACCTGCTCAAAAGCATGCACAACCGTCAGCGGTGCATGCCAAGCCTGCGAGAGTTGTACCGCGCGATCAAGGGCTCGATCGCAACGTGCACCGAGATCTGTCGCCAGTAGTAACTGGCGGGGTTGTTTGGTCTTGAATTCTGTCGTCACCGGGGGTTTCCTTCCTTAAGATTCTGCCAGCACATTGGTTTTGCCACGTTTTCGCATCAAAGTTTTCTCAACTTCCAACACCAACATGAAGACAATACCGATCAATATGATCACGAGACCATCTTTCCAGTCAATCGGCGCGCTGGCAAACAAGGCATGTAAGGGCGCAGCATAGGTGAATGCCAACTGCGCCAAGATCACAGCGACCAGTGCAATCAAGAGTATGGGCGTGCCAAGCAAGCCGCGCCAGCTGAACGACTTAGCATTGAGGTAACGCACATTGAATAGGTAGAAAATCTCCAGCACCACCAGAGTATTCACCACCATGGTACGCGCTACTTCCTCACCCAGCTCACGCCGCATGGCATATTCAAAAATGATGAATACGCCGATGGTAAACAACACTGACACAAACCCCACGCGCCAGAGCAGGAAGGGAGAGAGCAGGGCGGCATGACGCGGGCGCGGCGGACGCTCCATGACATCAGGCTCGGCAGGTTCGAAAGCCAGCACCAGGCCCAATGTCACCGTAAGCACCATATTGATCCACAGAATCTGTGCCGGGGTCATCGGTAGCGACATACCCAGCAACAAGGCCACCACCACGGCGAGTGCTTCGCCGCCATTGGTGGGCAAAGTCCAGGCGATCACCTTACGCACATTATCGTAAACCGTGCGCCCAGCATGCACGGCTGAGACGATGGTGGCAAAGTTGTCGTCTGCCAGCACCATTTCCGACGCCTGCTTGGCCGCCTCCGTACCTTTTTTGCCCATGGCAATACCTACATCGGCCTGCTTGAGTGATGGCGCATCGTTGACGCCATCCCCCGTCATGGCGACTACCTCGCCTTGTTGCTGCAAGGCTTTGACAATGCGTAGCTTGTGCTCAGGCGTGGTACGCGCAAATACACTGGTTTTCGCCAGCACAGCACTCAGCTCTTCATCCGGCACCTTGTCGAGGTCCGCCCCGGTCATGACGCCAGGCTCCTCCGCAAGGTGCAGCTGTTTTGCAATCGCCTGTGCAGTCGCGGCATGATCCCCAGTGATCATTTTCACCTTGACCCCGGCAGAGCGACAGCTGGCGATCGCATCAAGCACTTCTTCACGCGGCGGATCAATGAAGCCCATGATGCCGAGAAAATCCAGGTCATTCTCGACATCCTTGAACTCAAGCTGCTGCTTGCCATCGTCGCAGCGCCTGGCGGCAAAACCGAGCACGCGCTCACCGTGATGGGCCGCCTCGCTGATGCACTCAGCCCAATAGTCGTGATCAGGTTGCTGGCATCGCTCCAACACACTTTCCGGGGCGCCCTTGATGAACATCCAAGTGCCATGCTCATCATGGCGGTGCAGCGTTGCCATGAACTTGTGCTTGCTGTCGAAAGGCACTTCATCAAGCCGTTGCCAGGCATTGCGCTCTTGCTGAATGTCCTGCCCAGCCTTCATCGCCAGTGCCACCAAGGCGCCTTCCATAGGGTCGCCCAGCACATGCCATTGCCCGGATTCTTGCTTCAGCTTGGCATCGTTGCAGAGCAAGCCTGCCAGCACCAGATCTTCACACCCACGACCAGAGGCCCCGGCCTGGGGCTTGATCTCGCCCTCGGGCACATAGCCTGTCCCTTCAACCAAATAATGCGCCTTGCCTGCAACCAAGCGCCTGACCGTCATTTCATTCCGGGTGAGAGTGCCGGTTTTATCCGAGCAGATCACTGAAGTCGCGCCCAGCGTTTCCACCGCGGGCAAGCGTCGAATAATGGCGTTGTGCCTCGCCATGCGCTGCACACCAATCGCGAGGGTGATCGTGATCACCGCAGGCAAGCCCTCCGGCACCAAACCCACCGAGATCGCTACCACCACCATAAATCCGTCGATCCAGCTATAGTTCTGCACCAGCTTGGCAAACGCCAGCAGGCCAAGGGCCAAGCTGAGGGCAAACCAGGTGAACAGGCGCCCGAAATGGTTAATTTGCTGTAACAAGGGTGTTTCCAGGGTTTCCACCTTGGCAATCATGCAGCTGATACGGCCGATTTCCGTTGCGCTACCGGTTTCCACCACCACGGCACGCCCCTGGCCTGCCGCAATGATGGTGCCGGAATACAGCATGCAATGTCGATCTCCCAGATCAGCATTCTCTGCCACCGCCTGCTCCTGTTTCTGGCTGGGTACCGATTCACCAGTAAGAATTGCCTCCTCGCTGGAAAGTTGCCTGGCCTTGAGCAAACGTGCATCAGCCGGCACGCTGTCGCCAGCTTCCAACACGATCACATCGCCGGGTACCAGATCGCCCACCTCAATGGTTTGACGGTGCCCATCCCGTACCACAGTGACATGGGGCACCATCATATTGCGAATCGCATCCAGCGCCTGCTCAGCCTTGCCTTCCTGGATATAACCGACAATTGCGTTGATCAGCACTACCGCCAAGATCACTGCCGAATCGACGGCATGATCAAGAAAGAACGCAATTACTGCCGCCGACAACATGAAGTAGATCAAGGCATTATTGAACTGCAACAGGAAGCGCATCACGGGATGTTGACGTTTAGGGGGAGGCAACTCGTTCCTGCCATACTCCTGCAAGCGTTTATCTGCTTCCCTACTACTTAGGCCTTCTGGGGTGGACTGCACACGCTCAAGTACCTCGCTGGTCTTGAGTGCATGCCAAAGAACTGCATCATTCTGGCTGGATTGCGGCATGGGCAATGGCCTTTTCAATGGTCGGTGTCTTTTTATTCTAAAAGGCTTTAGCGCCATCATGCAAAACCATTTTTCTAAAATGGCTTACTCATTCAGAGAGTACTACTCAATATGCAACTGCCCAAGAGACAAGTACAGAAAGGTCGCAACGCAACACCACTCAATGCAACTTTCACAACATCTTGCCTCCCAACACAAGCCTATCCTCTCCTTTCAATGTCGATTAGGCTAAAATGACGTTCTACATGAATATTTATCTGACCAACTCTTTGCCTGGCTCAAGCCCGCTTATCCATTGACAGGACCCGCCATGGAAACAATCAACCTCATGCCACCCTGCGTGCTTACCTTCGCTGCCACCGACCCTAGCAGTGGCGCAGGCTTGCAAGCCGACCTTCTGGCGCTATCCAGCATTGGCTGCCATCCCGTATCTGTTGTCACCGCAATTACCGTACAAGATACGGTGGGCGTAGAAAATGTCGTCTCGCTGGATGCCGAGCTGATCAACGAGCAAGCCCGGACCATCCTTGAAGACATGCAGATTTCTGCCTTCAAGCTGGGCATGCTGGGCAGCGTGGAAAATATTGCCGTGATCGCCGAAATCGTCGCCGATTATCCCGATGTGCCTTTATTGATTGACCCAGTGCTCTCTTCCGGGCGAGGCGATGAATTGGCTAATGAAGCCATGCAGGAAGCGATGATAGACCTGCTGTTTCCACAGGCCACACTGATCACCCCGAACAGCCTCGAAGCCAGGCGGTTGGCATTTACCGGCGACTTTAGCGATGAAAGCGAACATGCCTCATTAGACGAAGTAGCCGAACGACTGCTGGCACTGGGGCCTGAATATGTACTGATTACCGGCACCCACGAGCGTGCGCCGCAAGTCATCAACAATCTTTACGGCTCGCAAAAACTGTTGCGCTCTTATCCTTGCGAGCGCTTGCCTGGTAGCTATCATGGTTCTGGCTGTACGCTGGCATCTGCCATCGCGGCCTGCCTGGCACACGGCCTGGGCATGGAGGAAGCTATCGCAGAAGCGCAGGAGTACACCTGGCATTCGCTACGCCATGCCTTCCGTCCTGGCATGGGGCAATATATTCCCGACCGTCTGTTCTGGGCGCGTGAAGAGTCTGATGACGAAGAATAGCCCCATGGCCATCCGCGGGTTGTATGCCATCACGCCGGATGAAACAGATACTGCCCGCCTGCTGGAGATCTGCAAAATGGCGCTCGCAGGAGGAGCCACCGTACTGCAATATCGCAACAAGCGCGTATCCGGCGAGCAAGCACTGGAGCAAGCCCAATCCCTGCTGGCAATGTGCCGGGGTTACCGCGTGCCATTGATTATCAATGATGATGTTGAGCTTGCGACCAAGCTCGATGCCGATGGCGTTCACCTTGGTATAGACGATGGCGACATCACTGCCGCACGCAAAGAACTGGGGGCAGGCAAGATCATCGGGGCGTCCTGCTACAACAACCTTGGACTTGCCCAGCAGGCAGCCAGGCTGGGGGCGGATTATGTCGCCTTCGGCGCCTGCTTTCCCTCATCCACCAAGCCCCATGCACCACGTGCGGATATGACATTGTTCCAGCAGGCAAGAGAACTAGGCGTGCCTATCGTTGCCATCGGCGGAATCACGCTGGACAATGCCGCCAGCGTGATCAGCGCTGGTGCGGATGCGCTTGCAGTGATCGGTGCCTTGTGGAATGCAGCGGATATCAAGACGCAAGCCAATCAATTCAACCAACTTTTTAGCTAGAGCCAGGCCATGAGTAGAAACCAGCAATTATTCGAGCAATCCCAGACACTGATCCCCGGTGGCGTGAACTCACCAGTACGCGCTTTTGGCTCGGTGGGCGGCACCCCCGTATTCTTCAAGCGTGGCCTGGGCTCACGACTATGGGATGAAGATGGGAAGGAATATATTGATTACGTTGGCTCCTGGGGGCCGATGATCCTTGGCCATGCCCAGCCCGATGTAATTGCTGCGGTGCAGGCTACAGCAGCCAACAGCTTGTCTTTCGGCGCACCCACTGCGCTGGAGCTGGAAATGGCGCAACTCATTACACACCTAGTGCCGAGCATGGAGCAGGTACGCTTGGTCAGCTCCGGCACAGAAGCCACGATGAGCGCCATTCGCCTGGCACGCGGCTTCACCAATCGCAGCAAGATCCTCAAGTTCGAGGGTTGCTACCATGGCCATGCCGACTCCTTGCTAGTCAAGGCTGGTTCCGGAGCGCTCACTTTTGGCCAACCCAGCTCTGCTGGGGTTCCTCCTGAACTCGCAGCGCATACATTAACCCTGCCATACAATGATGTTGCAGCGCTGGAACAGTTATTCAGCGAGCTTGGTGACCAGATTGCCTGCGTCATCCTTGAGCCTGTCGCAGGCAACATGAATCTGGTGAATCCCAGCACCGAGTTCCTCAATGCGCTACGCACCTTATGCACACAATCCGGCAGCTTGCTGATTTTCGATGAGGTGATGACCGGTTTCCGTGTTGCCTTGGGTGGCGCACAGCAGTTGTTTGGCATCAAGCCTGACCTCACCACGCTAGGCAAGGTAATTGGTGGTGGCCTGCCCGTTGGCGCATTCGGTGGCCGCGCCGATGTCATGGCATACCTCGCGCCATTAGGCCCGGTCTACCAGGCAGGGACATTATCTGGCAACCCTGTTGCCGTGGCTGCCGGCTTGGCGACATTGCAGCAATTGCAACGGCCAGGTTTCCATGACGAACTAGCTGCCAAGACGCGCCAGCTGACTGACGGCTTGGCGCAGGCAGCGCGCGATGCTGGCGTTACCTTCAGTGCACAGAGCGTGGGCGGCATGTTTGGCCTCTACTTCAGTGAACAGTGCCCCAATAGCTTTGCCGAGGTAATGCAATGCGACAAGGCAGCATTCAACCGCTTCTTCCATGGCATGCTGGAGCACGGGGTTTACCTGGCCCCATCCGCGTTCGAGGCTGGTTTTGTGTCGATCGCGCACAGCGAAGCCGATATTAACCAGACCATAGAGGCCGCCCGCCAAGTGTTTGCCAGCTTGCGTTAATCAGGAACTATCCATGACCACATTGAAAAACGATGTTTTCCTCCGTGCACTGCAACGCCAGTCCACTCCTTACACACCGGTTTGGATGATGCGCCAGGCCGGGCGCTACCTGCCTGAATATCGCGCCACGCGCAAACAGGCGGGTAGTTTTCTTGACTTGTGCAAAAACCCGGACTTGGCGACTGAAGTGACCATGCAACCGCTGGATCGCTACCCGCTGGATGCTGCCATCCTGTTCTCCGACATCCTCACCATTCCTGATGCCATGGGGCTAGGTTTATATTTCGAGGAAGGCGAGGGGCCAAAATTCGAGCGTACCCTGCGCGAGGAGGCTGATATCCGCAAGCTGGCGGTTCCCGATATTGGCACTGAGCTCAAGTATGTCACCGATGCCGTCAGCCAGATTCGCCGCACCCTGGATGGACGTGTTCCTCTCATCGGCTTTTCCGGTAGCCCTTGGACGCTGGCAACCTACATGGTAGAGGGCCGCGGCGGCACGGATTTCCTCACCATCAAGCAAATGGCCTATGCACGGCCAGAACTATTGCATCATATCCTCAGCATCACCGCACAGACGGTGACGCAATACCTCAATGCCCAGATTGCTGCTGGCGCACAAGCGGTCATGATCTTTGACTCATGGGGCGGGGCGCTTTCTCATCACGCTTATGAGGAGTTCTCGCTGCAATACATGAAGCAGATCGTCAGCGGCCTCACCAAGGAAAGCGATGGCCGCGCCGTGCCCAGCATTGTCTTCACCAAGGGCGGCGGTTTGTGGCTGGAAGCTCAAACAGAAACCGGAGCCGATGCGCTGGGACTGGATTGGACGGTGTCGCTTGGCGAGGCACGCAAGCGCGTTGGCAACAAAGTAGCGCTACAAGGCAATATGGACCCAGCTATCCTGCTCTCCACGCCTGAAGCCGTAGAAAAAGAAGTCGCGCGCATCCTCGCCAATTACGGCATAGGCAATGGCCATGTGTTCAACCTTGGTCACGGTATCACGCAATTCACACCGCCCGAAAATGCCGAGGCGATGATCAAGGCCGTGCACGCCATCAGCCGCAATTACCATCTCTGATTCCGACTCGCCGCGATTGACAAAAAATGACAATCGCGGCCGCTATCTCCCGGCAGATGAGAGTAAGATGAACTATTAGCGCGTTTCGTTTGTCACGACTTCATAACAACAAGGAGATAAGCAAATGGGTTTGATTTCATTCATCAAAGACGCTGGCGAGAAACTGTTTGGCACTCACCCGACTGTTGAATCAAAAGCCGAGAATCCGGTCACCTCTGCTAATGCCACCGCTAGTCAAGCCATTCTCAACTACATCCACAAAATGGAATTGGATGCAGAAGGTCTGCAAGTGGATTTTGACGGTGCCACAGGTAAAGTCACCGTCGGCGGCACCGCAGCCACACAGGAAATCAAGGAAAAAATTCTGCTCTGCTGCGGCAACATCAATGGTGTCAGTGAGGTTGTGAACAACCTCAAGGTCACAGCCGCAGAAACTGCCCCAGTGTTTTACACAGTAGTACGTGGCGACACCTTGTCCAAGATCGCCAAGGAACATTATGGCAATGCTAATGCCTACATGAAGATTTTTGAGGCGAACAAGCCCATGCTCAACCATCCGGACAAGATCTATCCGGGCCAGACCTTACGCATCCCTCAATAACCTCAATCAGGAGACCCAGAATGACATTACGATCAACATCCATCCTTGCTATTTTCCTTGCCGGCCTAGTGCTGGGAGGTTGTAGCAACAAGGAGGAAGAGAACGTTGAAGCGGCCGCTGCACAAGCCGTAGAACAAGCGCATGAGCATGCAGAACATGCGGTTGATAAAGCCGAAGAAGCCGTTGACGAAGCCAAGGATGCAGCTGAAGATGCCATCGAAAAGGCTCGTGAAGCCGCTGCGGAACATCAGGAAGAACATAAGTCCGAGTAATATAAGCTCTCCGTCCCCGGGCAAACCCCGGGGATATGCTGTCACTCCCACAGATCAACCAAGCTGAATACCCGCAGGCTCTTCACCATCCTGCCGCTTGCTCGGTAACGCCGCCCGTCAGTAGTAACGGCAGAAGCACACACCCGCTAATGCTACTGCCCCCCTTATTCCGATCGCCAGCCTATGTTTACTAGCAAGTCAGCCTGCCGGTAGTACTCCTACACCGAGATCAGCCTGATACCGATACGGCGCTTCAATCCCCATGGTTATGCTGTGTTTCATGCAAGCTCAACCATTGGAAAGGATGCATCATGAAACTCTCCCATCTATTCAGTACCATTTCCCTGCTGACTGTTAGCACATTGCTGGTCAGCACCCCCGCTCTCGCAGATAAAGAATTCGTCGGACGTATTGATGCGCGCCCAGCTGGCAACCTAGGGATATGGACGATCAGCGGTCAACAGGTGGAAGTCACCGAGAAAACAGATATTGAGCCAGAACAAGGCCCACTGGTCGTAGGTGCTTGTGTCGAGGTAGAGCATGACAAGGGTGTCGCTTCGGAAATCGAAACTATCAAGCCTGAAAAATGCGGCAAGAACTAAATACTGTGTTGCCGCAGCAGCTCACATTCAAGGTTTGCGAAATACTCAGCTTGGTCAGACTGCCCCAAGCTCAGGTAAAAAGCATGCAGGTTCTTGGCCGCCAGGAAGCTTCCCCTGCCGACTACTGTGCTGTTGAGGGTGGGGTTATCGCCGATTTCCAGGCATCTTTCCCAGCTTGAGGCAATCATGGGCAACAAGACTTCTGCTTGTGCTGGGTCAGCAATGGCCCAGTCAAGCAAGACATCGCCAAGCGCAAAAAAGAAATCGGGAGAATGCTGCCAATGCGGCATCTCTGCTTCTGCCAAATGAAGCGCCCGCTCGAAGTTGCCAGCTTTTTTCAGACTGAACAAACTGCGCACGACCAGATCGTGACGCCAGTTTGCATCAGCCTCAGTAGGCAGCAAAGCCTTTTCGTAAAATGTTACCGCTTCAGCAAAGCGTGCATAAACTTCCAGCTCCTTGCCTAGTTGGTAATTGAAATAGGGATCTTCCGGATTTAGCGCCAGTTCAACCCGCAGCAAAGCTTCGTTGCGCCCTTGCTTGGTCGCCTTGTGCTGCTCTAAATAACCGTCGTGCCCGACAACCAGCTCCAGTTGCTTCCTCTGCATGCCGGGACACAAGGGCTGTTCGTGAATACGCCCGACATAGCGCACATGGCGCGGCAGGATGCGGGATATCCATACACTGGAAACCTGTAGCTCCCCGTCCACTTCGGCCTCATCGTCCCGACGCAATATACCGATCAGTTCCTCGTTGCAGTGCCGTAATGCGGCAAACGCCTCGCCACCGGAGATGATCCATTCGTCCGCATCCAGCACCAAGTTCCAATCAGCGGTAGACAACTCCAGCGCCGCATTCCTCGCGGCGGCAAAATCATGACACCAGATGAAGGAATGCACTTTGGCACCTAGCGACTCGGCAATGCTGACCGTGTCATCATCAGAACCCGTATCCAGCACGATCATCTCGTCCACCCAGGGCCGGACACTTTGCAGGCAGCGTGCTATTGAACGGGCCTCATTGCGGGCTATCATCACCAGAGCAATGCGTTTTTTGCTGGACATCAGCTAAAACTCCTGTGGGTCGACATCTACCGCCCAGCGTATCTTGTTGCTGAGCGGGTGCGCACGCAATTGCGGTGTCAATTGCCTGAGGACGATTTGAAGCGCCTGTCGCGTTGTCGCCTGGAACAGCAACTGGCCGCGCTCCATGCCTTTCAGCCGCTCCATTTGCGGGCGTATTGGGTCATAGACCAAGGCATCAGTCGCCATTGCGCGGGTCGTATCCGCGGCAAACTGCAAAAATCGCTGCACAGGGCCGTACTCATTGGCCTCGGCCTTGATCAAGGCTAGGAATTCATAGGGCGGAAACTGGGCGATTTCGCGCTCCTGCAAGAGCCCAGCCGCATAGGTGGCATATTCCTGACTGCGCAGCGCATTGAATAACTGGTGCTCGGGAAAAGTCGTCTGGATCAACACTTCACCAGGCTTATCCGCACGGCCCGCGCGCCCTGCCACTTGCATGAGTTGGGCAAACAAGCGTTCGGCCGCACGAAAATCGGGGCTGAAAAGGGCACTGTCGGTATCCAGCACACCGACCAATGTGAGATTGGGAAAGTCATGGCCCTTGGCCAACATTTGCGTCCCCACCAGGATATCCACCTCACCGGCATGCACCGCTGAAAGCATCTCGCTTAAGGCATGCTTGCGGCGCGTGCTGTCGCGGTCCACCCGAAGAATACGCGCCTCTGGCAACAGCTTGGCCAGCGTTTCTTCCAGCCGTTGCGTACCATGCCCGGTAGGATGCAAGTCGGCATTGCCACAGCTCGGGCACTGGCGCACGATCTTTTGTTCGTGCCCGCAGTGGTGGCACCGCAAAAAACCCTGACGCAAGTGCACGACCAGTCGGCTGCTACAGCGCATGCAAGGCGCAATCCAGTGACAGGCATTGCATAGCAGCACTGGCGCATAACCACGACGGTTGATAAACAGCAGGCTTTGCTCACCGCGCTGCAAGCGGGTTTTCAGAGCCTTGATGAGTGGTGGAGACAGCCCCTCCTGCATCTGCACCCGGCTGACATCGACACAATTCACCTGGGGCAATTGTGACTGGCTGACAGCGCGTTGCTGCATGCTGAGCAGACCATAACGACCGCTCTGGGCGTTATGCCAGGTTTCCAACGCTGGAGTAGCAGAACCCAGCACGATAGGGATATTGCGACGTTGCGCGCGCACCAAGGCTACATCGCGCGCATGGTAGCGCATGCTGTCCTGCTGCTTGTAGGAAGTATCATGCTCTTCGTCCACGATCATGAACTTGAGGCGGGGCAAAGGCGTAAACACCGACAAGCGCGTGCCGATGACAATGCGTGCAGCTCCAGTTTGCGCCAGCCGCCAGTTCTGCAAGCGCTCACTCTCGCCAAGATTGCTATGCAGCGTGACTAGCGGGTATTGCGGCAAACGGCTACGAAAACGCGCCTCCAGCTGAGGCGTGAGGTTGATTTCAGGTACCAGGACCAAGGCTTGATCCTGATTACCCTCCAGCACCGCCTGCAACAGGCGAATATAAACCTCGGTCTTGCCGCTGCCGGTAATGCCGTGCAGCAGCCATGGCTTAAAACTCTCCCGCTGCTGCAAAATGCTCTGCACCGCATGGGCTTGCTCGTCGTTCAACTCAGGCTGCACATTGGAGGCGTGCAATGTCGCGCTCAAGCCAGCGTAGATTTGCTCCTCGTCTATCCACCCCTGCTCACGCAGTGCCAGCAAGCCTTTGCGCCAGCTCGGACTCAACTCGGATAGCTCGGTCTCACTCAGGCGACCACTTTCACGTAAAGCAGTAAAAATACGTCGCTGCACCATTTGCCGAGCCGGAATGGCGTCGATCTCAGCCGATTGACCTGCCTCATTCAGCCAATAACAGAACTGCTGCCGAGCTTGGGCAGGCTCGGTTTGCCGCAAACGGGCGGGCAAGGCAGAAAGCAAGGCCTGCCCGTAAGGATATTGGTAATAATCTGCGCAGAATTTCAACAGCGAGAAAAACTCACCATCGAGCACAGGTTCATGGTTGAAATGCTGGAGAATGGATTTGAGTTTGGTAGGGGCGATATCGCTATTGTCGGCAATATCGACCACGATACCAACCTGCTTGCGCGGGCCAAACGGCACCACTACGCGTTGCCCAACCTGCACTGGCACATCGCTTCTGTAGTCAAAAACACCATCGAGCGGAACATCCAGTGCCACCTTGAGGATAGTGGCATGCTGAGCGCTTTCGGTCATGCGCCCCCCATCATCTGCCATCTATATGACGAAGTTCGACAATTGCATATCAGTGCAAGCTTGCAGTAGGTTAAAATAGTGCTTTTATTCACGTTTCGTCGCTCGCCTTGAAAGCACATCTTACCGAATTACTACAGGTCGCCGCAAACAGCCTCAATGCTGATGCAGGACCTATCGCCATCCAGCTAGAACGTCCCAAGAATGCACAGCATGGGGATTTTTCCACCAACCTGGCCATGCTGCTGGCCAAACCCCTGCGCCAGAATCCACGCGCCATCGCTGAAGCGCTGATCCAGGCACTGCCTGCCTCCGAGTATATTGCCAAGGTGGAGATTGCCGGGGCTGGCTTTATCAATTTCACCTTGAGCCCAGCCGCCAAGCAGGCTGTGGTGCGCGACATCCAGCAGCAAGGTGCGCAATTCGGCCACAATCAAGTTGGTCAGGGCCGCAAGATACAAGTGGAATTCGTCTCTGCCAACCCTACAGGCCCATTACATGTGGGCCATGGCCGCGGTGCGGCAGTGGGAGACTGTCTTGCACGCTTATTGGCCGCCAATGGCTGGGCCGTCACGCGCGAGTTTTACTATAACGATGCCGGTGCACAGATCGATAACCTGACCGTTTCCGTGCAATCCCACTGCAAGGGCATTACACCCGATCACGCTGCCTGGCCGGAAGCAGGCTATCGCGGCCATTATATTGCCGATGTCGCTGCCGCCTATATGGCAAAAGAAACCGTGACCGCTGACGATCAGGCAGTGACCGGCGTAGGTGACGCTGACAATCCCGATGCAATCCGACAGTTTGCCGTGGCCTACCTGCGCCACGAGCAGGACCTAGACCTCAAGGCGTTCCAGATCAATTTTGATGTCTTCTCGCTAGAGTCTGCACTCTATAGCGATGGCAAGGTAGAAAGCACGGTAGCCAACCTGATCAAGAGCGGTCATACCTACGAACAGGACGATGCCCTCTGGCTGCGTACTACTGATTTTGGCGATGATAAGGACCGCGTCATGCGCAAGCGTGAAGGCGGCTACACTTATTTCGTGCCGGATGTCGCTTATCACCTGGACAAATGGCAGCGTGGCTTTGAGCGCGTTATCAACGAACAGGGCGCAGACCACCACAGCACTATCACCCGTGTGCGTGCTGGCTTGCAAGCGCTGAATGTCGGCATTCCACAAGGCTGGCCGGAATACGTATTGCACCAGATGGTCACGGTGATGCGCGGCGGTGAAGAAGTCAAAATCTCCAAGCGTGCAGGCAGCTACGTCACCTTGCGCGATCTGATCGAGGAAGTGGGCTGTGATGCCACACGTTATTTCCTCGCCGCACGCCGCGCCGACTCCCAATTAGTGTTCGACATCGATCTTGCCCGTGCACAAAGCAACGACAACCCGGTGTATTACATCCAGTATGCCCATGCCCGCATTTGCAGCGTGCTGAACGAGTGGGGCGGCAATATCGCCAGCTTGTCACAAGCAAAACTGGCTCCGCTGGATACCGAGCATGAAGCAACGCTCATGCAACGCCTGGGCGAATTCCCCGAGTTAGTCGCCAATGCCGCGCAAGAGCTGGCTCCACATATGGTCGCTACCTATCTCAAGGACTTGGCGGGCGACTTGCACAGCTATTACAACGCTCACAAGTTCCTGGTTGAGGATGCTGACCTCACCACCGCCCGTATGGCCCTTATCAGCGCCACACGCCAGGTGTTGCGCAATGGCCTGGCGCTGCTGGGCGTGAGTGCGCCAGAGAAGATGTAAATTTGTACGATAGAATATGATGGTTGACGGGGAACCATCGCCACCCAAGTCACTAGGCAGGCCTCCAAGCAAGGCCTGCCAGGACATGAATGAATGAGGAAGAGAAAATATCGTGAGTCGAGATTACAAGCCTGCGCAGCGCAAATCGAGCTCCAGCAGCAGTAGCAAGGGCAGCCCATTTTTTACCGGATTGCTGGTGGGCCTGCTATTAGGCGTCGGCATTTCTGTAGGCGTTGCTATCGTTGTCATGAAGAGCGATAGCCCATTTGCCGACAAGGCTGGCAAAACCAAGCTGGAACCTGATGAAATTGCACTGCCCAAGGCAGAAACCAAGCCAACAGAGGCCAACAAGGCTCAAGCCGGCAGCGAAAAACCACGTTTCGACTTTTATACCATCCTACCCGGTAGCGAAAGCCAGGTAACGGAGCAGGAAATCAAGCAGAAGGAAGCCGACCCGGCCCCGGCACAAACCCAGGAAAGTTACTTCCTCCAGGTAGGCGCATTCCAGACTGAACAGGAAGCCGACAACATGAAGGCCAAGCTGGCCTTGCTGGGCCTGGAAGCCATCGTGCAGACCGCCACCATCCCCGACAAGGGCGTATGGCACCGTGTACGCGTTGGCCCGTTTGCCGACCTGAACCAAATCAACAATGCCAAGTCTGATCTGGCGCAGAATGGTTTCAAGGCAGATTTGATCAAGGTGAACTCACCTGGGCAATAAGCCAGTGTCATCCCAACCAGACTTCTCTACGTTAACTCTATCAATTCGATTGTAAGGACAAGATATGAAAAAGCTGCTCGCTGCCTTGATGTTGCTGGTCTCTGCAACTGTCATGGCAGAACCGCAACTGGGTAATGACTTCAACCAGACCGCAAAAACCATCAAGACTGATAACCCGGCCAAGATCGAAGTGCTGGAAATCTTCTGGTATGGCTGCCCGCATTGCTACCATTTGGAGTCAAGCCTGGCTACCTGGGTCAAGAAGCTGCCGCAAGATGTCTACTTCAAGCGAGTACCCGGCGTCCCACGTCCCGACTGGGCACCTGCTGGCAAGGCATTCTATGCCCTTGAAGCGCTCAATCTCACCGACAAGCTACACACTCAATTATTCGATGCCATCCACAAGGCTCGCAACGTCAACCCAGCTTCCGAAGCTCAATTGATTGACTGGATCACCAAGCAAGGCGGCCAGGATCGTACAAAAGTGGAAGAAGCTTTCAAATCCTTCTCTACCAACAACAATATTGTGCGCGCCATGAATGTGTTCCGCGACTCCGGCGCCACGGGCGTGCCAGCATTGGTGATTGATGGTCGTTACATTACCTCCAGCTCGATGGCGGGCGGCAATCAGAACGTGCTGCAAGTTGCTGACTATCTAATCGAGAACGTGCGCAAGGAAAAGAGCGGCGGCGCCAAGTAATACCAGCCACTCGCCCATGACACGCGAATCCACACCCGCTGCCAGCCAGCGGGTTTTTATTACCGGCGCTTCTAGTGGCATTGGCTTGGCGTTGGCACGACACTATCTCAAGCAAGGTGCTATCGTCGGTGTCACTGCACGCCGCCTAACACTGCTTGAAGACCTGGCGCACGAATTTCCTAGCGGGCAATGCCACATTTACCAGGCTGATGTACGCGATGCCCAGGCCATGCAGGCTACTGCGCACACCTTCATCACCACGGCTGGCGTGCCCGATATCGTCATTGCCAATGCCGGCGTCAGTTGCGGCACCCTGACCGAAGAAGCGGAAGATATCGACGCCTTTCATACCGTGTTCGAGATCAACGTCTTTGGCATGGTGCATACCTTCCAGCCCTTTATTGCCGCCATGCAGGCAGCAAGCAAACATGGGCAACTCGTCGGTATTGCCAGTGTCGCGGGCATACGTGGCTTGCCTGGTGCCGGGGCCTACAGCGCATCGAAATCTGCCGCCATCACCTATCTCGAAAGCCTGCGTACCGAGATGCAACACTTCGGCATTGCCGTCACCACCATCGCTCCCGGCTATATCCGCACCCCGATGACCGACGTCAATAGTTACCGCATGCCCTTCCTCATGGAAGTGGACATCGCCGCGGCAAAATTCGCCGCGGCAATCGCCAAGCGCCAACGCTTTGTCATCATCCCTTGGCAAATGGGCTGGGTAGCGCGCATCCTGCGCTTTATCCCGCGCTGGCTATGGGATAGGCTCACACGCAATGCGCCGCATAAACCCAGGATAGATTTGTAACCCCCAGCCAAATCAATCAGGGTTTGGATACAGCGAATCTAGAAACTACCACGCAGGGTCAACATCAGATTAAGCGGGTCGCAAAAATGCGTCTGGCGTGTCCACCCACATGGGAACAATATTCTTGCCCAGAACTTAGACTCAATGCGCTCGCAACGCGATGTTCAATTGATCAATCATTTCTGCCCAATCTGCATCCTGCAATAAGCCCTCGCGCAGAAAAGTCGCCTGGGCAGGTGTCCAGAATGGCGCATCTGGCAGGGCAATATCGTCTGCGAGCGGAGCATGGGTGGTAAGGAAATGGCTGATGCCTTGATCGTCGGATGGCAGGCCAAGCTGGTCAAACAACTCAGAGAAACGATGAAAAGTCTGGCTCATGTCATACTCCGGTCTATGGCGATGCGAGGGTGATATTGCGCTGTTCCATTGGAACACAGCCTACCCTGAGGGTTCAACCCAGCCGGATATCAAATGCCCTTGATGTCTTTCCAATCAATTTCGATCACTTGCCCAGGGCCTGCATCAATGAGAATGTAAAACTCGCCAGCAGGCTTAGGGAAACGGATGCGGGAATGGTCGTCCAGCTTGCCAGAAAAAATCTGGCTTTCATCATAACGGATCACGTCCACCACGGCGTTCAATAACGGGTGGCCATCCGACTCTCCGCCTTCGCAAGTAATCTCTTTGGCTTCAACCCAGCATTTGCCAAGCGGAATATGCACGCCATGCGCCCAGGCTGAAGCACTGGTCAATAAAACCAGCATACTGGCTGAACGGATGATGTTCGCTGCAATCGTCGGCATGTTATTGCTTCTCCTGGATGAAGCGCGCAGTCGCTGGCGACAAGCGCTCGATGTCGAAAGCCTGGTGATACACCTCGCCTGACTTGCTTTCCACCGTCAGCCAAATCTGGTCTTCCAACCGGGCAGCAGGAGGAATGTAAATAGCCACTTCGCGCGTCCACCTTGCCCCGTGGAATGCCAGACCTGCAGCCCGCAGCGAACGAGGCTTGCGGAACTTGAGGTAGGCAGCGCGAATTTCACTATCGCAGGCCTCACAAAAACGCAGGTGGAACTCCTTCACCGGGGTATCCCAGGCAAATTTCTCCGGTACATCCTGGCTTTCCTCAGCAATGACAAATGCCCAAGGGCCAATCTGGCCGTGGATAGCATCGTCACGCAGCACAGCTTGCTCCGACATTTTCCAGGCATTGAAGCCCAGCCATGCAGGCACCGCGACCAAGGCCAGCACCAATAATGCACGTACTGGCACTGGCAATAGCGTATCGCGCAATTGCGGCAACGATTTTTCCTTACGCGCAGCCTGTTTTGGCTGTAATGGCCACCAGGGCATCAGGAAAGCCAGCAACACGCCGATAGCACTCAACCAGCCCACTATCACGACAGGGCCGATGTTCCAGTGCCAACCTGCCACGGCAAATGCCGAGGCAATTGCCAACAGTCCCCAACCCAACCAATAGCAGCGCTGTCGCTGGCCTGCGCTCAACTCGCGACCAATCAATTCCTTGCCGTGCTTTTCCATGCTGACAGCCAAGGCAAAAAAACCACCCCAGGCAAACAGCAACACTGCCATGTGATATGCCGTCATGCTGCACCTCCCGGCATCAACAGCCAGCAAGCCAACGAAAGCACCGCCAATGGCACCAGCAAGCCTACCCATGCCCGCATGGCACTACGTGCCTGAAACACCCAGATGACGATGCCTGCATACAGGGCAAAACTCAACATGGTAGAAGCCAGCACTGCCTCTGCCTTGGATACAGGCAATAGCAAGGCCAACAATATGGATACGGCCGAGGTCAAGGCATAGCCCACTACGACAGCAGCAAGAATGCGAGAGGCCACCATCAACCGATAACGTGCGATCTCACTCATGCCTGCACCTCCTCTTTCTTTAGCCAACGCTTCTTGAGCTTATAGGCGATGTAGGCAAATGCCGCGGCAAAGCCCAGCATGGTCAGGTCGAAGCCTGCCAGTACCCAGTCACCATGGGGAATGGTCACCCCCAAGTGCCGTTCCGTCGTCAGGAAATTCAGCACAGGAATCAGGCCAAATGCCGCCACGGCGATATAGAGGCTCTCCAGCCATGAACGCTTGAGCGGGCGTAAAGCAGCGTAAATGAACATCCAGCCCCAAGCGGCAAACAGGCAGTGCATTTCCCAATCTGCACGATCTGCCATTTCGATTGGTAACAAGCGATTAGCCCAGAAATACGCTGCAACGGCGACTGGCAAGCCTACGATGGTGCCCACATTCAGTGTCTCCACCAACCGATGGCCAAAACCTGGCGTGCCGCCATGCTTGCCCAGATAATTATTACGACGCTTCACTGTCCACAACACCAGCCCGGTGCCTATCATCGCGCAGCCTAACAAGCCGGAGAGGAAATATAGCCAGCGCAGCCACCAGCCAGCAAAATGGCCCTCATGCAAGGCCAGCATCACATTGCGTGTCAGCATGGTGGCATTGGTCTGGTTGTCGAATACTACCGGCTCGCCAGTGATCGCATTGAAGCGCACCTTGGGCGGGAAACCGCGATTCAGCGTGGCGGAATAATCACCCACAATCTCTACATAAGGACCTTCCGCCACGGGGTGGCGCATGACAACAGTAGCCACCGCCACGTCTCCCCAGGCCTGTTGGGTTTGCTGCACCAGCTTTTCCACCGAGACTTGTGGACGTTTCACAGGCGCAAATACCTTATCTACCGGGTCGCGTTTGTATAACTCATCGTAGAGCTTGCGCAGTTGCTTCTCAGAGGAGCCGTAGAAGACATCTTTTACTGTCGGCATGTACTGAAAGGTAAAAAACACCAGGCCGCTATACGTGATCATGAGGAAAAATGGCAGCGCCATCACACTCACCAAATTGTGCGCATCCAGCCAACTGCGTTGACCCTTGCCGGGACGGAAAGTAAAGAAATCCTTGAAAATCTTCTTGTGCGTGATCACCCCGCTGATGATCGCCAACAACATAAACATAGTGCAAACGCCAACAATACGATAAGCCACTTCGTCATTGAGGTAATGCAAGGCATAGTGCATTTCATACAGTTCCCAGCCGCCACCGGTAGGGCGACCCTCAATAGGCTGATCTGCCACCCCAGTGACCGGATCGAAATTCTCGTTGCCACGTCCGCCGCGCTCCAGCCCTGGTCGCGGCATATCCTCCCATGCAATCCCGGCCTCGCGGTCTATACGCTCAGCCAAACCGCGATGCGGCAGGGTAATGCTCCACATGCGAGCATCTGGCGCCACCTTCTCCAGGCGATCAAAGGCAAATCCCAGCACCTGCGCCGTCGGGACCTCCACCAATGGCTTGGACAAAGGCAGCTCAGGCTGCATCCAGCGTGAACTCTCGGCATTCACATAACCAGCGGTCCCGGTCACGAATACGAAAAACAACACCCACCCAACCAACAAGCCAACCCAGGTGTGTAGCCAGGCCATGCTCTGGCGAAAACCTTCTTTCACGGCAAATCCTTGCTTAATTAATCCAAAGGCGAGCAGGGCATCATGCTCCATTCGCCACAGAGGCAGAAAATGTGAGATTGTATATCATTCACATTTGTTTGATGACGCAAGGGCATGCTAAAACAGTACCCCTCTATTAGTCATGACACTTGAGAATGAAAAAAGGACACCCTGAACCAACATTTTTTGCATCTACAAAAGCAAACAGGCCGTACAAAAACGGCCTGTTTAGTCGTGACAACTAGACTATAGTCACCATTCCTAGAACCGGTAACGCGCTGTAACCAACACGCTCCTGGGAGTGCCGAATACATTGCCGCCTTCACTCCAGCCTATAGTTTGGTAATAATATTTGTCGAATAAGTTATTAATATTCAGACGGAACTCTGTCCGCTCATTCAAGGTATAGCTGCCATTCAACCCCACAATCGCATAAGCAGATTGCTGGATGCGCGAATCATCATTTGCCTTGGTACTGTTCTGCGCATACACACTCCCACCAATACGCCAGCGATTGAATTCACCAGACAAGCGATAATTCGTCGTCAGTTTGAATTGATGGCGAGGCAAGTTACTGTTATACAGCCTACCCACATTGGCATCATCCTCATCCTTGGTATATTTGGCTGCAACATAGGTATAGCCAGCCATCATCTGCCAGCTTGGGGTTAATGCACCTCCAACCTCAAGCTCTACTCCTTTGCTTTCTACCTCCCCGGCAGCGCGCTGGCAGTAGCCCCAGGTGCTACCAGGACAAGGGTTGGGGCCGCTCAAATCATTGACGGCGCGATTTTTCTGCTGAACGATAAAAGTTGCCAGATTGGCATGCAGCTTGCCGCCAAAATATTCGCCCTTGATGCCGACTTCGTAATTGGTACCCGTGATTGGGTCAAGCAGGTTACCGTTTTTATCCACGCTACTTTGTGGCTCGAAAATCTCAGTCCAGCTTGCATAGACCGAGTGTGCATCATTCACATCGTAAATAATGCCGGCATAAGGCGTGATCTCTCGCGTGACCTTATATGCGGAATGATTCAGGTGATTCTGATTTTCATACCAATTGGAACGTGCGCCCAGGATAACCTTGAGCGAATCGGCAATATTCAATCGTGTCGCAGCATACACACCCTTTTGAGTCGTTGTTGTGTCAATATTCCACCGAGACATATTGATCGCAGGCTCCGCCACACTGGAGGAACTCCAGTGATAGAGGTCGACCACAGGCCCAGAGGTAGACCAGCTATAAGATGCCCAACCACCCCAGTTTTTGTTGTCATACTGGCGATAATTAGCGCCCAACATCACCTCATGACTTCGACCGAACAAGGTCACTGGGCCATTGAGCGACGCATCATAGCTGTCCTGCTTGTTATCGAGCCGATAGCGTTGGCTGTTCTGGTAAAGCACACCGCTATTCCGGCTCAGCCCGGAAAACAACATATCCTGCTCCGGGCGCTTCCAGACAGCCGCCGCTTTCAGTCGCCAATCATTGGCAAACTTGTGGGTCAGATCAGCAAATACCGTGACATCGGTTTGTTTCCAATAGTCGAAATCGTTGGAAAGGTTGGTGGAACGCTTCAGGCCAGAAAGAAAACTGCCATCCGTATTGGTAGGCTGGCCAGGAATCAAGCCATCGTTATCTACCCTGCGATAATGTATGCCCAGCGCAGCAACCGTGGCATCGCCCAGATCGGCTTCCAAAATGCCATACAACTGCTGATTGCGCCCATGCGCAGCATCGTAGAAATAATCGTTATCCTGCGCCGTCACCACAGTACGTCCACGCAGAGTACCTGATTCATTCAGTGGTCCACTCGCATCCAGCACCGCACGGAAATTATTCCAGCTTCCCGCACTCAAGGTTACGCTGGCTTGCGCTTCTGCCGTTGGCCGCTTGCGCACAAGATTAAGCGCTGCCGATGGCGTGCCAGCACCTGTCGTCAGGCCCGTAGCACCGCGTACCACCTCCACACGGTCATAAATATCTAGGGCATCGTTATCGGCATTGAATGTGCCGTTTGATCCGGTGCTGGTTGGCAAGCCATCCAGCATCAAGTTGGAAATCTGGAAACCACGCGAGAAAAAACCACCGGAATCCCCAACGTAATAGCCTTTTTGCATGGTCAGGCCGGTGATGTTCTGGACCGCATCGTCCAAGGTGATCAGGCCTTGATCCTCGATCTGCTGGCGGGTCAGCACACTCACCGATTGCGGCGTTTCCCTTGAGGATAGATTCATCTTGGTCGCAGTGCTCATGCTTTTTGTAGTGTACGACCCTGTCCCCTCCGTCACCGCATCTGACACGGCTGTTGCTTGCACACTTACTTCGGGCAATGTATCGGTGTCCGATTTCTGCAATTGGCTGGACGCCACAACCTTTAAGGTAAATCGCCCCGGCTGCACCTCCACGGCTTGCAGGCCACTACCTTGCAGTAGCGCGTCAAAGCCGCGTTTGACGCTGTAATTGCCTTTCAGGCCCTTGGTCGCAAGATGCCTGGCTTGCTCAGCCTCAAACGACAGCACCACGCCTGCTTCCCCGGCAAAACGGCTCAAGGCACTATCCAACGCACCTGCTGGGATGTCATATAGATGCACAGCCTCACTTTCTGCCGCAATAGCAGGCGAAACTAGCGCGCCCAAAGACAATGTAGCAAGGCTGAAAGTTGTTGCCAGCATGGCGCCAAGCATATTGCGCTGCAATGGCTGATCGTCAATGGCTTTGGATGGCCGCTTCATTTCATCTCCCTTTTCACTTCGTTTCCCTAAAATAAATAGCTTCATGGGATTAGTCGGACGAAATTCGGAAAGGGACAATGCAAATGGAAACTTTTACGTTTTACCTGACATAGATTTATGTAATGGAACCTAACGTCACCCAGTACCGTGTTAAATAATTGATCCGCACTTGCGGCAGGGCTGTCTGAATCGCCTCCAGAGCAATATTGGTATCATCCACCGGGAAAGCGCCTGAAATCCTTTGCTCGGCGAGCTGCGGGTCACAGCGCAGGACGCCACGGCGATAACGGCCCAGTTCGGCCACGAGGTCTGCCAGACGCCAATCAGTGACCACAAGCATCCCGCGTCGCCAGCTTGCCTCATCGCCAGCCAGCGCACGCACTGGCTCAGAGACATCCTCTCCAATCATGACCTGTTGCCCAGCAGGCACGATGTAGGCTGGACCAGCATGCGCGGCATGTACATCAACGGCATGCTGCATCACGCCCAGCCAAGTCGCATGTGCATGCTGCCTGACGGCAAATTGTGTTCCCAGCGCCCGTAACCTGGCCTGTGCGGTTTTGACGACAAATGGTTGTTGCAGCGCTGCGGATGCATGTCCAGTTTCAATGTAAATCTCGCCCTTGATGAGCTGCACCATGCGCACATGCTGATCAAAAACCACATTCACGGCACTACCGGTATTGAGGGTAAGGCGAGTGCCATCCGCCAGCAGCCATTCACGACGCTCACCGGTCGCCGTACTGTAATCAGCCAGCATGGCCTGCCATGGCTGTGCGCGCCAGCCCTGCCAAACCAATGGCGTAGTGAAAGCCACAACGCCAAGGCCCTTGAGCAGTGCTCGACGGCTAGCCCGCATTTCTTCAGCGCCGGCATCCAACACATTGCGTGTCAGGCGACCAGGGGCCACTGACATTTGCTGCTGCAGATGCTCCACACGCGACCAGGCCCACTGCTGTTCCCAGCCTTGATCCAGCCAATGCTGCCATGCCTGCTTGTCTGCTGTAGTGGCCTCCCCTGAACATAACTGGCTATACCAGCCAGCTGCTTCGCGAATCACACGCCGGGCAATATACGGATCTGGAGAGATGGTATCGCTCATGAGAGGGAAAACAACAGACAGTGCTCGATCGCGCGCGCCATGTATTTCTTGATAGAACTGACGGAGAGATTCATGCGCTCGGCAATTTCCTGATAGGTAAGACCATCCAACTGCGACATCAGGAAAGCCTGTCTCGGCTTTTCGCCCAACGCATCCAGCATGGCGTCAATCTCGCACAGGGTCTCAATGACAATACTGCGCTCTTCAACGGAAATCTGCACTGGCTCAGGCAAGTTGGCAATTGCTTCCAGATAAGCGCGCTCCAGTGCGCTACGGCGAAAATAATCCACCATCACCCGCCGTGCCACTGTAGCTAGATAAACACGCGGCTCCAGTATCTGGCTCGCATTGCGCGCGGCGATCACCCGCATAAATGTATCTTGCGCCAAATCAGCCGCACTCTCGCTACAATGCAGCTGCCGCCTCAGCCATGAGCGCAGCCAACGGTGGTGGCCGGTATACAGCGACTCTAGGTCTTGCTGCAATGCAGCATCATGAATATCAGGATGAAATGTGGGAGTGGGCATGCACTAGGCCAGCACAAATTTTGCAAATAAGAACTATTATATTCTGTAGCTTCAAAAAATGAGAGCGATTTAGTCATTGCAAAATAGTGAAGCCTGAGAGCGCTGCAGCGGGCGGGACAGCTCACATCCCCCTCACTTCTCACCCGCGATCATATGCCCACTTACCTTCGTGGGTCGCAAAATGCGAAAGCACAGCTGATAGCTGCGCCTCGGGTTAGATGGGCAAACTTGTTGCCGCCAGCTTAATTTCTGAGGTAGCGACTTTGGGAAGCCTTTACTCCTAAATTCTGCCCCCCCAGCTTGAACGGAATCTGCGTCGCCGCATTGACCATCTCATCCTAGGTCTACGCACTTCAGTATTGCGATCCGGTCTCAGGCGTTGATCGTCTGTCGAATGGATGCACCCTGGGCTGCATTCGACACTACTTCCCACTGCGCCCATTCAGCCAGACGGGCGGCGTAGACCGCACGGGCAACTGGCATCCCTTCTGTACCAAGGAAAAAGCGCAACGGTGGCTGGTCTGCATCGACAATCTGAAGCACAGCTTGTGCTGTAGCTTGTGGTTCGCCGAAGTCGATGTGAGCGCTCTGAGCAAACACCTGCTGACGCAATGCTTTGTAGTCTTCCAAACCTTCTGATATCTGCAATGATACAGGGCTTGCGAAGTCAGTCGCATAAGCGCCAGGTTCAATCAACGTTACCTTAATACCGAAGTCAGCAACCTCCTGCGCCAAGCTGTCATGCATCGCTTCCAATGCCCACTTAGAGGCATTGTAGAAGCCCGTCATCGGGCCAGCCACAATACCCGCGACGCTGGAAACGCCGAGAATGTGCCCGCTATTCTGGTTACGCAGAATAGGCAACACTGCCTGTATGACCTGCAGTGCTCCGAAGAAGTTGGTCTCAAACTCGGCCTTCACGTCGTCCAGCAGGGCTTCTTCAATTGCGCCGACGAGGGCGTAACCGGCATTGTTCAGCACTACGTCGAGTTGACCGAAATGCCGATGCGCATTGGCGACGACATCTCGGACCTGCTGTGCATCGGTCACATCAAGGGCGAGCGGAAGCACCAGATCACCATAGCGTTCGACGAGCCCATTCAGTGCATTCATATTCCTTGCCGTCGCGACCACCTTGTCGCCACGCTCCAAGGCTGCCTCGGCCCACACCCGACCAAATCCACGTGCAGCGCCTGTAATGAACCAGACTTTTGATGTCATTTTTGATACCTCAATGTTGTTTGGAGGAAATACCTTGCTCTTAAGTTAGCGGGTCTGGCTAAGAATGATTCGATCGAACATGCGATCACCGAGCCAGACGCGCATGCGGATCAACATCTTGGCAAACTTGCCGGCCGCATAACGCGTTCGAGGGTTGCTGCTGGCGACTGCCTTGGAAACAACATCTGCAATCACGCTCGGATCACTGCCCGTGCCGTGTCCATAGGTTTGCTTGATCGACTTGGCAACCATCTTCACCATCCGGCCATAGGGACCATTGACCGAACGCTTGACGATGCTCTCGGAGGCACCATCACCGAAGCCCGTTTCGATCACGCCTGGCTCGACGATCACGACCTTGATGCCAAAATCAACGACTTCCAGGCGGAGACAGTCCGACCAACCTTCCAGCGCATGCTTGGTCGCGTGATACCAAGCTCCCAAGGCGCTGTACATCTTGCCTCCCATCGAGGTGATGTTGACGATGTACCCAGAATGTTTTGCGCGCATCGATGGCAGCAGCAATTGTGTAAGCCGCGCCGCGCCGAATACATTCACCTCAAATTGGTATCGCGCTTCGTCAATACTGATTTCTTCCACTGGCCCGTACAGGCCAAACCCCGCGTTGTTGACCAACACGTCCACGCCACCCGTCTGGGCGAGAATGGTGCCCACGCCAGCAACGATCTCTTCATCCTTGGATACATCCATGCGCAAGGTCTGAGCACCCAACTCAGCCAGATCTGACATCTTGTCGACGCTACGCGCGGCCACATAGACTTGGTAGCCATCCTGGATTAATCGCTTAGCGATTGCCTTGCCCATACCCGACGATGCGCCAGTGACCAGGGCGGTTTTCTTTCCTTTGATAAACATGTCGAACCTCGTTTGTTTGGATACAACCTATTTTCCAGATACAGCAGATAAGTGCACTTGCAATACGTGCCAGAAGATCAACCATTTGCGCCACTGGCTGTAGCCTTAACCCCACACTACGTCTGCTCTTTCACTGTGCGCCGTTAAACTCTGAGGTGGAAGCAGGTACCGCCTTGCCTCTCTTCTCGCGGGAACGGGGCTAGTTTCAGCGGACTTCCTGCAGATAGTCTCTCAGTGCCTTGAGCGTTCCATATGGTGTATCCACCACAGTCTGGTTAGCCAGCCAGTTGGGAATAGCCCCACCGGGGGACGCATGCATCTGGTAGGTAATGTTCACGCCGTCAGTACTGGGCACCAGCGTCCACTGGCCATTCGCCTGAGGAATGCGCACCTTGCCTGCACGCAACGGCAGGTAATCGGGAACAGCCTCCACCCGGATGGTAACCGTGCCATCGGCAGCCTTCGAATAGGTGAAGTGGTAGACACCATCGCGATTGGATACTGGCCAGGGTGCCTTGTTATCCAAATAGTGAAATTGTTCGGTGTCGGTAGCCTTAAGCAGTTCCGAAGCGGCTACATCCGGCATCCACTTGCGGAAAGCATCAGCATCTCGCAGCACTTTGACCACATCGTCAGGAGTCGCCTTCAGTTGAGTCTCGCCACGGAATTCGCGCAGCGGTGACCCCTCAACGTTGCGTACATAGACCTTGATGCCTTCGGCATCCCTGGCCAGCGACCACGCTTCCTGTGCGAACGATGGTTGCCCCATAAGCAAGCCGACCACCACAGTGGCGGAAAATACGTAGTGTTTGATATTCATATAGAACCTCGTCGTGTTGTGATAACACAACAACTTTAGTGGGGAGAGGACAGCAGTCCACTAGCATGATGCGCCACTAATACAACGATCGGTGCCAACAAGTTTGCGGCGTCAAAGTCCGCCCTTCGATCAGTCTGCGCCGATTCTGGCAAGCACATCAGAAGCCAGCACGACTACCCCGTTGGCTGTGGGTACGGTCTTGACCAGCGAATGGGCGACGGCCCCTGCACTCACGGGACGGTAGGTGCCTGGCAGGATGGGCGCTAGCAGTTTTGCAATAGGGATTGCAATCAGTTCACCGATGCGCGTAGGTTGCTGTAAACCATCTCGGTAATCCAGCAATAGCGAGGGCTGTGCGATCACCAATGCCGTCAGGCTCATCGCCTTGAGAGCATCCTCCAACTCACCTTTGACTCGGTTGTAGAACATAGAGGATGTCGAGTTCGCCGCCGCTGCGCTCACCAACCCGACTCGCCGAGCACCCGCTAGATACGCAGCTTGAGCGACCATCAAGTTGGCCTCCAGATCGACGGCGCGAAATGCCGCTTGACTGCCTGCCACCTTAATCGTCGTGCCGAGCGCCAGATAAACCTCGTCGACCTGCGGTAACACGGGCAAGCTCCTGAAATCCACGATGTGAACCTGAAGCTTGGGGTGGTATACGCTCAAGGGCCGACGGCTCAAAGCATGTACCTCAGAGACAGTCTGGTCGGCCAGCAGGGCCTGAAGTATCAGCCCGCCCACTAGTCCCGTTGCGCCGGCCAGCAGTACTTTTCGTTGATCTACAAGCGTTGACATGGTGTGCCTCTCCTCAATTCAAGCGCATGGTATGGCGGGCGCTATCAGGTGTCTGCCCGGTCCAGCCCTGGAATGCGCGATAGAAAGAATTGGGATCTTCAAAGCCGAGGAGAAATGCAATCTCCCCTACAGACATTGTGGTACTGCCAAGGTAATGGCGAGCGAGACTCTCCCTTGTAGTGTTCACCAAGGCACGAAAGTTTCCACCCTCGTCTTCAAGTCGACGCTGTAGCGTACGCTTGCTCATGCCCAAGCGCTCGGCAGTCTTCTCAATGGTGGCCGCATTACCGGGCAGAAGCTCCAGCAGAACTGCACGCACGCGTTCCGCAGTCATCGCGGTTGCATCAAGCTCGCTGAGTCGACGGCGAAGGTCGGGCTCGAACACACGCCACATGCCTTCATTAGCCGTAAGAAAGGGACGAAAAACGTCCTCGGCTGCGAATGTGATAGATGGACTCTCCCCGTGCTGCACTGACACGCCGAAGAATATCTCGTAACGTCGAGCATAAGCACTGGGCGGGAGTTGCGGAAGCGTCACTCGAAGCGCTTGGGCCGGCTCACGGGTCGCGAGCCTAGCCAGTCGCAAGAAAAACGCGATTTCGGCAACTTGCAGCGAATATGGCACCTCAGTCTCCACCGACAGCCAGCGAGGCGACACCGTCAGGTCACCTGACTTACCCACGTCCACCTCAAGGCTCATGGGAGCCACGAGTTGTTTGTACTTGGCAAGGCGCTGTACCGCCTGCATAAGATTAGCGCTACACAGTGCTGCGAATAGGGGCGGATCGAAAGACTCTGCCGAGACAGCTTCAACGATGCGCAAGGGAAACATGACATCTCCTGCCTCAGCCTCTAAAGCACGCCAGAAACGGAAATAATCTTCAGTAGGAAGCCCATGCCCTCCACGAGAAAGCAAGTCTTCAGGCAGCCCCGCTCGACGCAATACACTAGCGGGCTGAAGGCCAAAGTCCTTTAGTAAAGCCTGCCAGCCGATGTCGACCGAAAAGGTTTTGTTTTGCATCATCAGAACTCCATCGTCATTCAAGGGCACCGTAATGCCCCATTCAAACTACACGCTGAGTATAGAGGTGCCGTGCCATATTGTTAATTCAAAATGCGCCACAGCATCTGCAAACAGCGCCATCTTGCATTAACTGCCTGCACAGTTCATGCGGAGTTGCTGGCTGCACTCATGGTGCAATAAAAAACCCCTTCCAAGCGAATGCCCAGAAGGGGTGGTGGTGACGCAATCCGATAAGTTAGAAACTACCGCGCAAAGTCAGCATGAAGTTTCGCGGATCACCAAAGAAAGTTTGCCTGGTCCATCCCTCCACCTTTGAGAAATATTTCTTATCAAATAGGTTGTTACCTGTAAGGCTGATATCCCAATGCTGGTTAATGCGGTACGCCACTTGCAATGAGGCAAGGGTATACCCCCCTTGTTTCCAGGTAGTGTCCCCATCCACAGCATAAATACCAGTATTGATATTGAGTCCACCACCAATGCTCCACCCCTGTGTGCTATCTCCACTGAGCTTGTACTTGTTCCATAGCTTAAGTAGGTGTTTGGGGTTATTCGGGGCAAATCTCGCACCTTGCAGCGTTTCCTCTGCATCCAGATACTTGGTGTCGGTATAGGTATAGCCAGCGATCACATCCCACTTAGGCGAAACACGTCCACTTATCTCGCTTTCAAACCCTTGGCTGCGAACCTTGCCAGAGGCCAGTGAGAAATCGGGATTATTCGGGTCACTAATAGGCCGATTTTCATCAATGATACGGAATATGGCAGCATGCATGTTCACGCGCCCCTGATCAAGTTCGCCCTTAATACCAAGTTCACCTTGCTTGCCAACCCGTGGTTTCAATAGGCTGAAATCCGCCTTTTGGGAAGTTTGCGGCACAAAGATGTCGCTATAACTACCATAAACCGAGAAATTCTGTTTAAAATCAACAATAAGTCCAATATAGGGGGTAAATTTCTGGGTGATGTTGTCGTAGGCCTCGGGAACATTCTTGGTCTCGGTTTTCCAGTTACTTACGCGTCCACCCAAGATCAGCTTGGTCTGATCCAGCACTTGCAAAACTGCCCGACCATAAATGCCTGTTTGGGTTGTCTTATTAATGTTGGGATCAGCAAAATTAAAATCTGGCTTGGCAATATTATTATCCGGATCAACAATATTTTGCATTGGCCCACTGCCGTAAGCATAGTTGCTGGAGAAGCGGTAAATTCGTGAATTCATTCCTACCATGAACTGATGCTCGCGTCCCAGAAATTCCAAAGGCTTGCTGACATAGGCATCCAGACCATAATCATGGGAGCGTGTCTTGGCGCTTAACGTCCTGGTGGCAAAGTCACCAGTCACCTGGTCAATATAGCCATTACCATTGATAAACTCGACATCCATATCTCGGTTCAGCACACTCAACCTAAGCTTGGCCTCCCCTCCAGCCTCAAGCTTGTGCTCCAGTTCAACAAAATAACTCTGACTGTGCTCTGTTTTGTTGTCCCAACTTGCGCCAATAAAGGTTGAACGACTGATGTTAGTGGGGTTTCTGCCATTCAGATAGGTTGGCAAACCTATAGTGGGTACAACATCCATGCTCTGCAGAGTAATACCTGCCGAGAGGGTAGTGCGCGGTGCAAGATCATACTCTAGCGTACCGTAGAGCAGTGGTTTTTGCGCGCTGACATGGTCAATAAATGACCGTCGGTCATCATACATCGCGACCAATCTTCCACGTAATTTTCCTTCGCCATCCAGTGCGCCTGTGACATCAAACTCTCCACGATAGGTGTCCCAGGAACCCGCGAGAAAGTTAGTCTTGATGGCAAAGTTCGATAGCGCTCGCTTACGTACCAGGTTGATCGTACCTCCGGGCTCACCAGCCCCCTGCAGTAAACCGGCAGCACCACGCAACACTTCAACGCGATCATAGGTAGCAAGGTCAAAGCTGCTATTCCCCCACGTTCCCTGATCGGTATTGACCGCAATACCATCCACCTGAATGGCCTGTATCTGGTAGCCCCTCATCATCAAGCCGCTGGTACCACTGCCATAACTCACCACCGTCACCCCCGTGGTCTGCTCCATCGCTTCTGCAACGGTTGTCAGGTTTTGGTCTTCCATACGCTGCCGGGTGACGATAGAGATAGATTGCGGAATATCGCGTAAGCGTTGCTCCCCCTTACCAATCGCCACCAAATTGGAAGTATAGGAACCGCTGTTTTCAGTCACGGCTGTCTTTTCTGCACTCGCCTTGACGGACACCTCCGGCAACACATCAGCTTGTGAGGATACGCTGCTTAGAGGCACTTTCTTCAGGGTATATCCGCCATCTGCAGCCGGAGCTACTTGCAGGCCTGCATCGCGCAGCAGGGTATCAAACCCTTGCTTGAGAGTGTAGCTGCCCTTGATGCCGTTGCTGGTTTTACCTGCGGTCAACGCAGGGTCGAATGACAGCACCACACCAGCCGCTTGGGCAAAACTATTCAACACACTAGTCAGCGAGCCAGCGGAAATGTCATAGGATTGCTGAGTGGCTACCTGGCTAGTGGTATCGGCATGCACCCATTGCGCGGTAGTAGAAAATGCAATGGCAGAAACTGCCAGCAGCATGGCCAAGGGCTTCTGCTTGAAATGTAATAACTGCATTGAGTTAACGCTCCCTGAATAATGATGTTCACTATCAATGACGCATCAGTAAAAGAGAGAGACAGTGAATGCGAAATATTTTTATTCCACGGCCTTGATGACTGTCAGCCAAGGGGTGTATTGCGTCATCACAACAGGGGTAGTATCCGCCAGCACCTTCAGCGTATGTGCAGTATCATCCAGTGCAAATACACCAGATACATGCACATCGCTGATCGCAGCCTCATCAACATAGAGATGCCCACGATGATAGCGTTGTAGCTCCTTGAGCAATATCGCTAGCGGCATATCGTCAGCCAGCAGCTTGAAGTGCGTCCAGGCAGTTTCCTGTTGCACATTGGCCACCATCAAAGGCTCAACCCTCGCATCATGCATACGTGTTGCATCGCCAGGGTGCAGCGTCACGCAAGATGATTGTTTGCTGGCGCAAGCCTCAACACTGGATTCCAACACAGTCACCTGGGTTACTTTTCTATGCCGCGTGACTTGATATTGCGTACCCAGCGCACGTGCCGTGCCTTCACGGGTTTCCACAATAAAAGGCCTGGTTTTGTCCTTGGCAACAGTCACCAAAAGCTTGCCTTGCAGAAGCTCTACATGACGCACACCGTCATTGAAGCTGATATTAATGGCACTGTGCGTATCTAGCGTAAGTCGGCTATTGTCAGCCAGCGTAATCACCCGTTGCTCGCCAATGCCGGTGCGGTAATCCGCCATCATCACACGGGCGGGCTGGGTTTGCGACAGCCAACCTGTGGCAAGCAACACTGCCGCCAATCCCAGGGTACGAACGGCCAGCTTGCTGCGACGTTTAGCTGTGGCCTGAAGAACGGCCTGTACGGCTTTTTTGGCGGGATCAGCCTGTACCTGCTCAAAGTTCGCCCACAACGCTTCCATCCGCGCATAAGCCTCGGCATGCGCAGGATCAGCAGCATGCCATTGTGCAAACGCTGCCCGCTCGCTATCGCTCACCTCGCCAGATTGCAAGTGGGCATGCCAGGTCGCCGCTTGTTCAATGATGGTGTTAGGCAAAGGAGTCATTGCAGTTTGCATGATGAGGTTCAGCTATCCATGTCATAAACAATGGCATGGCAATGCACCATGGCCCGGGCGATGTATTGCTTCACCATGCTGCTCGAAACGCCAAGGATAGTGGCGATTTCGGGGTAAGTCAGATTTTCCAGACGGCTCAGCATAAAGGCCTGGCGCGCTTTCTCCGGCATGCTTTCCAGCATACCGGTAATCAACGTCAATGTTTCCACGGTCAGCAGGTGCTGCTCGGGCGAAACCGCATGACTATCCACCCCTGTGAGTGACAATGCCTCAAGATAAGCTTGCTCTACCTTGCGACGACGGGCTTGATCAATCAACAAGCGGGTGGCAGTAGTAGTGAGATAGGCCCGTGGAGTTTGCAACGCGGCAAGGTCGACACGAGAGAGCGACAATAAGCGGAAAAATGTATCCTGCGCCAAATCCGCTGCCTGGTGATGACAACCCAGCTTATGCCGTAACCAGTTTTGCAGCCAGCCTTGATGATCAAGGTACAAGGTACGCAGAATCTCGGTATGGGAAGGGGTATTTGCCGAAGACATGGCAGCAGGAACCACAGTCAATGAATGGAAATGGTTCTCATTTTATTATTTTGTGTGTAGGTTAAGCAATAAAAAACCGCTTTCCAGAACGAAGCCTGAAAAGCGGCCAATACGGGAGAATGATTAAAATGTATATCTAGCAGTCATCCGGACGCTTCTAGGCTCGCCATAACTTTCCCATGCCCAAGTGGCACTGTTGGAAATACCGCGGTAATAGGTCTTGTCCAGCAGATTGTTGATATTGAGCTGGAAATCCAGATTGTTGCTGGCCTTGTAGCCCACGATCAAATCCACTAACGAATAAGCCTTCTGCTCAATATCCTGGGTAGTGCCGGATTGTTCAGCCGTCGAATACATACGGCTTTGACGATAAAAGTTGGCACCCACTCTCCAGTTTTCCCAATCGCCGAGGAAACGATAGATCGTTGTCAGCTTGAACATGTGTTCAGGTAACAGTGTATTGAAGCGATCACCTTTTTCATAAGTGTTGTCCTTGATGTATTCGGTATTGGTATAAGTGTAGCCGGCCCCGACTTGCCAATTGGGCCGCAATGCGCCTTGCAGCTCCATATCTACGCCCCGGCTGCGCACTTCGCCCGATGCTTCCGAACAGCTCGTGCCCACTTGGCACTCGCTGACATCCCTGACAGCGCGAGAGCGATTCTTCTGGTTCACCTGGAACAAGGCAATGCTGGCATTCAACGCGCCATCTAGGTATTCGCCCTTGAGCCCCAGTTCATAATTCTCGCCATCAATTGGGCGGATCACGTTGCCATCCCGCCCAATGCTGCTCTGCGGACTGAAAATATCCGTGAAGCTGGCATATAGCGAGTGCTGGTCGTTGATATCGTATATCAGTCCCGCATACCGCGTGACGTTGCGCACCACCTTGTAATCCGAGGTATTACGGTAGTTGTCGTAGTCGTACCAATCCAACCGGCCGCCCAGTATCAGCTTCCACTGCTCGGCCAGATTGAGGCGCGTCGTCACGTAGGCCGCATCCTGTTGCGTGCGCGTATGACCAGTGCTGGTATAGGGCAGGTTGGGCTGGAGCAGTGCGCTCCTGCTCCAATTGTAGATATCCGTATTACTGCCGATGTACGTCGTTCCGTAATTTTTCGGGCTGGAATCGAACTGGTTGCGATTGGCGCCGAACACCAGCTCGTGTTGCCGCCCGAGCAATTCATACTTGCCGTTCACGACCACGTCATAACTAGATGCCTTGTTTTCCTGCTCCCCGCGCCATGTCATGAGATCGCGATTGATATTGCCGCCAATCACTCTACTCCGCATAAAGGTACCGAGACCGTCAATATGGCTCCACATATATGTGGTATTGAACTTCAGCTTCCAGTCGTCATTGAAGCGGTGCTCGACAATGGCAAAAATACTCTTGGTTTCCTGGTCCAGGTATTCCCAGCTATTCGTCAGTGTTGCAGAGCGCTTAAGGTTGACGTGGCTGCCATCCCGGTTGATGGGGAGCCCGCCCCACCAAGCCCCGTTTGTTCCATCTTTCTGTGTATAAGCGCCCACAGTTAGCGTGGTCTTTTCGGAGAGGTCGGCCTCCCCGATTGCGTAGAACAGATGATTGTCATAACTCTGCCCGTCACGGAAACTTCCCGCCTCCTGCACGGAAGCCACCACCCGCCCACGCAACGAAGCCGCCTCGTTCAAAGCACCGCCCAGATCAAGAATGCTGCCGTAGCTATCCCAGCTTCCTGCATATGCAGTCAAGGAGCCCTTAAATTCGCTAGTCGGCCTTTTACGCACCAGGTTAATCGCGGCCGAAGGATTGCCAGCCCCCTGCATGAGCCCGGTCGCGCCGCGCACCACTTCTACCCGATCGAACATCGCCAGGTTGGCCTGAGCGCTTGGAATGTAGGACGACCATGGCACCAGCGCTCCGTCGTACATGATATTGCTGATCCCGAACCCCCGCGCTTCGAAATTGGGTCGCCCGGGGCCATCCGCGTTACTGAGGAAAATGCCTGGCGTGCTTTTGACCACGTCGTTGATATTCAGCATACCCTGGTCATCCATGCGCTGGCGTGTGACCACCGTGACAGCCTGCGGCGTCTCCCTCATGGACAAAGGTAGGCGAGTGGCTGTGCTCATGGACTGCGTGGTGTAAGAACTGCTGCCTTCCGTTACTGCCTCGAAGGCCGTCGCCTTTACAGCTACTTCCGGCAAGGCATTTTCCTGCACTGCACTATTAAGCTGTACGCTGGCACGAATTACAAAGCCACCAGCCTCATTAGCAACCACTTGCAACCCAGTGCCCACCAGTGCCTGCTCTATAGCCTGGCGCGGCGTGTAATGTCCTCGCACCACATTACCGCGCTTGCCTTCAATCAGCTTGGGCTCCGCCACAATATTCTGGCCACTGGCAACCGCAATTTGGCTCAGTACATCTGCCAAGCCAGCGACAGTGATGTTGTATTGCACAACCACAGCTTGTGAGGCTGGTCCTGCCGCAAATACAGGCGTCAGTGGAGATATTGAGGAAATAGCCAATGCCAGGAGGCATGGCCGCAAAATGGTGGACTGCATGAGTTACTCCCTGAGTGTTATCGAAGGTTTATATTTCCTTGTCCAACACCTTGAGGAAAACCCCTCACTTTTCTGGAAACTTTGCTACACCAAATCAATCATGGTCACCAAACTGCCGTAACGCCGAATGCTGATTGGCAGAATGGACTGCAATGCATGCATGACCTGCCCAATATCATCCAGCTGGAACATGCCAAACACCCGTAGGCCTGCCGCACGAGGCGCAAGCCTGATCCAGCCAGCATGATAGGCCCGCAGACTCTCCACCACTTCCTCCAGGCGCTGGTCACGTACATCCAGCATGCCGTGTTCCCATGCCATGCTGGCATTCACGTTAGCAGGCTTCAGCATCAAGGCATGTTGATCAAACCAGGCTGCGACGGCTTCACTGGAACTGAGTACTGCTTCTGGCTGATGGAGCGGAGCAACCGCTAATGATTGCTGCTGCACCATGGCATAAGTTTGTCCCCCGGAGATTCCCGCCAGCATGCGGCACCCGCCACCAGCCCTCACGAGACCATGCACAGTGCGCAGCAGTAAAGGCCGCAATGCGTCAGGTGCCACATCGACAATACAGGCTCCCTGATGCAACGTGAGCACACGTTGCTTCTCGGAAAAATCAACGTCGAGCGCAGAGCGCGCATTGAGCTTCACCCGCGTACCATCAGCCAGGGCAATCTCCTGACGCTCACCGGTAGAGGTGACATGGTCTGACATGATGTAGGAGAGGGGAGTAACCCGGTTTGCCAGATAAGCAGTGCCCAAGCCCAGCGCCACCACAGCAGCGCCGCTTTTCAGGAAGTGACGACGATCAGCAAGGGGCTTACCTGACAAGACCTGACGCACGGCATGCACATGCTCTTCTTGCCGGCCCGCCAGGTGTTGAACTTGCTCGAAGCCCGACATGCTTTGGGTAAGCTGCTGCCATGCCATCGCGTGATGAATGTCAGCATCCAGCCATAACTGGAATTGTGCGTTCAACTCATCACTGACCGCTCCAGAACTCAGCTTGACCAGCCAGTCGACGGCAGCGTCCAGCGTTTCATGTGAGAAGGCTGGCTGGCTCATAGCCTGCCCTCAATCCGCGCAAGATGACAATGCAGGATGGCCTGCTTCATGTAGCGCTCAATTGTCGCGACAGACATATTCATTTCTTGCGCAATCGCCACATAGGTCAGGCCTTCCAGACGGTTTAGCAGGAATGCTTGCTTTACTTTTGCTGGTAAGCCATCAAGTTGATGATCAATGATGAGGATAGCCTCCTTCAGCAAGGCATACTCTTCCTGGGAAAGGCCAAGATCTTCCGGCAGCTGGGCCAAGGCATCAAGATAAGCCTGCTCCAGTTCGCGCCGCCGCCAGAAATTATACAATTCGCGCTTGGCCACCACCGTCAGGAAGGCACGCGGTTCACGTACATCCTCCAACTGCGGCGCCTTGAACAGGCGCACAAACGCCTCTTGCGCTAAATCATCGGCATGCGCCGCGCCCTCAAGCTTGCGCTTTAGCCAGCCGACCAGCCAACCATAATGATTACGATACCATTCGGCCAACAAGTGGTGCCGAGATGCTGAATTGTTAGCCATAACTACCGTCGCGCCGACCCAATAACATAAAAAGAAGGCCAGCAATCAATGCTGGCCTTTTGAATGACATTATTGGCGGAGAAAGTTAGAGTGCCAAGAATGTATGGTGCTCATCTTGTTATAAATAAGAATCATTGTCAACATTATTTGCAGCTAGGATTTAGCTTCTTCCTTTTACTGTCATCAAACCATCATTTTTTACCAACAAGAATGTCACACTAAAGCATCACAATCTGCCCCAGTAGCTTGGGGCGCATCAACGTTCCCCCCGAAGACTGAAGATCATGCCCTGCTGCGAGGCCCTGTTTATACAGGGCCTTTTCCTTTGTAGCGTTTAGAAATTGCCGCGCAATGTCAGCATGACATTTTGCGGATCGCCATACAAAGTCTGCAATGCATCCAGGTAGTAGCGCTTGTCGAACAGGTTGTTAATGTTCAATGCTGCCGTCCAGTGATCATCAATCTTGTAACTGGCTTGAGCACTCCACACAGCATAGCCACTCTGCTTGCGTTTGACATTATCAACCACTGTTGTAAATGAAGTCTGACTCTGCAACACCACACCGCCACCCACTGAGATACGCTCAAGTTCACCAGGCAACCTATACGTATTCCATGCACGGAACAGGTGGCGCGGGTTGTGGTCTCCATTCAAGCGACCACCGTTCAAGCTACTATCATTGGCTGTCACATATTTGGCTGAATTAAAGGTATAGCCTGCAGCAACCTGCCAGCCAGGCAACACTTCGCCATTGATTTCAGCGTCAATACCCGAACTTTTCTGTTTACCACTGTTGAGGTAACAAGCACCGCCAGTGGGCGAAGCTGCACAACCGGTCCGATTTGATGGGTCTTCAATCGCACCATTGCTCTGGTTGACGCGGAACACCGTTAACGATGTATTCAGCTTGCCACCGTAAAACTCACCTTTGATACCAGCTTCATAATTACGCCCGGTTGCAGGATCCAGCGAGCTGCCATTGGCGGAAATGTTATTACTCTGTGGCTTGAAAATATCGGTATAACTGCCATACAGCGACCAATTGTCATTCAAGCGATAAATCAAGGCAGCATATGGCGTGACTTCATGTGCTTGCTTATAAGCGCCATTGAAAGAGCTTTCATAGTCGTACCAACTCACTCGGCCACCAAGAATCAACTTGAGCGAATCCACCAGTTGCAACCTGACATTACCGTAAACACCCTGCCTGGTTTCCGTGGAGGAGAGCGGTGCAGCATATGGCCCACGATACAATCGTGGCACTTGAGATAAATCCAGGTTGCCAAGGTTAATCGCATAACGCGGAGAGTAATTGATACGTGAAGTTCTGGAGGTTGGCATTTCATTGCGCTGCCAGTTGGCCCCCGCGAATACTTCATGCTCTTGACCCCAGGCATTGAATTTCCCATTCACTTGCGCATCCAGTGCTGTCGTTTCATAACGCACTTTGGAAAACTCCACCCGCATATATTCTGAGCCAGTCAAAGTTTGAGGATCAACTCGGGCATCAGTAGGCCGGATGATCGTGTCGTCCCGGTCATTGCGCTGATGCATGGCGCTGAACTTGATCTTCCAGTCATCATTGAAATGATGGGTAATATCTCCAAATATTTCCTGCGTCTTACTTTCATAACCCGTCCAGTTTGGCCCTAACCCTGTGGAACGCGATAGATTCAAATTACTGCCATCTGTGGACATCGGCAAACCACCTCTCCACCGTCCACCATCCTGTTGATAATCCTGATACCGCAAACCGATAGCCGCAACGGTATTTGGCCCCAAATCAGCCTCCAGCATGCCGTAAACCAAAGGCAGCTTAGTCTGGGTATCTTCATAGAAATAACGCCTGTCCTCATATCCTGCAATCAGGCGACCCCGCAACGTACCCGCCTCATTCAGCGATCCCGTCACATCTCCATCCATACGGTAATAATCCCAGCTACCAGCACGGGCGGTGATTTGGATCTGCTTGTCAGCCAAGGGGCGCTTGCGCACCATATTCACCGTACCGCCAGGATCCCCGTTACCCACAATCAGCCCAGGCGCGCCCCGCATTACCTCTACGCGATCCAGCATGATGGTGTCTGGTGGGGTACCAATGCCACCAGAATCCCCCATCGGCACGTCATCTACCATGTAGTTGGAAATTTCAAAGCCGCGAGAGTAGTAAGTTGAGTGGCCATATCCGCGCAATTGCTTAGTCACGCCAGCCGTTTGCATCAGCACACTATCCAGCGTTGTCAGGTTCTGATCATCCATGCGTTGGCGTGTAACAACGCTAACGGATTGCGGAGTTTCACGCAGGGATTGTTCACCCTTGCCAATCGTCACAGCACGCGCGGCATAAGAGCGTGTACCTTCGCTAATGGCTTTGGAGTCGCGATCATGTGCCGCGACCACGCTCACTTCTGGTAGGGTAGTGTTGGATTTCTCAGCCGAGCCTTGCAGCGCAGTGGCCTTGCGTAGTTTCCAGTTGCCACTGTCATCCACGACAGCTTCCAACCCGCTACCAGTCAACAAGCGGTTAAAGCCTTCTTTCACGGCGTAACTGCCTTGCAAGCCCGCGCTTTGCAGGCCCGTGGTCAATGCGGGATTAAGGGAAAGATTAATACCGCTGGCACCAGCAAAAGCCGCCAGCGCCTTATCAAGTGGCCCCGCCGAAATGTTGTAAGTTTGCTTGCTATTGATAGAAGCTGGTTCAGCCGCATAGGTGCTCGTGGGGCTAGCCACACCCGCCATGACCATCAATGCCAATTGCAACGCCACGACACTCCCTTTACGGCGCAGCATATGCTTGTGATTACCCTGTTGCATAAAGAATGATTCCTGTTCATTGGTTTTTAATCGTTACATTCCCAATGTCAGGCGAGATCAGAAAAGGTGACATGCCGCATGCAATCGGCAGAAATAAATTAAGTAGTCGAAGTTAGTGCTATGCGCGATACGCAACCGTCACCCAATAGCGGGTGCGCCAATGTAGCTGCACAGGCAGGGTATTTTGCAGGGCTGCAAGAATACGATCCGTGTCATTAAGCTGGAAAACACCAGACACCTCCAAGTGCGCAACATCAGCTTCACAACGCAATACACCAGTGCGATAGCGCCCCAGCTCGGCAACAAATTCATCCAGCCGCATTTTGTCGACATAGAGTATGCCATCTGCCCAAGCTGTACGCTTTTCATCCAAGTTGGTAGCAGCATGAACTTCATTTGCCGTCAGGCTTGATTGCCTGCCTGCTGTAATCACGCTGGCATGTTGTTTTGCGGCAGCAGGCGTTGCTTCCACTGCACCCTCGATCACTGCGAGCTGCGTCCAAGCATCTTGCTGGCGCACATTGAAATGCGTGCCCAGCGCACGCAAGCTGCCTTCGGCGGTCTGGACAATGAAAGGCCGATGCACGGGATGCGGGTCTGGCGCAGTCTGGATCAGTATTTCTCCCGCCAAGAGCCTAATCTCGCGCCGTTGGTCGGTGAACTCCACATTAATGGCGCTGGAGGTATTGAGCATGACACGGCTACCGTCAGCCAGCACCAACTTCCGGCGCTCACCGGTCGCTGTACGGTAATCTGCCGTCCACTCCCGCCAAGGAGCATACCGGTACGCCAACATGCCTGTCGGCATGGCCACTAGCAACAAAGCCAAAGGCTTGATGAAATCACGCCGGCTAACTGCACGATCAAGCACTGGCATACCCAATTGAGGAGGAATGTGGGTAAGTTTCTGTGCTAAAAGCTCTGCCTGGCGCCAGGCATGTTCATGCTCCGGCTTGGCAGCACGCCAATCGGCGAGCCCGAGCCTGTCAGCATCGGTCATGCGTCCCGAATGCCACAATGCCAGCCACTTGGCGGCTTGTCGGATCACAGCGTGACTAGGTGTGGATTGACTCATATTGCCTCACAGCATCGCCAACAAGCATTGCTCAAATGCCAGTGCCATATAACGCTTGACCGTACGCGTTGATACTTCCAGCCGCAGGGCAATCTCATCATAGGTTAGGCCCTCCAGTTGCGATAACAGGAAAGCACGACGAGCCTTGTCAGACAGGCCGTCAAGCATGGCATCAATCTCATGCAATGTTTGCAAAATCAGCAGGCGCTCTTCAGGCGAGATCGCCTGCGGCTCTGGCATGATCGCCAATGCTTGTAGATAAGCCTGCTCAAGCGTTTGTCGCTGATAGTGATTGGCCAGCAAACGCTTGGCCACCGTGGTGAGAAAAGCCCGTGGCTCTTTGATCTCAGCAATCTCGCTGCGCGAAGACAATATCCGGGTAAACGTGTCTTGTGCCAGATCATCCGCCTGATGGCTGCAGCTCAGCTTGCGCCTGAGTAGGTTCACCAGCCAGCCATGATGGGCTTGATATAGCTCACCAAAGGTAGCATGAGGCGCGGCATGTTGATCTGGTATGGACATTCGCTTGCTGGGAGGTAGTATGAAGAAATGCTGATTCAGTCTTCACTCAGACAATCAGCAACAAAAGAGAATGGTTAAGCAAATAAGAATTATTGTCAATAAAAACATGGCAAAAAGCCGCAGGAATACAACACTTAATGTTGCACGCCTGCGGCCTGCTGATAGAAGAACTGCCGCGAGTGACGCGTTAGAAATTACCGCGCAAGGTCAGCATGGCGCTTTGTGGCTCACCATATATAGCACCGCTAGGCGTAGTGTAATAGCGCTTATCAAACAGGTTGTTTATGTTGAGCGCAGCTGTCCAGTGCTCATCCACTTTATAACTGGCAAACGCATTCCATACAGCATACCCAGATTGCTGATACTTGACGGTCCCAAACGCAGTATTGGTTTCACTTTGCAAGGTAACACCTCCCCCTAGCGTGACTTTTTCCCTGTCACCAGGCAAGCGGTAGGTTTGCCACATTCTCAGCAAATGGCGTGGATTATGGTCACCCCCCAAACGCGTACCATCAGTAGCCCCATTTGCCGTTTTCACATACTTGGATACATTGTAGGTATAACCAGCAAAAGCCTGCCAGCCTGGCAATATCTCGCCGTTAATCTCGGCTTCAAGGCCCTGGCTTTTTTGCTTGCCGGCATTTATATAGCAATCGTTACCTCCACGGCAGGCACCTCGATTAAATGGATCAACCAAGGCAACATCTTCCAGATCAATCCGGAATACTGCCAATGAGGTATTCAGCTTGCCGCCATAAAGCTCGCCCTTGATACCGGCCTCATAATTCTTCCCCATGGCCGGAGACAATGCATTATTGGTGGCCGTATAGTTGCTGCTCTGGGGCTGGAATATATCGGTATAGCTACCATACAAAGACCATCGATCATCCAGCTTGTAAATCAGGGCGGCGTAAGGCGTCACTTCATGCGTTTGTTTGTAATGGGTTGCTCCCTCTTCATATTCATACCAACTCACGCGCCCACCCAGAATCAGCTTTAGGTCGTCTATGATTTGTAACCGGACATTGCCATAAAAACCTTGGGTAGTCGTTATGCTTGAACCAAATGAATTGTAATCACCCCGATAGATTCTTGGTATGGAAGATAAGCTGTACTGATTCAGGTTGATCGGAATAGGCGTCGAGTAAAGCGTCGTCAGGTACTTGTAGGCATACTTGTTCCGCTGCCAATTAGCACCGACAAACATCTCGTGTTGCTGACCCCAGGCAGAAAACTTGCCATTGAGTTGCGCATCTACCCCTGTATTGCGGTATTGCACATCTTCATAATCAATACCGCGCAATGCCAAGCCCGTCATGGTGTTCGGGTCAACAGCGGCACGATTGTGCAACATCGGCGCATCCTGACGATTGCTATTCTGGTAATTAGCGCTCAGCTTTACTTTCCAGTCATCATTCAAATGATGTGTCAGGTCAGCAAATACCTCCTTCATTTCACTGTCAAAGCTGGTCCAGCTAGGCCCCAGTGAAGTCGAGCGAGACAACTTCAAGTCACTACCATCAGTGGATCGAGGCAAGCCAGAAATCCAACGTCCACCATCTTGCCTATAGGATTGGTACCGTACGCCAAACGCAGCCACGGTATCCTTGCCCAAATCGGCCTCGATAATGCCGTATAGCAGCGGTATCTTGCTTTGCACATCATCGACAAAATAATGCCTATCCTCATACCCTGCCACCAGCCTGCCACGCAAGGTGCCAGCATCATTTAGAGGGCCAGTGACATCTCCATCCAGACGATAATAATCCCAACTCCCAGCACGTGCAGTTAGCTGTATCTGCTTTTCTGCCAAAGGACGTTTGCGCACCATATTCACGGTGCCGCCCGGATCACCATTACCAATCAGCAACCCCGGCGCACCACGCATCACCTCCACGCGATCCAGTATCGCAGTATCCGGCATCAAGCCAATACCGCCGTAATCGCCCATTGGGACGCCATCAGTCATATAGTTACCGATAGCAAAACCACGCGAATAATAGACACTATGCCCATAATTACGTGCTTGGCGCGTCACGCCCGTCGTTTGCATCAGGACATTATCCAGCGTGGTCAGGTTCTGCTCATCCATACGCTGGCGCGTCACCACGCTCACGGATTGGGGAATATCCCGTAGTGATTGCTCACCTTTTCCTATGGTAGCGGCGCGCGCGGCATAGGAGCCTGTGCCTTCTGTTGTGGCACGTGATTCACGGGTTTTGCTCGCGGTGACGCTTACTTCTGGCAAAGCGCCACGGCTAGTGTCTTCACGAACTGCCGATACTTTGCGCAAGGCATAGCCTGCTGATGTTTTCTCCGCGCCATAGCCCGTGCCTGCGAGTATTTTGTTAAAGCCATCGTCAATGCTGTAGCTGCCCTTCAAGCCCGGACTTTGCAACGACTTGATCTCATTAGCATCAACAGAGATCGCCACTCCGGATTGTTGCGCAAAGCGCGTCAACGCCGCTGCTAATGGCCCTGCAGGAATGTCGTATTGTTGCGTGGCAGCAAGCGTCTCTGCATGGGCAAGGGTGCTGCTGGCAAACAGGATAGGCAGACAGGTCAACTGGACGGCGAGCACGAGAGGCGCCAACCGGAAGCCTGGTTGAATGGATAGTTGCATGTTGTGTTTTACTCCCTGATAAACGGTTTCAATTACCAAGACACTTGGCAACCTGAAACTGGAACCAGGAAATAGAAATTTAATGAGAATCAGTCACTGAAATATTCTGCACAGTGACAATCCATGGCGTGAAGCGTTTAACCCTGACCGGGAAGCTTTCACTCAGCAGTTGCAGCGCCTTGTCGGTATCATCCAGCGGCAATACGGCCGTGACTTGATAATGGGCGAATGCCTCAGCATTGAAATGCAGGTAACCTTTGCGATGGCGCGCCAAGACTGCCAGCACCTCGGACAAGGGTTGGTCTTGCACCACCAGTTGATGCAGTCTCCAGGCATCACTGATGCTGGCAGGGTCTATCACATGAATCTGGCCCAAGCCCTGCGAGGTGATCCTGATGGCTTCCCCTTGTGTGACTACCGCGCTTTGTTGAGCTGTTGATGGCATTGTCGCTACCTTGGTACGGGACTCCAGCATGGCGACTGCTGTCGCCTGCCCATCTTCACTCACCACAAAGCGAGTGCCCAGCGCGGTGACACTGCCATGTGCAGTGTTGACGACAAAAGGCCGCGTCGCATCCTTGGCAACGTTAATCAGGATTTCTCCCTGGCGCAGGTGGATGGTGCGGGCCTGCGCGGTGAAATCCACATCCACAGCACTGTGCCCGCTCAGGGTAATCTGGCTATGATCCGGCAATTGCGCGGATTGCCACTCGGCAGTAGAGGTCCGCAAATCAGAAAGCCAATAGGCAAGTGGATAGTGCTGTAGCAACATCCCGAAGGGCAACGCCAGCACCAGCGCAGTAGCAATAAGATTGACGCCTCGCTTGAGCTGCTTGCGGCGATGCTGTTGCGTGATGCCTGCCTCCAGCGCGTGATGGGCAATGCCAGATTGCGGGCGCAGGCCTTCCAATTGGGCAATCAGCTCCTGCATGTGCTTCACAGCTACCGCATGGGCAGGGTCTTGCGCTTGCCAGCGCTGAAACTGCTCTAATAGCGCAGCATCACTAGGCTCTTCCTCAAGGCGCAGTAACCATTCCGCCGCCTCTTCTGCCACGGATGCCATCAATCTGCCTCCATCGATGCACCCACGGCCGCATGACAATGTACCAAGGCATTGATCAGGTATTTTTGTACCATTTTGGTCGACACACCAAGATGCTGCGCAATCTCCGCATGCAACATGCCATCGAGATAACGCATGAGGAAGGCTTCTCGCGGCTTCTGCGCCAACCCCAGTAATGCCTGGCTGATCTGCTCCAGCGCCTCAATGGCTGCCATCACTTGCTCGGCAGAAGGCGCATGATCCTCGCCCAATGCTAATACCCCAGCCAGGTAAGCCTCCTCGACAGCACGACGTCGGGCCTGATTGAGCAGCAGATGCTTAGCGGTGGTTGTGAGATAGGCACGGGGTTCCTGCATATTGAACAATGCGTCACGCGATGCCAGGATGCGAATAAAGGTGTCCTGCGCTAAATCCGCCGCCTCATGCGGACAACCCAGCTTCTTGCGTAGCCAGGCAAACAGCCAGCCATGATGATGAACATAGAGCTCACTCAGGCGCTGTGTGGTTGATAGCGGGGACGTAGGCATGACGCGACAGGATAAAAGCAGAAATTATTAATAAAAACAATTCTCATTTTATTCTGTGCCATGTCGTTTGCACAAGTCATGCGAGCAAATACTACTTGTTGCCCGGCTTGGACCAATAATGCCAAATCACCCCAATAGGCACTGACAATGCTACCCAGGATAGCCAATGCCAGAGGCCAATTCCCAGCAAGGCCGCCAACAAGCCGAATGTGGTTAGCAATGCCAAGATGATAGGCCAACCCCATATCTGCATGAATCGCTTGGTCATGGCTTGCCTCCTGCCATGGCAGCGTGCTTTTGCTCCAGCTCACTGATGCGTTTTTCAGTCTGCTTGCGGCGTTGCAGCCAGAGATACAAACCGCTGCCCAACACCACGATGGTAATCAAGTCCAGCAAGGTCCAGATAATCTTCAAGGGCAAACCACCATAATCGCCGAAATGCAGGGGTTGCGACAGCAAAAGGGTCTTGACGTACCAAGGCACCTCTCGCGCATCGGTTAACTTGGTGGTTTGTGCATCCACCAGTGCTGGCTTGAGCAAGCGTGATGTGACAGGCGTATTACCTTTCATGAACACAGTGTAATGATGTGGGCTGGAATAAATGCTCCCTGGGAAAGCAACAAAGCTCGGATGCATATCGGGGATAGCGTTCTGGGCAGTGTCCATCGCCGCTTGTAATGAACCCAATGCTTTCGGCGCTGGCAAGCCTTTGTAGGGGGCTGTCATCTCGGCCATTTGGTCATTTTGCCAAATAAAAATCACGATCTGGCTCAGGGTATTAATGGTTCCGGTCAAACCCACCACCAGCGCCCACACCAGCGTGGCAACTCCCAGCAGGTTATGTACATCCAGCCACTTCAGGCGCGCTTGCTTCTCGCGCCGGATAGTGCCGAAATCCAGCCGCCGCATGAAAGGGTGATACAGCACGATGCCGGAGATGATCGCCACTGCGAACAGCAGGCCCATGAAACCGAGGAACAGCATGCCGGGCAAGCCGGCAAACATATCCACATGCAGCTTGAGCATCACGTACATAAAGCCACGATCTGGTGGAGGCTCATCCAGCACATTAGCGGTACGGCTGTCGATCAAGACGATCTTGCCGGCATCAGGCGGCGCATCCATGGATTCGGCCATCGAGACCATCGTCACATGGGGATGCTCATCTTGTTCCCAAAACATAAAGCGGATCACATCCCCAGGGCGTTGCTTGAGCGCAGCCTCTGCCACCTTGTCGAGGCTGGCGTAGGGCGTATTTTCAGGCATGGGTGGCGCTTCCACCACACCAGAAAGATGTTCGATCTCTTCATGAAAGATCAAGGGCAGGCCGGTAATGCACAGCATCAACAAAAATGCGGTGCAAACCAGGCTGGTCCATTTATGAACGAGATACCATTTTCTGATACTCATGCTGGTCCTTTAAAACAGATATCTTGGTAGAGAGAGACTGATCGCGCGAAAAGGGCTCAACTTAGGTAGATATAGCGCAGCACTTCTTGTTGCGCCTGCACATGGCCCTGACGTGCTGCGCAGCGCAGCCACCAGCGCCCCAGGGAGAGGCTCATGATGTCTTGCTGGCTTAACAGGCGCTTAGCGTATGTATACCCATCCCCCTCATCACCTTGTTGTGCGCATTTGTGTAAGGCTTCCATGCCCACTTGGCGTAAAGCCGGGTGAGGGTGTTGGAGCAAATTAGCCGCCATGGTGCGGGAAAACGCCAGATGCGCATTGAGCAGCGCAATACGCATCCAGTGCAATGAATTCTCGACTTGGGTGCGCTCCAGCAATATCAGGGCATAGTTATATTGCCCACGAAAATCGCCTGCCTCTGCAGAGCAGCGATAATAGTCGAAAGCTTTTTCCAGGTCTTTTTCGCCCAGCCAGCCTTCCTCGAAAAACCTGCCGATCACGCCCAATGACTTGGCGTGGCCTAACTCGGCGGCCTTGTTATACCAGTCGAACGCTTGTGGCTCATCTTTCTCTACGCCCAACCCATGCAACAGCAGGTGTCCATAGTTATACATGCCCCAATCCAGCCCCTGATTGGCCGCCATGCGAAACCAGTACGCAGCACAGGCATAATCCACCGGGCCGCCCCAGCCTTGATCGTAAGCTCGTCCCAGCATGTTCATCCCGAACAGATGGCCCGCTTCCGCAGCCTTGCGAAACCAGATTCTGGCCTGCCTGGGGTCTGGCTCCAGGCCATGCCCGTCAAGGTAAGCCTGTCCAAGCAAGGCTTGTGCTTCTGGCTCGCCTTGTTCAGCCAAGGCCAGTATCCATTGCATCGCCTCTCGCGGATCGCTTGCAAGCTGACGCTTTAGCTCTTCTGCGCTGATGTTGTGCAGGTGTTCAGGAGTAATGGCTTGGGAGCTGCTGGCAGACATGCTGATTGAGAATAGGAATGAATCAGAGGATGACTATACACCAAATCACGTCAGGCAATCGCGCGTAATCTCGACAAGAGCCTCTTAGCGTCGGGCGAGGCATTGCAACGCAGCATTGACGCCGTTGGGACAACCAGAAGGGCAGGCTAGCAAATGCGCCCCTTCACATCGGTTTGCATTCAAGCCTCTACTGCGAGCGTTGCCAGCCACCGCCTAAGGCGCGATAAAGATCTACAGAGGCCTGTAGGCGTTGTTGGCGCAATTGCAAATCCAGATCTTGCGCAGTGAATAGGGTACGTTGCGTATCCAGCATCGTCAGCATGGTTTCTGCCCCGGCTTGGTAGCGGGATTGGGCAAGGACAAAAGCACGCTCGGCATTTTCCAGCGCCAGAGTTTGCGCAATGGCCTGCTGTTCCAATCCGGTAATACGGTTGAGCGCCGCCTCTACATCGCTCAATGCGGCAATAATAGCCTGGCGGTAATTCGCCAGCAGTTCCTTGCGGCGCGCAATCGCAGCGTCACGCTGGGCTGCCAGACGGCCCGCATTGAAGATAGGTGCAGCCAACCCAGCTGCCAGGTTATACAGCGGGGCATCAAATAGATCACGCAAGTGCTCACTTGCAGTAGAAATACCACCAGTCAAACGAATACTTGGCAGCATGGCGGCACGTGCCACCTGGATATTGGCATCGGCAGCGAGCAACCTGGCTTCTGCCAAGGCTATATCAGGTCGGCGGGTCAACAGCACAGAAGGCACCCCGGCATCGCTCAGTGGAGGCTGCAACTCTCGCACACTGGCAGCCACCAACGGTAGCTCAGCCAGTGGACGTGACATCAGCGTGGCCAATGCTGCCTCGGTATTACCTCGCTGTTGTTGTAACAAGGCCACGGTACGGCGCTGACTTGCCACCAAGCCCTGTTGCTGGGCCTGCTCAATCGCAGTCGCAGCGCCGGCACGGTAGCGTGACTCCACCAGGGCTAATACCCGCTCAGCATTCTCCAGGTTATGCCGGGCAATCTCGACACGCTCAGCCAAACCGATGGCCTCTATCCAGCTGATGGCGACATTGGCACCCAGGGTTACCCGCATGCTGTCACGATCAAACTCACTGGCGCGGAGATTACTCAATGCGCCTTGGTAGGCAGCGCGGTTCTTGCCCCAAAAATCAATTTCGTAACTCGCGAGCAGCCCAGCGGAATAGGTGCTCAGGCGATTAGCATCGCTGCTTCCTCCCAGCCGTTGCTGGCGGCCGATATTGCCGGAGGCAGAGACCTCCGGCAGCAGGGGCGCACCGGCCACCACCGCCAAATGCTGCGCCTGCTCAACACGCGCAATCGCAGCGGCAATGTCGTAGCTTTCCAGTTGGGCTTGTTGCACCATGCCTGCCAACGCTTGGCTCCCAAATGACTGCCACCAATCCTGATCAGGCGCATGAGCGGCCTCGGCTACCCTAGCGTTATTACGCCATTGGTCAGGCAGATTGTGCGGCCCATCCTCGGGCTGCAACTGCGGCGGGTTAACGTGGGTACAGGCAGTCAATAACAATAATGAGAATAAACGCAGGACTTTCATGTCACTCACTGGCAAGTGCGACTACAGGGTCCAGCTTGGCTGCCTGGCGTGCAGGCATGAAACCAAAGACCAGCCCAGTAATCACGGAACAGAAGAAAGCGCCGATAATGGCACTCAGGGAAAAGATGACAGGCATGCCCCAGAACACCAGGATGACGCCTATCGCCAGGCCGGATAGCACGCCAGTCACGCCGCCAACCGTGGTCACCAGTACCGCCTCGGTGAGAAATTGTTGCAGGATGTCGCGCTGGCGGGCACCGGTCGCCATGCGGATGCCGATTTCGCGCGTACGTTCACGTACGGTCATCAGCATTACATTCATCACGCCTATACCCCCGACGAGGAGGGAAATCACGGCAATCAAGGCCAGCATCATGCCCATACTGTCTTGCGTCTTGGCCTGGGCGGCAATCCAACCAGCGGCGTTCTCCATCCCATAATCGCGGATCTGGTGGCGGGAAAACAGCACATCATCCACGGCTTTTGCCACCGCATCAATTTGCTTCATGTCTCCCACTTCCAAGGTGACGTAGGAGGGGTCACGCTCACCGAACACCCGCATGCTGGCAGTGGAATAGGGAATAACCACCAAGTCGTCATCGCTCTGGTCGCCCGTCACAGCCCCTTTTGAAACCAGCACCCCGATCACCTGGAAAGGCACGTTGCCGATCAGGACAGTCTCGCCCACCGGGTTTTCCACATCCGGCATCAGGTTCTGCGCCAGACGCGGGCCGATGACGGCCACTGTCGCCATGCGCTGGTTATCTTCCTCACTAAAGAAAGAGCCTTTTTCCACCGGCCAGTTCAACATACGTGCCATGGCCGCGCCTGAGCCCTTGATACGGGTTTGCACATCCTGGTTACCATAACGCACCACCTTGTTGCCGGAAAGATTAGGCAACACGTAGGTGATCTGTGGAATATCACCAATGGCTTCAAGGTCGCCCACACTGATGCCACGGCCCGGCACCTTTGAGCTTTCGTGCTTGGGCCTGACGTAAATATGATTGGTGCCAAAGGCACCCAACTCAGCCACCACGCGCTCCTTGGTCCCCATCCCGACGGCCATCATGACGATCACCGAGGCCACACCGATGATAATGCCCAGCAGTGTCAGGGCCGTGCGGAAGCGGTTGACCCACATCACACGCCAGGCGGCGCGGCATGCCTCTAGCATATCGCCACGCCAGGCTACCTTGCTGGCATCCGCTTCCAGCCTGAATGCAGGCGCAGTGTTTACCAAGGAGGGCTGCAATACGCCAGTATCGCTGATGACATGGCCATCGCGAATCTCGATCACGCGCCGCGCATTGGCGGCCACATCGCGGTCATGCGTAATCAGGATGATGGTATGACCTGCATCAGCCAGCTCGTTGAGCAGGCGCATGACCTCTTCACCGCTACGCGAATCCAGCGCACCAGTCGGCTCATCCGCCAGGATGATACGACCACCATTCATGAGTGCCCGCGCAATCGATACACGTTGCTGCTGTCCGCCGGATAATTGCTTGGGACGATAGTGCAGGCGCTCGCCTAACCCCAACCTCGTGAGCAAAGCCTGGGCACGCTCTGCACGCTCGCGCTCTGGCATGCCGGCATAAAGCGCGGGGATTTCCACGTTTTCCTGCGCGGTCTCGGTGGCGATCAGGTGATAACCCTGAAACACGAAGCCAAACGCCTCACGGCGCAACCAAGCCAGTTCGTCGGCATCCATATCGGCCACATTGCGCCCGGCAAAATCGTAGTGCCCGGAGCTAGGTTTATCCAGGCAGCCGAGGATATTCATCAAGGTGGATTTTCCTGAGCCAGAAGTCCCGACAATCGCCACAAACTCACCGGCTTGGATGTCCAGTGAAATACCATGCAGGATTTCCACCCGTGGCTTATCTCCGCCGCCATAGTGCTTGCGGATATCCACTAACGAGATCAAGGGCAGGCGGTCACTCAAAACTGGAACTTCCACGGGCTGGGCTTGGGCGCTTTGTCCGCAGTGATCAACTGATCGCCTTCCGCGAGACCAGATAAAATTTGGCTACGCAAACGGGTATGCACCCCTGTGGTGACTTCATGCCAGACCACCTTGCCATCCTTGTGCAGCACGCGCGCCTTGTATTTGCCTGCCTTGGCATCCACTTCTGTCAGCGCCGAAATAGGTGCAGTCAGCACCTCTGTAGCCGCTGCCACGATAAAGGAAGTTTGCGCTGTCATTTGCGGCATTAGCTCGCCATCGGTGTTATCCACATCAAAGAGCACGGTATATAACACCACTTTATTGCTACTAGGCGTTTGTGTACTGGAAGTGCTTGCGCCTTCAGGCTTGGGTGGCGCAGGCAACACCTGGCGCACCGTGCTGCTCCAGCGACGATCATCAGCGCCCAGGGTCTTGAAATAAACCTGCATCTCGGGCTTTACATGGCGCACGTCAGCCTCGGAAACATCCGTCCAGACCGTCATGGTGGACAAATCAGCAATCCGCAACAGGGTAGGGGTTTGATAGGTCGCATTGAGGGTCTGCCCGGTCTTGGCTTCAATGGACACCACCGTACCGGACATCGGTGCATAAATCTTGGTGAAACCAAGCAGGGCCTCATTCCCCTGCAAAGTGGATTGCGTCTGGTCGATTTGTGCCTTGAGGTTGTTGATTCTCGCTGCCGCAGTTTTCAGGGTGGCCTGTGCCTGCTGCACTTCCTCGGTTCGTGTCGAGCCCTCGGCTTGCATCTGCTGCTGGCGTTCATGCTGTTGGCTGGCGAGCACGTATTGCGCCTCCTGCTCCTGTAACTGGGCCTGTAAGCCAGCCAACGCCGCGCGCCCCGCATCCACCGTAGCCTGTGGCACGCGCGGATCAATCTCCGCGAGTAGATGACCTTTTTCTACCACATCGCCAGGCTGCACATGCAGGGCCAGAATCTGGCCAGACACCTGCGCACCCACATCAACATAGCTGCGCGGCTGCAAGGTACCAATGGCCGTGACGTTATGCTCGATGTTGCCACGCTTGACCGTTTCGATCTCGAAAATATCGGCAGGGTCCTGAGTATGGGTCAGCCAAGCAGCACCCACCACTACCAGCACAATCGCTAGCAGCGCAATATTACGCCGGCGCATTTAGGGCTTAACCTCGAAGCTTAATGTCGCAGTATGCCGCACATCGGTGTATTTGGTGCCTTGGTGCGTCACGCTGCCATTCACGCGCGCAGTAACTTCAAGGATATACAAACCAGGGAATGGCGTTGTCAGTGTCACCGTGCCATCCTCTGCTGGCTTCAAGGTACGCACCCAGCCCTCGCTAGTGCTGACATTGACCTGCGAAGCTGCCACGGCATTACCCTTCCACACCAGTTTGAACGTGGTACCGTTAGCCTCCGTCGGCACTAGTTCAAGATCATTCACGGCCTTGGTTTCACTACGTCCTAGCTTGGCCTGGTAAAAATGCAGGACTTTGTCCTGACCTATCGCTTGGGCGGTTAATCGAAGATCGCCACCTTCGGGTGCCATGACCTGCACACGCTCACCGTCCACCTTGGTCGCCACTTCTTTGCCATCTGCCAGCAGGCTGCGAATAGCGCTTAGACCAGCAGTATCCAGTCGCGCAGATTCATACAGCCCGAGGTATGCTGTTGCACCACCTTGCATTGGCTCCAGCCAAAGGTAATTTGCACTGGCGCTAAAGCTGGCAAGCAAGGCCGTCGCTGCAATTGCCCAGCGGCTGATCAAGGATTGTCGTGTCGTCATGTGTTTTCCATTCTCGTTATTGCGCGAGTAAAAAATGCGCTCTTACTAGTAATGACACGCGAGAATGAAAAAAGGACACCCCGGTAGAGAAAATTTCACAACAATTGCCACTGTTGCAACATCGACGCACATAAAAAAACGGGGCTGAGTGCCCCGTTTTTCACATCTAGCTGTTTTACGGCTTAGTAAACGTCACGCAGGTAGCGCTTCTCACGCTTGAGCTGGTTAACATAGGCAGTCGCGCCTTCGGCATCCAGGCCACCGTGTTCGGCCACCACATCATGCAGGGCTTGATCCACATCCTTGGCCATGCGGCTGGCATCACCACAGACGTAGAAATGTCCACCATCCTGCAACCAAGCGTACAGTTCCTTGCCGTTTTCACGCATGCGGGTCTGCACGTAAATCTTTTCAGCTTGGTCACGCGAGAAGGCGAGGTCAAAGCGATTCAGCACACCGTCCTTCATCATCACCGTCAACTCATCTTCATAGATGAAATCGCTGGCACGGGTCTGGTCGCCAAAGAATAGCCAGTTCTTGCCTGGTGCCTGAGACGCCTGGCGCTCTTGCAGGAAAGCACGAAAAGGCGCAATACCAGTGCCTGGGCCGACCATGATCACAGGTGCATGCTTATCGGCAGGTACACGGAACGACTTGTTGGTAGTGAGGAAAATACCGGCCTGCTCACCTTCCTGAACGCGATCAGCGAGATAAGTCGAGCACACACCGCCACGCTGCCTGCCAGCGGAAACATAGCGCACACTTGCAACGGTGAGGTGAATGCGATCAGGATTGGCCAGCGAGCTGGAGGATATAGAATAAGCGCGGTGCTGCAATGGCTTGAGCAGGCTGACAAACTCATCGGCACTCAGGCTTAGCGATGGGTTCAACTGCAACAGATCAAGCGTATCCTTGCCCCACAGCCAGTTTTCCAAGGCAGCTTTGTCACCGCTCTGCACTAGGCGGCTCAAGTCCGCATTGCCAGCACGTTGTTCCACCGCAGCAATCAGCTCGCGCGATGGTGTGGAAATTTCGAAACCACGCGTCAGCAACTCTGCTATTGGCTGGTCATGCTTGGCCACAGCGGCATCAGCCTTGATGCCCAGGCGCTCAATCAGCAGATTCACCAGCTCAGGATTGTTTTCCGGCACCACATTGAGTGCATCACCCGCCTCGTAATGAATGCCGCTATCGCCCAAGTCGAATTCGTAATGGCGGATTTCCTTGCCGGAACCCTCGCCGGAAAGGCGACGATTAACCGCCAATACGGACTTATAAGGATTCTTGCGGTTGTAGGCCGATGCGGCTGGTGCAGCAGTATCGGCTGCTGCAGGACTGGCTGCTACTTCGTCAGGGCCACCCTCAACTTCTGCAAATAGAGGTAGCGCTGTTTCAATCCACGTATTGGCCGCTTCCTCGAAATCAACATCACAATCCACGCGTGCGAGCAGTCGCTTGGCACCCAATTGTTCCAGGCGAGTATCGAGATTTTTGCCTGCCTCACAGAAACCATCGTAACCGGTATCACCAATCGCCAGCACACCGAAGCTCATCTCTTCAAGGCGCTCGGCATGCTCGGATGACAACGCCTCCCAGAACAACTGGGCGTTGTCGGGCATTTCACCCTCGCCGTAGGTCGAAGTCACAATCAATACGCGACGCATGGTACCCAGCTCTTCCAGCTCGACTTCATCCAGCGCCTTAACGACAGGCTCCAGGCCATGCTGCTTGGCCGTGCTGGCAGCGGTAGCCGCCAGGCCTTCTGCATTGCCGGTTTGTGAACCGTAGAGTATATAAATCGGCGGCTTGCCGCGCCCGCTACCGCTATCGGTATTGAGCAATCGCGTCTGCAAACCAGCCAGGAAACCAGCCAGCCAAGCTTTCTGGTCTTGATTAAACGGTGAATCTTCAGGAATGTAGGGAATCTTCATTATCTGGTCGTCAACAAATGCATGCCGTGCACCAGGCACGGCATGGGGTCAAACTATTAGTATAGTCTTAATTGGATTTAAGCGTGGCCACAAGCTCTTGCATGGAGGCCTTGGCAAACAAGGCTTCCAGGCTGGGCAGTGCACCAAGCAGGGTGCTGTTCTTCAAGCTCTGATGAATAATCCAGCCATAAGTGCCTGGACTATCCATGGAGAGAATGTTGCGCAGGCTCAAGGCAGACTTGTAATCTCTCAGGCGCTTGTCGGCAATCAGCACAGCCAGCTCCTGATCACTATATCCGTCAATTGCTTCACGCGCATAGCGCTGCAGCTTCTGCATCAGGAGGAAGTCTTCCGTCAGCAAGAGGTTGCGCACCGCCTTTTGCACGGCAGGGTCAGCTACCGATTGTGCATTCGGCACCTTGGCCATGGCCACTTGCTGCGCCATGTTGAGCACAGTGTAATTGTTCAGCAGCTCATACATTTCCTCGCTGTCTGCCTCGCCATGGCCTGGCACCCTGCCACCCACCACTGGCTTGCCATCGCGGTAAGCCAGCTTGAACTTGCGCACTTGGAAAGCAGCCAACGCGGAAGATAACTCTTCCAACAACTCTTTGCGTGGCTTAGCCTTAAGGATTTCATCGCTGTCCTGGTAAAGCAGCAGGGCGCGTGGCATGACAAAGACGAAGTTTTGACGCTCAGCTTCCCAGTTTTCCAGCAGCCATGCAGCACGCTTGGAGCCGGTGGCTTCCAGATGCCATTGCAATAATTGCTGGATAGCCTGGCTATGTACACGCGCCATCTCGCTATCATCAGTGATATTGCCCAGCAATACAGAATCCGCCGCCACCTTGCCAGTGAGCTCTCCATAAGGATCATACTGATAGGCAAAACCACCGCTCATGCCGTTACCGAAACCCTTGCCGAACGCACCCAGGTTAAGCACAGCGCCGTTGGTCATATATTCGCAGGCAAAATCACCCACGCCCTCGACCACAGCAGTCGTGCCGGAATTACGTACGGCAAAACGATCGCCAGCCTGGCCTTCAACAAACAATCTACCACCGGTTGCGCCAAACAGTGCAAAGTTACCCACCAGCACATTGCCACCTGCCTGCTCGGAACCACCGCCTGGCGAAGTCACGATGATGGTGCCACCAGCCTGGCCCTTGCCCACGCCGTCATTGCAGGTGCCGCTGTGGAGCAACACCATGCCATCGTTACAGAAAGCACCATAAGATTGGCCTGCAGAGCCACTGGTCGTGATCTTGACGGTGTCGGGCTTAAGGAAACGGCGACCACGCTTATCTGCAATCACCGCAGGCAATTGCAATGCAGCTTCTGCTTTCAACTCATGGTTGAGCAGGCGCTCAATATCAATCGCCAGTTGCCCCCCCACGGTCTTGTTGCGATTGTTGAGCATCTGGCCTGCTCCAAGGTTAACCTCAAGCTGCTTGTCCTCGAGCAGCACCTTGCGCAACACGTCGATAAACGCATCATCCAGCTCGAAATCTTTTTCCATGTAGACCGGATTCTCGATCTTCACTTCTGGCACCACGGTCAACATGGCACGCAGGTCAAGCTGACCAACAGAAGCGGGGTGATCAAGCAATTGCAGCAAATCGCTGCGGCCACGTGCTTCGCGCAATGAACGCAAGCCAATAGTGGCAAGGATCTCGCGGGTTTCATGCGCGACGTTGATGAGGTATTGCGCCAATGCACGTGGATCACCATCGAATACTTCGGCATTGGTCGTCAGGCCAGCAGGACACTTGACGTTACAGTTCTTCGCCATCACGCACTTGAGCATCATCAGCGCTGTTGTACCAAACTCAAAGCTATCGCCACCAAGCATTGCAGACTTCACCACGTCGCTAGCGGTTTGGTGAGCACCAGAACAACGCAGGATCACCTTGTCGCGCAAACCATTGGCGCACAATGCCTGGTGAACTTCGGCAATGCCGATTTCAGCGGAGCGGCCGGTGTACTTGAGACTGGTGACGGCAGCAGCGCCGGTACCGCCGGTATTGCCTGCCACGTTGATGACATCGGCACCGGCCTTGGCTACGCCAACGGCAATCGTGCCTATGCCCTCGGAGGACACCAGCTTGACGATCACGCGCACGCGCGCTGCCTTACAATCGTGAATGAGCTGCGCCAAGTCTTCAATGGAGTAAGTGTCGTGGTGCGGGGGCGGGGACACCAGCTCAACACCAGGCGTACCACCACGCGCCGCCGCGATTTCGACGGTGACCTTAGGTGCTGGCAGCTGGCCACCTTCACCTGGCTTGGCACCCTGGCCAATCTTGATTTCCAGCTCTTCCAGCATTGGGTCTGCCAAGTAACCAGCCCATACGCCGAAACGACCGGAAGCCAATTGCTTGATGCGCGAGGCACGGATGGTGCCGTAGCGGGAGATATGCTCACCACCTTCACCGGAGTTCGACATGCCGCCCACCATATTCGTACCGTGGGCCACTGCCTCGTGTGCAGGGGCAACCAGTGCCCCATGACTCATCGCACCTGACGCGAAGCTGCGAGTGATTTCGCTCGCTGGCTGTACTTCCACTAATGGCACGCTATCTGGTGCCACACGCAGCAGTTTGAAATATTCGGCAGCATTGCCAGTGGCCTCCACCGTCAATGCGCTGCCTTCCAGCCAGTGGCCGCTGATGGCCTTGCCAAAATGCGCCACCAGGGCCTGGCCCAGCGTGGACAAGCGTGAAATATCCCCTGCCAACGGACCTGTCAGATGCAGGCTAAAACGGTCATTACCCAGGGCTTGCACTTCAATGCCGCGGATCACGATGCTGTTGTTACCAACAATCGCATAGCGACCAAGCACGGCACGGAACTCATCCGCACTGGTGAGCTTGCTCACATCAGCAGGAAACTCCAGCACGTCACGCAAGGCAGATGGCCGCTTGGCGCGCTCTTCCGCCATCATGTGGGAGAAGCTGCGATAGCTTGGTGTCACGCCAAAGTTGTCTATTTCCTCCGCACTCAGGCGATCAAAGCTGCCACTGAATGCCTCGCCTTTCTTGAGAGAGAACGCATCTTCAAGCTTGGACAAGGTCATGAGGCGCAGGAATTCATCTTCCGCGCGTGCACCCTGCTTGTCGAAATGGATTTTTTCTTCCGTCATATCGACGAAACCACGCACGGCAATAGTGCCGAACGAATGGCCAGCACCCTCGGAACGCTCCTTGAACAAGCCCAGCAAGGGCACGCTGTTCTCGTCGGTCACTTTCTGTGCTTCCTGATGCCAATCCACTACCATCCTGGCAATGGCGGCAAAGTCAGCACCACCAACCGGGGTCTTCAGGTTGGGGAAATACTTACGCAACACGCGGTCATTGGTATTGAGGAAGTTAGGCTCGAAAAATTCGCCACCGATGTAGCTTTCAACCGTGCACAGGCCAACCTTGCCCATGGTCTTCATCAAGGACTTTTCAGCAGCCTTGGCGTATTTCTTGAATGCCTTGTCAGCATCTGCACCGTACTTTTCTTCAGCACGCAATTGCACGCCCAGCGGATACACCGCAGAAGCGCCAAAGCCCAGGGCAGCCGCCACATGGTGCGAAGATACGATCTGGCCACTTTCCGCCACGATGGAAACATCCAGGCGTAAACCTTCGTCAATCAGGCGCTGGTTGATGGCGGATACCACCAGCAGCAACGGCATGGCAGCCTGGCTGGAGGACACATGGCGATCAGAAATGACGGCAATGCCGCCTTCCTCGCGTGCAAAGGTAACTACGGCCTCGGCGAGATCATCAATGCCCTGTTCTAGCGCCTTTTCATTAGCCGCTGCATCCCCCACGACAGGGGTATACAAAGACTCGAAGCCGCGATATGGCGTTTCCTTCTGCTCACGCAGCTTGAGCATGTCGAGATGGCTGAGGACAGGCGAATCGATGACGATCTGGCGGCCCTTACCCTTGTTCATGTTGGGCTTGGCACCCAGCGCCACACGCAGGGTCATGCCGTCAGCCTCGCGGATGGAATCCAGCGGAGGATTGGTCACTTGGGCAAAGCGTTGCGAGAAATAATGTGCCACGCCGCCTTCGTGGTCGGTCAGCGCATTGATGGCATTACCGTAACCCATGGCGGAAATCTTCTCGCCTCCGGTTGCCAGCATCGGGTCCATCATGAACTTGAAGCTTTCCTGATTGTAATAATAGGAAACAAAGCGCTGATACAGGGCCAGATCACCATGGTAGCGCTGAGGCGAACCAGCCACCTCGGCAGGCACCGCAGGCAATTGCTTCAATGTGGCACGCGCTTGTTCAAGCAGGGCGGGATAATCGCGCTTGGTCGCGAGCATTTCCAGGGTTTCCAGTGTGCCGCGCGAACGCTTTTCGTTGTGGTCGTAATACAGCATGCCGCCAGCTTCGATACGACCACGGCGCAATACACTTTCTGGCGCGAAATTGATCTGGCCAGCCTCGGACATGACACAAAGGTATTCCTCGGTTTCGACACTGCGCAAAGGACGCAGGCCCAGGCGATCAAGACGTGCACCCACCACACTACCATTACCGAAAATCAGCGCAGCAGGGCCATCATTCTTCTCTTCATAGAGGGAGAAATACTCCAACATGGCCTTGATATTGTCAGGCAGGGTAGAATCATTTTCCCAGGCGGGCGGCATCATGGAGACCACGGCAGTCACTAGGTCCAAGCCGTCATCCATCAGGCGGCTGTTCAGGGTCTGGTCAAGACGCGAGCTGTCAGACTGACCCTTGGGACGGAAAATCTTGCCATTACGGGCACGCGCCAGCGCCGCCTCCGCAATACGATTCTTGCGGTCAGTGTTCAGCTCACCGTTGTGCGCCATCATGCGGAATGGCTGCGCCATGCTCGGATGCGGGTCAGTATTGGTAGAGAACCGTGTATGGAAATACATGGTATGCACGGCGTGATCTTCTTCCATGAGGTCATGGAAATACGGGATCACTTCGTTGGAATTCAGGCGACCCTTGAGTACCTGGGTATGGGCAGACATCGACAATGGATAGAGGCCGCTTAAGGTAGCATCGGTATATGCCTGCTCTTCGATTACCAACAGGGCCTTGTAGATGCGGCGATCAAACTCTGACGCATCAATGTCGGCAGGCGCAGCAAACACCCATTGCTGAATAGGCAACTGATAGCGGATGGCAGCAGGGCGAATCGCGTCATTGTCCACCGGCACATCGCGCACCAGCAAGACTTCCAAACCCTTATCAGCCAAGGCGGCACGGATAATCTCTTCGGCACGGGCATAAGCGGCGGCATCACTAGGCAGGAAGAAGTTACCCACCCCAAAGCGACCAGCTGCAAGTGTCTTACCAGTCAGCCTACAGAAGAAAGGCAAGGACAAATCAATGGAAACACCAGCACCGTCGCCCACGCCTTCGGCAGACATACCACCTCGGTGAGGAATCGTACACAAAGCTTCATGCCCCTTGACCAGTACATCGTGGGTTTGAATCCCATCCTTGCGGGTAATAAAACCAACGCCACAGTTATCCTTTTCCAAGGAACTGTCATACAAGCCAAAAGTATTGTCGCTTTGCGAACCATTGATTGCGCTCATTTACCTCTCCAGCAAATTCATTAATCTGATGCGGCTCCGGTTATACCGTGCTCCATGGCATGGTATATTGTGGTGTCTCGCTGCCATTCCAAGCACCCCCAACTTCCGCCGGTCTTATTAATAAGCAATTACCATACCAAACCAAGTTAATGCTATAGATATGCACCTTCCGCATTTCCATCAATGAACATCCACTTTAAAAACAAAGCATTGCACACCAAGCATCACGTTTTGCGAATGATATAGAGTTGTTGAGAATGTTATCAAAAGCACCAAAAATGTGCGCATGCACATTTGAGGCACATTTTTCGTGCGCAGTGCCGATAGAATCAGATCTAACCTAGCAAACCTGCTGGCTTAGAGGATATGAAGTGGGGAAACTACAGTTCACTTACCTGAAATGAACTGAAACATGAAGCTAAAGATTGTATTGTACTGATGAGTGAAACAATTTTCCGCTGATGCAGGAAATCGGAAGGAAAATTCTGGGCCGGCCACAACTCCCGTTCCAAGAGAATTAGGCACCAATAATGTGCATAAAACTTCACAGGGGCGGCATGATATGTCGCTCCTGTGAATTCATTTACTACTAGAATTGGTATTTTACGGTTAGCATGGCATTGCTAGGTGCGCCATAGAACCCCATGCTGGTGCTGCTGTAATAGGTTTTTTCCAGCAGGTTGTTGACATTCAGCGCCGCAGACAGGTGCTCATCAAATTGGTAGCGTGCCAGCAGGTTAACAACAGCATAGCTACCCTGCGTGAAGCGATATGTACCGCCAGGGCCGGTGCCTTCTGAATAGATACGGCTCTGCCAATTGACACCTCCTCCGATAGTCAACTTATTCCAGTCACCGTGCAAACGATAACTGGTAAACAGTTTGACAAGATTTTTAGGCGCAACAGTTTGCATCAGGTTGCCATCGGCATCCTTGGAGATTCGATAAGTATAGCCTCCACTAACTTGCCAACCGGGCTGTAACTCGCCAGCCAACTCGGCCTCGAACCCCTTGCTGGTCGTGCCCTTCTCGGCCCTATAAGCCGCCCCTCCTGCCGGGCTTGGGACTCCCACCAACTCCACGGGGGTATTATCCTGCTCAACATGGAATACGGCCAAGCTAGTATTCAAGCGACCACCGTAAAAAGCATGCTTGACGCCTGCCTCCATGCTATTTCCTTCCAAGGGAGGAAGAAATGTACCATTAATATCCCGATAAGACTGCGGCGAGAAAATGGTGGTATAACTGGCATAGACAGAAGCTATATCGGTAATGTCATACGTCACGGCAATGTAAGGTGTCACTTCACCGGTTTCTGACTTGCTTTCCCTATCGCCTGGCTCGTGCTCGGTTGCCTGATGCCAGTGACTGACACGCGCACCGGCAAGGATAGCCAGCTTATCTGTAGGTTTAAATTTGGCAGTGGCATAGGCACCAAACTGGCGCTCCCTGAATTTGTAACGCCCCGTTGCTGGCAAGTACGGCGCGGCTGGCGAATTACCATCCCAATTGATGAAGTTTGGCACGCTGGGATCATAGCCAGTGATATACCAAAGCTCATTCTCGGGAGCGTTATATTCGCTATCAGAAGCGTTGATGCCAAATACCAGTTCATGTTGTCGCCCCAACAGGGAGAACGGGCCGCTAGCATAAACATCCAATGCATTCTGCACCGGCTTGGCTTCCCAGCGACCTGCATATAGATTAACCCCGGCGCCCGTGTTGCGATCTGGATATCCCCAGGCTGCCGAGCCTATGAGTGAATCGTACTCGATGCGGGAACGATTAAACTGCACCTTGGCGCGCCAGTCATTTTCAAAGAAATGCTCCAGCGAAGTGAACCAAGCGAGTTTTTCATGCTTGCTGTATGCCCAATTGGCCCCTGGATTTTTCGAGCGCTTCCAATGCGTATGCGAGCCATCAGTGTAGAACAAGGGGAAGCCTGCTTCAGGCGAAGCATTGGTGTCATATTTCTGATACTCAACGCCTGCAGTGAACAAGGTAGCAGGGGTAATTTCTGCCTCAAGAATGCCATAAAACATCTCACGATCAAGGGAAAAGCGCTCTGTATAGGAGCGACTGTCCTGTTTGACGCCAACTACGCGAGTACGCACACTGCCATCTGCATTCAAAGGGGTGGAAATATCCAGCATACCGCGATAGTTGTCCCAAGAACCCACTTGCCCAGTGATAGAAGCCTGGAATTCCTTGGTCGGTTTTTTGCGGATAAAGTTGACACTTCCCCCAGGCGAACCCACGCCATTCACAATACCATTGGCACCACGCAATATTTCCACCCGGTCATAAAATGCCATGTCCGATGTCATCTGCTCAAAACCATTCCGCTGTGGCAGGCCATCAACTAAATAATTATCGATATAGAATCCTCGTGACTGGTAGCCGTTCCAGTTAGCGCCAACATACCCGCTCTGCGTCACGGTAATCCCCACGGTTTGCTCCAGCACCTCCTGCAACTGTGTCAGGTTCTGGTCGTCCATGCGCTGACGCGTGATCACACTAACCGATTGCGGTGTATGACGGAGTGACAACGGCAATTTGGTAGAAGCACCGGTAGCACTTGTGGTGTAAGAACCCGTATTTTCCGTTGTTGGATCCTTGCTGGCATGCACCCGCACCTCTTGCAGGGTGCTTTCCGTACGGCCAGTGTTAGGCCTGGCAACCTTGCGCAATACATAGCCGCCGTTTTCCTGCGAAACCGCCTCTAAGCCAGTTCCAGCTAGCAATTGCTCCAGGCCTTCGCTCACCGATGCAGCCTTGTTCAAGCCATTGCTATGCAACCCAGCTACCAGCTCACCGCTGTAAGAAAGCATGATTTGTGCGTGTTGGCCGAATTGCGCCAGCGCATCTTTAAGCGGCCCAGCAGAAATCTGGTAGTGCTTAACCGCCACCTCTGCCATGGCAGAACCAACAAAGATAGGTGTGGTAAACACTAATAGTGTGGAAAATGCCTGAGCCAGAATCAACTGACCCAGCCTTAACCGTGGCGGTGATATGTAATGCTTGTGCTGCATTGATTTTCCCTTGATATGCGAATGAAAATAGGTTCCCCTATTTCCAATGCCACGCAAGAATCAAAAACAGCTCAATAATGTGTTGGAATTTACACCGAAACTGGCATCAGGCGCACCCAGTAACGGGTCAACATGCGGATTTCCAGCTTTAGACTTTGTTGCAGCATATCAATGACCTTGTCGGTGTCCTCCAAGGGATACGTCCCACTCACTTTCAGGTGCTTGATACTGTCATCGCAACTCAGGCTACCCTTGCGGTAGCGGCTAAGCTCGGCCAGGAATTCAGCCAGGGGCATGTCATCTGCCACCAGCATGCGTTTCAGCCAGGCTGTATCGTATGGAAGGATAGGCTCAACTGGTGTCAGCATATGCCGCGTAAAAGATAACTGCTCTCCTGCCTGCAGCCTTACTTTGGTGGATATCTCGTTGGGGGCAACCTCGACAGCCCCCTCCAGCACACCGATCTTGATCGGGCTATCCTTGTCATTGGTCAACTGTCGCACAACAAATTGGGTTCCCAAGGCGCGCATACTGCCTTGATCGCTCGCCACCAAAAATGGCCGCCTCTTGGCAGGCTCGTGGGCAGTGGCAATATGAATCTCGCCGCGTAGCAACATCACAATACGCTGTTGTGCGGTATACGCCACATTAATCGCACTGGATGAGTTGAGTTGCACGACGGTGCCATCTTCCAGCACCACCCGCTGCGGTTCACCCACGCCGGTGCTGTAATCAGCATTGAGTTGCCACCATGGCATCTTGTCTTGCACGACCCAGGCACTGCCACCAGCGAACAATAACATTGAGAGGGTCTTGATGGCACGCCTGCGCTGCAAGGAGCCTTTGGGTGCCAGCGTGGCATGGGCGAGGGATGATGATAAGCCTCCCAACCGCTCTCCCAGCTTTTCAATATGCTGCCATGCCTGCTCATGTTCAGGATGTGCGTCGCGCCAAGCTTGCCATTGTGCCTGGGTCTGAGGGCTGGGCTGGCCAGATTGCAGCTCTACCAACCACTCGGCAGCCTCACGGCTCACCTTCGGGGAGATTTCCTTGCTCGTATTCATCCCCATTACCTCACACCTCCAAAACAACATTGTTGTATCGCTTGCACAATGTAGCGCTTGACTGTCGATATCGATACGCCCAACTCCAGGGCAATCTCCGCCTGACTCAAGCCATCCAACTGGGAAAGCAGGAAAGCCTTGCGTACGTTATATGGCAAGCCCTCTAGCAGACCATCAATTTCAACCAAGGTTTCCAGCATCATGGCTTTGACCTCGGGCGAAGCCATGACGGCTTCCGGCAATTGCATCAGAGCATCAAGATAAGCCTGCTCCAGTTTCTTACGGCGATAAAAATTAGATACCAGGCCAGAAGCCACGGTAGTGAGAAACGCACGGGGTTCATGCAGCTTATCGACATCACCACTAAGTAAAACACGCATGAAGGTATCATGCGCCAGGTCAGCCGCATCGAACTGGTTGCCCATTTTCTTGCGCAACCATTGGCTAAGCCAGCTATGGTGATTAGTGTAGAGAGCCTTGAAAGCGTTCAAGATGAAGAGGGTGGCAACTGCACACGACACAATAAATGAGAATAAATCTCATTATATAGCAGTGTCTTCCGCGTGCAAAGCCCATTCCGGTAACCTCGGGAGCAAAACGCTACTGCATCAGGTTTTGTCCATCTGCCAAGATAAGTTCCAGATGGCGCAGGCGCATGGGCTTGCCGAAGAAGTAACCTTGCGCAATCGTGCATCCCTGAATCTTGAGCAAATTAGCCTGCTGCTTACTCTCCACACCCTCTGCCACCAGTTCCAGCCTCAAGGCATGGGCAATGCGGATAATGGCGGTAATCAGCTCCAGCTTATCTTGCTTGGCAGCGATATCCCGCACGAAAGAGCGATCTATCTTCACCTGGCTGATGGGGAACTGGCCAAGATAACTCATGGCAGAATAGCCAGTACAGAAGTCATCAATCGAAATGGTTATCCCCATTTCTTTGAATGCGCTCAGGGTATTGATGATCTCCTGGCTGTCTTCCAGTAACAGGCTCTCGGTAATTTCCAGTTTCAGCCACTCAGGCTTGCAACCGGTTTCTGCCAAAATCTGCTTCACCGAGGCCAGCAGATCGTTATAAAGGAACTGGCGTGAAGACAAATTGACCGCCATGCTAAGCGGACTCTGTTCCCCGCGATTGTTATTCAGGCTAACCAAGGCATTGCAGGCCTCACGCAATACCCATTCACCAATTTCCACTATCAGGCCACTTTCCTCCGCAACCTTGATAAATCGATCTGGCATTACCACGCCCAATTGCGGGTTACGCCAGCGCAGCAACGCCTCCGCGCCGACAATGCTGCCTGACATGAGATCAACCTGAGGCTGGTAGAACAATTCAAACTCAGCATTCTTGAGCGCCTGTCGAATGGAGGCACCCAACATAATGTATTCTGACGCCTTGGAGCCCAACTCGCGAGAATAGAACTGGTAGTTATTGCGGCCATAGTTCTTGGCGTGATACATCGCCACATCAGCGCTCTTGAACAGTGTGGCACGATCTTCACCATCGTCGGGATAAATAGCAATCCCTATACTGGTAGAAATGAAAAGCTCTTTCTTGTGAATATGAAAGGGCTTGGCAATCTCATCATTGATTTTCCTCGCGATGGTCGCTAGGTCATCAGGATTGCGCAACTCAGGCAACAGGATCGCAAACTCATCACCACTCAAGCGCGCAATCGTATCGTAGCTGCGCACCGAGGCATTGAGCCGCTGCGCCACGGCAACCAGCAGCTCATCACCTGCCTGATGCCCCAAAGTATCATTGACTTCCTTGAAGCGATCCAGGTCAAGCATCATGAGCCCAAAGCGCTGCTCATGCCAACTTGCATCCGCTAATACCTGGTTAACACGGTCAGAGAATAAAGTGCGGTTCGGCAGGCCAGTCAATGCATCATAGTATGCGAGATAATGAATCCGCTCCCGGTATTCCATCAGCTCAGTAATATCGCGCTCTACCGCCAGCACCCCCACAACCTGACTGTTGTCCCCAAATTCGGGCACAATGCGCACATGAATAAACCATGCGTTACCATTCTCGGCCTTGCCGTGTAACTCCAGGAAATCAGGCGTTGCACTGCTGATCACTCCCTTAATCTTCTCCTCATATTTCACATACGCCTCACCACCGGGGTATTCTGATGGCGATGTCCCAATCAACTTCTCGGTGTCGATACCAATCCGTTTCAATTTAGGCGTATTAGCATATAAACGGCGTGCATTCAGGTCATAACGGATGATGGTATCGGGCGTATTATTGATCAGCGATTGCAGTTCGCGCTCGCGTTGTAGCAACTTCTCCTCGTTCTGCTTGATTTCGGTGACATCGCGGAAAAATCCTACTGTACCCACGACTTTGCCATCTAATACCATGGGCGACTTATAAGCCTCTATCCAGCCCTTTTCACCGTTCGGCTTGGTGATTGGCACTACTGCGAGATAAGGCAAGCCACTTTGCAAGACGCGCTTATCCCCATCAACATAGTTCCTGGCATCCTCCAAGGGGAACAAGTCAAAATCTGTTCTTCCTTCCAACTCCTCTTTTGATGCCACCTTGGCAAACTCAGCATAAGCACTGTTAGCTGCCAATAATTTGCTATCCAAATCCTTGAGCCAAACCACAAAAGGAAAGTTCTCAATCAAGGCACTCTGGTATTGTTCTCGTTTTCTGAGTTCGCGCTCCACACGGCGTATATGTGAAATATCGCGCGTAATGGTCAACACCCCCGTAATTTCGCCTTTGACATTACGCTCAGGCACAGCGTGCAGAGACTGGCACACGTAATGTTTACCCTTCATCCACTCCAATTCAATTTCTTGAGCCGTGCCCGACTGCATCACTTCTCGCAATCTGATTTCATACTCTGCAGGTGGCATGTTGGGCCTACCCCAGACCTCAGTTGGCTTTTTGCCCAATGCCTTGGCAGCAGATACGCCAAATACGCGCTCATAATCATCGCTCAGAAAAATACGACGGCAATCTTGATCGTAGCGAATAAAAATATCGGGGGAATTCTTGACCAACTGGCGGAATTGCAGCTCCTGCTCGCGCAACTTTTCCAGCATTTCCAGATGAGCACTGAGATTTCGGATCAACAACACGCAATACTGCTGACCTGAATCGACAAAATAATTAGCCTGGATCTCGACGGGAATAGTAGTGGCATCACTGTTCCGGATATGGGTTTCGCGGATCATGATCTGCTGCTGTTGCAACACCTGCCAGTCCATCTGCCATTGTGTAGCATCCAGACTAGTCAGCACCTCAGTCACCGACATTTGCAGCAGGTTTTCCTCTGTATAGCCCAGTTCCTCACAGCTGGCCAAATTCACTAGGCATATCCTGCCATCAGCATCACAGATAAGCACAGCCTCTTGAATGCGATTAATGACAAAACTCAGCATTTTCAGCTGCATAGCACCGTTCAAGCCCCGGTCAGAGATATTCGTACTGCTCATTCTTTTCACCGCAACCCAATTATTGTCGTCCCAATGAGCAAAACATCATGTCACCATGAAGTCACCTACCCATTCATTCCCTGTTTTTGTTCTGCAGCGGTTTAGAGTGATTGCCTTGGCAAGGCAATCAGGACTTCAAGCCCCCCTGAGGCCATATTGCGCAGATGTATCTGTCCATCATGCGCTTCCACAATAGTTTTGGCAATGCTCAAGCCCAGACCAGAGCCCCCAGTAGCGGCATTACGGGAGGTTTCCACCCGATAGAATGGTTCAAACACTTGACCGAGCAAGTCCTCAGGAATACCCGGGCCTCTGTCCCGTATGGCGATACTTAAGTGGGTTGGCGCATCCATCACTTCAATATGCGCAGACTTCCCATAGCGAATGGCATTTTCCAATACGTTCTGCAAGCAGCGTTTCAGACTCACTGCATAGCCATCAATCGGGGCCGCCTCACCTGACAATGAGACTTCAGCGCCCGTTTCCTGTGCGTCCACCTGTAAGCTTTGTAACATGGCATTGATATTAATGAGGTGGCGGTTCTCATGCACCTCAACGCCACGCATAAAATCCACCGTGGAGGAAATCAGGGTCTCCATATCTTCAAGATCACGGCGAAACTTCTCACGCAACATTGGTTGATCGATCTGCTCGGTGCGCAAACGCATCCGAGTAATAGGAGAGCGCAGGTCATGAGAAATCGCCGCCAAAAAGCGGGTCTTTTCCGTCACAGTATCAATCAACCTTTGTTGCATTAAATTGAATGCCTTGGCAGAGCGGCGTACCTCTGTTGGCCCATCAGCATCCAGGGGTGGGCTGTAAATATTACGTCCCAAACGCTCTGCTGCTTCTGCTAGCCGATTTAATGGCCGCATAATCTGCCTCACCGCAAACAAGGCAATCCCGACAATCACGATGATGCGGATGAAATAAATCCGGAACAGGTAATCGAATAAATCCATGAGAGGTGCCATGCTCATGCCCGCCTGACCTTCATAGGCATCCAGCTTAAGCCATTGCCCACTATCCAATTGCACATAGAGGATAAAATGGGCAGAAGGATAGTGAGATTCAAATAAATCCAGCCACCCGGCTTCCCTGCCATGGTCATCATGCAAGTCAATATCTCCCATCCGGATGGGCAACAACCGGCCAAACTCTTGCTCGAAAACATGCTTGAACAATAGTTCCACGGCACGCTCACGGGTATTTAAAGTTTTCAGGCGGGGAGGGGCATCTACCGGGGACAATCGGTACATATTGTTGCTGAGCTTGTTAATGAGCAAGCGCTCATCATCTACTTTGCTGATCTCTATTAGGCTGATGCTATCGGAAAGTTTGGCGGCTAGTACCCGTGTAGGGATTTCCAGTGCCTTGCCGTAATTCATGTCATACCAGATAAATCCTGTCAGTACTTGCGCTGTCATGGTGCCAGCAACCAACACAATAACCAAACGGCCAAATAGCGAGGCAGGCCACAGCCATTTCCAGATCATTTTTCTTGCTTGACCTGGCTAGCCAGCATATAACCCGCATTCCGAACGGTACGAATAATCGCTGGGTTACGTGAATCAACCTCCAGATGATGCCGTAGGCGACTGATACAGACATCTATGGACCGATCCATGGCATGGCTTTCCTTGCCATAGACATGTTCAATCAGGAAGTCGCGGCTAAGGGGACGATTGGGGTGCTCAAGCAAGGCACGCAGGACCATATAATCCGAGCTTCCCAGAGAAACCACCACTCCCTCCGGTGAAAACATCTGGCGAGCGTGTGTATCAAGGCGCCACCCCTCGAAACTGATATAGGCAAACTCGTCTGCAGTTTTTGCCTGATTGGAGCGGGTACGCCGCAGAATCACCTTGATCCTGGCCAGCAACTCCCTCGGGTCGAACGGCTTGGGCAGATAATCATCTGCTCCCACCTCCAAGCCAATAATACGATCAACCAATGTGCCCTTGGCGGTCAGCATGATAATCGGCATATCCCCTTGAGCACGCACCTCGCGGCATAGGCTCAGACCACTCTCTTCCGGCAACATCAGGTCCAGCACAATCAGGTTCACTTGATCCTTGTTGACCATCCTCCACATTTCACGCCCATTGGCTGCTTCAGATACCCTGAAACCTGCATCTCGAAGATAGTCCGTCAACAGTTCACGGATTTCGTGATCATCATCAACTACGAGAATATGTTCTTGTGTAGTGTTCATTGCGCTGGTGGTAGAGAAAGTCAATTGGCAATTATTATAAGACAGGAGTTGCTACAACCACATCACTCATGCAAGCAAGTCAGTTTATCAACACAGACTATAACAAACTTGGTCAAATGCATGCATAACCCCGTGTGTATGCAAAATTCATTGGGTAAAAAGCAAATAAAAGTAAAAAAATAATCCACTTACTCCAACCCTAGCCACCTTCCCACTTGCCTCGCTGCGCAACACTCCAGCCATTAAGCATGGTTTATCAGACGCCAGATTCCATGACATTTGTAAGAAAAACTCCGTCTTTACTCACATGTATTATCAAGCCTATGATGCGACACAATATCTGCAGCTCCAGAATACCCATGTAGATGGAAGCTAATACTAATTAGAACCCTCACGTTTCGTAGGAGAATAGCAACCATGCTACATTCGATTCAGCCCTTGTCCCAGGGGCTCAAAATTCCATCGCCATTACTCGGTATGCTGTTCTGGATCATGGCCTCTATTGCCATGTTTGTTTGTCAACGGCTAGTTGAACATGCCGCCGTGTCCGTCGATAAATTCAGCCGGCAAATCACCACATCCCATGCTGCCATTGGCGTGGGCTCGATTATCTGGACACTGGATGTCGCAGGATTTTTCATTTATGAGCCAGGCATCGTTTCAAAAAACTTGGAGTTAATTCCAGCGCTGATCGCCTTAATCATCATCACTCTTGGTTGCCGGGTGACCATACCCACACTGGCAGCGAGCACACGCAATAGCACGGTCATCCTCGCCAGCACAGGATTGGTAATCGCGATCCTGGCAGCACATTGCGTGATTGTAAATTGGCAAATGCCCAGCGTGATCTACCAAGATGGCTGGAACATCGCGACTGCGATTTTCTTCATCCTGGCACTAACGCTTTATATGTCTTTTTCGCACCAGCGCGTCAAGTTGCGCAATCTCAAAACCCCTGTCGCCTGGAACAACTGGCAAGACTGGGTGTTGGGAGGAGGGCTCATCCTGTTCATACACTGGTTATTGGTCAATGGTGTCACCTCGCCACCTGACTCGCTGACCACCACAGAGCCTCCTGCAAACACGCTTTTATTGTTGCTCTTAATCATCGGCTCATCGCTGGCCATTGGGACAGAATTACTTTTTAACCTACGTTCAGATCGGCAACGACAGCAGTTCTTTCATCAAGGCTTATTACTGCTCCGGGCCTCACATGTTTCCATCTCTCCTGCGCAAGACCATAACCTGGCAATGCTGGCAGATCATTTCAATGAGCTGGTACACCCCGATAAACTCGTGCTGCATTTTCAACCCATCGTCAATTTACGCTCCCATAGCATTCACCTGGAAGCATTGCTTAGATTGGAGCATGAGCGATTGGGGCGTATCAACCCTGAGCAGTTTTTTCTGGCCTGCGAATTGCATAAGAGAACAGTAGAGGTCGATAAACTCATCATCCTCAATGCACTGCAATGCCTAAAGCGTTGGCAAGAGCAAAACATGCTGCCCTGTATCAGCGTCAATATCGCTCCCATCACCTTATTATCCAAGGAGTTCATCCCATGGTTAATCAGCGCACTGGACAAACTTTCCCTGCCAACTCACCAGTTATGCCTGGAGATTACAGAACATGCCATCATTGCCTATGAAAAAGAGATTGTCGATGTCATGTCCCACTTGAATAGCATCGGCATACGTGTCGTCATGGATGACTTCGGCGTTGGCTATTCATCCCTCAGCGTACTCGCAGACTTGCCCATTGCAGGCATCAAGTGTGATCGACTATTTCTACGCAATATTCAGCATGAGCCAAGAAGGCAATTATTGCTGCGCAAGGTTGCTGTCATGTGTGCAGAATTATCTATCCCAGTCACAATTGAAGGAGTAGAAACGGAAGAAGAACTGTCTATTGTGCAGCAATGTGGAATAGACAGTATTCAGGGTTATTTTTTCGCACGCCCCATGCCTGCTGAAGAGATACCAGCATGGGTGTCCAACAGCTTGCCATTATTACCCTCGCTAGCAACCCCTTCTTAAGCGATCACCATCAGCCAGACCGGGCAGATCACATGAGCCTGATCTTGTGCTGAGTAATTCCTGTGATGAATGATACAAGGGCAGCGAGGGCAAGGATAATGTCATTACATGGATTTCTTAAGCTGAGAGTTACTCTTCTTTGGTTCGAGTATTAAAGTATCATGCTGGTTGCAACTCAGTTTTCGACATAAATGTGTCAGTGCTTTTGCACATTTAGCAAACTACCATCACTACAGGTATTGCAAAGAGAGTTGTGAACAGCTAGCTTGAGCAGTAGACTTGCGCTAGCGAAAACGCCTGACTTTGGGCGCGCACTAAACATGAACCTTTGATTATGCTGCCGCAAAATCGATATTGAATTTGATGGAGAAGATAATGGACGGCAGTTGGGCTAACTCCTTTCCATACTTTGCTGGAGCTTTTAAGCTTACTGTATTAGGTATTGGAGCCTATTTTGCTATTAAATGGCATTTTGATGAAGAGAGGAGGGTGAGGGAAGCAGCAGGCGTGGTATTTGATAAACCAGGCTTCAGGAAAAAGTTGGCAATGACACTAGCGCTCACAGTTCTTCTAGTTATTCTGGCCGTTCTAGTGATTTATGCTACTGACCGGCTTTATTGATACGATCAATGTTTAGCGATTTCAAATAGTGTACTCATACTGTTAAGAGGCTTGTCCGATAAAATAGGTCGATCAAGACACAAAATGTTGTCTCAACTTTTAAGCTCTAAATTGGTTGGGGGCATTTTTGATTTAGAAATGACAGCGTACCGATGTGATTGCTGCCATTTTAGTATGGTACTTATACTCAGTATGAATCTTCATTACTTGGTATGAGACTTTATTACTCTCCTATTACTGTACTTGAACAAAGGTTGGATCATTACTCGACCGTCACAGATTTCGCCAAGTTACGAGGTTTATCCACATCCGTACCTTTGAGCAGGGCAGCATGATACGCCAGCAGCTGTACCGGGATAGTATGCAAGATGGGAGAGAGCACACCGACATGGCGTGGTGTACGGATCACATGTACACCTTCACTCTCCGTAAAGTTGCTGTCTGCATCAGCAAAAACAAATAACTCCCCGCCACGCGCACTAACTTCCTGCATATTGGACTTCACCTTTTCCAGCAAGGCATCGTTAGGGGCGATCACGACCACCGGCATATTCTTGTCCACCAATGCCAGCGGACCATGCTTGAGCTCTCCCGCAGGGTAGGCCTCAGCGTGAATATAGGAAATTTCCTTGAGCTTGAGCGCACCTTCTAGAGCAATGGGGTAGTGCATGCCGCGGCCGAGGAAGAGGGCATGGAATTTGTTGCTGAACGCCTTGGCCCATTCGCGGATTTGCGGCTCCAGGTTAAGTGCGTATTGCACGCTGCCAGGCAAGTGGCGCAAATTATCGATATATGCCTGCTCTTGCTCAGCATCCAGCAATCCACGCTGCTTGGCGAATGTCGCTGCCAGTGTGAACAACGCTACCAATTGAGTAGTAAAGGCTTTAGTGGACGCTACACCGATCTCAGCACCAGCGCGGGTATACAGCACCAACTTGGAAGCTCGCGGAATGGCGCTCTCCTGCACATTGCAAATTGCAAGTGTCAGGTGTTGCCCCAACGATTTGGCATGTTTGAGGGCTTCCATGGTGTCTAGGGTTTCACCGGACTGCGAAATGGTGATAATCAACTGCTTGGGATTAGCTACGGATTTTCGGTAACGGTACTCACTGGCGATCTCGACCGAAGTCGGTAGCCCGGCAATACTTTCCAGCCAGTATTTAGCCGTCAACCCTGCGTAATAACTGGTGCCAGCTGCCAAAATGAGGATGCTATCTACTTCCTTGAACACGGATTCGGCATCAGCACCAAACAAGGCTGGACTGAAAGCATTGTCGTCGATTATAGCTTCAAGCGTATCGGTCAAGGCACGCGGCTGCTCGTGAATTTCCTTTTGCATGAAGTGGGAGTACGGCCCCAACTCCAGTGATGCCAGCGAAAGATCGCTACGGTGTACAGTACGGGCGACAACTTGGTCTGTGGCGTCAAATATATCGACCTTATCCTTGGTGATGTCAGCAACATCCCCGTCTTCAAGATAGATCACGTTGCGGGTAACGGACAACACGGCGGAAACGTCCGAGGCAATGAAGTTCTCACCTTCGCCAAGGCCAATCAACAGTGGGCAACCCTGGCGTGCACAGATCATCTGTCCAGGGTAATGAATCGACACCACGCTGATCGCAAATGCGCCCGTCAGCTCCTTCACCGCATGTTTCACCGCATCCAGCAAGGCAAAACCTTGCCCCAGATAATGATGAATCAAGTGTGCGATGACCTCAGTATCGGTTTGTGACTCAAACTCGTAACCCATGGCTTGCAAACGCTGACGCTGCTCATCATGATTTTCGATAATGCCATTGTGTACCACGGCAATTTCGCCACGCGAGATGTGCGGATGTGCATTGGATTCCGTCACCCCTCCATGCGTCGCCCAGCGGGTATGCCCAATGCCGACCATACCGGTGAGATTCTCCGCTTGAGCTTTTCCCTGCATTTCTGCTACGCGGCCCACGGCACGCACACGGCGAATATTGTCTTCGCTCAACACTGCCACACCGGCAGAATCGTAGCCTCGATATTCCAGTCGGCTTAAGCCCTCTATCAGGATCGGAACGATATTACGTGCACCAACTGCACCAACAATGCCACACATCTTATTTCTTCACTTTCTCGGGGCGTTTCCAGTTTTCAATCGTAAATTGGCGCACACGCGACATGGTCAAAGTGTCCGCCGGTGCATCCTGCGTAATGGTCGAGCCTGCTGCAATGGTTGCGCCCGCTTTGACGGTTACCGGAGCAATCAGTTGGGTATCAGAACCTATGAATGCGCGATCCTCGATGACGGTACGCGATTTGTTCACACCATCGTAATTGCAGGTGATCGTGCCAGCACCAATATTGACTTGCTTGCCGACCGTAGCATCACCAACATAGCTAAGGTGATTGATCTTGCTACCGCTATCCACCTGGGCATTTTTCAACTCAACGAAATTACCCACGTGGGCGTGATCGGCCAAGATAGTGCCTGGACGTAAACGTGCATAAGGCCCGATACGACAGTTTTCAGCGAGGCTTGCGTCATCAATATGCGTATAGGCGGATAACGTAGTACCCGCACCAATCGTCGCATTGCGGATGACGCAATAAGGCCCGATCCGTACATTATCTGCCAAGGTCACCGCACCCTCGAATACGCATCCCACATCAATCTCCACATCGCGGCCAACCACCAGTAATCCACGAATATCGATACGGGCAGGATCTGCCAGTGTCACCCCTTGCGCGAGCAACTTAGCGGCATAACGATGCTGATAAACACGTTCCAGAGTCGCCAAATCTTGCTTGGAATTAACCCCAGCGACTTGCCACTCATCATCACCTTGCGTAGCAGCCACTGGTTGGCCATCCGCTACCGCCATCGCAACGATATCCGTTAGATAATATTCTTGCTGGGCATTACGGTTATCCAAACGCGATAGCCATTTCTCCAACCACGCATTTTCCGCAGCCATGATGCCAGTATTCACTTCCTGAATAGCGCGCTGTGCTTCTGTTGCATCCTTATGTTCAACGATCGCTTTCACAGCTGCCTGATCGCGCACAATGCGCCCATACCCGGCAGGATTAGGCTTATTGACAGTCAATAATGCCAATGCTGCCTGCTCACTCAGCAATCGCTCACAGCTTTCCAACTCCAGTAACGGGACATCCCCCAACAGAATCAGCGTTCTTGCATCTGACTCAAGATAGGGCAGGGCTTGCTGCATGGCATGCCCGGTGCCTAATTGTTCAGTCTGCTTTACCCAAGTGATGTCATCTGCTGGCAAGGCTTGTGGTACGGCCTCACCACCAAAGCCATAGATCACAATGATCTTGTTTGGCTGCAACTTGCGGGCAGTATCCAGCACGTGCTGCAAGATAGGCCTGCCTGCTAGAGCATGCAGTACCTTGGGCTTGCTGGAATGCATGCGGGTACCTTTTCCCGCAGCGAGAATCACGATATTGAGCTTGGAAGAGGGTGTGGAAAGAGACAAGTAGCTATCCGGTTCAAGCATTGAAAATTAACTAGAAGTATAAATAAAAAAGGCAGCCATTTGGCTGCCTTTCCTCGCAAAACTTGCAGGTTTAGTGCGTTGTCTTGCGTAATTGCTCAATTGTTTGCAATTGTGCCAGCGCTTCGGACAATTCAGCCTGCGCACGCGCATAATCCACACCCGATGCATTGTTCTTCAATGCCTCTTCTGCAGCACGCTTGGCTTCAATCGCCTTGGCTTCATCCAGATCATGACCACGAATCGCAGTATCTGCCAGCACGGTGATCAAGCCTGGCTGCACTTCCAGCAAACCGCCGGAAATGTAGATAGCCTGTTCTTCAGCGCTATTGGCAACCTTGACGCGCAGCACGCCTGGCTTGATGGTGGTAATCAGCGGTGCATGGTTAGGATAAATACCTACCTCACCCAGTTTCGCAGGCGCTGCGACAAACTCTGCCTCGCCCGAGAAAATGGATTCTTCTGCGCTAACCACGTCCAGGTGTATTGTTGATGCCATATCGTCCTATCCTTACCTGTGACAAGGTTTAGTTAAGGGTCTTTGCCTTCTCAACCGCTTCTTCAATCGCGCCTACCATATAGAACGCTTGTTCTGGCAGGTGATCATATTCGCCGGCAACGATCGCCTTGAAGCCCTTGATGGTGTCTTTCAAGGTCACGTACTTACCAGGTGCGCCAGTGAAGACTTCAGCAACGTGGAAAGGCTGGGACAAGAAGCGCTGGATCTTACGAGCACGGGCCACTGCCAGCTTGTCTTCAGGAGACAATTCGTCCATACCCAGAATCGCGATGATGTCACGCAATTCCTTGTAGCGTTGCAGAGTGGACTGTACAGAACGTGCCACGCTGTAATGCTCTTCACCCACGATTTGTGGATCCAGCTGGCGTGATGTGGAATCCAGTGGATCAACCGCAGGGTAGATACCCAGCGCAGCAATGTCACGGGACAGAACCACTGTGGAGTCCAAGTGCAAGAATGTGGTCGCTGGGGATGGATCGGTCAAGTCATCTGCAGGTACGTAAACGGCCTGGATGGAAGTAATGGAGCCAACCTTTGTAGAAGTAATACGCTCTTGCAAACGGCCCATTTCTTCAGCCAGTGTAGGTTGGTAACCCACAGCAGAAGGCATACGACCCAGCAACGCAGATACTTCAGTACCAGCTAGTGTGTAACGGTAGATGTTGTCAACGAAGAACAGGATGTCACGGCCTTCGTCACGGAAACGCTCAGCCATGGTCAGGCCAGTCAGCGCTACGCGCAGACGGTTGCCTGGTGGTTCGTTCATCTGACCGAACACCATGCCTACCTTGTCAAGAACATTGGAGTCCTTCATTTCGTGGTAGAAGTCGTTACCTTCACGGGTACGCTCACCTACACCAGCAAACACGGACAGACCGCTGTGCTGCTTGGCGATGTTGTTGATCAGTTCCATCATGTTAACGGTCTTGCCCACACCAGCGCCACCGAACAGACCAACCTTACCACCCTTTGCAAACGGGCAAACAAGGTCAATCACCTTGATACCGGTTTCCAACAGGTCAACGGAAGGGGAGAGCTCTTCGAAAGTTGGCGCTTTCTGGTGGATGGAGCGACGTTCGTCAGCTTCAATCGGGCCAGCTTCGTCAATAGGACGACCCAGCACATCCATAATACGGCCCAGTGTACCGTGACCTACTGGTACCTGAATTTGGCTGCCGGTGTTTTTCACCTTCATGCCGCGGGACAGGCCATCGCTGGAACCCATGGCAATCGCGCGAACCACGCCATCACCCAGTTGTTGTTGCACTTCCAGGGTCAACCCTGCTTCTGCTGTGGATGTTTCTTCATCCAGGATCAGTGCGTCATATACCTTGGGCATCTGGTCACGTGGGAACTCAACGTCAACCACAGCACCAATACATTGAACAACCTTACCTTGACTCATCTTGGTATCCTCAATCTATACTTAAATTCTTTGAGCTTTAGCTAAGCTACAGTTCAGCACGACTAAACAGCAGCCGCGCCACCGACAATCTCTGAAATTTCCTTGGTAATTGCAGCCTGGCGCGCCTTGTTGTACACCAGCTTCAATTCACCAATCACCGTCTTCGCGTTATCCGATGCAGCCTTCATGGCCACCATACGGGCGCTTTGTTCAGACGCCATGTTTTCGGCAACGGCGTGATAAATAATGGACTCAATATATCGAGTCATCAGTTCATCGATGACGACATTAGCCTCAGGCTCGTAGATGTAATCCCAGTGCCCTTTGGCTGTCGTTGCTGAAACATCCAGCTTTTCGCTAGACAATGGCAACACCTGCTCAATCACCGCTTCCTGCTTCATGGTATTGATAAAGCGGGTATAAGAGATATACAGCTGATCAATCTCACCTGCGATGTAGGCATCCAGCATCACCTTGATCGTACCGATGAGCTTTTCCAGATGTGGCGTATCGCCCAAGCCGGTCACATGAGATTTCACATCGGCATTGATGCGGTTCATATAACCGAACCCCTTATTGCCGATAGCGCTCACAACCGTCTTCTTGCCTTCGTCTTCCCAGGCTTTCATCTGATTGATGGATAAACGCAGTACATTCGTATTGAGGCCACCACACAAGCCCTTATCCGAACTCACAACGATCAAACCGACGTTGCCAACCTTTTCGCGTTTAACAACGAAAGGATGTTTGTATTCGGAATTAGCATGGGACAGGTGAGCTGTCACATTACGAATTTTTTCTGCGTAAGGACGGGCCATGCGCATGCGCTCTTGCGCCTTACGCATCTTGGAAGCCGCGACCATTTCCATCGCCTTGGTGATCTTGCGTGTATTTTCCACGCTCTTGATCTTGCTACGTATCTCTTTGCTACCAGCCATTGTCTAGTCTGCCTGTCTGTACTTTAAGCTTAGTAAGCGTTGGTTGCCTTGAAGTCTTGAATTGCTGCTTCCAGGGCCTTCTCATCGTCACCACCAAGGTCATTGGTGCTGTCGATCTTGTCCAGAATGCTCTTGTACTTGGACTTGAGGAAGGAGTGCAGGGCAGATTCAAACGCCAACACGCGAGCAACCGGCACATCGTCAAAGAAGCCCTTGTTAGCAGCCAGCAAGCTCACTGCCATCTCGGAGGTAGACAGCGGCTCATATTGTGCTTGCTTCATCAACTCAGTCACCAGACGACCACGATCCAATTGCTTGCGGGTTACTTCGTCCAGATCGGAAGCGAACTGCGCAAACGCAGCCAATTCACGATACTGAGCCAATGCGAGACGAATACCGCCACCCAACTTCTTGATCACCTTGGTCTGTGCTGCACCACCAACGCGGGATACGGAGATACCAGCATTGATCGCAGGACGGATACCAGCGTTGAACAAGTCAGTTTCCAAGAAGATCTGACCATCGGTAATCGAAATCACGTTAGTCGGAACGAATGCGGAAACGTCACCAGCTGCAGTTTCAATGATAGGCAGAGCAGTCAAGGAACCTGTTTGGCCTTTCACTTCACCGTTAGTGAATTTTTCAACATACTCTTCGCTCACGCGAGCAGCACGCTCAAGCAGACGGGAGTGGATGTAGAACACGTCACCTGGATAAGCTTCGCGGCCTGGTGGGCGACGCAACAGCAGGGAGATCTGACGATAAGCCCAAGCTTGCTTGGTCAAATCATCATAAACAATCAAGGCATCCTGACCACGGTCACGGAAGTATTCGCCCATGGTACAACCAGCATATGGTGCCAGGAATTGCAGCGCAGCAGGATCGGAAGCAGAAGCAGCAACAACAATGGTGTATTCCATCGCGCCATGCTCTTCCAGCTTACGCACTACGTTAGCGATAGTAGAAGCCTTTTGGCCGATCGCAACGTAGATACAGGTCATGTTCTGACCCTTTTGGTTGATGATGGCATCAACCGCTACAGCTGTCTTACCTGTTTGACGGTCACCAATGATCAATTCGCGCTGACCACGACCAACCGGCACCATGGAGTCAATCGCCTTGATACCGGTTTGCACAGGCTGTGACACAGACTTACGTGCGATCACGCCAGGAGCAACCTTTTCAATCTTGTCTGTCAGCTTGGCGTTGATTGGACCCTTGCCGTCAATCGGCTGACCCAGTGCATTCACTACGCGACCAACCAATTCTGGACCAACTGGCACTTCCAAAATCTTGCCAGTGCACTTCACGGTATCGCCTTCAGTGATACTTTCGTAGTCGCCCAAAATCACGGCACCCACGGAGTCACGCTCCAAGTTAAGCGCCAGACCGTATATATTGCCTGGGAACTCGATCATTTCACCAGCCATCACATTGGACAGGCCGTGAATACGCACAATACCATCAGTCACGGAAATCACAGTACCTTGAGTACGTGCTTCAGCGCTGGTGGAGAAATTCTCTAATCTGCTCTTAATCAGTTCACTGATTTCTGATGTGGATAATTGCATTACTTTTTCCTAACCTTTCAGCGTGTAGGCCATCTCTTGCAATTGGCCACGGACTGAAGCGTCAATGACCGTATCGCCGACTACAATTTTGATCCCGCCAATAATTTCCGGATCCACTTTTACGCTTGCTTCAACCTTTTTGCCGAACTTGGTTTCCAGGCGCTTTACGATGGCCGCGAATTCAGCATCGCTTGGTTGGCTGGCCGCGGTAATCTCGGCTTCCAACACACCTTCGTCCTGCGCCTTTAACTCTTCAAATGCAGCTGCAATTTCTGGCAGGATGGATAGGCGACCGTATTCCACCAGCAACTTGACCAGGTTAGCACCCGCCTCGTTGAGCTTGTCTCCGCTTACGGAAAGGAATACGCGCTCCAAATCAGCCGCGTCAACCTTGGGGTTGTCAATAAATGCCCGCATCTGCTCATCGGCCACGATAGTCGCGGCCAGTGCGAGCATTTGCGACCAATCTGCCAGCGCATTTTTTTCCTTCGCCAAGCGGTAAACCGCTACCGCATAAGGTCTTGCAATGGTGATCGCTTCAGCCATGTCGTGCTCCCATTCCTTCCTAGAGCTCGTTTGCGATGGTGTTCAGCAGGTCAGCATGCGCCTTGGCATCGATCTCCTTGCGCAGAATCTTTTCTGCACCAGCAACCGCCAACGCAGACACTTGCTGACGCAAGCCTTCCTTGGCACGGTTAACTTCTTGATCAATTTCAGCCTTAGCACCAGTGATAATACGATCACCTTCTGCCTTGGCATTTGCCTTGGCTTCTTCCACGATTTCACTAGCACGCTTCTCAGCCTGTGCAATGATGGAAGTCGCTTTTTGCTTGGCATCGTTAACAACTTCAGCAGAACGCTGGGTTGCCACGTCAAGCTCCTGCTTACCGCGCTCAGCCGCTGCCAGACCATCTGCAATGGTTTTCTGGCGTGTCTCGATTGCATTCAGGAGATATGGCCACACAAACTTTGTGGTAAACCAGATCAGAATGGCAAATGAGATGGCCTGCGCAATGAGTGTCAGGTTGATATTCATATTTGCTCCCGAGCCTTTGAACCTAGTAGGTATTAATTAAGTTAACCACTTAATCCAGTACTAGATTTCGTTAAGCAACTACGCTCAGCAATGGGTTTGCAAAGGCGAACATCATAGCCAGACCAACACCGATAATGAAGGAAGCATCAATCAGACCCAACAGCAGGAATACCTTGCCTTGCAGAGCAGGAATCAGTTCTGGTTGACGAGCTGCGCCATCCAGGAAGCTTGCACACATGATACCAATACCGATACAAGCACCAGCTGCGCCCAAACCGATGATCAAACCGATACCAACACCGGTGTAAGCTTGAATCATGGCCAACAATTGCAAATTCTCCATTTAATTTCCTTTCGGCTTTTAGAGAGTGTTAACGATAAAAATTAAGAACAAAACTAACTAAATCTAGTGGCTTTCATGCGCCATGGATATGTAGACAACTGTCAGCATCATAAAAATGAATGCCTGCAGACAAACGATCAAGATATGGAAGATCGCCCAGCCAGCGCCCAACAATGCACCGAAGAAAGTGCCTGCCAGACCAGTTGCCGCCCACATACCGAGCAGCAGGAAAATGATTTCGCCTGCGTACATATTGCCGAACAAACGCAGGGAATGTGAAAGAGGCTTGGAAATGTATTCAATCAGGTTGAATGCAAAATTAGCTGGCCAAACCAGTGGGTTTGAGCCAAAAGGGGAGCAGAACAATTCGTGAATCCAGCCGCCCAAGCCCTTGACCTTAATACTGAAGAAGATCATCAAGAACCAGACAGCCAATGCCAACGCAAACGTAGCATTGATGTCAGAGGTTGGTACACTACGCCACTCATGCAGACCAAGCCAGCCGTAAACAATCGCCATGATGTCGATAGGCAGGAAGTCCATCGCATTCATGACCAGCACCCAGACAAATACGGTCAAAGCTAACGGTGCAACAAATGCATGGCGATCGCCATGAAAAATGCTTTTAACTTGGTTGTCGATAAACTCAATCAACAACTCCGCAAATGCCTGACGCTTGGTTGGCACGCCAGCGGTAGCGCCACGCACCACCCACCAGAGCAGACCGAATACGACAATACCGAGCAACGCAGACATAATCAGGGTATCCATATGCAATACCCAAAAGCCGCCATCACCCACGCTCTTTGCATTGAAAGAGAGGTGGTGCCCGATATATTCCGAAGGAGTTAATTGACCTGTCGCCATAACCATCAAACCTTAAGCGTTGTTTTTCTCATTAATTGCAAAAATTGCTGCACCAGACATGATTGCCGCCGCCGCTAACCCTGCGATCAGCGCAATAGGAACCAGCTTTTCATAAAACTTGAACACCAAGAGCAGGGTGATTGCGATCACTGCGATTTTGATTGCCTCGGCAACCAAAATATTGACCAATACGGAACCTGCGCCCATCCCCACTGTCTTATTTTGCAGCTTCATTTTGGCAGCCAAGCCGCCCAAGATGGCAGAACCACCTCCAGCCAGTGCAGACATTGCACCATGGAGGCCAACACCAAACTTGTTGAGGAAGACAAACGCAAGCACCGCAACTACCAGCGTGGCAAAGACCTGTCTTTTGATCATTCTTGCCAGTAGTTCGTCCATGCCTTGAGAATTCCCTGTTTCACAAATAACGGGCAAAAGAAAAGCCGAGCATTTTTGCCCTACCCGTGAAATCCCGAGATTTTGTTGTTAAATCAGCATTAAGTCAAGCTTAATTGCTATTTCCACCCTTAAATCGCTGAATCAATGCATCCAACTCATCAAGACTGCTGTAATGAATCTTGACCTCTCCCTTACCCTTGCTGCCAGCCTTGATCACAACCGCAGCGCCCAAGGCTTCGGACAAATCCTCTTGTAAACGCAAAACATCGCGATCAACTACTTTGACAGGCTTTTGTTGTGGCTCAGCACTCAGCTGCTTGACCAGCTTTTCTGCCTCCCTGACAGACAGTTGCTTCTGAGCAATTTGCTCTGCAGCGAGGATTTGATTCGCCTCAGGCAAGGATAATAGCGCACGTGCATGCCCCATATCCAACCGTCCCTGCATCAGCATTTCCTGCACATTTTTATTTAGATTCTGCAATCTAAGCAGATTCGTAACCACGCTGCGTGATCGACCAACCGCATCTGCCGCCGCCTGGTGCGTCATATTGAACTCATTGATCAACCGCTGTATGCCTTGCGCCTCTTCCAGCGGATTGAGGTTCTCGCGCTGGATATTCTCGATCAGGGCCATCGCCAACGCAGATTCGTCCGGAATATCGCGCACCAGTACCGGCACTTCCGTCAATCCTGCCAGTTGCGAAGCGCGCCAGCGGCGCTCCCCGGCGATGATTTCATATTTGTCGTCCGCTACCTTGCGTACCAGGATGGGCTGCATGATGCCCTGGGCACGGATGGAATCAGCCAGGCTCGCCAGTGATGCTTGATCCATATGGGTCCGCGGCTGGTATTTGCCCGGCTGCAATTGCGCAACCAGCAAGGTATTGGGCGTATCGTTAGCCGATACCGAATCTACATCTCCTGCCAGGAGCGCATCTAGCCCGCGCCCCAAGCCTTTCAACTTAACCATTGTGACTCCTAATTTGCTGCAACTTGCCTATTGCTGACGATATGCCGATTGATGATTTCACCTGCGAGAGCGAGATAAGCCTTGGCTCCTTTGGATGCCTTATCGTGCAACAGCACCGGCACGCCGTAACTGGGCGCTTCCGCCAGGCGGATGTTGCGCGGGATCACCGTGCGGTAGACTTTGTCACCAAAATGCTGCGCTAACTCATGGGAAACCTGCTGTGCCAGGGTATTGCGATTATCGAATAACGTCCTGAGCAAGCCCTCGATCTCCAGATGAGGGTTGAGGTGGGCACGTACCTTCTTGATGGTATTCACCAGGTCAGACAAACCCTCAAGTGCATAATACTCACACTGCATGGGGATCATGACCGCATGAGCCGCTGTCAAGGCATTGACGGTGGTGAGATTGAGGGCAGGGGGACAATCGATCAGCACATAATCGTAGCCATCGCCCAACTCTGCCAAAGCGGATTTTAGACGAGTCTCGCGTGCAAACTCATTAACCAACTCTACCTCAGCCCCAGCCAACTCCCGGTTTGCCGGCACGACATCAAATCGCCCGCGTTCTGAACGCTGCATCACATCCCGCAAGCTTTTGTCACCAATCAACACGTGATAAATGGTGTGTTGCATCTTAGATTTATCAATACCGCAGCCGGTGGTGGCATTGCCCTGCGGGTCAAGATCAATCACCAGCACCTTGCGCTTGGTTGCCGCCAAACTGGCAGCGAGATTGACACAGGTCGTCGTCTTGCCAACGCCACCTTTTTGATTGGTAATTGCCAGAATCCTCATGATTTAAGCCATCCCACTAGTATTAAATCCATTAACACTGCCTCGCTGGCAGGAAAACCAGGTGACGCTGTGCATCCAGCCCCGGCACTGCCAACAACTCTACCTTCGAGGGTTTAAGCGAAATCGCCTCCAATTCACCCTGCGGCATTTGCCCCTTCATCGCCAGCCACAATCCTTCTTCCGCGATTAAATGCTTTGTCAACTTGATGAATAAGGCGATCTCAGAAAATGCCCTCGAGATCACGGTATCGAAAGGCAGCTCCGGCTTGAGTTGTTCCACACGCCCAGCCACCACCTGCAAATTGTCGATCTGCAACTCTGCCTTGGCCTGGCGCATAAAGCTCGCCTTCTTCTGCACCGCGTCTATGGTAGTCACCTGTAAATCCGGACGGCAAATTGCCAGAATAATGCCTGGCAAACCAGCACCACTGCCCACATCCAGCAATCGACCAGCAGGCACGTAAGGCAATACCGAAAGACTATCCAGCAAATGCAACGTGACCATTTCTTCAGGTTCGCGCACTGCCGTCAGATTGTGTACCTTGTTCCACTTCACCAACAGCTCAAGATAAGCCAATAGCTTATCAATGACAGCGCCCGGTAAATCCAGCCCAAGTTTTTGAGCGCCTACTTCTAACTTACTCCGCAAACTCATGCCACCTGACCCGCTGTTTGATTCGACTTACGTCCTTTACGCTTCAGGTGTACTAATAACAATGAGATTGCGGCTGGCGTTACCCCAGAAATACGTCCGGCCTGGCCGATTGTTTCTGGCTTTTGCTTGTTGAGTTTTTGCTGCACCTCAATAGAAAGACCGTGCACTTCGCCATAATCCATATCTATGGGCAACTTATAATCCTCACTGCCTTTTAGGCGTTCGATTTCCTCAGCCTGCCTATCTATATATCCTTGATACTTGGCAGCGATTTCCAATTGCTGACGCACTTGTGGATCTGCCTCGCCTTCACCGGCCTGAGGCAGGGTGAGCAATGCCTCATAGCTCACTTCTGGACGCCGCAACAATTCAAACATGGAGTACTCACGCTCCAGCACCTTGCCAAACACCTGTTGCAATTGCTCTTGCGGCACATGTTGCGGATGGATAAAAGTACGACGCAGGCGTTGCTGCTCACGCTCAATCGCTTCCTGCTTGCGCTGGAAAGCCGCCCAACGCACATCATCAACCAAGCCCAACTTACGCCCGGCCTCGGTTAGCCGCATATCGGCATTATCCTCACGCAGCATCAGCCGATACTCCGCACGACTGGTAAACATACGATAGGGCTCACTCACCCCTTGAGTAATTAGGTCATCAACCAACACACCAAGGTAAGCCTGGTCACGTGTAGGCCACCAGGCCTCTTTTTCCTGCGCATACAACGCCGCATTGGCTCCTGCCAGCAATCCCTGCGCTGCGGCTTCTTCGTACCCCGTAGTGCCATTAATCTGACCAGCGAAGAACAAGCCCTTTACGGCCTTGGTTTCCAGCGAGCCTTTCAAGCCACGTGGATCATAGTAGTCATATTCGATAGCATAGCCAGGACGCAATATATGTGCATTTTCCAGCCCCTTGATGGAGCGCACCAATTGGTATTGGATATCGAATGGCAGACTCGTTGAAATACCGTTAGGGTAGATCTCATTGGTAGCCAAACCCTCTGGCTCGAGAAAAACCTGGTGCGAATCCTTATCTGCAAAACGATGTATCTTGTCCTCAACCGAAGGGCAATAGCGCGGCCCAACCCCCTCAATCACTCCGGTATACATCGGTGAACGATCCAACCCACTGCGAATGATGTCGTGTGTTCTTTCATTCGTAAAAGTAATCCAGCAGGGAAGTTGCGCCGGGTGCTGCTCAACGCTACCTAAAAAGGAAAACACTGGCACCGGCGTATCACCTGGTTGCTCCACCATGACACTGTAGTCAATGGTGCGACCATCAATGCGGGGAGGAGTACCAGTCTTCAGGCGACCAGCCGGCAAGCCTATTTCACGCAAGCGTGCCGCAAGCGAAACAGCAGGGGGATCACCCGCGCGACCCGCCTGATAATTTGCCAACCCAACATGCACCAAGCCCGCCAGGAAAGTGCCTGCAGTCAATACCACGGCCTTGGCTTCAAACTTGAGGCCCAACTGGGTTACCACGCCCGCAACCCGCTCACCCTCGAGAATAATGTCATCCACTGCTTGCTGAAACAGCCACAGATTAGGCTGGTTCTCCAAGCGGCGACGAATAGCCGCCTTATAAAGCACGCGGTCTGCCTGCGCACGTGTTGCACGCACAGCCGGGCCCTTGCTTGAATTAAGGATACGAAACTGTATGCCACCTTCATCGGTCGCGGCAGCCATAGCACCACCCAACGCATCCACCTCTTTAACCAGATGCCCCTTACCAATACCACCAATGGATGGATTACATGACATCTGGCCCAATGTTTCAATGTTGTGAGTCAGCAGCAAGGTCTTCTGCCCCATGCGAGCACTCGCTAGCGCCGCTTCCGTTCCAGCATGGCCCCCACCAACCACAATCACGTCAAATTTATCGGGATATTGCATGAAAAATACTCAGATAGAATTACTCGAATGATACTGTATTACCCCCCCTCTGTCAGTGACTATCAGACGATGTTCCACGTGAAACATCGATAAATTCTCCGCACCTCAGTTCCCCATATGTTTCACGTGGAACAATTAACAATTGTTGAGTTTTTGTGAGTGGTGCTTATCCATTCAGACTATATAATTCTGATTCACTATCTGATATTTTCTTGACATCCAAAACTACATTATCAATGTAGTTAAAAAAGTCGACGCCATTCATTAGCGCGATTATTAAAGAAGTTTATTTAATTCACTATCGGGGATTTTTATGTCAATTCGTGCTTTTGCATTGCCAGCCATCATGGCTGCCGCATTCTTTAGCACAAGCGCACAAGCAGCGCTTGATGCTAACCAAACTTTTCAACAGTTCAATACAGTGGTTTTTGGTAATATCGACTCTACCTCCCACTTGCATGGGCGTGCCTGGGTGGGAGGCAATGTAGCAGGTGGGGAATACGTGCATCGCTCACTCCCAACATCAGACTATGCTGGGCTTACCGTTCAAGGCAACATTAGCAATGCTCGAGTACTTGCGGATGGTGCCGTCATTAAGGGAAACTCAACTAACACCAGTGTAAACTCTGGCAGCACAGCTATTTTCGGAAATGCCAGTGATGGTCACATGAATGGACCAGCCTATATCAATGGCACAGTAAGCAATATCAACTTCAATGGTGGCCGATTATCTACACCCAATACTCAACTGGATACCAATATTGCAGCGGCAAGCTCCACCAATTTTTACAATGTACTGAACCAAACCTCGGATAGTCTGGCACTGTTAACCAACACCAGCAATGTCACCTGGAACTCACAAAAGGCAACTTTCACCGCTAGCGCAGACAGTACTGGCTTAGCCGTTTTTAACCTTAGCGATGCTGATGCACTGGCTATTTTTGGCTTGGGTGAATTTGATTTTATCCTGAACAACGCTACCACTATCGTCATCAATTCCGGCCTGAAGGATATCGATATTTCCGCTAATTTCCTCGGCGGTTCGGCACAGAAAATTGCGGGTAATGTCGTCTGGAATTTTTACAATGCCCAGACAGTAGACCTAGGGCGTCAGTTTGGTGGCACCATCCTTGCGACTGATGCTACATTAACTAATCAGGCAGATATCGAAGGCAATGTATATGTGAATAATCTGGTTCAGCGCGGCCAAATTCACCAATATGCATTCACAGGTAATCTACCAATTGCTGCAGTACCAGAGCCTTCTAGTTATGCCATGCTGTTGCTAGGCTTAGGGTTCCTTGGCTTTGCAGCTCGTCGTCGCGTATAAGTTACGACTAGCCAAGAAATAAAAAAGCCCGGTATCCGGGCTTTTTTATTGATCTAACACTTTATTTCCCAATACAAAACCGGCTGAAAATTTCCCCAAGTAAATCATCCGGGGTGAACTCACCCGTAATACTATTCAGCGCATCCTGCGCCAGTCGAAGCTCTTCAGCAAATAATTCCGGTTGAAGTAACAAACCTTCAGCTACATCCAAGTGTTCATGGACGGTATTTAATGCCAACAAGTGCCGATCACGCGCCATAAATACACCTTCACCGCTGGGTTGCCAGCCGGCAATTTCCAGCAAGCGTTGTTGTAATAGCGCTACACCATCTCCCATCTTGGCAGAAAGATAAATATGCGTATTACCGTCTTGCTGGATAATTTTAGGGCTTGTGGATTCAAGATCAATTTTATTATGAACCCAAATTTTGGGTAAATCCTGCGGTAATCGCCCCAGAATCGATTTTTCCACCTCGCCAATACCATGAGCTGCATCAATCAATAATAATGCAACACCGGCGTTTTCTAGCGCTCGCCATGTTCTGGCAATACCATGCTGTTCTACTTCGTCTGTCGTTTCACGCAATCCTGCAGTATCAATAATATGAAGCGGCACCCCATTGATTTGTATGGAGTTTTTTATGGTATCGCGCGTTGTACCTGCAATAGACGTCACAATCGCGACTTCTTCACCGGCCAATTGGTTCATCAGGCTGGATTTACCCACATTGGGTTGGCCAACCAAAACCACCTGCAAACCCTCACGCAATAAATTGCCTTGTTTAGCCTCACGAAACACTGCGTCCAATCCTGCTGCAACATGCGCTAATTTTTCAGCAACACGCCCCTGGCTGATGAAGTCAATATCCTCTTCAGGAAAATCCAGGCAGGCCTCGACATATAGTCGTAAATCAATCAGCTGCTGCAGCAACTCATGGATTCTTGTGGAAAACTCACCGGATAAGGATTTTACCGCGCTGCGAGCAGCAGCCTCAGTGGCCGCATTAATCACATCTGCCACGGCTTCAGCCTGGGCTAAGTCCAACTTGTCGTTTAAGTAAGCACGACGCGTGAATTCCCCCGGCTCTGCCTGCCGGGCTCCAAGAGCCAAGCAGCGCTTGAGCAAAATCTGCATCAAGGCAGGGCCACCATGCGCCTGTAATTCCAATACATCCTCACCGGTGTAGGAGTGTGGGCCAGGGTAATAAATGGCAATGCCCCGATCAATCAGGGAATTTTTGTCATCACGAAAAGCAAGATACGCTGCATAGCGTGGGGAAGGGCAGTGGCCTAGCACTGCCTCGGCAATAGATTGGCTAGCAGGGCCGGAGACACGTACCACGCCAATACCCCCGGAGCCGGGAGCAGTGGCGATGGCAGCAATGGTATCAACGACGCGCATTTCCCTTCTTTTTTTCTGCTGCCTGATGGATAGTGCGGTTGATATGCCATTGTTGGGCAATCGAAAGAATATTATTCACCAACCAGTACAGCACCAGACCTGCAGGGAAGAAGAAGAAGAACACGCTAAACACAATAGGCATGATGGTCATAACCTTGGCCTGAACAGGATCAGCAGGCTTGGGGTTCAACCTGGTCTGGATAATCATGGTTGCACCCATGAGAATAGGCAGCACGTAGTAAGGATCTATCGCAGACAAGTCTTGTATCCAGAGCATGAACGGCGCGTGACGCATTTCAACGCTACCAAGCAACACCCAGTACAGTGCAATAAATACAGGAATTTGCACCAAGATAGGCAAGCAACCACCCATAGGGTTGATCTTTTCTGTCTTGTACATTTCCATCATTGCTTGATGCATTTTTTGCCTGTCATCACCGTATTGTTCCTTCAGGCGTTGCAAGCGCGGAGCCAACTCACGCATATTTGCCATGGAACGATAGCTGGCTGCGGACAATGGATAGAAGGCGAGCTTGATCAGAACCGTTAACAAGATAATAGCCACACCCCAGTTGTGCACCAGCTTCTGAATCGAAGACAGAACCCAGAACAGAGGCGATGCAATCACTGTCAACCATCCGTAATCCACAGTGTATTCCAGTCCAGGAGCTACGCTTTTCAATTCACTTTGCGTTTGGGGACCAGCGTACAAGCGTGACTTCAATTCCATAGACTGTCCGGGCTCAATATTGCCCAGATGACTGACACTACCAATAGAAAACATATTGTCCGACAGCTTCTTGGAATAGAACTCCCGCGCCAAACCATCCTTGGGAATCCAGGCGCTAACGAAATAATGCTGCACCAAGCCAACCCAGCCATCACTCGCATTCTTCGAGAGATTGGTCTTGGACATATCGGAGAAGCTGAGCTTTTTATATTTGTCAGCCTCAGTGAAATAAGCGCCACCAGTAAAGGTTGGCATCATGTATGAGCCTTGATGGGACTGATTATCATGGACAATTTGGTAATACACCGAGGGGTCAATTGCCACCGTGCCGTTGTTACGAATTTCATAGCTGACTTCTATTGCGTAACTATCGCGGTGGAAGGTATAAATCTTATCAACCTCAACACCGTTATCACCTTTCCAAGTCAAACGCACATCCAACTTGTCAGCATCTGTAGCAAGCTGATAATTTGAAGAATCACTGGTAAAGGCCGCCTTGTGAGTTGGCAAGTCATTACCAATCAATCCAGTCTGAGCGACATACAACATCGGTGCCGAGCCATCATCCATCAACACGAAATTCTTATCCAGATCAACGTCATCTTTGTGCTCACGCAATTCCAAACGGCGCAGGTCACCACCTATCGTATCGATACTGGCCTTATAAAGATCAGTTTCAACCTGAACACGCTCACCAGATTGCAAGCGGAAACCAGTTTCTACAGGAAGACTTGCCTGGCTAGCAGCTGGTGTAGATGATTTTGCGGCTTGAGGAACGCTACTATCTTCAACATGCTGTGTTGCTGTCGCTACAGGCGTAGAGGCAGGCTTGTGATCACGCTGCCAGGAATCCCATAACATCAGGATGGAAAAGGAAAAAACAACGAAAAGAATCAGGCGCTTGGTATCCATAAATCTCTTAATCTAATGTATTAAGCCACACTCTCATGGCACAGGATCATGACCACCGTCATGCCATGGATGACACTTGGATAAACGGCGTATTGTATAAACGGCTCCGCGCCATGTGCCATGCTTTTGTATGGCTTCAATGGCATATTGCGAACAGGTCGGGTAAAAACGGCATCGCTGGCCCAGCAATGGACTCAATACCCATTGGTATAACTTGATCAAACCCACCATGAGTTTGCCCAACATTCATTGAGGCTCCTGCTGTATCGTCAGCTTACGCTGTAGTTTGCTTACCAATTCCATGAACTCCTGTTCAATCTCGGTAAACTCAGAACGACCAAATATCATGTGAGGTCTTATCACCAGATCAACGCCAGGCAATTGATGCTGGTTTAACCTGAATAGTTCCCGCATGACACGCTTGATATAATTACGATCTACAGCACGGCGAGCAATTTTCTTACCTACTACCAAGCCTAATCTTGCATAAGCCAACTCGTTAGATTGGTAGTGGAACACAAGATAACGACCTGAAACTCGTTTGCGGAAATTAAAAACGGATGAAAAATCATCCGTTTTTAACAATCTTGCCCGACGCTCAAACGCATATGATGGCAAAACCATGTATAGCTAAAATCGCCTTAAACGGCGAAAGGCTGATTAAACAGCCAGGCGAGCACGGCCCTTGGCACGACGCGCAGCGATAACAGCGCGACCACCACGGGTCTTCATACGCACCAGGAAACCATGCGTACGAGCACGGCGAATTTTTGAAGGCTGGTAAGTGCGTTTCATGGGAATCTCCGGTTGACTTCTAGATGTTGCGAATCAAAAACGCGTAATTTAACCTGAAAACACAGTCCTATGTCAATGTTTATTTGGGAAAACATTGCCGTTGTGAAAATGATTGTGCGTTGCCTGTGGATAAGTTGTGGCAAACAAGCTAGAATCCTTCATCTGGCATGGGATGGTAAACATTCTGTGAATACAGCATCTGGTCGATAAAAATAATCATAATCAGACATTTCGTCCATACCTCACATTCATTTCACTGCGGAGTTTCGGGCAACCGATGGAAAATTTTTGGTCTCTTTGTCTCGGTCGCTTTGAAGAAGAGTTGTCAACGCAGCAATTCAATACCTGGATCAAGCCCTTACGTTTTGAAGCTAACGGGGAAGTATTGCGCCTATTAGCGCCCAATCGCTTTGTACAACAATGGGTAAAAGATCGCTTTCTACAAAAAATCACGGCACTGGCTGAGGAAGTATTCTCCAATCCCATGCATATCGAACTGGCATTGTACGATGCCAGTGACAAAGCAGCGCCAGTCAGCCCAGTACGTCCTAAACCACAACAAGCGGCAGCAGAACCTACTCCAAAAGCAAAAATTGAAGCTGAAGTGAGCAAGGTCACAAAAGCAATAACACCGACAAAATCTGCTTCAGCAGCAGTGAAAAAAACCAAACCCGTCGCCGAAACCAATGGCCTCAATCCGGCATTCCGCTTTGATAACTTTGTCACGGGAAAAGCCAATCAATTAGCTCGTGCAGCAGCCATACAAGTCGCGGAAAACCCAGGTACTGCCTACAACCCTCTGTTTATTTATGGTGGAGTTGGCTTGGGCAAGACTCATGTGTTGCAAGCGATTGGCAATCACCTGAAATCCCAGCGTCCAGATGCAAAAATTCGTTATCTACATGCAGAACGCTATGTTTCAGATGTCGTGAAAGCTTATGAACACAAAGCGTTTGATGAATTCAAACGTCAATATCATTCTCTGGATCTCTTGCTGATTGACGATATCCAGTTTTTCGCCAAGAAGAGTCGCACCCAAGAAGAGTTTTTCTATGCGTTCAACTCTCTGATCGAAGCCAAGAAGCAAATCATCATCACCTGTGATACCTATCCCAAGGAAATCGCAGATGTCGATGAACGCCTGCGTACACGATTCAGTTGGGGGCTAACAGTAGCAGTAGAACCACCAGAATTGGAAATGCGCGTTGCCATCCTGTTGAAAAAAGCTGAAGCAGCACGTGTACGATTGGATGAAGACGTTGCATTCTTCATCGCCAAGCAGGTGCGTTCTAGCGTCCGTGAACTGGAAGGAGCGCTTAACCGTATTATTGCTATGGCCAATTTCACTGGTCATGCCATTGATGTTAATTTGGCAAAAGAAGCATTGAAAGACTTGATCGCAGTTCGTGGTCGTCAGATTACTATCGAAAATATCCAGAAAACAGTTGCTGACTACTACAAGATCAAAGTTGCTGAAATGTATAGCAAAAAACGTTCACGCAATTTTGCACGTCCACGACAGATCGCCATGACACTAGCTCGTGAGCTGACTAATCACAGCTTCCCCGAAATCGGAGAAGCCTTTGGTGGCCGTCACCACACCACGGTAATGCATGCCTGTGATGAAGTTGAACAATTGCGCCAAAACGATCAAACCTTGGCAAGAGATATTTCTGTCCTGATTCAAGTGATCCGGGATTAAAAATAAGTACGTGCTTATGGAAAGGCTGTGGGTAACAATGCGGGTTAAACGCGATTTTAAGAAGTCAGTAAAATAACCAACATTCTATCCACAACAGTTTCTAAAAATTTCAAGATAGTTTAATTTCAAATATGTGATTGAATTTAAATTGAAAATTTGAGTTATCAACAGAAGTTGCTTACTTTATTGTTATTATCAATTTATTTTTTATATATTAGGTTTTAAAGATATGAACATCCAAATCAATCGCGATACGCTGTTAAAACCACTTTCATCAGTAAGCAGTATTGTTGAAAGACGTCATACCTTGCCTATTCTTTCCAATCTGTTACTAGAAGCTAAACAGGACAAAATTGTTCTGACAGCCACAGATCTGGAAATGCAAATCTCACTTTCAGTGGAAACAGCCGTCGGCGGTGAGCTATCAACGACTATCTCTGCAAAGAAACTTCTGGATATTTGCCGTTCATTGCCTGAAAACGCTGATATCACCATGGCAACACAGGAAAATCGCATCCAGGTTAAAACCGGCAAGAGCCGTTTTAACCTGCAAACACTGCCTGCCAACGATTATCCTTTGATGACTAAAAATGCAGATGCAAGTAATACCATCATCAACATCGGGCAAAAATCGCTTAAGCGCTTATTCAAACAAGTTGAATTCGCGATGGCGCAACAAGACATCCGTTATTACCTTAACGGCTTGTTGTTCGAAGTGAATGGAAATAGGCTGAATGTCGTAGGTACTGATGGCCACAGACTCAGTTTTACTTCTACCGAACTGGCAAATAGCTACGAAAAACAGGAAATCATCCTGCCACGCAAAACCGTGATCGAATTGATAAAACTGTTGGACGAAAGCGAAGATGAAGTCACAATAGAGGTTGCCAATGGTCAGGCTAATTTCGCTTTTGGTGATATCCGATTGATTTCAAAAGTAATTGACGGAAAATTCCCAGATTACACACGTGTAATCCCTACAGGGCACCAGAACAGTTTCACTGTAGATCGCATGATGATTTTGTTATCCATGCAGCGAGCCTCTATCCTGTCCAACGAAAAATATCGTGGTATTCGCATGGTGCTTTCTGCGAATAGCTTGAAACTTATCAGCACCAATAGCGAGCAGGAAGAAGCAGAAGAAGAACTTGAAATTAGCTATGGTGGCAGCAGTCTGGATATCGGCTTCAATGTCACTTACATGATCGATGTATTGAACAATTCAGACAGCGAAAGCGTGATTTTCTCATTTGCAGATGCTAATAGCAGTTGCCTAGTGACAGTGGAAAACGACAATAATTACAAATATGTCGTTATGCCGATGAGAATTTAACTGATTGAATATTAAAGAATAACTGATTGTTTCACGTGAAACCAATAGGACTATGACTGATTACAATTCCGACAGTATTAAAATCCTTGAAGGCCTAGATGCAGTTCGTAAACGCCCAGGTATGTACATTGGCGATACATCCGATGGCAGCGGTTTACACCACATGGTGTTCGAGGTACTGGACAATGCGATTGATGAGGCCTTGGCCGGACACTGTGATGACATCAAGGTAATCATTCATCCTGATAATTCGATCAGTATTTCAGACAATGGTCGTGGTATTCCTACCGACGTCAAGGAAGACGACAAACACGAGCCTAAGCGTTCAGCCGCTGAAATCGTGATGACAGAACTACATGCTGGCGGCAAATTTGACCAAAACTCCTACAAAGTTTCTGGTGGTTTGCACGGTGTAGGTGTTTCTGTGGTGAATGCGCTCTCAGATTGGCTTCGATTGCGTATATGTCGCAATGGCCAAGTACATCAAATGGAATTCCGTCGTGGCGTGGCCGTATCACCTTTGGCTGTGACTGGCACGACTGAACGACGTGGTACAGAAGTCCATTTCCTTGCTTCCGTTGAAACTTTCACTACTGTGGAGTTTCATTTCGAAATTCTTGCAAAACGTATTCGCGAGCTTTCTTTCCTCAATAATGGCGTCAAAATCGAGCTGATCGACCAACGCAATGGCAAATCTGAAAACTTTGCCCACTCAGGTGGGGTCAAGGGTTTCGTCGAATACATGAACCGCAGCAAGACTGTACTGCATCCCAAGCCTTTCTATGCTTCTGGCGAAAAAGATGGCATGACTATCGAAGTATCCATGCAATGGAACGATTCCTACAGTGAAAGCGTGCAGTGCTTTACCAACAATATCCCGCAACGCGATGGTGGTACTCACTTGACTGGCTTGCGTACGGCAATGACACGTACGCTGAATAGCTATATTGAGCAAAATGATCTGGCGAAAAAAGCCAAGATAGACACCAGCGGTGATGACATGCGCGAAGGCCTGACTTGTGTACTTTCAGTGAAGGTACCTGAGCCAAAGTTTTCCTCGCAAACCAAGGACAAGCTGGTTTCCAGTGAAGTGCAGCCTGTTGTGCAAGAAGTAGTTTCTGCCAAGCTGGCTGAATTCCTGCTGGAAAATCCTAACGAAGCCAAAATCATCTGCAACAAAATTATTGAGGCAGCCCGTGCACGTGATGCAGCCCGGAAGGCACGTGAAATGACACGCCGAAAAGGTGCCATGGATACCATGGGATTGCCTGGCAAACTTGCTGATTGCCAAGAAAAAGACCCTGCATTAAGCGAGCTTTACCTAGTCGAGGGCGACTCTGCGGGCGGATCTGCCAAGCAAGGACGTGACCGCAAGTTCCAGGCTATCCTGCCATTGAAGGGTAAGATCCTGAACGTGGAAAAAGCCCGTTTCGATAAGCTCTTGTCTTCACAGGAAATTGCAACCCTGATCACTGCCTTGGGTACAGGTATAGGCAAGGATGATTTCAGTGCAGAAAAATTGCGCTATCACCGCATTATCATCATGACCGATGCTGACGTTGATGGTGCACATATCCGTACCTTGTTGTTGACATTCTTTTATCGCCAGATGGGGGAGTTGGTAGAGCGAGGCCATGTTTATATTGCTCAGCCACCGTTGTACAAGGTCAAGCAGGGACGTGATGAGCGTTATCTCAAGGATGAGCAGGAACTGGATCAATACCTGCTGCAATCTGCACTCAAAGGTGCGGAATTACTCAAGCAAACAGATGGTGAAACCATCAGCGGCGAAGCATTGGCAGCGATTGCCAAGCAAATGGTACTAACTGAGGCTATCATTCGTCGCTTAAGCCCACTGTATGACGAAAGTATCCTGCGCGCATTGCTTGAGCTGGGCAAGCTGGAACTCGATAGTGAGGCCCAGGCTGAAGCAACAGCCGCAAAACTTCGTCCATTGTTGGGCCATACAGGTAGCGAAGTATTGGTGACGCAAAACCAGGAAAGTGGCAACTATCGCCTCGCAATCAACAAGTATGTTCACGGCAACCTGCAAGCCAGCGTGATTGATAGCGATTTCACCAGTAGTGGTGATTACCAGCAAATCCTCACCACATCACAAACCTTGCAAGGCTTGGTAGGTGAGGGTGCCACTATCAAGCGTGGTGAAAAACAACAACCAATTACCAGCTTCAAGGCTGCTTTAGATTGGCTCATGGGCGAAGCCAAGCACGGTCTCAATATCCAGCGCTATAAAGGCCTGGGTGAAATGAACCCTGAGCAACTGTGGGAAACCACCATGGATCCCACTGTGCGTCGCCTACTCAAGGTGCAGATTGACGACGCCATTGCGGCTGATGAAATCTTCACTACATTGATGGGTGATCAGGTAGAACCGCGTCGTGCCTTTATTGAAGGCAATGCTCTGGGGGTAAGTAACCTAGACGTTTGATCTATCAAGTATTTTTATATGATCGTCAACCATCAGGCTAATCATTGATTAGCCTGATTGCTTTCAACTCATTTGATTTAGCCAAGGTAGGGGTTTGGGTGAAACTACATAAGTGATTCCGCCATTATCTGACTTGAATACAAATCCATAGTTGAAAATAGTACTGTCTGGTAACCAGAATACAACGGGTTGATTGCGGTTGATATTGTCATAGCCGTGAGCAATCGCTGCCTCGCGAGCAAAACGGTAGGCTGCTAGAAATACCTCAACCCTCGGGTGATCTGCGACTAGACCATTCGCTTCTGCTTCTGCCCAATTCCCACCCAATAGGCGTGCGGTTTCGTTTACCGTCTTGAGATAGTGCCAACCGTGGTCGATAGGAGATACGCGATAGACACTCCACTGGTTTTCCATGATGGCAGCTCCTTATCATCCGGAATATTGAATGCAGGTTATCCAATGCCTGCTATTTCTGCAAACTTGTGGGATTTGTCATATCGAGCTTGGAAAGGCCAAACAGTCTGTTTTCTATTATCTGGTGTTTTTACTAATTTAACTTATTGATTAAATTGGTATGACATAGTGGCCGCTAAAACGGCTGAGTTGTGCTTCAGCACAGGAGTTTATTGATGTCGAATGCAGTATCCAAGCGGCTAAATCTGTCCAAAATTAAAACCAATGCATTAAGCGGGCTGACAACAGCCCTGGCGATGGTGCCGGAAACGATCGCATTTGCCTTTGTTGCCCATGTATCGCCTTTGACAGGGCTGTATGCCTCGGTGATCGTGTCGTTTATCACCTCTGCCTTTGGCGGGCGTCCAGGAATGATTTCCGGGGCGGCAGGTTCATTAGCGGTAGTGATGACAGCCTTGGTGGTGCAGCATGGCGTGGAATACCTGTTTGCAGCTGTGGTGCTGATGGGGATATTGCAGGTGCTATTCGGTGTTGCAAGGATGGGCAAGTACATTCGCATGGTGCCTTATCCGGTAATGCTTGGCTTTGTGAATGGTTTGGCGATGGTGATTTTCTTCGCGCAGTTCAACCATTTCAAGGTGGCGGCAGGCGATGGTAGCTTGCAATGGATGAGTGGGCCTTTGCTTTACACCATGTTGGCGCTGGTCGCGTTGACGATGGTTATCATCTATCTATTACCACGTATGACTAAGGTAGTGCCGTCGGCATTAGCGGCAATTGTGCTGGTATCAGTGGCGGTGGCTGGCTTCGGCTTGGAAACGAAGACGGTGGGCGACCTGGGCTCAATTGCCGGTGGTTTGCCTAGCTTTCATATTCCCTCGGTGCCATTTGATCTTCAAACCTTGAAGATCGTGTTTCCTTATTCACTCATCCTTGCAGCGATTGGCTTGATCGAGACTTTGCTCACGCTGAACCTGGTGGATGAGATGACCAATACGCGTGGTCAACCCAATCGTGAGTCGATGGCGCAGGGGGCAGCGAATGTGACGACTGGGATGTTCAGTGGCATGGGGGGATGTGCCATGATAGGGCAAACCATGATCAATATGAATGCAGGCGGCTTACACCGGTTATCCGGCATTGCCATGTCGATTTTCCTGCTGTCTTTCATTTTGTTTGCTTCGCATTGGATCGAGATGATCCCATTGGCAGCGCTGATAGGTGTGATTTTCGTCATGGCGCTGAAGACCTTTGAATGGGGCAGTTTCAGATTGTTCGGCAAGGTGCCAAGGCCGGATATTTTTGTCGGCATATTGGTGGCATTGATTACTTTGTTCAGTGATCTGGCAGTGGCGGTATTGATTGGGGTCATCGTGTCAGCGCTGGTATTTGCCTGGGAGCATGCCAAGCAGGTATCAGTCAGTACCGCGATTGACGAGTCTGGCCGTAAAGTCTACGTACTCAAGGGCAGTGTTTTTTTTGCCTCGATTGCCAACTTTCAGGCCTTATTTACGCCACACGATGATCCTGCGCAGGTCGTGGTGGACTTTGCACAGGCAAAAGTAGTGGATCACTCAGCCCTGGCTGCGATTGATGCTTTGGCCGAGCGTTATGCACAGCAAGACAAGCAGTTATCGCTCAAGCATTTGAGCCCGGATTGCCGGGCTTTGCTGGGCAAGGCGAAAGAGTTGGTCGAAGTGAATCTGCTGGAAGACCCCACCTATGCGGTGGCTGACGACAAGCTGGACTAGGTTTGGCTGGCTCTGCCTGCTGCCTTCGCTTATTTCACGCTGAAGCTGTACTGGTTGCGCCCCATGAGCTTGCCGTCCTGGCCTGTGATCTCGGCTTTTAGCTGGTATTGCCCGGCTTGCAGGGCGGGCAGGGCATAATCGCGCAGCTTGTGGCCAGAATCCGGCGGCATTTCCAGCGGTAGCTGGAGGTTGTCCAGCGCAGTGCCGTTTCGGTAGAGCGTGACCTTGTAGCGGGCATGCTCAAAGCCCTGCCAGGTATCATTGATCGCCCATAGCCCGATCTCTGGTGTAGCGCCCACTGGATATTCGTCCTGCTTCCATTCCAGGCTGGGCAGGATAGGCTGGTAGGCAGTACGCAAGGCGTCATAGCCAGCCTTGGGTTCACGCCAATAATCGACGATGCCCCAATTGATGGAGGGCCAGTTTTCCACAAACATGAACTGAAATACGGCAGATACCGGGGCATAACGCTGGCGGCGGTAGTTTTCTACGGCAAACTGGATCAGCCTGGCTTGGTAATGCTGGCTGTTGGCGATAAATTCCTCGATGTTCTTACCCTGCTTGATGCCAGCGAACTCAAAAGTCTCCTTGCGCTGGAAATTGTGATATTCCCACTGGCGCCATTTTTCTTCGTTGTCCGGCCAGAGTAAATCCTGGCTGAACATACGTTTCAGGCTCTTGAGATTAGGCAATGCCTGGGCACCAAATTCCGTGCTCCAGGGCGTAGGCGTAGGGCGAGAAAAAGCCAGCCAGTGGTCGAAGTACCACCCCATCCACTCATGTTCCTTGGTGGCGGATTCCTTGCGCACGATGCGTAACGGGTCTAGTTGGCTGATGTCTGCATAGAGTAGCTCATCAAGCTTGCGATTGATGTCCGGCTGGTAATCTGGGTATTTATGTGCCATCCACGGTGAATCCCAGGGTGGCTCGTTGTGCATGGTCCAGGAGATGATGGAGGGATGTTGCTGCAGTGTTTGCACCATATCCTTGGCCTGAGAGCGCGCATCGGCAATAAACGCGAATTCATCGCTATAACCCCACAACAGAGGGAAATCCTGTGTTACCAAGATACCCAGCCGATCACATAACGCATAGAACGCTTGGTCGGTGACATGAGCGTGCACGCGCACGGCATTGATATGGGCGGCCTGCATCATTTCGAGGTCATGTTGGTAGCGTGCGGGTGTCATTTCCGCCAGCCATTGAGCACCGATGTAATTGGTACCGCGCAGGAACAGGCGGCGGCCATTGATGTGCCATTGTAAGCCATCGTCTACCTTGACTTCACGCACGCCAAATATCTGTGCCTGACGATCCAGTACCTTGCCTGAAGCATCTTTGATACTAAGCTCCAGCTTGTAGAGATTGGGTTTGCCATATTCGTATGGCCACCACAGCGCAGGGTTATCCAGCGGAAAGCTCAGAGCAAGGCGATTGTCACCTGGCCTCAAGGTTTGCTGCTGGTTGAAATGCAGCGTGTTGCCCGGAAAATTCTCCGGGCGGATATTTGCCTCTACCGTGACAGATGTTTCATGTGAAACATGCTGGCGTATCTGTGCGCTAGTGTCTATTTGCCAGCGATCTGGCTGTGCCTGTGTCGCTTGCTTGCGAGGCGTGACCTGTAACTGGCGTAGTGCTGCCAGTTCTGCAAACTGCAACTCGACAGGCGCCCAGATGCCGCCAGTGTTTTTTTCCTGCCCGCGCTCAGACCAGGCTCCACCGGGACGGGTATCGTGATGACTGAAAATGCCTTTTACCAGCCGTTTGTGTAAAGACCAATCCTCAGGTTTTTCTAGCGGGCTGTTCACTAGCACACGCAGCTGATTGTTGCCGGATCTGAGTAAACCGCTGACATCAAACTCAAAGGCCTGGAAATAACCAGTGTGATGGCCAAGGTAATGATCGTTAAGCCATACGTCTGCTGCGTAATCCACGCCATGGAATAGCAGGTGAGTCACTTTGCTGGACTTAGCATTATCAAGCTTGAATTGCGTCTGGTACCAGGCAAACCCACTGATGTCATGGCCCTGACGATACCAGTTGTCAGGCACCTTGATCATTTTCCAGCCATTATCAGGCGCTGTGAGTTGTGGCGTTACATTGACTGGGCCGGTAATAGGCTGAAACTGCCAGTTACCATTCAAAGAGAGGTGCTTGGTTTCTTGCGCTTGAGAGGGAAATGCTCCCAGGGTTAGGCATAGTGTTGACCAAGTAATAAGGCGGCAAAGCAATGTCATGGCGGGGGGTTCACAAATAATGAGCCGGGCAATGGCCCGGCTCAAGGTTAAGCGTCTACTGTTTTAGGTTTTCTGTGGTTGAGATAATAGCGCGTCAGTTTCTTAGCGACATAACCTGCAACTAGGGTTTTCAGTAGTAATTTCATGATAAACCTCCTAACGTGGTTGATTCAAATGAACAGGCGGCGTTGCTTGGTAAGCACCCTGATTGACCTGACCGCGCCAAGCTCCTGTGGCGTTACCGCGCGACTCGATAAATCCCTTGAAGCGTTCTAGATCACCTGCCACACGATGGGTTAATACGCCAATAGCATCTGCGGCATTTTCCAGCAGACCTTCCGGGTCATAATCCATCTGTAACATGATGCGTGAGCTCGAATCATCAAGATGGTGGAAGGTGACAACCCCAGCGTTACGCGCACCGGAAACACTGTGCCAGGCAATGCGCTTGCCGGGAATCTGCTCTGTGATTTCAGCATCCCATTCCTTGCGCTGGCCGACGATTTCCGCTGTCCAGTGCACATGGGTGTCGTCAAGCTGGTTAACCGCAATGATGCCTTCCATGAACAATGGAAAATCCTCGAACTGCGTCCATTGATCATAGGCCACTTGGGCGGGTACGTTCACTTCTATGGATTTCTCAATCACTGGCATGACGTCCTCCTATCAATATGGATGGTTTCTGGGCTAAACAGTTCCACTGAATTGCTTTGTATCAGTAGAAACCCTGACTACCAGTGTAGTGATGGCAAGTCTTTCATGGCATAGGTTGGCTTCCGAAATGGCTGTCGGAGAAAGTGAATACCCACAGAGTTCAAGGGCGGATGGTCCTGGCAACCAAAGCCATGACGATGGGGCGTACCATGAGTACACAGATAAATGCCACTGGCATCGCCAGCATGTAGGCATGCAGTACTCGATTGAAATATCCCAAACCTACGCCGCTGTTGGCGGCAACGATCACCAGGCACATCAGCATGGCCATGATGCCAGACATGAAAAAGGCAAATACCACAGGCGTGTAGTGTTTGGGTAGACCGAGGTTGAAACGGGGAACTACATTCATGATATTGCTCCTGTGTTTGTGGATGGAGAGCACTGTACTCTAGCCATTCATTAGCCAGTAGCCTGTAAAATCCAATAACATTTTCAAGTTAAACTTATAAGTAAAGATCATTGTACAAAAGGTTAGATTGTGGATAACTTGAAAGGCATTAGCAGTTTCGTCAAGGCAGTGGAGGAGGGGAGCATTGCTGCCGGGGCAAGGCGGCTGGGAATTTCAGCTGCTGCTGCCAGCCAAAATATTGCTCGCTTGGAACAACAACTGGGAGTGAGGTTGCTGATCAGGACGACGCGCAGCCTGGCCTTGACGGAAAGTGGTCAGCTTTATTACCAGCGGGTGCAATCGGTGATGGAGGAACTGGATGACGCGCAGGCAGAGCTGCATGAGCTTGCTGGCGAACCTCGGGGGAAATTGCGTATCGCCAGTTCTGCAGCTTTTGGGCGCAATGTGCTGGCGCCACTGGTGGCAGCGTTTGCTATTCGCTATCCCAAGCTTAAGATCGAGCTGGTACTGGCAGATCACTATGTTGATCATATCCGCGAAGAAATTGATCTCAGTATCCGCTTTTCGCAGCAGTTGGAGGCTGGCTTGGTTGCCAGGCGGATTGCACGGGTGCCATTGCGCTTTTGCGCCTCCCCGGCGTATCTGGCACAACATGGAACTCCACATGATCCTGACGAATTGATCCATCACCAATGTTTGGTGTTAAGAGTGCCGTTTGACGGACGATTACTCGGGTGGCGCTTCGTGAGAAATGGCTTGCGGTTTGAAGCTCCGCTGAACGATACCTTGATTTGCAACGATATTGATACGTTGGCCAACATGGCGGCTGCAGGAGCTGGCATTGCCCGTATCGGTGCGTTTGTCGCGGACCGCCTGATTGCAGATGGATTGCTGGTGCCCTTGTTTGAGCCGCTTGAGGGTAAGGTGCCGAATGCCGAGATCGAGCCCTTGGAGTTTTATGCTTGCTATCGGGATAGGCAGGCGGCAACTGGCAAGCTCAGGTTGCTGATCGATTTTCTGGTGACACATATCCCGGCGCCATGGCAGGCTTGACCGGCTAGTTTGTAGAGCTCATCTTCAGCTAAATAAGCTGGCCTGTTCCGGGGGATCTGCCTCGACCTCATCGCTATGTATTAGATTACTGACTTTTACCCCTAGCAAGCGAAAGCGCTGATCTAGCGAAAGGCGTTTTAAGCAGCGGCCTGCGGCTCGGCGGATGGTGGCTGCATCATTAGTAGGGTGAGGCAAGGTGAGATCGCGTGTGGCGGTACGAAAATCCTGATACTTGATCTTGATGCCGACAGTGTGGCCCTGATAGCGTTTCTGTTGCAGGTCATGCGCTACACGCTCGCATAATGCCGTGAATGCGCGGCTGAGATAGTGCTTGTCCTGGTGTGCGTGCATGTCACGCTCAAACGTGGTTTCTCGGCTCATTGATTTGGGCGTAGAGCTAGTGAGAACCACCCTGTCGTCTTGCCCCTGGGCGACACGCATCAGCCAATGGGCGTAACTTTGGCCAAAATGCTGCAACAGGATATCTTCCTTCGCAGAGGCGAGGTCTGCAATCGTGTGGATATCCAGTTTCTCCAGCTTCAATGCGGCCTTGGGGCCTATACCGTTGATCTTCTTGGCCGCCAGCGGCAGGATGCGCTCCTGAAAAGCCTGGCGATCAATGATGGTGAGTCCATCAGGTTTGTCGAGGTCTGAAGCTATCTTGGCGAGCAATTTATTAGCGGCAATGCCAATCGAGCAGGATAGGCCTGTGGCATCGAACACGGCAGTTTTCAGGCGCTGGGCCAGGGCATCCGTGTCTTCCTCAATAGTACTGAGATCAATATATATCTCATCAATCCCTCTATTCTCGATATCGGGGGTGATTGACATGACAGCTGCCTTGAACAAGCGCGAATAGTGACGGTATGACTCAAAGTCTGCTGGGAGCAAAATGGCATCAGGTGCCAGTTGTGCAGACTTCATCAAGCCCATGGCAGAAAAGACGCCTAACGCCCGGGCTTCATAGGTGGAGGTGGTGACGACTCCGCGGCCATTGTATTCCCCCAGGCGTGCAAATTGATGGCGGCCATTGGCAAGTCTGCGTGGCTGCGGGGTAGAGCGACCACCAACCACCACGGCCTGCCCGCGCAACTCAGGGTAGCGTAGCAACTCCACTCCGGCAAAGAACATATCCATGTCGAGATGGGCAATACGGCGGTCTGGGAAACGAACATCTTTCATCTGGTCGCTATGCTAACAATGATCAGGCAAGACCGCATCACCTCTGGAATGATGCAGTGTGGAATATTTTTTCAAAATAAGCTGGCGTTCGTCAGGGTTTTTGGTTAGAATTCGCTCCCTCTAGAAACATTATGTTTCATGTCCCCATCGTCTAGAGGCCTAGGACATCGCCCTTTCACGGCGGTAACCGGGGTTCGAATCCCCGTGGGGACGCCAATTCTAATAAAAGCAGACCATAAAAAGTCTGCTTTTATTTTGTCTGTATATTTATCAACTAATTGATTTTAATATGTTTGTTGGTGTGAAAGAACTGAAGCTGCAAGATGAAGCGCACGGACTTTCGTTTCCTGCGCTGGTCATGTATCCGACTCAGCAGAGGCCAACCAGCCACGCATTTGGCCCTTATGTGATGGATGTTAGCCTTGATGCTCCCGTCGCACCCGGGCAATATCCCCTGATCTTGGTCTCTCATGGTAGCGGCGGTTCACATCTGTTGTACCGGAGTATGACGACTTATCTTGCCCAGCACGGTTATATCGTCGCAATGGTTGAGCATCCGGGCAACAACCGCGTTGATAATCAATTCATGGGCAAAGTGGAAAACCTGCAATACCGTCCACGCCATCTTCGGCTCACGGCAGATGCCCTCCATGAGGATGCTAGCTTGGGCCCGCATTTACAGTCGCGACAGCTTGGCGTCATTGGACATTCGATGGGAGGATATGCTGCGCTTGCACTTGCAGGGGGTAAACCATGGTATCCGCCAGAGGCATTTAAGTCTGATTATGCTGGGCCAGCACCTAACAATGTGGAAGTGGAACATGACGACAGGGTTCAGGCACTGGTGTTATTGGCACCGGCAACAGTATGGTTCATGCCGGAAGACGCTCTCAAACATGTCGATGTGCCTATCTTGATGTTGAGCGCGGAGCATGACCCTTATACGCCAGGTTGGCATAACGAGATTGTGCTGAAGGGTGTGCCAGACATCACCAAGGTGACCAGCCGCTGCGTGAAGAATGCTGGGCATTTCTCTTTTCTTAGTCCGTTTCCCCACAAGATCAAGCAGGGCGGGGCATTGCCAACGACAGATCCCGAAGGGTTTGATCGTGAAGGCTTTCACGAACAGCTCAAACAGGAAATCCTGGTTTATCTGAATCAGCGTTTCAAATCATGACAGGCATAAAAAAATGGGGCAAAAGCCCCATTTTTATTCATTGGATCTTAATGGCTTAAGGTGCAATGATGTCGTTCTTCACAGCAGTGACACCCTTGACGCTTTTGGCAATTTTCACAGCACGCTCAGCTTCTGCCTTGCTCTTGGCAGTTCCGCTCAGTTGCACCAGGCCATCGCTATCGGTTTCTACCTTGATATCAGTAGCGCTCACCAGCTTATCCTTGGCAAAAGCAGCCTTGACCTTGGTCGTTACCACGGAGTCGCTCAGCTTGGTTTCAATGCTATCGCCCTCTGCCGCAAAGCTGGCTACTGGCATCATCAACGCACCGATCAGAACAAGGCTTTTAAAATTCGCTTTCATTTAAGACTCCTTTTTGGATTTAATTATCGAGAACACGAGTTCATTCTATAAAGCCATGTTAGAGCGATTAATCAGCAAGTTACTGAAAGCAATGTAGGAATGAGCTTACTGGGCGCACCAGCCTAAGTTTAGGCCAATAAAGAGGTAAATGTTGGTGAGGCAAAGATATGGAGATGCTATTGGGAGTGGAAGAGAAGGTTGTTGAAGCAGCCTGTGCTGGCATTTGCCTGGGAGATTTCACATGCTCAAGGCATTTTTCTATGAAATCGACCGGATCAGCATAATGAGGGGGACGGACAGTCGCTAATCCTGACAAATGCCAGCGGCTCGCAAAACTGGCAGGGCTTAACCGAATATAAAGCCCAATGCAATCGGGCCAAACATGACGGTGACGAGCACCAGATTCAATAAGGCATGCATAATGGATTCCTTTATGTATGTTGCTTAAGAATGTGGGGCTACTATAGCGTTGGTGTCAGGGACGTGTTATCTGGAAAATTCTGATATCCGTGTAGGACAAACGGAAGTGGCTGAGCATGAGGCTCAGCCAAAAGCAATGGAATGGTGTGTTAAGCCAGTTTCAGGCGAGTCAAAGTACGTTGTCTCACTGTGTGTAGCAACGTAGCGTCATCAATCAGGGATTGGCCATAGGAAGGCACCATTTCGCGCATGCGCTGTTGCCAAGTTGTACTTTGCAAGGATTTGCCAAAGCAGCGTTGCAAGACATCCAGCATTGCGGGTACTGAGGTAGAGGCGCCAGGCGATGCACCCAGCAAGGCTGCCAGGCTACCATCTTCCGCTGAGACAATCTCGGTGCCAAATTCCAGCTTGCCACCTTTCTCGTCACAGCCCTTGATAATCTGCACTCGCTGGCCTGCCGAAATAAGTGACCATTCACTTTCTTTGGCGGCTGGGTAGAAATGCTTCAAGGCTACCACACGTTGTTTATGGCTTTGGAACACCTCTCCAACCAAGTAACGGGTGAGGTCCATGTTATGCCGCCCTGCGCCCAGCATTGATTTCAGGTTGCCTCGCTTGACCGAGCTGACTAGGTCAAGCAATGAACCTTGCTTGAGGAAGCGAGTGGTAAAGCCGGCAAACGGGCCAAACAGCAACGCAGGCTTACCGTTGATGATGCGGGTATCCAGGTGGGGGACCGACATAGGCGGTGCGCCTATAGGGGCCTTGCCGTAGACCTTGGCGTGGTGTTGCTCAATCACATCCTGATTGTGACACACCAGCCATTGCCCGCTGACCGGGAAGCCGCCATAGCCTTTAGCCTCTTTGATGGCGGATTTTTGTAGCAAGGGCAGGGCTGCACCGCCAGCCCCGAGAAAAACGAAATCAGCATGGATGGTGATCGGCTTGCCTTTGGCCAGGTCTGCCACTTTCACTGTCCAGCGGCCTTGTTCCTGCTTGAGGTCGGTCACTGCATGGCGGGTAAGCAGCTTGAAGTCTGGTAGGGTTTGCAGGTGTTGTACCAGTTGACGGGTAAGAGAGCCGAAATCGACGTCGCTGCCATAGGCAACGCGTGTTGCGGCGACTGGGGCATCCATGTTGCGGGTTGCCATGACCAGGGGCATCCATTGCTGCAACACGGTCGGATCCTCACTATATTCCATGTCAGCGAACAGGTGGTGCGCGCTTAATGCCTGGTGGCGGTTGCGCAGGAAAGCTACATCCTTTTCACCCCAGACGAAACTGGCATGGGGCGTGGGATTGATAAAGCTGGCGGGTTCTTTCAGTATGCCCTGCTCAACCAGCCAGGCCCAGAATTGCAGGGACTCTTCAAAGGCCGCATTGATCTTAAGTGCGCGTGCAATGGAGACGCTGCCATCTGAATTTTGCGGCGTGTAATTGAGTTCACAATACCCGGCATGGCCTGTCCCGGCGTTGTTCCAGCCATCGCTGCTTTCCGTCGCGACTTCAGCCTGTTGTTCCACCAGTGTGATACGCAGGTCTGGATTGAGCTGATGTAACAAGGTGCCGAGGGTGGCACTCATGATGCCGCCGCCAACCAGCAGGATATTGGTGTCTAAGGAAGTGGTCATGTCAGGCCGGGAATTGTTCGTTACTGTAGTCTTGGGTCGCCATGATAGGCATAAGCCGTGCTTCTGTAAAACCCTGTTTTCATGTCAATAAACCTTTTCCAGCCAGTGCATCAGTACTTGCAAGACATATTCCTGCTCATCTGCGCGCAAGGCACGTCCGGCAGGAATCAGGTGCCACTTCTGCAGGCAGCCCCGACAACAGCAAGCGGTGGCGTGCTGTGCTACGAATACTGGATGGCCTCGAAAAGGGGTTTGCTTGCCGTCGTTTGCGATCAGCGCAGGTGCCAGGCGCTTGGCAATGAAATCTCGCGCATGATCCTGTATGACTGGTAAGCCTTTGGCATGCAGGTAAGTATTATCGTGCGCATTGAGCTGGAACGAACTGCGAAAGCGGGAACGTCCCAGGGCCGCAAAGAGTTCGTCCAGTTCTCGCATGTGGAATATGTGTCTAGCGTGGCTCGAAGCGCAACGAAGCGGAATTGATGCAGTAACGTAGCCCGGTCGGAGGAGGGCCATCAGGGAATACATGCCCCAGGTGTGCATCGCAGACATTGCAGATCACCTCTGTGCGTACCATGCCGTAAGAGGTATCTTCTTCTTCGCGGACATTATCCGGGTCCAGAGCTGCAAAGTAGCTTGGCCAGCCGCATCCAGCGTCAAACTTGGTATCAGAAGCAAACAAGGGCGTATCGCAACAGACGCAATAATAGATGCCATGCTCGAAATGCTGGTCATATTCTCCAGTGCCTGCGCGTTCGGTTGCGGCGTGGCGCGTGACTTCATACTGTATCGGACTAAGTTGGTGACGCCATTCGGCATCGCTTTTTACCACTTTGGTCATGACTTCCTCCTCATGAGTTGATGCGTTATTTGTCTGTGTAAAACCAGTACAATGCTGGATTTAGTCAGTAAGGACACTGTAGTGACGCAACAGGGTAAAGCCATCAGCATCCAAGGGGTCAACGTCATTCTGTTTGACATCGATTACGGCGAATCGCGTGACAATGACGCTGCAATCCCCCATTTTAATATCAGATTCGATCTTGAGTTAGGTCAGCAGCAGTTTTCACTTGTCTATAGCAAGCCAGTGGGCAGTGACGACCACTTCGGCGTATCAGGTGACGATTACGAGCCATTATTACAGGCTTTGGAAATCGACCCTGCTTTGACCGCACAGCAACAATATAGTGTCATCACCGAGCAAGCCCTGCACGAAGCGTTGCTACCTATCGCAGAATCGGTATATGAAGATATTGCGTTCCACTCTCCCGACCAGGATGAGGAATAAGCCTCACGATGGAATGATTGTCGAAGTCTGCCAGATGGCAGATGACGATATGCAGGCACTATTGGACAAGCTCGAGCACGAGCTTTATCAGCTCTATCCTGCCATGCCCAAGCCAAGCATACTGCAGCCAGCACTGACATTGATCGCACGGGATAATAGCCAGCCGGTGGGATGTGTTGCCTTGATGACGCTGGGCGAGGATATTGCTGAAATCAAGCGACTATTTGTTGTATCGGCAGCTCGTGGGCGTGGCGTGGCCAAGAAATTAATGGCTGTGTTGGAACAATGGGCAAGGCAGCAGGGAATAAAGCGTATCCTGGTGGAAACCGGGAATCTGCAATCGCCTGCCATGTCCTTGTATCAAGGCTTAGGCTATCAAGCAATTGCAGCATTTGGGCCTTATATCGGCAACCCGGTGAGTTGCTGCTTTGAAAAGCGCTTGCTGCCGCAACAATAACAATAAAAAACGCCAGCATGGGCTGGCGTTTTCGCTCAATTGAATCAGTCTTGATTCAACGTCTTAGTTCAAAGCATCCTTCAGAGCCTTACCAGCCTTGAAGCTAGGAGCCTTGCGAGCAGCAATCTTGATTTCCTTACCGGTTTGAGGATTGCGACCAGTGCGAGCAGCACGCTCGGAAACGCCAAAAGTACCGAAGCCGATCAGTGTTACTGTATCGCCACCCTTCAGGGCTGCAGTTACGGATGCAGTGAATGCATCAACAGCTTTACCAGCAGCAGCCTTGGAAATTCCTGCTTCCTTGGCGATTTCTTCGATCAGTTCTGTCTTGTTCATAAGTTATCCAGTCCTTGTGTATATTGGGTTATCAATCTAGTTTTGGTAAGGCTGATACTTCGCCTCGTTACCAGGTTAAATAGTAACAGGGGAGAAAATATCACAACCTGCGCCCGATGAAACCCCTTTTCGCTACAAACTGGCTAAATTTTTCACCTCAGAAGCCCGTAGTGACGCCGTTTTGCGACAAGTCGTCGTGGATTTTCCCTGGAATTTACAAACTGGGTGGGCCAAACAAGCCAATCAGGCCGATAATGATCAGGTACAAAGCCACGATGTAATTGAGCAATCGTGGGATCGCCAGGATCAATATTCCGGCAATCAGGGAAATAAGCGGGGTCAAGCTGACATGGATATCCATCGTGTTATCTCCAGGTAATCGTGGATGAGCGCTTTAAGCCTTGCGCAGATACGATTTCGCAATGCGTTTGACAACAAAAGTCACGAGGGCAGCCTTGATCAGAAACTTCATGATGATTCTCCTGTGCAATTTGAAGCATCATCATCGCCCAGCCTCAGCCTTAGCAATATCGGGTAACTACTGATGTTGGTGTAGGACAACACCGCATGCCACCCACTGGATGAAGATTGCAGCACCTGATTCCGGGCTGTTATGATGAGAATACTTCTCAGTATTGAAAATCATGACCGTTTACGATCCCTCCTTAACGCAGCTTTATCAGCACCACCATGGCTGGCTGTATCAACTTCTGCGCCGAAAACTCGGTGATGCCGAGTATGCTGCTGATCTGGCCCAGGATACGTTCATGCGAGTGTTGCATGCGGATAGCCTGGTGGAGATTCGTGAGCCGCGCGCTTATCTCAGCACGATTGCACGTGGCTTGATGGCAGACATGTTTCGTCGTCGCGCGCTGGAGCAGGCTTATCTGGATGCCTTGGTCGCGTTTCCTGAGCCGTTGACTATTTCTCCCGAGCAGCGCTTGCTGGTGCTGGAAACCTTGATGGAAATAGATCGCATGCTTGATGGTCTAGGGCCACGCACACGCGATATATTCCTGTTAGCCCAGCTGGAAGGCTTGACCTATCCTGCCATTGGCCAACAACTTGGCGTCTCAATCACCACGGTTAAGAAACACATGGTGCGTGCCATGACCCACTGCCTCATATTGCTGGATGACGCGCCGGAATGAGCACAACACTGAGCCCAGCAGTGCTAGAAGTGGCTGCGGAATGGTATGTGCGCCTGCATGAGGAGATGCAGACAGAGGTTGCCCAGCAGCAAAGGTTGTTATTTAACGATTGGCTAGAGGCCGATCCTCTGCACCGCCAAGCTTGGGCGCGGGTGGAAAAGCTTGAACAGCGCTTTGGCATGGTGCCTGCCGATATCGCAATACCTACATTGCGCGATGCTGCTGCCAAGCGGCGTGCTGTACTGAAAACTCTGGCTTTACTGAGCATCACTGCACCGGCGGGTTGGGGTGCCTATGAATACCTGCCGTGGTGGATGGTAACGGCAGATTACCGCACCGCGACCGGCGAGCAAAAAACAATCCACCTGCCAGATGGCAGTATCTTGGTGTTAAATACTGCGACAGCCGTGGATGTAGATTACCGCGCTGAGAAACGCTTAATTCACTTGCATGAGGGCGAAATCTGCATTACTACCGCAGCCGATAGGACGCAGCGTCCATTCGTCGTGCAAACCATCCATGGTGAAATCCGTGCCCTAGGTACGCGGTTTACGGTGCAAAGCGATACCCAAGCTACACAGGTGGCTGTGCTGGAACATGCAGTGAAAATCCGCTTGGCGGATCAACAACACGAAAGCCTGCTGCTAGAGGCTGGCCACCAAGTGCAGTTTAATCGTGGTCATGCAGGCCAGGTAAGCGATGTGAGTGCTTATCAGGATGCTTGGATACGCGGCATCATGGTGGTGGAAAACCAAGCTTTGGCAGAGTTCATCAAAGCGTTGTCACGTTATCGCCTTGGCATATTGCAATGCGACTCGGCCGCTGCCGATATCCGTATATCAGGCGCTTTCCGGGTGCAGGATACTGACGAAGTGCTCTCCAATATTGCCAACACGCTGCCTATCAAGGTGGTATATCGCACCCGCTACTGGGTCAGCGTTACTTTGCGTGAGCAAGCATAAAAAAACTTTCATTTAGGGTTGCTGTTTCTGATTCTCATTCGGCTTAACAGATGGAGCGTTGTTTTCTGCGCTTAATCCAATCTATCAAGAACGAAAGGGAGTCTTCATGTCGCAGCGTAATAAGCGCTCGTCTCATCTATCACAAGGGGAGGGTTTGTTCAAGACCAAACCCCTGGCGCAAGTCATTGCCCGGGCTGTTTTCGGCATGTCCATGTTTGCGCTATCTGCACAAGTGACAATACCTAGCCTAGTAATTGCCGCAGAAGCTTCCCCAGCCCGGCAATATCAGATCGCCTCCGGCCCATTGGGTGCTGCACTCAGTGAGTTCGCTGCTGCTGCAGGCGTTACACTTTCATTCGACCCTTCCCTGGTGGCGGGGCTGCACTCACCAGGCCTGCAAGGCAACGTGAGCATCAAACAAGGCTTTGACCGGATTACGGCAGGCAGTGGCTTCGAGGCCGTGGCACAAACTGAAACCAGCTATTTGCTGCGTAAGATTCCGGTGCAGAACCTTACGCCACGGGATGCTGCTGTTTCTGTACTGCCTGAGCTGGCAGTCAGTATTTCCGGCAAGGCACCGGGCTCAACAACAGAAGGTACAGGGTCTTACACCACTTGGTCGACCAGTAGCTCGACACGGCTTAATCTGACCCCGCAGGAAACGCCACAAGCAGTTACTGTGATAACACGGCAGCGCATGGACGATCAAAAGCTCCACACACTGGTCGATGTGCTGGATGCTACACCGGGTATTATCGTTCAGCGGCCCATGGTGGGTGAGGGCATAGACGGTACAGATATCTACGCGCGTGGTTCCCGTCTGCGCAACTACCAGATCGAAGGTGTGCCGACATCGCTTGCGGTTGGCCCTCTGCTATCCAATACGGCGGCCTATGACCGCATAGAAGTGGTGCGAGGAGCCACCGGTATTATGAACGGACTAGGCACGCCAGCCGCGACGATCAACTTGATCCGCAAACGCCCGACCGCCACGCCACAGCAATCTGTTACTGTTCAGGCTGGCAATTGGGATCGCTACGGCATTGGCATGGATATCTCCAACCCGCTGAACGAAAGTGGTACTGCACGTGCCCGCCTAGTAGCTAACTATGGCAATGAGGGTGCCTGGGCAAAGCGCTTCGACCAGAGGAACCTTGCGCTTTACGGCATTGCTGAGTTTGAGCTGGGCGACCATACCCTGCTCACGGCCGGTTTCAATCATCTGGACCAGAAGACAGATTCGACCATCCTGGGACGCCCGTTATTTTTCACCAATGGCCAGCGTATCAAGCTTTCGCCATCGAACGATGGCACTCCTTCGTGGAGCTATTACAACCACGAGTCGAACAATGTTTTTGCCTCGCTCGAACACCGCTTCGGGGCACACTGGATCGGCAAAGTCGAGTACAGCCAGACGCGCTACGACGACGATGCCATTACAGTGGGAATTGGGCAGAGGATTGATGCTGCAACTGGAAATGGTGCGGAGGTCTCACCGTATCGCTGGAATAGCAAAACCCGTCAGAACAACCTCGATGCTTACGTAAGCGGTGTGTTCTCGTTGTTCGGGAGGGATCACGAGCTGATCGGTGGGGTTACGTTATCGCGCAGTCGTTCTTCTACTACGCTTTACGATTACGACTGGGCAAACTACCCGACTGATTTCAATATCTTCGACTGGACTAGCACCGCACCAACTCCCGCCTTTTTCAAGGCAGGCAGGGGGAGCTTTCAAGAGCGGCAGTACAGCGGCTATTTGAACGCACGCTTCCAGCTCAGTGACGCCACTAGTTTCTTGCTCGGCGCCCGTAGTACTCACTGGCAGCTGGATGAAGGCTTGAGCAAGCGCGAGGAAAATGTCTTCGTACCCTATGTAGGCCTTGTCCATGCACTCAACGATACTTGGTCGGTATATGGCAGCTACACCAAAATCTTCCAGCCGCAAGAGGGTGTCGTATTTTTGTATGGCCGCCCAGGTGCTTCGCCGGATCCAGAGCAGGGTGAAGGTTATGAGGTGGGTGTCAAAGCCAGCCTGAATGGCGGCAAGCTGACTGCCAACCTGTCACTATTCCAGATGGACGTTGAAAACTTGGCCTTCTGGAACCCGAATGTGCGTTTTTACGAAGTGCAAGGTGAAACCCGCACGCGCGGTGTGGAGCTGGAACTCAATGGCGCCCTGGCCGAAGGCTGGCAAGCTGGGGCCGGCTATGCTTACGCGCGTACTGAAAACGAGAATGGCGAACGCACCTTGACCCGTTTACCGTTGAATAGCCTGAAGTTGTTTACCACCTATCGCCTACCAGGCGCGTGGAACAAGCTGACGCTGGGCGGTGGCGTAAATTGGCAAAGCGCCATTCACAGCGGCAGTACCATTGATTACAGGCAGAGCGGCATGGCGTTGGTTAACTTGATGGCGCGTTATGAGGTGAGCAGCCATCTATCCCTTGCCCTGAATGTGAACAATGCGCTGGATAAAGAACACTATTCGACGGTAGCCGGAAATTACGGCACTTTTGGCGCTCCGCGTAATTTCATGGCGTCAATGAAATATACTTTTTAGCGACGGTTCAAAAGATAGGTGCCGGTTCAAGTCCGGCACCTTGTTGAGTTAAGTGAGTTCATATTTTTCTGAACCTATCCAATCTCCTGCGTACTAACAGGCTGTTCCCTAACTCATCCATTGGCTGCCAATCCTTGCTGTGCAAGGCTGTTGGCGTTTTTGCTTTTGTGTTGCGGGAACCTCCGACGTGGCTGGCTATGTTTCAGTCACACGTGTTGTAACAGGTAGGAAAGATAAAAAATGACAGAAGATTGGAATGGTGTATTGGCGTGGCTACAGGGCCATCGCGAAGTGTTCAGCTTGGTGTGTGTCACACTCTTGTTGTTGGGGGCATGGATCGCCAACTGGGTGGTCAAGCATATCTTGGTGCGCGGTTTGCACAAGATTTTACGTTCAGCTACTGTGGGGCAATCGATTGCGCGAAACCGCGTAGTGGCAAGGCTTTCAAATATTGTGCCTGCCTTGATTATTTCAGTTGGCATTGCCTGGATCCCTGAGTTGCCAGAGGCCGTGGTCACGGTGGTGCGCAACGTGGCGCATGGCTTTATCGTCCTGACGATAGGTTTGGCGATTGCAGGTGCGCTGGATGTCATCAATGATGTGTGGCAGCAGCGGCCTGATGCCCACCGCAAGCCGATCAAGGGTTACGTGCAGGTGGTGAAGCTGGTGATTTATATCTTGGCGGCTATACTGGTAGTGGCAACGCTGATGGATCGCTCCCCAGTGATTCTGTTGTCTGGTATCGGCGCGATGGCGGCGGTGCTCATGTTGATTTTCCAGGATACCTTGCTCTCGCTGGTGGCGAGTGTGCAGATCAGCTCCAATGACATTATCCGTGTGGGAGATTGGGTGGAAATGCCGCAATTGAACGCTGATGGCGATGTGATCGACATTGCGTTGCATACGGTCAAGGTGCAGAACTGGGACAAGACCATCACGACAATCCCTACCAAGCGTTTCATCACTGATTCATTCAAGAATTGGCGTGGCATGTTCGAGTCTGGTGGTCGCCGCATCAAGCGCAGTATCTTCATCGACCAGAACAGCATCCACTTCCTAACGCCGGAAGAGTTGCAACATCTTCAGGAGTTCAGCCTGTTGGATGATTACCTGAAGAAAAAACAGGGCGAGCTGGAGGAGTGGAACAAGGCCTTGGGGGAAAGGGGCAAGCGGCCAATCAATATGCGTCGCGTAACGAATATTGGGACATTCCGCGCGTATGTGGAGCAATATTTGAAAACGCATCCACGAGTGAACCAGAACATGACCATGGTGGTGCGCCAGCAGAACCTTTCTGCAGAAGGTATTCCGATTGAAATATGGTGTTTCACTAACACTACTGTCTGGGTGCAGTACGAAGCGATCCAGTCAGATATCTTCGATCATCTGCTCGCGATACTGCCTGAATTTGGCCTACGTGTATTCCAAAACCCAAGTGGAGCCGATTTTCAGGCGTTGCGTCCGGTAGCTCAAAGCGCTTGAACTGGTTAACCGGTAGCTTGGCTACCGGTTTCCTCAAGCCGTCCACGATAGAGTGCGGCGATCAAATCGGTCTGGGTTACGATGCCCACCAAGCGGCGTTCGTGATCTAGTACCGGGATATGGTGAATCCCATGTTCAGACAGCAATGGTACCAACTGCACGATATGGGTATCGGTGTTGGTAGTGAGCACTTTGCTGGTCATGATTTGGCCGACCACTTCCGGGTGATCGGTTTCTACCCGGAAGGTACGCCGTACAAACTTCCGCAATTTTTCTTCCAGGCCTGGATAAGCATCAAGATTGGCGTGCTTGAGAAAGTCAAAGCGCGTGACGATGCCGATAACACGTTGTGCGCGGTCAACGACAGGCAATGCCTTGATGTGATGATTGAGCAATAAGGGCCACGCTTCTTCCAGTAGTGTGCCGTATTCCACGCTGACGACATCGCGCGACATGATATCGCCACAGGTGATTGTCCCAAAGCGGCGCTTATATGCCTGCATCTCGGTTTGTAGGAAAAGATTTTCCAGGTCGTCCCGTGCAACATCCAGTACCTGATTGTATTCCTTGAGGACAGCATCCAGATCGGCAGTGGTGAATCCTACCCGGTGCCCTGGACTGATGTCATGGGTTTTATGCAGGTGAGTTTCAGTTCTTGCCTGGTGGGGATAACGGCGTTTGGTGGCATTGTTGTAAAGCAAAGCTACCAAGAGCAAAAGTCCCGAGTTGATCGCGACCAGTGCTAGGAAATAAGCGCTGTGCTCTAGCGCCAACGGGCCGGATAGCACGGCGGTCAATGCCACGGCGCCGCCGGGCGGGTGCAGGCAACGTAATGCGAACATGAGGCCGATGGATAGCGCAACTGCAATCGCAGCTGCTACTGGGATACTGGCAATCCAGTGCAGGCAGAGGACACCGACGAGCGCCGATACCATATTGCCTCCCATGATAGACCATGGCTGTGCCAGTGGGCTGGCAGGTACGGCGTAGAGTAGCACTGCGGAAGCGCCTAATGGCGCAATCAGGAAGGGCAGGCTTTCTACGCCCAGTAACCAAGCGCTCATAAGCCCACTGATCAGGATGCCAAGCAAGGCACCCAGGCACGCGCGCAATTTCTCTTGGTGATTGACCGGGCTTTGCTGTGGCTTCCAGCCCTTGAACCAATTCAGTACCCCAGACACAGGTGTAACCTTAATATTTGCAAAGGGTGCAATCTATCATCAATGCCTACCCTTGGCGATGCTTGGGAATATGGGTTTTTTTGATAAGATATATTTAACGCTTATTAATATATATCATTTGATTGATATTAGTTATCATTACCCAATATGACACTCAGTGAACTTAAATTTATTGTTGCGGTGGCGCGCGAGCGTAATTTTCGCCGCGCAGCGGAAAAATGCTTTGTCAGCCAGCCAGCGCTGAGCTTGGCGGTGAAAAAGCTGGAAGAAGAGCTGGGTGTGACGCTTTTTGAGCGTAGCCACAAAGATGTGGCGATGACGCCGATTGGAGAGCAGATTATTGCCCAGGCAAGCCGCACCCTAGAGGAGTCCAACCGCATCAAGGAAATTGCGCGTATGGGCAATAATCAGTTGGCGGGCCCTTTCAAGCTGGGTGTGATTTATTCTACTGGTCCTTATCTGTTGCCGGAGATTATCCCCGCCTTGCGTCAATTGGCACCAGACATGCCCTTGGAAGTAGAGGAAAACCTGACGGCTAATCTGGAAACTCAGTTACGCAACCGTGTGATTGATGCGGCTATCATCGCCTTGCCATTTGATGTACCTGGCATACGTTGCGAGCCTTTGTATGACGAGAGTTTTGTGGTGGCGGTGCCAGATATTCATCCTTGGGCTGGTCGCAAGGAGATTCATGCCGAAGAGTTAGCTGATGAAAAGGTGCTTTTACTGAATAGTGGACATTGTTTCAGCAACCAAGTGGTCCTAGCTTGCCCGGAGCTTTCCCGTCATGGCGAGGTGTTGCAGGGAAACTCGCTAGAAACGATCCGCAATATGGTGGCTTCCAATCTGGGCATTACTGTATTGCCTTGTAGCGCCGCGGTGGAGCGCTACCAGAACCCACTGATCAAGACTATTCCATTTACTCACCCTGTCCCCACAAGGCGTATGGCGTTGGCTTGGCGCAAGGGCTACACGCGCGAAAAAGCGATTGCATGTTTGGTACAGGCGATACGTGCGCTCAAGTCACCGTGTTTGCACGCGATCATAGAGGTTGAATAAACGCGATCAAAGGAAAAGCGAAAGGGGCCTGGCGGCCCCTTTTACGTACGGAGATGAGCAACAAATGATTAACGGTTGCAAACGTACATGGTTACTTCAAAACCAAAACGCATTTCAGTCACTTCTGGCTTGGTCCACATGATGAATCTCCTTTAAGTTTGGGGTAGAGGGTGCGTGGTAATCACTCTTAACCGCGCAATCCATGATTCACATCATATAGATCAAAATTAGGGATGCCATGCGTAGCATCATGATCTGTGGCTCATGATTTTCATGAGAGTGGTGTAAGACTATATTGTTGTGGTCAGCGGTTTGTAGCTCTAGTACGTAACGAATACGCGATAGCCTGACACAGTTTCGCCGCTGGTGGAAAATGCCAGATTGATCTGGATTTCCTCGCCCGCAGGTAAGCCTGCCTGAAGATCTGTACCTGCGGGCAGGTATTCCTCGGGTGCGAAGATACGGCGCAGCTTGGGCTTGTCGTCTTCATCTGTCAGTGTCAATTCCAGCATGGGATAGGCTTGCGTATAGCTGGCATTATTGAGCAGCTTGGTCGCGAGCTGGATGACATCTGGATGCTCAAAATCTTCCTGTAGGTCAGAGTCGTCCAGGGCGAGTAATTCAGCATTACGAGGCAAAGGCACTGTGCATCCGAACCATTGGCAGGTAGCGCTGAGAGCGGGTCTGCTGGCTGGCCAATAACCCGCGATCTGGCTGCGGAATAGATAAGCGGCTTGGGCGAGTAGGACCAACACGAGCAGCAGGCTCAGCGGGATGGTCAGCCAGGGAGTAAATCGACGTTTACGACTGGGCTGCTCTGGTGCAAGGAAACTACTGGTAACGGGCGGCTCTATTGGTTCTTCCGCAATCTTTGCCCCTGGCATATCCCGAGATTGGTCGTCTGTATCTGTATCAACAGCCAAGACCGGTTCGGCTTCCGCCTCGGTATCTACAGACTCTCCCTGATTGATATCCAAAATCCTTGCCAGGGCGGCATCAATATCGGCAATGGAGTCAGCATCATCGGCTGATGCAGGTGGAGTAGTGCTTGCTGGTGTTGAGTCAACGACAAATGCGCTATCGTCCTGAATAGTCTCTGCGTGCAGGGGAGAGACTTCATCGAAAGTTTCACTAGACGATGCATCTGGTGCAATGGCCACATCGTTTGTGATGTGGTGGTCAGGTAGTGGAACCAGGCTTTGTGGTGGCAGGACTTCATACAGCCTGGCGCCTGCGTTGAAGACATGCTGACATTGACCGCAGCGCAGGTCGCCAGCATGGGCTGCCAGTTGTTCCGGCTTGACGTGGAATCGGGTGTCGCACGCTGGGCAGGAGGTCACTAGCTGCATATCAGTAGGTCACCTTCTGCTTCCCGTGAGCAACACCCAGCTATCCATGAATGTCGGTGGATTCATGTCGAACCATTCCTGGTAAATGGCGCTGACCTGTTCAGCTTGTTCACGCAGGATGCCTGACAGCGCAATCTTGCCACCAGGGCTGGTGGCGCGTGCCAATGCCGGTGCAAGCACCGATAAAGCGCTGGAGAGGATATTGGCGACGACCATGTCAAACTGCCCGCTAGGCAAATCATTGGCGAGATAGAAGCTGGCATCCGTCTGGTTTTGTTCGGCGTTATAGACGCTGGACTGAATGGCCTGGGCATCAATATCTACGCCGATGACCTTACCAGCACCTAGCTTACGTGCAGCAATCGCCAAGATGCCAGAGCCGCAGCCATAATCAAGCACGCTGATATCAGGTGTGACGGTGTCGGCAAGCCAGCTCAGGCACAAGTGCGTGGTCGGGTGGCTGCCGGTACCAAAGGCCAGGCCTGGGTCCAGCACGATATTAAGTGCATCGGGATTGGGCGCATCGTGCCAGGAAGGGACGATCCAGAGATCATCGCGGATACGGATAGGCTCAAACTGGGATTGTGTTGCACGAACCCAATCCTGTTCAGCGATGGTTTCGGTGCTGTAACGGAAATCCGCAATACCTGTCGAGACACTGAGCTCCTGTAATAGAGCAGCCACATCGGCATCTTCATCCAGCAATGCACTGACAACATTTTGTTGCCAGATGCCCGGCGGTGGATCACCGGGTTCGCCGAAGATGGGTTGCTCGTCCGGGGTTTCGGCGTTGGCGTCCTCAATACTGGCAGAGAGGGCGCCAAGTTCCATCAAGCTATCGCTCAAGAGCTCGGCGTTATTGTCCTGGGCCTCGATTTTGAGTGAAATCCAGCCCATTATTTGCTTGCAATGCCTAGTTTATGTTCCAGGTAGTGGATGCTGGTGCCACCTTGATGGAAGGCTGCATCCGCGAGCAATTCCTTGTGCAAGGCTACATTAGTCTTGATTCCCTCAATCACCATTTCCGACAGGGCGATCTGCATGCGGGCAATCGCTTGCTCACGTGTATCGCCATAGGCAATCAGCTTGCCGATCATGGAGTCATAGTTGGGCGGTACCATGTAACCTTGGTAGGCATGGGTATCAACACGGATACCAGGGCCACCAGGCATGTGGAATGTGGTGATACGACCTGGAGAAGGCACGAAGTTGAACGGGTCTTCGGCATTGATACGACACTCAATGGAATGTCCGGCCAGCTTGACATCTTTCTGCTTGATACTGAGTTTTTCGTTAGCTGCAATCAGGATCTGTTGTTGCACGATATCGATGCCCGTGACCATTTCCGTGACGGGATGCTCTACCTGCACGCGGGTGTTCATCTCAATAAAGTAGAACTCGCCATTTTCGTAGAGGAACTCGAAAGTACCGGCGCCACGATAGTTGATACGTTTGCAGGCCTCGGCACATGCTGTGCCGATTTTTTCGCGCAAGGCCAGGCTAATGCCGGGTGCTGGGGCTTCTTCCAGCACTTTTTGGTGGCGGCGCTGCATGGAGCAATCGCGTTCACCTAGGTAAATAGCATTGCCATGCTGATCAGCCAGCACCTGGATCTCAATGTGGCGAGGCTGTTCAAGAAACTTTTCCATGTAAACCATGGGGTTGCCAAAAGCGGCTTGGGCCTCGGCCTTGGTCATGCTGATGGCATTCAGCAATGCGGCTTCGGTATGCACCACGCGCATGCCGCGACCGCCACCACCGCCAGCGGCCTTGATGATGACCGGGTAGCCAATACCTTTGGCAATGCGCAGGTTTTCATCTGCATCATCGGTGAGTGCGCCATCTGAGCCTGGTACGCAAGGTACGCCAGCTGCCTTCATGGTGTCCTTGGCGCTGACCTTGTCGCCCATGAGGCGGATAGTCTCAGCACGTGGGCCGATAAAGGTAAAGCCGCTTTGCTCGACACGCTCAGCAAAATCAGCGTTTTCTGAGAGGAAGCCATAACCAGGGTGGATAGCTTCAGCATCGGTGACTTCTGCCGCACTGATGACTGCAGGAATATTCAGGTAACTTTGGCCAGAGGGAGCAGGGCCGATGCAGACAGATTCATCGGCGAGCTTGACGTACTTGGCTTCACGGTCAGCTTCGGAATGCACCGCAACCGTCTTGATACCGAGTTCGCGGCAAGCGCGTTGAATGCGCAGGGCGATTTCCCCTCGATTGGCAATGAGGACTTTATCAAACATGAGGATATTTCCTAGCCAATGATGAACAGGGGTTCACCATATTCCACGGGCTGGCCATTCTCGACCAGGATTGCCTTGATCACGCCACTCTTGTCGGCTTCGATCTCGTTCAGCAGCTTCATGGCTTCGATAATGCAGAGAGTATCGCCAGCACTGACGCTGCTGCCTACATCGACGAATGTCTTGGCATCAGGGGAAGGTGCGCGGTAAAAAGTGCCTACCATCGGGGACTTCACAACATGGCCTTCGATCGCAGGGGTTGCATTTTCAGCCGCTGCTACGGGTGCCGCAGCTTGAGGTGCGGCAGGGGCAGCGATATAAGGTTGTGCAAATTGAACGGGTGCCTGGCTGTTGGGCAGGTGGCGAGAAATGCGCACCTTTTCTTCGCCTTCGGTGAGTTCTAGCTCGGAGATGCCAGACTCTTCGACCAGGTCGATCAGTTTCTTCAGTTTGCGTAAATCCATGGTTAACCTCTAGATGTATATGAGGTGCCGGTCAGGCACGGGTAATGTTATTGATGGCGTAGTCCAGCGCCAGTGCATATCCACGTGCGCCCAAGCCACTGATCACGCCGACCGCAAGATCGGAGAAATACGAGTGGTGACGGAAGGACTCTCGCGCATAGATATTGGAAAGATGGACTTCAATAAAGGGAATCTTCACTGCGGACAATGCATCACGCAAGGCCACGGAAGTATGGGTAAAAGCTGCGGGGTTGATGATGATGAAATCGACAGGCGTATGTGCCAATGTGTGAATTTTCTCTATCAACACGGCTTCATCGTTACTCTGGAAGGCTTCAATATCAATGCCAGCAGCATCAGCCTGTTGCTTGAGCTGAGCATTGATACTTTCCAGGGTGTCCGAGCCGTAATGGTTGGGTTCACGTAATCCCAGCAGGTTCAGGTTGGGTCCGTGCAATACCAGTACGGTTTTGGAGGATGGTTGGGCCATGAATGGGGGCGGTTTGACCGCCAATGCAACTTTAATGGCTGCAAGTTTGCCGTAATTTGGGGTATTTTGTCTAGAGAATTGACGAAATTTAGCGAACTTGCCTGATATTGTCCTGCATGAGGGAAAGTTCAGGAGTTAAGCGCTGGTTGCAGGGTTTGCAGCAATAGTGGCTTGGTAATACGACCAAAGTAACTTTTGAGGATTTTACCATCGGAATTGATGATCACGGTATGTGGCACCACACTATTCAGGTTGCCTAATGATGCACTCAACTTCATACCTTCGATATCCGCTGATAGCAATGGGTATGGCATTGGTGTCTGCTGGGCAAAAGCCTGCATTTTTTCTGCATCATCCAGCGAAATGCCAAGTACGGTGACTTTTCCCGCGAGTTCTTGTGACAAAGCTGCCAGCTCTGGCATTTCTTCGCGGCAGGGGGCGCACCAGGTCGCCCAGAAGTTCACGACCAGTAATTGCCCCTGCCATTGCGACAGCGCTTGTTCAGTATGCTGGGGATCGGTGGCATGAGCGGCAAAAAATGCGGCAGTCGAGGCAAATGTTTCGACTGGCTGCGCTATCCGGGGCGAGCTGCCGTATTGTTGGAGCAATAATATGGCGGCAGCAAATATCAATGCCAGCAAGGCAAAGCGGCCTTTGCTCAGTCCGGTTTTGTTATTCGGTGTTGTCATGAGTGGCTTTTACTGAATTCAGGCTGGCGAGGAATTGCTGGCTGTCTTGATAGCCGATCACCCTGTGTTGCTGCAATTCCTGGCCTTGATGATCAAAGAAGATAATGCCGGGAGGACCAAACAGACCAAAGTGCTTTAGCAGTGCCTGGTCGTCAGCATCGTTGGCAGTGACGTCGGCCTGTAACAGGATAAAATCCTGCAAGTTGGCGCGTACTTCGGTGTTGGTGAAGGTAAAGTGCTCCATTTCCTTGCAAGATGCACACCAATCGGCATAAAAATCCAGCATGGCCAGCTTACCAGGGTTTTGCGCCAATATTTGCTCCAAGTCAGCGAGGCGCTTGATGCGTTGGAAAGGCAGGCTGGCACTTGCCTGCGATATTGTGAGGCCTTCCAGTGGACGTAAGGCCGACTTGGCACCTGAGGCTGCACCAACGACCAGGGTGGTACCTGCCAGCAGCATAAGGATGGCGATGCCTTTCCAGAAGCGCTGCCACGCCGTGGCGGTATCCGGGAGCCTGTCCAGTGCTCGCATGAAGACGGCGGGTACGATGAGCAGCGCGGCCCAGAGCAATAGTTGCAGACCGGTTGGCAGCAATGGCGATACGATCCAGAGGGCGACAGCTAGCATGAATACGCCAAACGCTTGGCGGATAGCCACCATCCATGGCCCTGCCTTGGGAAGCAAAGAGCCCGCAGAAGCACCTATTAACAGTAAGGGAACGCCCATACCGATAGACAAGGCAAACAAGGCGGTTGCACCCAGCATGACGTCCTGTGTTTGGCCGATATACATCAAGGCGCCCGCGAGTGGAGCTGCGACGCAGGGGCTAACGATCAGCGCAGAGAGTGCCCCCATGACAAAGACGCCCAGAAAATGTCCGCCTGGCAAGCGATTGCTGGCATTCACTAAGCGGTTTTCGAGGGCAGAGGGTAATTTTAGTTCATAGAAACCGAACATCGATAGCGCCAGCAGCACAAAAACCAATGCGCTGCTGCTGAGTACCCAGGCATTTTGCAGGGCCGCGCTCAGTAGCTGGCCGGAAAGCCCAGCCGCTACGCCTGCTGCGGTGTAACTCAATGCCATGCCCAAGGTATAAGCCAGTGACAGCCAGAAAGCGTGCAAGCGGCTTTTGCGCTGGCTGCCAACGATGATGCCGGAAAGAATCGGGATCATCGGCAGCACGCAAGGGGTAAATGAGAGTAGCAAGCCAAAGCCGAAGAAGCCGACAATAATGAGCCAGAGCTTGCCGCTGGCAAGCAGGTTGCTAGCGCGGTCGTGTTCGGCCTGGGTCGGTTTGGGGGCGGAACCTGCGCTGTTGCTCGTGGTCGCATGCAGGGAGCCTAAAGCAATGGTTTGGTGTGTGGGGGGGTAGCACAGGCCCTTTTCGCTACAGCCCTGATAAGTGGCCTTGAGTGTGAGGTTGCCTGCTGAAGTGGAAGCGAGTGCCAGCCATAGTTCGGCAATGAAGTCGCGGTGAAATACCTCAGTGCGGCCAAATGTTGGGTCTTGTTTCCAGTCACCAGCGGGCAGCAGGATTTCACGGACGCCATGTGCTGCCGGTTCAAGCTCGAACTTGATTCTGTCTTTGTAGAGGTAGTGCCCTGGGGCTATTTTGAATGCTGCTTGCAGGTGGTCGGCATCAATTAATTCGACCTGGAGCTTGAAAGCTTGCTCAGGCGGCAGAATATTATCGTTGTTGTCCCCGAGAAAAGCATTCCGTCCCTGGTTCAGCCATTCGCCAAATTGGCTATTGCCAGCAGCCAGCGCCATATTGGCGCTGAACAGTAAAGTGCAGAGCAACAGGATGAATGTGAAACAGCGCTGTAATGCAGAGTTCAAGCCTGGGTTTCCTGGTGTAGCCATGTAAGATAGGCTGGTAGCCCGCCCGTGACTGGGACATGAATGATCTCGGGAAGTTCGTAAGGATGCAGCTCGTGGATGGCTTGCTCAAGTTCAGGATAGCGCAGGCTGGTGGTCTTGATGAGCATAGGCGTTTCCGTTGCGGTTTCCAGTTTGCCCTGCCACTGGTAAAACGACTGGCAAGGAGCGAGCAGGTTGACGCAAGCTGCCAGCTTTCTGCTGACCAAGGCGCGGGCCATGGTTTCTGCGCTGTCTTGATCTGGCATATTGGTCAATACCAGGACAGCCTCAATGTTTTCTAATGATGGAGATTGAAGTTTCATGCGTTTTCTTTTCCTCTTGCTGATTTTACTCGCTTTCCCTCTCGCTGAGATATGGGTGCTGGTGGAGTTGGCTGCAAGATATGGCTGGTTGGTGCTGGCTTACCTGATTTTGGTTGGTATCCTGGGCTGGCGTTTGATCCAGGATGAAAAGCTGTTGATGGTGGGGCGTATGGCACAAACCCTGCAAGCAGGTGGAACGCCTCTGCGAGCCGTGTTTGGTAGTGCCAAGAACTTGTTGGCGGGCATCCTGCTGCTGATACCCGGTGTAATCAGTGATGTATTTGCCGTGATCCTGTTGCTGTTGCCTGGAGGTGGCAAGCTACCGCAAGCTGCCAATGACGATGATGTCGTTTCACGTGAAACCAATCAGCGTGAATATCAACAAGAAACTACTCGCTCGCCATCCGCTGGCGATGTGATTGAGGGTGAGTACCGCCGTGAAGACTAGCGCTATGCTAGACTTGCAAGCTTTTTCCGGCCTGTTGATCGCCTGTTTACTTTCTTTAGTATCACCTGATGTTGAGCTTCAAACTAAAGAACAGTGTGGTACAGGGGCATGGCCAAGCGCATAGGTTCAGGATTCCTTCATGTCTTTTCAAGTCATCATTAAGCCCAGCGACCGTGTTTTTACGGTGGATGAGGGCGATACCGTATTGGATGCTGCGATTGATGCAGGGATTAACCTGCCTTATGGCTGTCGCAATGGTACCTGTGGTGCCTGCAAAGGCCAGGTGTTGGCAGGAGAGGTGAGTGATGGCGAGTATTTTGATAGTGCGCTGAGCGAGGATGAGAGGAAAACAGGCAAAGCCTTGTTTTGCTGTGCCCAGCCTTTGTCTGACCTGGTGATTGAGTGCCGGGAAGTTGCGGGCGAAGGCATTCCACCGCGGATTATGCCGGTACGTGTAGAAAAGCTGGAAAAACTCTCCCACGATGTCATGGGAATGACGCTCAAGTTACCTAGCAATGAACGTATGCAGTTCATGGCCGGGCAATATATCGAATTCCTGCTCAAGGATGGTCGTCGCAGGGCATTCTCGCTGGCCAATGCCCCGCATCATGATCGCTTCCTGGAATTGCATATGCGTTTGGTGCCCGGCGGTCAATTTACCCAATATGTATTCAATGAAATGCAGGAAAAAACTATCCTGCGTATTGAAGGGCCTTTTGGCACATTCTTTCTGCGCGAAGACAGTACATGCCCGGTGATCCTGGTCGCTGGGGGAACTGGATTTGCGCCGGTCAAAGGTATAGTCGAGCATGCTCTGCAGTTGGGCATCAAGCGCCCGATAACGCTGTATTGGGGTGCCAGAACGCGCGAAGACCTTTACCTCGATTACCTGCCGCAACGGTGGCAGGCAGAAAACCCCTCATTCCGCTATATCCCGGTACTGTCTGACCCTGCACCTGACGATGCCTGGCAAGGGCGTACTGGATTGGTTCACCAGGCCGTGCTGGAGGATCATCCGGATATGCAGGGTTATCAGGTTTATTGTTGCGGTGCGCCGCAAATGGTGGAGGTGGCTCACCGTGATTTCCAGAGCCATGGTTTGCCTGAAGAGGAGTTTTTCTCCGATGCGTTTACCTTTGCCAATCCGGTAGCAAAGGTGACCGTCTAGATTGGCCTGCGATAGCGAGTGAGTAAGTGCTGGCAAACACCTTGTTCGCCAGCACTGGTAAGCTGCTATTTATCTTCGCGGCAGAATTGCACGCTCAAGCGGTAATGCTGGTTGGCGGCATCGCTTTCGCCACGGCTTTCCAGCAATCGCGCCAAGGTGAGGTGGGCTTCGGCAGAAGGTTGCACACTGATACTGGCCTCCAGGTAACTTTGCGCCTTGCCCCACAGGCTGAGGCGAATACACATCTTACCCAGCGATAGCAACAGGTTTGCATCCTGCTCATGACTCAGCAACCAGTGCTCTGCTTGTTGCAACTGTTTGTGTGGATTGGTGCTGCTGCAATCGCCCAGCTTGCCAGCAAGCTCGCTGTCCCAACTCTTGGTCAGGCTCATTTCCAATACCTCCTGAGCCTGGTTGCCTGCGTTCAAGGCAATAAAGGCATCAGCGGCCATGCTGGCAATACGCGAATTGAGCTTGTCATCCTCTGGCACTTTTTTCCAGTAGGCCATTAGCGTGTTCAAGTCCTTGCCGTGACGCTCAATCAAGTATTGGTGAGCTTGATGACGGATTTCCCTAGCTTGCCAGCTTTCCATGCCATCATGTTTTTCCAGCTGTTGCAACAGCACCAGGACTTGCTCCCAGTTGTTGAGGCGTATCTGCACTTTCAGCTCAAGCCGCATGCCAGGGACAAATTTCGACTCTAGTTTCTCGATCTTGTGCAGCACATCCAAGGCCTGGCTATACAAGCGGTCATCAACCAGTAGCTCTGCTTGCAGCAAGAGGCGTGCGACGGCGGCCTCGGGTGCCAGGCGTTCTGCCTCAGCGAGGTAATAATCACGCTGGCCTTTTTGCTTGAGCTTGTGTGAGGCGCGCGCGGCCAGCAGTGCAGTCAAGCTGGGGTCTTCACCGTAATCAAGTGCTTTTGAGGCGGCTTTTTGTGCCGCCTGATAGCGGCCTTGGCTCATGGCATGCAAGGCCTCCAGCAAGGCGGCATGACCCAGGCGAATGCGGCGGTTTTCCTTGTAGGCGCGCACGTTAGCGGGCAAGTCACGGGCATAATGGATAAAGCGCAACAGCAGATGCAGCGAGGCAAATGCCAGCACGACCAAGATAAGCAGCAGGTTGAGTGACAGCTCCAGGCGGTAGGGTGGCCGAACAATCAGCACATAGCCTTCGTTATTTCCCGCTAGTAGTGAAACACCGATAGCGAGCGCCAGTATCAGCAGGATCCAGATCAATACGCGCACTATTCACCTCGTTCCAGGTTGACGCGGTCATTGGTTCGCTCAGAGTTGTTAGCGCGCTCCAGGGTCAGCTTGTATTTGCTTGCCAGGCCCAGGGTCTCGGAAATGTCCGGTAATTGGATCACGATGCTGCTGGCGGAAAGCTGCTTCAATGTATCAAGGGCTGCAATGGTACTTTGTTCACGCAGGTCGAAATAATTGCGTATCCAGTGTTCAGCCTGGTGTAGATCGGCGCGGTAAGAGCTTTCATCATGCTGTAGCAAGGCTGTTCTGGCGGTGAGCAGGTGCAGCTTGAGGTTTTCGCGCAGGAAGAAGGTCTGGTCTGGTGCCAGTAATGGCGGCTCTGGCCGGTCAACTCGCTCAAGGCGGATCATGTGTTTGAGATCGTCCCAGATTTCGCGGAGTAGCCTGCGAAACTGGTTTTCTTCAGCCATGGTGGCTTCGGCAATCGTGGCTTTCGGGTGGCGGTCACTGACCAAAGGCAATTTGTTGATGCCTTCAATGAGGTTTTCCAGCTTGAGGCTGATGCCGATGGTATCGATCTGCGGCAGCTCTTGCAGACGTTGAATATCCTTGGCAATCGCTTTGCGTAACTGCACAGCGGGTACGCTATCCATTTGCTGCAAGCGCGAATCCGCTGTTTGCAGTGCTAGCAGCGCAGGTTTGATATTGCCTGCGAGTTGTAGTTGTTGGTTTGCGATGACCAATAATTGCTCTACTTCGGCAATCACGCGTTCGTCGTGGTTGTTGACCAGCTCCAGGTATAGCGTTTGCAGGGCTTCCTGCTGGTCGCGTGATTCTGCCAGTTGTTGCTCCAGGCGGATGATGCGGCTGGTGGCTTCCGTGCTACGCTCGTCAGCGTTTTTGGCCAAGGCCAGGCTTTGTTGATTGCTGCCGTTGAACTGTTCCAAACGTTGCGTTAATGACTGTTCCAGGCCATTGAGGCGCTGGCGCGTATGCAGCGCTTGCCAAGAAATAAAGGCAATGGCACCAAGAGCCAATAGCAGGGCGATCCAGGCAAGCGAAGAGGGCTTGCGCGATATCTGGACCGGCGCAGGTGATGGTGTCTGGGTATCAGGCGATTGTTGTTCAGTCATGGTTTACTTCACTTATACATTGCAGCATGGCGTCATCCCCGGGTGCTGCCGCAACCCGTACACGCAGGCCCAGGCTAGCTGGCAGTTCGGCGATGCGGGCATGGTTGACGCAGATTGTGGTGCCACGCAGCCATTCTGCGCTGCCATTGCTGGTTAAGGCAAGCAGGTGGCGCATGGCTTCGCTACTGGTTACCACGATGGTATCCAAGTGCCCATTGTGCCATAGCGTTTGCAATTTTCCTGCATCTGTTTGCGGGTTGATACGGCGATAGCATTCCGCAAAGCGCACTTCGGCACCGCGGCTGCGCAAGGTGTCGGCCATCAGTTCGCGACCACCGATACCGCGCACGATCATCATGCGTTGTCCCTGCACTGTTTGCATATCCGGCAAGGCAAGCAGGGATTCGCTGTCAAAGCGGTGCTCGGGTTGCAGAACATTTGCCACGCCATATTGCATCAGTTCAGCCGCCGTTACCGGGCCTATAGCGGCAAAACGCGGCTTTCGGGTGCATGGCTCAAGCCTGGCCTGGATGCTGGGCATGCCGTATTGCACGGCATTGGAGCTGATGAAAATCAGCCAGTCTTGCGCAGCCACGTTATCCAGGGCGTGGATAAAGGCGCTGTTATCCTCTAATGCCGTAATGGCGATCAGCGGAAAGCTGGTGGTATCACCGCCAGCGGTAGCTATCATCCGGCTCAGGCGCGTGGCCTGGTCCAGCGGCCGCGTAATCGCAATATGGCGGCCTGTTAAATCAATCATGAGGGTAATCAGTCATGGGCAAGTGCGGCAAGAATACGGTCTGCACCGCGTGCCACCAATTGCGCAGCCAGTGCCTGGCCCAGTGCTTCGGGTTGATTGGCACGGCCTTGGGCAGACTCACGTAATAGCTCCTTGCCGTCGATGCTGGCGACAAAGCCGGTCATATGCAGCGTATCGCCTTGTTGCTGTGCAAACGCACCTAGCGGCACCTGGCAACTGCCCGCCAGTGCGCGGCTCATACCGCGTTCCGCCTCCACACAGGCGGCGGTCTCGGCATGGTTGAGCGGTGCCAGAATATCCAGCAGATCATGGCGTTCGGCATTGATTTCGATGCCCAGTGCGCCTTGCCCGACTGCGGGTATGCTTTGGTCAGGGTCAATGGCTTCGCGAATACGGTCTTCCAGCCCCAGGCGCTTAAGGCCGGCAGCGGCGAGGATGATGGCAGCATATTGGCCTTCATCCAGCTTGCGCAAGCGGGTTTGCAGGTTACCACGCAGGGATTCGACTTTCAGGGCAGGAAAACGCGCCTGTAGCTGGCTCTGGCGGCGCAGGCTCGAGGTGCCGACGATACTGCCTGCGGGCAACGATTCCAGGTTGGGGTAATTGTTGGATACAAAGGCATCACGCGGGTCTTCACGCTCGCCAATCGCTGCCAAGGCAAAGCCTAGTGGCAAATGCATCGGGACATCCTTCATGGAGTGTACTGCCAAGTCAGCCCGACCATCTGCCAATGCCTGCTCCAGCTCCTTGACGAACAAGCCTTTGCCGCCAATGCGGGCAAGCGGGGAATCGAGAATCTGGTCGCCGGTGGTGGTCATGCCGAGGATAGTGACTTCGGTCTCTGGGTACAAGGCTTGCAGGCGTGCCTGGATATGTTCTGCCTGCCACATGGCCAATGCGCTTTCACGCGAGGCGATCACCAGTTTCTTAGGAGCATTCATTAGTTGAGTGGGGCTGGTGGGCGATGCGCTTACAGCCAAGTTGTTATTGAAAACACCATTTTAGCATAGGGCCTGAGAGGCTTAGCGCTGCGGATTGCTAGTGGGCAGCCAGTTTGCGCAACAGGTGATATTGCCGTCGGCTGACAGCGATGGTGTCAGGAATGTCCCTGAGGATGGCGTGCCAGCCGCTTTCGCCATTGAGCTCACGTTTTTCATAGCCGCTGATGCTGGATTGTGCCACCAGGCAATTGCGGTGTAGGCGCAGGAACAGGTGCCCCAATTCCTGCTCCAGCTGGGTGAGGGATTCTTCGATCAGGTATTCCTGCTCCTTGGTGCGCAACGTGACATATTTAAGCTCGGCACGCAGGTAAATCACCTCATGCACCGGGATGAGCAGGATGCGGCCATGATGGTTGACGCTGAAATAGGTACGTGTGCGCTGCAAGGGTTTGAGTGCTTCAACCTGGGCTGGCAACAATACGCGCGCCTTGTGCAGCGCCGCTGCCAGTCGTTCTTGTCGAATGGGCTTGAGCAGGTAATCGACGGCATTCATCTCGAATGCCTGGATGGCATAGCCATCAAACGCCGTGGTGAAAATGATGGCAGGCGGCTGAGGGAGTTTTTGTGCATGTGCGGCTGCTTCAATGCCATCCATGTTGGGCATGCGGATATCCAGCAGTAACACGTGCGGCTTGAGCTGTTGTGCAAGCTCCAGTGCCTCATTGCCATGTCTGGCCTCGCCTACCAGTGTGACACCGGGAATCTCAGCCAGCAGTTCGCGCAGGCGGTTGCGCGCGGGCGGCTCATCGTCGGCGATGACGATATTGAATGGGGCATGCATCATGCGGCTGCCCTGTGGCGATAGGGGATGATGATATGCACGGCATAATGGCCATTATCCTGGCGGATATTAAGGCTGGCCTCGACATCAAAGTGGAGCTGCAGGCGCTCGCGGATATTGCTGAGCGCCATGCGATTGCCCTGATGATGGGTTGAGCCAGGCTGGTAAGGATTGCGTAACTGAATATGCAATTCGTTGCGTGTGCTGTGTAGCTGGATGCTGATGGTGCCACCATCAGCCAGCGGTTCTATGCCATGGTAAACCGCATTCTCCAGCAAGGGTTGCAGGATGAGCGGTGGAATCAGGGCGTCTTGCGGCATGTTGTCGATCTGCCAGTCGAGATTGAGCCGGTGTTCCAGGCGCAGTTTCTCTAGCGCCAAGTATTGCCGACACAGCGCCAGCTCCTGCGCCAGCGGTACCAGTTCACGATTGTCCGCCATCAAGACACGAAACAGGTCGGCCATGTCCATCAGCGCGGTTTCTGCCTGCTTGCTATCGCTACGTACGATGGAGAGCACGGCATTGATGCTGTTGAAGAGAAAGTGCGGGCGTATCCTGGCTTGCAGCGCCTGTAGGCGCGCCTCGGCAATCGCCGGGGTAAGGGCGCGCTGGCGTAGCTGTAAATAAAGCAGGGTGATGGCCGTGATGCTGGCGGTGAGGGTGAGCGTGCGCAATAAGCTGCTGGCGAGATCAATGTGCAATATCTTGCTCGCAACGACATGGGCTAACAGGCTGAAGGTGACCGGTATCAACAGGGAAATAGGGTAGGCGATGTAGCCATGTAGCTTTGCCAGCCAGGGTTGGATGGCATATACAGCGAGCAGGCTGAGCAGAAGTACAGGCTGCATGAGGGCGCTCCAGCGGGTAAAGCCTGGTAACCATTCTGTCAGGTTGTTACTAGCTGCCAGCGAGGCAAACAAGCCCAACAGGTTGGCGACGACCAATATGCGCAGACAGATGCCGAGATTGCGGAAGTCTGGCAACTTCAAGGAATGAATGGCGTTTTGCTTTATAATAGCCATGGTTTATCGCACTATTTTCACATTCTAATCAGCATCGTGAGTTCATCACGCGACATCATGACAGAAAAGTCCAATCACTTGAATCAACCCTCTTCCAAAACCTGGTCTGGCCGGTTTAACGAGCCTGTGGCCGAACTGGTCAAGCAATATACCGCATCTGTAGGATTTGACTATCGCCTTGCTGAATACGATATCCAGGGGTCGCTGGCACATGCACGCATGCTGGGTGCACAAGGCATCATCAGCCAGGAAGATGTCGCCAAGATAGAGCAGGGCCTGGGCGAGATCATGCGCGAGATACACGATGGCCAATTTACCTGGTTGCTTGACCTGGAAGATGTGCACCTGAATATTGAAAAACGCCTGACTGACAAGATAGGCGATGCAGGTAAGCGCCTACACACTGGTCGCTCCCGTAACGACCAGGTGGCAACTGATATTCGCCTCTGGCTACGCGCAATGGTAGATGATGTTGTAGCCCGCATTCGCAAATTGCAGGCCTCATTGGTGGATCTGGCTGAGCAGCATGCAGATACCGTCATGCCCGGCTTTACCCACTTGCAGGTGGCGCAGCCCGTGACTTTCGGACACCACCTGTTGGCTTATTTCGAGATGCTGCAGCGGGATGCAGAGCGCTTGATGGATGCCCGCAAGCGTATCAACCGCCTGCCACTGGGTGCGGCAGCTCTGGCTGGTACCAGCTACCCTATTGATCGTGAGCGTGTGGCGCGTGATCTGGGCTTTGAGGCTGTGTGCGAAAACTCGCTGGATGCAGTATCTGACCGTGATTTTGCCATTGAATTTACTGCGGCGGCATCATTGATCATGACGCATTTGTCTCGTCTGTCAGAGGAGTTGATTCTCTGGTCCAGCCCACGTTTCGCGTTTGTTGATATTGCTGATCGCTTCTGTACTGGCTCTTCCATCATGCCGCAGAAGAAGAACCCGGATGTGCCTGAACTGGTGCGTGGCAAGACTGGGCGCGTCAATGGACACCTTGTGGCGTTGCTGACGTTGATGAAGAGCCAGCCTCTGGCTTACAACAAGGATAACCAGGAAGATAAGGAGCCACTGTTCGATACCGTGGATACCTTGCTGGTGACGCTGGAAATCTATGCTGACATGTTGCGCGGCATCAAGGTGAACAAGGACGCCATGCGCCTGGCTGCGGCAGAGGGTTTTGCCACGGCGACAGACCTAGCAGACTATCTGGTAAAGAAAGGTATGCCTTTCCGCGACGCGCATGAAGTTGTTGCACTGGCCGTGCGCCATGCCGTGGAGCAGGGCTGCGACTTGTCTGATCTCTCCTTGCCGCAACTGCAGCAATTCAGCCCGCAGATTGCAGAGGATGTATACCAAGTATTGACGCTGGAAGGTTCGCTGGCAAGCCGTAACCATCGTGGCGGCACCGCACCAGCCCAGGTGCGGGAAGCACTTAAGCGGGCTAAAGCTCTGCTGGCTTAAATGTACTCAACAATAAGTGTTTGATGGAAAAAGCCTCGCAATCGCGGGGCTTTTTTGTTGTCTTCTACTGGGGGGAAATGGGTTTGTCGAGATTGCTGGCACCGATGACGCGATTGCGCCCACTGTTCTTTGCCTGGTACAAGGCTTTGTCTGTACGCCCGATAATCGAGTCGGCTGCCTCATTTTCCTGACGCTGGGCAACGCCTGCGCTAAATGTGATCAACACATGGCTGTCATTGTGAAGGAAGATATTGCGAGTCAATTCGCGTTGAGCACGTGTAATGACGCTGATGGCATCTTGTTCCGTTGTGCCTGGCAGCAAAATGATGAATTCCTCGCCGCCATAACGCGCAATCACATCAGTGGTGCGTAAGGCCTCCTTGATGACGGAGGCTAGGTGAGCTAATGCCTGGTCACCGGTGGCATGGCCCATATTGTCGTTAATCTGCTTGAAGTGATCGATATCCATCATGGCAATACTCAGTGGCATGCCAAAACGGTCTGCGCGATTGAACTCCCTGAGCAAGGCCTCATCCATGCCTCGACGGTTCAGTGTTCCGGTCAGGTAGTCCTCGTGTGCAATTTCGTTGATATGGTCGAGTTGCAATGTTAGTTCGTAAATTTGCTTTTCAGCCTCTCGCACCTTGTTTTGCGCATCTAGTATCTCGTTGCGGGAATTTTGCGTGATCGTGCTGATGGCCTGGGTGTCTTCCAATAGACAATGTAATACGTGGTTAAGATCTTGTATCTCGTCGCTATGGCTGATTTCCTCGCGATAGCCTTGCAACTTGGTTTGGTACTCATCTGTGGCCACGGTAATCTCGGACAGTTGCGTGACAAAAATCTCTGCCATTTTTTTCAAGGTTTTCTTGGCTTCGATCAATCCAGGCCTGAGCTGGCCTTGCATGAAAATAAGGTCTTTAAGCGTATCTTCTGCCTTGGCTAGAGAGTCGACATTCAATGGCTGAGTGAGGATGTCGCGAATCGCTGTCGTCGGGCCTTGTAGCCAGCGCTCTTCCAGCACGAGTGCTTCCATGCTGACCAAGAGCAGGCGCAATAGCTGCAACAGGCGTAGTTGCAGCTGGCTCTGGCTATCCAAGTGCATTTCCAGATTGAAGAGAATGTTCTTCAATGCATCTTCCAGCGCCAGAATTTCATCACGGTGCTGAGCCCTCTGCGTCGCTTCCAGCAAGGCAGTTGCTCGAGACTGAGCCTCAGGAAGCTCCTTGAGCTGTGGGATGATGACTAAGTCCAGCGTCCTGATCAGCATATTGCGCCAGAGCGTCATGATGTCGCTGATGTCCTGCTGGGTGGACGGTGTTTGAAAATGTGAATGGCTGCTGTCTGGAGAGGGTAGGTGTGCCAATAACTGGCGCAATGCAGTGTCCAGGCTCCTCCAGTTTTGGCCTTCAAGCTGGCTCAGGATGTGGTGAATGCTGGTTGCATAGTGAGGTTGTTGTGTACTGACCTCTTTCAGCACGTTGCCCAGAAGCTGACCTATGGTGGATGTGCTATCGGCGACGGTTTCGCCATTAATGGCGGTATAAACTTTGCGATAGTTGTCCGGTGTCGGCGCTATCCGGCTTTTTGCAAGCTGGATAAGGGTTTGTCGTGCAGTTTCAACGGATTTTTTATGTTGATCCATAGCTGACTCGAATTGTGTCGGTGTCCCTGAGAGTTCTGGGTGTGCGGCAACTTTTATCCCCATGATCGTTGCTCTCTACTTCCAGAATCGCTGTATTGTAATACAGGGAATCTCTTACAAAGCAATTCTTAAATATGGAAGCATCGGGGTGATATCAATCAAGGAATAGTTGCAGCAACTCGTTGAGGAACCGTTGTCCTAGAGGTGTGGGTGCGATACGGGTCGGGATGAGGTCTAATAGTCCTTTTGCAACAGCATGTTGCAAGATGGGGGAGATGTGTTCCAATGGCAGTCCAGTGCGTATCTTGAACAATGCAGGGTCCACGCCATCGGTTAATCGTAAGGCATTCATCATGAACTCAAAAGGCAACTCATCCCTGGCAATCTGCCATTGTTGCTCTACGGCATGGCCTTGACCTGCATGCTCCAAATAGCGTTTGGGGTGCTTGTGGCGGCTTTCGCGCGTGATGCGGTCATGAAAGCTTAATTTGCTGTGCGCTCCTGCGCCTATGCCAAGATAATCGCCAAACTGCCAGTAGTTGCGGTTATGACGACATTGCTTGCCCGGTTGAGCAAACGCCGAGGTTTCATAATGTGTGTAACCATGTTGGCTCAATAAGTCTTCAATCGCTTCCTGCATGCTGGCACTGGTGTCATCGTCCGGCAATGCTGGCGGGGTGCGGTGAAATGGGGTGTTGGGTTCCAGCGTCAGGTGATAGAAAGATAGGTGCGCGGGGCCAAGGTCGCAGGCGCGTTGCGCATCTGCCAAGGCGTCTCTTAGGCTTTGGCCGGGCAGGGCATACATCACATCGAGATTCACTGAGTCGAAGGTGCTAAGTGCCAGTTCTGCTGCGGCGACTGCCTGTGTTTCATCGTGGATGCGGCCGAGCTTGTGCAGGTAATCACTATCAAAACTCTGGATACCGAGCGAGAGGCGGTTGACGCCTGCCGCGCGATAACCGCGGAAATGCGCAGCATCGACGGTGCCAGGGTTGGCTTCCAGCGTGATTTCGCAATCCACGCTCAAGGGCACCAATGCCCGTACATTACTGAGTATGCGATCAATTGCTTCGGGAGAGAACAGGCTGGGTGTGCCACCGCCGAAGAAAATGCTGTGTACGCGCCGTCCCCAGATGCGGGGTACTGATTGCTCGAGATCGGCAATCAGGGCATCGACATAAGCTGCTTCAGGAATCTCCGTGCGCGATTCATGCGAATTGAAATCGCAATACGGGCATTTACGCACGCACCAAGGGATATGGATATAAAGCGATAGCGGCGGTGGCTCGGTCGGGGCAGATGGCAGTGTTTCTTGATTACCCCCCTGGCCAGGAAGATCGCTAATCGCCTTGATTTCGATGGGTGTGCTGATAGGGGTTTACCAATTCGTCAATCAAGCGATGCAGGGCATCGCGCATTTGTGCTTCAGAGACTTCCATCAACAGGCCGTCTTCCAGGGCATCCTGGGCAATCTGTTTGAGTTCGTCGAAGTTCTCGGTCATGACCTTGACCTTTTCCGTGCAGGAGACGACGCTGCCGTCGTCACGCAACCATTTCGGCCAGTTTCCGCTCATAGCGCCAGCCTTTCCAATTGTTGCACCAGTTTAGTCAGGGCATGGCCACGATGGCTGATGCGATTCTTGATCTCGGCGGGCAACTCGGCAGCGGTCTGGCCGGTCTTGGCATCCAGGAACAAAGGGTCGTAGCCAAAGCCTCCCTCACCGCGCGCTGCGGTCAGGATTTCTCCCTGCCAGGCGCCTTCTGCAATCAGTGGTTGCGGGTCATCGGCATGGCGTACCAGCACCATGACACAATAATAGTAAGCGTGCCTGTCATGCAGGCCATCCAGGCTTTGTAGCAGCTTGTCATTATTGCGCTGATCGGATTTGGGTTCACCAGCATAGCGCGCAGAGTAAACGCCAGGGGCCCCTTGCAGGGCATTGACGCATATACCCGAATCATCGGCCAGTGCAGGCAGGCCGGTATGGCGACTGGCATGGCGGGCCTTGGCTAGCGCGTTTTCGACAAAGGTCACAAATGGCTCTTCTGCCTCTGGCACATTGAGTGCAGATTGCGGCAGTACCTCGACCAATAGCGGTGCAAGCAAGGCCTGGATTTCCTTGAGCTTGCCTTGGTTGTTGCTAGCAATGACGAGTTTCTGGAACGGCATCGCCATATTTATAGCCCCAGCGCTTCTTTCTGTTTGAGCAATAGGGTGCGGATGCCACTCTCGGCCAGTTCCAGCATGCGGTTCATGGCATCACGCTGGAATGGCTCACCTTCGGCAGTGCCCTGGATTTCGACAAAGCCGCCGCTTCCGGTCATGACGACGTTCATGTCGGTATCGCAGGCGGAATCTTCGATGTAATCCAGATCCAGCACGGGGTTGCCTTGATAAACGCCGACAGAGATAGCGGCTACTGCGTCACGCAGTGGCGATTCCTGGATCAGTCCCTTGTTCAGCAAAAAGCTGATGGCATCATGCAAGGCGACATAAGCGCCGGTGATGCTGGCAGTACGCGTCCCGCCGTCAGCCTGGATGACATCGCAATCCAGGTGGATGGTGCGCTCGCCGAGCTTTTCGAGGTCAATCACGGCGCGCAGGCTGCGGCCAATCAAGCGCTGGATTTCCTGGGTGCGGCCGGATTGCTTGCCGCGCGCGGCTTCGCGGTCCATGCGGCTGCCAGTGGAGCGGGGCAGCATGCCGTATTCGGCGGTGGTCCAGCCTTGGTTCTTGCCACGCAGGAAAGGCGGGACTTTTTCTTCGACACTGGCGGTACACAGCACATGCGTATCACCGAACTTAACCAGCACAGAGCCTTCCGCATGTTTGGTGTAGTGGCGGATGATCTCGACGTGACGTAATTGGTCTGGGGCACGGTTGCTGGGACGCATGGTGTTTCCTGAATTTTCAAAGCACATATTATAGCGCGATGCCTATGACTTAAGTGACGCTCGACGGCGGAGTTGCGCGAGGGCGCGGCCAAGCAAGGCCTTAAGGCAACTTGCTGCGTTTGATGGCAGCGTTGATTTCGGCAATGGCACGCTCTATATCTTCTTCATCAAGGTCTGCAGCCGTTGCTGGAATACTGTGCCCATCAGGCTCTGTTAGCCCGAGGATAGTGTGTGACTGAGCGAGTGACATCTCCAAGGTGGAAATCGTCAGTGACTGTTCAGACTTGCTCTCCCACTGCACGCCGACGGCACTCAGGTTGTCCATGTTTTTTCCGCCCAGTTTTTCTGCCGTGTCCAGCAGGCTAGGCACCGAATGTGCGACACCAAGACCTGTGTGGAGGATATCCTGTATCCGTTCATCGCTGAGTTGTGACCACAGGCCATCGCTGCATAGCAGTATTTGGTCACCGGCTTGGAGCAGGCGAGGCGGGGCGATCTCGATGGTGGGAGGGAGTTCGCTACCCAGGCAATTGTAGATCTTGTGTCGGTCAGGGTGGTGTATGACGGAAGCTGCATCCAGCTTGCCTTGTTTCAACATCATTTGCACGATGGAGTGGTCTTCAGTACGGAACAGGCGTTTGCCGTGACGGAAGTGATACAGGCGTGAGTCGCCTACATGAGCGCAGTACAGAGTATTGTTTTGCAGGATACCCACCACCAGTGTGGTCTTGGGCGTTTCATCCAGGCCACGGTTTTCCGCCAGTTGATGAATGGCCTCATGCAGTTTCACGATCTCGGTTTGCAGGAAGACTGTGACATCGTCCAAGTCCGGCTTGGCAGCTCGCTGAAATGCACCTGTCAACATCTTGACGGCCAGTTGCGCCGCGACTTCGCCATGGTGATGCCCACCCATACCGTCGGCGAGCACCAGCAGTACGGCGTTCTTGCTGTAGGAGTAGGCGACTCGATCCTGATTGACCGGGCGTCCGCCGCTGCGGCTACTTTGGTGAATCGTGAATTTCATGGATGAAACCCCTCTTAATCCTGGGTGAACAGCGAGGTAATCTTGTGCAGCCAGCCGTGGCGTGCGGGCAATGGCACAGCTTCCAGCAATGATTTCTGCAAGGCAAACACACTAGGCGGGCGTTCCATATAATCCAGAGCCATGCAACTATCAATAATCCCCAGCAGATTGCGGGAGTATTTTCCCTTGCCTAGTTTGCTGGCAGGAATCAACAAATCCTTGTTAACGCGCTGATCAGCGGCCTGGGGCGCTGCTTGCAGCAAGCAGGCATACATGCTGGCGCCGATGCTATAGACATCGCTCCAGGGGCCAAGTTGCTTGCGGTCGCCATATTGTTCGGGCGAGGCAAAGCCAGGGGTGTAGCTGGGTGGTAGCTTGTTGGATGCCTCGTTGAGTGCCATGCGGGCAGAGCCGAAATCGAGTAATACTGGTGAGCCATCCAGGCGGATATAAATATTGGCGGGCTTGATGTCGAGATGCAGTAGCTTTTGTGCATGTACTTCACGCAGGCCATTCAGCAATTGGCTGAAAATACTGCGCAGCATGGTTTCGGGTAGGGCGCTATCGCGCGCGAGTACATATTCCTGCAGGGATTTCCCGCGCTCGTAGCGCATCACCATATACACCGTATCATTGGCGCGGAAGAAGTTTTGCACGCGCACGATATTCTTGTGCTCAATGTTCGCCAGCGCCCGGCCTTCCTCGAAAAAACATTTCAGGCCAAAACGGAACCCTGCTGCCGCTTCATTGGTTGGGATGCGTACTTGATCGCCCTCCTTGCGCAAGGCAAGCATATTGGGAAGATATTCCTTAATGGCGACAGTGCTGTCGTTTTCCAGGTCGCGGGCAATATAGACGAAGCTGAATCCACCGGCACTGAGAAGCTTTTTGATTTCATAGCCCTGCAATTGATAGCCTGGCGGCAGGGCAAGATTCTGGTTGGCATGCATGGGCGGGTGACTAAGTAAGCGGCAAGGGTAAAACCTATAATTTGCAGGCTATTCTGTCATGAAACGCTCGGGATTTGATACCATGGGCCAAATTTAATCAGGAATGTGCATCAACATGATTTTCAGCATGACCGGATATGCTTCGCTGGAGCAAGAGATTAACCATGGTGTTCTGGTGCTCGAGTTGCGCTCGGTCAATCATCGTTACCTGGAGCTGCAACTCAAGCTGGATGACAATGTGCGCATGTTCGAGCCGCAGGTGCGTGAGCTGATTAGCAGCCGCCTTAAGCGCGGCAAGGTGGAATGCCGCATTAGCCTGGTACACCGGGCTGCTGAACAGCGTCAGGTGCAATTGGATGACACGGTCTTGCAGCAATTGGCGCAGATGACCGTCAGTGTGCAACGCCACTTCCCGGAAAGCCGTCCATTGAGCGTTGCCGATATCCTGCGCTGGCCTGGTGTGATATTAGGCGAGGGCACAGACCATGAAGCACTAGCGGCGGCTATACAGGATAGCTTGCTGAAGCTGGTACAGAGAATGACAGAGGCACGTGCTCGCGAGGGCATCAAGCTCAAGGCCATCATCCTTGAACGCCTGGCGGAAATGGAAGGCCTGGTTGCCAAGGTACGTCCCTTGTTGCCCGAACAGGTGAAAATCTACCAGGAACGCCTGACAGCCAAACTCAAGGAAGCTTTAGGCGCGACAGATGAAGAGCGCGTGCGCCAGGAGCTCACCATCTTTGCCCAGCGCATTGATGTAGACGAAGAACTGAGCCGCCTTGGCGCGCACATCGAGGAAGTCAAACGCATACTTGAGGCGGGTAGCCCAGCAGGCAAGCAGCTGGACTTTCTCATGCAGGAGTTGAACCGTGAAGCCAATACACTGGCCTCCAAGTCCGTGTCCACAGAAGTATCTCAGATTGCCATGGCGCTCAAGCTGCTGATTGAGCAAATGCGCGAACAAGTGCAGAACATCGAATAATCATCCCGACGGCTTCAGCTTGTGGTGTCAGGCCGTGAACATCATTAGATCCGGAACTTAAGCAATGCGCGATTTCAGATATTCTTTTTTTGTCACTTTTCTATGTTTAGGGCTGGCTGCGCTCTGGGGCTATGAGCTCAAGGGCGGGGTGGCTGGTATTTGGCCAGCGTTAAGTGTGGCATTGATCCTGGGTATCATGGAAGTTAGCCTGTCTTTTGATAATGCCGTGGTCAATGCCTCTATCCTCAAGGAAATGGATGAAAAATGGCGGCATATTTTCCTGACGGTAGGCATATTGATTGCAGTATTCGGTGTGCGCTTGCTGTTTCCTTTATTGCTGGTGGCGGTGGCGACTGATCAAGGGCTGATCGAGGTCGCGAACATGGCGATCAACAACCCAGTGTTGTATGCGGATTACCTGGATGACGGCCACGATGCGATTGCAGCGTTTGGCGGCTCTTTCCTGTTCCTGGTATTTCTCAGTTTCCTGTTTGATCCCGACAAAGAGTTGCACTGGTTAGGCCGCCTGGAAGCCGTGTTTGGCAAGCTGGGCAGTATGGAATCTATCAAGATCATCGTGATTTTATTGATCTTGCTAGGTTTGCAGAATTTCCTGCCCATCTCTCAGGCTGAGCGCCTGACTATCCTGCTAGCAGGCCTGAGCGGGGTGGTCTTGTATGTTGTGATTGATAGCCTGAGCGGATTTTTCTCATCGCAGGCCGAAGGCGATGCTTTTGCCAAGACGGCAAAGCGTAATGGCGCAATGGGTTTTCTCTATCTTGAAATCCTCGACGCCTCGTTCTCATTTGATGGTGTGATCGGTGCATTCGCGATTACACGTGATGTGGTCATCATCATGCTGGGCCTGACCATAGGCGCAATGTTCGTTCGCTCCATGACCGTGCGGCTGGTATACAAGGGTACGCTCGACAACTATGTTTATCTGGAACACGGGGCGCATTATGCGATCGGGGTGCTGGGGCTGATCATGTTCTATACCATCTACCGGCCTGTGCCTGAAGTGGTGACTGGCCTCATCGGCGTGGTATTCATCATGGCGGCTTTCTTGTCATCCATTTTCTACAAGCGCAGACTGGCGCAACGGGTCTAATTTTTTTAAGTTTGCACGACGGAACACAAGGCTATGAAAGGCAATCTATTTATCATCACCGCTCCATCGGGTGCCGGGAAAACTTCGCTAGTGCGTGCCCTGCTTGATGGTGACGAGCATATCAAGCTCTCGGTATCCCACACGACTCGTCAGCCACGGCCTGGCGAGGAGGATGGCATGCATTACCACTTCGTTGAGGAGTCGCGGTTTGTGGAATTGCTCAATCATGGTGACTTCCTGGAAAGTGCCCAGGTGCACGGTGCGTATTACGGCACCTCGCAGTCTACGGTGAATTCCGTGCTGGCAGAGGGATATGACTTGATCCTGGAAATCGATTGGCAAGGTGCCCAGCAGGTGCGCAACCAATATGCCGAAGCGATCAGCATCTTTATCTTGCCGCCTTCGATGGAGGCGCTGGAGCAACGCCTGAACAATCGTGCGCAGGATAGTGCCGAGGTGATTGTCCGCCGGCTTGCTGCCGCGCGGGATGAGATGCGCCACGTGGCAGAATTCGACTATGTTACAATTAACGACAGATTCGAACATGCGCTGGAAGATCTGCGTGCGATTATTCGCAGCCAGAGATTACGGCGTGAAAAGCAGCTTGTCCGTTACCAAGATGTAGTGCAAAAACTACTTTGAGCTGCCGACTGTGCATGGCAATGATGACAAAATTCAGGAGATATTCGTAACATGGCCCGTATTACCGTTGATGACTGTCTGGAAAAGATTCCTAATCGTTTCCAGTTGACCCTTGTAGCCGCTTACCGTGCACGTCAGCTTGCGAATGGCTCTGAGCCGTTGGTGAATGCGCATGGTAGCAAGGACAAGCCTACTGTATTGGCCCTGCGTGAAATCGCAGCCTCCAAGGTGGGTCTGGAAGTATTGAACCGCGGACAGGCCTAACGCCAACCGTGTAGTGATGCGAGCTGGTGATGCAACCGGGATGGTGCCAGCGCATGATCCCGGGTTTGCGACGATGTAGCATTAAGTAATTACTGGAATTTATGCCCAAAACCGCAGCCAAAAGACCAGCCGAACCAGTTATACCCCCACCTTTGCTGCCAGCCGACAGCGAAGACTCCCAACTCACCCTGCGCCTGCGGGAATACCTCAAGCAAGATGACATCGACCATATCTGGGATGCCTACCGGTTCAGTGCTGCTGCGCATGAAGGTCAGATACGCCGCAGTGGTGAGCCTTATGTGATTCATCCTGTCAGTGTCGCTGGCATTCTGGCGGAATTGCATCTTGACCCTCCCACATTGATCGCCGCTTTGCTCCATGATGTAGTAGAGGATACCGGCGTTACCAAGCAGGAAATTGGCGAGAAGTTCGGCAAGCAGGTGGCCGACTTGGTGGATGGCTTGTCCAAGCTGGACAAGATCGAGTTCCAGAGCGCAACCCAGGCGCAAGCGGAGAATTTCCGCAAAATGTTGCTGGCCATGTCGCAGGATGTGCGCGTGATCTTGGTCAAGCTGGCTGATCGCCTGCATAACATGAGCACGCTGGATGTCATGAAGCCGGAAAAGCAGCGGCGCATTGCGCGTGAAACGCTGGATATCTACGCGCCGATTGCCAACCGTCTTGGGCTCAACGAGATTTATCAGACGCTGGAAGACTTGAGTTTCAAGTATCTTTACCCCATGCGTCATCGCGTTATTTCCAAGGCCGTCATGGCGGCGCGCGGCAACCGCAAAGAAGTGGTCGGCAAGATTCTCGATGCCATTAACCAGCGCCTCAAGGATCAGCATATTGATGCTGAAGTCACTGGACGTGAGAAGCATCTTTACAGCATTTACAGGAAAATGACGGGTAAGACCGTCACTTTCTCTCAGATATACGATATTTACGGCTTTCGCGTGATCGTACGCGATTTGCCTACCTGTTATGCCGCGTTGGGCGTGTTGCACGGTTTATACAAGCCAATTCCTGGTAAGTTTAAGGATTACATCGCTATCCCTAAAGCCAATGGCTACCAGTCATTGCATACAACATTGTTTGGCCCCTTTGGCACGCCGATAGAAATCCAGATACGTAGTCGCGAAATGCATAACATCGCCGATGCTGGGGTAGCTGCGCATTGGCTTTACAAGACTACTGATGCCCACCTGACGGCCTTGCAGCAGCAGACGCACCAATGGTTGCAGCGATTGCTGGACATCCAGAACGAGAGCTCGGATTCACTGGAGTTTCTTGAGCACTTCAAGGTGGACCTGTTCCCGGACGAGGTATACGTCTTTACGCCCAAGGGCACCATCATGGCCTTGCCCAAGGGAGCGACAGCCGTGGATTTTGCCTATGCGGTGCATACCGACATCGGCAACCGCTGTGTGGCCGTGAAAATCAACCAGGAGCTGGCGCCGCTGCGTACCGAACTACACAATGGCGACCACGTCGAGATCATTACCGCAGCTCACGCGCACCCTAACCCAGCATGGCTCAATTATGTGCTGACGGGCAAGGCGCGAGCGCATATCCGGCATTACCTCAAATCCATGCAATCCACCGAGTCGGCATTGTTGGGCGAGCGCATGTTGAACCAAGCCTTGCGGGCATTACATGCCAATCCCACGACAATTGATGACTCTGCCTGGCAGCGGCTGATGCGGGACTATGGTGCCAAGAGTAAGGATGAAATCCTTGCGGATATCGGCATGGGCAAGCGCCTCAATGTCATGGTGGCACATCAGTTGATGGCGCAGGCGGGTCAGCAGGAAGTGGTGGCAGAGCAGCAGAAAATTGCACCCAAGGTGCTCGATACCATCACCATTCGCGGCTCCGAAGGCATGGCGGTGCAGTTTGCCCAATGCTGCCGCCCCATCCCTGGTGATCCTATCCTGGGTTTCATCAACAAGGACAAGGGACTGGTGATCCATACCCATGATTGCCCGGCTATCCGTAAATTCCGCCTTGACCCCGATAAGTGGCTGGATGTGGAGTGGGACCCGCAAGGACACAGGCTATACAAGGTCAGCCTCAAGCTGGTGGTAGCAAACCGCCGCGGCATGCTGGCAAAGATTGCCTCCGGCATTGCCGAGGCCGGCTCAAATATTGACAATGTGAGCATGGAAGAGGCAGACAACAGCACTTATACCAATATGAACTTCACCGTGCAGGTGGAGAATCGCGTGCATCTGGCCGAACTCATGCGGCGCTTGCGCAAGATTCCCGATGTCGTCCGCATCAACCGCGTCAAGGGGTCGGGTGCGGAACAGCGTGTGCAGTAGTGCTCACTTACGCTGCAATTCAACTATTTCAATAAACTTAAGCAATTCAGGAGAGATTCATGGCAAAGCAAATCATCCATACCGATGGCGCACCACAGGCAATTGGTACCTATTCCCAGGCAGTCAAGGTCAACGGCAGCACAGTATATCTGTCCGGTCAGATCGGTCTTGATCCCGCTACGATGGAAATGGTGGATGGTATTGAGGCGCAGGTGCATCGCGTATTCAAGAACCTCAAGGCAGTGGCAGAGGCCGCTGGTGGCTCGCTGGCCGATGTGGTCAAGCTCAACATCTTCCTGACAGATCTTGGCCATTTTGCCTTGGTAAATACCATCATGGCAGAGTATTTCACCCAGCCTTACCCTGCACGTGCCGCTGTTGGTGTGGCGCAGTTGCCACGCAATGCCTTGGTTGAGGCAGATGGCGTGCTGGAGATTGGTGCTTAATCACCGGCAATAAATCACGCCAGGATCAGCCCTTTCCCCAAGATCATGGCGCCCACATTACCCGCCAATAGCAAGCTTGATGGTATCAAAGGCATGACCCCTGCATTGCAGGGGCGTCTTGCCAAACTCGGCATTGTGAATGTGCAGGGTTTATTGCTGCACTTGCCGTTACGCTATCTTGATGAAACCCGCATTACGCCCATTCGTGAACTGCGTGCTGGCGAACAAGCTCAGGTGCAGGGCGAGATCGTACATGCCGAAGTCCAGTATCGTCCACGCAAGGCCTTGATTTGCCGATTGCGCGATGATACCGGGCAGCTGGTGCTGCGATTCCTGCATTTTTACCCCAGCCAGGTCGCCAGCCTGAAGGAGGGTAAACATATTCGCGCCTTCGGTGAGGTCCGCGGTGGTTTCTTTGGTTGGGAGATGGTGCATCCGCAATGTAAACAGGCCGAAGAGGATGCACCGGTTGCTGAGGCATTGACGCCTTTGTATCCGACAACGGCTGGCCTGAGCCAGGCGACGCTGCGTAAATGGATAAGCTGGGCATTGCAGCAGGCAGATACCGCAGAAATCCTGCCTCCTGCCATTTATCAACCGCTAGGCTTACCTGTTTTTGCAGATAGCCTGCAGCAACTGCATCATCCTGAGCCGGGTGTTGATCTGGGGAGTATAGAGTCACGTGACCATTTAGCCTGGCGCAGGCTGGCCTTTGATGAGTTGTTGGCTCAACAGCTTTCTATGCTGAAGCATCATGCTCGGCGTAGACATCAAGGTGCGCCAGCATTGGCTCAATCCCAAAGCTTGGTGACTGCACTATTGCGTAGCTTGCCTTTTGCCTTGACCCAGGCCCAGCAGCATGTGGCGGTGGAAATCAGCCGCGACTTGCAACAGCCACATCCCATGCAGCGATTATTGCAAGGCGATGTAGGCAGTGGCAAAACGATCGTCGCTGCCATGGCCGCTTTACAAGCGATTGAGAATGGTTGGCAGGCTGCCATCATGGCACCTACCGAAATCCTTGCCGAACAGCATTACCAGAAAATGCAGGGCTGGCTGGCACCGCTAGGTATCCAAGTGGCTTGGCTCTCTGGCAGCCAGGGCAAGAAGGAGCGGCGGGAAATGATGGCCGCAGTGGAGAAAGGTGAGGCGCAGCTGGTGATCGGCACTCACGCCTTGTTTCAGGATCAGGTCGTATTCCAGCGGCTGGCGTTGGCGATCGTCGACGAACAGCATCGGTTTGGTGTGCAGCAGCGGCTTTCCTTGCGGCAGAAGGGTGTGCAGCCACATCAGTTGATGATGAGTGCTACGCCTATCCCACGTACCTTGTCCATGAGCTACTTTGCCGATTTGGATGTCTCGGTGATTGATGAATTACCGCCAGGGCGTACGCCTATCGTCACCCGCTTGGTGTCGGATGCACGGCGCGACGAAGTGCTGGAGCGAGTGCAGCAGGCTTGCATGGAAGGGCGGCAAGCCTATTGGGTATGCCCCTTGATTGAAGAGTCCGAGGCGCTGCAATTGCAAACCGTGACCGATACCTATGAGAGCTTGCGCGAGACTTTTCCGCAATTGCGTGTGGGCCTAGTGCATGGTCGCATGAAGCCTGCCGAGAAACAGGCTGTGATGGCAGCCTTCAGTGCAGGTGAAACCCAATTGCTGGTGGCGACTACTGTCATTGAGGTAGGCGTGGATGTGCCTAATGCCAGTTTGATGGTGATCGAGCATGCCGAGCGCATGGGGCTTGCGCAGTTGCACCAGTTGCGTGGCCGTGTCGGGCGTGGCGCCGCCAAGAGTAGTTGCATCTTGCTGTATCAGGATGGCAAGCTCTCCGAAACTGCGCGGGCGCGCCTTAGGATCATCTATGAATCCAGTGATGGTTTCGCTATCGCACAGGCTGACTTGGCGCTACGTGGTCCTGGAGAGTTCATGGGGGTGCGGCAGAGCGGAGTGCCCATGTTGAAGATTGCCGACTTGGAGCGTGACCAGGATTTGCTCGAAGTTGCTCGTGATATCGCAGCACAATTGCTGGAGCAAGCGCCACAGGCGGCAGAGGTGCATCTGGCTCGCTGGCTTGGCCATGCGGAAGAATTGGTTAAAGTCTGAGATAATCACTCGGTGAAAGTCTTTGCCCATTTCCCGCAGATGCGAGACCGCTGGCTCAAAAAGCCGATTGGATCGCAGCATTATCGTCACTGGCTGAGTGAGCGCGGTTCACTAACGCTGCGTTTGCAGCGGCATAGTCGCAAGTTTGCTGTACAGCCTGTGCGGCAGGCAAGGGCAAAGCCACCTTTCCATGAGGCGCAGATGCTGTATGCACTGCCTAGGCAGCATAGCCTGTTGCGGGATGTTATCTTGCGTTGTGATGGGGAGGCAGTTGTCTTTGCCCACAGTGTATTGCCCAGGCAGGCGATGCGTGGTGCCTGGCGCGGCTTGGGGCGACTTGGCAACCACTCGTTGGGCAGTGCCTTATTTGCTGATCCACGCATGTGCCGTGACGAATTGCAATACAAGAAGCTTTCTCCCCGGCATTTTCTCTACCGCCTGGCCGCTGCGAATATTCCACAGCTCTACGGGCCAGTGTGGGCCAGGCGCTCGGTTTTTAGGTTGCATCAAGGTGCAGTGCTGGTGACCGAGCTATTTTTGCCTGCTGTGTTGACGCTACCTGAAGCAGATAACAAAGCCCTACAACCATCTGTAAATAAATGAATCTCTCACCTTTGCAACGAAAGCTGAATGCTTATTACCGCCTGACCCGGCTGGATAAGCCTATCGGCATCCTGTTATTACTCTGGCCGACATTGTGGGGCATATGGCTCGCCAGTCCTGGCTGGCCGGATAGCTTGGTATTGTTTGTATTTATCATCGGTACGATATTGATGCGCTCGGCTGGCTGCGTCATGAACGACCTGGCTGACCGCAATTTTGACGGCCATGTGGAGCGTACACGCCAACGCCCCTTAGTGACCGGAGATGTGACGACGAGGGAGGCAATTGGACTCGCAATGGGCTTGAGTCTGGTTGCGTTTGCATTGGTGTTGCAGTTGAACACCTTGGTGGTGGCGTTGTCATTCCCAGCTTTGTTCCTTGCCGCTAGTTATCCATTGACCAAGCGCTTTCTTTCTATTCCCCAGGCTTATCTTGGCATAGCATTCGGTTTTGGCATCCCGATGGCATTTGCTGCCATCACCGGTCAATTGCCGCTGGAGGCCTGGGTGCTGCTATTGGCGAATATATTCTGGGCTATTGCCTATGACACCGAGTACGCCATGGTTGATCGCAACGATGACCTCAAGATAGGCATCAGGTCTTCCGCTATTTTCTTTGGGCGCCTGGATATTGCTGCCGTCATGTCATGCTACATCGTGTTCTTGGGACTGATGGCGTGGGTGGGTGTGCGCTTGCAGCAATCCTGGCCGTATTTCGCCGGATTGGTGGTTGCAGTATTCATTGCGCTGTATCATTACACCTTGATCCGTGAGCGTGATCGCATGTCCTGCTTCAAGGCTTTTTTGCATAACAACTGGCTGGGTGCCGTGGTCTTTGCGGGCGTGCTAGCAAGCGATTATCTTTAAGCATGCATTTTAAGTATCTATGCAGATTGAAAAATCTAGCTCATAAATGTTTGACAAAGCGTGAAGCCTTGACTTACAATCCGCCTCTTAATTTTTTCAGCGAATATTGGTTTGTCCGATGAAGACCTTTTCTGCAAAAGCGCATGAAGTAAAGCGCGACTGGTTCGTAGTTGATGCTACGGATTTGGTGCTGGGCCGTTTGGCGAGTGAAATTGCGCACCGCCTGCGTGGTAAGCACAAGACTATTTACACACCGCACGTAGATACGGGCGATTATATTGTTGTGATCAATGCCGACAAGATCAAGGTAACTGGCAACAAGGCGCTGGACAAGAAGTACCACCGCCACAGTGGTTACCCAGGCGGTATTTCCACAACTACTTTTGGCAAGATGCAAGAGCGTTTCCCAGGCCGTGCCCTGGAAAAAGCTGTCAAGGGTATGCTGCCTAAGGGCCCACTGGGTTATGCGATGTTCCGCAAGCTCAAGGTCTACGCTGGCGAGAAGCATGACCATGCTGCACAACAGCCGCAACCATTGGTACTCCAAAGTCAAGCGTAAGGATAAGCAGCGATGATTGGTAAATATAACTACGGTACTGGCCGCCGCAAGAGTTCGGTAGCTCGTGTATTCCTGAAGTCCGGTAGCGGTAACATCGTTGTTAACGACAAGCCTGCTGACGAGTATTTCTCCCGCGTGACATCACGCATGATCCTGCGTCAACCATTGGCTTTGACAGAAAACGAAGCGAGCTTCGACATTCTGGTGAACGTCACTGGTGGTGGCGAGTCCGGTCAAGCTGGTGCAGTGCGTCACGGTATCACCCGTGCACTGATCGATTACGATGCTGCTCTGAAGAGCGCCCTGTCCAAGGCAGGTTTCGTCACTCGTGATGCACGTGAAGTTGAACGTAAGAAAGTCGGCCTGCGTAAAGCACGTCGTCGTAAGCAGTTCTCCAAGCGCTAAGCTTTACTGCCGTATCATCAAAAAAGCCGCACTTGTTGCGGCTTTTTTGTTTTGGCTGTTTTCAAAATGTCTTGGGGTTTTGTTACTATAGATTTCCTGTGGATACGCCATGGGGCATGCGGAAGGTAAGTTCAAGTGATGCAAAGCAAGAAGATAAAGGTTGGCATTGTTGGCGGTACTGGATATACCGGTGTTGAGTTGTTGCGACTCTTGGCCCTACATCCGGATGTAGAGTTGAGTGTGATTACTTCACGCGGCGAAGCGGGCCTGCCAGTGGCGGATATGTTCCCCAGCTTACGTGGGCGTGTGAATCTTGCGTTTACTGATCCGGCACAAGCTGATCTGACTTTGTGTGACGTGGTGTTTTTCGCGACACCGCATGGTGTTGCCATGAGTCAGGCCAAGGCACTAGTGGCTGCCGGAGTAAAAGTCATTGATTTGGCTGCGGACTTCCGCTTGCAGGATACGGCAGTATTTGAGCAATGGTATAAGCTGTCCCATAGTTGCCCGGAGCTTTTGGCAGATGCCGCCTATGGTATTCCTGAGCTATATCGTGACAAAGTGCGCGCTGCACAAGTAATTGGCAATCCAGGATGCTACCCGACCACCGTATTGCTGGGGCTGGCTCCTCTATTGGAGCAAGGGTTGATCGATCTATCCGTCCCTATCATCTCCGATTCCAAGTCTGGCGTTTCTGGCGCAGGTAGAAAGGCAGAAGTTGCCACCTTGTTTGCAGAGTCCAGCGATAATATGAAGGCCTATGGTGTTGCGGGACACCGGCATCATCCTGAAATTCATGCGCAGCTGCAGCAGCTCGCAGGTGAGCAGGTGCAATTTATTTTTGTGCCGCATTTAATCCCGATGATTCGCGGTATGTTGTCCACTATGTATGTCAAACTTTCGGCATCGGGTTTGAACACTGATATTCAGGCGTTGTATGAAGCGCGGTATCAGGGAGAGGCGTTTGTCGATGTATTGCCTCCAGGTAGCTTGCCTGAGACACGATCAGTGCGTGGGGCTAATCAATTGCGTTTAGCGCTCCATCCCCAAGCAGATAGCGGTTATCTCACGATTATCGTAGTGCAGGATAACTTGGTGAAGGGAGCCGCAGGGCAGGCAGTGCAGAACATGAATATCATGTTTGATCTGGATGAGCAGGCCGGGTTGAATATTGTGCCGTTGCTACCTTGAGCATTAGATGAAGCGACTTTCACGCCGCGTTAAGCGTCATTTTCATAAGCCAACTAAGCCGGTAGCCATCAAGTCTCACCGTGCCTGGTATTGGCGCTGGATCATGATCGTGGGGCTCGTCATCGTGGGTTATCTGCTGGCTTATTGGCGGTTGAGTGTCACTGGTACCCTAGGCATGGTGGATGCAAACGAGCCGAGCAAGAAGGAGCTGATAAGTCGTGCTGTCATGGCGGAGCGGCAATTGCAGGTACAACGGGCAGCTCAGGACAAGCTGGCAAATGATTTCGAGCAGGTACAGGATGAGTTAATCAAACTCAAGGAAGACTTGGCGTTTTATAAAAGCATGCAAAATGGTGATGCTATTGCTAAGTCGGTGAAATTGACTCGCTTGTTCGTCGAGAAGGCCAAGGAGCCCGGGCATTACCAATATCACTTGGTGCTATCCCAGCAAGGCAATTCCAGCAAGCCGGTGCAGGGCAATTTAAGTTTTATCGTGCAGGGCCATAACCAGCAAGGGCAAGTGGTCAAGCTTCCGCTGATATTACAGCCTGCCAATAGCAACCAGGCAAAAGTAAATTTCCGTTATTACCAACGCATGGATGGCAGCTTCGCCTTGCCAGACAACATCACGGCTGAAGAGGTTGAACTCAGCTTTCTTGAAACCGGGGCGACACAGCCCAATATTAGCCAGAAGGTAGAATTACCTGGATGAGGCTGATATGCATCACTTCTGGAAAAAGGTAGACGCATGTTCTTCAAGAGCAAGAATAAACCACAAAGCCGTATCGATACCTTGATCAGTACCGATACCCACATTGAAGGCAATATTACATTCAATGGTGGCTTGCGTGTGGATGGTCAAATCAAGGGAGATGTGAGTGAGTCTTCTGGTACTCCCAGTACGCTGGTATTAAGTGAGCAAGGGCGCATAGAAGGCGCTGTGACTGTGGCTCGCATAGTATTGAATGGTGAAGTGCAAGGGCCGGTACGCTCAAGCCATTATCTGGAGTTGCTCGCGAAATCCAGAATTAGCGGGGATGTGTATTACAAATCGCTGGAAATCCACACCGGTGCCATTATTGAGGGCAAGCTGGTTTATTTGGGGGATGCTGCCAAAGCAGAAAGCCCTATTGTGCCCGAGGGCAAAGATTGACCGCGCGAGCCGCGCGCAGGATAATGAATTCAATTAGTTTAAGGAGTTACCCATCATGAATGCTGTCACAGAAGAAATCCCAAGCCCATTAGTCTTTACCGACAATGCGGCACGCAAGGTAAAAGAGTTGATTGATGAAGAAGGGTCGCCAGATCTTAAGTTGCGCGTATTCGTGAGCGGCGGTGGTTGTTCTGGCTTCCAGTACGGCTTTACCTTTGAGGAAGTCGTTAACGACGATGATACGACCGTTGACAAGGATGGTGTCACATTGTTGATCGACCCCATGAGCCTGCAATACTTGGTAGGTGCTGAGATTGATTATCAGGATAGCCTGCAGGGTTCCCAGTTCGTGATTCGTAATCCTAATGCAACGACGACTTGTGGTTGTGGATCATCGTTTTCTGCCTAATGGCAAGCTAGCACGTGAATTAAAAAAGGGGCCGTAGGCCCCTTTTTTCTTTTGCATCATCGCGTTAACTTATTAACGCTGATCAATCGGTACAAAGTCACGACGTTCCGGACCCATGTAAAGCTGGCGTGGGCGGCCAATCTTTGAGCCAGGGTCGGACATCATCTCATTCCATTGTGCAACCCAACCGACGGTGCGCGCCAAGGCGAAGATGGCTGTGAACATGGAGTTCGGGATGCCCATCGCGCGCATGACAATGCCGGAGTAGAAGTCGACATTAGGATACAACTGGCGGCTGACGAAATATTCATCTTCGAGTGCGATCTTTTCCAGTTCCAGTGCCAGTTTGAACATGGGGTCGTCATGCAGGCCCAGTTCGTCCAGTACTTGGTGACAAGTCTGGCGCATAATGGCTGCCCGAGGGTCCATATTGCGATAAACGCGATGACCAAAACCCATCAGCCGGAATGAGTCAGTTTTGTCCTTGGCTCGCTTGATATATTCGCCAATGCGGCTGACATCGCCAATTTCTTCCAGCATTTTCAATGTGGCTTCATTAGCACCACCGTGTGCGGGACCCCATAAGGAAGCAATCCCTGCAGCAACGCAAGCGAACGGGTTAGCACCACTGGAACCTGCGAGCCTAACGGTTGAGGTCGAGGCATTCTGCTCATGGTCTGCATGCAATATCAGAATGCGTTCAAAAGCTTTTGCCAGCACCGGGTTAGGCTCATAGTCCTCGCACGGGGTAGCAAACATCATGTGCATGAAGTTTTCCGCATAGTTAAAGCGGTTCTTTGGATACATGAACGGCTGGCCAATATTGTACTTGTAGCTCCAAGCTGCAATTGTCGGTACCTTGGCCAGCAAACGATGTGCTGCAAATTCGCGATTTTTCGGATCGCTCACATCAATCGCTTCGTGGTAAAAAGCCGACATGGAGCCAACTACGCCTACCATGACCGCCATTGGGTGCGCATCACGGCGGAAACCGCGGAAAATGTGCGTGAGCTGGTCATGCACCATGCTATGGCGCGTGATGGTATTGGTAAATTTGGTCTTTTGCTCAGCATTCGGTAATTCACCATGCATCAGCAGATAGCTCACTTCCATGAAGTCGGAGTGTTCTGCCAGTTGCTCAATGGGATAACCGCGATAAAACAGCAAGCCCTGCTCACCATCAATATAAGTAATATTGGAGTCACAAGAAGCAGTGGAAAGAAATCCAGGGTCGTAAGTGAAATAGCCATGCTTGCCCAAGGAGCGAATGTCGATGACACTAGGCCCTAGCTTGCCGGGCAGGATGGGCAATTCGATGGGTGCAGAACCGTCATCGAAGGTAAGAGTGACTTTGCTTGGTTTCATCATTATTGAGTCAAGAGGGTTGTTAGTTACAAATTACGCAGCATAAACTGCGCCAAGTATTCTCGGGCCGCGTGCGCCAGTGACAGCAGGCAGGTTGCTGGGCAGGCCCTCCAGGGTTTGCCTGGCTAGCCAGGCAAAAGCGCTAGCTTCTACGGCATTGACGCTAAGGCCAAGTGTATCGCTCAGTGCAATGGCTACCCGTGGCAGCAGTTTCTGTAATCGTTGCAGCAAGGCTTCATTATAAGCGCCTCCGCCACAGACATACAGCTCATCAACATTACCGCAATACTGTGTCACTGCGATGGCAATCGTCATCGCAGTGAGCTCCAAAAGCGTGCGCTGTACATCTTCTGGTGGCGTTTTATCCTGCATCTGGTGCAGGTGTCGTTCCAACCAGGCAAGATTGAAGGTATCACGCCCTGTACTCTTCGGTGGCGGCATTGAGAAGAAAGGATCCGCAAGCATCTGGTGTAGCAACTGGGGAATCAATTTGCCACTGCTAGCCCAATCCCCATTCGCATCGTAATCCTTGCCTTGATGTTTGTGGATCCACGCATCCATCAACATATTGCCAGGGCCGGTATCAAAGCCAGTGATCTCCGCACTGTTGGCCGGTAGATTGGTCAGGTTGGCAATGCCGCCAATATTGAGCACCACGCGGTGCTTATCGGTGGACGAGAATATAGCGGCATGGAAAGCAGGAACCAGAGGTGCGCCGTGACCGCCGGCAGCAATGTCACGGCTACGGAAATCAGCAATGACTCGGATGCCAGTCAGCTCGGCTAATAATGCGGGGTTGCCTATCTGCAATGTAAAACCGAGTTCTGGTCGGTGACGTATAGTCTGCCCGTGGCAGCCGATGGCAGAAATAGCCGTGCGATCAATCCTGGCATTCTGTAAAAGTGCTTCAATGTTCTGGGCATACAACCGCGCAAGCTGATTGCCTAGCAGTGCGGCCGTTTCCAGTTCATTATGGCCTGCATCGTGCAGCACCAATAATTGTTGTTTTAGCGTGGCTGGATAGGGCGTGAATTGTTGCGAGATGACTTGGCAGTGATGTTGATCAGCAGATGCAATGACGCTGTCCGCACCATCCAGGCTGGTGCCTGACATCAGGCCGATAAAAAGCTTAGCCTGCACTACTAGTCAAGCGACGCGACGTTGCTTGCACTCAGCAATTGTAATTGGGCGCTTAAATTGGCACTGTGAGTGAGGAAGGCATCACGATATTGTGGTGCGAGTGGCTGGGCCGCAGGCAGTGCTACCTTCAGAGGATCCCTGTGGATGCCATTGAGCAGGAATTCATAGTGCAGATGTGGCCCGGTTGCCATGCCTGTCATGCCAACATTACCAATGATGTCGCCTTGGGACACTTTCATGCCATTGCGCAAGCCAGGTGCAAAGCGGGAAAGGTGACCATAGACAGTGGTGACGCCATTGCTATGTTGCAAGTAAATCACGTTGCCGTAACCACCTTTAACGCCAACAAACTGCACAACACCGTCCGCAGGTGCCTTAATGCGTGTGCCGATAGGGGCTGCAAGGTCAACGCCTTTATGAGCGCGCATTTTCTGTAGAATCGGATGGAAGCGACCCATGGTGAAGCCGGAACTGATGCGCGTGAACTCCAGTGGGGAGCGCAGGAAAGATTTATGCAAGCTTTTGCCTTCGGGTGTGTAGTACGCGACTTTACCTTCGGGATTGCGATACATAATCGCTTTATAGGTCTTGCCTTGATTGGTGAATTCAGCAGCTAGAACTTGGCCGGTGTTCACCAAGTTGCCGTTATTGTATTTCGCTTCGTAAATGACGACAAAGCGATCACCTTTGCGCAAGTCGCTATGGAAGTCGATATCTGAAGAGAAAATCTCTGCCATCTGGATGGCGATTGAATCTGGAATGTCTGCCGCATCGGTAGCTGCAAATAGTGAACTACGAATTTCAGCTGTTTTCAGTACATTATGAATTTCAAAGGTCGGCTCACCAGTCTTGGCCTGGTAACCGGAATCGGTGCGCTCTACGGTAAGAGTAGAAGTTGGGCTGAGTTGGTATTGCAGTTTGAGCAACTCGCCATTGCCGTTGACTTGGGCTTGAATGGCACGTCCTGGCCGCAGTTGGGAAGCGAGTGCGCTTGCTTCGGTGTTTCTGCGTAAGAATTCCAGGGCCTCGTTATTCTGTACATTCAACCGGGCCATCAGGCTGGATAAGGTGTCATCGCGGCGGACTTGATCTGCTTGCCAATAATTTTCGCTTTCGAGATTTTCTGAAACTAGCGGGGTAGAAATCTCAGGGAGTGCAATATCCTCAATAATAGTGGAAATCGCAATATCCTGCGTAGAGGTTTGTGGCGCAATACCAAAAGCAGTAATGATACCGAAGAGTGGCAGGCTGGAAATGGCGAGCAACCAACGCAGGCGTAGCTTGCGTTCTTTTAATGCTGGGTTTTGCGTTAAAATAACTTCCTTTTGGCTCTGCTCAGTTTGCTGCACTGGTCACTACCTCATTACTGTTACAAATCAACGATGAGGCATGCTAACAGAAAAATTCTGCATGGTGAAGGCAAAAAAGCATCCTAAGATACGGATAATTATCAGATATGGCGAATTTGAACGATGACTTGGCGCTGATAAAGCGTGGTATTGATGACCTGATTGGCGAGCAAGAGTTGATTGAGAAGCTGAAGTCTGGGCGACCATTAAAGGTAAAGGCGGGCTTCGACCCGACTGCTCCTGATTTGCATTTGGGGCATGCGGTATTGATCAATAAATTGCGTCAGTTTCAGGATCTTGGTCATCAGGTACTTTTCTTGATTGGTGATTTCACCGGGATGATAGGAGACCCTACTGGTAAGAGTGCTACCCGCCCGCCATTGAGTGCTGAACAGGTGCAGCTCAATGCGCAAACCTACCAAGAGCAAGTTTTCAAGATACTCAAGCCTGAGCAGACTGAGGTGGTGTTCAACTCAAGTTGGATCAATGAGCTTGGTGCCGCGGGCATGCTTAAGCTGGCAGCAACACACACCGTGGCACGAATGTTGGAGCGTGATGACTTTGAAAAGCGTTACAAGAGCAACCAGCCAATTGCCATTCATGAGTTCCTCTATCCTTTATTGCAGGGGTATGACTCTGTAGCCTTGAGGGCGGATATTGAGCTTGGCGGTACTGACCAGCGCTTTAACTTATTAATGGGTCGTGAATTGCAGAAGCATTTTGGTCAGGCCCCACAGTCTGTTCTCACTGTTCCATTGCTTGAGGGCTTGGACGGCGTGAATAAGATGTCCAAATCTTTGGGTAACTATATAGGTATTGCTGAACCAGCCAATATTATATTTAGTAAGCTAATGTCAGTGTCTGACGAATTGATGTGGCGGTATATTACCTTGTTATCATTTGAGTCAATGGCGACTATTGAGCAGTGGCGCGCCTCTGTGGCAGCAGGTGAGAACCCGCGCAATATTAAGGTGCGCTTTGCGCAGGAAATCGTCGCACGATTCCATAGTAAGCAAGCTGCTGTTGATGCACTTGCCGATTTTGAGTTGCGTTCAAAAGGTGGAATTCCTGAAGATGTGCCAGAAGTGAGTGTGACTATCCAAGAGGCTGCAATCGCCATTGGTCCCTTATTGAAGCAAGCGGGCTTGGTTGCTAGCACCTCCGAAGCCTTTCGCATGATAGAGCAGGGTGGAGTGAAGTTGGATAGCGAGAAAGTTACAGATCGTAACCTTCAATTACCTGTAGATGCTGTGGTAGTCGCTCAAGTGGGGAAGCGCAAGTTTGCGCGTATTACTATTAGTAAGTAATGTAGCTGCAATAGCCCTAATTGTAATTATTTTGTAACAGTCTCAAAAAGGGCTTGACCAGGAAATTGGCGTGAGTAAAATGCGCACCTCGCTTGAACGGCGGGGCTCGCAGGAGAGTTTGAAGAAATGAAAATTCTCCTTGACCGATTTAAAAAGGTCTGTAAAATGCGCGGCTTCGCTGAGAAGGCGAAGCGCTGTTAAGCAAGTTTTGAAGGAAGTTAAAAAAACTGCTTGACTGGATCGAAAAGGTCTGTAAAATGCGCGGCTCGCTAAACGAGGTGATGTGAAGCGAAGTTAGTTAGAAAGTTGTTTAAAAATAATTTTCGAAACTAGCTTGACCGAATGAAAAAGGTCTGTATAATGCGCACCTCTCGCTAATTTGGAAACGAATCAGCAGCGACAAAAGAAGTAACGAAGTAACCGCTCTTTAACAAAACGAACAACCGATAAGTGTGGGTGCTTGTAGGTGAGTGCAAAAAGATACATATATATGTATCTGAAACTCAAAATACAAGTGCTTAACACTTAAATGAAATCTGTAACTTTTAGTTACACCTAAGATTCATTTGAGATTAAGCCAAGCGATATACCGACCTCGAAAGAGGTCACAAGTAATAGTCGGAATTAAACTGAAGAGTTTGATCCTGGCTCAGATTGAACGCTGGCGGCATGCTTTACACATGCAAGTCGAACGG